>Ga0308157_10000262_pt1 | contig 201113 bp, 185 predicted proteins | sample PhyBR1_FD_201035 | JGI IMG/M metagenome (GOLD analysis project Ga0308157, IMG submission 201035) | Phyllosphere microbial communities from UC Gill Tract Community Farm, Albany, California, United States - DLSLB.R1 | ecosystem: Host-associated > Plants > Phyllosphere > Unclassified | place... | reverse complement strand
GAGGACGCCGGCTACCACAAGGCGCTCAAGCCCCGCCAGATCCAGATGATCGCGATCGGCGGCGCCATCGGCACCGGACTGTTCATGGGCGCCGGCGGCCGACTCGCCTCCAGCGGCCCCGCCCTCATCCTCGTCTACGCCGTCTGCGGCTTCTTCGCCTTCCTCATCCTCCGCGCCCTCGGCGAACTCGTCCTGCACCGCCCCTCCTCCGGCTCCTTCGTCTCCTACGCCCGCGAGTTCTACGGCGAGAAGATGGCCTTCGTCAGCGGCTGGCTCTACTTCCTCAACTGGGCCATGACCTCCATCGTCGACGTCACCGCCGCCGCCCTCTACGTCAAATTCTGGGCCCAGTACTGGCCGCCCCTGCAAGCCGTCCCACAATGGGTGATCGCCCTCGTCGCCCTCGTCGTCGTCCTCTCCCTCAACCTCGTCAGCGTGAAACTCTTCGGCGAGATGGAATTCTGGTTCGCGATGATCAAGGTCACCGCGCTGGTCCTGTTCCTCGTGATCGGCACCTGCGTGATCGTCTTCCACGGCACGACCGACATCGGTGTGACCGGATTCTCCGTGATCACGGACCACGGTGGGATCTTCCCCACCGGAGCCGTGGCGCCGCTCCTCGCGATCTCCGGCGTCGTGTTCGCATACGCCGCCATCGAGCTGGTCGGCACGGCGGCGGGAGAGACGGCCGAGCCGTCGAAGGTCATGCCCAAGGCCGTCAACACGGTCGTGATCCGGATCGCGATCTTCTACGTCGGCTCGATCCTGCTGCTCTCGCTCCTGCTGCCGTTCAACACCTACAAGGCGGGCGAGTCGCCGTTCGTGACCTTCTTCTCCCACCTCGGCGGCGCCGACACCGGCGCCGTGGCCGGCTCCGTCATGAACTTCGTCGTCCTCACCGCCGCCCTCTCCAGCCTCAACGCCGGCCTCTACTCCACCGGCCGCATCCTGCGCTCCATGTCCGTCAACGGATCCGCACCCCGCTTCACCGCACGAATGAGCCGCAACGGCGTCCCCTACGGCGGCATCCTGCTCACCGCCGTCATCACTCTCGCCGGCGTGGTCCTGAACGCGATCGTGCCATCGCAGGCATTCGAGATCGTGCTCGAAGTCTCGGCGCTCGGCATCATCGGCGGGTGGGCCACCATCATCCTCTGCCAGCTTCGCCTGCACGCGCTCACGAAGAAGGGCGTGCTGGAACGGTCCTCGTTCCGGATGTTCGGAGCACCGTACACGGGGTACCTCACCCTCGCCTTCCTGCTGTTCGTGCTCGTGACCATGGGCTTCACCGAGACCGGCCGCTGGGTGCTGGGGTCGTTGGTCGTGATCATCCCGGCGCTGATCGTGGGATGGTTCGCCGCGCGGCGCCGGATCGTCACGGCAGCCCACGAGCGCGAGGGCTACACCGGCATGCACTCCGTGCTCCCGCACCGCCAGGCGACCGAGGCTCTGCGCGACGACAGCTGACCGCGCCTTCACGGTGCCCGCCGTCCGGCTCGCGACGGAGTCCGAATGTCGGACGCTCGGCGTAGCGTCAGAGCGACGGCGGATCCCCCGCCACGGTTTCCCTCTCAAGGAGCGTGCAGCATGGACTGGAAGATCGAGCTCATCTTCGTGCCGGTCACAGACGTCGATCGTTCGAAGGAGTTCTACGAGCGCATCGGCTTCCACGCCGATCATGACCAGACGCCGTTCGATGGCCTGCGCTTCGTGCAGATGACGCCTCCCGGATCGGCCTGCTCGATCGCGTTCGGAACCAACCTCGGGGTCGATCTCGAGCCGGGCAAGCAGAACACGATCCAGGTCGTCGTGCCGAACGCCGACGAGGCTCTGGCGCATCTGCGCAGCGTGGGGGCGGAAGCGACCGATGTCGATGAGCAGGCCTGGGGCCGCTTCGTCACGTTCGCCGATCCCGACGGCAACCGCTGGACGCTGCAGGAGCTTCCGGACCGCCGCACTCAGGCCTGATTCCCGCCGGGAGCGGGGCGCAGCATGCGCCTCGTTCCCGATCGCGCGGGCCCCGCGCGAGATCGTCCGCACGGCGTGCCCCGCGCGCGCTAGCGTGGGCTCCATGAGCTCCCCGATCGATGCCACCACGACACCCGCCTGGACCGCACTCACCGCGCTGCGGGAGTCGTTCTCTCCCGATCTGCGCGGCTGGTTCGCCGAAGACCCAGAGCGCGTGGAGAGTCTGACCTTCGACCTCGCGGACCTCCGCGTCGATCTGTCGAAGAACCTCCTCACGCCCGAGATCCGTACGGCTCTGGTGAAGCTCGCCGAGCAGACCGGCGTCGCCGAGCGCTTCGCGGCGATGCTGGCCGGCGAGCACATCAACACGACCGAGGACCGCGCGGTGCTGCACACGGCGCTCCGGCGGCCCGCAGACGCAGCCCCGGCACTGGTCGTCGACGGCCAGGATGTGGACCGTGACGTGCACGCTGTGCTCGACGCCCTGAGTGCGTTCGCCGACCGGGTGCGCTCCGGCGAGTGGCGGGGTGTGACCGGCAAGAAGGTCACGCACATCGTGAACATCGGCATCGGCGGATCCGACCTCGGCCCGGTCATGGTCTACGAGGCGCTCAAGCCCTATGCCGATGCCGGGATCCAGGCCCGCTTCGTCTCCAACATCGATCCGACCGACATCGCCCAGAAGACCGCGGATCTGGATCCCGAGACCACGCTGTTCGTCGTCGCCTCGAAGACCTTCACGACTCTCGAGACCCTCACCAATGCGCGCCTCGCCCGCGACTGGCTCTGGGAGCATCTCGCGGTCGCCGGCGTCGACGTCGCGACCGACGAGGCCCGCAGCGACGCGGTCGCGCACCACTTCGTCGCCGTCTCCACCGCGCTGGACAAGGTCGCCGCGTTCGGCATCGACCCCGCCAACGCGTTCGGCTTCTGGGACTGGGTCGGCGGACGCTACTCCGTGGACAGCGCGATCGGCCTGTCGCTGGCGATCGCGCTCGGCCCCGACGTGTTCCGAGAGCTGCTCGCCGGCTTCCACGCCGTCGACGAGCACGTGCGCACCACTCCCCTGGAGCGCAACGTGCCTGTGCTGATGGGCCTGCTCAACGTCTGGTACTCGAACTTCCTCGGCGCGCAGTCGCACGCGGTACTCCCCTACGCGCAGCAGCTGAGCCGCTTCCCCGCCTATCTGCAGCAGCTCACCATGGAATCCAATGGCAAGTCGGTGCGCTGGGACGGCACGCCGGTGACGACCGACACCGGTGAGGTGTTCTGGGGCGAACCGGGCACGAACGGGCAGCACGCGTTCTACCAGCTCATCCATCAGGGCACGCGGCTGATCCCGGCCGACTTCATCGCCGTCGCCAACCCCGCCTATCCGCTCGCCGATGACGGCCGCGACGTGCACGGCCTGTTCCTGGCGAACTTCCTCGCGCAGACCAAGGCACTCGCCTTCGGCAAGACGGCGGAGGAGGTCGAGGCCGAGGGCACGACCGGCGCACTCGTGGCGGCGAGGACCTTCGCCGGCAACCGTCCGACAACGTCGATCTTCGCGCCCGCACTCACTCCGGCCGTGCTGGGTCAGCTGATCGCCCTGTACGAGCACATCACGTTCACACAGGGCGTGATCTGGGGCATCAACTCGTTCGACCAGTGGGGCGTCGAACTCGGCAAGCAGCTCGCGCTGCAGATCGCCCCCGCGATCGAGGGCGATCAGGACGCGATCGCCGCACAGGATCCCTCCACCCGCGCGCTGCTCGCCTACTACCGCGAGCACCGGACGGCCTGAGGCGCCGTGATCGGCGACGATCAGGTCGAGATCGGCGCACTGGCGCTGAACGTCACCATCCCTCCGGAGCTGCGGTGGGAGGACGAGCGCCGCGGCGAACGGTTCGAGCTGCAGTCCCTCACCGTGCGGCTGCTGCCCGACGGGACGCTCGCCGCGAAGGCGTACGGGCGTCCCGTGGCCGGCGGCCGCGGCGCCTACGTGTCCTTCCCGGTGCGGCACTCCCCCGAGATCGACGCGCTCATCACGGACGCGGCGACCGGGGCGGCGCGGCGCTGGGCCGCGCACCGCGGCCTCTGACACCGCAGTTCATCGTGGCCTTCGCCGACGCCTCCCCGCCCGTTCGGTCGCGCGTCAGAGAAGATCCTCGTCGCTGACCGGTCCGGTGCGACGCCCGCGCCGCGTGAGCATCAGGATCAGGCTCAGCAGGAACACGACCGCACCGGCGATCATCAGGATGTATCCGACGAGGTGCAGGTCGATCCAGGTGACCTGGATGTTGAGCGCGAACTCGAGGATCGCGCCGATGACGAAGAGGACGATGCCCGCTCCCATACCCATGAGGTTCAAGCCTCCGATCCGCGGCCGGGTGCCGCAGATCCTCACGGTAGGCGATGTCATGCGGGAGGTCAGGGGGCTTGACAGCGGGCAGGTTGTCCTGCATCGTCGTGAGGCTGCGAACGAGAAGGGGAGATCGATGACGCCACCGTTGCAGGAGCTCCTCGACAGGCATGTCGCGAGCGGAACGGCGCCCGGGATCGTGGTCGCCGACGGGGATGCCGCAGGCCGGCTGGACATCCTCTCCTCGGGCGATCTCCCGGTCGACGCCATCGTGCGCATCCAGTCGATGACGAAGCCCGTGCTGGCGGTCGCGACGCTCCAGCTGGTGCAGGAGGGGCGGCTCGACCTCGATGTCCCGGTGCACCGGTGGATGCCGGAGCTCGCCGATCGCCGCGTTCTGCGCACTCCGCAGTCGGCGCTCGACGAGGTCGTCCCCGCCGAATCGCCCATCACCGTCCGGCACCTGCTCACCAACACCTCCGGCTACGGCATGACGACCGTTCCCGGACCACTGCGGGATGCGATGGTGCGGGGTCGCACCCACGCGAGTCAGGACCCGGTCGCGCTCGGCGCGCAGGACTGGCTGGATGCCCTCGCTGAGCTCCCGTTGATGTTCCAGCCCGGTGCGGGATGGCGCTACCACCACTCCTTCGGGATTCTCGGCATCCTCCTCCGCCGCATCGTGGAGCGCCCCCTGCAGGATCACCTCGCCGACGAGATCTTCGACCCGCTCGGCATGGTCGACACCGGATACACCGTTCCGCAGCAGCAGGCGCATCGCCTACCCGCCGCGCACCGCCACAACGGTTCAGGCGGGCTGCTCGAGATCGAACTCGCCGGATCCGGCTTCTACGTCGCGCCGGCACCGTTCGATCTGAGTCACGCCGAGCTCGTCTCGACAGCGTCGGATTACGCGGCGTTCGCTCGGATGCTGGCTTCCGGCGGCCGTGCGGGCGGCCGGACGATCGTGCAGCCGGGCCTGCTCGACGAGATGCGGACCGACCGCGTTCCCGCGCGGCTCAAGACTGCGGACAGCTTCTTCCCCGGCTTCTGGGACGGGATGGGCTGGGGCTACGGCGTCGCTGTGCAGACGGACGGGCCGCATCGGGGCCGCTACGGGTGGTCCGGAGGGCTGGGCACCGACGTGTACATCGATCCCGACGGATCGTTCCGGGTGATCCTGACCCAGGTCGAGATGGGCGCGGAGACGATGGCACTCTTCGCGGATCTCGCCTGAGTGGCGTTCCGCCCGGACATCGGGCGGCGGGTCACCCGTGGCGACGACCGACGGCGACGAAATCGGCGCGGATCAGGCGCGCCGGTACTGTCCGACCATGGGGCAGTCGAACGGGTCGCGCGCGGCGAGACCCACGCGGTTGAGGTAGTCGATGACGATCGCGTAGGACCGCCACAGAGAGGTCTCGGTGTACGGAACGCCGTGCGTGACGCAGAACTCGCGGACGATCTCGCTCGCCTGAGCGAGGTGCATCCGGGACATGCTCGGGAAGAGGTGGTGCTCGACCTGGTAGTTCAAGCCACCCATGAGCCAAGTGGCCCACCATCCGCCGCGGATGTTGCGCGAGGTGTGGACCTGCTTCGAGAAGAAATCGAGACGCGCATCAGGGGCGATCACGGCCATCCCCTTGTGGTTCGGCGCGAAGGACGCTCCCATGTACACGCCGAAGACGGCGAGCATGACGCCGACGAACGCGGCGGCTTTGCCGAGCGGCAGCAGCAGGAAGAGGGGCGTCAGCACGAGCGCGAAGCGAGCGGCGATCAGTCCGAGTTCCGTCCAGCGGCCCTTCACCGGCTCGCGGCCCACGAGGTGCTTGACGCCCAGGTAGTGCAGGTTCAACCCCTCGAGCGTCAACAGGGGGAAGAACAGCCAGCCCTGCTTGCGGGTGATCCACCGGATCACGCCCCGCGCCTGTGCGGCGTCCTCCTCGAGGAACGAGATCGTGTCGACCTCGATGTCGGGATCCTTTCCGACGCGGTTCGGGTTCGCGTGGTGACGGCTGTGCTTGGAGTCCCACCACGAATAGCTGATACCCACGACGCCGGCCGCCAGGATACGGGCGAGTCGGTCGTTCGCCGGTCCGGTGCTGAGGATCTGCCGATGCGCTGCCTCGTGGGCGAGGAAAGCGACCTGCGTGAAGAGGATTCCGAAGACCGCGGCCATGAGCAGCTGGAACCAGCTGTCCCCGAGCAGCACGGATCCCGTGATCGCTGCGCCGAACGCGAGCGCGAGGGCGGTGGCCACGAGGGTGTAGAACCTCGGGGTCCGCTGCATCAGCCCCGTCTCCCGCACCACCCGTGACACCTCGACGAACGCACGCGCGACGTGCGGGAAATCCTCCTGGCGGGCGTAGGTCTGGCGGACGGGCCCCAGACGCGAGGGGATCTCGGTGCGTACTGACGTCATCGATGAGCACTTTCCCTGGGTCCGGCCGAGGCCGGAACTGGAGCCAAAGGCGGGCGCCCATCGCTGGTCCTACGGTACGCGTGCGCATATGCATGGACGGGCATGCGACGCCTGTGCATCCGCCCCGAAAGAGCTCTCCGCAGACTTCCCGGAAGCGGTGAGCGACGCTCAGGCGATGGACATCAGGCGGCCATCGCGACGCGCGGCGTCCAGGGCCTCCTCGGCGGCCCGGCGTCCCTCGGCGATGAGTCGGGGGACGTCCTTCATCGCCCATTGCGCCATGCGCTCCATCTCCGGCTGGATGAGGAGAACGGATGGGTCGGCGACGAGGTCCGCGGTGGCGGTGACGGTGCGCATCATGCGGACGTTCTCCCACTTGGCGTGCAGGCGCACCACGATCGTGCGCTCGGCGCCGAGTGCACGGGTCACGGTGTCGGGGACGTTGTCGATCATCCCGCCGTCGGCGAGGAGCGCGCCGTCGCGGCGGACCGGCGGCAGCACTCCGGGGACAGCGACCGTCGCGCGGAGGGCTGTGCTGAGCGGGCCGCGGTCGAGGATCACGCCGCGCCGTGCACGCAGATCCGTCGCATAGGCGCCGAACCGGCGGGGCAGATCCTCGATCAGGGGGTCACGACCGAGGATCCGGTGGATCGCGTCCGTCACGGCATGGGTGTCGAGCAGCCCCCACCGCGGGCGCAGCGACCAACGGGCGATCTCGCCCCAGCGGAAGCCGCGAACCGCGCGCTCGATCGCATCGGCGTCGAAGCCGGCCGCGTACGCCGCGCCGAGGAGGGCGCCGGCGCTCGTCCCCGCGACGATCCCGGGGCGGATGCCGCGCTCCGCGAGCACTTGCAGCACCCCGGCCTGGGCAGCTCCGTAGGCGCCGCCGCCGCTGAGGGTCAGGCCGAGGGTCGGGTCGTCGGTCACCGGTTCTCCCCTCGTCGGCCGTCAGGAGACGGTATCAGCGGCCGCCTGCGCAACGGCTGATCCTCACCAGGACGAGAGTCAGGCGCTCCTGTGAGTTGCTCCGTCGTGGCCCGCGCACCGGCCGCTCAATCCGCCTTGCGCTGCCACACCCCGAATCGGTTGCCCGCCGGGTCGCTGAGATGCGCGAAGAGGATCGTGCCGTTGTCGACGAGCGGCAGCACGACGCCCGCCCCCGCCGATTTCGCCGCGTCCAGAGTCGCGTGGATGTCGGCGACCTCGACATAGAACACGGCCCAGTGCCCGCCGTCCGCCTCCGTCGTATCCCACAGCCCGCCTGCGTTTCCGTTCACGAACCCGTATCCTGCGGGGCCCGGCGCGCTGAACTCCCACCCGAAGACGCCGCCGTAGAACGCGCGTGCCGCCTCCGGATCCGGGGTTCCGACCTCGAAATAGTTCACCAAATCCGTCATGTCCCAGCCCTTTCGTGTTTCGGCGGCCGATTCGTCCGCCACGATCGAGCCTCGGGCCTGCCACCGTGTGAGGGTCAACCGTCGACGCAGATGACATCAGCCGAGCGGGACGTTGACCTCCGTGATCCACGCGTCGGGATTCGGCTCGGCTCCGGGGCCGACCACGTAGACGTTGAACATCGGCCCCGTCCGTGCAAGCCCTCGGTCCGCGACCCACGCGCCGATGGCCTCCGTCGTGACCGCGATGGTGTCGAATCCGCCGCGATGCGTCGCCCACGCGACGCGCTGCGCCGGCAGAAGAGCGACTTCGAAGCCTGTGTCCTTCGGTGCCTCTCCGGTGAACTCCCGCCAGATCGCCATCTCGACGTCTTCGTCGCGGAACTCCTCATCGAAATAGGTGGCGCCGATGGTCTCGCCGAGCTCGGCGCTGTCCACACCGCCAGGACGCGCGAGGATCCGTCGGAGGTCGGCCCAGAGCTCGCCTTCGGCGGGGTAGTCGGCGACGGTACGCCGTGTCAGCAGGACCCGGAGGGACGGGAAGTCCCGTTCCTGCACGGCGATCGGCGCACCACGACTGCCTGCCGCCGCCACCAGCGACTCCGCGAGGGCGCGCTGTCGTCTCAGCCGGAGGGCTTCCTCGTCGAGCCGCTGCAGATGACGCTCGATGCGGACGGAGAGCGCTGCCGGGTCCTCGAAGAGCGGCAGCAGCTCGGAGATCTCGGCGATGCCGCACCCCGCGTCGCGCAGGCTCCGGATCCGTCCGGCTCTGCTCAGCTGCGACGGCGCGTAGCGGCGGTAGCCCGTGACCGGATCCACCTCGGCGGGCTCGAGCAGTCCGCGCTCGTCGTAATGGCGCAGCATCCTGATGCTCAGCCCGGCGTAGCGCGAGAAGTCCCCGATCGACAGCAACCCGCTCATCGGTCAACCCTGACACAACCATCGTTCCCGACCCAGCACTCTGTGCGCACGTCAGCGGCATTCGCCGCCGCCTGTGCAACGGCTTTGATCCTGACGGGGATGAGAAGAGGCCCGGATCCGCGATGAACGCGGATCCGGGCCCCTCAGGCGCTGCGACTCAGAAGTCCCAGTCCTCGTCCTCGGTGGCCTCGGCCTTGCCGATGACGTAGGAGGATCCGGATCCCGAGAAGAAGTCGTGGTTCTCGTCCGCGTTGGGCGAGAGCGCCGACAGGATCGCCGGGTTCACGTTCGTCACGGTCGCGGGGAACATCGCCTCGTAGCCGAGGTTCATGAGCGCCTTGTTCGCGTTGTAGTGCAGGAAGCGCTTGACGTCCTCGGTGAGGCCGACGCCGTCGTACAGGTCCTGCGTGTACTGCACCTCGTTGTCGTAGAGCTCGTAGAGGAGCGAGAAGGTGTAATCCTTCAGCTCGTCCCGCTTGGCCTGGTCGAGGGTCTCGAGACCGCGCTGGTACTTGTAGCCGATGTAGTACCCGTGCACGGCCTCGTCACGGATGATGAGGCGGATGAGGTCGGCGGTGTTGGTGAGCTTCGCCCGCGACGACCAGTGCATCGGCAGATAGAACCCCGAGTAGAACAGGAAGCTCTCCAGCAGGGTCGAGGCGACCTTGCGCTTGAGCGGCTCGTCCCCGCGGTAGTAGTCCATGACGATCTGAGCCTTCTTCTGAAGGTTCGGGTTCTCCACCGACCAGCGGAACGCCTCGTCGATCTCCTTCGTCGAGCACAGCGTCGAGAAGATCGAGGAGTAGCTCTTCGCGTGCACCGACTCCATGAACGCGATGTTCGTGTAGACGGCCTCCTCGTGCGGGGTGATCGCATCGGGGATCAGCGAGACGGCGCCGACGGTGCCCTGGATCGTGTCCAGCAGCGTGAGGCCGGTGAACACCCGCATGGTGAGGGTCTGCTCCTCGGGGGTGAGCGTGTTCCACGACTGGATGTCATTGGACAGCGGCACCTTCTCGGGCAGCCAGAAGTTGTTCACCAGACGGTTCCAGACCTCGAGGTCCTTGTCGTCCTGGATCTTGTTCCAGTTGATCGCCTGCACGCGGTCGACCAGCTTGAGCGGTTCGGGGGTCATGTCTCTTCCTTCAGAAATCCCAGAGCGGACGACGGATCACAGCGTGCAGCTGACGCATTCAGCCATGTCGGTGCCCTCGAGGGCCATCTGACGCAGACGGATGTAGTAGATCGTCTTGATGCCCTTGCGCCAGGCATAGATCTGCGCCTTGTTGATGTCACGCGTGGTGGCGGTGTCCTTGAAGAACAGCGTCAGCGACAAGCCCTGGTCGACGTGCTGCGTGGCAGCGGCGTAGGTGTCGATGACCTTCTCGTAGCCGATCTCGTAGGCGTCTTCGTAGTACTCCAGGTTGTCGTTCGTCATGAACGCCGCCGGGTAGTAGACGCGGCCGAGCTTGCCTTCCTTGCGGATCTCCACCTTCGCCGCGATCGGGTGGATCGAACTCGTCGAGTTGTTGATGTAGGAGATGGATCCGGTCGGGGGGACGGCCTGCAGGTTCTGGTTGTAGATGCCGTGCTCCTGGATCGACGCCTTGAGCGCCTTCCAGTCGTCCTGCGTCGGGATGTGGTGACCGGCGAACATGTCCTTGACCTTGTCGGTCGCGGGCACCCACTCCTGATCGATGTACTTGTCGAAGAACTCACCCGACGCGTACGTCGAGTCGGCGAACCCGTCGAAGGTCTCGCCGCGCTCGATCGCGATCCGGTTCGACGCGGTCAGCGCGTGGAACAGGACGGAATAGAAGTAGATGTTGGTGAAGTCGACACCCTCTTCGGAACCGTAGAAGACATGCTCGCGGGCGAGGTAGCCGTGCAGGTTCATCTGGCCCAGGCCGATCGCGTGCGAGCGGTCGTTGCCGTCCTCGATCGAACGGACCGAAGCGATGTGGCTCTGCTGGCTGACCGCGGTCAGGGCGCGGATGCTCATCTCGACCGTCTTGGCCAGGTCGCCGCCGTCCATCGCCAGGGCGATGTTGAGCGAGCCCAGGTTGCAGGAGATGTCCTTGCCGATCTGGTCGTACGAGAGGTCCTCGTTGAACGTGGTCGGCGTGTTCACCTGCAGGATCTCGCTGCACAGGTTGGACATGTTGATCCGGCCCTTGATCGGGTTGGCCTTGTTCACCGTGTCCTCGAACATGATGTACGGGTAGCCCGACTCGAACTGGATCTCGGCGAGGGTCTGGAAGAACTCGCGCGCGTTGATCTTGGTCTTCTTGATGCGCGGGTCGTCGACCATCTCGCGGTACTTCTCGGTGACCGAGATGTCGCCGAACGGCACGCCGTAGACGCGCTCGACGTCGTACGGGGAGAACAGGTACATGTCCTCGCCGTTCTTGGCGAGCTCGAACGTGATGTCCGGCACGACGACGCCCAGCGACAGCGTCTTGATGCGGATCTTCTCGTCGGCGTTCTCGCGCTTGGTGTCGAGGAACCGCATGATGTCGGGGTGGTGCGCGTTCAGGTACACCGCGCCGGCGCCCTGACGCGCGCCGAGCTGGTTCGCGTACGAGAAGGAGTCTTCGAGGAGCTTCATCACGGGGATGATGCCCGAGGACTGGTTCTCGATCTGCTTGATCGGGGCGCCCGACTCGCGGATGTTCGAGAGCAGGAGCGCCACGCCGCCGCCGCGCTTGGACAGCTGCAGGGCGGAGTTGATGCCGCGGGCGATCGACTCCATGTTGTCCTCGATGCGCAGCAGGAAACAGCTGACGAGCTCGCCGCGCTGCGCCTTGCCGGCGTTGAGGAAGGTCGGGGTCGCCGGCTGGAAGCGACCGGAGATGATCTCCTCGACCAGGCCCGTCGCAAGTTTCTCGTCGCCGTCGGCAAGGGCGAGGGCGGTCATCACGACGCGGTCCTCGAAACGCTCCAGGTAGCGCTTGCCGTCGAAGGTCTTCAGCGTGTAGCTCGTGTAGTACTTGAACGCGCCGAGGAACGTCTCGAAGCGGAACTTCTTCGAGTAGGCGAGGTCGTTGAGCTTCTGGATGAACTCGAACGAGTACTTCTCCAGGACGGCGCCCTCGTAGTACTCCTTCTCCACGAGGTAGTCCAGGCGCTCCTTGAGCGAGTGGAAGAACACCGTGTTCTGGTTGACGTGCTGCAGGAAGTACTCCCGCGCCGCGCGCTTGTCCGCGTCGAACTGGATCTTGCCGTCCGCGTCATACAGGTTCAGCATCGCGTTGAGGGCGTGATAGTCGAGCCCCTCGTACGCTGCGTTGGCCTTGAACGCGATCTCGCCCTTCACCGGCGCTGAGTCCTTCACTGCTGCTTCCACCATCGTTCCAATCCGTCGCTCACGCGATCGACGTCGTCCTGTGTGCCGTAGATCTCGAGCCGGTACAAGTGGGGCACGTGGCACTTGCGGCTGATGATGTCACCGGCGGCGCAGAACGCGTCGCCGAAGTTGGTGTTGCCTGCGGAGATCACTCCGCGGATGTGTCGCCGGTTGCGCTCGTCGTTGAGGAACCGGATGACCTGCTTGGGCACGGCGCCCTTCTCGACGCCGCGCCCCTGCCCGCCGCCGTAGGTCGGCGTGACCAGCACGAACGGCTCGTCGACGACGAGCGGCTCCTCCGTGCTGTGCAGCGGGATCCGCCGCGCCTCCAGGCCCAGCTTCTCGATGAACCGGGCGGTGTTGCCCGAGATGCTCGAGAAGTAGACCAGCAGCGGCGCAGCGGTCGCGGTGGCGGCGTTCATGAGATCGCCTCCTCCGCGATTACGCCAGGCGAGCGGCGAGCTCGTCGATCTTGTCGGGACGGAAGCCCGACCAGTGGTCCTCGTCGGTGACGACGACGGGAGCCTGCAGGTAGCCGAGCGACTTCACGTGCTCGAGCGCCGCAGCGTCCTCCGAGACGTCGTGGATCTCGTACTCGATGCCCTTCGCGTCAAGCGCGCGGTAGGTCGCGTTGCACTGCACGCAGGAGGGCTTGGTGTAGACCGTGATGGACATGTATTGCGCCTCTTCTTTCCCCTCAGAACCCGGCTATCGGGCAGGTGGCCCCGCCGGGAGTTCAATACTACATATAGGTACGGACATTCAGGTCGACCACAAGGGCTAGTAGTTACAACCCTGTAGTTTTCCACCGTATTCCACCGCTTCGCCACAGGTTCTCCACGCTTTTGTCCACAGCCTCGCGCGGCCGCGGAGCACCCCCGAACCGCGATTTCCTGCGGGTCGCCGACACCCCGGCCGGATCCCTCCACAGATCCGACGCTAGGAGGGGCCGCGGACATTCCTCAGGCTGTGGAATTCGCCCTCCGGCGTGTCGTCGGCGTGTCGCACCGATGCCCTCCCGTCGCCGCGCTCGATCGGCCGGGAGGCCTGCTCTCCGCACCGCGGGACCTGTAGCGTTGGTCCGTGGCCGGATCGGGATACAAGGAGCTTCTGCGCGTACCGGGAGTCGGACGCATCATCGCCGCGCAGCTGACGGCGCGGTTCCCGAACGGCATGGCGAGTCTCGCGATCCTGCTGCACGTGCAGCACGCGACCGGATCCTATGGAGCGGCCGGGCTGGTGCTCGCGGCGTCGTCGATCGGACAGGCCGTGTCCGGGCCCGTTACCAGCCGCTGGATGGGCCGGTGGGGCATGCGCCCCGTGCTCACCCTGACCCTGTCGATCTGCGTGCTCGCCTTCCTCGGCCTGGCGTTCTTCTCGTTCCTGCCGCTCGCCGGCTACGTGGTTCTCGGCCTGATCGCGGGGCTGTCGACTCCGCCGATCCAGTCAGCCGCACGCACCATCTACCCGAAGCTCGTGAACTCCTCGCAGCTCACGCCCCTCTTCTCGCTGGACGCATCCCTGCAGGAGATCATCTGGATCGTGGCCCCGGTGGTCATCACGATCGTCTCGACGCAGGTCGGCACCGTGCAGGGCCTGCTGCTCGTCGCCGCCGTCCTCGTGGGCGGTGGCGCCTGGTTCATCCTCTCCCCCGAGGTCGGGCGCGTGCGCATCCCGCGCAGCCGCCGCGGCTTCGGCGCCGTCGTGCTGAAGCCGCCGGTGCTGCTGGCCACGGTCGTCGGCTTCCTCCTCATCGGCGCCTGCGCGGCTGTCGAGGTGGGCGTGGTGAAGACCTTCGATCACGGGGGGCTTTCGGCAGGTCTCGTGCTCGCCGTCTTCTCGGTGGGAAGCCTCGTCGGCGGTCTCGCTTCGGGCCACGTCCCGATGGGTCCGTGGGCGATGGCCCGCCGGCTCACCATCGTGACCGTCGGGCTCGCCCTCACGATGCTGTCCCTCAATGTCTTCTGGCTCGGCGGCACTCTGCTCGCCGCCGGCATCGGGGTCGCGCCGGCGCTCGCAGTGCTGTTCGCGATCACGTCGGCGAGCGTGAAGTTCTCCGAGACCGCCGAGGCGTACGGCTGGGTCGGCACCGGCCAGCTGATCGGCGCGGCCGCGGGATCCGCGATCGCCGGCTTCCTCATCGACAGCATGCACAGCCCCACCGGCGCCTACCTCGCGGCGACCTGCTTCGCCGCGGTCGCGCTGATCGTCTCCGTCGTGTTCGTGCGGTACTTTCCCGACCTGCGCGGGCGCGACGCCGCGCCGATGCCGGACACCGAGGCCGTCTCCCTGCCCTGAGCCATCATCGGACCGCTCCACACGAGCCTTGCCGTCGGAGCCCGAACCTCGGAATCCGCAGAATCCAGGGATCCAGACCTTCGATATCTGTTGTCATTTCCGATTTTGAGTGCCAAGATCGGAGCATGAGCGCCGATCTGCAACAGAAAGCACACGATCACCTCTGGATGCACTTCACCCGGCAGTCCACGATGGACCGCAACGGAGTGCCGATCATCGTCCGGGGTGAGGGACACCACATCTGGGACGACACCGGCAAGCAGTACATCGACGGGCTCTCCGGCCTCTTCGTCGTGAACGCGGGCCACGGTCGCAAGCGCCTCGCCGAGGCCGCGGCGAAGCAGGCCGAACAGCTGGCCTTCTTCCCGCTGTGGTCGTACGCCCACCCCGCCGCGATCGAGCTGGCCGACCGCCTGGCCGGTTACGCGCCGGGCGACCTGAATCGGGTCTTCTTCACCTCGGGCGGCGGCGAGGCCGTCGAGACCGCCTTCAAGCTCGCCAAGCACTACTGGAAGCTGCAGGGCAAGCACACCAAGCACAAGGTGCTCTCCCGCGCGATCGCCTATCACGGCACCACGCAGGGCGCGCTGGCCATCACCGGCATCCCCGCGATGAAGGCGATGTTCGAGCCGGTCACCCCGGGCGGCTTCCGCGTGCCGAACACGAACATCTACCGCGCCGCCGAGATGGGCGCGCCGACGGATCCCGAGGCGTTCGGCGTCTGGGCTGCCGACCGGATCGAGGAGATGATCCAGTTCGAGGGCCCCGACACGGTCGCCGCGGTCTTCCTCGAACCGGTGCAGAACTCGGGCGGCTGCTTCCCGCCGCCTCCCGGATACTTCCAGCGCGTGCGCGAGATCTGCGACCGCTACGACGTGCTCCTCGTCTCGGACGAGGTGATCTGCGCCTTCGGCCGGATCGGGCACATGTTCGCGTGCGACGCCTACGGCTACGTGCCCGACATCATCACCTGCGCCAAGGGCATCACGAGCGGATACTCCCCCCTGGGCGCGGCGATCGTGAGCGACCGGATCTACGAGCCGTTCGCGCACGGTGACATGTCGTTCCCGCACGGATACACCTTCGGCGGACACCCCGTGTCGGCCGCGGTCGCCCTGGAGAATCTGGACATCTTCGAGGAGGAGAAGCTCAACGAGCGCGTGCGCGAGAACTCGCCGCTGTTCCGCGCGGAGCTGGAGACCCTGCTCGATCTGCCGCTCGTCGGCGACGTGCGCGGCGACGGCTACTTCTTCGGAATCGAGCTGGTCAAGGACAAGACCACGAGGGAGACGTTCGACGACGACGAGTCGGAGCGCCTGCTGCGCGGATTCCTGTCCGGGGCCCTGTTCGACGCCGGCCTGTACTGCCGTGCCGACGACCGCGGCGACCCCGTGATCCAGCTCGCGCCGCCGCTCACCATCGGGCCCGCGGAGTTCCGCGAGATCGCCGGGATCCTGCGCGGCGTGCTGACCGAGGCCGAGTCGGTTCTGTAGTCGCTGGGGACGCGACAAGGGGGAGGCCGGATCCTGGATCCGCCCTCCCCCTTCTTCTGCGCTCCTGCCTCGTTCGCCAGTCTGCGCTCGTGCCGCGCGAGGCTCAGCGGGACGGCGTCGCGATCACCAGGCTCGTCGGACCGATCTGCTCGACGCTGACGAGATCGAGTGCCGCACCGTCGGGGAACAGCCGACGCCCCGCACCGGTCGCTGTGGGGAACACGCGCAGCCGGTACTCGTCGACCGCGCCGACCGCGACGAAGCGCTCGACGAGCGAACCGCTGCCGATCACGATCACGTCGCGCCGCGCGGCTTCCTCCCGCGCCCAGCCCACCGGATCCTCCTCGACCCGCCGCGAGTTCTGCCACCGGGAGAGGTCGACATCACCGCGGGTGACCACCGCCTTGTCCGCCGCGTTCAGCGCATGGGCGAAGGGATCCGTGGCATCCCGGGCCGGCCACATCGCCGAGAACGCCTCCCAGGTCCGACGCCCGAACAGGAAGATCCCCGTCTGCAGGATCGAGCCGTAGTGGAACTTGTCGCCCGAGATCGCCTCGGGCCCGTGCCGGAAGCACCAGCCGCCGAACGGCGTGCCGCCGGATCCGTCCGGATCCTCCACGACGCCGTCGAGAGTGATGAACTGCGCCACGATGATGCGTGCCATGTCTTGCTCCTCGTCTCGTGCCCCGGTGCGGATCCTCCGCGAGGGCTTCATGAGGGTGTACGGATGAGCGGCGCCGGACTCATCGGTGCCGGCGGAATCCGGTCGGGTGGGATCCGTTCGGACTCGTCAGACCGCGACGACGCCCTCCCGCTCGAACAGGGCGAATAGCGCCTCGTCGCGGTACACCAGCACGTGGCCGATCCTGGTCCCCGTCGCGTCGGCGTCGAAGAGCTGCACCGTGTGCGGATGCGGGCCGTCCTCGTCGACGCGCAGGAGCAGGAATCCGTGCTGCCCGTTGGCCGAGATCGGGCGGGTCTGCCAGCGCGTGCCCTGCCAGTCGAACAGGTGCGCCATGAACGCGGCGTAGGTCTCGCGCCCGATCGACCAGTACGGCACGGGCGGCATCTCGAACAGCACGTCATCGGCGACGAGCTCGGCAAGAGCGGCGACGTCGGCCTGCTCGATGGCCCGTGCATACCGCTCGACCGTCTCGCGGCGCAGCGGGGCGGGGCGCGAGGATCGCTCCGCGACAGCCGCCTTCGCGCGCTGCAATGCCGAGTTCACGGACGGCACGCTCGTCTCGAGGATCCGGGCCGTCTCTGCCGCGGAGTGCCCGAGCACCTCGCGCAGGATGAACACCCCGCGCTGCTTCGGCGGCAGCGCCTGCAGCACGAGCGTCACCGCGAGCCGCACCCCGGAGGCTTCGGCGACCGCGCGCTCCGGCTCGGAGTCCGCCCACCAGCGGGTCGGCGCCGGCACCAGCCAGGGCACATCCAGTGCCGGGACCAGGGGCGCGCCGACGTCGATGCCAGGATCCGTGAGGTCGCGTGGGAGCGGACGTCGCGGTGTCTCGCGGAGCCGATCCACGCACACGTTGCGCGCGATGCGATACACCCACGTGGACAGCGCCGCCTTGGCCGGATCGTACGATGCCCGGCTGCGCCATGCCCGTTCGAGCGCATCCTGCACCGCGTCCTCCGCGTCGAACGGCGAGCCCAGCATCTGGTAGCAGAAGGCGAGCAGGCCGCCGCGGAGCGCGGCGAGGTCGGAGGCGTTCACGCTGCCGAGGCTAGCCGCCCGCCTCAGCCTCCCGCCATCGTGCGAGCGATGTCGGCCGCGGAGTCGCCCGCCTTCTTCAGGACCAGCGCCACGAGCGCGAGCGCACCGAGCGTCAGCACGAGCATGATCGTGGACACGGCGGCGATCTCGGGCCTCAGGCCGCTGCGCAGGGCGCTCAGCACGTACACCGGCCACGGCGTGGTGCCGGAGACCTGCACGAAGGCGGAGACGATCGTGTTGTCCAGGCCCAGCGTGAACGAGAGCAGGAAGCCCGCGAGCACGGCCGGCATCGCCAGCGGCAACGTGACCTTGAAGAACGTGGCGAGCGGCTTGGCGTAGAGGTCCGCCGACGCCTCCTCGAGCTTGGCGTCGAGGCCCACCAGGCGCGCCCGCACGATGTAGGACACGATCGCGATGGAGAACAGCGACTGGCCGATCACGAGGCGTACAGTGCCGTCGTTGAAGATCGACAGCCCCAGATCCTGGCCGAGGAAGACGACCCAGGGCAGCAGCGCCACCGCGTCCACGATCTCGGGCGTGACCGAGATCAGCAGCAGCAGCCCCAGGAACCACGGCACCCACTTGCCGGGCGTACGGGCCATGGCGATGCCGGCGAGCGTGCCCAGGGCCGTCGCCAGCACGGCGGCGATGAGGCCGGTGCGCAGCGAGACCAGCACCGCATCGCGCACGGCGGGCTTGGTGACGATCGCGGCGAACGAGTCGAAGCCGAAGTGGTCCCACGAGATCAGCAGCCGGCCCACGTTGAACGAGTACACGATGACGACCGCGATCGGCAGGAACAGGAAGACGAACACGAGCGTCGCCCACAGCGGGAGCAGCCAGCGGCTCACGTTGCGAGGTGCCTTCGCGCGCGGCCCCGATCCTCTCCCGGGAGTGGACGGTGACGGATCCGCCTGCTCGGCGGGTCGTTCTGCGACGACGGTCATCGTGCCTCCTCCAGCGTCAATCGGTAACTGCGGCGGATGGGGATCGTGACGAGCCAGCCGATCGCCGCCGCGACCCCGACCGACACGGCGATGGTGAGGATGAGCAGCACCGCCATCGCGGATCCGAGCGCCCAGTTCTGGGCGGTCTGGAACTGGCTGGCGACGATCTGCCCGACCATGTTGCCCTTGGCCCCGCCCAGCACGGTTGCGGTGATGTAGTCACCCATGAGCGGGATGTAGACCAGCAGCACACCCGCGATGATGCCCGGTTGCGCGAGCGGGATCGTCACGCGCAGGAACGTCTGCCAGCTGCCGGCGCCGAGGTCTTTGCTCGCCTCGCGCAGCGGTCCGCTCACGCGGTCGAACGCCACGAACAGGGGCAGGATCATGAGCGGCAGGTAGTTGTAGACGACGCCGAGCAGCACCGCTCCTCGGGTGTTCAGTATCCCGAGCGGCCCGGGGATGACCCCGAGGAACCGGAGGGCGTGCGAGAGCCATCCCTCGGGGGCGAGGATGATCTGCCAGCCGATGGTGCGCACCAGGAAGTTGGTCCAGAACGGCACCATGACGAGCGCGAGGAACATCCCGCGCCGACTCGGTGCGCACTTCACCGCGATCCAGTAGGCGACGGGCGCGCCGATGATCAGGCACAGGGCGGTACCGGCGATGCCCACCCAGAGCGTGTTCTGGAAGGTCGCGAAGAAGGTCGGCGAGAGCGCCTCGACGTAGCGGTCGAAGGAGAGCTTGTCGTTCGCGTTGGTCGCGAAGATGCTCGGCTTGTAGCCGAAGCTGTACCAGACGACCACCCCGATCGGGACGACGAAGAAGATGAGCAGCCACACCCAGGCGGGCAGAGCCAGACCGAAGCGGATCCTGAGCTTACGCACCGGCAGCCGCCTTCGTCGCGTTCCAGATCGACACGATCCGCTCCTGCGCGCTGGAGAACCTGCCCTCGTGCATCGTTTTCAGCTGGGCCTCTTCGAAGAAGACCATGTCCAGGCGCTCCAATCCGGCCTGCTCGGCCTCCTGCTGCACGCCCTGCACTCCCGTGTCGTAGCCGATGTAGTCGATCTGGTCGAGCTGCACGTCGGGCGAGATGATGTAGTCGATGAAGGCGTGCGCGGCTTCGGGATGCGGCGCCCCCTTCGCGATCGCCCAGTTGTCCATCCATAGCTCGGTCGCCGGGGATCCGAGCACCCACTGCCAGCGCTCCGGATCCTTCGACTCCGCCATCCCGGTGCGGGCGTCGCCGTTGTAGGACTGGACGAGCGCGGCGGACGCCTGCGGGATGATCTGCCCGCCCGGCGCCGAGTCGAAGGTGGTGACGTGCGGCGCGAGCTGCTTCGTCATGAACGCCTCGCAGGCGTCGAGGTGCTTCTTGTCGGTGGTGTTCCAGTCGATGCCGTGCGACCAGAAGTAGATGCCGCACATCGGCGCCGGGTCGTCCAGCAGTGACGTCTTGCCGGACGCCTCGTTCTGCGCGGCGTCGATGAAGTCGGCCCAGCCTGTCAGCTCGCGCCGGATCACCGTCTTGTCGTAGACGAAGCCGGTGGTGCCCCACGCCTTGCAGATCGAGTAGCGGTTCTTCGGATCGAACGAGCGATGGATGAAGTTCGGGTTCATCGTCGCGAAGTTGGGGATGAGGTCGAGGTTGATCTCCTCGAGCAGCCCGTTCTCCGCCATCGGCGTGATGAACACCCCCGTCGGCACCACGATGTCGTAGCCCGAGGTGCCGCGCGCCGCGACGAGCTTCGCGATGAGCTCCTCGTTCGAGTTGAAGGCGTCGACGACGATCTTCGGCCCCTTCTTCTTCGTGAAGGCGGACAGCACGTCGGGGGCGTCGTAGTCGCTCCAGGTGTAGATCGAGAGCTTGTCCTCGAGAGCCCCGCCGTGCGCCTCGGAGGCGGCGGACGCCTTCTGCGGTGCGCATGCGGTGAACAGCACGGCGCCCGACGCAGCGAGGGCCGTGGCGAGGAAGCCGCGCCGGGTCAGCTCGGAGCGGACCTTGCGCGCGGACGCGCTGTTCGCGAGCACGCGGATCGGCGCATCCATCGCGTTGCGCGGTGCGACCATGCCGCCGCGATGGGCCATCAGGCGGCTTCCTTCGGCAGGGCGATCACGTGCGTGGCCGTCTCGGGGATCCCGTCGCCGGCGAAGATGCGCACATCGGTGGGGTTCCAGGTGCACCGCACGGCGTCACCGACGGCCACCGCGGGTGCGGTCGGTGCGGGGATCCGCACCAGGAACGTCTGCTCGCGCCCCACATCGACCGCGACCTGCAGAGTCTCGCCGAGGTGCGAGACGCCGAGCACGGTGCCGTCGAGGCCGGGGCCGTCCGCGCGTCCCGCAGGGGCGAGCCGCACGAACTCCGGGCGGATCGCGGCGACGGCGGCGGATCCCGGCGCGCTCTGCTCGCCACCCCAGCGGCCGTGCACGGTTCCGCCGAAGGTGTCGACGGCGTCGCCGCCGAGTGCGGTGCCGTGCAGGAAGTTCTGCTGGCCGATGAACGAGGCCACGTACGCCGAGGCCGGCTCGGCGTAGATGTCGGCGGGTGCGGCGAGCTGCTCGATCCGGCCCGCGCGCATCACCGCGATCCGGTCGCTCATCGACAGCGCCTCCGCCTGGTCGTGCGTGACGAACACGAAGGTCGTGCCGAGCCGCGACTGCAGCAGCTTCAGCTCGAGCTGCATCTCCTCGCGCAGCTGACGGTCCAGGGCCGCCAGCGGCTCATCCAGCAGCAGCACGCTGGGACGATTGATCAGGGCACGGGACAGTGCGATGCGCTGCTGCTGCCCACCGCTCAGTTGGGTGGGCTTGCGGTCTGCGAAGCGGCGCAGCTGCACCATGTCGAGAGCCTCGGCGACGCGCTCGCGCTGCTCCGCCTTGGGCACTCTGCGCTGCTGCAGTCCGTACGCGACGTTCTCCGCCACCGTCATGTGCGGGAACAGCGCGTAGGCCTGGAAGACCGTGTTCACCTCCCTCTTATGCGGCGGGAGCCCCAGCACGCTTCGGCCGCTCAGGCGGATGTCGCCCTCGTCAGGGTGCTCGAACCCTGCGATCATGCGCAGGGTCGTGGTCTTGCCGCATCCGGAGGGGCCGAGGAGGGAGAGGAACTCCCCCGGCCGGATCGACAGCGACAGCCGGTCGACGGCGGTCGCCTCACCGTAGAACTTGGTGACGCCAGAGATCTCGACGCCGCCGGACGGCGCGTCGGTCGTGCTCTGAGCAGATACGGACATGGGACTGCTCATGGAACCTCCACAGTGAGTTCTTCGCTGCGGAGAGTCTGGCACAGGATCTGCGCTCAGTACAGAGGAAAACGTAGGTTCATCGGATTCCTACGACGATATTCGTTGTCGATCGAATGCCAGTCAACGAATATGCGTGTTTCGAGGTCGTTTCGTAAGAGCTACTTCGCCTGGAAGTCGAACGCCTTCAGGAGCTCCTCGATCGCCTGCTCGCGCTGCTCGCCGCCTTCGTCGAACATGTGCGCCACGTGCGTGCGCAGGTGGTTCTCCAGCAGCAGCTTGTTGAGGGATTCGAGAGAGCGCTGGATCGCGCGGGACTGCGTGATGATATCCATGCAGTACTCCTCGCTCTCGATCATCTTCGCGACGCCGCGGAGCTGCCCCTCGAGGATGCTGGTGCGGTGCAGGGCGCGCTTCTTGATGTCTTCGATCACGAGGTAGAGAGTACCGCCCGCCTCTCGGGTGGGGCTCTGCAAGGATGGGCGCATGGCGCGCGCCCGTGAAGCACTGCTGTCCCCGGCGGATCTGGAGCGCCTGCGCGCCCTCCGGCAGATGAAGGCCGTCGCCCTCGCCGCACTCGGGGTCATGGCCGTCGCGTTCGTCGTGGCGTTCTGGCTGCAGGCGCGCTTTCCATGGCTCGAGTACGTGCGCGCGGCCGCGGAGGGCGGCATGGTCGGCGCCCTCGCCGACTGGTTCGCCGTGACGGCCCTGTTCCGCCGCCCGCTCGGGCTGCCGATCCCGCATACCGCGATCATCCCCAGCCGCAAGGACGAGATCGGCCGCACGCTCGGCGAATTCGTCGAGACGAACTTCCTCTCCGCGGAGGTCGTGCGCACGAAGCTCTCGGAGACCTCGATCGCCGCACGACTCGGATCCTGGCTGCGCGAGCCTTCCCATGCGGAGCGGGTCGCGACGGAGGGATCCACGATCGCCTCCGCCGTGCTGCGCGCCCTCAGCGACGACGACGTGCAGAGCGTGATCGCCGAACTCGCCCGCGAGCATCTGGTCGAACCCGAGTGGGGCACGCCGGCGGGCGCCTGGCTGCAGCGCATCGTCGAAGCCGACGCCCATCGCGGCGCCGTGGACCTCGCCGTCGACAGCATCGCGACGTGGCTGGACGGCAACGCCGCCGCATTCCAGGGGCTGCTCTCGCGCCGCCTTCCCGGGTGGGTGCCCCGGCTCGCGCACCGCTTCGTGGACGAGGCCGCGTACAACGAAGCGGTCCGGTTCGTGCGGGCCGTGCAAGCCGATCCGCGCCATCCCGCCCGGCGCGCGCTGGACGGATACCTCGCCCGCCTGGCGAACAACCTGCAGCACGACTCCGCCACGCGAGCGCGCCTGGAGAACGCCAAGGCGGCTCTGTTCGACAGCCCGCGCGTGGGCGCCCTGGCCGCCGAGGCGTGGAACGCGGCGAAGACCGGGCTGCTGTCGGCGCTCGCGGATCCGCAGAGCGGACTGCGCCGTCGCGCCGCCGTCGCGATCGGAGAGCTCGGCGATCGCCTGGCCACCGAGGACCCGTTGCAGCACCGGGTGGACGGCTGGGTCACCGATGCGGCGGTGTTCCTCGTCGACCGCTACCGGCACGACATCGCCTCGATCATCACCGACACCGTGGAGCGGTGGGATCCGGCCGAGACCACGGAGAAGATCGAGCTCATGGTCGGCCGCGACCTGCAGTACATCCGCCTGAACGGCACCGTGGTCGGAGCGCTCGCGGGGCTCGCGATCTTCGCGGTGGCGCACACCGTCATCCCGGTGTAGTCCCGGGGGCACGGCGAGGGTGTCATGCCCGCTCGCGTCACGATCTGCACACCGTGTCACGATCGGCACACGGATCCAGCATTTTTGTGTGCTGATCGTCGCACGGTGTGCAGATCGTTCTCGCCGATCGCCCTCCACAGCGAGCCGCCATCGAGGGTTCTGCACGGATCCTGTCATCCCTGCACCGCGATAATGCAGAGTTCGTCACGCTGTGCACATGCTCTCCCTGATCGACACGATCCGGCGTCGCGGCGGCATCGCCCGAGGCTCGGACTTGCAGCAGCTCGGCTTCTCGCGCACGACGCTCGCACGCGCGGTGCGAGGAGGCGAGGTGGATCGTCTGCGAGACGGCGTGTTCGCGGCTGGTCCGATCGCTCCGGACGTCCGCGCCGCGGTCGCGCACGGCGGCGCCCTCAGCTGCGCAAGCGTGCTGACGGAGCTGGGGATCTGGGTGCTGCCCGACGTCACCGGGCCGCATGTCTGGCTGGGCGCGGGGCGGCATGGCCACGCGCACCCCCACTGCGACTGCGTGCCGCACTACTACCGGGGGACGCCGCCGCTCGGTCGGACCGATCTCGAGACGGCCCTGCGGCACCTCCGACTCTGCGCCGGGGATGAGGCGTTCTTCGCCGCCTTCGAGTCCGCCTGGAGGCGCCGCCTCCTCCCTTTGGCAGCGCGTCGACGAATCCGCGAAGCTCTGCCGTTCTCGGCCCGGTGGCTCGTCGATCTCGCGCGGCATGACGCGGACAGCGGACTCGAATCGCTCCTGCGGCTGAGACTGCACGTGATCGGCCTGCGCCTCGAATGCCAGGTGCGTATCGACGGAGTCGGCAGAGTCGATTTCGTCGTCGGTCGGCTCATCATCGAAGTCGACGGCAGGGAAAACCACGACGGCGTCGTGAAGCGGCACAAGGACCTCGTCCGTGACGCTGCCGCTGCTCGTCTCGAATACCGCACCCTCCGGTTCGACTACGCGCACGTCGTGCACGACTGGCCATCCGTGCAGGCGGCGATCCTCTCGGCGATCCGCGACGTGTGACGATCTGCACACCGTGTCACGATCGGCACACGGATCCAGCTCTTCCGTGTGCAGATCGTCACAGCGTGTGCAGATCGTCGCGCAAGGACAAGCGGAGCGACTCCGGCGCGTCCGGGCGGCGCGGGTGAGACGGGTCGGAGTCGATCGGGCGAAGCGAGGCGCGCGGCTACGTGCCAACGGCGGGTGTCTCGCGGGCCAGACAACGTTCACAGGGGCGTGGCCGCGGTGAAGCCGCATCGTGGCACGCTGTTCTCGGATGCCGACCGCGCGTCCGGGAAGGGACTCCTCATGGCACTGTCGCACGATCCCCTCTGGCCCCGCGGCGGCGACTGGCCCGCCTTCAACGGGAGCGCCGACGCGACGCTCGTCGGTGTGCCGACCTGGCGCACGTCCCTCTCCCCGACCGGCGCGCACGCGACACCGGCCGCGATCCGCGACGCGCTGCGCCGTTACAGCCCGACCCTGATGGGTCCGCCCGTGGTCGACCTCAACGCCGTACTGCGGATCGCCGACGCCGGCGACGTGCACGAGCCGGACGGTGACGAGGGCGTGGCCAGGGCGATCGCGCGGGTATCCGAGCTGTCGGCGGCATCGCGCCTCGTGATCGCGCTCGGCGGAGACAACTCCCTCACCTACCCTGTCGCCCTCGGATCCGGATCCACGGGCCTCATCACGATCGACGCGCACTTCGACCTGCGCGACGGGGTGTCCAACGGCTCGCCGGTGCGTCGGCTCGTCGAGGACGCCCCGGAGGGATCCGCCATCGATCCGCGCCGGATCGTTCAGATCGGGATCGCGGACTTCGCGAACTCCGCCGCCTACGCCCGGCGCGCCGCCGACTGGGGCATCCGGGTGATCACCCTGGACGAGGTGCGCCGCCGCGGGATCGATGATGTCGTGGCCGAGGCGGTCGAGATCGCCGGAGCCGGAGACGCCTCCCGCGTCCACCTCGACATCGACGTGGACGCCTGCGACCGCGCCGCGACCCCGGGATGCCCGGCGAGCGTGCCCGGCGGCTTCGCGGCGTGGGAGCTGCGAGCCCTGGTGCGGGGCATCGCCTCCGACCCGCGCGTGGTCAGCGCCGACATCGCCGAGGTGGACGCGACCGCCGACGACGAGGATGCGCGCACCGTGCGCCTCGCCGCATTGTGCGTGCTGGAGCTGCTGGCCGCACTCGCCGGTCGAGCCTGATCCGCCCATGAGCGACCGGCCCGTACGCGACCCGTTCCTCGAGGGCGGTCCCGCCCTGCGCACCGCCCTGGGGTTGCGGTTCCTGCTCGAGCTCGCGCTGCTGGCCGGTGCCGCGGTCGCCGCGGTGCGGCTCCTTCCCGGCTGGCCGGGGTGGGTGGGCGCCGTCGTGGCGATCGCCGTGCTGGCGGTCGCCTGGGGGCTACTGCTGTCGCCCAAGGCGCGCTACGACATCCGCCCTGCGGGACGGGTGTTCCTGGAGACCGCCCTCTTCGGCGCCGTGGGAGCAGCGCTCTGGGCGAGCGGACTCGAGGTCGCGGGGGTCGCGCTCTTCGCCGCGTGGGCGCTGGACAGGATCGCCCTGGCCGTGCTCACCCGTGACTGAGCTCGGCGCGCGCGCTCAGAGTTCGCGCAGTGCCTCGTCGATCGCCCGGTCCCCCTCGTTGAACCGGATCGTGCGGCGGATGGTCGCCGGTTCGAGCAGCGTCTGCGCGATGACGTGCGCGACGTCGGCGCGGGAGATGCTGCCCGAGGCCTCCGCCGCGGCGTCGATCCGCCCGGTCGGCTCCTCCAGCGTGAGCCGGCTCGGGGCGAGTACCGTCCAGTCCAGTCCCGTTGCCCGCAACGCGTCATCCGCTGCCGCCTTGGCCTCGGCGTAGGCGAAGAACGAGTGCGACGGATCGATGCCGTGATCGGTCGAGGATCCGAAGTACGACACCATCACGTACCGGTCGACTCCTGCATCGGCCGCCGCCTCCATCGAGCGGACAGCGGCGTCGAGGTCGACAGCTCGGGTGCGTTCCGCAGAGCCGCCGCCGGCACCGGCCGACCAGACGATCGCGTCGTGCCCGGCGACCAGCGTCGCCATCGCCTCGCGCGAGGCGGACTCGATGTCGAACACGACGGGATCCGCCCCGGTCGCACGCACGTCGTCGATCTGCGCGGCGTCGCGGATCACCGCGGTCACCTCGTCGCCGCGCGCGGTGAGAAGGGGTTCGAGGAGCAGGGCCACCTTGCCGTGGCCGCCGAAGATCAGGATCCGTGCCATGCCTCCACGCTATGCCCGAACGAGTGAGAACGGGCGACGCGCTCCGGATTCGCTCAGCGCACGACGAGGCGCGGCTCGATCAGCGCGTGCGCGGTGCCCGCCAGCACCTCCCGCAGGGTGACCGTCTCACCGGTCGGCCCCATGAGCAGATCCACGGTCGCGGCCGCGACGTCCTCGGGGCGCTGCTCCACGCTGGAGAAGCCGAGCGCCTCCGCGGTCGGCGTGTTGTCGAACCCGATCACGGGCACCCGCGGGGACCCGCCGGTCTGCGCGAGGAGCGCGCCGATCGCGAGGGAGTCGCTCGCGCAGACCACCGCGTCCACGTCCGCACCCACGGCCGCCACGACGGCACGCGCCCGGGCGACGTCCTCTTCGCTGGTCCAGCGCGGTCCCACCGCCCCGGCCGCCGCCATCGCCTCACGCCAGCCGCGCTCCCGATCGTCGCCGGTGCCCGAGCCCGTCGGCCAGCCGAGGAAGGCGACCCTCGGGCCGAACCCCAGGGCGTGCTCGGTCGCGGCCCGCGTGCCCGCGGCGCCGTCGACGTCTACCCAGAGATGCTCCGGGGCGGCGAGGTCGTCCTCGCCCCAGGGACGGCCGAACGCGACGAAGGGCAGCCGCACTTCACCCAGCCAGCGCGTGCGCGGGTCGCCATGGAACGTACCGGTGATGATGGCAGCGTCGATCTCGGAGCCCTCCCAGAGCTCGGCGAGCCGAGCGATCTCATCGTCTGCGGTGCGGGCGGCGTAGACGAGCATGCGCATGCCGCGCTCGCTGGCCCGCTCGGTCAAGGCGTGCACGAAGCGGTCCAGGACGACGCCGGACACGCCGCCGACATAGGGATCCAGGTGGATGCCGATCGTCGAGCTGCGGCGGGTGCGCAGCTGCCGGGCCGCCGCATGGCGGCGATAGCCCAGCTCGACGATCGCCTGCTGCACGCGTTCGCGCGTGGCGGGCTTCACGATCGCCGGGGTGTTCAGCACGTTCGACACCGTCTGCCGCGACACTCCGGCGCGCTCCGCCACGTCCTCGACGGTCGGCGTCCTGGCCATGTCTCTCCCTCTCCGGATCCGCCTCGGGATCCGGGACCACCTTCCCACCTTGACACCCCGCGCTCCCGCCGCCTAGCGTATTCGACACAGAGTTTGATCGTTCAAATTCCCGGGATGACTTCTGTCGTCACCGAGAAGCACACATCATCACGGATGCTCATCAAGGGAGAAGAGACATGACACGGCACAGCACGCGCGCGGCGATCGGGGCCGGAGCCCTCGTCCTCGCCGGCGCGATCGCACTCACCGGCTGCGGTTCCGGGTTCTCCGGCGGCGACGCCGGCAGCAGCACCGGATCCTCGAAGCTCACCTCGTCCGACAAGCCGCTGAACATCCTCATCGGATCGTCCGGCGACGCGGAGACCAAGGCCGTAGGCGACGCCGTCTCGGCGTGGTCGAAGACCTCGGGCGTCAAGGCGACCGTGACCGCGGCGAGCGACCTGAACCAGCAGCTCTCCCAGGGCTTCGCCTCCGGATCCCCCGCCGACGTCTTCTACCAGTCCACCGACGCTCTGGCCGGATACGCCTCCAACGGATCCCTGCTCGCGTACGGCGATCTGCTGAAGAACAAGGACGACTTCTATCCGAGCCTGCTGAAGTCCTTCACCTACGACGGCAAGCTCTACTGCGCGCCGAAGGACTTCTCCACGCTGCAGCTCGTGATCAACACCGACATGTGGACGAAGGCCGGCCTGACCGACGCCGACATCCCGAAGACCTGGGACGAGCTCGCCACGGTCTCCCAGAAGCTCACCGCCGACGGCCACGTGGGCCTGTCGATGAGCGGCGAGTACGCGCGCGTCGGCGCCTTCATGGTCGCCGCCGGCGGCGGGCTGATGAACGCCGACTCGACCAAGGCCACCGCCGACGCCGAGGGCAACGTCAAGGCGCTCGACTACCTCAAGGGCCTCCTGAACGCCGGTTCGATGAAGTTCGCCGCGGATCTCGGATCCGGCTGGGGCGGGGAGGCGTTCGGGACGCAGAAGGCCGCGATGGTCGTCGAGGGCAACTGGATCACCGGCGCCATGACCAACGACTACCCGACCGTGAAGTACAAGGCGGTCGAGCTTCCCGCGGGCCCCGACGGCAAGAAGGGCACGCTGCAGTTCACCAACTGCTGGGGCATCTCGGCCGACAGCAAGAACCAGAAGGCGGCCCTCGACCTCGTCGAGCACCTGACCAGCGCGGACAGCCAGCTCGCGTTCTCGAAGGCGTTCGGCCCGATGCCGTCGATCGCCTCGGCCGCGGACGCGTGGAAGAAGGACAACGCCCCGCTCGTGCCGTTCCTGAACGGGGCGGACTACGCCCAGAGCGTGCCGACCGCCAAGGGCGCCAGCGACGTCGTGACCGACTTCAACGGCAAGCTCGGATCGCTCGCGACCGGCGACCCGAAGGCGATCCTCGACGCCACGCAGAAGAACCTGGAAGCCCTGACCAAGTAATCATGGCCTCCTCCACCGTGCGGTCTCACCGGCCCGCGTCCCACCCGGGACTGCGGCGCGGTGAGACCGCATCGGGGTGGTTGTTCACCGCTCCGATGCTGATCCTGCTCGGCCTGTTCCTGGTCGTTCCCGTGCTCATGGCGCTCTGGGTGAGCGTGAGCGACTGGGGCGGGCGCGGCTCGCCCTTCTCCGGCGGCGTCTCGTTCGTCGGTCTGAAGAACTACGCCGCCCTCCTGCTCGGCGGCGGCCTCGCCGAGGCCGACTTCGGCATGAGCCTGAAGAACAACGCCTGGTATGTGCTCCTCGTCGTACCCTGCCAGACGGCGCTGAGCCTGTTCCTCGCGGTTCTCGTCAATCGGCAGATCCTCAAGGGCCGCGGATTCTTCCGCACCGCGTTCTACTTCCCGTCGGTGACGAGCTCCGTCGCCATCACGGTCCTGTTCCTGTTCCTGTTCTCCACTACGGGGGCGGTGAACGCCGCACTCGGCTGGCTCGGGATCAACGGACCGAACTGGCTCAACGACCCCTCCGGAATCCTTCACTTCGGCGCGTCATCCGGTCCTTCGGCATTGACGGAGAACCACTTCCTCGGCGTCTCGTACTGGGACTGGATCGGCGGTCCCAGCGTCGCGATGTGCGTCTACATCATCATGGCGATCTTCACCACGAGCGGAACCTTCATGCTGCTGTTCCTCGCCGCCCTGCAGAACATCTCCGGGGAGGTGCAGGAGGCGGCCATGATGGACGGCGCGAACGGATGGCAGCGGTTCTGGCGGGTCACGCTCCCGCAGCTGCGGCCGACGCTGTTCACCGTCCTCACGCTCGGGCTCATCGGCTGCTGGCAGATCTTCGACCAGATCTACACCGGAACCCGCGGCCAGCCGGCGAAGACGACGATCACCCCTGCCTACCAGTCGTACCAGTCGTCGTTCATCAACCAGGAATGGGGCCAGGGCGCCGCGATCGCGTTCATCCTGTTCGTGATCATCATCGCCTTCACGCTCGTGCAGCGCTGGGCGCTGCGCGAGCGGGCCGTGTCCCGTCGCCGCAACCGCCCGTACGTAGAAGCGGCCGAACGCGCCGCCGCCCGCGTGGCCGCGGCCCAGGGCGACCGCACGTCAGCGAGCGAAGGAGACCCGCGATGACCGCCACCGCTCCCGCCCCGCTCCTCGCGCGCCGCAAGCGCTGGGGCACCGTGCGGATCGCCTCCACCTCGGTCCTGTACGCGCTGCTCATCGCCCTCGCACTGGTGTACATCTACCCGTTCCTCATCCAGGTCGCGACGAGCTTCAAGACCGACCCGGACGCGGCGACGAACCCGCTCGCGATCGTGCCGCAGACGTTCACGACAGAGGCCTACACGCAGCTGTTCCTGCGCAGCGACTTCCCGACGTGGTTCAAGAACTCGGTGATCGTCACCATCGTGATCACGGCGGGCCGCGTGTTCTTCAACTCACTCGCGGGCTACGCGCTCGCACGCCTCCGCTTCCGCGGACGCAACGTCGTGTTCGCCGGCCTCGTCGCCGTCATGAGCGTGCCGACCGTGGTGCTGCTGATCCCGAAGTTCCTCGTGATCAACACGCTCGGCATGTACGACTCCTACGCGGGCATGATCCTGCCGCTCCTCGTGGATGCAGCGGGGGTCTTCATCATGAAGAACTTCTTCGAGTCCATACCGACGTCGGTCGAAGAGCAGGCGCGGATCGACGGCGCCGGAACCTTCCGGGTGTTCTGGTCGGTCGTGCTGCCGATGGCACGACCCGCGTTGATCACGATCGTGATCCTGTCTTTCCAGGGTTCCTGGAACGAGCTCGCGCATTTCATCGTGTCCACTCAGTCGCCCGAACTCACCACGCTCACGAAGGGCGTCGCGCAGCTCGCGAACGGACAGCTCAGCCAGGGCCGGCAGTATCCGCTCAAGCTCGCCGCGGCGATCATCATGACGATCCCCGTGGCCGTGATGTTCTTCGTGTTCCAGAAGCGCATCATGAACTCGAGCGACGGGGCGGTGAAGGAGTGACGGCCGACGCGCCCACGATCCTCGCCACCTGCGGCGGCAGGGCCGTCCCCCCTCCATCCCCGCCCCTGAGTCCGTGCTCATCCCCGCCCGGCGGGCCCAGCCCGCACACCGCCCCTCACGAAGGAGCCCCATGACCGACACCCCGCTGCAGCCTCTTCTGAACGACGCCGTCATCGCGCTCCAGGCACCGACCCAGGTGTGGTCGGATGAGACCGGGGACATGGGCTCCGCACCGATCCACGGGGTGTACCACGGCGACGTGCGGCATGTGCGGGTGCTGACCATCGCCGTCGACGGCACGACCGTTGAGACGATCGCCTGCTCCTCCCCGGCGCCCCAGCGGGCGGTGTTCGCCGCGGTGCTGCGCGGCGTCGACGACGACCAGCCCGACCCGAAGGTGCGGCTCGACCGCAGCCGCACGGTGCGCGCCGGTGCCGTCGAGGAACGGATCCGCGTCTCCTCGCACCGCGATGTGCCCGTACCGGTCGCCGTCACGGTGCGGGTCGCCCCCGACTTCGAGCCGCTGCAGCGCGTCAAAGCCGGCATGGCCGACCGCGGGGCGTGGGGCTGGGACGGCGAGCGCGCGTCCTCGGGCGCGGCGTCGTTCGGGCTGTCGGCGCCTGGGGCGGCGATCGCGGTCGAAGAGGCCTTCCTCGCGGTGCGCTGGACGACCGTACTGGAGCCGCGATCGACGGCGGAGTTCTCGTTCGAGCTGACCCTCGAGGACTCCACGCTCGTCGTCACGGAGCCCTCGACGCCGGCCGACGCCGCCGTGCCCGCCACGAGCGATCCGCGCCTGCGCCACTGGCTGGACCGGGCCGCCGGCGACCTCTCCGCCCTGCGCCTGGCGCTTCCCGCGCACCCGGACGACGCGTTCTATGCCGCCGGCGCGCCCTGGTTCTTCACGCTGTTCGGCCGCGACTCGATCTGGGCGGCACGCCTGGCCCTGTCGCAGAACCCGGCGATCGCCGCCTCGACCCTGCGCGTGCTCGCGCGCCTGCAGGGCACGAAGAAGGACCCGGCGACCGCCGAGGCTCCGGGCAAGATCCCGCACGAACTGCGCAGCGGTGCGCTGTCGCTGCCGAACGAGGGCGTGCACCTGCCCCCGCTGTACTACGGCACGGTCGACGCCACGCCGCTCTGGGTCTGCCTGCTCGCCGATGCCCACGACGCCGGCATGCCCGAGGCGGAAGTGCGCGCACTGCTCCCGAACCTGCGGGCGGCGCTGAGCTGGATGACCGACCACGGCGACGCGAGCGGATCCGGCTTCATCGACTACGTCGACGAGACCGGGCACGGCCTCGCGAACCAGGGCTGGAAGGACTCCGGCGATTCGATCCAGTGGCGCAACGGGCGGCTAGCGGAGGGCCCGATCGCGCTCAGCGAGGTGCAGGCGTACGCCTACGAGGCCGCGGTGAGGGGTGCGGAGCTGCTCGACGCCCTGGGCGAGGACGGCGGCGACGCTCTGCGCAGCTGGGCGGCGGACCTCCGCACCCGGTTCCGCGCCGCCTACTGGGTGACGACTCCCGAGGGCCGCTACCCCGCCATCGCGCTCGACGAGCACGGCGCCGCCGTCGACACGCTCACGAGCAACATCGGCCATCTGATCGGCACCGGCCTGCTGGATCCCGATGAGGAGCGCGCTTGCGCGGCGCTGCTGCTGGGCGACTCGATGTCGAGCGGGTTCGGGATCCGCACGATGTCGTCGGGCGCGACGGGATTCTGGCCGTTGAGCTACCACGGCGGCAGCGTCTGGGCGCACGACACCGCGATCGCCGTGCACGGCCTGCTGCGTGCGGGGCTGCGCACCGAGGCCGCCGACATCGCGCAGCAGCTCGTGGATGCCGCCGAGGGCTTCGACTACCGGATGCCCGAGCTGCACGCCGGCGATGCCCGCACCCCGGGCGTCGCCCCGGTGCCGTATCCCGCATCGTGCCGCCCGCAGGCGTGGTCCGCGGCGGCGGCCGTGGTGTGCGCGGAGGCGTTGGGCTGAGCGGCCGCTGCTCCTGAGCGCGCAGACCCGCACGTATCGGGTTCTGCTCTACGCTGGCGGTCGGGACCACGAGAAGCGGAGCCGACGGTGACTCTCGATCTGAACAGCGACCTGGGCGAGTCCTTCGGTGCCTGGCGGATGGGCGACGACGAGGCGATGCTGCAGGTGGTGACGAGCGCGAACGTCGCGTGCGGCTTCCACGCGGGCGATGCGGCCACCGCCCGTCGCACGGCCCGTCTCGCCGCCCGGCACGGCGTCGCCGTCGGCGCGCACGTCGGCTATCGCGATCTCGCGGGCTTCGGCCGCCGGGACCGGGACGTCGATGCCGGCACCCTGACCGACGAGACCCTTTATCAGATCGGCGCGCTGCGCGCCCTCGCCGCCGCGGAGGGCGTGCGCGTCTCGTACGTGAAGCCGCACGGGGCGCTGTACAACCGCATCGTGCACGACGAGGTGCAGGCCGCCGCGGTGATCGACGGGATCGTCGCGGCCGGTGACGACCTCGCCGTGATGGGCCTGCCCGGGTCGCGCGTGCTGCAGCTGGCCGCCGGCCGCGGGCTGCGGGTGCTCCGCGAGGCCTTCGCCGACCGGGCCTATCGCGCCGACGGCACACTGGTGCCCCGCTCCGAGCCGGGCGCCGTGCTGCACGACGCAGAGGCCATCGCCGCACGGGTCGTCGGGCTCGCGAGGACCGGCACGGTGACCGCGATCACCGGCGAGAGCGTCGCGATCGCGGCGGACAGCGTGTGCGTGCACGGCGACACCGCGGGCGCGGTCGCCATCGCGCGCGCCGTGCGCGCGGCGCTCGACCGCGCGGGCGTCGACGTCGCCTCGCCCGGCGCCCCCTGACCCGACGATGCGCATCCTCACCGCCTCCGACCACGCGCTGCTCGTCGAGGTCGACGACCTCGACGAGGCGATCCGACGCCATCTCGCGTGGAGCGACGTGCCCGGTGTCGTCGAGCTGGTGCCGGCGGCGCGCACCGTGCTGGTCCGGTACGACCCCTCGCGCACCTCGGCGGCGGCGCTGGCCGCACGGCTGCGCTCGTGGCCGGCGCCGCCGCGGACGACCACCGTGCAGAGCGAGGTCCGGATTCCGGTGCGGTACGACGGCGAGGACCTGTCTGCCGTGGCAGAGTTGCTGGGCGTCTCCCCCGCCGAGCTCGCCGCCCGCCATCGGGTCGCGCAGTGGCGGGTCGCCTTCTCGGGCTTCGCACCGGGATTCGGGTACCTCGTCGGATCCGATCCGCTCTTCGACGTGCCCCGGCGCGCCTCCCCCCGCACCAGAGTCCCCGCGGGGTCCGTCGGGCTCGCGGGCTCGTTCACGGGCGTGTATCCGCGGGAGAGCCCGGGCGGCTGGCAGCTGATCGGCCGCACCGAGGCTGTGGTCTGGGATGCCGACCGGGATCCCCCGGCCCTGCTCGCGCCGGGGACGGCGGTGCGCTTCACGCTCGCCCCGCGTCTCCGGATCGTCGCGCCCGATGCCACGCCGATGCCGATGCCGGCGCCGGTGACGAGAGGCGGCGCGGAATCGGGAATCGCCGGCCCGCGCGCCGTCGTCGCGGAATCGACCTTCCCGATCCTGGTCCAGGACCGCGGGCGGCCGGGTCGCGCCGCCCTCGGCGTCTCGGCCTCGGGCGCGGCGGACCGCATCGCCCTGCGCGCCGCGAACGACGCGGTCGGCAACCCTCCCGGATCCCCGGTGCTGGAGCTGACGGGTGGGGCGAGGCTGCGGTTCGAGGGCCTTCGCGGGGGCGACGTCGCCGTCGTGAGCGGCGCCGACGGCCCGCTGCTGCTCACCGGCGCCGACGGCGCGGAGCAGGAGCTCGAGCGGGGTGCGCCGTTCCCGCTCTCCCCGGGCGACGAGGTGGAGGTGGGGTTCCCGACCCGGGGGTTGCGCAGCGTCCTGGCCGTGCGCGGAGGATTCGTCGTCGACCGCACGCTCGGAAGCGCCTCCACCGACACACTCGCAGGGCTCGGCCCGGCACCGCTGCGAACCGGCATGGCACTCGGGATCGGCGATCCGCGCGCGGTCCGCGCCGCGGTGCAGCCGCACCCGATCGCACGAGAGCTGCCTGCACTGGGCGACGTCGTGGTGCTGCGGATCACACTCGGACCGCGCCAGGACTGGTTCGCGCCGAGCGCCGTCGAGGCCCTCCTCGGTCAGGAGTGGGAGGTGACGCCGCACTCCGATCGCATCGGGTTGCGCCTGCGCGGCGAGTCTCCCCTCTCGCGCGTGGAGCTCTCGGCGCTGCCCAGCGAGGGCGCAGTGACGGGGTCGATCCAGGTCCCCTCCGACGGCGAGCCGGTGCTGTTCCTCCCCGACCATCCGCTCACCGGCGGATACCCCGTCATCGGGGCGGTCGTGGACGCGGACCTCGATCTCGCCGGTCAGCTGCCCCCCGGATCCCGGATCCGCTTCACGCTCGGCTGACTCCGATCAGGAGAACCGGACCCCGTCCTTCCAGACCGCGTCGACGAGCGGCACACCGGGGCGGTACGCGAGGTGCACCCGGCTCGGGCTCTTGAGCAGCACGACGTCCGCACGCATCCCCGGGGCGATGCCGCCGATGTCGGTGCGGCGCAGGGCCGCGGCTCCCCCGGCGGTCGCCGCGTGGATCGCCTCGGCGACGGTCATCCGCATGTCGCGCACCGCGACGGCGATGCAGAACGGCATCGACGAGGTGAAGCTCGACCCGGGGTTCGTGTCGCACGCGATCGCCACGGTCACGCCGGCGTCGATGAGCCGGCGGGCGTCGGGGTAGGGCTGCCGGGTGGAGAACTCCACGCCGGGCAGCAGCGTGAGGACGGTGTCGGAACCGGCGAGCGCCGTCACGTCGTCGTCGGTGAGGTAGGTGCCGTGGTCGATCGAGGCGGCGCCGAGCTCGACGGCCAGCTGCACGCCCTCGCCGGGACCGAGCTGACTCGCATGCACACGCGGCTGCAGGCCACGGGCGATGCCGGCCTCCAGCACACGGCGGGACTGCGGCACCGTGAAGGCGCCGGTCTCGCAGAACACGTCGATCCACTTGGCGTGCGGAGCGCAGGCGTCGAGCATCTCCCCGACGACGAGGTCGACGTAGTCGTCACCGCGATCGGCGTACTCCGCCGGCACGACGTGCGCGCCGAGGAAGGTGACCTCGGGCGTGACCTCGGCCGCGAGGCGCACCAGCCGCTCCTCGGTCGCGACGTCGAGGCCGTAGCCGCTCTTGATCTCGACGGTGGTGGTGCCCTGCGCGAGCATCTCGTCGAGGAAGCCGCGCAGGCGCGCCCGCAGTTCGTCGTCGGTCGCGGCGCGGGTCGCGGCGACCGTGGAACGGATCCCGCCGGCGGCATACTTCTGGCCCTGCATGCGCGCCTCGAACTCGGCGGCGCGGTCGCCGCCGAAGACGAGGTGGCTGTGGCTGTCCACGAAGCCGGGGATCACGGCACGCCCTTCCGCATCGACGACCTCGTCGGCATCGGGTGCGTCGGCAGCCGCGCCGACCCAGGCGATCCGGTCGCCGTCGATGAGCACGGCGGCGCCATGCAGGGTGCCGCAGAGGTCGTCGCCCGCCGCGACGTTCGTCGTCAACTCGCCGATGTTCGTGATCAGGATCCGCATTGCCGTACCTCTCGAGTCGTTCATCCGTGAAGGGGCCGGATCCCGCAGGATCCGACCCCTCACGCGGTCTGGCTTACGCCATTGTCGCGTCCCGCCCTCCGTACCCCCATCCCCCGACGGAGAGCAGAGGGCGGGACGCCGTCTGTGTCGAACTGAAGCTCAGAGCCCCATCGGAACCTTGAGGCCGCGCTCGCGCGCGATGTCCTTCGCGTGGTCGTAGCCCGCGTCGACGTGCCGCATGACGCCGGTGCCCGGGTCGTTGGTGAGCACGCGCTCGAGCTTCTCGGCGGCCAGCGCGGATCCGTCGGCGACCGTCACCTGACCCGCGTGGATGGAGCGGCCGATGCCGACGCCGCCGCCGTGGTGCAGCGACACCCAGCTGGCGCCCGAGGACGTGTTCAGCAGCGCGTTCAGCAGCGGCCAGTCGGCGATCGCGTCGGAGCCGTCCTTCATGGCCTCGGTCTCGCGGTACGGCGAGGCGACAGAGCCGGAGTCCAGGTGGTCACGCCCGATGACGATCGGAGCGGACAGCTCGCCGGAGGCGACCATCTCGTTGAACTTCAGGCCCGCCAGGTGGCGCTCCTTGTAGCCCAGCCAGCAGATGCGCGCGGGCAGACCCTCGAAGTGCACCTTCTCGCCGGCCTTCTCCAGCCAGCGGTGCAGGGCGGCGTCCTCCGGGAAGAGCTCTGCGATCGCGCGGTCCGTCTTGTAGATGTCCTCCGGGTCGCCCGACAGCGCAGCCCAGCGGAACGGGCCGCGGCCCTCTTCGAACTGCGGGCGGATGTACGCCGGCACGAAGCCCGGGAACTCGAACGCGCGGTCGAAACCACCGAGAACGGCCTCGGCACGGATGGAGTTGCCGTAGTCGAACACCGCGGCGCCCGCGTCCTGGAACGCGACCATGGCCCGGACGTGCGCGGCCATGGCCTCGCGCGAGCGGCGGGTGAACTCCTCGGGGTCGCGCTCGGCCTCGGCCTTCCAGTCCGCGACCGAGATGCCGATGGGCAGGTAGGCGAGCGGGTCGTGCGCGCTGGTCTGGTCGGTCACGATGTCGATCGGCACGCCCCGGCGGAACAGCTCGGGGAAGATCTCGGCGGCGTTGCCGACGATGCCCACGGAGAGCGCCTCACCGGCCTCCTTGGCGGCGACGGCGCGGGCGATCGCCTCGTCGAGGTCGGTGTAGTAGACGTCCAGGTAGCCGTGGTCGACACGGCGCGCCAGACGCGACTCGTCGACATCGACGATGAGGCAGGCACCGTCGTTCAGGGTGACGGCGAGCGGCTGGGCGCCGCCCATGCCGCCGGCGCCACCGGTGAGCGACAGGGTGCCCTTGAGCGACTCCCTGCCGAGCGAACGGGCCACGGCGGCGAAGGTCTCGTAGGTGCCCTGCAGGATGCCCTGGGATCCGATGTAGATCCAGGATCCGGCCGTCATCTGGCCGTACATCATCAGGCCCTCGGCCTCGAGCTTGCGGAACTCGGGCCAGGTGGCCCAGTCGCCGACCAGGTTGGAGTTGGCGATGAGCACGCGCGGGGCCCACTCGTGCGTGCGGAACACGCCGACCGGCTTGCCGGACTGCACGAGCAGGGTCTCGTCGGGCTCGAGCTCGTCGAGGGTGCGCACGATCGCGTCGTAGGCCTCCCAGCTGCGCGCAGCGCGGCCGGTGCCGCCGTACACCACGAGGTCCTCGGGGTGCTCGGCGACCTCGGGGTCGAGGTTGTTCATGAGCATGCGCTTGGCGGCCTCGGCGCCCCAGCTCTTCGCGGTGCGCTCGTTGCCGCGGGGGGCGCGGATCGAACGGGTCGGGTCCGACAGGGTCGGGCCGGCAGTGGTGGTGGTGGTGTCAGTCATTCGCGTGCTCCTTCGCAATCGCAGCGATCTGGCCGGACTGCACGAGCGCAGTCACGGCCTCCATGTCAGGGCTGAGGAATCGGTCCGGGCCGGGGCCGCCGGCCACGGTGCGGACGAGGTCGCGGACGGCGCCGGTGGCGGGTCCGGCATCGAGCGGCGCGCGCAGGTCGAGCGCGCGGGCGCCGGTGAGGATCTCGATCGCGAGCACGCGGCCGAGGCCGTCGATCGCGCGACGGAGCTTGCGGGCCGCGGCCCAGCCCATCGAGACGTGGTCCTCCTGCATCGCGGAGGACGGGATCGAGTCGACCGAGGCCGGCACGGCGAGGCGCTTGAGCTCGGAGACGATGCCGGCGGCGGCGTACTGCGCGATCATCAGACCGGAGTCGACGCCGACCTCGTCCGCGAGGAACGGCGGCAGGCCATGGCTGCGCGCCGGGTCGAGCGCACGGTCGGTGCGGCGCTCGGCCACCGAGGCCACGTCGGCGACCGAGATCGCGAGGAAGTCGAGCACGGCGGCGACGGGCGCGCCGTGGAAGTTGCCGTTGGACTCGATCCGGCCATCGCTGGTGACGACCGGGTTGTCGACGACGCTCGCGAGCTCGCGCTCGGCGATCATGGTGGCGTAGGACGCGGTGTCGCGCGCGGCGCCGTGCACCTGGGGCGAGCAGCGCAGCGAGTAGGCGTCCTGTACGCGGCCGTCGTCCGGGCCCTTGTGGCTGGCGACCATCGGGGAGGATCCCAGGAACGCGCGCAGGTGCGCGGCGGAGACGGCCTGGCCGACCTGCGGACGCAGCGCCATGAGGTCGGCGGCGAAGACAGCGTCGGTGCCGAGCTGCGACTCGATCGACATCGCGGCCGAGATGTCGGCGGTGATGAAGAGGTTGTCGAGGTCGTGCAGCGCGAGCGACAGCATGCCGAGCATGCCGTCGGTGCCGTTGATGAGGGCGAGGCCCTCCTTCTCCTGCAGCTCGAGCGGCGCGATGCCGGCGGCGGCGAGCGCGTCGGCGGCCGGGACGAGATCGCCGGCGGCGTTGCGGACGTCGCCCTCGCCCATGCTGGCGAGTGCCACGTGGGCGAGCGGGGCAAGGTCGCCCGAGCAGCCCAGCGAGCCGTACTCGCGGACAATCGGGGTGATGCCGGCGTTGAGCATCGCGGCGTAGGTCTCGACGACGACGGGGCGCACACCGGTGTGGCCGGACGCGAGCGTCTGCAGGCGCAGCAGCTGCAGGCCGCGGACCACCTCGGTCTCGACCTCGGCTCCGGTGCCGGCGGCGTGCGAGCGGATCAGGCTGAGCTGCAGCTGACGGCGACGCTCGGGGGCGATGAAGGTCGTGGCGAGGGCGCCGAAGCCCGTCGAGACGCCGTAGTGCGGCTTGGGGTCGGCGGCCATGCCTTCGATGACGCCGCGGGAGGCGGCGACGCGGTCGAGCGCACCGGCGTCGATGACGACGGGTGCGAGGTAGCGGGCGACGGAGACGACGTCCTCGGGGCGCAGGGGCGCCGCACCGATGGTGACGGGGGAAGTGTGGGCCATGAGACGATTTCACACCCTGCACTTCCGCCCGGGCAGGGGGATCTGGCATCCTGTGTCTGTGATCTCAGACAGCCGGTCTACCGTCGATCGAAGCGCGCCTCAGGTGCCCGCAGCCGATCACACCCTGCGGATCCTGCGTTTCCTGGCTCGCCGCGCGGGCCCCGTCGCCGCCTCTGCGCTGGCCCGCGAGCTCGATATCCCCCGCTCCACGGTCTACCACCTGCTCACCACGCTCGAGTCCCACGGGTTCGTCGTGCACCTGCCGCAGGAGCGGCGCTGGGGCCTCGGCACGAGCGCGTTCGAGCTGGCCGGCGGCTACGCCCGGCAGGAGCCATTGGCCCGGCTCGGGCGCCCGCTGCTCGCGGGTCTCGCCGACCGCCTCGGCGAGAGCGCGCACCTCGCCGTGATGACCGGTCGCGACGTGCTGTACATCGTCGAGGAGCGCGCCCTGCGCCGCCCCGCCCTCATCACCGACGTCGGCGTCCGCCTGCCCGCGCACCTCACCGCCACCGGCCGTGCCATGCTCGCCGCGCTCCCCCGCGAGCAGGTGCGCGCCCTGTATCCCGATGCCGCGGCGTTCGCCCAGCGCTCCGGCGGCGGCCCGTCCCGCCCTCGGGAGCTGAACGAGCTGCTGCGCGAGGTGCGCCGCAACGGCATCGCCCGCGAGGACGGCGAGGTCACCCCGGGGTTCCGCTCGGTCGGCATCGCCGTGCGCGACCACGTGGACTGGCCGGTGGCGGCCGTGGCCGTCACCTGGTCCGAGCAGGGAACGGTCGACGAGACGGCCATCGCCGACGCCGTCACCGAGACAGCCCGCCAGCTGCAGCGGCGGCTGGGCTACGGGGTCCGCGCCGGCGCCTGACGGAGCGCGCGTCCGGCTGGCGCACAGCCCGTGACGGAAGGATCGCAGGGTGCGGAGGATGACCGATGGGGTACGGCTCCGACGCATCACTCTGATCGTGGGCATCGTCGGGATCCTTGCGGGCGTGAGCGGATCCTGGATCCCGTCGTTCTGGGGCGACGAGGCCGCGAGCGTCATGTCGGCCTCTCGCACCTGGCCGGAGCTGTGGCGCATGCTGCAGACCGTCGACGGCGTGCACGGCGCGTACTACGCGTTCCTGCATGTGTGGATCGATCTGTTCGGTGCGAGCGAGTTCTCCGTGCGTCTGCCCAGCGCGATCGCCGCAGGGCTCCTCGCCGCCGGCACCGCCGTGCTCGCGGGGCGCCTCGGCGGACCACGACTCGCCCTGTTCGCCGGCCTCATCGCGGCCGTGCTGCCCCGCACCGCGGTGATGGCGGCGGAGGCGCGTTCGTACGCGATCGGATCCGCGATCGCGGTGTGGCTGACGGTGCTGCTGCTCGCTCTGCTGGCGCGACGGCATGCCTGGTGGGGCTGGGCGGCTTATGCCGTCGGCGCCGCAGCCGCGATCTACGTCTTCCTCTACCTCGCCCTGCTGCTCGTGGTGCACGGCGTCTTCGTGCTGATCTTCCACCGCCGCTCGCTCGCGCGCTGGTCGGGCCGGGCCGCGCTCGCGACCCTGCTGGCGGTGCCGATCGTGCGGCTCGCCGCCGCAGAGCAGAACCAGATCGGCTTCCTCGCGCACCGCGACTACATCACGCCACTGAACGTTCTCGCGCTGCAGTGGTTCGACCCGGTCACCGCATGGCCGTGCGGCGCACTCATCGTGATCGGGTTGGCCGGCGTGCTCCGCTCCCGCCATCAGGATCCGAGCGGCCTCCGGCTCAGCGTGCTCGCGCTGCTGTGGCTGGTGCTGCCGACGACGGCCGTGTTGATCGGAAGCGTGCTGATCGCGCCGATGTACACCGTGCGGTATCTCTCGTTCTGCGTCCCGGCGGCGGCGATCCTGGTCGCCCTCGGTGTGCAGACCTCGGCCGGCTGGCTCTCCCGCCGCATTCCGCTGCGCGCGGCGACGGCGACGGGGATGCTGGTCGCGGTCGTGCTCGCGGCGTTCGTGCCGAATCTCATGGTCCTGCGCGGCCCATACGCGAAGGACGGCAGCGACTGGCGCGAGGCTGCCACGTACCTTCGCGCGCACGCCCGGCCCGGCGACGCCGTGCTCTACGATGACCGCCCCAAGGACTCGGAGGAACCGAGGCTGATCGTCGCGGTCTATCCGCATGACATCGCCGCGCTCCGCGATCCCGCCCTGCTCTCGTCGTTCCGCACCCAGCCCGGCCTCTGGGATCGCACCGTTCCGAACGACCGGCTGACCGCCGGCGAACTCACGACCGATGTCTGGGCGATCGAGCGCGGCCCCGCCGCCGAGCTGTCGCCCGATGTGCGGCACCTGCAGGAGCTCGGCTATCGGGTGATCTCGTCGCACCGCATCAACGTCACCACCGTGCTGCGTCTGGAGCGCTGACGCCTCCGCGGAGGGTCCCGGCGCCCCCAGGACGGCAAGGAACGGTCCCGAGCGTTCAGACCGGCACGTACATCACCACGGTCAGCCCGGGCGCGTCCGCGGGCACGAGGCTGTGGTGTTCGAACTCGAGCCGGCCGTCCTTGGGGTGCTGGAACACGCGCTGCCGGGAGGCGAACCGCTCCACCGCGTGCTCGGCCCACTGGGTCCGGAAGTCGGGGCTCTCCTCGAGCAGCCGCTCGATGAGCGCGCGATGCCGGTCCGAGCTCAACCTCACCCCCGACTCCGCCCGGAACTCGGCGAGGAAGCGGCGGCTCTCCTGATCCCAGTCCGGCAGCATGCGGCGGAGCCGCGGATCCGTGTAGATCAGCCACAGCAGATTGCGATCACCCGCATCGACGGTGGCGATCGGTTCGTAAAGGCGCGAATACGGGGCGTTCCAGCCGACGATCGCCCAGTCGCTGGCCACCACGAACGCCGGGAAGGCGAGCGCGTCGACGAGCCGCTGCAGATGATCCGGGATCCGCTCGGGCTCCTCGGCGGCGCTGTCCTCCTCGGGACCCGCGAGCCGCACCACGTAGTCGAACTCGGCCGGGCTCAGCTGCAGCACGCGCGCCACGGCGCCGAGCACCTGGCGAGAGACGCCGATGTCGCGCCCCTGCTCGAGCCAGGTGAACCAGCTCGCGCTCACGCCGGCGAGGGCCGCCACCTCCTCACGACTGAGGCCGATGTCGCCGCGCCGGGCGGCCTGCGGCAAGCCCAGCGCGGAACGGCTCGCGGCACGGCGGCGCGAGGCGAGGAACTCCCCCAGCTGCTCACGGCGGGGGGTGCGCGGGCGGATCACGCGCGCCACCGCTTTCGACCGGTACCGCCGCGGGCAGAGGATGCGTTTCCGCCGTGCGTGCTGCTCATGCCAAAACAGTACTCGGAGTACTAGTACAAAGCCTCCTCGCCCGGGGACTCGGCAGAACCACCCGGCAGGTCCACAATGGTCATCATGGTCGCTTATCGCTCTCGCACGGTCACCCACGGACGCAACATGGCCGGCGCCCGCGCCCTCTTCCGCGCCGCCGGCGTCGACGGCAAGGACCTGGGCCGCAAGCCCATCATCGCCGTCGCGAACTCCTTCACCGAGTTCGTCCCCGGCCACACGCACCTCGCCCCGGTCGGGCGCATCGTCTCGGAGGCGATCAGCGAGGCGGGCGGCATCCCCCGCGAGTTCAACACGATCGCGGTCGACGACGGCATCGCGATGGGCCACGGCGGCATGCTCTACTCGCTGCCCTCACGCGACCTCATCGCCGACTCCGTCGAGTACATGGTCAACGCGCACTGCGCCGACGCCCTCGTCTGCATCTCGAACTGCGACAAGATCACCCCCGGCATGCTGCTTGCAGCCCTCCGCCTGAACATCCCGACCGTGTTCGTCTCGGGCGGCCCGATGGAGGCCGGCCGTGCGACGCTCGTCGACGGCACCGTGCGCTCGCTCGACCTCGTCGACGCGATCAGCGACGCAGTGAACGAGAAGATCTCCGACGCCGACATCCTGCGCATCGAGGAGTCGGCGTGCCCGACCTGCGGTTCCTGCTCGGGCATGTTCACGGCGAATTCGATGAACTGCCTCACCGAGGCGATCGGCCTGTCCCTGCCCGGCAACGGCTCGGTGCTCGCGACGCACACCGCCCGCCGCGCGCTGTACGAGAAGGCCGGATCCCTCGTCGTCGACATCGCCCAGCGCTACTACGAGGGCGACGACGAGAGCGTGCTGCCGAAGAGCATCGCCACCGAGGCCGCATTCGGCAACGCGATGGCGCTCGACATCGCGATGGGCGGATCCACGAACACGATCCTGCACCTGCTCGCCGCCGCGCACGAGGCGGGTGTGGAGTTCGGCCTCGCCGAGATCGATGCGATCTCCCGCCGGGTGCCGTGCTTGGCCAAGGTCGCCCCGAACTCCGCCGGTGGCAAGACCTACTACATGGAGGACGTGCACCGCGCGGGCGGCATCCCGGCCCTCCTCGGCGAGCTGCGCCGCGGCGGACTGCTCGACGACACAGTGCACACGGTGCATGCCGCCACGCTCGGCGCGTGGCTCGATGAGTGGGACATCCGCGGCGGATCGGCCTCCGAGGTGTCGCAGGATCTGTGGCACGCGGCACCCGGCGGTCGCCGTTCGTCCACCGCGTTCTCGCAGTCGGAGCGATGGGCCTCGCTCGACACCGACGCCGAGGGCGGCTGCATCCGCGACGTCGCGCACGCCTACTCGAAGGACGGCGGCCTCGGCGTGCTGCACGGCAACATCGCCGAGAACGGCGCCGTGGTGAAGACCGCGGGTGTCGATGAGTCGATCTGGACCTTCTCCGGCCCCGCCGTCGTCTGCGAGTCGCAGGACGAGGCGGTCGAGAAGATCCTGAACAAGCAGGTGAAGGAGGGCGACGTCGTCGTCATCCGCTACGAGGGCCCCAAGGGCGGCCCCGGCATGCAGGAGATGCTGTACCCGACGTCGTTCCTGAAGGGCCGCGGCCTCGGCAAGGCGTGCGCGTTGATCACCGACGGACGCTTCTCCGGCGGCACCTCCGGCCTCTCGATCGGGCACGTCTCCCCCGAGGCGGCCGCGGGCGGCATGATCGCGCTCGTCGAGGACGGCGACATCATCTCTATCGACATCCCGACCCGCAAGCTCGAGCTCGACGTGCCCTGGGAGGTGCTGGAGCGTCGCCGCGAGCACCTCGAGGCCAACGGCGGCTACCGCCCGAAGGGCCGCGTCCGCGAGGTCAGCCCGGCGCTGCGCGCCTACGCGCACTTCGCCCAGTCGGCCGACAAGGGCGCGATCCGCATCGTCCCGGAGCTCTGACCGGGTCAGCCCGTCTCCGTCCCGACCCCGCTCGCTGTCAGCGCGGTGAGACCAGTCCGCCGCGGAGCGCGGCGAACGCGCGCTCGCGCACGCCCGGCCTGCCCGCCCGGATCGCACGCGCCGGCATGCCGAGCGCGACCTGCTCGTAGGGCCACCAGTCCACGAGGTGCACGACCTCGGCCAGCATCCAGGCGGCGACAGACGCTTCGTGGGCGGGAAGGGCCCGCGGCAGCGCCGCGGCGATCGCGTCCCGGACCTCGAGGTAGTGGGCGTGGAACCGCAGGGTGAGCGCCCTGCTGTCGAGCACGAGTGCGGCGAAGCCCTGCCACGCTCCCGGGTCCGCGGTGGCGAGCACGCGCGCGGTACCGCCGGAGCGCTCTCGCTCGACGCAGTAGCGTTCGATCGCGTCCACGATCTCGGAGATGGAGGAGGCGCCGTCGAGGGTCTCCGCGACGTGGCGCACGTCGCCGTCGAACTCGTCGAAGACCAGATCCTCCTTGAGCGGGAAGTGATTGGTCACGGTCATCTTCGAGACCCCGGCAGCCTGCGCGATCTCCGCGATCGAGACCCCGTCGAATCCCCGTTCGGCGAAGAGCATCATCGCCGAACCGGAGATGCGCTCGCGGCGCCGGTCCTTGGCGCTCCGCACGCCCGCTCCCGGGCCGCCTCGCGGCTCCGGCACATCGGCGCTTGACGTCATGCCGCCAGTCTAGCAATATTGGGTTCGACCTAGTTTTGGGTCCAACCTAAATTGCGAGAGACGGGATAGGACATGAACGAAGTGATCATCGTCGGCGGTGGACCGGTGGGCCTCATGCTCGCCCTCGAGCTCTCGCTGGCCGGCACGGATCCGGTGGTGCTGGAGCGCTGCGAGACGATCGACCCCACGATCAAGGCCGGATCCCTCAACGCCCGTGCGGCGGATGCGCTGCGCCGTCGAGGCCTCGCCTTCGGCGGCGACGAGCCCCTGCTGCCGGCCGGCTCGATCGGCGCCCGCACCCCGCGCGTCCCGGGCGCCGCACGTCCCGAGCCGGCGCCGTTCACTCCCCCGCGGTTCGCCGGTCACGTGGCCGGCATGACGCTGCGGCCTGACCTGGTGCGGTGGGACGAGCTCGGTCGCACCGCGGAGTCCGCGCTCGTGGCGCAGCAGCAGGTGCAGGCGGTGCTGCGTGAGCGGCTCGCGCTGCGCGGCGTGGAGGTGCGTCACGCAGTGACCGTGTCCGGGGTGACGCCGCACGACGATCGCGTCGTCGTACACGCCGGCACCGGAGATCTCGAGGCACGGTGGGTGATCGGTGCGGACGGCGGCCGCAGCACGGTCCGCAAGAGCGCCATGTTCGGATTCGAGGGGCTGGACGGCGTGATGACGGGCTACCAGGCGCTGGTCGGCGGCGAGGGTCTCGACGCGATCCCGCTGGGCTGGCACGTCACCCCCACCGGCGTGTTCCGGCGCATGCCGAACAACCTGATCCTCACCGCGGAGTTCGACGGCGCCCCGGCCGCACGGGACACCGCGATCACCGCCGACGAGCTGACCGGAGCGATCCGCCGCGTCACGGGCGTCGACGCCACCGTCACCGACCTGCTCAGCGCGACACGGTTCACCGACAACACCCGCGCGGCCGACCACTATCGCCGAGGCCGGGTGCTGCTGGCCGGGGACGCCGCGCACGTGCACCCGCCCTTCGGCGGCCAGGGGCTCTCGCTCGGCATCCTCGACGCCACCGCGCTGGGCTGGAGGCTGGGCGGCGTGATCACCGGGCGCCTGCCCGAAAGCGTGCTCGACGACTACGAGGCCGAGCGTCTTCCGGAGGCCGAGCGGATCCTGGACTGGAGCCGCGCCCAGGTCGCCGTGATGCGCACGGATGAACGTTCCCGTGCCGCGGGCCGGCTGCTGCGCCGCCTCCTCGACACCTCCGACGGCGCGACGGAGATGGTGCGCGTGCTCTCTGGCGACGTGGTCGGATACGGAGCTCCGGGCGAACTCGCCGGCTCCTTCGCCGCCGACTGGGCGGGTGGCCCGGGCGAGGCGGGATCGTACTTCGACGTCGCGGCCGACGGGTCCTTCGTGCTGGCGCACGGCATCGGCTCCGACGTGCCGGAGGCAGCACGGGACGGCGGCGTGCGCCCGTTCGCGGGGTGCGGCCTGCCCGCGCCGCTCGTGCTGGTGCGACCGGACGGGGTGATCGCGTGGGCGGGCGACGACCCGGATGCGCTCCTCGACGCGCTCCGCACAACGGGGCGGGCGTGCACCGTGACGGCGGGCGTGTGACGGTTCAGGCTCTGGTCGAGATCCGCACGACCAGGGTGCCGTGCGCGGGCGGGGGCACCTCGAGCGTGAGGGCGGGTTCGAGCTGCCGCAGCAGCGCGGCGGCTGCCTGACGCCCCAGCGCCTGCGGCTGCAGATCGACGGCGGTGATCTCCGGGGCCGAGTTGCGCAGCCCGTCCGCGTCGGATCCGCACACCACGCGCACGTCCTCCGGCACGCGCACCCCGCGCGCGACGAGCCGGTCCACGAGCGCACGGGCGTGGTCGCTGGTCATGCAGTACACCCCGTCGGGCCGCTCCGGCAGGGCGAGCAGTTCATCGGCCGCCGCCGCGCCCTCCTCCGGATCCGACCGCTCCGGCACGTACCGCACGTACTGCGCTGCGGACGGGGTGCGCTCGCGATAGCGCCGCTCGGTCGCGGTGTTCCACTCGATCGGATCCGTGCCCAGGATCAGTGCGATGCGTGTCGCCCCGGCGGCGGTGAGGTGATCGAGCACCCGATCCGTGATGGGCTCGGTCGCGATGTCGATGACGTGCGGATCATCCGGATCCGCAGGATCCGCCCCGACCAGCGTGTAGGGCATGCCACCGACGCGCAGCGCGGCGACGAGCGGGTCGTGCGCGACCGGGTCGGTCACGATGATGCCGTCGCAGGCCCAGGCGGTGGTCGGGGCATCCGGCACGCTGGGGTCGGCGACGAGCATGAGCGCGTACCCCTGACCGAGCGATGTCAGCGCGGCCGCCCCGGCGAACCGCGGGAAGTAGTCGACGTCCTGGATCTGCTGCGGCTCGACGCCGACGGCGGGCCGCAGCACCAGCCCGATCACCCCGAGCCTGCTGCGACGCAGCCCGCTCGCCACGACATCAGGGTGATATCCCAGCGCCGTCGCCGCCGCGCGCACTCTCGCCTGGGTCGCCGGATTCACGACGCCGTTACCCGAGAACGTGTGCGACACCGTGGTCGCCGACACCCCCGCGCGACGGGCGACGTCGCGGATCGTGGATCGCTGTCTGCGCATGCCGTGATGATAATCGCGGATCCCGCTTGTCCAAATCGTTTTGGGTCTTTAGCGTTGCGTGTCGAGCGCGAACAAGGACGTCGCGCACCCGACCTTTCGCCTTGGAGGATCCATGTCGCAGACGACGCCCCCCGTGACCGACTCCGCTCCCGCCCTCACGCATCCCGTGCCCACCGACAGCGCCGTGCGCGTCGAGACGCACGGCATCGACTACATCCCGAGCACCGAGCGCCACGGGCGCGCCCGCGACCTGTTCGCCGTGTGGGCGGCGCCGAACGTCAACTTCCTCGCCGTCGTCATCGGCGTGACCCTCGTGCTGCTGGGCCTGGACCTGTGGCAGGCCCTGCTGGCGATCGTGATCGGCAACCTCTTCTCGATCATCACGGGCATCGTCGCCGGATCCGGTCCTGCCGCCGGAACGCCGAGCGAGGTGATCACCCGGGCGATGTACGGCATCACCGGCAACCGGTTCAACGTCGCCATCGCGGGCTGGCTGATCAGCGTCTGCTACCTCGCGATCAACTGGGCCGCGGCCACCACCGTCGCGGTCGGACTGCTCGGCCGGCTCGGCGTGCCGTCGAACGGCTGGACCATCGCGATCAGCGCGATCGTGATCGCCGCGGCCACCATGGTGATCAGCGTCTACGGACACGGCCTGATCATGCGCCTGTACCAGCCGCTCGCGATCGCGCTCGCGGTGATCTTCACGGTGATGGCCGTGTTCGTCGTCGGCGGAGCGCACTGGAGCTACACGCCGGCGCAGCCGCTGCACGGCGTTGACCTGGTGGCGATGATGGCCGCCGGCATCGCGCTGGTGGCCTCCGGTCCGCTGTCGTACACGAACAGCGCCGACTTCGCACGCTATCTGCCCGCGAGCACCCGTGTGCGCGACGTCGCGCTGTGGACCACGCTCGGCATGATCATCCCCGGCATCCTCGCCACCTTCGTCGGGGCGCTGGCGGCGAGCGCCGTGGACATGTCGGACCCGGAGGCGGGCCTGGAGAAGTTCCTGCCGGGCTGGTTCGCCCCGATCTTCCTCATCTCCGTGATCGTCGGCACGATCGCGAACAACGCCATGACGGCCTACAGCTCCGGCCTCGCCCTGCAGGCCGTCGGCATCCGCCTGCCGCGGTCGCGCACCGTCCTCCTGGACGGCACGGTGGGCGTGCTGATGACGCTGTTCGCGCTGCTGGTGTGGAACTTCCTGGACAGCGTCTCGAGCGCCCTGCAGCTCGCGGTCGCGATCCTCGCCCCGGTCATGGGCGTCTACCTCGCCGACATGCTGTGGCGGCGCAACCGCTACGACGGCGCGGCGCTCGCCGACGACAGCCGCGGCAGCCGGTTCTGGTTCAGCGGCGGCGTGCACATCGCCGGGGCGATCGCGGTGCTCGTCGGCATCGGCGCCGCGCTGCTGTGCAGCGCGACCCTCGTCTACGTGGGCCCGGTCGCCGCACTCATCGGAGGCATCGATCTGTCGGTCCCGGTGGGCCTGATCGTGCCGTTCGTCATCTATCTGGCACTGGTGCGCCGCTCGCCGCGCTCGCAGGCCTCGCTGTGAATCCACGGATCCGGACAAAGAAAGACCAGAACGCATGACTGCTCACGACACCGGCACGACCCACTACCGCAGCGGCGCGATCTTCACCTCCGACACCCGACCGTGGGCGCAGTCGCTGATCGTCGAGGACGGTCGCATCCTCTTCGCGGGGGACACCGCCGCCGCCGACGCGTTCGCGGCCGATACCGTGGTGGAGCTGGACGGCGCCCTGGTGATCCCGGGGATCGTGGATGCGCACACGCACCTCGTCGGTCTGGGTGAGTCGCTCGAGCAGGTGGATCTGCACGATGCGTCCGATCTCGCCGAGATCCAGGCCCGCATCGCGGCGGCCGCCGCCGCGGACCCCGGGGCCCCGCGGATCCAGGGACGCAGCTGGCTGTTCTCCAGTCTCGGCGGGAAGGCTCCGCACCGCGAGATGATCGATGCGGCGGTCGCCGACCGGCCCGTGTACCTGCACGCGAACGACAACCACTCCGCCTGGGTGAACTCCGCTGCCCTCGCCGAACTCGGCATCGACGATGAGACGCCGGATCCCCTCGGCGGCACGATCCAGCGCGACGCCGCAGGGCACGCGACCGGCATGCTGCTGGAGAACGCGGTGTTCGCGTTCCTGCGCGAGAAGCTCGATGCGCTCACGAGCGACGCCGACCGCGAGGCGCAGTTCGAGGCCGCAATGTGCACCTACCTCGACGCCGGCGTCACCGCGGCGGTCGACATGGCCCTGTCGGAGCCTGACCTGCGCGCGATGCTCGCGGTTCAGGAACGGCACGGCGGCACGTTGCCGATGCACGTGGCCGCGCACTGGGCCGTGTACCGCACGGGCACCCCGGAGGGCGACGCCGCCGCCGTGGACCGCGCGATCACGCTGCACCGCGCCCACACCGGACCCAGCCTGCGGATCGCCGGCATCAAGCTCTTCGTCGACGGCGTGATCGACAGCTGCACGGCCGCCATGCGCGCGCCGTTCGCGGACGGATCACAGCCCGAGGCGCTGTGGGACCTGCCCTCGTTGACGGCCGTGGTCACCCGCGCGGACGCGGCAGGCTTGCAGATCGCCATGCACGCGATCGGCGACGCCGCCTCCGCGCTCGCCCTGGACGCGCTCGAGGCCGCAGTGGCCGCCAACGGCCCGCGCGCCGAACGCCGTCATCGCATCGAGCATCTGGAGACCGTGGACCACGCGACCCCCCTGCGTCTGGCTCGACTCGGCGTGATCGCGTCGCTGCAGCCCGTGCACTGCGATCCCGCGATCCAGGACAACTGGCGTGCGATGCTCGGCGACGACCGCGTCGACCGCGCCTACCCCTGGGGCGAGTTCGCAGAGGCCGGCGCCACGCTCGCGCTCGGCACGGATGCTCCGACCGCGCCGTTCGATCCGCTGCCGAACCTGTTCATCGCCACGACCCGGCGGTCGGCCTTCGATCCCGGGCTCGAGGCGAACATCCCCGGCAACGCGATGGCGGTCGCCGACGCGGTGCGCCGGGCCACCCGTGACGCGGCCTACGCGTGCGGCTGGGAGGGCGAGCTCGGCGTGCTGCGCGCGGGAGCCGCCGCCGACTTCGTGATCCTGGACGGGGATCCGTTCCGCGACGGTCCTGAGACGTTCCTCACCACGCGGGTGCGCACGACGGTCGTGGCCGGCCTCGACCGTGCTGCCGTGGCGGCCGCGGCCCCGGATCACCGCTCGTAGAGCAGGATCACGCTTCCCGCGCCGTCGACGCGGCGGGTCTCGTGGTAGCCCAGCGACTGCAGCTGCCCGAGACCCCAGGTGTCCTCGACGCCGTCGAACTTCAGCTCGACCACCCACACCCGCTCGACCCCATCGAAGCGCCCCATCGAAGCCGCGCGCGGGATGCCGTAGGTCTGGTCGTACCAGGTATAGGACTTCTGGAACGGCGTACTGAGCAGCAGGTCCGTGACGTTCCGGAAAGCCTCCGGATCCGTCGCCTTCGCGAGCCGGGTGCGCTGGGACGGGCGAGCCCCGTCATCGAACACGATGCCGTCGCCGGGCGCGGCGTTCGTGCTGATGAAGGCGGCGATATCGTTCCAGTCGGACTGGTTCTTCGCATACGGTCCGCGCTGCAGCGCCGCCACGGGCACCGCCGCGATCACGACGACCGCGATCGAGACGGCCGCGAGCCTCGCGCCCCGTCGGCGGCGCGGAAGACGGGCGAGCCTCCTCACCCCGAGTGCCATCACGATCGCGACCGCAGGTGCGGAGAACGAGCCGTAACGGGCGGTGTAGACCGCGGCGAAGGGGGTGACCGCCAGCAGCAGTCCCATCGGCACGATCATCCAGCCCAGCGCCACCACCTCGAGGCGGATACCGGGCGTACGCCACCGTCCGGCTCCGGCGCGCCGGATCTCCCTGAGCTCTCGCACGAACGCGATCACGGCGACCAGGATCAGGGTCCAGGCGATCGCGGTGAACCACCACTCCTGGAACCACATGTTCTTCAGCACGACCTCGGGTGTGACCGACTCCCGCACGGCGAGGAACGCGATCTGGCGTCGCTGCAGGAATCCGAACCACGCCAGCGGCGTGCAGAGCACGAGGGCGATGCCGGTGCTGAGCGCCCATGCCCGCCAGCGCCGCCGCAACGCCGGCGAGAGCAGCACGATCACCAGGGCCGCCGGCACCATCAGCGCGACGTAGAGGAAGAGCCAGATCCCGACCGTGAGCACGGCCGCGTAGGCGATCCAGCCGCCGACCGCGCGGGAATCCCGGCGGCCGATCTCCACGAGGATCGCGATCAGCACTGCGGCGAGCGCTGCCGTCATCGCGTAGGAGCGCGCCTCCTCCCCTGCGAAGATCAGCCGCGGCAGGATCGCGGCGAACACGCCGGCCAGGACCGCGAACCGCAGCGTGCCGAACCGTCCGCACAGCCAGACCACGGCGGCGGCGCACACGCCCATCGCGAGCGCCGAAGGGAATCGGATGGAGAAGGGGCTCGGTCCGAACAGGTCGATCCACGCGTGCAGGCCGAGGTAGTACAGACCGTGCACCGCGTCGACGTAGCTCAGCATGTGGATCAGCGAGGGCAGCGGCCGCGTCGCCGACATGAGGCTCGCGGCTTCGTCGCCCCAGAGCGACGGGATCCAGGATCCCGCAGCGCTCGCGGCGACGGCGAACAGCCCGACCAGCGCCGCCCACAGACCGAGCCGGCGGGGATCGGCGGCCGGTTCCTCCGCATCAGGGATCTCCGAGCCGACCGCGCGATGCAGGGCCTGACTGGTCACGTCGCCCGAGCGTAGCCTGCGCGGCTTGGCGTCCCCTCCGAGGCGACGCGCCGGATCCGCGTCACGCCGTGGGAGATCCACGCTCCGCCGCCGATCCTTCACCCATCGTTCTCCAAGTGTTCGCCAGGCACGCGCCTAATATCCTTGATCCGTGTCACTCTCCTCCTCCGCACGGCGCCTCCGCTCCACCGCCCGACGCCTGAAGCGCGCTGTCGAAGCCGAGCGGATCGCCTTCTGGCGCTCCCGGCCGGTCCGCCCCGATCAAGTGCTGTACGAGTCCTTCGCGGGCAATGGCATGCTGTGCAACCCGGAGGCGATCTTCCGCCACCTGCTGGCCGACCCCGACTACGCACACCTCACGCACGTCTGGGCGCTCGCCGACGATGACGCGATCGCGCGCTTCCAGGACGAGTTCTCCGCGAACCGCCGGGTCTCGTTCGTTCATCGCGGATCCGCCTCATATCGTCAGGCTCTCGCGGTGAGCGGCTGGCTGATCAACAACGCCACCTTCCCCACCTGGTTCGGCAAGAGGGAGGGCCAGGTGTATCTGAACACCTGGCACGGCACGCCCCTGAAGCTCATGGGCTTCGACATGCCGTCGGGGGCGGTGCAGTCGGCGAACACGCTGCGCAACTTCCTGATGTCGGACTATCTGCTCGCGGCGAACCCGTTCATGGCCGAGACCATGTACGAGGGCGCCTACCGGCTCACCAACGTCTACCCCGGCACCCTCATCGAGGAGGGCTACCCCCGCATCGACCGGCAGCGCCTCGACAGCACGGCCGAGGCGACAGTGCGCGCCGAGCTCGAGGGCAGCGGCGTCCTGCTCGGCGAGAAGCCGATCGTGCTGTTCGCGCCCACCTGGCGCGGGAGCTCCTTCGACGATCCCGAGGACAACATCGACGAGCTCGCCGCCCAGCTCGCGGCCCTGCAGGCCGGCGTCGGCGACGACCACGTCGTGGTGCTGAAGACGCACCAGATCGTGCACGCGCACGCCTCGGCCCGACCGGAGCTGGCGCGCTCGCTCGCGCCGAACTCGATCCCCTCCAATGTGCTGCTGGGGGCTTCGGCGGCCCTCGTCACCGACTACTCGTCGATCTTCTTCGACTACCTGGCGACAGGCCGCCCCATCGCGTTCTTCACCCCTGACGCCGACCTGTACTCCTCGGGCCGCGGCACCTACATGCCCCTGGACACACTGCCCGGCCCTGTCGCCGACGACGCCGCCGAGACCGGCCGCGCGCTCAGGACGCTGCTGGAGGGCGCCGATCCGCACCCGCAGTACGCCTCCTGGGCCGAGCGCTTCGCCCCGTTCGAGGACGGCGGCGCGACCGCACGCGTCGTCGACATCGTGTTCGGCGGAGCCCGCGAGGGCTATCGCACGCGTCCCACCGCGCACGACGGACGCAAGCGCCTGCTCGTGTATCTCGGCGGCATGAAGCCGAACGGCATCACCACGAGTGCGCTCAACCTGCTCGGCGCGATCGACCACACCCGCTATGACGTGACGGCGCTGCTGCCGAAACGACGCCTCAGCACCGACCCGCTCACGCAGGCCCGCATCCCCGCCGAGGTGCGGCAGGTGTTCCGCATCGGCGGGATGAACGGGTCCAAGGCCGTGCACCTGCGCCGCCGCATCGACGAATGGCGCGGATCTCCGCGCACCCCCGGCACCGAGCCGTGGCATGAGGAGCTGTGGAACGCGGAGTGGACGCGCGTGTTCGGCGACGCCCGCTTCGACTGGATCGCGGACTTCAGCGGCTACGGCCCGCTGTGGACCAGCCTTCTGCTGCACGCCCCGGCCGTCACGGAGGGCGGGCCCGATCCGGTCCGCGCGATCTGGATGCACAACGAGATGGCATCCGACCGCGAGCGCACCGTCAACGGCAAGGCCACCATGAAGCGCGGCCTCAGCACGGTGTTCGCGATGTACTCCGAATACGACCAGCTCGTCTCGGTATCTCACCAGCTCACCGAACTGAACCGCCTCGAGCTCGCCGAATACGCGTCCGGGGAGCACTTCCGCACGGTGCGCAACTTCCCCGACGTCGAGCACGTCACGCTCGGCGCCCGACGTCCGCTCAGCGAGTTCTTCTCCGAATCCGACGCGCAGTACGAGGCCGCTGACCAGGAGATCCCGCCCCGCCCGGAGTGGTACGAGGCGCTCCAGGCCGACGAGGGTGAGCTGCGCTGGTTCGTCACGGTGGGCCGGCTGAGCCCGGAGAAGAACCACGCGCGCCTGATCCGCGCGTTCCACGATGTGCACCGGGCGCACCCGGAGGCACGGCTGCTCATCGTGGGTGCAGGCCCGCTGCGCGCTGACCTGCAGCAGCAGATCGATGAGGCGGGGCTCTCCGATGCGGCGTTCCTCACCGGAGCGCAGCGCAACCCCTACGCCCTCCTCGCCGCCTCCGACTGCTTCGTCCTGTCGAGCCTCTACGAGGGGCAGCCGATGGTGCTCATCGAGGCCGCCATCTGCGGCCTGCCGATCGTGTCGACGTCGTTCGGATCCGTGTACGGCGCCCTGCCCGAGGGGTCCATCCGGATCGTGGCGCAGGACGACGACGCGCTCGCAGCCGGGATGACCGCGTTCCTCGACGGCGAGGTCCCTGCGGCGACCCTCGACACGGACGCCTATCGCGCCGATGTCAAGGCCGAGTTCGAGGCGCTGCTGACCGACTGAGCGGCGCGCTCGATAGGATCCGGGCATGACCGCCGACGCACGACCGCCCGGTCCGCCGGCGCGTGGTGTGCCGCGCGGTCTCGTGATCACACGCGCATGGGAACGGCTCACCGGAGTCGATGCGCTCACCGGACCCACCGGTGCTCCCCTGGCCCGCACGACCAAACTGGTGCTCGATCCCCTGGTGATCCGCCCATCCGCACGACCGCATCTGGCGTACGCCGTGCTCTCGGAGGACGCCGCCGAAGAGCTGGAAGCGCTGATCGACGCGGCGCGATCGGATCTCGCGGCGACGGCCGCCTGGTTCATCACGCTGAAGCGCGCGCGTCGCCGCGCCGGGATCACCCGGGGCAATCCCCAGGACCTCTATTTCCAGCCTGCGTTCGAACTGGCCCGACGACACGGTGCTCCGGCGCACGACGCCGACGCCATCGCCGCGGCGATCCTGGCGGAGGTGCACGACGGAGCGCGCCCCGGACTCGCCGAGCTGCGGGCGCACCTGGGCGACCCCGCGGTCGCGGCAGGGGTGAGCCGGGAGATCGCACGGGCCTGGGCGCGGGCAGCGGCGCCCGCGGAGCCGGTCGCGCACGACGCCCTGCGGCGACTGCTGGACCGCTGCGCGACCGGCGCCGGAACAGACGACTTCGCCGCCCTCGTCGTGTCCTGCGGCGGATCCGCCGGCGCACCGCCGGCAGACCTCGCCGGTGCCGCCCGAGAGCTGGGGCTGACGGCGAAAGACCTCCCCCTGCCGCCGGATCCCGGCTCCCGCGCGACCAAGACCGCGATGCCGCCGCCGTTCGACAGATCTCTGTTCGAGCGTCTGTTCGCGTCGTTCGCCGCCATCGCGGACAGCGGCGACGACATCGGCGACGTCGTGCACGCGGAGATCCAGCGCACCGCGGGCGCGTGGCAGCTCGCCGAAGAGGAGAGCCGCGTCGTGCTGCTCGCCGCGACGGAGGCGTCCGCTGCGCTCGTGGATCCCGCAGAAACGACCGGGCCGGCCGTGTCCCCCTCCGCCGCGGATTCGACGCATCACGCGATGACCGACGCCGCCCGGCGCCTGCGCGCACGGTGGCGGCGTGAGCCTTTCGTGCATCGGGCTCTGCGCCTCGGCGAGAACCCGACCGCGGCACGGGGTGCGCGCGAGGCCTTCGTGCGCCGCCTCTGGGCGCGGCTGCACGGACGCGAACTGCGCGGCGACGAGATCCTGGCGGACGAGGTCTGGACCCTCCTCGACGGCGCGCTGCGCTCCGTGATCCTCGACCGACGCGGCGTCGTGAAGGCCTCGATCGGCCGCGATGCACTCGAGGAAGCGGCATGATCCTTCGCGCGGCCCGCACCGCGGAGGGCCTGCGGATCGGGGCGACGCCCTCGAGGGCCGCCCGCTCCGCTCTGCTCGAGACGGCCGGGGCGCTCCTGATCTGGGATGTCGCCGCCCCCGACGCTCCTCCGGCGGCATCCGTATGGGATCCCGTTCTCGCGATCGACGTCGCCTGGCAGGTTTATGGTCCCGAAGCGATCCCAGTGCTCCTCGGACAGGCGGACGCGTTCGAGCCGGTCCCGGCTCCACCGCTCGACCACGCTCGGCGTGCGGCGTTGGCGGCATGGGCGGCGGCGTGGTGGCCGGCCTCGACGCTCGCCGGGGTCCCTCCGCTCGATCCGCGGATCCTCACCCTGGAGCAGGCGGACGCGCTGCTCGCGATGGAGCACCTGCTCGACGGCGATGAGCTCCTGCTCGCGGCGCTCGCCGACGGCCTGGTCGCCGCACGGGCCCTCCGCCTCGCATCGGGGATCGACGCCGCCGTGCTCCCGGCCCTGGCCGCGCTCGAGGCCCGGATCGAGGAGGCGGCCGAGGACCGCGGCGTCACCGCGGACAGCGCCGCAGCGACGATGCCGGCGCGCGAGGACTTCGCACTCGCTGCCTCCGACACCGTGCGCTCCGCGACGGGCGTGCTCGCCGAGGGCACGGAGCCCCTGGACCTCTCCGCGTTCGCGCCCGGCACGGTCGATGCGGCCGGAACGGCGCGGTGGCAGGTGCGCTCCGGGCACTCCGACGTCGTGCTGGAGATCTCCGCGCCGCGTGCGCCGGCGATCCCCCCGACGGATCCGGAACCGCTCGACGCGGTGTTCGCGGGCGTCGCGCTGACGCTGCGGCCCGAGCCCGGGCGCTTCGCGGGCAGCCTCGCCGTCCCCGCCACGATCCTGCTCACCCCGCCGGATGCGCGCACGCTCACACTCGCCTCGCCGGGATATCGCGGCCACGGCGATGTCGATGCGGACGCGCTCCTCGCCGTCGCCCGGGCTCGGCTCGACTGCGCACGGGAGACCGTGATCGACGACTCCGGACGTTCTTCTCACGCCGTGCTGCTCGCCGAGCAGGAGGCCTCGAGGCGATGACGGGGACCGCGCGGGCGAGCAGCACACCGGGATCCTTCGACGCTCAGATCCTGAGCCTGCCCGGCTCCGGCAGCCTGCCGGCCCGGTGGCAGCACGTGGAGCCGCTCTTCGGCGAGCTGGCGACCGCCTATGCATCCGGCGGCCCGATCGCGGCCGAGCCGGTCACTCGCCGCATCCTCGCGGCCACAGCGGTCGATGACGTCGACGCGGTCGGCCTCGACCTCCGCGGCCGAGCGCTGGCCAATCTCTCCGCGATCGCCGAAGCGCGCGGGGACCTTCCCGCGGCGATCGATCGCGCATCGGAGGCGATCGCCGCCTGCACGGCCGCCGAGGCCGTGATCGGATCCGCACGCCGCACTGCGGAGGTGCGTTTCGGAGTCGTGATCAATCGCGCGCAGACGCTCGCGCTGGTCGGCCGCTCGATCGAGGCGGTCCACGACCTCGAGGTGCTCGGCGGAGAGTTCGATGACGCCACCCCGCCACTGCTGGTCTTCGGGCGCCACAACACGCTCGGCGGGATCCTGCTCGATCGGGAACGCTTCAGCGACGCCGAGGTCGCCTTCCGCGCGGCCCTCCACACGGCACTGTCGCACGAACCGCGCCTCGCCTCGTACGCGTACTCCGGCTTCGCCGCCCTCGCCCACCGCACGGGTGACCCGCGTCTCGCCGCCGAGCAGCTGGAGATCTCGCGGCAGCTCCAGACGACCGGCCCCCTCGCCGTGGCCCGTACCGAGGAGAACCTGGGACGGCTGCTTCTCGAACGCGGCGAGGTCGATGCCGCCGAGGAACGGTTCGCCGCCGCAGAACAGGGGTATCGGCTCGGCGGCGATCCGCGCTCGGCCTCGGCGTCCCGCCTCGGACGCGCCGCCGTGCTGCTCGCCCGCGGCCGGCTCGCCGCCGCACGGGGGATCGCGGAGCAGGTGTGCGCGGACGTGCTCGTCCACGGCGACGTGTGGGGGCAGGTCCAGGCCGAATTGCTGCGCGGCGACATCCTCGTCGCGCAGTGGCGCTTCCCCGCGGCGGACGCCGCGTACCGACGGGCGCGCGCCGTGTCCGCGTCGACGGGTGCGCTGCACGAGGCCGCACGGATCGACGTGCACCGCGCGCTCGCCGCGCTCACGGCAGCCGATCGTTCACTGTTCCGCGGCGAGAAGCAGCGCATGCGTCGTGCGGCACTCGATCTCGCGCTGCCCGCCGCGCTCGCGACGGATGCGCTGCGCGAGCGATTCGCGGCCGGGCCGATGCGGGAGCGGTGGATCCGCACGGTCTCGACGGTCGCGTTCGAGGTCGCCCTGCAGAGCATCAGTGCTCTCACCGAGACCCGCCTGGCCGTGGAGGTGATCGAGTTCCTGTGCTCCTCGCCCTCCCTCGACGCCTCCGCGCCTGCCGTCCCGCGAGCCGAGCGCGCGCCGGAGGACGGCCGCGTCCACGTCGCCGCTCTCGAGGCGCCGTACGCCCTGGTCGCATCCGGGGAGGGCGGCCACGCTTCCCCTGTCTCCTCGGGCGGAGGGACGCCGCCGCCGTTCGTGCGCGCGATGCCCGGCGACGACTCGTTCCGGGTATGGATCGACGAATCCGAACGCCGCTACGGGGTCATCATCCGCTCCGCGGAGACCGTCGATGCCTGGTGAGCGCGTGACCGCGGGAGAGGTCGCAGAGGAGGCGCCGGACCGCCCGTGCGTGCAGGTCAAGTTCGCGGATGCCGGCGATCTCTACGTGACGTGGCGCTGGGAGCACGCGCTCGAGCGTCCGCGGGCGTACGCGATCCCGCGCGCCGCGGTCCAGCCGGTGCTCGACCGGCTCGAGGAGTCGCTGCCCTCGCCGCGGCACGGTGAGAGCGTCGTCGAGGCGCTCGACCGCGCCTTCCGCGGACCGTTCACCGATCCGGACCGGGAACGGCGGCTGTCCGCGGAGCTGGCGGGGGCGCTGCTGCCCGCCCCGCTCGCGGCGGACCTGAACGCGATGCTCCTGCGCAACCGTCGCCCGCGTCTGCGCATCCAGGGCTCACCTTCTCTCGGCCGCGTGCCCTGGGAGTCGCTGCTCGTCGACACGGATCGGCGGATGGTGCATGAGGCCGACGTGTCGCTGCTCGTTCCCGCCGGCGTGCGCAATGCGCCGTCACGACGCATCTCCCGCTGGGATCCGCATGGTCCGGTCGTCGCGGTGCTGGATCCTCCGGTACCCGGCGGGATGTTCGCCCCGGTGCTCGGACCGCCGGGGACCGGCCAGGGACTCGCCGCGCTGCGAGAGCGACTCGGATCCCGGGCCCGCGGCGCCGATCCCCTCCTCGGCGGCGCGATCGACCGGGTGCGGCTGCGCACACTGCTCACCGAAGCCTCCCGCTTCCTGTACGTGGGGCACGTGTCGTCGTCCGACCACGGGCTGGATGTGCGCATGCATCTGTCCGACGGCCCCGCTCTGACCGGTCGTGCCGCGCTGCTCGGCGCCCATCGCCCCCTCATAGCCGCCGACATCGCCTACGGAGCACCGGAGGACGCCGACGACGACGGCTGGCGCATCCCGGCGCGCGTCGCCCTCATGGCCTGCGAATCCGGCGGGGACACAGGATTCGCAGAGCCCACGGCGCTCGTCGCGGCACTTGTCCGCGGTGGTGCGGAGCACGTCGCCGCCGCACGATGGGCGCTGCCCACCGATGCCGGGTTCGCGCGCGCCGCCGGTGCGGACGCCCCGGCCTTCAGCGCGGCCGTCGATGCGGTGGACGCAGCCCAGGAGAGCAGGGACCCGGTGGCGGCGCTGAACGCCTGGCAGCGCGCCAGCGCCGAGGCCTGGGCGCGGTCCGGTGCCGTCGAGCACTCGCCGCTGATGTGGGCGGCGATCTCCACGACCTGGTCACCGCCGCGCCGGGATACGTGATCGTCGAAAACCTGTGATCGGGAGCAGACGCCCGCCGGCAGTCTGAGTGCATCCACCGGGATACGCAGATACACCGGAACACACAGGAGGTACGGATCATGGGACTCTTCGATCGCGCCAAGAACGCACTCGCCGGCATGGACCCGCTGGTGTCGGGGCCCCAGGCGCAGGCCGCACAACAGCTCGCCGCACAGCAACTCGCCCAGGCCGGCTACTCCGACGGCACGCTGCCCGTCGCCGCGGAAGGCGCCGACCTGCGGGCTCGGATGCAAGCGGATCACGATGTGCTGAACGCCTACGGCCAGGAGCTCAACCGGGTGATCGCGATCGGCACGCCGGCGACCGGCATCATCACGGGTGCCGTCGACACCGGAGAGCGCACCGCGGGCAACGCCTGGTTTCGGATCGAGATCGAGGTGACGATTCCGGGTGCCGCGCCGTACACGGTCGCCAAGCGGGAGATGGTCGCCGCGCAGTTCATCGGCAACTATGCGATCGGATCCGCCCATGGCATCGCCATCGACCCGGCTGATCCGCAGAACATCGCCCTGACGAGCTGAGCGCATCATGGGCGTGATCCGAGACCTGGGGCGTCTGCTGCGCGTGACGCGCGAGCTGCCGCCGCTTCCGTCCGTGCGGGAGACGATCCACCAGACCGCCGACCTCGCGGAGCAGTGGGGGCGCGTCGCGGAGGCCTTCGCGGATCCGCAGGCCGCAGCGGCCCCGACCGGACCCGGCGGACCGTACGGCGCGGCCACGGCCGATCCGTTCGCGAACCTCGCGTTCCTCCAGCGCGGCCTGCCCGCGTCCGGCACGGTGCTCGCGTGCACACCCGAGGGCGCCTCCGCGGACGGCTCGACGGTGCACGCCGTGCTCCTGGACGTGCGGATCGAGGGCCGCGAGCCCTACCGGGCGACCTACCGCACGGTCATCGCCGAGCCGGCCCTGCACAACTGGCGCCCCGGCGCCGTGCTGCCCTTCCGCGTCTCCCCCGATGACCCGCAGGCCCTGCTGCTCGGGTGACGCGGAGCGCGGCCCATCCCCACAAGACCCTGACCCGAGAGCGAGGAGAACGACATGAACAGCTGGGTGCGACGAGGGATCCTCGTCCTCTTCTGGATGGCGATCGGCACCGTCCTCGCCTCGATCCTCGGGTTCGTCCTCGGCAGCGCCGAGACGGCGACGATCGCGTTCGTCATCGCCCTCCTCGTCGCTACGACCGTCGTGCCGACGATCCTGATCCTCAGCACGGTGGCCGGGCTCGGCTCGGGCTCGCCGGGGCGCTCGAGCACCGGGCGCGGAACCCTGCTCGGCGCTCCCCCGGTTCTCTCCGCCTCCGCTCCCCGCGAGATCGCCCGCATCGAATCCCTGCGCGAGCAGGGACTGACCGTTCGCAACTTCCACCACCTGTACGAGTTCACGGTCACGGTGTTCCCCCGTGCCGGGGCTGCACGCCGCGAGGTGTTCTCCCAGCTCATCACGATGGGCGAACTGCCGGGCTACTTCACCGGGCGCTACGTCGTGCTGGCGACGACGCCCGACGCACGCCCCGTGCTGGATCCCGCGCCCGATGCGCAGTGGGCGGCCGCACTGCGTGCCGCACCCGCGCGCTACGACGGCCTCGCCCCTGCGCCCGCGCAAGCCACGACGCCTTCGACGGCGGGAGCGGCGCGCCCGTCATCCGCGACGACCGCCCCGCCGGTCGTCGGCGCCGGCCGGATCCTGGCGAACCTCGTGATCATCGTGCTCTGCGTCGCCGGCGGGTTCGCGCTCGGCACGGTCTGGGTGTTCTCCACTCCGCAACGCGCCGTCGCGCTGATCGGGGAGATGCCGCAGCGCCTGGGCGGGCAGGTCCAGGGCGTCTGGGACTCCGCCGTCCTCGACCTCGACCTCGCCGATCTGCGCCGTCAGCTGCACGGCCGCAGCCTGGAATCCGCGGTGATCTTCGACACCTACTGGTCGATCGATGCGAGGAGCGCGACGGATCCGGAGGGCGAGGACAGCTACGCCTACCGGAACGGGTCTCTCAGCCTGTCCTGGACCAGCGAGCTCATCTCGTCCCAGGGCGGGTTCTCGATCGACGAGGTCGACCCGGACGTCGTGCGGCGCGCCGTCGCGACCGTGCGCGCGGACGCCCCCGGCATCGCGATCTCGAACGTGATGATCCGCCGGCTGCAGGGACCGCTCGTCATCGACGTCGACAGTGACGGGACGTACAAGACGACGACTCGGCGTTTCGACGCCCGGACCGGCACGGAGATCCCGGTCGGCTGATCCTGTCGATGCGAACTCCGCGCCGGACTGGCAGACTCTAAGTCCGCTGGGGCGCGCATCGGCGCGCGCCCCGGATCGATCGATCGGGACCCCTATGTCGCAGCAGCCCACGCCGTCGCACCCCCTGGACTCGCTCACCGGAGCGGAGTTCTCCGCCACCGCCGCCGTGCTCACCCGCGAGCACGGCATCGACGCCGGCTGGCGGTACGCCTCGATCATCCTCAAGGAGCCGCCGAAGACCGAGGTGAAGGCCTGGCGCGACGGGGATCCGATCGTGCGACGCTCGCTCTCCGTGCTCTGGCGCAAGCAGACCAACGAGGTCTACGAGGCCGTCGTGAATCTCACGGACGACGTCGTGGAGTCGTGGACGCACGTGCCGGGCGTCACCCCCAACTTCACGATCGACGAGTACCACGACTGCGATCACGCCATGAAGGAGAACCCCGAGGTACGCGCGGCGCTCGCGGCCCGCGGCATCGACGACGTCGACCTCGTGCTGTTCGACGTGTGGACCTACGGCGGAGCCGTGCTCCCCGAGCAGTGGCGCGACCGGCGCCTCGGCTGGGTGGACCTGTGGATGCGCGCGACGCCGGACGGCAACCCGTACGCGCATCCGGTGAGCGGGCTGAAGATCATCGTCGACATGAACACGCTCGAGGTGCTCGAGATCGAGGACCACCACGACTACGGCTTCCCCGACGTGCACGGCGAGTACGTGCCCGAGTTGGCCGGCATCACGCCGCGGGAGGATCTCACGCCGCTGCAGATCGTGCAGCCCGAGGGCGTCTCCTTCACCGTCGACGGATCCCGGATCCGCTGGCAGAACTGGGACTTCCGGCTCGGGTTCAACTACCGCGAGGGCCCGGTCATCTACCAGGTCGGCTTCGACGATCAGGGCACCCGGCGCGAGATCGCCTACCGCATGTCCTTCGCCGAGATGATCGTGCCCTACCGGGACTCCAGTTTCGACCACTACCGGCGCACCGCGTTCGACATCGGCGAGTGGGGCCTGGGATACATGTGCACCTCGCTCGAACTCGGCTGCGACTGTCTCGGCGAGATCACCTATCTGGACGCGGTGCTGCCGGACACCGCCGGTCAGCCGTGGACGATCACCAACGCGATCTGCCTGCACGAGGAGGACAACGCCGTGCTGTGGAAGCACGTCGATCCCGACTCCGGCACCGAGGTGCGCCGCCAGCGCCGGTTCGTGGTCTCCGTGCACGCCACGGTCGCCAACTACGAGTACCTCGTGTACTGGCGCTTCTATCAGGACGGCAACATCGAGTGCGAGGTGCGCGCCACCGGCATCATGGTGACCACGCCCATGGCGGAAGGGCAGGACGGCAAGGCCACCGGGACCACGATCGACACCCGCACCTACGCGCCGTTCCACCAGCACTTCCTCATCGCCCGCCTCGATCTCGACATCGACGGGGACGGCAACACCGTCGTCGAGTCCGACTCGATGCCCGCGCCGATCTCGGAGTCGAACCCGTTCGGCCTCGATCTCAACACCCAGGCGACGGTCATCCGCTCGGAATCCGAGTCGGGCCGCAACTTCAACTGGGAGCGCCAGCGCGGTTGGAAGGTGCAGAACCCGAACAAGCTCAACGCGTGGGGCGCCCCCGTGTCCTACAAGCTCGTGCCCTCGGCGTCGTTCCCGGCGATGTTCGACGAGTCCTCGCCGATCCTGAAGCGCAACCCGGTCATCGGCAAGACCGTCTGGGTGACGCGGCACCACGACGACCAGTTCTGGCCCGCGGGCGACTATCCGACGCAGGCCGTCGACGACCTCGGCAACGGCATGACGGCGTGGATCGCGGATGACGAGAACCTCGTCGACGAGGACGTGGTGCTCTGGTACAACTTCGGCATCCACCACATCACCCGCGCCGAGGACTGGCCGATCATGCCGGCCGACACCATCTCGTTCTGGCTCAAGCCGTTCGGGTTCTTCGACCGCAACCCCTCACTGGATGCCCCTCGCTCGGTCAAGGGCGCAGCGTGCGCCTGCGGCGGCGGAGAGTGCCACTGCGACCACGGCGAGACCCATGGTCACGGCGAGGCCCATGCGCACGGCGATGCCCATGCGCACGGCGAGGCGCACGCACACGACGAGGGCCACGCTCACGATCATCACGGCTGAGCGTTCCGGCCCCTGCGCCTGTCGACCGCTGAGCCTGTCGACCCTGAGCCAGTCGAGGGTCCCGCGGATCCGGTCTCTGAAGCTCCTTTCAGGGCCGGATCCGTGCGACGGCGGTCGCTCCGGACGTCGTAGCGACCGGTTTCCCGGAACCGGCGCCGGAGGCCCTGGACGGGGCTACCATCGCCATAGGCGAGAGGCCGTGGCGACACCCTGCGAGCGTCTTGGAGAGATGATCCACGCCGCCCGGACTCCGCGAAGGAGGTCCGTAATGAACACGCAGGAGCAGCCGCGCGGCACCACCACGCACGCCGACTGGGGCGCAGGGCATCCTCACCTGCTGATCACCCGCGAAGACACCCACCTGGTGCACGAGATCACTGACGACGAGACGCGGATCGGTTCCGGCGCGGACTGCCAGATCCGCCTCGAGGGCATCGCGGCGGTGCATGCGATCATCCGCCATGACGGCCACGACGACTACGACCTCGAGATGCTCGCCCCCGGTCAGACCAGCGCGAACATCGCGAAGGCCGCCGAAGAGGAGGGCCGCGCGGTCGAGACCCTGCACACCGGCGCGCGCTTCACCGCCGGCGACTGGCGGTTCGTGTTCGTGCGCGACGAGTTCGCCGATCATGGCCGGCCCTACGGCGGACGACTCGGCGGCGAGGGCGCGCACCAGCGCCGGCAGCCGCCACGTCCGGACTACGAGAGCGAAGGGCACACCGGCGCGATCCCCGCTCCCCCGTCACCGCCTCTGCTCGAGCAGGACGGCGATCCGGGGGTCGCCGACTGAGCGCACCGCCTGCGACGATCCCGGGCCGCCGGGGCTGGTCAGACGAATTGGACGCGCGGTGGCGGCTCGTCGACGTAGGTGCGACCGTCAGGGCTGATCCATTCGATGACGCCCCCGGGCTGTTGGATGGCGCGCCATCGCCAGCGGTCGTCGACGTCGGGGTGTTTCAGCGCATGATGTCCGCGGCACAGGCAGCATAAGTTGCCTAGGTCGGTGGGGCCGCCTTTGGCGTGGTCGTGGTTGTGGTCGATGTCGCAGGAACGGGCGGGCATCCGGCACCCCGGGAACCGGCAGCGCTGATCCCTGGCGCGCAGGAAACGTCGCATCCGCTCCGTGGGGGCGTACGTGTCGGCGCGGGCAAGCATCCCGCGAGCGTCGAGGAAGAGCCGGTCCCACACGTCGGCCGTCCCCGCGAGACGCCGGGCGAGATCCACGTCGATCGGACCGTGACCGTCGAGCTCCGCGGGCCGATCATCGGCACCGGTCAGGGTCGATGCGGCGATCGTCACCTGCACGGTGGCGCGGATGCTCTCGATTCCGCTCTCGTCGACCAGATCGGTGTCGGAGGCGAGCAGCAGATCCGTCGCGATGTCGGCGCGAATCTCATCGAGAGACCGAGCATCACGGGCCGGCTCCTGGAGGTCGTCCGCCATCGACGCGTATAGCTCCAGCCGTCGCCAATCGTCCTCGGTGAGTTCTCGCCCGCCCTGAGGGGCATGCGGGCCGTGGAACGCACCGCCGACCTCGGCAGCGCTGGTCGTGCGGATCTGCCGGGCGATCGCCGTCAGCCGACCATGGGCGGCGTGCGCGAGTGGCGACGACATGAGGATCTCCAACCAGGCCATCCCGTCGTCGACATCGGTGACCCGCACCTGCCGATCGCCGCGGGCACGGCGATGCCTCTCGGTCGTGCCCTCCGGGGCGATCGCTGCCGCGGCCGACTTCGCGAAGGCCTCCGTGCGAGGCGCCGTCTCCGCCGCCGCGTACGGCACCACCAGCTCCTCGTAGCGGGCCGCCGCCTCGTGGTCGGCGATGGCGATCGCCGACGCTCCGGCGACGATCACGACCGCGTGCCGCAGGGAGATCTCTCCCGCAGCGAGGGCGGCCCTCGTCGCAGGAAATCGATCGTTCAGCGACCACCCCGTACTGAGCGCTCTTGTCGCCGCCGCCCGGGAGATGTGCAGCCCCGCGGAGATCTCCGAGAACATCGACCGCTCGGCGCTCTCGTACCCGTCGGCACCCGGTGGAACCTCGTCGAGCAGCAACTGCACCCGCGCTCCGAGCAGTGCCGACTTCTCCGCCTCGAGGGCGGCGATCCGGCGGTCGATCTCGCGGCACCGGTCGACGATCCCGTCACTGCGGACGAGGTACGGATCGGTGATGGCCATGCCTAATTCTAGAACAAATCTTCGAATGAGGGAAGGGGGCGCTCGACATACCTCAGGATTCGGAGGGCTCCAGCGGCAGTTGCGGACCGTGGTTCCAGGCGAGGATCGCCGGCTGCTCGCGGGTGAAGCCGAGGACCGAGACGGATCCGGCGTCCAGCGTGATCGCGGCCCCGAACCTCGGCGCCTGGCGCAGGAACACCGCGGTCAGGATCCGCAAGTAGTGTCCGTGCGCGATCAGTGCGACATCGCCGTCCACCATCGCCGGGAGCACCCGGGTGAGCACCCGCGAAGCCCTTGCCGCGACCTCCTCGACGGTCTCCCCAGGAGTCTCGCCACGGATCACGCCGTGTGTGAACGCACTCCAGTTGTAGCCGAGCTCGGCGCGGATGTCCTTCGTGGTGCGCCCCTCATAGCCGCCGTAGTCCCATTCCACGAGCAGCGGATCGACGTCGGCCTTCAACCCTGCGAGCTCGGCCGTGCGGCGAGCGCGCTGCAGCGGTGACGACAGGACGAGCCGGAAGTCGTAGCCCGTCACGAGAGCGCCCGCGAGCCGCGCCAGCTCCTCGCCGCGTGGAGTGAGCGGGATGTCGGTGCGGCCCGTGTGGCGCCCCGTGCGCGACCATTCGGTCTCGCCGTGGCGAAGCAGGACGAGCTTGCCCTGCGGATTGTCCGGCGCGGGGCGGTCGGGCAGCGGGTCGGGGGCCGTAGCGAGTTTCTGCACCCTGCAAAGGTACGCTGCCCCGCGAGCGCTACTCGTCGGCGAGCGCTCGCTTCCTCGCTTCGCGTTGAGCACGGCGCAGCCGCGTGCAGGCGAGGGGGATGATCCGCACTCCGACGATCACGCTGCGCGCGCCCAGCACCACGGTCAGGGCACGGACTCCCCAGGCCGGCAGGAACACGCAGAGCACGGCGAGCGCCAGGTCGAGCATGCCGAACAGCAGTTCGGTGCGCGGCGTCTCGACCTCCGCACGCACGACGGCCATCACCTTCGACACACCGCTGGACAGGGAGACCAGCGCGGCGATGAGGACGATGACGTCGGCGGGCACGGCGCCCGCACACATCGCGAGGCCGCCTGCCACGGCCAGCAGGCCGCTCACGATGCTCAGCGCGCGACCCCGGGCGCGCGTGAGCGCTGCGCTGAGATCATCGACCCCCGAGATCAGGAAGCCGAGCCCGATCAGCAGCCGCAGGCGCAGCACGATGTCCCCCTCCGCGACCAGCAGCAGCGCGCCCGAGATCAGCGAGACTGCGCCGGCAGCGACCACGAGCCACCACGGCAGCCCGCGCAGTCTCGCGGCGAGGCGCTCGCGGAAGGTCCAGGCGCGGTCATGCAGGGCGGGCACGTGAACATCGTAGGGTGCGCGGCACGCCGGCCGGGTCAGCCCCTCCCCAGAACGAACAGCAGGCACAGCACGCCGACGAGCAGCGTCGCCGCCGTCAGCGCGACCACGGGCCATCCGGAGCGCAGCACGACCGGCTCGGTCGAGGTGAGCGCGCGGTGCTGGCGTCGGTAGCGCCGGTGCGAACCGACCAGAACGACCAGGGCGAGCACGAGCCCCGCGAACCCGAGCACGAGCGCGGCCCCGCCGATCACGGCGGGCAGGATCCGCATGATCACGACCGATCCCCCGGCGAGCGCGAGCGCGGTGCGCCGCCATGCCAGCGCGGTCCGCTCGGGCTGCAGGCCGGGGTCGAAGACCCGCTCGGGTTCGCCGGTCACGCCAGCAGCACCCCGAGCAGCACGAGGATCCCGGTCGCGACGACCACGAGCACCAGCGGGATCGCGATCCATGGCGGGCCCAGCGGGGTTCCCTCCCGCAACGACCGCTCGGTGCGCATCCAGCCCAGCCACGCCTGCACCGGCGTCAGCAGTCCCGCCACGATGAGCAGGATCGATGCGGCGTGCCGGAAGCCCGGATGCATGCCCAGGCCCAGCGCCTCCAGCGCCACACCGCCGGCGAGCAGCGCGAGGGAGGTGCGGATCCAGGCCAGGAACGTGCGCTCGTTCGCGAGCGTGAACCGGGCGTCCGGCTCCTCGCCGCGGTCGTAGACGCGCCGGGGGAAGCGGCTGGTGCTCATGCGTTCTCCGTTCGGAGCGAGACGGTGCGGAATCCGGTGTTGCCCATCGACGAGTCCGGGGTGTTCGAGCTGCGCGCGGAGTTGCGATAGCGGTTGCAGTACGAGAAGTGGCACAGGTAGCTGCCCCCGCGCAGGACGCGCGCCGTGCCGAGCGACGGACCACGCGGGTCCGCCTCGACCGAGTGCTCATACGCCCGCGGATCGAACCAGTCGGCGCACCACTCCCACACGTTGCCGACGGGTTGGAAGAGTCCGTACCCGTTGGCGGCGAAGGCGCGCACCGGCGCGGTGGTCAGCCAGCCGTCCTCGAGGGTGTTCTCCCGCGGGAACGCGCCCTGCCAGATGTTCGTCCGCCAGCCGCCGTCATCGGGCTCCTGGTCGCCCCAGGGGTGCTTCGCCCCGTCCAGGCCCCCGCGTGCCGCGTACTCCCACTCGGCCTCCGTGGGCAGCCTCCGGCCGGCCCACGCGCAGTACGCGACAGCATCGTTCCAGCTGACATGCACGACGGGGTGGTCGGCGAGCCCGTTCAGATCGGAGCGGGATCCTCCCGGATGCGCCCAATCCGCCCCGCGCACGCCGAACCACCAGGGGGTGCTCGCGGCGGGTCCGATGATCTCGTCGTCCGGGGCTCTCACCGCGAGATGGAACACCGCCGAGAATCCGAACGCCTCCGCCTCGGTGCGGTAGCCGGTGGCCTCGATGAAACGCGCGAAGTCGGCGTTGGTGACAGTGGTCGCATCGATCGCGAACCCCGGGAGCGCGACGGTGTGCCGGGGACTTTCGCCATCACCCCGGTTCTCGTCGCCGGAGGAGTCGCCCATGAGGAAGGATCCGGTCGGGATCGGAGCCTGGGCGATCGCGTGGCGCCCGGCCTCGCCGCCCGCGCGCGGCACGCCGATGAGCGGAAGCGCCGCGCCCCCACCAGACAGCGCATCGCGGGGCGGCGCGCCGCAGGCGCAGCCGGGACCGCAGGACTCACCCATGCGACCCATCATCCTCGCCGCGCCGCGGCCGGACGAATCGAGTACGCGAGGCATCCACCCTCCGGCCCGGGCGAGTGGACCGCAGACACGACGAAGGCCCCGAGCGACTGCTCGGGGCCTTCTGTTCCGGTGGACCCAAGGGGATTTGAACCCCTGACCTCCTCGATGCGAACGAGGCGCGCTACCAACTGCGCCATGGGCCCGTGAACCAGATCAGCCTAGCACGGGCACGGGGAAGCGCTCGTCATCGGCCCGCTCTGCAGCGCCCGCCGGGCGTGTCGGCTCGCGATCAACCCGCCGCACGCTGGGCGAGCAGCTGGCGCACGTGCGCCTCGATCTCGGCATCGTCGACGTAGCCCATCCGCGTGTACGGCGACTCCTGCGCAGCCGCGGGAGTCGGCAGCTCCACGGGGGCGTCCGGGGCGAGCTCATCGGCTTTGCGCTGCAGCTCGGCGGCGCGGGCGGCCTCACGAGCAAGGGTCTGGGCGTCGATCGTGGCGCGTGCCGCGTGCGCGCGGGATCCGGCGACCGAGGTGAGCGGTTCGGGCAGCGTGCGGGGCGTCCAGGTGCGCGGGCCCTGATCGTGCAGCTCGGTCTCGCGCACGGGCGATTCCTCCACCGCGGGCGCCGTCAGGACGTAGGCGGCACGGCGGGCCGCACGACGGGCGACAGCCGCCATGCGCTGCAGCATCAGCAGGGCGAGCAGCGCGAAAGCACCGCCGGTCCAGAGCAGGATCGCGGATCCGCCGGTCACCAGCTGCCAGACGCCCAGGCCGGTCGCGGCGAGCGCCAGGACGAACATCACCGTGGCGACGAGTCGCGTACGACGGCGAGCGCGGGCACGCAGGAACGCCGGATCGGCGTGCGTCGCGGCGAGCTGCTCGCGCAGCCGCTGCAGATCGGCCTGTTCCCGGTCGGCCTGCAGCCTCTTCGCCAGCTTCTGCTGCGCCAGCGCCGTGCGCGCGTTCAGCTCGAGCTGCACCTCGTGCGGCGCCTCGCTGGTCTCGGCGAGCACGCGCAGGGCGCGGTTCAGGCGCAGCGCGTTGCGTTCGGCGGCGTCGTACTGATGCTGCCCCCGCCACGAGGGCAGGAAATAGAGCAGCCACAGCAGCGCCGCGACCAGGACGATCACGCCCCCGCTCAGCACCGGCCCGTTCATGCCCTCCACGGTATGCGACGGCCCGCCCGTGACCGCGCCGACACGCGCACGCCGGCACCACGCCGAGCCGGCGCAGGCCCTCGACCGGCCCCGATGTCCGCACCGGCGAGTAGGGTCGGGCTCGTGGCCTCGTTCACCCCTCTGCAGCGACTCGTCATCGCCGTCGCCGTTCTCGCATCATTCGTCACGTTCCTCGACGGCACCGTCGTCACCGTCGCCCTCCCCGCGATCAGCCGTGAGCTGGGCGGCGGCATCACCACCCAGCAGTGGGCGGTCGACGCCTACCTGATCACCCTCAGCGCCCTGATCCTGCTCGCCGGATCCGTCTCGGACGCCTATGGGCGAGTGCTGGTGATGAGGATCGGACTGATCGCATTCGGGGTCGCCTCGATCGCCGTCGCGGCCGCGCCCACTCCCCTGGTGCTCATCATCGCCCGTGCCGCACAGGGCGCCGCCGGTGCCCTGCTCGTCCCGAGCTCGCTGGCGCTGATCACGGCCGTGATGCGCGGCGAGGTGCAGTCCAGGGCGATCGGGGTCTGGACCGCCTTCACCACCGCCGCACAGCTGGTCGGGCCGCTGCTCGGCGGGCTGTTCGTGGATCTGCTCTCCTGGCGTTTCGTGTTCCTCATCAACGTGCTTCCGATCGCCGTCACGCTCCTGCTGCTGCGCCGGCTCCATCTGCCGGAGCACGAGCGCACCGCTCAGGTGGACTGGCTCAGCGGGGCGCTCTGCGCCATCGGCCTCGGCGGCGTGGTCTACGCGCTCATCGAGCAGCCGCATCAGGGGTGGGGCTCCCCCGTGATCCTCATCACCGCCGTCGGCGGAGCGGCTCTGCTGGCGATCTTCCTGCTGCGCCAGCGCCGCCCGCACCCGCTGATGCCCCTGTCCTTGTTCCGGGTGCGCAACTTCGCGTGGGGCAACCTGTCCACCCTCTTCGTGTACGCGGCCCTGTCGCTGAACGGCTTCGTGATCGGCGTCTACCTGCAGCAGGGCGCCGGGCTCAAAGCCACCGAAGCGGGCCTCGCGAGCCTGCCGATCACGATCCTGATGATCCTGCTCAGCTCGCGCGTGGGCCGGCTCGCCGGGCGGCTCGGTCCGCGGCTGTTCATGGCGGGTGGCCCGCTGGTCATGGCCGCCGGCGCGCTGCTGCTCCTGCTCGTCTCGGAGCACTTCGATTACTGGTGGCAGGTGCTGCCGGCGATGATCGTGCTCGGCATCGGCCTATCGCTGACCGTCGCCCCGCTCACCTCGGCGATCCTGGGATCCATCGACGAGAACAGGTCCGGCATCGCCTCGGCGGTCAACAACGCCGTCTCGCGTGTGGCGGGGCTGCTCGTCGTCGCCATGCTCTCGACCATCGTCGGAGGGACGCTGAACCTGCCGGGCTTCCACAGCGCCACCTGGGTCACCGCCGCCCTGTTCACGATCGGCGGGATCGTGTCGTGGATCGGGATCCGCCGCCCCGTCCCGGAGACGGTGGCCGAGCCCGCCGAAGGCTGAGCCTCAGCCCTGGATCCCCGCTTCGCCGTGCAGACCGGCCTCCCCCTGCAGGCCGGTGTCGCCGTGCACCTCGGTCGAGGGCAGATCCGATGCCGGCACGGCAGCCCAGTCCGCGGGCACGCGTCCCGACGCCCAGCGGTTCAGCACGCCCTCCGGCACGTCCTCGCGCACGAGTGAGAACGCGAGGTGGTCGCGCCAGTCTCCGTCGATGTGGATGAACCGGCGGCGCACGCCCTCATAGCGGAAGCCGAGCTTCTGCACGACGCGCAGGCTCGGCCGGTTCTCCGGCCGCAGGCAGATCTCGATCCGGTGCAGGCCCAGGTCGGTGAACGCCAGGTCGGTCGCCATCGCGACGGCGGCCGGCGTGATCCCGTGCCCCGCGAAGCGCTCACTGACCCAGTAGCCGATCGTCGCGGAGCACAGGGATCCGCGCATGACTCCCCAGATGTTGAGCTGACCGGCGATGCTCCCGTCGTACTCCATCACGAACGGATAGCCGCTGCCGTCCCGGTACTGCTGCAGCAGCCGCCGGATGCTCACCCGCATGTCGATGCCGGTCTGCAGGCCGGGCAGCGTCGCCTCCCACGGCTGCAGCCAGCGCCGGTTGGTGACCAGCTCATGCTGCAGCGGACGCGCGTCCTTGGTCCGGATGAGCCGAAGCTCGACCGGTCCGTGCTGCATCGGCGCCGAGACGTCCACGATCCGCTCAGATCCTCTCGGCGAACTCCTTGAGCCAGACCCGCAGGTCCGGCCCGAGGTCATCGCGATCGGCGGCGAGCTGCACGATCGCCTTGATGTACTCCAGGCGATCACCCGTGTCATAGCGGCGCCCCCGGAAGATCACGCCGTGCACGCCGGGCCCGTCCGGGTCCGCAGCGAGCTCCTGCAGCGCGTCCGTGAGCTGGATCTCCCCGCCCTTCCCCGGCGGAGTGCGCTCGAGGATCTCGAAGATCGAGGCGGGAAGCACGTAGCGGCCGATCACCGCGAGATTCGACGGCGCCTCGTCCCGGGCGGGCTTCTCGACCAGCCCGGTCACGTGCCGGATCTCGTCCGTGGCGCCGTCGGGCGTTCCGTCCACCGCCGCCGTGCCGTACAGGTGGATCTGGTCCAGATCCACCTCCATGAGCGCGATCACGGCCGCGCCCGTGCGCTCGTGCTCGGCGATCATCGCCGTCAGCAGCGGATCGCGCTCGTCCATGAGGTCGTCGCCGAGCAGCACCGCGAACGAGCTGTCACCCACATGCGTGCGCGCACGCAGCACCGCATGCCCGAGCCCCTTGGGCTCGCCCTGGCGCAGATAGTGGATGTCGGCCATGTCGCTGGACGCGACGACGCGGGCGAGGCGGCTGTGGTCGCCCTTCTGCGTCAGCTTGCCCTCGAGCTCCGGCACGGAGTCGAAATGGTTCGAGATCGCGTTCTTGTTCCGGCCGATGATCACGAGGATGTCGTCGATGCCCGCGGCCACCGCTTCTTCGACCACATACTGGATCGCGGGCTTGTCGACGACGGGCAGCATCTCCTTGGGCATCGCCTTCGTGGCGGGCAGGAAGCGCGTGCCCAGGCCGGCCGCGGGGATCACGGCCTTGATGCGTGCCTTCGTCATCTGCTCAGCTTACGGGCGCGGGCGCGGATCCGGCCCTCAGCCGACACGCGCGGACCCCCGGTAGAATCAGGGCCATGCCCGGCGAGATCGATCATGCGAAACGCGCGCTGCGCGCCGATCTGCGCGAGCGACGCGGCCTGCTGTCGGATCAGCAGCGCGCCGCGGCCGAGACCGCGCTCAGGGCGCGCCTCGATGAGCTGATCGCCGCGACCGGCGCGCGCTCGATCTCCTGCTTCCTCTCGACCACCACCGAGCCCGGCACGCGCACCTTCATCCGCGAGGCGCTCGCCCGCGGCATCCGCGTGCTGCTGCCGATCACCCGCGAGGACGGCCTGCTCGACTGGGCGGTGGCGGGATCCGACGAGGAGATCACGACGGGCCTGCACGGACTGCCCGAGCCCACCGGCGAGATCCTCAACCCGATGGCGCTGGACGAAGTGGATCTGCTGCTGATCCCGGCGGCGGCCGTCGACCGCTCGGGAATGCGCATGGGCTGGGGGCGCGGCTACTTCGACCGCACGCTCGGGTCGATGCAGAAGTGCCCGCCCGTCTATGCCGTCGTCTACGACTCCGAGATCCTCGACGAGGTGCCCCACGATGTGCACGACCAGCCGGTCACCGGCGCGGTCACGCCGCTGCGCACCGTCGTCTTCCCCCTGACCTGACTTTTCCGAACCGAGACCTGCGAGGCCCCATGCCCACCTACTCCTATGCCTGCACCGTCTGCGGGCACCGTTTCGACGCCGTCCAGTCGTTCTCCGACAGCGCCCTCACCGAGTGCCCCGAATGCCAGGGCCGGCTGCGCAAGGAGTACGGATCGATCGGGGTGACCTTCAACGGCTCGGGCTTCTATCGCACCGACTCCCGCGCGGGATCTGGGGTTTCCTCCTCGGCGGGGGCATCATCGAAGACGGAATCGACGGCGAGCGCCAAACCGGCGCCCGCCTCCGCACCGGCCTCGGGATCCTGAGGCCGACCTTCAGGGGAGAGAAAGAAGCATGATCAAGGGGTTCAAGGACTTCATCCTTCGCGGAAACGTCATCGACTTGGCGGTCGCGGTCGTCATCGGTGGTGCGTTCACCGCCGTCGTCACCGCGATCGTCGACAGCATCATCAACCCGATCGTCGCCCTGTTCTACCAGCCGGACAAGGACGGCAAGTTCGGCCCGACGATCCACGGCATCTACGGCCAGTCGGTCACGTTCCCGCTCGGCGGGCTCATCACGGCAATCATCAGCTTCCTCGCGGTCGCCCTCGTCGTGTACTTCGTGTTCGTCGTCCCGATGAACCACTTCAAGGAGCGTCAGGCCGCCAAGGCCGGTCTGCCGGAGGAGCCCGAGGCACTGCCTACCGAGCAGGAGCTGCTCCTCCAGATCCGCGACCTGCTCGAGAAGCAGAAGTCGGCCTGACCGGATCCGTCCTCGACGCCCCCGCGCCCTCGTGGCGACGGGGGCGTCGTCGTCTGCGGGCGCCGATGTCAGTAGTGCGGCGGCACCTCTCGGCGCAGGGCGGCATCGTTCGGTCCCGAAGCACCCTGTGCCGTGGCTCCGGACTCGCGGTCGCGCTCATCCGGCTCGGCGTGCGTGCCGGGCGCCGGCGTCAGCTTCGCACGTCGTGAACCGCGCACGCGCACGATGCGCTGCCGGGATCCGGATCCGTCCGAACCCGCTTCCGACGACGCGTCCGGCTCACCGTCAGGCATCGTCGACATCGAGCGGCTGGGTGTCGCCGTCCACGCGCGGCGCGTCGAGCGGCACCCCCAGCACCTCGCCGATGCGGCGTGCGACGCCGGCGGGATCGCTGTACAGATCGAAGGCGTGCACCCGGATGTAGTGCCAGCCGAGGCGCCGCAGCACCTGGGGTCGCAGCCTGAGCGTCTCCCGGAGCGACTCGGGACGCGATTCCGGATCCGGTTCGATGACGACCGCCTTGCCGGCGTGCTGCGCCACCAGGGGCAGCAGCCCGCGGTAGTCCACGTCGACCGAGACCCCGATGCGCCGCAGTTCTCTGGCGAGCGCGAGCGTGAGCGGATCCGCCTGGTCCTCCGAGCGCTCCTCGCGCGCGTGGCCGGCGAGGTCGCCGAGGATCGACATGAGCGTCGCGGCACCGTGATCGAGGCGGCCTTCGTCGAACGAGGACGGTCGGATCGATGAGACGATCACCATCGACCGGCGCGCCCTGGTCATGCCGATCGTGAGCAGGCGGTCGCCGTCGGGCGAGGACAGGTCGCCGAAGTCGCTGAGCACACGGCCGTGCTTGGTGACGCCGTAACCGAGGGAGAAGATCACCCGGTCGCGGCTCTCCGCCGCCGCCTCCTCGAGCGTCAGCACGATGAAGGGCTCCTGGGTGTCCCTTCCCACGAACTCGGCCACGTCGCTGCGCCCCGCGAAGGCGACGGACACGGCCGCGAAGACCCGCTCGGCATGCCGGCGGCTCGCGGTGACGACCATGAGCGACTCGGTCGGGCGGTGCACCGCGTGCTCCACCACGAGCGTCACGACGCGCGCGACCTCGGCCTCGGGGCTCTCCATCGCACCGGTCTCCGGGTGCGGGATGCCGACACCGCCCTCCACGTAGTCGACGGTCAGGGATCCGCGTCCGAGATAGGAGCCCGCCCACGGCAGCGACACGATCTCGCCGCCGTAGAACGCGTCGTTGATGAGCGAGGCGAGATCCTCACCGCCCGCGCGGTAGCTGCGGGTCAGGGTGACCACGGGCAGCAGTTCGGAGAGGCGCTCGAACACGGAGGTCTCGTCGAACGGCTCCTCCTCCTCGCGGTCCTCCGCGGGCATCGTGGCGACCTGGAACGCGGTCGGCTTCTGCAGCACGGGATCGCCGAACGCGACGATCTGGCGGGCGCGACGGATGGCCGGCGTCGCCTCGGCCAGGTTGATCGCGGCGGCGTCGACCAGGATCACCGTGTCGAACTCGATCGAGTCGGGCAGATCCGGCACCTGATAGGGCGAGGCGATCCAGACGGGCGCGAGCACGCGCATGAGCGTGGGCGCCGCAGCCACCAGCTCCGCGACCGTGGTGCGGTGCTGGGTGAGCCCGTGCCGCAGATTCTGCGCCTCCGCGGCTTCGTCCACGATCGAGATCCGCCACTGGCCGCTCAGCTGCCAGGCGAGCAGCGGACCTGCGGCACCGGCGTGCGCCTCGTCGACGAGACGGAAGTCGCGCTCGAGCTGATCCACGACCGACGTGTTCGCACCCAGCAGCGAGCGGTTCTGGCGCAGCGCCTGCTCGAGCAGCGACTGCCACCAGGCGTACTCCAGCTCGGCGCCCACGCGGTCCTCGGAGAGGTGCCGGGTGGACAGGTCGATTAGCAGCGGCTCGAGCCCGAGACGTGCCAGTTCGTCTCGGATGCGGGCGCGCTCGATGAGGTTTTCGAAGACGTCGGACTTCGCCGCGAGCCCGGCGAGCGTGCGCAGCAGGCGCGCGACCGGCAGCGTCGCGAGCGGCTCGCGACGTCCCAGCGCCGCATCGAGTTCGGCGAGCTGCGCGTCGACATCGCGCCAGGCCACGGAGACGTCGGCGAGCCCGAGCGGCACCTCGGGGGCGACGCCGGCGTCGACATAACGCTGCCACTCGGTGCGCTGGCTCTGGATGCGCGTGAGCGCGTCGTGCATATCGCCCACGTGCGCGCCAGGGCGCACGTACTCCTTGGCGAGCTGGCGCAGCCGGCGACGGTTCGCACCGGTCAGGGCCGCGCTCTCCCGACGGTTGCCGTGCGCCTTGATGAGCTCCCCGAGCGGGCGCTCGAACACGGCCGGGGTGAAACGGTCGAGCGAGTCGCGGATCCCCTGGAGCAGGCGCAGGTACTCGCCGAGCTCGGAGATCGTCGCGAACGGGCGCATGTGGGTCTGTGCGACCAGCTCGTAGCCCTGCTCGAGCAGATCCGGCACGGTGCGCGCATGCAGCCGCTCGGCGAGCGCATGCACGCGGTGCGCCTCGTCGGAGGAGGCGAAGACGACCCCGTACCAGGGCGAGTCGTCGGGCCCGAACCGGAACTCGCCCAGCCGCGCCGCCTGTGCGAGCGCCTCGGCGGCGTGCGTGCGGTCCTCCGCGAGGTTCTGCAGTGCCGGACGTGCGAGCCGTGCCGTAGTGGACGGCGGCGTCGGCAGCAGTGCGAGCCGGGTGAGCATACGGGTGGCGTCGAGCACGCTGGCGCCCAGCGTCGGATCCTTCTCGGTCAGCGCACGGCGGTAGTCGCGCAGCACCGTGCGCAGCCGGAGCAGGGCATCGTCGATCTCGGCGAGCTTGGGCGCGGCAGCCTTCTCGTTGCGTCCGATCGCTCGCACCAGATCCCGGCGCACGGAGGCGGGAGACACGGCGAACCCATCCAGCCCGATCCCGCTCAGGCGGTGCCGCACGCCGTCGAGCGTCGAGCGTCGCGGCGAGACGACCAGCACCCTTTTGCCCGCGCGCACCAATTCGCCGATCGCGTTGATCACGGTCTGCGTCCCGCCGGTCCCCGGCAGCGTCGACACCGTGAGCGAGTGCCCGGCCGCGATGCGCGCCAGCACCTGCTCCTGCTCGTTGTCCGCATCGAGGAGCAGGTTGTCCGACGCCGGGGCGCGGTCGTCCGGACCGGCGGCGGACGGGATCGGACCGGGCGCGGTGACGCGCTCGCGGTCGGCCGCGTGTCCGGCCAGCGCATTGAGCACGGGATGGTCGAGGTCGTGGGCGTCACGGGCCATCGCCGTGCCGACATCGGCGAAAGTGGACACCACCATGCGCGGCTGCACGGAGAACGTGTCGACGGACGACGTCGCCGCACGGAGCATGTCGATGGCGGGCTGCGGGGCGAACACCCCGTTCTGATACGCCAACGCGGCGAGCCGGGCGTCGTCGATCGTGATCCCGAAGTGGTCGCGGGCGATGCGCACCAGCTCCGGGTTGAGGAAGAACTGCCCGTGCAGCTTCAGCTCGTAGTCGGCGTAGTGGCGCCGGATCGCGAGCGGACGCAGCAGCATCGGGGCGGCGTAGTCGACGCCGCCGATCCGCCAGGTGCACAGCCCGACGGCGAGGTGCACGGCGTCGAGACCGCGCACCGTGCGCAGCTCGGTGTTCTTCGCGGTGATGCGGTCGGCGGCCAGACGGGCGTTGCGCAGTCCCACCTCGTCGCGGAACAGGTTCGACAGCAGCGTGGAGCGGCCCGTGATGAACTGAGGCAGGCTTCCCGGATGCGCCCGGGAGATGTCGATCCCGCCGCCGGCGACATCGCGGTAGGCGGTGAGCGGTGACGGCCCGCCGAGCTCCGCGGCCTCCGCCCTGAGTCGGGCGCGTTCGACGGTCGCGGCATGCACCACCTTGACGCCCGGCTCCGCCACGTCGACGTCGCTGGGCGTCACGGACTTGTCCTCCGCGTTCTTCCCGTCACGTCGCCACACACGACAAAGACTAGGCGTGCCGGATGGGCAGAACCGTCAGATCCGCTGGGTTTCGCCGGATTCAGGTGCTTTCTCCCTCCACAGCGGGCCTTTTCCCGATGTTCCCCACCGATCGCGCATCTCGGCCTCCGTCGGCGCGGGCGGTGACCGAGGATGGGTGCATGACCTACCGCTACGACTTCGCCGACACCCCGTTCGGGGACGCGCTGCTCGTCTTCTCCGACGACGGGCTGGTGGCCTTCGATCTGCCGGAGGGGATGCACCGCGGCTCGCCCTGGGCGCTGGAAGCCACCGCGCGGATGCTGCATGCGCTGCCGGAGCCGGATCCGGGCGCGGGTGCCGAGGTCGACGCGCTGCTGCGCGCCTACTTCGCCGGGGAGCCGATCCGCTTCGATCAGGAGCTCGCCCTGGACTGGCGGCTCGCGAACGGCTTCACCCGCGCCGCCTTGCAGGCCGTGTCCGAGATTCCCTGGGGCGAGTCCGCGAGCTACGGCGAGGTCGCGGCGATGGCGGGCAGCCCCGGCGCCGCCCGTGCGGTGGGCACCGCGTGCCGCAACACCCCCTTCTCGATCGTCGTGCCCGTGCACCGCGTGGTGCGTGCCGACGGCTCGCCCGGCCAGTACGGGGCGCATCCCGAGCGCAAGCGGTACCTGCTGGACCTGGAGGCGGATGCGGCCGCCCGAGGCCGCACCGCGGACGACGTCCGCCCCGGCGTGTAGGCCGCCGGGGCGGACGCGCATCCGGGAGGGATGCGCGCGGTGCGCGGTGCGCGGTGCGCGCACCTTCTGTCATTGCGGGCGGCTCAGTGCTCCACCGCCTTCTCCGCGCCGTAGCCGGTGAGCGAGCGCACCTCCATCTCGGCGGCGAGCCGGCGGTCCTCCGTGCGCCGGTCCAGTACGGATCCGAGCCAGCCCAGCAGGAATCCGAGCGGGATCGACAGGATCCCCGGGTTCTCCAGCGGCCAGACTGCGAAGTTCACTCCCGGCAGGAACGAGGTGGGCTTTCCGGAGAACACCGGTGACAGCACGATCAGGATGATCGCCGCCGCCAGCCCCCCGTACATGCTCCATACCGCGCCCTGGGTGGTGAAGCGCTTCCAGAACAGGGAATACAGGATCGTCGGCAGGTTCGCCGAGGCGGCCACCGCGAACGCCAGAGCCACCAGGAAGGCGATGTTCTGCCCCTGCGCTCCGATGCCGCCGAGGATCGCGAGCACACCGATCACGATCACGGTACGGCGTGCCACGCGAACCTCGCCGTTCGGATCCGCCTGGCCGTCGACGTTCTTGCCGCGCTTCACGACGTTCGCGTAGATGTCGTGCGCGAATGACGCGGCCGCCGTGATCGTGAGCCCCGCCACCACCGCGAGGATGGTCGCGAACGCCACCGCCGAGATGAAGCCCATCAGCACGGGACCGCCGAGATGGAGTGCGAGCAGAGGCGCCGCGGAGTTCACGCCGCCTGGCGCCGCCAGGATCGCCTGCGGTCCGACCAGTGCTCCGGCGCCGTACCCGAGCACCAGGGTGAGCAGGTAGAAGATGCCGATCAGCCAGATCGCCCACACCACGGAGCGACGGGCCTCCTTCGCCGTGGGCACCGTGTAGAAGCGCATCAGCACATGCGGAAGCCCGGCGGTGCCCAGCACCAAGGCGAGGGCGAGGGAGATGAAGTCCCAGGGATTGGCGCCGTACTTCAGTCCCGGGCCGAGGATCGCGTCCTTCGGATCCGAGGCCGATGCCGCCACTGCGCTCTCCAGGAGGGTGTTCAGAGAGAAGCCGTTCAGCGCGAGCACCCAGACGGTCATCGCGACCGCGCCGGCGATCAGCAGACCGGCCTTGACGATCTGAACCCAGGTCGTGCCCTTCATGCCGCCGATCAGCACGTACACGATCATCAGCACGCCGACCACCGCGATGATGAGCGATTGCCCGAGCTTGTCGCTGATGCCGAGCAGCAGCGAGACCAGGCCGCCGGCGCCCGCCATCTGCGCGAGCAGGTAGAAGAAGCACACCGCGAGGGTCGTGAGCGCCGCCGCCATCCGCACCGGCCGCTGCTTCAGCCGGAACGAGAGCACGTCGGCCATCGTGAACTTCCCGGTGTTGCGCATCAGCTCGGCCACCAGCAGCAATGCCACGAGCCAGGCCACGAGGAACCCGATCGAGTAAAGGAAGCCGTCGTACCCGTTCACGGCGATCGCGCCGCAGATGCCGAGGAAGGACGCCGCGGACAGGTAGTCGCCCGCGATCGCGAAGCCGTTCTGCGGGCCCGTGAAGCTGCGACCCGCCGCGTAGTAATCCGCCGCGGTCTTGTTGTTCCGGCTCGCCCTGATCACGATGAACAGGGTCACCGCGACGAACGCGAGGAACACGGAGATGTTCAGCACCGGATTGCTCTGCTCGAGGGTGGCGCCGGCTGCGGAGCGAATGACGTTCATGCGCCGGCCTCCGTCTTCTCCAGCGTCTCGCGAATGCTCGCTGATTGCGGATCCAGCTTCCGGTTCGCGAATGCGACATAGCCCATCGTGATCGCGAATGTGGTCACGAACTGACCGAGGCCGAACAGCAGCCCGACGGTGATGTCGCCCCACACGCGCTGCGCCATGAATTGCGGGGCGAATGCCGCCAGCAGGACATACACGAAATACCAGACCAGGAACAGCGCGGCGAGCGGGAACACGAAGGACCGATGCTCGCGGCGCAAACTGCGGAACGGTTCCGACTCCTGCACCTGCAGATAGTCGATGGCATCGGATGTGTGCGCATCAGTGGTTTCGGACATGGGGCCTCCTCGCCTCATATCGATTTCTCCGGCGAGCCCCGATGCGCGCCGGAGTGATAACGTCGACGCTACGAAACGACCAGACGGGGCGGGCACCCCCGGAAGTTGGTAGTCGGTGAACTCGTTCGAGACAGTCGGATCCGATGCGGATCTGGTCGCGCAGGCCGTGCGCGACCTGATCCGGCGCACCCGATTCCCGGTCGCCTTCGGCGGCCTGCTCGACAGCGGCGAGGTTCCGGTCACCGCGATCGTCGGCTCCCGCACCCGCAGCCTCGAAGGCCTTCGCGTGCAGCCGCAGCGCGGTCTCGGCGGTCGGGCCATGACCGAACTGCGTCCGCGGATGACCCACGACTACGGCGCCTCGCAGCAGATCACCCACGACTACGACGGCTTCGTGCTGGGCGAGGGACTGCGCACCCTGCTCGCGATCCCCGTGATCGTGTCCGGACGGCCGCGTGGCGTGCTGTACGCCGGGACTTGGGAGGAATCGCCGGCCGGCGGTGTCACCACCGCCCCGGCCATGCAGATCGCGGACGCGCTCGCCGGCGAACTGCGCATCCGCGAAGAGGTGGAGCGGCGGCTGCGCTCCATGACCTCGCCCGCTCCCCCGCCCTCCTTGAGCCCTGCACAGCGCGAAGAGCTGCGCGAGAGTTTCGCCGAGCTGCGCTCTGTCGCCGCCCTCGTGCCGGATCAGGCGGTGCGCGAGCGCCTCGGCGATCTCGAACGCCGCCTGCTGGCGCTCTCCGCGCCTGCACTCCCGCGCACCGCCGAGGTGCACCTGTCCCCGCGCGAGCTCGACGTGCTGAGCTGCGCCGCCCTCGGTCGGACCAACGCGCAGATAGCCGGCGAACTGGGGCTGCGCGAATCCACGGTGAAGGCATATCTGGGCACTGCGATGGCCAAGCTCGATGCCCCGACCCGCCACGCCGCCGTCGCCCGCGCGCGACGGGACGGCCTGATCCCCTGACCTCTGCGCTGCCCTGCTCCTGCCCAGGGTGTGCGGCTAGGCTCGGAATCGCGCAGTGCGCACCCGGACGAGGCGGGCCAGTACCCGGACAGCGAAAAGACTGGCTCTCAGGAGGCCCGCCATGGCGTGGTTCGTGCTCATCATCTCCGGAATGTTCGAGGCCGTGTGGGCCACCGCGCTGGGGAAATCCGAGGGCTTCACGAAGCTGTGGCCGAGTGTCGTCTTCGTGATCGGCCTCGGCGCCTCGATGGTCGGGCTGGGGTGGGCGATGCGGGAGATCCCGACGGCCACCGCCTATGCGGTGTGGGTCGGCATCGGCGCCTCGCTCACCGTCGTCTGGGCGATGATCACCGGCGATTCCGAGGTCTCCTGGCTTCGTATCCTGCTGATCCTCGGGCTGGTCGGGTGCATTGTCGGATTGAAACTGATCGATCAGGGACACGCATGACATTCCGCATTCCAATCATTGCCACCGGCAATTCCTGCACGTAGGTTTGTCGCCATGGCACGCAAAATCGTTCATCAGCTCGTCGACGATATCGACGGTTCCGTTCTCGAAGTGGGCGAAGGCGAGACCGTTCATTTCTCGCTCGACGGATCCGCCTATGAGATCGATCTGACCAGCGCGCACGCCGCAGACCTGCGTGCGGCGCTCGCCCCCTACCTCTCCGCGGGCCGGCGCACGCAGCGCGCGGCGACCGGTCGTCCGGCCAAGCGCCCGAATCGCAACCCTGAGACCGCGTCGATCCGCGCCTGGGCCGGTGACAACGGCTACAAGCTCTCCGAGCGCGGCCGGATCCCGGCAGACGTGATCGAGGCCTATCGCGCCGCGCACTGACCACAGTCCCTGCGGACGGGGCCACCCGCTTGGGTGGTCCCTTCCCGTATGCAGGGATGGCGGGGTTGTCGAGACAGGGTCGCGTGCCCCCGCATCTCCATTCGCCCCTCCACGCGCCGCACGCGTCGAGATCGGGTCACGTCCGCAAGAATGGCGGCGCGCGGAGCCTCCTGGCGAACGGAGCCTCGCCTGTCAGGAGGTGTAAAGCGATGGGGAGACCGCCCTTCGGGCGGCCTCCCCATCGCTTGTGCCCCCGACAGGATTCGAACCTGCGACCTGCCCTTTAGGAGAGGGCCGCTCTATCCGACTGAGCTACGAAGGCGCACTCCCAGTCTAACGAGCGCCCGCCGACCTAAGCGGCCATCGCCAGGTACCGCTCCCAGCTGGGTTCGCCGCGTTCGGATCCGCGCACGGTCCAGCCGGTCCCCCGCGGCGGCGCGGGCGTCAGGCGCAGTTCCCAGCCCATCTCCTGCGGAGTGCGATCACTCTTGACGTTGTTGCAGCGCAGGCAGCACGCCACCAGGTTCTCCCAGGAGTTCTTGCCGCCGCGTGATCGCGGCAGCACGTGATCGATCGTGGAGGCGGACTTCCCGCAATACCCGCAGCGGTTGCCGTCGCGACGCAGCACCCCGCGTCTCGTGACGGGCGCGTACCGGCTCCTCGGCATCCGCACGTAGCGGCTGAGCACGATGACGGCCGGGCGGTCGAAGCGGCCGCTCGCCGCCCAGACGGGATCGTCATCGACGCATTCGACGACGGAGGCCTTCTTGTTCATGACCAGGACCAGCGCGCGCCGGAACGACACGATCGCGAGCGGTTCGTACCCTGCGTTGAGCACCAGTGTGCGCATTCTGCATCCCTTCGATCCGACCGGGACGGCTTCCCGGTCTCTCGACCGTGCGCAGACGGAGGGTCCGCAGGATACGAAAACGGCGCTGTCTACGAGAGACAGCGCCGAGAGCGCACGGGCGATCCGTGCTGATCCTGCGGGCAATGCCGAAGAACGAGTCGACCGAGTGCATCCGTGGTTCGGATGCTCGGTATTCGTCCCATCGTGTTCCTCCGCCCTTGCGACGACGGAATCAGGCTAACCCATGCACCGGCGACCACGCGGAGAACTTCCGGTGAACGCGCCGTCGGATCAGCGGACGTTCACCTCGAGCCACGCGAGGGGATCGATCTCGGTGTTGTTCACGAGCACCTCGAAATGCAGGCAGGACCCGGAGACCCAGCCGGTGTTGCCGACCTCGCCGAGGTACTGTCCGGCGGTGACGCACTGGCCCACGCTCACGGCTCGGCTGCCGTAGTTCATGTGCCCGTAGAGGGTGGCGATCGCGTTGGCACCGCTCAGGGCGGGGTGCGAGAGCTCGATCGTCTCGCCGTAGCCGCCGTAGCCGTCCTGGGAGATCGTGACGCAGCCATCGGCGGCCGCGTAGATGGGCGTGCCGATCGGGGCGGCGAAGTCCTGCCCCATGTGGCTGCGACCGCTGCGGGCCGCGCCGAAGCCGTCGCTCAGCGTGTAGGAGCCGGCCGCCATCGGGTAGATGACCTGCCCGGGGTTCGCGATCGGCGCCATGCTGGTGCGGACGGATGCGACCGAGGGCTTGGCGGCGGCTTCCGCCGCGGCCTTCGCCGCAGCGAGGGCGGCCTCGGCCGCCTTCTTCTGCTCGATCTCCTGCGGCGTCGTCGCGGTGAAGGAACCGCGGGTGCCGGCGACAGCCGTCGCCTCGGACGCGACGACGATCGACTGCGCATGGCCGGCGGCGATCTGCTGAGCGGTCGCCGGCGAGGCGGTCGCGGGCGCGGCGCCGGTCGCGAGGGCGGGCAGGGCGATCGCGGTCACCAGCGCTCCCACGGCGGCGAGCACGGCGAAGGTGCGGATCGGGCGCACGACGGAACGGGAGACCGGGCTCTTCGCACGCTTCGGGGAACGCGTGTCGACGGACGTATCGGTCTGATCGAGTTCTGCAGCCAAGGGCTTCCTCCAGGCCTCGGCGCCGTGCGTCGGCTCGTCCGTATTCGCGTGCAGGTCGGGATTTCGACAAGCAACAGGATGACCGCGGCGGTGACGAGCCGGGAGGCGGCCGCCGAGGTTATCGTCGACGGGCTTCTCGTCGGCGACCTCCCCGACGTTACCCGATTGTGATGAATCTGTCACCCCCGGATTCGGGAGGACGGATCCGGACGATCGACGGCGGCTGCGTTTGCCGGTCAGCCCGCGTTCGCGGCGAGCCAGGGCTCGGGGTCGAGGACCGATCCGCCGATGCGCACTTCGAAGTGCAGGTGGGATCCGTACGAGTTCCCGGTGTTGCCCATGAGTCCGATGAGCTGGCCCGCGGAGACCTGGTCGCCCGCCTCCACCATCCGGCTGCCGTAGACCATGTGACCGTAGCGGGTCTCCACCATGGTGCCGTTGAGGTTGCTCATGATCATGATCGAGACGCCGTATCCGCCGATGCTCTCGGCGGACGCGGTCACGGTGCCCGCGGCCGCCGCGTAGATCGGGGTGCCCTCCGGGGCGATCATGTCCCAGCCCTCGTGGCCGCGACCGGATCCGGGGCCTTCGCCCGGTGTGAAGCTGGTGACCGGGTAGCGCACCGCACCGGAGCCCGGAGCGACCAGCGCCATCCCGGCGAGGGACGGTCGGGAGCTGCTGGCCGACGCCGCCGATGCGGCCGCGTCGGCGGCTCGAGCGGCGGCAGCCTCCTCGGCCTTGCGCTTCTCGATCTCGTCCGGCGTGGTCGCGGTGAACTGCCCGCGCGTACTCGGGGCCTGCGTGGCCTCGGAGGCGACGACGATCGACTGCGCGTTGTCGGCCGCCAGCTGCTCGGTGGTCACCGTTGCCGCGTCGGCGGGACCGCTCGCCGACGCGAACGCGGGCAGTCCGATGGCGGCGACCAGAGCGCCGACCGCACCCAGGATCGCCACGGTGCGCACCGGGCGCACGAGGGCGGCGGATCGGTTCAGGCCCTTCTTGGGCATCGTCGCTTCGGCGCTCGTCGGGCTCGCGGTCTCGATCGTGGTCTCAGGCAAAGTCTGTCCTCCGGCCTCCGCGCGGGATCGCGCCGGTCCGTCGTCGATCGGGTTGGTCCGCACGGGGCTCGGACACATGCTTCCCCACGACGGCGACGGGCCGATGAGGCGAGCGCCGTGGAGTCCGTCGGCGGGCTTCTCGCCGGCGGCCCTTTCGACGCTACCGGAAAGTCACGAACGTGTCACACTGCGCCAAGGATCCGCTGAACGTTGAGTTTCTGCGGATCCGGACAGGCGCGCACAGGCGATGCCCAGGCGGCAGATCGTCCGCGATGCGCGCGGAGAGCTCAGGCGACCAGGAAGATGTGCGAGGCGAGCTCGACCGGGAGCTCCAGCCCTTCGTCCTGCCCGTCGACCTCGATGAGCACGTAGCCCTCGTTGAAGCGGAACCGCCCGCGCGCCCCCGGGACGACGCCCGCGTCACGCAGCTGCTCCAGCAGCTCCGGATCCACCTGCGCAGGCTCGGCGAGACGACGCACGGTGCCCTCGGTGGGCGTGCCCGCCGTGTTCATGTGCTCGACGAGGCCGATCACGCCCTCGTCGAAGGTGCGCGCCGGGGTGCCGCCGAGCTGGTCCAGGCCCGGGATCGGATTGCCGTACGGCGACTCTGTGGGGTGCCCGAGAAGCTCGACCAGACGGCGCTCCACCTGCTCGCTCATGACGTGCTCCCAGCGGCAGGCCTCCTCGTGCACGTAGGCCCAGTCCAGCCCGATCACGTCCGAGAGCAGCCGCTCGGCGAGGCGGTGCTTGCGCATCACATCCACCGCCTTGCGACGTCCGGCGTCGGTCAGCTCGAGCCGCCGATCCTCGGAGACGACCACGAGACCGTCGCGCTCCATGCGTCCGACCGTCTGCGACACCGTGGGACCGGAGTGCCCGAGGCGCTCGGAGATCCGGGCGCGCAGGGGAACGATGTTCTCCTCCTCGAGTTCGAGGATGGTACGGAGATACATCTCCGTGGTGTCGATCAGGTCGGCCATCGATCCCCCTTGTCGTGCCGCGGACGCGGTCGCGTGGTGTTAGGCAAGCCTACCTTCTGCGGATATGCGTCGGCTCTGCCTTGCAAGGGTCGTCAGAGGCATCGCAACGCGGTGTCGCCGGCCCCGCGCGGAGCCCGTCGCACGACGTCACAGGGCGGGGGCCCTCCTCCGCCGACACCTAGAATCTGTGCATGGCGATCGAGATTCCCCGTGAACTTCTGCCCGTCGACGGCCGCTTCGGATGCGGCCCGTCCAAGATCCGTCCGGAGCAGGTGAGCGCGCTCGCCGCCGTCGGGTCGAGCCTGCTGGGCACCTCGCACCGGCAGGCGCCGGTGAAGAACCTCGTCCGCAGCGTCCGCGAGCAGCTGTCGTCGCTGTTCCGCCTTCCGGAGGGCTACGAGATCATCGTCGGCAACGGCGGGTCCACGGCGTTCTGGGATGCCGCCGCGTTCGGCCTCATCGAGAACCGCGCGCAGAACCTCGTCTCGGGCGAGTTCGGCGGAAAGTTCGCCAAGGCCGCGGCCGCACCGTGGCTGCAGGCGCCCGACGTGCGAGGCGCCGAGCCCGGATCCCGCGCCGAGGCCGAGATCGTCGACGGCGTGGACGTGTACGCCTGGCCGCACAACGAGACCTCGACCGGCGTCGCCTCCCCGATCCGCCGGGTCGCCGCAGAGGGCGCCCTCACCGTCATCGACGCGACCAGCGCCGCCGGCGGCATCGACTTCGACGTGACCGAGACGGACGTCTACTACTTCGCCCCGCAGAAGAACCTCGGCTCCGACGGAGGGCTGTGGTTCGCCGCGGTCTCACCCGCCGCGATCGAGCGGATCGAGCGGATCGCCGCCTCGGGTCGTTACATCCCGGAGTTCCTCAGCCTGAAGAACGCGGTCGACAACTCCCGCCTCGAGCAGACGCTCAACACGCCCGCCCTGACGACGCTGCATCTGCTCGACTCGCAGCTGCAGTGGATCAACGCCAGCGGCGGCCTCGCCTGGGCGGCGGCGCGCACGAACGAGTCCTCGCAGGAGCTGTACCGCTGGGCCGAGGCGAGTGCCGTGGCGACGCCGTTCGTCGCGAACCCCGCCGACCGCTCCCCCGTGGTCGCGACGATCGACTTCGACGACTCAGTTGACGCAGCCGAGGTCGCCAAGACGCTGCGCGCGAACGGCATCGTCGACACCGAGCCGTACCGCAAGCTCGGCCGCAACCAGCTGCGCATCGCGACGTTCGTCTCGATCGAGCCGGATGATGTGCGGCAGCTGATCCGCTCGATCGACTACGTGCTGGAGCACCAGGGCGCCTGAGCCACGCTCGACACGAGAGAAGGCGCCTCCACGAGGGGGCGCCTTCTCACGTATCGAAGCAGTTACGGGCCTTGCCCGAGCGACCGGAGTCTCACTCCTCTTCGGAGTCGTCGTCCTCGTCCGAGTCGTCGTCCTCATCGGAGTCGTCGTCCTCATCGGAGTCGTCGTACTCATCGGAGTCGTCCTCGTCCTCCGTGGGCTCTGCCGAGTCATCGAGCTCGTCGATGTCCACGCCATCGAGGTCGCCGGCGTGGAAACGCGGTGTTGCGCCGTCCTCATCCCGCTCGTCCACGTCGAGGTCGTCATCATCCGCGTCGTCGAGATCGTCATCCTCGATGTCGTCGTCGGATCCGCCCTCGTGCTCCTCGCCAGGAACCTCCTCGGATCCGTTCGCCTCTGCGTCGTGCTGCGCGGTCGCGGCGAGCTCCGCCTGATGTGCGCGGTACTCCGCGAGGCGCTCGGCCCACGGCACCCATTCGGGCGCAAGCAGCGCGCCGTCGCCAGGCAGCAGTTCGGCCTCCAGCACGGTCGGCTCTTCATCCCCGACCTGGGCGACCGAAACGGTCCAGTACCAGCCGGGGTAGCCGCCGAGCCGGTTCTCGAACCGCAACGAGACCACGCCGTCGACCTCGGGCAGGTAGCCCGCAGCGGGCCCGACCGAGGCGGCGGGGGTGATCTCGTGCAGCGCGGCCAGCGCAAGATCGCGCGCGCCCAGCAGACGCTCGCTCACGAACGGCACCGCGAGGGGCTCATCGGTCGAGAAGCGCTCCTCGACCGCCGGGGCGACGGCTTCGGCGGTCTCCGGCTCGACCGCGACCTGCGCGGGCTCGACCGGCTCGCCGCCCGAGGCGTCACCCTCAGGCATCGAAGTCCTCGGCGACGTTGCGCAGCACCGCGGCGATCTTGCGTCCGTGGCTGGACGATGGGTAGCGGCCGCGGCGGAGGTCGCCGCCGATGCCGTCGAGCAGCTTCACGAGATCCTCGACGATCACGGCCATGTCGTCCGCAGGCTTGCGCTTGGACTTGGAGAGGCTCACCGGAGCCTCGAGCACGCGCACGGAGAGCGCCTGCAGCCCGCGTTTTCCGTCGGCGACGCCGAACTCGACGCGAGAGCCGGCCTTGACCGCGGACCCGGCGGGGAGGGACGAGGCGTGCAGGAAGACGTCCTGGCCGTCATCGGTGGTGATGAAGCCGAACCCCTTCTCGTCGTCGTAGAACCTGACCTTGCCGGTGGGCATGGGAGAACCTCGCTGCAAATACTCGGGTGCCGGATCCGGGGGATCCGATCGGGACACGTGCGGAAGCCCCGCACCCCACCAGCCTACCGGTCGCGGAGCGGGTAGGCTGGGACGGATGAGCACTCGGCCGCCTGCCCCCGAGCCGGAGATCCGTGGGATCGATCGGTTCCTGACGTTCGGCGCGCTGACGCTGGCCGCCCTGTCGGTGATCTGCTTCTTCGTCATCATCATCGCGACTGCGGTGGGGATGAAGCAGGCTGACTTCACGCATGGCGCCTGGCCGGTCGTGGGCGTGTTCCCGTTCTGGGGCCTGCCGATCGCCTTCGGCATGATCATCGTCCTGCTCATCATGAGCTTCGTGCGGAGAGGCCGTGCGGCACGGCGCTCCTGACGCCGCCGCGAGCCGTTCTCACCATGAGCACCCATGCGCGCCTTCTCGCCGAGGCGTTGTCCGCGCGCACCGATGAAGAGCTCGCCGCGCTCTTCGGGCGACGTGAGGTGCGCGCCGATGCCGGCTGGCACGACTTCTTCGACGCCGCAGAGGGGCTGCTGGATCCATCGTCCGTGGCACGGATCCTGCCGCGTCTGACCCGCGCCGAGGTCGCGGGTCTCGTCGCCGCCGCAGCCGGCGCGGATCCCGGTGCGGTCGCCGACGAGCTGCGCACCCTCGCCCTGTTGTCCCCCTCCGGCGCGACGCTGCCGCCGACGGTGGCGGCGGCCGTCGCCGGACGCGACGCCGTCGCCGGCCTGATCGCCCCGGCCCCCGAATCGCTGACCGGAGGCCTCCTCACGAGCGCGGACGAGCCCGAGTCGGCCCGGGCCGCCGAACGCGCCTTCACCACGGTCGCGACCCTCGCCGACGCCCTTCTGCTCGCCGAGGAGGGGCCGCTGGCGCTGCTGGCGGGCGGCACCGTCGGACTGTCCGAGAAGCGCCGCCTGAGCGAGCGCGGGCTCCCCGAGGATCCTGCTCTGCTCGACGATGTGCTCGCGCTCGGCACGGCCGCCGGTCTGCTGCGGCCGATCGAACGCACCCTGCGTCTGTCCGATGCCGGTGCGGCCTGGCTCCGACTGCCCGGCCCCGAGCGCTGGTCGCGGCTGGTCGCAGGTTTCCGCGATGCTCTGCCCGAGGTGCTGCGCACCCGGGACGGAGGCTGGATTCCCCTTGCGGACTGGCGCGCCGAGCACCCCTGGGATCCGAGCTGGCCGGGACGCACCGACGGACTGTTCCGGCAGGCCCGTCTGCTCGGCCTCGTCACGGATGAGAACCCGGACGGGGCCGCAGCGGAGACCCCCTGGGCCGAGGCGCCGCGGCGCGGAGCGGATCCGGATCCCTCCGCCCTCGCCGCCTACGTGCCTGCCGAGGTCGACCGGATCTTCCTGCAGAACGATCTCACTGCGATCGCCCCCGGCCCGCTGCTGCCCGCACTGGACCTGCGGCTGCGCGGCATGGCCACCCGCGAATCGGCGAGCCAGGCCTCCTCGTACCGCTTCACCGCCGACTCGCTCAGCACGGCGCTGTCGTCCGGGGAGACGGAGGAGGGGGTGCTGGAGTTCCTCGAAAGCCTCTCCCTGACCGGGGTGCCGCAGCCGCTGCGCTACCTCTTGGCGCAGAGCGCGAGCCGGCACGGCCAGGTGCAGGTCGGTACCGACCCTGCGACCGGACGGACCCGTGTGCGCAGCCGTGACGCGCACCTGCTGCAGGCGATCGGCGTGGACCAGGCGCTGCGACCCCTGGGCCTCGTACCCGAGGACACCGGCGAGGACGCCACGTCGCTGACCACGCGGGTCAACCGCGACACGGTGTTCTGGGCGCTCACCGACGAGCACTACCCCGCCGCCCTCGTGGATGCCGCCGGCGCCGTGGAGCGACCGGTGCGCACCACGGCGGAGAGCGCTCCCCCGCCGCCCGCCGACGCCCAGCGCTACGCGGCGCTCATCGCCCGGCTGAGGGAGGCGCGTGAGGGCAACGCGGATGCGGCGTGGCTGGAGCGGGAGCTCGAGCACGCCGCGAAGCAGCGTGCCGTGCTGGCCGTCGAGGTGGCCATGCCCGACGGCACCGCGCGCGAGCTGGTGCTCGAGGTGACCGGCTTCGGGGGCGGGCGCGTCCGCGGCCGCGACCGGGCGAGCGACGTCGAACGCACCCTGCCGATCCGCTCGATCCTTTCCACCCGCGCCATCGAGGACGCCGGATCCTGAGCCTGCTCCTTCCGCGCGGGACCCGGCCTCGCCGCACCTCGTGGCGGCGACCATCGACCGGCGGCGAGCGCCGGATCCCCGGTGCGACCGGTAGACTGGTCCGCTATGTCTGATGGCCCGCTGATCGTCCAAAGCGACCGCACCGTGCTGCTCGAGGTCGCGCACCCCGATGCCGAGAGCGCGCGGCACGAGCTCGCGATCTTCGCCGAGCTGGAACGCGCCCCCGAGCACATCCACACGTACCGGGTCACCCGGTTGGGGCTGTGGAACGCCCGCGCGGCCGGCCACACGGCCGAGGACATGCTGGAGACCCTCGACCGCTGGTCGCGCTTCCCGGTGCCACCGTCGGTCTCCGTCGACATCCGCGAGACCGTGAACCGCTACGGCCGGCTCGTGATCGAGCGCGACGACGAGGGCGTACTCATCCTGCGTTCCACGGATCCCGCCGTGCTCACCCAGGTCGCCGGGAACAAGCGGATCCAGCCGCTGCTCGTCGGCCACCCCTCCCCCGACACCTACGTCGTGGATGCGTGGGCACGGGGCCAGATCAAGCAGGAGCTGCTCAAGATCGGCTGGCCGGCCGAGGACCTGGCCGGCTACACGCCCGGCACGCCGCACGAGATCACGCTGGCCGAGGACGGCTGGACGATGCGCCCGTATCAGCAGGATGCCGTCGACGCGTTCGCGAAGGACGGTTCCGGGGTCGTCGTACTCCCCTGTGGCGCTGGCAAGACCATCGTCGGCGCCGGCGCGATGGCGGCGACCAAGACGACCACGCTCATCCTCGTCACCAATGCCGTCTCGGCCCGGCAGTGGCGCGACGAGCTGATCAAGCGCACCAGCCTGACCCCCGAGGAGATCGGCGAGTACTCCGGGCAGGTGAAGGAGGTCAAGCCGGTCACGATCGCGACCTACCAGATCCTCACCGCGAAGCGGAAGGGCCAGTACGCGCACCTCTCCCTCCTCGACGAGATGGACTGGGGTCTGGTGGTCTACGACGAGGTGCACCTGCTGCCCGCACCGGTGTTCAAGCTCACCGCCGATCTGCAGGCCCGCCGCCGGATCGGCCTCACCGCGACCCTCGTGCGCGAGGACGGCCGCGAGGGCGATGTGTTCAGCCTGATCGGCCCCAAACGGTTCGACGCGCCGTGGAAGCAGATCGAGGCGCAGGGCTTCATCTCGCCCGCCGCCTGCTACGAGGTGCGCGTGGACCTCCCGCCGGACGACCGGCTGGAGTACGCCGCTGCGACCGATGACGAGCGCTACCGCCTCGCCGCGTCCGCGCCGGCCAAGATCACCACCGTGCGCGAGCTCATCGCGAAGCACCCCGGCGAGCGCATCCTCGTGATCGGGCAGTACCTCGACCAGCTCGAGGAGCTGTCCCAGGCCCTGAACGCCCCGTCGATCACCGGAGCCACCCCTGTCGACGAGCGCGAGGAGCTGTACCGGCAGTTCCGCGAGGGCGAGATCGAGCTGCTCGTGGTGTCGAAGGTCGCGAACTTCTCCATCGACCTGCCCGAGGCGTCCGTGGCGATCCAGGTGTCCGGATCCTTCGGGTCGCGACAGGAGGAGGCGCAGCGCCTCGGACGTCTGCTGCGACCGAAGCAGTCCGGGCACACCGCGAGCTTCTACACGCTGATCGCCCGGGACACGGTCGACCAGGACTACGCACAGAACCGTCAGCGCTTCCTCGCCGAGCAGGGCTACAGCTACACGATCCTGGACGCGCACGAGCTCGAGGCGGCCTGACCGTCCCGCCCCTCCGCTTCTTCTCTTCTTCGTCCGCTTCCTTGTCCGCGAGGCTCCACCTCCGCGACGAGGCTGCAGTCGCCACGCGCAGTCTCGTCCCCCAGTTGGAGTCTCGCGGTCAGGAGGGGGATCCCTAGGCGGCCCGGGAGAACCAGTCCAGGCTCAACCGCACGACGTCGTCGGGCCTGTCGTCGGTGAGGAAATGCGCGCCGCCCTCGACGAAGGCCAACGCGAACCGGTCGGCATGCTCGGCGTGGTTGCGGCAGATGCGGCGCGCGATCGGCTCCGCGAACGGTCCGTCCTGCCGGCCGAACACGCACAGCATCGGCGGATGCAGCCTCATTCGCTTGTAGACCCCGCGCATGAGCCGCATCGAGACCGGAATCACCATGCCGCGGTACAGGGCGGTGACGGCGCGTTCGACCTCGGGTCGCCCGTGGACGCTCAGATACGTGTCGATCGTGCTGTCCGCCATCGGCTGCGCGGCATAGCGCGGTCCGAACAGATACCGCAGCGACCGCCCGGGACGATGGGTGAGCAGAGCGGGCATGTGCGCGAACGCCGGCATGACCCGGGGCATGAACTCCATGAACCCCGGGGGCACCGCGACCTGGACGATGGCGCGCACGCGCTCCGCACGCCGGTACGCGAACTGCATCCCCGAGATCGCCCCCATGTCGTGGCACAGGAGGAACGCGCTCTCGATGCCGAGTGCGTCGAGCACGGCCTCCACGTCATCGACCTGCGATTCGGCGTGGAATCCCGGATCCTCGCTCTCAGTCCAGCCGGATCCTCGCAGGTCCGGGCAGATCACCCGATATCCCTGCGCGGCGATCGCGGGCGCGATGACACGCCACTGCCACCAGTGCATCGGGAAGCCGTGCAGGGCGAGGACCGGCTCACCCTCCCCGATGACCGCGACGTGCGTGCGGATGCCCGGGGTCTCGATCAGGAGGTGCTCGAAGCCCTGCACCTCCGGTAGCGGCGGCGACCACGCTCGTCCGACCGCTCCCTGCGAAGACGCCTGCATGCCCATGGCGAGACCTCCCTGTCGTCACACGGCGCGGGTCCGTCGGGCCGCAGCCCTGACTTTACTACGTTTATAGTGTCCCGTCACTAGGAACGTAGTAGCTACGCTCTTGCTCATGAGCAGCACTCGCCGCCGCGCCCTCGATGCCGCCGTGACCCTGATCGGGACGGAGGGGATCCGATCGCTCACGCATGGGAAGGTGGACGCCGCAGCCGCGCTGCCCGCGGGCTCCACGTCGAATCACTTCCGCACCAGAGCTGCCCTCATCGCGGGCGTGGTCGAGTGGCTCGCCCACGAGGAGCGTCAGGATGGAGGCTTGCCCGAGCCCCATAGCCGAGACGAGCTCGTGACGTTGCTCTCCCGCATGGGAGCCGCGCAGACCGGCCCGCTGGCCACGCGCACCCGCGCGAGATACGCCCTGTTCCTCGAGGCCGACGACGACGCGATCCGGCCGCTGCGGGATCAGCGCCGGGGCATGGAGGAGTGGATCCGCAGCGTCCTGGCGGAGCTCGGCGGCGAGAGCGCGGCGCGCAACACGACCTTCCTGATGGCAGCGTGCGACGGCCTTCTCCTGCACCGCCTCACGGTGGATCCCGACGTGCCGATCGACGACGTGATCGCTCGTGCGGTCGATGCGGCGCTGCGGACCTGACCCCGTTCACCCACCAGGAAGGACGCACGAGAAACGCAGGAGGGGCGGGTCAGGTCTGCGGGATGACCGTCAGCACTCTCGCCGTGTACTCGGCGAAGGCGGTCATGAACTGGCGCAGGAACTCCTCGGTTCCGGGCGTCGTCACCCGGCCGTCGTCGTCGATGAGTCCTGGCGAGTAGTGGATGTACGCCTCGGGAGAGGTCATCTGACGCGCGTTGAGGAAGCCCAGGGTTGCGCGCAGGGACTGCTGTCCGACGGCCGTGCCGATCGCCCCCATCGACGCCCCCACGACGCCGGTCGGCTTGTGAGCCCACACGTTCTGCCCCCAGGGCCTGCTGCCCCAGTCGATCGCGTTCTTCAGCGGCCCCGGCAACGAGCGGTTGTACTCGGGGGTGACGAAGAGCACCGCGTCCGCGCTCGTCACCGCCTCCTTGAAGTCGAGCGCGACCTGCGGATAGTCGGCGTCGAAGTCGCGGTTGTACAACGGCAGGTCGGCATAGGAGATCTCGAAGAACTCGAAGCCCTCGGGCGCAAGATGCGTCAGTGCGTTCGCCAGACGGCGATTGATGGACTCGCGGGAGAGGCTGCCGACGATGACGCCGACACGGTACGGTCCCTCGTGCTCGATGATGTCGATCTTCATGGGACACACTCTGCACCCGAAAGGGGCGGATCGTCACGCTTCCTGAGGCGTCGCATAGCCGATCCCTAGGAAAGTTCCGCCCGCAATCAGCCCGAACACGGATCGGGTCACCATAATGGGGGCATGACTGAAGCGCGCATCCTGGTCGTCGACGACGAACCCAACATCCGCGATGTCCTCTCCACAGGCCTGAGCTTCGCCGGTTTCTCGGTGAAGACCGTCGCCAACGGCGCCGCCACGATCTCGGCCGTGCTGGAGGAGGAGCCCGATCTCATCATCCTCGACGTGATGCTCCCCGACATGAACGGATTCAGCGTCACCAAGCGACTGCGCGGCGCGGGTTTCACCGCGCCGATCCTGTTCCTCACGGCGAAGGACGACACCGAGGACAAGATCGAGGGCCTGAACGCCGGCGGCGACGACTACGTCACCAAGCCGTTCGCCCTGGACGAGATCGTCGCGCGTGCGCAGGCGATCCTGCGCCGCACCATGCAGGCGGACGAGGAATCGGTGATCCGCGCCGGAGAGCTGTCGATGGATCAGGACACGCACGACGTGTTCGTCGGATCCACCCCCATCGAGCTCAGCCCGACCGAGTTCAAGCTGCTGCGCTACCTCATGCTCAACCCGAACCGGGTGCTGTCGAAGGCGCAGATCCTCGACCACGTCTGGGAGTACGACTTCAACGGCGACGCCGGCATCGTGGAGAGCTACATCTCGTATCTCCGCCGCAAGATCGACCCGCACACCGAGGAGCCGGTCATCCAGACCAAGCGCGGCTTCGGCTACATGCTCAAGGTGGGGAAGACCGCGTAAGGGATGGCAGAGCCCGACGCGATCACGCGATGGTGGCGCCGGATCAGCCTTCGGGCGAAGGTGACCGGCGTCACCGTCGGCGTGCTCGCGCTCGGACTCGTCGTCACCGGCATCGGCACGATGCCGATCCTGCGCAACCTGCTCATCGACAACGTCGAATCCCAGCTGCCGACGCTCGTGACCAGCGATCTCGCCACGATCACGCCCGATGGCTCCGGTGCGTTCAGCGTCACGCTGAAGGACGAGACGCTGGGCCTCGCGGACTACTTCGTGGCGGTCTACGACACGGCCGGTGCGCTCGTGTACGCCGGGGGCGGCGCTCCGAAGGCCGGCAAGCCCGAGTTCCCGACCGCCTATCCCCTGGCCCGTGCGACGCTCGAAGCCGGACGCACGGATCCGATGGTGCTGCGCGGCGCCGACGGATCCGAGTTCCGCGCCGCGGTGGCGGTCCGGGAGGACCCCAGCACCAACATCACCTACACGCAGATCGTGGCGGTGTCGCTGGACGAACCGGATCGCATCCTGGCCACGTTCTTCGGGGTGTTCACAACGGTCGCGCTCGTGACGATCATCATCGCTGCGCTCGCCACCCGGGGGCTGGTGACCCTCGCCTTCCGCCGGCTGGGCCGGGTGGAATCCACCGCCATGGCGATCGCTGCCGGCGACTTCAGTCAGCGGCTCACAGACCTCGAACCGACCACCGAGGTAGGGCGGCTGAACGGCGCGATCAACACCATGCTCGACCGCCTGGACGCGGCGATCGCCCAGCGCGACCGCTCGGTGCAGCAGATGCGGCGATTCGTCGGTGACGCCAGCCATGAGCTGCGCACGCCGCTGGTGAGCGTGCGCGGCTACGCCGAGCTGTATCGGATGGGCGCCATCAAACCCGGTGAGGACACTGCGCGCGCGATGGACCGGATCGAGAAGGAGGCGGTGCGGATGGGCGTCCTCGTGGAGGATCTGCTCGCCCTCGCCCGCCTGGACGAGCAGCGCGAACTCACCATCGAGCCGCTCGATCTTCGCCCCCTCGCGCAGGACGCCGCGCTCGACCTGCGCGCGGCGGCGCCCGAGCGCCCGGTGACCGTGGTCGACATGACCGCCGAGACGCACCCCACGGATCTCCCCGTCCCGTCCCACATGGCGATCACGCGGGCAACGCCGACCACACGCTCGACGCCCGCGCGCGGCCGCATCCCCGCGATCCTTCGCCGGCGTCCGCGCGACGGCGGTCCCGTTCCGGAGATCGACTTCTCCGAAGCCGTCGTCGCTCCGGTCTCCACGCCGCCAATCGTGCTCGGCGAGGAGAACAAAGTGCGCCAGGTGATCGCGAACCTGCTCGGCAACGCCCGGCGATTCTCACCCGGCGATTCCCCCATCGAGGTGGTCGTGGGCGCGGACAGACGTCGGGATGTGGGCTGGTTCGCGATCGTGGACCATGGCGAGGGCGTCCCCGAGCAGATCAGGGATCAGATCTTCCAGCGCTTCTGGCGCGCCGACTCATCCCGCACCAGAGACACCGGCGGTGCAGGCCTGGGGCTCGCCATCGTCGCGTCCATCGTGCGTGCGCTGAACGGCTCGGTGCAGGTCACCGAGACACCGGGCGGTGGCGCGACGTTCACCGTCTCGCTGCCGCTGGCGCCTGCGCAGGCGACGCCTGAGCACCTGCTGCAGGACACGCAGCCCATCGAGCCGCTCGACCTGTCCCGCTGAGCCCGGCGGCCACAGGCTTCGTCGATCGATCCGCACATTGCGGACCCCGCGAAGGTTCCGCACCGCTTTCGCGACGAGCCCCTGTCGACAGCCGCCGGATCCCTAACGTCGGATGCATCCGATGCATCACGACGAAAGGATCCCTCATGTCCGTCTTCACCGTCGACACCGACGCCGTCTTCACCACGAGACTGTCCGTGCAGGCCACCGGCGAGCGGCTGCAGAGCGACTCAGCGGCAATGACGTCGCAACTCACCCAGCTGCAGTCCTCCTGGAGCGGGGGCGCCTCCGTCGCGTGTCAGAACGCCGTGGAGCAGTGGCGCAGCGCACAGGCGCATGTCGAGCAGGCGCTCGCGGCGATCGCACAGGCCCTCGGCTCCGCGGGGCAGCTCTATGCGCAGGCCGAGAACGACTCGACGGCGCTGTTCCGCTGAGCGTCGCCCTGCCGAGGACGCTCTTTCGCCGGCTGGCTCCGCGGACGGAGAAGGCCCCCGGGACGGATCCCGGGGGCCTTCTCGAAAGGGGGCTGGACTCAGAAGTCCATGCCGCCAGACGGGTCGCTCGGCATGGCCGGAGCCTTCTCCGGCTTGTCCGCGACGACCGCCTCGGTGGTGAGGAACAGGCCGGCGATCGACGCGGCGTTCTGCAGCGCCGAGCGGGTGACCTTGGCCGGGTCGATGATGCCCTGCGCGAACATGTCGCCGTACTCTCCGGTCGCGGCGTTGAGGCCGTGACCCGTGGGCAGCTCGGACACCTTGTGCGCGACGACACCCGGCTCGAGACCGGCGTTGAGGGCGATCTGCTTGAGCGGCGCCTCGATCGCGACGCGAACGATGTTCGCGCCGGTCGCCTCGTCACCCGTGAGCTCGAGGCCGTTGAGGGCCTTCGTGCCGGACTGGATCAGCGCGACGCCACCACCGGCGACGATGCCCTCCTCGACGGCGGCCTTCGCGTTGCGGACGGCGTCCTCGATGCGGTGCTTGCGCTCCTTGAGCTCGACCTCGGTGGCCGCGCCCGCCTTGATGACGGCCACGCCGCCGGCGAGCTTGGCGAGGCGCTCCTGCAGCTTCTCGCGGTCGTAGTCGCTGTCGGTGTTCTCGATCTCGCGACGGATCTGGGTCACGCGACCGGCGATCTGCTCGGCGTCGCCGGCGCCCTCGACGATCGTGGTCTCGTCCTTGGTGACGATGACCTTGCGCGCACGGCCCAGCAGGTCGAGGGTCGCGTTCTCGAGCTTGAGGCCGACCTCCTCGGTGATCACGGTGCCGCCGGTGAGGATCGCGATGTCCTGCAGCTGCGCCTTGCGACGGTCGCCGAAGCCCGGAGCCTTGACGGCGACGGACTTGAAGATGCCGCGGATCTTGTTCAGCACGAGGGTCGCGAGAGCTTCACCCTCGACGTCCTCGGCGATGATGACGAGCTCCTTGCCGTCCTGGATCACCTTGTCGACGACGGGCAGAAGATCCTTGATGTTCGAGATCTTCTGGTTCGCGATGAGGATGTACGGGTCCTCGAAGACAGCCTCCTGGCGGTCCGGGTCCGTGACGAAGTAGGGGTTCAGGTAGCCCTTGTCGAAGCGCATGCCCTCGGTGAGCTCGAGCTCGGTGCCGAAGGTCTGGGACTCCTCGACGGTGACCACACCCTCCTTGCCCACCTTGTCGATGGCCTCGGCGATGAGCTCGCCGATCTCCGGGTCGGCGGCCGAGATCGACGCGGTGGCGGCGATCTGCTCCTTGGACTCGATCTCCTTGGCGGAGGCGAGCAGCTCGGCGGTGATCGCGGCGACGGCCTTCTCGATGCCCTTCTTCAGGCTGATCGGGTCGGCACCGGCGGCCACGTTGCGCAGGCCCTCGCGGACCAGCGCCTGGGCGAGCACGGTGGCGGTGGTGGTGCCGTCACCCGCGACGTCGTCGGTCTTCTTGGCGACCTCCTTGACGAGCTCCGCGCCGATCTTCTCGTACGGGTCGTCGAGCTCGATCTCCTTGGCGATGGACACGCCGTCGTTCGTGATCGTGGGGGCGCCCCACTTCTTCTCGAGCACGACGTTGCGGCCACGCGGGCCGAGGGTCACCTTGACCGCGTCGGCCAGGATGTTCAGGCCGCGCTCGAGACCGCGACGGGCCTCCTCATCGAAAGCGATGATCTTTGCCATGAGTTCTGTCGTCCCTCCTGGACGTAGACATTGGGTTTTAGCACTCAGATCAGTCGAGTGCTAAACCCAGTCTGGCACTCGACCCCTGTGAGTGCAAGCTGTGGAGAGAGCGTCCGGGCTCAGCCCGCCGAGCCGTCGCCCGATGTGTCGGCGGGGGTCGGCTCCGTGGTCGGTGCGTTCTTCGCGAGATCGAGTCCGAGCACCACGGTGAGCTGCTTCTGGCCGGTCACGACGTCATCGCCGTACCGATCACTCAGGGCGGCCTTCGTCGCGCCGATGAGCGCCGCCAGCGCCTGCGCCGCGGGCTTGTCCGCCTCGGTCTTGTAGTAGACCGTGGTCGCGGGGAAGTCCTGCGTGTCGGCATCGCTCGCCGCAACGGCGCCGCCGGCGAACCCGGCATTGACGATCGTGTCCCGCGTGCTCGCGGCGAGTCCGTTCACACCGGTCGCGTTCAGCACCAGGACGGCGTACGACGTGTCCAGCGTCGGCGCCGCCACCGTAGCGGTCGGCGATGCCGTGGGCACCGTCGTGCCGCCGTCGAAGCTGATCCGGCCCATGGCGAGCATCGCGGCGAAGATCCCGACGGCGATCAGGACCGCCGTCGCCACTGCGGCCCACAGCAGCACGAACCAGCCGCGCATCCCGGGGTTCTCGGCACGGTGGGCGCCGACGCGTCCCTGCGCGTGCGGGATCACGTCGAATCGGTCGCGGGCGGATTCTGGCATCCCCCGATGTTATCCGGGGTCCTGCTGCGGTTTCGGTGAACGACAGGCCGTCGATCTCGAGCGCGGGTGCGCCTCAGCCGGCGGACAGCGCGGTGCGGCCCGATCTCCGCGCTGCCGCGTCGTCTCGGATCCGGCGCAGTCGACGCACCAGCATCGGATCCGCGATCAGCGCCTGCTCCGACTCGATGACCCGGTCCAGCAGCTGGTAGTAGCGCGCCGGCGTCAGCTCCAGCTCGGCGCGGATGGCCTCCTCCTTGGCGCTGGAGTGGCCGGGACGCCGCGCTTCGAACGCGAGGATCACGCGCTCGCGGTCGCTCAGGAGGTCGGTCACCCCATCAGGCTACGTCGCCGTCGACGCCCGGCCCGGACGGCGCGCCCGGCCGCCGCCCCTCGACGGCCCGGAACGCGCGAGAATGGATCCGACCCCCGGGAGGATCCATGTCGCACCGCGTGACCAAGACCGACGCCGAATGGCGGGCCGAGCTCGGCCCGCAGCAGTACGCCGTGCTGCGCGAGGCCGCGACCGAGCGGGCGTGGACCGGCGAGCTGCTCGACGAGCACCGCGCCGGCCTGTACACCTGCGGCGCGTGCGGCGCCGAGCTGTTCCGCAGCGGCACGAAGTTCGACTCGGGCTGCGGCTGGCCGAGCTTCTACGAGTCGGTCCGTCCTGAAGCCGTCGAGCTGATCGAGGACAACAGCCTCGGCATGCAGCGCACGGAGGTGCGCTGCGCGAACTGCGGTTCGCATCTGGGCCACGTCTTCCCGGACGGATTCGGCACGCCGACCGGCGACCGCTACTGCATGAACTCGATCGCGCTGTCGTTCCAGCCGGACGATTCCGCGACCGGGGCATGAGCGCACTCGAGGCCGTCCGCCGTCGGCAGTCCTGGTCCAAGGTGACCCCGGACGCGCCGACCCGCGAACAGCTGCTGCCGTTGATCGCCGCGGCCGGCCGGGTCGCGGATCACTCCTCGCTGCGGCCCTGGCGCCTGATCGAGCTGCGCGGCCAGGACCGAGAACGACTGGGTGCGGCCATCGCTGCGACGACGGGCGACTCCTCGCCCTCGTCCAAGCCTCTGCGCGCCTCCCTGTTGATCGCCGTCGTCGCCAGCTACCGGGACAGCGAGAAGGTGCCCCGCTGGGAGCAGGAGGCTGTCGCCTCGGGTGTCGCGCACGTGCTCAGCCTGCTGCTGGATGAGGCCGGCTGGGGCGTCATCTGGCGCACCGGCGGCTACACCCGCACCGCGGCCGTGGCCCGAGCGCACGGACTCGGCCCGGACGAGGAGCTGCTGGGCTGGCTGTACGTGGGCGGCAAGCCGGGCAAGGAACCGGGACGGCGCCAGGTGCTGGACGCGGAATCGGTGCTGAGCCGGATGCCCTCCCAGAGCGCGCGCGATGACGCACCCCTGTCCGACGGTCAGGGCGAGCCCGAGGCCTCTGCCGAACCAGGCGAGTGCACCAAGAAGAAAGCGAAGAAGAAGGCGAAGAAGGCCGCCGAGAAAGCCCGGGAGAAGGCCGAGAGGGCCGCGAAGAAGCAGCGGCGGCTCAGGAAGACCGAGGAACAGGGCTGACCCGGCGCCGCCCCCAGGGCAGCGCGGCCAGCACCGACAGCACCGCCGCGAGCACCATGACGACCACCTGCCATGCGGCAGGGCCGGCAGCAGGCGGCCAGATCATGTCGATCAGCACCGACACCACGAGCTGGCCGAGGACCGCGCCGAGGCCCATCAGCAGCACTCCCGTGCGGGCGACGATGATCACGCCCAGCAGGATGTAGGACGCACCGAGCAGTCCACCCAGGTACAGCCACAGGTCCTCGGGGAACTCGGCGGGGAACGGCTCCGGGGCTCCGGTGACGAGCAGGCTCAGGCCCGCCGACACCGAGAGCACGAGCACGCCCCCGAAGAAGCTCATGTAGGTCGCGCCGAGCGGCGAAGCGATGCGCTGCCCGAGCCTGCCGTTCACGGCGGACTGGAACGCGATGCCGGCCCCGGTGAGGAACGGCAGCACCAGCATCCACAGCGGTGCCCGCGCGAGCACGTCACCGCCGAGCGAGACGCCGACCGCGACCAGCGCGAATACGCCGCCGAGCATTCGACCCGGGGTGACGGCGACGACGCCGGCCGGGCCGAATCCGAACCGGTCCAGCAGCAGCCCGTGCAGCGTCTGGCCGGCCACCACGCCCACCGTGAACAGGGCAACGCCGAGGATGCCCGCGACCAGGCCCTGGGTCGACACGGTCAGCGCACCGCACGCGCCGCCGAGCAGCATCCACCACGGCACGCCGCCGGTGCGGATCCCCCGCCGGAGACGGCCGAGCGCCGCGCGTCCCGAACGGGTGAGCAGCACGGGGAAGCTCAGCAGCAGCAGGCCGACCGCGAAGGACACCCACCCGGCGAGTATCCCGTTGTCCAGGCGCACGCCGAGCTGCCCGTTCACCCGCGCCTGGATCGCCGTCATCGCGCCGATGGCGACCGCACCGCCCAGCGCCAGCACGGTACGGCCACGGCCCGGCTTCGGAGGGTGAGCGATCACCGTTGTGAGCCTACTCGGGCCCGGAATCGCACTCGGGCGCGGAACCGCTGCAACCGCATCGATGTCCCTCGCCCGAGGTACGCTCCAGCCATGTGCGCGAGCTACGGTCTGGATCCGCGATTCAGCGATCAGCAGCTGATCGAAGAAGCCGACGACGAACTCATGGAGGGGATCCGCGCCTGGGCGCGGCGCAACGCGGAGGAGACTCTGCGCCCCACCGGACGCCTGCTCCGCAACCTCAATCCGATCCTTCTGCCCTCGGAGTCCGCGGAACCGCAGCTCGAGCAGGCCTGGTGGGGATTCCTCATCGACGGCCGGCCGTCGCGGTTCCCGTCGATCAACACCCGCTCCGAACGACTGCAGGAGCGTCCAGGAAGCCTGAAGGGACGGGCGCTGGTCCCGGCTACGAGCTGGTTCGAGATGCAGAAGCCGCAGAAGGCGTGGCACGAGTTCGGGCTGGACGGCGCCCTGTTCGGCATGGCTGCGGTCACCCAGCGCGGCCGGGCCGAGGATGGCTCCTGGTATACGTGCTATTCGATCGTGATGCAGCCGGCGCCCGAGCGCCTGGCCGGGATCCACGACCGCATGCCGGTGCTGCTGCCCGCAGCATTCGCCCGGGACTGGCTGAACGGCGACGCCACGCGCGAACTCATCGACGAGGCTCTGCTGGCATCCGCCGAGACCACCGCGCGGGTCACCGCGACTCCCCGCGCAGATGACAAGGGCACGGATCGACTGTTCTGAGCACCGCCGACGCGCCATGTCTGCACCATGACGCCCGAGACGGACGAAGCGGAGCCTCCTGCCGGACTCGAACCGGCCACCTGCGGTTTACAAGGCCGCTGCTCTACCAGATGAGCTAAGGAGGCGAGGATTGGCCGGCGCCGTGATGGCACGACCGCTCCACAGCGTAGCAATGCGCTGCACTGTCGGTGTGCACGCCGTCCAGAGCCGGACGGCCGCGCGCGCTACTTCGCCGCGGACGGCGACGGTGTGGGCGTGAGGGTCGGACCGGGCGTGCCGTAGTACGAGTCGCTCGCGACCGAGAGCACGAACTGGCTGAACTCGGCGGCGTCGGTGAGCGATCCGGCGTAGACCTGGCCGTTCACGACGATCGTGGGAGCCCCGCTCAGGGCGCCCTTCTTGGAGCCGGGCAGCGGTCCGTCCACGGCGCGCTGCGTGACGTCCTTCACCCAGGAGTCGTACGTGCTCTCCTCGACGCAGGTCTGAAGTCCCTTGGCGTCCTTCACTCCGCTCGAGACGGCGAGCGCGATGAGTTCCTTGTCGCTCTTGCCGTCGGTGTCCTGCTTCGGCTGGTCGACGAGCAGGGCGTGGTTGAACGCATAGAACACCTCGGGCTGCATCGAGGCGACGCAGGCGGCGGCCGACGCGGCGCGCAGCGAGTACTTGGTGCCGTTGGAGTTCGCGGTCAGCAATGCGACCGGGTGATAGGTCACGGTGGCCGCGTCCTGATCGACCCAGGTGGCGAGCTGCTTCGCGTTCGCACGCTCGAAGTCGCTGGCGCCGGGCGAGAGGTAGTCGACATACACGTGGATGTCGACGGTCCCGGCCGTGGCGGTCGGGCCGGGAGTCGGCGAGGCGGACGCGGTCGGCGCCGTGCTGCCCGCTGTGGTCGGCGAAGGCGTAGGGGTGCTCGCGGATCCGGCGCGCGAGGAGGCCAGATCCTCCTTGGTCACGACGACGCCGTCATCCCGCAGGTTCGACGGGGTGAGCGCCGGCTTCGACACGGCGGAGCCCACAGCCCAGGCCACGGCGCCTCCCGCGGCGCCGACGACGATGACCGCGACCGCGGCGATGATCACACGTCGGATGATCCGGGCGCGGGACTGCTGGGCGTTCACCTGCTGGGCCTTCTCCCGCACGGCCGCACGCGAATGCGGCGGAGTGGGGACGTTCGGCGTTTCGTCGCTCGACATCGTTCCTCTTGGTTTCTTCGGGACTGGCGTCCCTGTGGCCTGCTGCCGACGGGCGCGGCGCGGCACGGGTTCGATGCTAGCCAGGCAGGCTGAGAAATGACCAGACGGCCCCTGGCCGGACCCTGCGAGAACGGCCATGGAAAGCGCTTCACCGGCGATGCTGGACCTCGCCGGAGCTCTCATGTCATACTGATCCCGGCCCGATGGCGGGCCACGGCGGGTTCATCCTCGTCGCTTTTTCACTACGGATCGTCCGGCACGTACCTGCCGGTGAAGGAGAAGACAATGGCAACTGTGACCTTCGATGAGGCCACTCGCCTCTACCCCGGCGGCACCCGCCCCGCGGTCGACAAGCTGAACATCGAGATCGCCGATGGCGAGTTCCTGGTTCTGGTCGGCCCCTCCGGCTGCGGCAAGTCCACGTCCCTGCGGATGCTCGCCGGCCTCGAAGAGGTCAACGCGGGCCGGATCCTGATCGGCGACCGCGACGTGACCGACGTCCCGCCGAAGGACCGCGACATCGCGATGGTGTTCCAGAACTACGCGCTGTACCCGCACATGACCGTTGCCGAGAACATGGGCTTCGCTCTCAAGATCGCCGGCGTCGGCAAGGACGAGCGCGCACAGCGCGTCCTCGAGGCCGCCAAGCTCCTCGACCTGGAGCCGTACCTGACCCGCAAGCCGAAGGCGCTCTCGGGCGGTCAGCGTCAGCGCGTCGCCATGGGCCGCGCGATCGTGCGTCAGCCGCAGGTGTTCCTCATGGACGAGCCGCTGTCGAACCTCGACGCCAAGCTCCGTGTCCAGACCCGCACCCAGATCGCGTCCCTGCAGCGCCGCCTCGGCGTCACCACGGTCTACGTCACGCACGACCAGACCGAGGCCCTGACCATGGGCGACCGCATCGCGGTGCTCAAGGACGGCTTGCTGCAGCAGGTCGGCACGCCGCGCGACCTGTACGAGAACCCGCAGAACGTCTTCGTGGCCGGCTTCATCGGCTCCCCGGCGATGAACCTGTTCACCTCCGACCTCGCCGACGGCGGGGTGCAGTTCGGCTCCGAGGTCGTCCCGCTCGACCGCGAGACGGTCAGCGGCGCCACCGGATCGCAGGTCACCATCGGCGTTCGTCCCGAGGACATCACGGTCGGCCCGGCCGACGGCAAGGGCCTCTCCGTGGTCGTGGACCTCGTCGAGGAGCTCGGCGCCGACGGCTACCTGTACGGCCACACCGAGATCGCCGGCAAGCGCACCGACCTGGTCGCACGCGTCGACGGCCGCAACCACCCGAACGCGGGCGAGACGGTCACCCTCGCGGCGAACCCGGGCCACGTGCACGCCTTCGACCTCGAGTCGGGCGAGCGCCTGAACAAGAAGCCGATCGCCGCTTCCTGATCACCGTCTGATCGACGCGGCGCGGGGGATCTCCCCCGCGCCGCGTCGTCGTCTCCCCCGCCGATCCCCTGAGGAGCACCGTTGAAGGACGCTCTGACCATCACGGCCAGCGCCGTGGATCCTGGTCTGCTGTCGCTGCCCTGGTCGCAGCCGCTGTCGAAGTGGCCGTCCGACGTGATCGTTTCGCTGCCGAAGGGTCTGTCCCGGCATCTGGTGCGCTTCGCGGATCTGTCCGGATCCGTCGTCGCGGTCAAGGAGACCACGGAGCAGATGGCGCGACGCGAGTACGACATGCTGGGCAACCTCGCCCGCCTCGATGTGCCCTGCGTGTCCCGCGTCGCCGTCATCGCCGGCCGCACCGATGGCAAGGGCGAACATCTGCCGGCGGCGCTGGTGACCTCGCACCTGCGCTTCTCGATGCCGTACCGGGCGCTGTTCACGCGCGTGCTGCGGCCGGACACGGCGACGCGCTTGGTGGACGCGCTCGCCCTGCTGCTGGTGCGGCTGCACAACGTCGGCTTCTACTGGGGCGACGTGTCACTGTCGAACGCGCTGTTCCGCCGTGACGCCGGGGCTTTCGCCGCCTATCTTGTCGACGCCGAGACCGGCGAACTGCACGAAGAGGGGCTGACCGACGGCCAGCGCGCGTACGACCTGGATCTGGCACGCACCAACATCGCCGGAGAGATCCTGGATCTCGCCGCCGGCGGGAGGCTCGAGCGCGGCGTGGACGCGGTCGCCATCGCCGATGGCATCGTGTCGTCCTACCGATCCTTGTGGGCCGCGCTCACCGCGCACGAGTCCTTCGCCGCCGGCGAGGCCTGGCGGATCACCGAACGCGTGGAGAAGCTGAACGCGCTGGGCTTCGACATCGGCGAGATGTCGATCCAGACCACCGCCGACGGCACCAGGGTCGAGATCGAGCCGAAGGTCGTCGATGCCGGCCACCATCAGCGCCGCCTCATCCGCCTCACCGGTCTGGACGTCGAGGAGAACCAGGCCCGACGGCTGCTGAACGACCTCGATGAGTTCCGGGCCCGCTCCGCCAAGCAGTGGGCGGACGAGGAGATGTACGCGCACGAGTGGCTCACCCGGGTGTTCGAACCGGTGGTGCGCGCGATCCCCTACGACCTGCGCGCCAAGCTGGAACCGGCCGAAGTGTTCCACCAGGTGCTCGAGCACCGCTGGTACATGTCGCAGGCGCAGGGCCGTTCTGTGCCGCTGGCCGAAGTGCTCACCTCGTACATCAACGACGTGCTGCGGCACCGGCGGGACGAGGCCACGATCATGGGGCCGCCCACCGAGACCATGTCGCTGCCGGTGATCACCGGATCCGTCCCGGTCTCCGACGACACCGACGAGATCGACTGGCGCGATCTGGTCTGAGACGACGAACGCCGGCTCCGAGGATGCCCCTCGCAGCCGGCGTTCGGCTGTGCGTCAGTAGCCGACGGTGAAACGCTCGCGGCGGTGCTTGCCGTTCTCGATCTCGTCGACGACCGCGATCGCGAAATCGGCACCGGAGATGGTCGAGTTGCCGTCCGCGTCGCGCACGACCACGTCGCCGCCGTCCCGATAGGAGCCGGTGCGCTCGCCCTCGGCCCAGGGCCCGAACACCTCGGCCGGGTGCACGAAGAACCAGTCCAGCGACGCGTCGGCGTTCTGCAGCACGGCGAGCGAGTCGATGCCGACCTGCGCCTCGTGCTTGTACTCCTCTGGGAAGTCGAGGTCGATCAGACGGGGACCTCCGGGCGCCGAGAGGCTGCCGCCGGCGCCGCCGACGACGCTCACGCGCGTGCCCGTGCCGCTGAGCTTGTCGACCAGGTTGGTCAGAGCCGGGATGACCGCCTGCTCCATGTCGCCGCGCGGGGACAGGGCCGACACGACCACGTCGGCGTTCTCGAACACGTCGCCGAGCGCATCGAGGTCGGTCACCGAACCCTGCACGTTGGTGACACCGTCGACGGGAGCGGACGGCTCCGAGCGCGAGATCGAGACGACCTCGTGCCCGCGCGACGCGGCTTCCTGGACGATGTGGCGGCCGGCGTAGCCGGTCCCTCCGATGACGACGATGCGAGCCATGCGCGTTCCTTCCGTTCCGATCCCGGCTGTTTCTGCACCGGGTACGGGAGGTGAAAGGATTCGCGGCCGTCGTCTATTCCGTGTCGGCGGGATCCTGCACGGATGTGCGCCGCGGGTCAACGGCATGCGCGGTGGGTCATGCGGAGCACGGCGCACCGCGGCGCCGCGCTCCCCCACGAACCTCAGCCCTTGGCGGCGCGGACCGTCGAGACCTGGTACAGCGCGACGGAGGCCGCGATCCCGGCGTTGAGCGACTCGGTCGCCGCGGAGATCGGGATCGACACGATCTGGTCGCAGGTCTCGGTGACGAGGCGCGAAAGCCCCTTGCCCTCGGATCCGACCACGATGACGACGGGACGGTCCGCGAGCTCGACCGCGGGCAGCGACACGTCGCCGCCGCCGTCGAGGCCGAGCACGAAGACGCCCTGCTTCTTGAACTCCTTGAGCATGCTGGTGAGGTTCGCAGCGAGGGCGACCGGGATGCGGGCCGCGGCTCCGGCGCTGGTCTTCCACGCGGCGGAGTTCACGCTCGCCGAGCGACGCTGCGGAAGGATCACGCCGTGTCCGCCGAACGCCGCGGTGGAGCGGATGATCGCGCCGAGGTTGCGGGGATCGGTGATCCCGTCGAGTGCCACGAACAGCGGGGTCTGGCCGCGGTCGATGACCTCCTCCAGCAGGTCCTGCGGATGCGCGTACTCGTACGGCGGCACCTTGAGGGCGACGCCCTGGTGCACGCCGTCGAAGCCGGCCATGCGGTCCAGCTCCTGACGGGTGACCTCGAGCACGGGGATCTCGCGGTGCCGTGCGATCGCGAGCATCTCCTTGACGCGGTCGTCCATCTCCACGCGCTGCGCGATGTACATCGTGGTGGCGGGGATCTTCGTGCGCAGCGCCTCGAGCACCGAGTTGCGCCCGGTGACCGTCTCGGTGTCGTTCGAGGCCGACGACGAGGACACGCGGCGGTTCGGATTGGATCCGCTCTGCGGCTTCTGACCCGCCCCTGATCGCGCACCGGGGCGGCCCTTGCCGCCTGCGGCCGCATAGCGCTCCTGCGCCGCCTTGCGCTTTCCGGCGACGTGCCAGGCGCGGTCCTCGGCCTTCGGGGTGTTCCCGCGACCTTCGAGCGCCTTGCGGCCGAGGCCGCCGGTGCCCTTGGTGGCGCCCTTCTTCTTGCTGTTGCCCGCTCCGGGCCTGCTCGGCTTAGCCATCGATACTCCAATGAGTTCCGTCTGGAGTGTCCTCCAGGGTGATGCCCGCCGCACCGATCGCATCGCGGATGCGGTCGGCGGCGGGCCAGTCCTTGTCGGCGCGGGCCTGCGCGCGCTGGGCGATCATCGCCTGCACGAGCGCGTCCAGCGCGGTGGTGGTCTTCGTGCCGGATCCGGCGGACGCCCACTCGGGTGCGAACGGATCGATGCCGAGCACGCCGGTCATCGCGCGCACGGCGCTCAGCGATGCGCGCACGTCCTCGGTCTCTCCACGATCGAGCGCGGCGTTGCCGGCCCGCACGGTCTCGTGCAGCACCGCGATCGCCTGCGGCACGCCGAGATCGTCGTCCATCGCGGAGATGAACGCGGCGGGAAGGGATCCCATCGCCATCCAGCCGTGCCCGCCGACGGTCCGCTGCGCCCGCTCCAGGAACGTGCGGATCCGACCCAGCGCCGCCTCCGCCTCGCGCCACGACGAGTCGGAGAGGTCCAGGCTCGAGCGGTAGTGCGCCGCAGCCAGCGCGTAGCGCACCACGAGCGGGTCGTGCTGCGCGAGCACGTCGGCCGCGAGCGTGAAGTTGCCGATCGACTTGGACATCTTCTGCCCGTCGACGGTCACGAGGCCGTTGTGCACCCAGTACCGGGCGAACGCGTCGCCGGCCGCGGTCGACTGCGCCAGTTCGTTCTCGTGATGCGGGAAGCGCAGGTCGAGACCGCCGCCGTGGATGTCGAACTCGGCGCCGAGGTATCGCCGCGCCATCGCGGAGCACTCGATGTGCCAGCCGGGACGCCCGGCGCCCCAGGGCGAAGCCCAGGTGGCGTCGGCGGGCTCGCCCGGCTTCGACCCCTTCCACAGGGCGAAGTCCTGCGGGTTGCGCTTGCCGCGCGGATCCGCATCCTCCGCGGCCTCCATCGCGTCCACGGACTGGTGAGTGAGCTCGCCGTAGGCGGGCCAGCTGCGCACGTCGAAGTACACGTCGCCGGATCCGTCGGCCGCCGGGTAGGCGTGACCGCGCTCGACGAGGCGCTCGATGAGCTCCTGCATCTGCGGGATCGACGCCGTCGCGCGCGGTTCGTAGGTCGGCGGCAGGATGCCGACAGCGGCGTACGCGGCCGAGAACTCCTGCTCCATCCGGTACGCCAGCCCCCACCACGCCTCGGTGTCGGTCGCGTTCGCGAGCACCTTGTCGTCGATGTCGGTGACGTTGCGGACGAAAGTGACGCGCCCGTAGCGCAGCTGCAGCCAGCGCCGCAGCAGGTCGAAGCTCAGCGCCGCGCGCACGTGCCCGATATGCGGGCCGGACTGCACGGTGGGTCCGCACACGTACATCGTCACGTTCGAGTCATCGAGCGGAACGAACTCGCGCAGTTCCTGCGCGCGCGTGTCATGGAGGCGGATCGTCACCGCTCAAGCCTACCGGGGCGGCCCTGACAGTTTCGGGGAGCGGCGGCCTTCATCGGTTTCCGTCTCCTGCCTTCACCGGTTTCCGTCTCTTTGTGCCGAACCGTGGGCTCTGAGGCCCTCGTGGCGCAGTTAGGCGCAAAGAGACGGGTGCGGGGCCGGGTCAGGGCTGCAGCAGGATCTTGCCCTCGCGCCCCGCGCGCAGGTTGCCCTCCGACGCCTCCGCGATCCGCTCGAACGGCAGCACGGCTGCGACGGGGAGGGTGAGCACGCCCTCCCGGATGCGCTGCAACAGCTCGCCGAAGAGGGCCCCGCGCTGCTCCGCCGGCATCGCCGCGGCGACCTTCGAGCCCCAGAAGCCGCGCACGGTCAGCTGCTTGAAGATCACGTCGCCCGAGGAGATCCGCATGGTCGGCGACGCCATCGCGCCGAACACGACGAGCAGGCCGCCCTCGCCGAGCATCGTGGCGACCTGGCCGCTCGCGTCGCCGCCGACCGAGTCGATGCCCGCGCGGATCGGCGCGCCGCCGGTGAGGGTGCGCACCTGGTCCTGCCAGTCCTCGGCATCGGTCGCGACGACGTTGCCGACCCTCTGCGCGGCGAGCTCCGCGATCCCGTCCGCGCGACGCACGAGGCTGACCACGTGCACGCCGCGAGCAGCGGCGAGCTGCGCGACCATGCGGCCGACGGCGCCGTTCGCCGCGTTCTGGATCATCCAGTCGCCCGGGGCCAGCCCCAGCGAGTCCAGCACGCTGATGGCGCTGAACGGCATGGATCCGAGCTGCGCGGCCTGCTCGTCGGGGATGTCGTCGGGCACCGGGATGAGCCCCGCGGCGGAGGCGAGCACGTACTCGGCCCAGGCGCCGAACGCGCCGCCGACGGTGACGCGACGTCCGATCAGCGCCTTGTCGACGCCCTCGCCGACCGCATCCACCACGCCGACCGCCTCGGTGCCGGATCCGGCTGGCAGTTCGGGCTTGTACCCGTAGAGGCCCCGCACCGTGAGCAGGTCGTGGTTGTGCACGGAAGCGAGCAGCACGCGCAGCCGCACCTGCCCCGGCGCGGGCTCCGGCAGCGGGACGTCCTGAACGGACAGGACTTCGGCGGGATCCCCGAAGGAGGAGTGGACGAGTGCGCGCATGGCGGTGACCTCTCTAGGACGTCTGCTGAGTGCGGCGGATGGCCGCATCCTCCCAGCGTAGGCAGGTGGGTGAGCAGTCGGATCCGAATCCGGAAGGCCCTGCGGTCATGGATTCAGCCCCAGGGCGATCGGATGCACGAGAGCCACAGCCGTGACGGCGATCCCCTCGCCCCGGCCGGGGAAGCCGAGCCCGTCGGTCGTGGTCGCGGAGACGGCGACAGGAGCGCCCCCGAGAGCCTCGGACAGCACACGCTCGGCCTCGGCGCGGCGCGCGCTGAACCGCGGGCGATTGCCCTGGAACTGCACGGAGACGTTGCCGATCGCGAACCCGCCCTCCGCGAGGATCTCCGCGGTGCGGGTGAGGAACACCTCCCCGTGCGCGCCCGCGTACTCCGGATGCGCGGTGCCGAAGTGCTGCCCGATGTCGCCGAGCCCCGCCGCACCCAGCAGGGCGTCCACGATCGCGTGCGCCACGGCGTCGCCATCGGAGTGCCCCTCGAGCGCGGGCTCGCCGGGCCAGTCCAGCCCGGCCAGGCGAAGCGTGCCGCCCGGGGCGAAGGCGTGCACGTCGGTGCCGATGCCGATGCGCGGGATGGCGGGGCCGTCGGGGACCGCGGAGGACGTGAGGATCATACGGGCGCGCTCCAGGTCGTGCGGAGTGGTGATCTTGAAGGCTTCCTCGGATCCGAGGATATGCCGTACCGCCCCGCCGGCGGCGGCGAACAGCGCGGCGTCGTCGGTGTACTCGATGCCCTGAGCTTCGGCATGCCCGTAGGCGGCGACGAGCTCGGCCCGGGGGAAGCCCTGCGGCGTCTGCGCGGCGGCGAGCTCTGACCGATCGACAGGAGCCACGATCTCGGCCCCGCGCACGCGCTTGAGGGTGTCGACGACGGGCAGCGCGGGGATCACGCCCACGCCGGGGCGCACCGCTGCAGACACCGCCGCGAACTGCGCGGGCGGGGTCAGCGCGCGTGCGGCATCGTGCACGAGCACCGTGTCGATGCCGTCGGCGAGCACCGCGAGTCCCGCCGCCACCGAGCGCTGCCGGGTGTCGCCGCCGACGATCACCGTCACCCCCGGCAGCCCCCCGTCGCTCACTGGTCGCGAATTGTCGCTTCGCGCCTCGGATGGCGGCATTTCGCGACCAGTGAATGACGCCCGTGCGGACTGGACGATGGTGCGCGCGTCCGACTCGAGCCCGGCCGGGACGACGAGGATCACCTGCGCCGGAGCCACGGCGAAGACGCCGTCGAGCGCGTGCGCGAGAATCGTGCGACCGCCGAGAGGCACGAACGCCTTGGGGGCTCCGGCGGCGAGGCGCGTACCGGATCCGGCCGCCACGACGATCACCGCGGCGCGCGCGAGGGGCGAGGGCAGGTCGTTCACGCTCTCACGTTAGCGCCGGATCGTCCGCTCCCCCGCGCACGGATCCTCTCGCAAGAAAACCTTGCGTGAACGAGTACTCGATCTGATACAGTACTTGACATGAACGACGACGCCTTCTCCGCGGACCTCCTGCGCGGGCACACGGACACGATCGTGCTCGGGATGCTGCGCGGCGGCGACCGCTACGGCTTCGAGATCTACAAGACCATCCGGGACGCCACCGGAGGGGACCACGAGATCAAGGAGGCCACCCTGTACGCGACCTACCGCCGTCTGGAGAAGGACGGCCTGGTCGAGTCGTACTGGGGCGACGAGACGCAGGGCGGCCGTCGCAAGTACTACCGGATCACCGACGCGGGCCGCGCGGTGTACCGGCGCAACGTCGCGGCCTGGGTCGCCACCCGCCGCGTGATCGACACGCTTCTGGACGCGAAGGACTGAGCACATGAACACCGACATCCACCGCCTCCTGGACGAGGCCTTCGCCGGGATCGAGATGACACCGGCCGCACAGGACCTGAAGGAGGAGATCCGCGCGAACCTCGCCGCACAGGTCGACGAGCGGGTCGCCGCAGGCGCCTCACCTGCCGAAGCCGCGCAGAGCGCGATCGCCGAGCTCGGCGACGTGCGCGCGCTGCTCGAGGATGAGCCTTCCGCCGGCAGCGCGCAGGCACCGGGCTGGGAGGCGCTCACCGCGCGCAACCGGGTGCGGCCGAAACCCGGCTTCGTGGTGCGCACCGTGCTGCTGAGCCTCGTCTCGGCCGCGGCCCTCGTCGGAATCCTCCTCGTGGTGCTGCTCGTGCAGCCGTCCGCTCCGCTCGTCGTCGCCGGACTCGGCGCCGTCGTCGCGGTCGCGCTCGGCGTCGTCACGGCGGACGCACTGCTGCAGGAGACGACGACCAATCACCCGCTGCCCGCCGCGCGCGCCGTGGGTTTCGGCCTCGCGACCGGCGGCACCGTGCTCGCGCTCGGACTCGGCGGCGCCTTCGCGCTCGCGCTGGATCAGCTCTGGCTCGTGATCCTCGCGGCAGTGCTCCTGGTCGGCGCTCTCGCGCTGTTCTCCTACCTCGGCGCGACGCAGACGAATCGGCACAAGGCGTGGACCCGCGGCGCCATGATGCCGATGCCGCCGAACCGCTTCGAGACGGATCCGGAGTCCGCCGCCCGCTTCGGGATCTACACGGCGGCGATCTGGTTCCTCACCCTCGCCGTGATCGTCGTGCTCGTCTTCACGGTGGGCTGGTGGTGGGCGCCGGTGGCGTTCGTCGGCGGCCTCGCCGCGATGATGCTGCTCCTGGCACGCATGCTCTACGCACCGCGCAACGGCGACCGCCGCTGACCGGTCCGGCGGATCCGGGCGCCTCGCCTCGCTGAGTCCGGATCCGCCCTCCCTCACTACGCAGAGAACCCTCAGAACGGAAGGGATGTTCGTCATGCCCGCACACCAGCGCCTCGACGGCGACGCCATCGTCGCCGAAGACCTCGTCAAGGAGTACCGCGGCCGCGGTCGCCGCCCCGCCGTCCGCGCCCTGGACGGCCTGAGCTTCACCGTTCCGGCCGGACGCGTCTTCGGACTGCTCGGCCCGAATGGAGCCGGCAAGTCCACCACCACCAAGATCCTCACCACCCTGTCCCGCCCGACCGCAGGCCGAGCTCGAGTGGCCGGGCACGACGTGACCGACGCCGCCGGCGACGTGCGTGCGGCGCTCGGCTACGTCTCGCAGGGGACCGGAACGGATCCCAACCTCACCTCGACCGAGAATCTCGAGATCGCCGGACGCATGCGGGGTCTCAGCGGCTCCGACGCCAGGGCGCGCGCGACCCGACTGCTGACCGAGTTCGGGCTCGCCGACGCGACCCGCCGGCCGGTGCGCACGTTCTCGGGCGGCATGCGGCGGCGCCTCGACGTCGCCGCCGCCCTGGTGCACCGTCCGCAGGTGCTCTTCCTGGACGAACCCACCACGGGCCTGGACCCCGAAGCCAGAGCCGCCATGTGGGCCGAGATCCGGCGCCTGGCCGGCGAGGAGAGTCTCACCGTGGTGCTCACCACGCATTACATGGAGGAGGCCGACCGACTCGCCGACGAGCTGCTGCTGGTCAACCGCGGGCGTGCCGTCGCCCAGGGCACACCCGACCAGCTGAAGGCCGCGCTGCACGGCGACGCGGTCCGGGTGAGCCTCATCGAGCCGGATCCGGTCGCCGTGCGCGCCGCGGTCTCCTCCCTGCCGGGGCTGCGCGACGTGCTCGTCGAAGCGGCCGGGGTCGACGGCCTGCTCGTCGCCCGCACTGATGACGCCGGTTCCGCGGTCGGCGCGGTCATCGCCGCGCTCGACGGCGCAGGGATCCGCTACGCCCAGGTCGCGGCCTCTCACCCCACCCTCGACGACGTGTACCTGCACTTCGTCGGCCACACCTTCGGCGATGCCGCGGCGTCCGCCCTCACGGAAGAAGTCGCAGCATGAGCGCGATCACCCTCTCCCCCGTCCCCGCCACGATGACCCGCCCCGCCGGCTGGTTCACCCAGACCGGGCAGGTGCTGCGGCGCTGGTCGATCGTCTCGATCCGCCAGGCCTGGGGCCCCGTGATGAGCCTCATCCAGCCCGTGATCTGGATCCTGCTGTTCGGGCAGGTGTTCCGCACGCTGGGCGCACTTCCGCAGTTCGGCGGCCACGGCTACATCGACTACCTGGTCCCCGGGATCCTGATGATGACCGTGCTGTATTCGGGTGCCTGGGCCGGCACGGGCTACATCGACGACATCGAATCGGGCGTGATGGACCAGTACCTCACGTCGCCGCTGCGGCGCTCGTCGATCATCGCGGGGCAGCTCCTGCAGCAGCTCGTCATCAACGTCCTGCAGTCGCTGGTGGTCCTCGGGATCGGCTGGCTCGGCGGCGCACGCTATCCCGGCGGTGCCGGCGGCATGCTCGTGGCGCTGGGCATCGCAACGCTGCTCGCGACGATCTTCTGCTGCGCATCGACGGCGGTCGCGCTCACCGCCCGCAGTCAGATCGCACTCATCAGCCTGTCCCAGTTGATCGTGCTGCCCGCGACGTTCCTGTCGACGACGATGATGCCCGCCGCCGCCATGCCGGAGTGGGTGCAGAACGTGTCGCGGTGCAACCCGATGACCTGGGCCGTCGAGCTCGGCCGCAGCGGCCTCACCGGCGCCTACCCCGCCGAGGGGTGGTGGCAGGCCGGGGGCCTCGCCCTGCTGGCGGCGCTCGCGTTCACCTGGGCGCTGCGCGCGATCCGCAGCTACCAGCGCTCGATCTGACCGGCTTCGATCCCCGCGGCAGACACGACGAAAGGGCGGATGCCATCGGCATCCGCCCTTTCGTCAGCGGGTCTCAGGAGGCGAGGACCTCGTCAAGCATCGCCCCGGCCTTGTCCTCGTCGGTCTTCTCCGCGAGCGCGAGCTCGGAGGTGAGGATCTGACGGGCCTTGGCCAGCATGCGCTTCTCACCCGCGGAGAGTCCGCGGTCCTGGTCGCGGCGCCACAGGTCGCGGACGACCTCGCTGACCTTGATCACATCGCCCGAGGCGAGTTTCTCGAGGTTCGCCTTGTAACGACGCGACCAGTTGGTCGGCTCCTCGGTGAACGGGGCGCGCAGCACCTCGAACACCCGGTCGAGCCCCTCTTGGCCGATCACGTCGCGAACACCGACCAGGTCGACGTTCTCCGCAGGCACCTCGATGATGAGGTCTCCCTGCGTGACGTTCAGCTTCAGGTACTTCTTGGTCTCCCCCTTGATCACACGGTCCTTGACCTCGATGATCGTCGCGGCGCCGTGGTGCGGATAGACCACGGTCTCACCAACCTCAAAAAGCATAAAGTCGTGTCCTTTCGGCAACCTCCAGGATACCACAGCGGGAATGCGCTAAGGTTCGCGCCCCCTGCGCCGGCAGACCTGTCCCCCGCGCCCGTGAGGCGGGCCGTGTGCCGTGGCCCCGTGCCCCTAGAATGGTGCTGGATCATCACGTGAATTTTCTGGAGGACCCGTGAAATCGCGCCTTGCTGCGTCCATCGCCCTCAGCGCCCTCGTGATCGTCGGCGCCACCGGGTGCGCCGGGATCACTCCGCAGGCGACCACCATCGACTACTCGGCCTCCGACGGCGCGAACGTTCCCAAGAAGGGTCCGATCGAGGTCCGCAACGCCTTCATCGTCGTGGACGAGGCCGGCACGCTCGGCAACCTCGTCGCCGGCCTGGTCAACACCAGCTCCGATGCGCAGACGATCCACATCTCCATCGGCGACGGCCCGAGCCAGAGCGTCCGCATCGCCGGGCAGAAGGCGGTCAGCCTCGGTGGCGACGACGCGAAGCCGATGACCTTCGAGGATCTCGACACCAAGGCCGGGGAGACCATCGAGGTCTACTTCCAGTCCGGCGACGCCGAGGGCATCAAGTACGCGATCCCCGTGCTCGACGGAACGCTCCCCTACTACGCTCCACTGGTCCCCACCGCGCAGCCGAGCCCGACCTCGACGCCGGTCGCGCCGGCCGTCGAGGTGACCCCGACGCCCAGCGAGACCCCGGTCGGCTGAGCCCGCAGCACTCGCAGAGAGCCCCCGGAACCTTGAGGTTCCGGGGGCTCTCGCGTGTGCGGAAGGCGTTCAGCCCTCGAAGCGGTAACCGAGCCCGCGCACGGTGACGAGCATCACCGGCTCGGAGGGGTTCTGCTCGATGCGCGAGCGGATCCGCTTGATGTGCACGTCGAGGGTCTTGGTGTCGCCGAAGTAGTCACTGCCCCAGACCCGGTCGATCAGCTGGCCCCGGGTGAGCACGCGTCCGGAGTTGCGCATGAGCACCTCGAGCAGCTCGAATTCCTTGAGCGGCATGTTGATGACCTCGCCATCGACCGCGACGGTGTGCCGATCGATGTCGACGGTGACGCGGCCGCCCTCGAGGATGCGCTCGTCGATGTCCTCCTCGGCCTGCACGACCCGTCGCAGCACGGCGCGCATGCGGGCGAGCAGTTCGCGCGACGAGTACGGCTTGGTGATGTAGTCGTCCGCCCCGAGTTCGAGGCCCACGACGATGTCCACCTCGGAGTCCTTCGCGGTCAGCATGATGATCGGCACCGCGGAGGCGGTGCGGATCTGGCGGCACACCTCGGTGCCGGGCATGCCGGGCAGCATCAGATCGAGCAGCACGATGTCCGCGCCGCTCTCGCGGAACAGGGCGAGGGCGGTGGGTCCGTCCTCGGCGATCTCGACCTCATAGCCCTCCCGGCGCAGCAGGTATGCGAGCGGGTCGGCGAGATCGGGCTCGTCTTCGACGAGGAGGATGCGGGTCATACGAGTTCTCCGGTATCGGCGCGGGTCGTTTCCGCGGGGTTCGCAGGCGACGGAGCGAGACGCGAGGCCTTGCGCTCCTGGCGCTTCTTCTTGTCCTTCTTCGGCTTCTTGCTCTTGCGCGGGGCCATGTCCTCATCGGCATCGGGGCCGGCGATCTGCGGCAGGCGCATGGTGAACGTGGACCCGCGGCCCGGGCGCGACCACAGCCGCACCTCGCCTCCGTGGCGCTGGGTGGCGTGCTTCACGATCGACAATCCGAGCCCGGTGCCGCCGGTGCGACGCGAGCGGGCCTCGTCGGCGCGGTAGAACCGCTCGAAGATGCGCTCGCGGTCGGCCTCGTCGATGCCGATGCCCTGGTCCGAGACCGAGATCTCGACCACGCCGTCGTCGATGCGCACGCCGACGCCCACACGGGATCCCCGCGGTGAGTAGACGATCGCGTTCGCGATGAGGTTGCCGACCGCCTCGATGAGGATCTGCGCGTCGCCCTGCACCCACGCACCGCGGTCGCCGCCTCGGCTCAGCTCCACCCCTGCCGAGGCAGCCTGCACGGCGTGCCCTTCCACGCTCGTCGCGACGACCTCGTCGATCGCGACGGCGCCGAACGTGCCGTATCCGTCGGAGGACTGCAGCCGGGAAAGGCTCATGATGCGTCCGGTGAGCTGACCGAGACGCGCAGCCTCGGCCTGGATCCTGGTCGCGAACGCCCGCACCTGTGCGGGGTCGTCGGCGGCCGACTCGATCGCCTCGGCCAGCAGGCTCACCGCTCCCACCGGAGTCTTCAGTTCGTGGCTGGTGTTGGCCACGAAGTCGGTGCGCATCTGCTCCAGGCGCTCCTGCTCGGTGATGTCGCGGATGATGAGCAGGTTCAGACGCGGCCCGATGCGCTTGGCCCTCGCGGCGACGAGGCGCGGGTCCAGCTGGCGCCCGCCGCGCGCGAGGCGCATCGTCGCGGTCTCGGATCCGCCCTCGCGCACCGCCCGCACGAGCTGGCGCAGCTCAGGGTTCTCCAGCGTGGCGCCGACCTCGATGCCGAAGCGCGCAGCCGCCGTGCTCGCGGCCGTGACGAGGCCGGACGGGTCGACGGCGCAGGCGGCGTCGTCCATGGCCGCCAGCACATCGGTGAGGCCGTCCGGAAGCTCGCTGGACGCCTGCTGCTCGGCCGCGGTCCTCGCCCGCATCGCTGCCACGATCATCGCCGCGATGCCCGCGCCGATCGCGACCCCCAGCCCGAGGGCGAGCAGCGCGAGCAGAGTGCTGTCCATGCCCCCAGCGTAGAGGGCGTTCGCCCTCCTGAACGGCGGGTGAACGCCCTTCGCATACCCCCACGCGCTAGTGTTCACGAGCACGGCACCAGCCGTTAACCTTCGCCGAAGAGAATCGCCACGTGCGTGTCACGACCGTGACAGGCACCGTCCCGTGCCCGTTCTGCGGGCCGCCGTGCGACTCAGACCATCCGGTGCCCCGGGTCACAGAACGAAAGGTGCGCAGCCATGCGCGAAGTCTTCCACCAGTCCCTCGAGCATCTGCAGTCGCAGCTCGTCGAGATCGCCGACCTCGTGGCCGTGTCGATCGAGAAGGCCACCCGCTCGTTCGCGACCAGCGACGTCGCCCTCGCCGAAGAGGTCATCGCCGACGACGCCCGCATCGACGAGCTCGCCGTCGCGCTCGACGAGCAGGCCATCGAGATCCTCGCACGCCAGCAGCCCGTCGCCCGCGACCTGCGCATCGTCGTGACCGCGCTGCGCGTGAGCGCGTCCCTCGAGCGCATGGGCGACATGTCCGAGCACATCGCCCAGCTAGCGCGACTGCGCTTCCCCGAGCGGGCCATCCCGAAGGGCCTGAAGGGCACCTTCACCCGCATGGGGGAGCTGGACGTCGAGATCGCCCGCACCCTCTCCGAGCTGCTTCGCACGCAGGACCTGCGCTTCGCCGACGCGATCCGCAACGCCGACGACGACGTGGACGAGCTGCACGCCAGCGTCTTCGAGAAGGTGCTCAGCGACAACTGGAAGGGTGAGGCGGGTGCGACGGTCGATGCCACCCTGGCCAGCCGCTACCACGAGCGCTTCGCCGACCACGCGGTCGCCGTCGCGAAGAAGGTGGTCTACCTGGCCACGGGCGACTGGGCCGTCGACGAGGAGGACATCGCCCTCGCCGTCGAGGCGCAGGCCGAGGCCGGATCCGGGCACGCCTGACTCCCCTGCACGTGAAGATCCGCCCCCTGCCGTTCCGGCTCGGGGCGGATCTTCTCGCTTCGGGTCGCGCTGCTGATCCGGGGCGCATTGCGATCCGCAGACCCGGGAGAAGCGCGCCTCGAACGACGGATCCCGCCCCGACCCGGCCGGATGACCGTTTCGGGGCGGGATCGCTGTCCGTCCGGGGTTACTTCTTACCCTGGTTCGCCACGGCGGCAGCGCCGGCGGCAGCCGCCTCGGGGTCCAGGTACCGGCCAGGACCCGTGGGTACGTTGTTCTCGTCGAGTTCGTAGACGAGCGGGATGCCGGTGGGGATGTTGAGCTCGGCGATGTCGGCGTCGCCGATGCCCTCGAGGTGCTTCACCAGGCCGCGCAGCGAGTTGCCGTGCGCCGTGACGAGCACGGTCTTGCCGGCCTCGAGGTCGGGCACGATGGCCGACTCCCAGTAGGGCAGCAGCCGATCGATGACGAGCTTCAGCGACTCCGTGCGCGGAACGTCGCCGTCGATACCCGCGTAGCGAGGGTCGTTCACCTGGCTGTACTCGCTCGCGTCATCGAGCGGGGGCGGCGGAACATCGAAGGAGCGGCGCCACAGCTGGAACTGCTCGGGGCCGAACTCCTCGAGCGTCTGCGCCTTGTCCTTGCCCTGCAGCGCGCCGTAGTGGCGCTCGTTGAGCCGCCACGAACGCGTCACCGGGATCCACAGGCGGTCCGCGGCGTCGAGCGCGATGTTCGCGGTCTGGATCGCGCGGCTGAGCAGCGAAGTGTGCAGCACGTCAGGCAGGATCCCCGACTCCGCCAGCAGCTCTCCGCCGCGGCGGGCCTCGTTCTTCCCCTGCTCTGTCAGGCGGACATCCACCCAGCCGGTGAACAGATTGAGTTCGTTCCATTCGCTCTGGCCATGGCGGAGCAGGATGAGGGTGCGCGTCATGTTCTCAGCCTAAGGCGTGCACCGTTCCGCTCCGAAGCCGGGGTCTCTGCATGACGGAGATCGCTTATGCGACGCATAGCAGCCGCAAAGGTCCTGATTCGACCGGCTCGAGAGAATCCTCCTGTCAGCCACGAGAGGAACCGGACATGAGCACCTTCCCCGACCCCACCCGCACACCGGACGGTCCCGCGTACGAGGGCCGCCTGCTCGACCGCCCCGACGAGGAGGTCGTCGATCAGGGTGCGCCCTTCGACATCCGCACTCTGATGTCTCGCCGGATGGTTCTGAGCCTCGTCGGGTTGGGTGCGGGCGGCGCGGTGCTCGCCGCGTGCGCACCGATGGCTTCGAACGCCGCGAGCACTGCCAGCGCGACCCCGATGCCCACCGTCACCAGCACGCCGAGCCCTTCCGCGGCGTCGGCGACCACCGCGGTGCCCGCCGCGGAGATCCCCGACGAGACAGCGGGGCCGTACCCCGGCGATGGCTCCAACGGCCCGGACGCCCTGGCCGAGTCGGGCATCGTGCGCCAGGACATCCGCTCCTCGATCGGCGGCGGCACCACCGCCGCCGGCGTGCCCTTGACGTTCTCGCTGAACGTCCTCGATGAGGCATCCGGCGACGCGCCGTTCGCGGGAGTCGCCGTCTATGCCTGGCACTGCGACGCCTCCGGCGGATATTCGATGTACTCGTCGGGCATCGAGGACGAGACCTACCTGCGCGGGGTGCAGGTCGCCGACGTGGACGGACGGGTGTCGTTCACGTCGATCTTCCCCGGCTGCTATTCGGGTCGATGGCCGCACATCCACTTCGAGGTGTATCCGAGCGCCGCCGACGTCGCCGACTCCGCGAATGCCATCGCCACCTCGCAGATCGCACTGCCGCAGTCGGCGTGCGAGGCGGTGTACGCGACGGCAGGCTACGACGGGTCGACGGCGAACCTGGCGCAGACGTCGCTCTCCGCGGACAACGTGTTCGGCGATGACGGCGGCGCCCTGCAGATTGCGGCGATGACCGGCGACAGCGCGAAGGGCTACACCGCGACGCTCACGGTACGTGTCGATACCCGCACGGCTCCGACCGGCGGCACGATGGGCGGCGGGCCGCGCTGACCGGCGCCGAGGCTACGGCTCCGTCGGCAGTGTGTGCACCGTCGGATTCAGGTCTTTCCGGTACCAGCGGTCGGCGTACGGCCCGGAGTCGAACGCCTCCACCGAGCGGAAGCCGAGACCCTCGTACATCGCGCACGCCTCCACGAGATCCGAACGAGTGTCCAGCCGCAGCGCGCGAGCGCCACGATCACGAGCGACCTCCTCGAGCGCCAGGATCAGCCGGCGTCCGATCCCCTGCCCCCGCGCCGCCGGCATCGTGAAGACCTTGGTGAGCTCGAGGTCACCCTCCACGAAGCGCGCCCCGGCGCATGCGACGACGGCATCCCCGTCCCGGGCCAGGAGCAGGATCCCGGTGTCGCCCTGGAGGTCGTCGTACGGCTCGTCGGCCAGGGCCGTGTCACGTTCGCCGTCCGTGGCGGGCCTTCCGTGATAGCGCGACACCACGTCGGTCAGATAGGTGCGCACGATCTCGTCCGCATTCGCCGTCCCGGGGAACCCAACCTCGATCGTCAGCACAGCGACAAGCCTAGGGCGACGGGACCGGGCAGGATGGTCTCATGGCGTCCTCTCCGCTCGGCAGGCCCACCCGGGGCACCACCGGTACCAACCGGCTGCGGCGCAACGACCGCTGGATCGCCGCCTCACTCGCGTTCCGCCGGGCAGCGGATCCGCTCGTCGTCGATCTGGGGTTCGGCGCCAGTGGCGTCACCGCGTTCGAGCTCGCCGCGCGCCTCCTCCGAGTGCGCCCGGACGCCGAAGTGCTCGGACTCGAGCTGGACCCGGAGCGAGTAACGACGGCGCAGGCCCAGCTGGCCGACCTCCGCCGCGGTGCCGGCCACTTCGACGCCGATCTTCCTGTGTCGTTCGCGCGGGGCGGGTTCGAGGTGCCGCTGCCGTCGGGGCGCAGGCCCGCAGTGATCAGAGCCATGAACGTGCTGCGGCAGTACGACGAGAGCGACGTGCCCGACGCCTGGGCCCGGATGGCGTCGCGCCTCGCACCGGGCGGGATGCTCGTGGAGGGCACCTGCGACGAGATCGGCCGCATCGCGAGCTTCATCGACGTCGATCCGGACGGCGTCCCGCAGCGCTTCACACTGTCGCTCCGGCTCACGGATCTGGAACGACCGTCGATCGTCGCCGAGCGCCTGCCGAAAGCGCTGATCCACCACAACGTTCCGGGCGAGCGGATACACGCCCTGCTCATGGACCTGGACCGCGAGTGGGAGCGCGCGGCGCCCCTGTCCACGTTCGGGGCGACCCAGCGCTTCCTCGCCGCCGTCGCCGCTCTCCGCGGCGCGGGATACCCGGTCCTCGGCACACGCGCCCGCTGGCGCCTCGGTGAGCTCACCGTGCCGTGGAATGCGGTCGCTCCCCGCTGAATCGCGCCCGCCGCGCACTCACATCCGCTCGTATCGCGCGCGTGCGATGCAGAAGATCCCGTACGCGACCAGACCCGCTGCCACAGCGCAGAGCAGCGCGGCTCCGAAAGGGGCGGCGGCGAGCCCGCGCAGCGCGGCGTCGAGCCCTGCCGCCTTGTGCGGATCCTCGGTGACCGACGCGATCACGAACAGCACCCCGGTCATCGCCACGGCGACGCCCTTCGCGAGGTAGCCGATCACACCGAACAGCTCGATCCCCGCCCTCCTCTTTCCGGGCGGCATGTGCAGCTCCTTCGTGAAAGAGCGCGTGATGGCGCCGGCCACGAACCCGCCGCCGACAGCGACGACCGCGAGGCCGATCACCACGAGCAGGATCTCGCCGCCCGGAGCCGAGAGGATCCGTGCGCTCAGCGTCTGCGAGCTCTGCGAGGGGTCCGCACGCCCGCCGGCCGCGTAGACGATCGCGCTCCCCGCGAGCACGAGGTAGACCGCCGCGATGCCGAGATTCTTCAGCCGCCGTCCCCACTTCGTGGCGTCCCCCGCGACCCTTGCGAGAAGGGCGTCCGCGATCCGCCACACGGCGAGGGCGACGAGCGCCGCAGCCACGACGACGAGCACGAGTCCGCCGATCGCGCTGTGCCGAAGCTCCTCCATCGCCCCGCCCTGATCGGCCTTTCCCGGCGTGCCGTCGACCGCGATGGAGATCGCGGTCGCACCGATCAGGATGTGCAGGATGCCGAGCACGACGAACCCGATCCGGGCGATCCGCCGGAGCACCGGCGACCCCTGCGTCGTCCGCGCCGCGTCCTTCGCCTGGTCCGACGCGTCCTCACCGATGGCCATCCCCGCAGACTAGGTCAGGCCGCACGGCCGCGACAGCGGGGTTGCGGCGAGTCCGCCCTTGTGCATCGTCACCGACGCCCAGGGCACTCGTGCGTCGCCGTGCACGCTCACCCCTCGGGGAATGCGGCGCCCGTGAGTCGCAGCAGTGGACGTGCCTTGACGACGGTCTCGGTGTACTCGTCGTCGGGATCCGACAGTGAGACGATCGCACCGCCGACACCGTAGTCGAGCCCCCCGTCGTGCACCACGAGCGTGCGGATGATCACACTGAGATCCACGGCGCCGTCGAAGGAGAAGTACCCGAGGGCGCCGCTGTACAGCCCGCGCGGGCCGCCCTCGAGCCCGTCCAGGATCGCCATGGTGCGCAGCTTCGGTGCGCCCGTCATGGAGCCGGGCGGGAAGGCGGCACGCACGCACGCGACGGGCGTGTCCGCGAGACGGGAGCGCACCGTCGAGACGAGCTGATGCACGGTGGCGTAGCTCTCCACGCGGAACAGGCCGTCCACGCGCACGGATCCGAGCTCGGCCGTGCGTCCGAGATCGTGGCGGACGAGGTCCACGATCATCAGGTTCTCGGCGCGATCCTTCTCCGACGAGGCCAGCTCGGCGCGGATCCGCTCGTCCTCGGCCGCATCCGCACCGCGCGGTCGGGTGCCCTTGATCGGACGGGACTCGACCGCGCCGTCCGCCGTGATCCGCAGGAACCGCTCGGGCGACGTGCTCAGCACGCTCACCCCGTCGATACCCAGGAATGCGCCGAACGGGGCAGGGTGCTGCGCGCGCAGGGCGAGATAGGCGGGGAGCGGATCGATGCGGGCGTCCGCATGCAGCAGGTTGGTCAGGCACGCCTCGTACGTCTCGCCCGCCGAGATCTGCTCCTGCGCCTCGGCGATGAGCCGCAGATATTCGGTGCGGGAGTGCCGCGCAGCGAGCAGGAGCGGCGCGGCAGACGGATCCGGTCCGGTGCCGTCGCCGTCGCCGTCGCCGTCGCCGTCGGACGATCCCGCCTCGATCACCGCGATCTGCTCCGCCGTCCGGGCGAGCCAGGCCTCGTCATCGAGGGCGAGCAGATGGATCAGGCCCTCGCGGTGATCCACGACGACGGCACGATCGAGTCGGACCATCGCGGCGTCGGGCGTCGCGGCGCGACGCCGATGCGGGGATCCGCATTCGGCGCGCAGCTCGTAGCCGAGCGCCCCGACCCAGCCCAGGGCGAACGGCAGGTCGCCCGCCTCCGTGACGGTGCCGGCGAGCTCGGCGTCGAGCCAGTCGAAGAAGCCCGAACGGATCGCGTTCTCGGTCTCGCCGTCGCGCACGGTCACGACGCCGGCCTGCACGTCGGCGACCGCCGTCGGCAGGTCGTCCCCGCCCCCCAGGATGGAGTACCGGGCGCGGTCGTCGCCGTCACGGCCGCCATCGAGCCAGACCGCCTGCGCCGCGTCGCCGAACAGCCCGGTGAAGAGCGCCGCCGTCTGTCCGCGCAGGGGCAGGGTGCGCCGGAGCACCGGTCGGGGTGCAAGCGCAGCCCGGTCCATCACGACCGGGCGATCCTGCTCCGCCGCGGAGCGGACGGGCGCGTCCGCCTCGCTTCGCACAGCACCCGGTGCGGGTGCGGTCGTCCGGCCGGAGAGCGTCGCTCGTGCGAACGCGACGAAGTTCGCCACCATGCGGGTGCCGTCGTGCGTGCCGATCGACTCGGGGTGGAACTGGACGCCCCACAGCGGCAGCTCGCGGTGCCGCACGCCCATGATCACGCCGTCGTCCGCGTGCGCCGTGACGACGAGCTCGTCGGGCACCTCGTCGATCATGAGCGAGTGATAGCGCACCACTTCGACCGGCGACGGGAGCCCGCGGAAGGGTCCCGTGCCGTCGTGCGCGACCGGGGAGGGCCGGCCGTGCCGCGGTTCCGGCGCGCGTCGCACCGTGGCGCCGAAGGCATGACCGATCCCCTGATGCCCGAGGCAGACGCCGAGCAGCGGGATGCGACGCTCGACCGCGATCCGGATCGCGTCGGCGCAGATCCCGAAGTCCTCCGGCACCCGGGGGTCCCCGGGCCCCGGCGAGAGCACGATGGCGTCGTATCGGTCGAGGACGGACGGATCCCAGTCGACCCAGTCGTTGTGCACGACGACGGGGGCCTGCCCCGCGACCGCCGCGATCTGGTGCACGAGGTTGTACGTGAAGGAGTCGTAGTTGTCGATCAGCAGGATGCGCAACGGCGCAGGCGTGCCGTGCTCCGCGCTCGGAGCAGCGCCGGCCTCCGTGCTCTCCGACTCCGCGCCCACCGGAGGCACCGGATCAGGGCGCGTCGCGCGGATCCGGCGCGGACGGGCGGCGCGACAGTCGCGTCAGCCGGGGCACGTCGGCCGTCGCACCGGCGTCGGCGGGGACGATGATCTCCTGCGCGGCCGCGATGTCACCGTCCGGCGTGCGGACCACGAGATCGCCCACCGGGGCGCGGCGCGAAAGGATCGCCAGGGCGATCGGCCCGAGCTCGTGGTGCCGCGCGGCGGAGGTGATGTGCCCGACCTCGTCCTCGCCGGAACCGTCGGCGCCACGCGCCAGCACGGGAGCGCCCGTGGCGGGCAGCAGGCTCTCGCTGCCGTCCAGGTGCAGGGCCGCGATCCGTCGCGGCGGGTGACCGAGGTTGTGCACCTTCGCCACGGTCTCCTGGCCGCGGTAGCAGCCCTTGTTCAGATGCACGGCGCTGCGGATCCAGTCGGTCTCATGCGGGAGGGAGCGCTCGTCGACCTCGGCGGCCCAGCGGGGGCGCCAGGCGGCGATGCGCAGGGCCTCTGCGGCGAGCGCACCGGCCCAGATGACCGCAGCATCCGCGGCGAGCTCGCCGGCAGCGGACTCGTCGATCACCGCGGTGCGCCAGTGATAGCCGGAGCCGGGGTGCTCGCCGACGTGGTACTGGTGTCCGCCGGGCTGCACGGTCGGCCACGGATCCGTCCAGACCACGGCGGCACCATGCGGGGCGATCGCCACGCGCTCGGCGCGCTGCTGGGCCCCGGAGCCGGCGAAGAATCCGACGACGAGCAGATCCAGGCGCACGGCGACCTTCACGTCGGCGCGGAACACCATGCGCTGCAACCAGGTGGCGAGCGCTTCGGCGTCGGCGGCGTCGGCGATGAGCCACGTCGCGGAGCCGTCATCGAAGACCGCGGCCACATGCTCGACCCGCCCCTGCGGATCCAGCACGAGCAGCTCGGTGCTCTCCCCCGCCCGAAGACGCGCGACCGACTGCGAGGTGATCGAGTCGAGCCAGGTGAGCCGTTCGGATCCGGTCAGCTCGATGACGGTCCGGTCGCCGAGCGGTGCGAGCGCGTCACCGCGCTCCAGCGCGCGCTGCTCGCGGATCGGATCACCGAAGTGCTGCGCGATCTCGCCGTCCACGATCACACCCGGCAGAGGGGGGAAGCCTGCCATGATCAGACCTTCGCAAGACGGGCGGATGCGTGCGAGCGCAGTCCGGCCCCGAGCGCGGCGATGTCCCACGCCCACAGCAGATGACCGTCGACCAGGCCGTACATGCGCGAGGCGGCGCCGTACTCCTTCGCGCCTTCGGCGCGAACGATCGCGTCGGTGGCGATGTCGATGCGGGGACCGTCGATGCGGCCGAGATACAGCTCGAGCATGCCGTCCGAGTGCACGATGGATGCCTCGATCGCGAAGCCGCCCTCCGGCAGGCGCAGCGCCTCGACGTCATCCACTGTGCGCTGCACGGTGCGCACTTCACGGGGCGGCAGCAGCGCCGGCCCCGGATCGTTCGCGTCGGCGGGCCGCGTCAGGCGCCAGTACCCCGACTCGGCCACGAGCGCCACCGGTTCGCCGTCCTCCGGAGTGAAGGTCGCGGTGGCCGCGTAGTTCAGGAACGGTCCACCGTCGTGGCTGAAGCTCACGCGATGCGCGAACTCGCCACGGTAACGGTGTGCATCGTCGTCGCCGTCGGGCCCGGGGACCTCGTAGTCGATGACGCCGGTGCCTTCCCATACTCCGAGCAGCCACGAGAGCGGCACGATGTCGGCGGGCAGGTCGGAGGGGAGATCGAGCACGAGCAGCCTTCTCTCAGGAGATGTCGCGGGGCGGGCGCTGGTCAGCGCTGGCCGCGGAACAGGTTGACCAGGACGGCCCCTGCGCAGAAGGCGATCGCGAGACCCGCGAGGACCAGCAGGCCGACGAAGAAGAGTTCGAGCGCGACGATGTCCATGCCTCTACTCTATGCCGTCCGCGGCCACCGCAGCGCCGGGCGGCGCCGACACGGCGCGCTGTCAGCTGCCGAACAGAGCGGCGATGCCGAAGCCCGCCGACACGATCCCCATCACGAGCAGCGCACCGAGGCTCCCGGCCGAGACGCGAAGGATGAATCCACGCGTCTCGCCGCGGAACAGCTGCACCGCGAACGACAGCAGCACGCAGACACCGAACCCGATCACGTACCAGGTCATCAGCAGGGCATCGGGCGCGAGCAGTCCGATCAGGATGGCGCCCACGGCGGCGACGGCCCAGGTGACGACGAGCCCGACGAAGGGGCTGCGCGGAGCGAGGACGGGATCGGGCATGGGCCCATTGTCACCTATCCCGGCGATGCTCGCAGTCCTGAGTAAGGTGTCACCAGGAAAGGATCTGCGTGGCGCAACTGCTGGTGCTGACATCGTCTCCCGCTGCGGGGCCGGTTCTGCCCGCCCTCGAACTGCTCGGCCATCGTGTCCGGGTGATCCCTGCGCAGCCCGCGGAGCTGGTGACCGCGCCCGATGCCGACGCCGTGATCGTGGATGCGCGCACCGACCTGGTCGCCGCGAAATCCCTGTGCACGCTGATCCGCACCACGGGTCTGCGCGGGCCGCTGCTGCTGGTGGTGACGGAGGGCGGAATGACCGCCGTGAACGGCGAATGGCGCATCGACGACGTGCTGCTCACCGGTGCGGGCCCGGCCGAGATCGACGCCCGCATCCGTCTCGCCCTGTCCCGGGAGGCACCGGCGACGGAGCCCGTCAAGGTGCAGACCTCGGGCCTGACGATCGATGAGCAGTCCTATTCCGCCAAGCTCCGCGGCACCCCGCTGGATCTCACGTACAAGGAGTTCCAGCTGCTGCATTTCCTCGCCACGCACCCGTCGCGGGTGTTCACGCGCGAGCAGCTGCTCAGCGAGGTGTGGGGCTACGACTATTTCGGCGGCACCCGCACGGTCGATGTGCACGTGCGGCGGCTGCGCGCCAAGCTCGGCGACCAGGAGCACATCATCGGCACGGTGCGCAACGTCGGCTATCGCTTCAACGTCGATGAGGACGAGACGCGCCCCGTCTCCCCCGGCACCCGCTGAGCGCGTACCCGTGAAGGCCGGATCCGCCCGCGGGAGCGGATGACGGATCCGGATCCAGTTCACCTGCAGGCAACGTCCTCCTGCAATGATGGGGCGCATGATCGATCCCGCACTGGCAGACTCCGGACTCGGCGACGCCGAGGATGACGACTTCGACGAACTCGTCGCGCCGGACGACTCACTCCTCCCGGAGGACCGGTACCTCGACCGCGAGCTGAGCTGGCTGGCATTCAACCAGCGCGTGCTCGAACTCGCCGAAGACGAGACCCTCCCGGTGCTCGAGCGGGCCAACTTCCTCGCGATCTTCGCGAGCAACCTGGACGAGTTCTTCATGGTGCGCGTCGCCGGCCTCAAGCGCCGCATCGTCACGGGCCTCGCCGTGCCCACCAACGTCGGCCGTGCCCCTGCCGACGTGCTCGCCGACATCTCGGCCGAGGCGCACAAGCTGCAGCTGCGCCATGCCGTGGCGTGGACAGGGCTGGTCCGCCCCGCGCTGGCCGCCGAGGGCATCACCATCGTGGACTGGGACGACCTGGACGGCGAGGCCAAGGCCGAGCTGACCGACTACTTCCAGGCCAACGTCTTCCCCGTGCTGATGCCTCTCGCGGTGGACCCCGCGCACCCGTTCCCGTACATCTCGGGGCTGTCGCTGAACCTCGCGATCAGGATCCGCAACGCCCGCACCGGCCGCCAGGAATTCGCGCGTCTGAAGGTGCCGCCCATGCTGCCGCGCTTCGTCGAGGTGCCCTCGGAGGACGGCGTGCTCCGCTTCATCCGGCTGGAGGAGCTGATCGCGAACCACCTCGACGACCTCTTCCCCGGGATGGAGGTGCTCGACCACCACGCGTTCCGGCTCACCCGCAACGAGGACGTGGAGATCGAGGAGGACGAGTCGGAGAACCTCATCCAGGCGCTCGAAGCCGAGCTGCTGCGCCGCCGCTTCGGCCCGCCGATCCGCCTCGAGATCACCGACGACATGGACGACGTGACGCTCGATCTGCTCCTGAACGAGCTCGACATCACCGACCAGGGGGTCTACCGCCTCCCCGGGCCGCTCGACCTGCGCGGCCTGTTCGGGCTGGGCCGGATCGACCGCCCGGACCTGCGATACACGCCCCATGTGCCCACGACCGCGCTGGCGTTCAAGCCGGGCGCGAACGAGCGCATCGACATCTTCAAGGCGATCCGCAAGGCCGACGTGCTCGTGCACCACCCCTACGAGTCGTTCACGACGAGCGTCGTGGCGTTCCTCGAGCAGGCCGCCCGCGATCCGCACGTGCTCGCCATCAAGCAGACGCTCTATCGCACCTCGGGCGACAGCCCGATCGTGCAGGCCCTGATCGACGCCGCCGAATCCGGCAAGCAGGTGCTCGCCCTCGTCGAGGTGAAGGCTCGCTTCGACGAGGCGAACAACATCGTCTGGGCACGCAAGCTCGAGAAGGCCGGGGTGCACGTCGTGTACGGCCTGGTGGGCCTGAAGACGCACTGCAAGCTCGTCAACGTCATCCGCGAGGAGGACGGCGTGCTGCGCAGCTACAGCCACATCGGCACGGGCAACTACAATCCCAAGACCAGCCGGATCTATGAGGACTTCGGCCTCTTCACCGCCGATCCGCAGGTCGGCAAGGACCTCACGCGCCTGTTCAACGAACTCAGCGGCTATGCGATCGAGAAGAAGTTCAAGCGCCTGCTCGTCGCCCCCCTGCACCTGCGCAAGGGGCTGCTGCGGCAGATCGAGAAGGAGCGCCAGAACGCGCTCGACGGCAAGCCGGCGCACATCCGCATCAAGGTGAACTCGATGGTGGACGAACAGATCATCGACGCCCTCTATCGCGCGAGCGCCGACGGCGTGCCCGTGGATGTGTGGGTGCGCGGTATCTGCAGCCTGCGCACGGATCTGCCCGGCATCACCGACAACATCACGGTGCGCTCCATCCTCGGGCGCTACCTCGAGCACTCGCGCATCTTCGCGTTCCACAACGACGGCGATCAGCAGGTCTTCATCGGCAGCGCGGACATGATGCATCGCAATCTCGACCGTCGGGTGGAGGCCCTGGTGCGGGTCACCGACCCCGCGCACATCGAGGAACTGGTCGGGTTCTTCGACCTCGCGCTCTCCCCCGAGACGTCATCGTGGCACCTGGGCGCCGACGGCGAATGGACCCGGCGCGCGTTCTCCGAGGTTGGCGCACCGCTTGTCGACCTGCAGGATAGGACCATGTCGCAGATCCAGAAGCGTCGTAGAGCACGGGCGGTGCGATGACCCCCAGCCCCACCGGACCCTCCACCGCGACCGCGGACACCACGGGCCTCACGGTCGTCGCGGAACGCCCCGACCGTGCCGTGTACGCGGCCGGCGGCCTGGTGTGGCGCGTCGTGGAGGACAAGCTGCGGATCCTGCTGATCCACCGCACCAAGTACCGCGATGTGACACTCCCCAAGGGCAAGGTGGATCCTGGCGAGATGCTCGCGGAGACCGCCGTGCGCGAGATCTTCGAGGAGACCGGGATCCGGGTCTCCTTGGGTGCTCCGGTGGGGGTGTCCCGGTACACGATGGCCAACCGCAAGCAGAAGGTCGTGCACTACTGGGCCGCGGAGGCGACGGAAGACGCCGTCCGGGCATCGGTGTTCGTGCCGAACCGCGAGATCGCCGCCCTCGAGTGGGTGAGCGTCAAGAAGGCGCGCGCCCGGCTCAGCTACCCCGTCGACGTCGAGATCCTCGATGCGTTCGCCAAGCTCGTCGACGACGGCGCGCTCCGCACCTTCCCGCTCATCGTGCTCCGGCACGCGAAAGCGGCGAGCCGCGGCGTGTGGCTCGGATCCGACGCCACTCGGCCGCTGACCCCGCGCGGCCATGCGCAATCGAAGGCGATCGTGGGCCCGCTGCGCGCCTTCGGCGTGCAGAAGATCGTGTCCAGTGACGCGCGGCGCTGCGTCGAGACCGTCAAGCCTCTGGCGAAGTCGCTCGAGCTCAAGGTGACCAAGACGCCGCTGCTCAGCCAGGACGCCTGGGACGAGGGCGAATCGGACCCGCGCACGGTGGTGGGCAAGCGCGTCCGCGCCGGCAAGCCCACGGTGCTCTGCAGCCACGGCCCCGTGCTGCCCGACATCCTCCGGGAGATCGCCCTGGCCACGGGCACCATGCACGGCTCCTACCTCGGCAGCGCCTCCGCGCTCGAGGTCGGCGCATTCAGCGTCGTGCATCTGAGCGCCACCAACCCCGGATCCGGCATCATCTCGATCGAGACGCACCTGCCGAAGATCTGAGCGGCCGCCGGCCTCCGTTCACCCCCCGTTTACCTTCGATCTTTGATCGCGTAACAGACGCCGCCTATCGTCTGGCGTGGCCCTGCACCGGGCACACTCGACACAGCGAAGGACTTACACCGTGAAGCTCAACCGCATCACCACGATCGGCGCGGCCGGCGCGCTCGCCGCGATCGCACTGGCGGGTTGCTCCGCAACGCCCAGCAGCACGAGCAGCGACTCCCCCTCTGCAGCGCCGACCTCGAGCGCGATCACCTCGAAGATCGACGCCTCGCTGACCGGTACCCTCACCGCGGGTGGCTCCAGCGCTCAGGCGAACGCGCAGGCCGCATGGACCGCCGCCTACAACGCCCAGGTCAAGGGCGTCACCATCAACTACGACAAGTCGCAGGGCTCGGGCGGTGGCGTCACCAACTTCCTCAGCGGCGCATACGACTTCGCCGGATCCGACTCCCCGCTGAACGCGGACCAGACCACGCAGTCGAAGGCACTGTGCACCGAGGGCGGCATCAACCTCCCCGTGTACCTCGACGGCGTCGCCATCGCGTTCAACATCCCTGGTGTGACCGACCTCAAGCTCAGCGGCGAGACGATCGCGAAGATCTTCGCCCTGCAGATCACCGACTGGTCCGACGCGGCCATCACCAAGGACAACGGCAAGGCCCTCCCCGCCGGCAAGATCACCACGGTGGCACGCTCGGACGGCTCCGGTACGACCGCGAACTTCACCAACTACCTCGCCGCCACGCAGAAGAGCGTCTGGACCTTCCCCGCGGGCAAGGACTGGCCGGTCGAGGGCGACGTCTCCAAGCAGAAGGGCGGCTCGGGCGTCGTGCAGGCCGTCGAGGCCGGCACCGGCACGATCGGCTACGCGGACCACTCCGCGATCGGCAAGCTCCCCAGCGTCTCGATCCTGCAGGACGGCAAGGCTGTTCCGTTCAGCGCCGAGGCCGTCTCGAAGACCTTCGAGGTCGCCGCGGTCGACGCTTCCAACGGCGTCAAGGGCGACCTGTCGAAGAAGTTCGACTACTCGAAGCTGACTGCGGAGACCTACCCGATCCCGCTGGTCTCCTACGCCGTCGCGTGCACGACCTTCAAGACGCCGGCGCAGGCCGCGCTCGTGAAGAGCTACATCGGCTTCGTCGACAGCACGCTGGGCCAGCAGGTCGCCGTGAAGAACGCCGGTGCGGCGCCGCTCCCGGACTCCGTCCTCAAGGCGGCCCAGGAGTCGCTCGCGACCATCAAGTAACCTTCAGGCCGGTCCGGGTCGGCTCTTCGGAGCCGACCCGGACTGGGCTGGGCAGCCGACTCGCTCGGAGGCCCTGCCGAGTTCCCGAGCTGGCCCGATCCCCCTCCTGCCACCGGCCGGAGCACAAAGAAAGACGCGCACACATGCGAGATCAAGAGTGGCATCGTGACTGACGTCGCGCAGCGTGAGGACGCGACCTCCGTCGCCGCCGCAGGACTGGTCGGCAAGCGCAGGGCGGGCGACCGCTTCTTCCTGGGGCTGTCGACGACCGCCGCCGCCTCGATCATGGTGATCCTCGCCGGGGTCGCGATCTTCCTGATCCTCAAGGGCCTCCCCGCGATCACGGCGAACTGGGAGACCAACGGCGACCTCGCCGGCTATCAGAACAAGCACTGGGGCAGCTTCTGGAACTACGTCGCCCCGATGCTCTGGGGCAGCGTCTGGTCGGGACTGATCGCGCTCATCCTCGGCGCGCCCGTCGCGATCGGCATCGCCCTGTTCATCTCGCACTACGCACCGCGGCGCCTCGCCAGCGCCCTCGCCTACGTGGTCGACCTGCTCGCCGCCGTTCCGTCCATCGTGTTCGGTCTGTGGGGCGTCATCGTGATGCGGCCGTTCCTGCTGCCCCTCGCGGAGTTCCTCAACCACTACCTCGGCTGGATCCCGCTTTTCGAGGGTCCTGTGTCGAGCACCGGCTCGACCATCCTCACCGGCGGCGTGGTCCTCGCCGTGATGATCCTGCCGATCATCACGGCACTGACGCGTGAGATCTTCCTGCAGACGCCACGGCTGAACGAAGAGGCCGCCCTCGCGCTCGGTGCGACGCGCTGGGAGATGATCAAGCTGGCCGTCTTCCCCTATGCGCGCAGCGGCATGGTCTCCGCGATCCTGCTCGGACTCGGACGGGCGCTCGGCGAGACGATGGCGATCGCGCTGATCATCTCGCCGTCGCTGCTGTTCTCGGTCAAGCTGCTCACCGATGGATACAACTCGCAGACGATCGCGGGAAACATCGCCCTGAACTTCCCGATCGCGACCGACGTGCAGCGCTCCGCCCTCATCGGCACGGGCCTCATGCTCTTCGTGGTGTCGCTCGCCGTCAACATGGTCGCCCGTGGCATCCTCGGCCGATCCGAGCGCAAGGCGCGCACCTCGCCGAAGATTGGAAAGCGCGTATGACCGCCGTCAGTTCCGCCCCCGCGACGGCGCAGCCGCTGAGTCTCACCAGCGGTCAGCTGCCCCGCTGGATCGAACCCGTACTCGCGATCGGCACGGCCGTCGTCGTGGCGGCCGTGCTCCTGGTGACCCAGCTGTTCAACCCCGCCGTGTGGCTCGTCCTCACCGCCGTGTTCTACCTCATCGCGATCAGCGTCGGATCCAGCATCGTCGAGGGTCGCCGCAAGGCTGTCGACCGCGTCGTGCGCGGGCTCGTGGTGTGCGCCTTCGTGCTCGCCGTGGCGCCGCTGATCTCCACCCTCTGGACCGTGGTGGCGCAGGGACTCAAGGTGGTGAACTGGGACTTCGTCACCAAGGTCGGCGGCACCATCTTCGACCCGAACACCCTCGCCGTGACGAACACCCCCGGCGCCCTGCAGGCCGTCGTCGGCACCCTCATCATCACCGGGATCGCCGCACTGATCTCGGTGCCGATCGGGATCCTTGCCGCGGTGTACCTCACCGAGTACGCGCAGCCCAACAACCCGATGCGTCGCACGGTCACGTTCCTGGTCGACGTGATGACGGGCATCCCCTCGATCGTCGCCGGTCTGTTCGCGTTCTCGCTGATGGCCCTCATCGTCGGGCCGAAGGCGTTCAGCGGCTTCTCCGCTTCGATCGCGCTGTGCGTGCTGATGATCCCGATCGTGATCCGCTCCACCGAGGAGATGATCCGGCTCGTGCCGAACGAGCTGCGAGAGGCCTCCCTGGCCCTGGGCGTGCCGCGCGCGACGACCATCATCAAGGTGGTGCTGCGCACGGCCGCGAGCGGCATCGTGACGGGCGTCGTGCTGGCCGTGGCCCGAGTGATCGGCGAGACCGCTCCGATCTTCATCGCCGCGAGCTTCACCGACAACTTCAACGCGAACCCGTTCAACGGGCCGATGCAGACCCTCCCGGTGATGGCCTACACGGCGTACAGCTTCCCGGGCAAGGACATCGAGGCCTCTCAGGCGCAGGCATGGGGCGCCGCCCTGCTGCTGGTCATCGTCGTCGTCATCTTCAATCTCATCGCTCGGATCGTCGCGAAGGCATTCGCGCCGAAGAGCCGCTAACTCAGGAAGGCACGCATCGTGTCCAAGAGCATCGAAGTCAACGATCTGAACGTCTTCTACAGCGACTTCCTCGCCGTCGAGGATGTGTCCATGAACATCGAGCCCCGCACGGTGACCGCCTTCATCGGCCCGTCGGGTTGCGGGAAGTCGACGTTCCTGCGGACGCTCAACCGGATGCACGAGGTGATCCCCGGCGCGACCGTCCAGGGCAGCGTCTACATCGACGGCGAGAACCTGTACGCTCCGGGCGTCGACCCGGTGCTGGTGCGCCGCCAGGTGGGCATGGTGTTCCAGCGGCCCAACCCGTTCCCCACGATGTCGATCAAGGAGAACGTGCTCGCAGGCGTCCGCCTGAACAACAAGCGGATCTCGGCATCGGATGCGAACGACCTCGTGGAGAAGTCCCTGCGTGGCGCCAACCTGTGGAACGAGGTGAAGGACCGTCTCGACAAGCCGGGCGCAGGACTGTCCGGCGGCCAGCAGCAGCGTCTGTGCATCGCGCGCACCATCGCCGTCTCCCCGCAGGTGGTGCTGATGGATGAGCCCTGCTCGGCGCTCGACCCCATCTCCACCTTCGCGATCGAAGAGCTCATCACCGAGCTCAAGAACGAGTTCACGATCGTGATCGTCACCCACAACATGCAGCAGGCCTCGCGTGTGAGCGACAAGACGGCCTTCTTCAACATCGCGGGCACCGGCAAGCCGGGCAAGCTCATCGAGTTCTCCGACACGGCGACCATCTTCACGTCGCCGAAGGAGCAGGCCACCGAGGACTACGTCTCCGGCCGCTTCGGGTGATTCCCGCCTGATCCGTGAGGAGGGGCTCGGCGCTGCGGCGCCGGGCCCCTCCTCCGTTCCGGGATCCTCGGTACCGGTGCATGGGCCCGGCGTCCGCGCGCCGGTGCTCCCCAGTCAGAAAACAGAGAGGGGCATCGGCGTGTCGGGGTCGCCCCGGCGCTGACACGCCGACGAACCGTTGACACCCTCTCCGTTTTCCGCCACGGCACTCGTCCTGCACAGGCACGGGTTCCGCACGGTTGCGCACCGATCACCCGATCGAAGCTCCATGGCGGGGACGGCTGCCCAAGGATCGGAGGATGTTCGCCGCCACCACGATCCTCGCCTCTCTCGGGCGGATGGCGCGCACCGCGGAGCTGGTGCAACGGGGCGTGACCGAGCGAGAACTGACACGCGCGGTTCGCGCAGGCGAGGTGCTGCGTCCACGCCAGGGCGTGTACGCGCTCCCCGGCACCGATGAGGATCTGCTCCACGCGGCAGCGCACGGTGGATCCGTCGGCTGCGCTGCTGCCGCGTTGCACCATGGGATCTGGGTGCTGCGCACTCCGCCAACCGCCCACGTCTGGATGGGTAGAACAGGAACGCCTCGCGGGCATCGAGACGGCTGTCGGATCCACTGGACTGCGGGGCACGTCGCTGTCGGAGTGCTGCCGCCGGTACGAGTCGCGCTGCTGCAGCTCGCCGCGTGCGCGGATGAGGAGACCTTCTTCGCGGCGCTCGAATCCGCCCTTCGCCAGAACCGCCTGGCACCCGCCGAACTGCGCTGGCTCGCGGATCGGATCCCTGAGTCGCGGGTGCCGCTGCTCACGATCGCGAGGAGCGACGCCGACAGCGGACTGGAGTCGCTGGTTCGACTGCGCCTGCATCGCCTCGGCATCTCCGTGCGCACGCAAGTGTGGATCGACGGGGTCGGCGAGGTGGACTTCCTGATCGGCGACCGGCTCATCGTCGAGGCGGATGGCAAGGAGAACCACGACGGCGACAGGCGACACAAGGATCTGCTTCGTGATGCCATCGCGGCATCACGCGGCTATCGGACGCTCCGGTTCGACTACGACCTCATCGTGGACAACTGGCCCGTCGTCGAAACCGCGATCCTCGCCGCGCTCGCCTGCCTCGCCGAGTGATCCGATCGGCGGTGCGATCCGCCTCATCTCACCACGTCTTCATCCCGACCTCCGCTGGAAAACGGAGAGGGCCACCCGCGTGTCGCGGCACGACGTCCGACGACACGCCGCGGCAAGCTTCCGTCCCTCTCCGTTTTCCGACGCGGGAGAAGCCCGGGGGCGAGGACCTCGCGCCCCGGGAAAAGCAGATCCGTCGCTTCGAGAGATCAGCGGTACTCGGGGTTGGCGTCGTAGCCCCAGCGCTCCCCGTTGTTCCACGCCTGCCGCAGGTTCCCGTAAGCGGGAATGCCGCCGGCATCCTTGAGGCGGCGGGCCGTGTGCAGGAGGTTCCAGGTCATGAACGTCGTGTTCCGGTTGGTGAAGTCGCTCTCCGGGCCACCCGAACCAGGATCCAGGTAACTCGGCCCCGGCCCGATCGCGCCGATCCAGCCCGCGTCCGCCGCGGGCGGGATGGTGAACCCGATGTGCTGCAGGCTGTACAGGATCGACATCGCGGCGTGCTTGACGCCGTCCTCGTTGCCGGTGATGATCGCACCGCCGGTCTTGCCGTAGTAGACGTACTGGCCCTTGCCATTGAAAAGCCCGCTCATCGCGTAGAGGCGTTCGATGAGCTTGCGGGTGATCGAGGCGTTGTCACCGAGCCACAGCGGGCCGCCCACCACCAGGATGTCGGCGGCATCGATCAGCGGCCAGATCTCATCCGGCCACGCGTCGCTGGCCCACCCGTGCTCGCGCATGTCGGGGTAGACCCCGGTCGCGACGTCGTGATCGATGAAGCGGATGTCGTCGACGGCCACACCCTGCGACCGCATCAGTGCGATGCTGCGATCCATCAGCCCCTGGGTGTGGCTGAGTTCGGGGCTGCGCTTCAAGGTGCAGTTCACGAACACCGCACGAAGGTCGTCGTAGGCCGCGGGGGCGGCCGGCTGCTCTGCCATGTGGGCAGACTACGTCGATCGCGCCGGCCCGGCCAGCCCCGGCAGGTGCCTGACCCGGGCGCGGCCCGCCGGATCAGTCCCGCGCGGACAGCAGGTACGCGTTCAAGCCCGCGGTGAGCGCGCGGTCGATCGCGAGCGGGCTGTCGTCGATCGCCGTGATCGGGGCGGCGAGGCGCACGCTGGAGACGAGCCACGCCTGCTCTGCGGTCGCGAGATCGGCGGTCGGCACGGTGGCGTACTCCGTGGAGAAGCCCTGGGCCTCCAGGTGCGCGAACAGGCTGATCTGCGTGGTGCCCTGCAGGATACCGCCATGCGGCGCAGGCGTCACGAAGCGGTCACCGAAGCGCAGGATGAGCGACGCCGTGGGAGCCTCCAGCACGATGCCGTCGGTGGTGGTGAAGATCGCGTCGTCGGCGCCGCGGTGGTGCGCCTCGCGCAGGGCGGCCATGTTCACCGCATACGAGAGCGTCTTCGCGCCCAGCAGCAGCCACGGCGAGCGCTCGGCGGCGCCGCTGTCATAGCCGCGGTCGAGGGTGACGACGCGGATCCCCTCCGTGCGTGCCGCTGCGAAGTCGCCTGCGGGTGCAGCGGTGACCCATGCCGTGGGCGCGGGTCCGTGATCGACGCCCCGGCTCAGGATGAGCTTGATCACCCACTCCCCCGAGCCGCACTCGGCGGCTGCGATCGCGACCGCCTGACGCCACTGCTCGCGGTGAGGTTCGGGCAGGTCGCACAGCGCGGCCGAATGCGCCAGCCTCTGCACATGCGCCTCGACCTCCTGCGCATGCCCGTCGACGACGCCGATCGACTCGAAGATGCCGTCGCCGCGCTGCGTGCTCAGCTCGCCCACGCTGAGCGCAGGGGCACCCGGATCGATCCGACGGAAACTGTCGCTGAAATCGGCCCGCTCCTCGTCGGTGGACTCGGCGGGGGTGATCAGCAGAGCGAAACGGGCGGCGGCCATAGGACGAGCTTAGGCCGTGCATCGTGTCCTGAGCCGTGACCCCGCAGGCCCCGGATGATGCGATTCGCCGGACGCAGGATACGACGCGCCCGGGGTCTCGGCCGCCGGGAATACCTCCGCGTGCGACGCGTTACACTTGATCGGCCGGGCCGCATAACCCCGGGCTCCATTTTTCGCCGCTGCGAGCGGCCTTCCGCCGAGAGGCGTTCTTGCGGCCCGGCTTCTTCGTCTCCGGATCCAGTCCCTTTCGGGAGGGCTCCGAAGATCCGCTCAGTTCAGCGATCCGTCGCGCCACGCGGCCGCAGAGGCGGTCAGGTCCTGCGCGAAGGCACTGAGGCGTGCGGCGCGGGTGGTGAGGTCGCTTGCCCTGTCGGGCTCGGTCGGGTCGTAGTCGTCGGCGATGTGCGTCGAACCGGACGCCTGCACGCGGCAGAACGCCGCGGCGCGCTCGAGCGCGATCGCGAAGTCGCCGGAGAAGGCGCCGTGCAGGATGGTGTCGATGAGTGCGACGAGTTCATCGGGACCGGCCGGCACCGGCGCGCCCGCGACCAGGGCATCGACGGAGGGCAGCTCGACGCGTCCGCGTTCGTGCAGGAGCGCAGCAAGCGACGGATCGGCGTAGATGGACGCCTGCACCAGATACAGCCGCCACAGGGTTCCCGGCAGAGACACGGCAGGGCTCTTCGCCCACAGCTCGGCGATCTCGTCGATGCCGTGCTCGGTCGCGTACGCCACGAGTCGCTCGGCGCTCACACCGCTGTCGTCCGCGCGCACGCGCGCCAGCAGGGCCGACGCCGTGGCATGCGCCATACGCGTCTGCTCGGCCGGGTCGTGGGATCCGAGCAGGTTGTCGAGCGTCTCCGGCGGGACGCGGACGGGGCGGTGGAAGGGTGCAGGCACCGACCCAGGCTACGCGCGGTGTCCGCTCTGGGCACCCAGTCGCGACCGTTAGACTCGAGATAACGGGCCTCTAGCTCAGTTGGCAGAGCATCGGACTTCAACACAATAGGAGCGCCTCGGGGGAAACCCCGGGGATGACACCACTCAAAGTCGGGGAACCCTTCCTGGGAGACCAGTTGGCAATCCCGAGCCAAGCCGGACGCGAGTCCGGAAGGTGTAGAGACTGGACGGGTGGCACCTACAGCGCAAGCCAGGGTGAAGGGACAGTCCAGACCACGAACGCCCATTGGGTGGCGGCGAAAGCCGAAGTGGCAGGTTAATCCGCGGGTCGTGGGTTCGAGCCCCACGGGGCCCACCGTGAAGGGGGGCCCGGTCAGCAATGACCGGGCCCCCCTTACCTCTTTGCCCCCGAAATGTCCGTTGCTGCGCGTATCGTCCTGCCCATCGACGGAGAGGCGAGCCATGGGAGAGGAATCCGATCAAACCGCAACGGAAGTGCCTGCAAAGGGCTGTGGTACGTGCAAACAGGTGAAGCCGCTGACCGACTTCAACCGAAAGTCATCTCGCACCGACGGGCGACAGGAAGTCTGCCGCGAATGCAACCGCGCGTCGTCGCGGCGCTACTACCGGGAGAACCGCGAACACCACCTCGTCGTGATCCGAGCGCGTACGCAAGCGCAGCGCGACGAGAGCCGCGCTTTCGTGGGGAACTACCTTGCCCGCCACCCCTGCGTCGATTGCGGCATCACGGACATGCGCGTTCTGGACTTCGACCACCGGCCGCAGTGCGACAAACGTGACGGAGTCATGCAACTCGTTCGGGACGGGTTCAGCATCGCGATCATTGCGGAGGAAATAGCGAAATGCGATGTCCGCTGTCGTAACTGCCACGCGATCGTCACTTACGAACGGATGGGGACCACCTGGAGAAGCGCCGCGATGACGATCCGAGACACGAAGAGCCCCGGTACGATCTTTCCCGCTTGACTTCTACAGTTCGGCAAGCGGCGCCCCCGCCTGGCGCGCGAACAAGGCGATGGCCCGCTCGGCGTCCGCGACGGAGATGCTGCCACCGGCCACGATGTGCAGACCGTAGGCGTCTTCCAATGCGACGAAGTTCATCGCGATGTCCTCGATCGGGCCGGTCAGCACGAAGTCGCCGCTCGCCGTGCCCGCCTCCAGGATCCGGCGATACAGGGCGAGTTGCTCGCCGTAGAGGCGCTGCACGAGCTCGTCGTGCAGCGGCGACTTGCCCGCGAGCACGTCGAACTCGTAGAGCAGCCGCATGAGAGCGTCATCCGGGCCGCTCGGCAGACCGGCGCGGACGGCGATCGCGAGCTGCTCGGCCGGACGCTCGGCCTGTGCCACGAGCGCCTCGCGCTCCTCGCCGACCCGGCGCATGCCCGCGGCATGCGCCTCGACGAGGATCGCGTCCAGGTCCTCGTAGTAGTACAGCAACGCGCCCCGCGTGACCCCGGCCTGATTCGCGACATCCGTCAGCGAGAGATTGCGGAGCCCATGCTCGGCCGCGGCGTCGAGCGCCGCATCGACCACCTCGCGGCGGCGCTGCTCCTGGGTGCTGGGGCGTGCCATGCAGCCAGTATCGCAGTCCTGCGGGCGGAACCGGATCCGATTCCCAGAGTTTCTTGACATTTGAGTGAATTAATTTACTCTTGAGTCAAAGAACTCTTAGTTCGCGCCTCAAGCCCCCAAGACACTGGAGTACCGACATGGCGGTCGACACCCTCTACACCGGCGGACGCGTCCGCACCTTCGATCCCGAGCAGCCCTGGGCCGAGGCCGTCGGCGTCACGGGCGACCGCATCACCTATGTGGGGTCCGCCGCCGAAGCACCCTCTGCGCGGCAGACCGTCCAGCTCGAGGGCCGCCTGGTCACCCCCGGCGTCGCCGACACCCACAATCACCTGCTCCTCGGCTACGACGACCTCGCCGTCAGCCTCGACCAGGTGCAGAGCCTCGATGTCGTGCGCTCACGCATCGCGGCGTTCGCCGAGGCGCACCCCGACCTGGAGTGGATCTGCGCGGAGAACGCGCTCTACTCGGTGGTCGAGAACCGTCGCCCGAACGCCGACGACCTCGCGGGGGTCACCGACCGCCCCGTGTTCATCACGACCTACGATCAGCACTCGGTCTGGCTGAACCGTCCCGCGCTCGCCAAGCTCGGCATTCTGAACGGGAGTGACATCGCCTGGGGGAACCCCGAGATCGATCGGACCACCGGCGAGCCGACCGGCTGGGTCTTCGACTTCTACACCAGCGCGATGACGGTGGACGGGCTCGCAGAGCTGCAGCGCGACATCCCGATGTATTCCCCCGATCGCCGCTACCGCAAGATCGTGAACAGCCTGGAGATGGCCCGGCGCTTCGGCATCACGACCGTGGTCGAGCCGCAGGTCCCGCTTGCGGAGCTGCCGCTGTTCGATCGCGCCGAGCGCGAGGGCAAGCTGATGTCGCGCACCATCGCCGCGATCTATCACCCCGTCGGCGCCGACGGCGACTTCCGCACCCGCATCACCGAGGCGATCCGGGAGACGCCGCAGCACGAGCGATTCCGGCTGGGCGCCGTCAAGCTCTACGCCGACGACGTGATCGAGCCGCACACCGCCGCGATGCTCGAGGATTACGCGAATCGCCCCAGTCACCGCGGGCACACCAGCCTCGAGCCGACCGAGTTCACGAAGCTGTTCACCGAGCTCGACCGCCTCGGCTATCAGGTGCACACCCACGCCACCGGCGATTGGGGGATCCGCCTGACGCTGGACTCGATCGAGGCCGCCCGGCGCGCGAACGGCGCGCGCGACGCCCGCCACGGCATCGTGCACGTGGAGTGCCTGTCGCCGGAGGACCTCCCGCGCTTCCGCGAGCTCGGCGTGGTCGCAGCGATGCAGCCGCGGCACGCCTCTCCCGATCTCGTCGCCGGCACGTGGATGGAGAACGTCGGCGAGGCACGCTGGGACCGCGCCTGGCGCTTCCGCTCGATGATCGAGTCGGGCGCCAGAGTCACGTTCTCCAGCGATTGGCAGGTGGGCGAGATGGATCCGCTCGTCGGCGTCTACAGCGCGATGACCCGCGCCCGTCTCGATGGCGGCGACGCCTGGACCACGGGCGAGCGTCTCGACCTCGACCGCACCCTCGAGGCCTACACGAAGGGCGGCGCCGGAGCGTTCCACCACGAGAACAGCCTCGGAATGCTCCGCACCGGATACCTCGCCGACCTCGTGGTGTGGTCGGGCGACCTCTACTCCATGGAGCCCGCGGAGATCCTCGTCCAGCACGCCGACCTCACCGTCGTCGGCGGCACCGCCGTGCACGATCACCGTGGCGAGCTCGGCAGCGCCACGGCCTCGGCACCGGTCGTGGATCCGGGCGGGGCCGGGCAGAGCTGCAGCGAACCCTCCGCCGACCACCACTGCCACTCCCACACCGACTGAGGACGATCCCGACGATGTCAACGCTGCCGTCCCACTCCGCCGTCGCCGCCGGCGACGATCAGCTCGCCCACGCCGTCACGCACGAACCGGGGACCCTCAAGCGCACGCTGAAGCTGCGCCACCTCGTCTTCATCGGCCTCGCCTACATGGCTCCTCTCGCCGTGTTCGACATGTTCGGGATCGTCGCCGACCAGACCAGCGGCCACGTGCCGCTCGCCTACCTGGTGGTGCTGGTCGCGGTGCTCTTCACGGCGTTCAGCTACTCGCGCATGGTGCGGTTCTTCCCGATCGCGGGATCCGCCTACACGTACGCGAAGGAGTCGATCCACCCGGCGATCGGCTTCCTCGTGGGGTGGGCGGCGACCCTCGACTACCTGCTGCTGCCGATGATCAACGCGATCCTGTCCGGCATCTACATGGGCGCGATCTATCCGGGCGTGCCGTTCTGGGTGTGGGTGCTGCTCACCGTCGTCATCTGCACCGCGCTCAACCTGGTGGGCGTGCGACTCGCTGCGAGCATGAACGTGATCCTGGTCGGGATCCAGCTCGTCGTCGCCGTGCTGTTCGTGGTGCTCGCGGTCGTCAACATCTCGAACGGCGCGAACGATGCGTCGTTCACGATCCGCCCCTTCTTCTCCGATGACATCCAGGGGGCCGCCCTGGCCGGCGGCGCCGCGATCCTCGCCCTGTCGTTCCTCGGCTTCGACGCGGTCTCCACCCTCGCCGAGGAGGCGGAGCGCCCGACCAGGGACATCCCCCGGGCGATCTTCCTCATCGTCGCCGCAGCAGGAGTCTTCTTCCTGACCGTGACCTATGTGATGCAGACGCTGTTCCCCGATGTCACCAAGCTGGAGAACATCGTGGGCGCCTCGCCCGAGATCGCGAAGTACATCGGCGGTGCCGCGTTCCAGGCGATCTTCGTCGGCGGTTACATGATGGCCGTGCTGGGCTGCGGCATCACTCAGCAGATGAGCGCGGCTCGCCTGCTCTACGCGATGGGGCGCGACGGCGCACTGCCGAAACGGCTGTTCGGCCGGGTGAACCCGCGCACCGGCGTCCCCGTCGCGAACGTGCTCATCGTCGCCGCGATCGCGCTGACGGCCCTGTTCGTGAACCTCGAGCAGGCGTCCTCGATGATCAACTTCGGCGCCTTCATCGCCTTCACCTTCGTGAACCTGTCCGTGATCTTCGTGTTCTTCCGGTTCATCACCAAGCGCACGATCGGATCCTGGATCGGCTTCGTCGTCATCCCAGCGATCGGCGTCGTGATCAACGTGGCGCTCTGGCTCAGCCTGGACGGGATCTCGATGATCATCGGCGGCGCCTGGACCGCGATCGGCGTCGTCTACCTCCTCATCGCGACCCGCGGCCTCCGCGCCGCTCCGCCCGATCTGACCGGACCGATCAACGTCGGCATGTACGACTGACGATCGCACCGGCTGCGCCGGCGCCGGCCTCTAAGGCCGCCGAGCCCGGTGCCTTCGCACGGCGTCGCGATTGGCGCAGCGCACCGAGCAGTAGCGCTGGCGGCCGTTGCGGGTCACGTCGACCACGACGTTCGTGCACGGGGTCGCCGCGCAGCGTGACAGGCGCCCCATCCCCCGCGTAGCCAGGTGCAGAGAGGTGCCGACCGCGATCACGGCGCGCAGCACGTGCGGCAGCGAGTCCTCCTCGCCCCGGTAGTGCAGGTGCCACCCCTCGCCATCGTGATCGGTCAGGCGAGGGTACGCGGCGGCGGCGGCCATCTGCGCGTTCAACAGCGCTGCACGCGCTTCGGGCGTCGGCGCGTCGACGACGCGCAGCCACTCGTCGATCACGAGCCTGGTCGCGGGATGGTCCTGCGGATCGTCCGGGAAGTTCATCGTCATGCCGAACTCGCGAGTGCGCTGCTCGATGCCCCTGCGATCGGACGGCCAGTCGTTCGCGAGCGACGCCGCCATCAGAATCGCATACTCTCCGTAAGGGTTGAGATGCATAAGAGCATTACATCATCGTGAAGTCATGATTCTCCCGTCCCACCCTTCCACCGCATCGCTTCCGCTCCCCGCACCGGATCGGATCCAATCCGAGCCGTCGCACGAGCACGCGTGGACCACACGATCCCGGCACATGACGTCCCAGGGAGTACTGCTGTATGTGCGCTGCGTCGTCTGCGACGCACAGCGCGTGGATCTGCAGCCGGCAGACGCAGCGACGCCGCTCGCGCTCAGCCGTGCGGTGGATGCCGCGCGGGGCGACCGCGCAGGGCGATCTCTCAGCCGGCCGTGAGGTCGACGAGCTTCTTCACGGTGAGCAGATTGCGGGCCGTGCCGGCGATGCCGAGCGCCCGGTCCAGAACCGGGCGGGTGAGCTTGCTGGAGTGCACGCCGCCGGCGCCGAAGTCGATCCAGAGATCCGCACCGCGCAATGCGATCCGCTCCCCCGGCTGCAGACGCGCGGTGAGAACCTCGACGGCGTCGGGACGGGGCTCGTCCTCGAGGAACATCGCGTGCAGCATCTTGTCTGCCGCGGCATCGGGGAACGGGTTCTCGGCGAGCGCCTGCACCAGTTCCTCGTGCGTGCGCAGGATCACCGGGGTGTCCACGCCGAACGCGTCATGGATCAGCGTCCGCACCTCGGCGCAGGCCGCCGCGTGGTCCGCAGGCTCATCGCAGATGACGTTGCCGCTCGCGATGTAGGTGGTCACGGTGCCGAAGGACGAGCGCTCGTTCATGAGCGCGCGCAGCTCGGCCATCGGCACCCGGTTCGCGCCGCCCACGTTCACGGCGCGCAGGAGCAGGGCGCAGCGTTCGGCGCTCATGCTTCGTCCGCCGGGCGCGCGCCTTCCACGAGCTCCGCACCCGCGTGCGCGAGCTCGGCCAGAGCCGCGGCGCTCGATTCGGCACCGACGCCGGCGACGAGGTCGGTCAGGATCCGCACGTGCACGCCGTGCGCGATCGCGTCGGCCGCGGAGGCCCGTACGCAGTGGTCGGTCGCGATACCGACCACATCGGCGGTGAGCACGCTGTGAGCGGAGAGGATCCCAGCCACCGTCTCCCCGGCCTCGGTCGCGCCTTCGAACATCGAGTAGGCGGGCTTGCCCTGCCCCTTGCGCACATGGTGGGTGACGGCGGCGGTGTCCAGCAGCGGGTCGTAGTCAGCACCCGGGGTGCCGGCAACGCAGTGCACGGGCCAGCTGTCGACGTAGTCGGGAGCGTCGGAGAAGTGCCCGCCGTTGTCTCCCGTCGCATCGTGCCAGTCCCGCGAGGCGACGATGACATCGTAGTCGTGCGCATGGTCATGCAGCAGGGCGGTGATGCCGCGGGCGACCGCGTCGCCGCCGGCGACGGCAAGGGCTCCCTCTTCCGTGAAGTCGTTCTGGACGTCGACGATCAGCAGTGCGCGGGACATGCTCCGAGCGTACGCCGGAACGACGAAACCCCCTCCGAGGAGGGGGTTTCCGGTCGAGCCGCCCAAGGGAATCGAACCCTTGACCTTTTCATTACGAGTGAAATGCTCTGCCGACTGAGCTAGGGCGGCGCACACCCTGACGGATGCGCATGCGGGCGAACCGCACGATCATCGATCTTACCCTGTCCGCGGGTGTGCTGCGAACCACGCGCACCCCGGGCGCGGCCCGGTCACGGCGACGACCGTCTCCGCGTGGATCCGGCCGTTCCGTCCGGATCTCGCTACCCGCAGCGGATCCCCGCCTTGTCCGGCACAGTGCCGTCCACGAAGTAGGCGTCCACGGCGTCGTCCACGCACGAGTTGCCCTTGTTGTAGCCGGTGTGCCCCTCGCCGACGCGGGTGATGAGGATGCCGCCATCGAGCTGCTTCGCGAGCGACTCGGCCCAGGTGTATGGGGTCGCGGGGTCATTGGTCGTGCCGATGACGAGGATGGGACCGGACCCCGCGGCGGTGATCTCGCCGCGCTTGCCCGTGGGAGGGTACGGCCATTGCTCGCACGGATCGGGACCATCCCAGTACGGTGCGATCGTCGGAGCCTCGGCCTTGATTTTGGCGTCAGAAGCCGCCTTGGCCGCCGCGTCGTTCTCCAGGGGGTAGTCCATGCAGTTGTACGCTCGGAACGCCTCCGTCGAGTTGTCCGAGTACTTCCCCTTCTCGCGGTTGTTGTAGAAGTCCGCGAGTTGGAAGGCCACGGACGGGTCGCCCTTCAGCACTGCCGTGAGCGACTGCGTGAGATACGACCAACTGTCCTGCGAGTACAACGCCGCGACGATCGAGGTCATCAGGGAGTCCGCCCCCAGCATGCGGCCGTCGGTGTTCTTCTGCGGCGAGCGGTCGACGCTCGCCAGGAGAGCACCGAGATCCTTCATCGCGTCGTCGACCGTGCCCTGGAACGGGCACTTCTTGCCCTTGAGGCAATCAGCCATGTACGCGCGCAGGGCGGATTCGAATCCGATCGCCTGCGTCGTGCTGACATCGAGGTTGGAGACCGCCGGATCCAGCGCGCCGTCCAGCACCAGGTGACCCACGCGCTCCGGATACAGCTCGGCGTAGGTCGCGCCGAGGAACGTGCCGTAGGAGTAGCCGAGGTAGTTCAGCTTCTTGTCTCCCAGCACACCGCGGAGCAGATCCATGTCGCGCGCGGAGTTCACCGTCGTGATGTAGGGCAGGATCCCATTGCTGTTCTGCTTGCAGGCGTCGGCGAAGTCCTTGTTGGCGCTCTTCTGCGCCGCGGTCCACTCGTCACTGCCGCGCGCGCCGGGGCGGATCGAGTACAGGTAGTCGTCCATCTGCGATGCGTCGAAGCACTTCACCGCGGTGGAGGATCCGACGCCGCGAGGATCGAAGCCGATGACGTCGTAGTTCTTGATGAGGGTCGAGCTGACCGCGTAGTCCAGGCTCGACTTGATCAGGTCGAGACCGCTCGCCCCGGGGCCGCCCGGGTTGGTCAGAAGCGATCCCTTCGAGGTGCCGGTCGCTCGATGACGCACCACGGCGAGGTCGAGGGTCCCCTTGCCGGGGTCCTCCCAGTCGAGCGGGGTCTTCACCGTGGTGCAGTCCATCCCGGCACCGCACGCCGACCAGGTCAGCTTCTGCCCGTAGAAGGGCTTGAGGTCCTCGGCGATGCCCGAAGTGTCGGGGCTCGCCGTCGGCCCCGCCGACGTGGGGTGGGCGGGGATCATCGAATACAGGCAGCCGGACAGCGCGATCGCAGCGACGACGAGACCCGCCACCACCACCGAGGCGCGGCGCAGGCGCGAGCGGGAACGGGTGTTCATGGTCTCCTCCCGCTCGTGACGGTCACGAGCAAGCTCTCGAGGGCGAGCACGGGAGCGACGTTGCGCTCCAGTGATTCCCTGGTCTCGGCCAGGTGGTCCAGCACGATCAAGGTGCGCTCCGGCGCCCACGCGGCAGCGAGGGCCGCGAGTTCGGGTGCGAGTTCTTCGTTGATGAGCGCGTCACCGCGACCGAACTGCAGCATCACGACATCCCGGAACAGCGACTGCAGATCGGTGAGGACCCGATCGAGACCGTCGCGCACGCTGCGCTTGGCACGCTGCTTCTGTTCGTCTTCCAGGGCGTTGACCTGGGAGCGCACGGCGGGCGGCACGGCCTGTCCCTCGGCGATGCCCACCGTGTGCAGCAGCGCCCGGCGCTCGGCTTCGTCCCGCTCGGCGGTGAGGGCTTTCGCGTCGTCCGTCGCGGCCTGCACGATCTGCCCGGCGACCTCGACGGCGTCGTTGACCCCGCGCGCGCCCAGCACCGCGCGCAGAGTCTGCTCGCGGCGGGCGCGGGCGGCCTCGTCGGTCGCGAGCCGCTGCGCCATGCCGATGTGCCGCTGAGCGTGCCGGGCCGATTGCTCCGCGACGACCGGATCAGCCCCGGTGCGACGCACGATGAGGTCGGCGACCGAGGCCACATCGGGCTCGCGCAGCCGCAGCGAGCGCACGCGGGAGCGGATCGTGGGCAGCAGATCCGCCTCGCTCGGCGCGCACAGGATCCAGACCGTCTGCTCGGGCGGCTCCTCGAGCGCCTTCAGCAGCACGTTCGAGGTGCGTTCGGTCATGCGATCGGCATCCTCGACGACGATCACGCGATACCGCCCGCTGGACGGGCCGAAGTACGACCGTTCGACGAGCGCGCGGGCCTCGGCGATCGAGATGATCACCTTCTCCGTGCGGAGCACCGTCACGTCGGGGTGAGTGCCGGCGAGCACCTGACGCATGGTCTGCTCATCGTCCGGCCCCGAAGCGATCAGCGAGGCGGCGAAGGCCGTCGCGAGCGTGGACCGGCCGGACCCGGGCTGACCGGTGATGAGCCATGCGTGCGACATCGCCGCAGGGTCGGTGACCGCGGCCTGCAGCGTGGTGACCGCAGCATCCTGCCCCCACACGTCCGTCCACGGAAAAGGGGCGAAGACGGTGGCCGGCATGCGGTCAAGCCTAACCGCGGGGAGCGACATCCCGCGCCCTGTCCACAGGGCGCACGGCTCAGTTCAGCAGTGCCGCCACGCGCGCGCGCACCGCTTCCGCGATCGCGTCGGGGTCCTGTGCGGCATCGACGACGACGAAGCGCTCGGGTTCGGCCTCGGCGAGGGCGAGGAAGGACGCACGCACGCGCTGGTGGAACTCCTCCCGCTCGGCCTCGAGGCGATCGAACGGCTTCTCCGCCGAGTCCAGCCGGCGCCGTGCGGTGGCGGGATCGAGGTCGAGCAGCACGGTGAGGTCGGGCAGCGCGCCCTCGGCGCCCCAGAGAGAGAGCCCACGCACCTCGTCGGCGTCCAGCACGCGGCCGGCCCCCTGATACGCCACCGAGGAGTCCAGATACCGGTCCTGGATCACGACCTCGCCGCGATCGAGCGCGGGGCGCACGACAGTGGCGACGTGGTGGGCGCGGTCGGCGGCGTACAGCAGCGCCTCGGCACGCGGGGCGATGTCGCCGCGGTGGTGCAGCACGATGTCGCGGATCAGCACTCCGACCTCGGAGCCGCCGGGCTCACGCGTGCGCAGCGTCTTCCAGCCCTGCTCCCGCAGCCACCCTTCCAGCAGTCCCGCCTGCGTGGTCTTGCCGGATCCGTCGCCGCCCTCGAGGGTGATCCAGAGGCCGCGACCCCCGCTCACGCGCCGGCCTGCTTCTTCGCCGCGTTGGCGGCACGGGTGGCGGCGGCCTTCTTCGCTGCGGCGGAGCGGGCGGCGGCCTTCTCGTCGTCGGTCTTGGCCGCCCCCTTCCTGGCCGGCGCCTTCTTCGCTGCCGCCTTGGCGGGAGCCTTCTTCGCCGTGGTCGTCTTCTTCGCCGCAGCCGCCCGGGTCCCGCGCTTGGGCGCCGGCCCCTTCGCCCGCTTATCGGCCAGCATCTGCACGGCGATCTCGAAGGTGATGTCCTGCACCTGCTGTCCGCGCGGGATCGTCACGTTGGTCTCGCCATCGGTGACGTACGCGCCGAAGCGGCCGTCGCGGATCCGGATCGGCTTACCGCTCACGGGGTCCGCCTCGAACTCGGCGAGCGCGCTGGACGCACGCCGGGCGCCGTACTTAGGCTGCGCGTAGATCGCCAGCGCCTGATCCAGGTCGATGTCGAAGATCTGCTGCTCGCTCTCCAGCGAGCGCGAGTCGGCGCCCTTCTTCAGGTACGGCCCGAATCGGCCGTTCTGCGCGGTGATCTCCTCCTCGGTCGCCGGATCAACGCCCACCACGCGCGGCAGCTCGAGGAGCTTCAGCGCCGTATCCAGGTCGATCGTGTCGACCGACATCGAGCGGAACAGTGAGGCGGTGCGCGGCTTGGGCGCTGCCTCCTTCTTCGCTCCGCGCTTCGGCTTCGGCGCTTCGACGACCTCGCCGGTCGCCTCGTCGACCTGGTCGTCATCCGAGACCGGATCGTTCTCCTGGATGTACGGGCCGAATCGGCCGTCCTTGACGACGATCACCTTGCCGTTGTCGGGGTTCTCCCCCAGCACCCGGTCGCCCGCGACGGGAGCGTCGATGAGCTCCTGCGCCTTGGCCGCGGTCAGCTCATCGGGAGCCAGATCCTCCGGCACGTTGACGATGCGCGGCTTCGCGTCGGGATGCGCCGGGTCGGCGACCTCGAGATACGGGCCGTACTTGCCGAACCGCAGCGTGGCCGTGTCGGTGATCCGCGTCGCATTCAGCGCCCGCGCATCGATCTCGCCCAGGTTGTCGACCACCTGGCGCAGGCCCACCTGAGTGTCGTTGCCGTAGTAGAAGGAGTGCAGCCACTCGATGCGCTTCTGCTCGCCACGGGCGATTGCGTCGAGGTCGTCCTCGAGGGCGGCGGTGAAGTCGTAGTCGATGAGATCGGCGAAGTGCTGCTCGAGCAGCCGCACCACGCTGAACGCCATCCACGTCGGAACGAGCGCCTGCCCGCGCTTGGTCGCATAGCCGCGGTCGATCACGGTGCCGATGATGCTGGCGAACGTCGACGGGCGCCCGATGCCGTGCTCCTCGAGCGCCTTGACCAGCGACGCCTCCGTGTAGCGCGGCTTCGGGGTGGTGCGGTGGGGCTTCGCCTCGGCGTCCGCAACGCCGAGCACGTCTCCGACGGCGACCGCCGGGAGCGACTGGTTCTCCGCGGCATCGGCGGCATGGCGCTTCTCATCGCGTCCCTCCTCGTACGCCTCCAGGAACCCCTTGAAGGTGTACACCGTGCCGGACGCGGTGAACTCGGCCGTGCGCCCATCGGCGTCGACGGCGATCGTGACCGTGGTGGTCTCGTACTTCGCGTCCGACATCTGGCTGGCGACGGTGCGCTTCCAGATCAGGTCGTAGAGACGCGACTCCTCGCGGTCGAGCTGAGACGCCACCGAGGCGGGTGTGCGGAACCGCTCACCGGACGGACGGATCGCCTCGTGCGCCTCCTGCGCGTTCTTGCTCTTGCCCTTGTACACGCGGGGCTTCAGCGGCACGGCGGCATCGCCGTAGAGCGCGACCGCCTGCGACCGGGCCGCCTGCACCGCCTGGGTGCTGAGGGCGACCGAGTCGGTGCGCATATAGGTGATGTAGCCCTTCTCGTAGAGGCGCTGGGCGACACTCATCGCCTGCTTCGCGCTCATCGAGAGCTTGCGCCCCGCCTCCTGCTGCAGCGTGGAGGTCGTGAAGGGGGCGTAGGGGCTGCGGGTGCCGGGCTTCGCCTCGACCTTGGTGACGCTGCCGGATCCGACGGCATCGACGGCGGCGGCGAGCGCGGCGGCCGCCTTCTCGTCGAGGATGACGACGGCCTTCTTCAGGGCGCCGTTGTCGTCGAAGTCCGTGCCGCGGGCGATCGCGCCGCCGTCCAGGCGGACCAGGCGCACCGTGAAGGCGGAGCCCGACGCGGATGCCGTGGCGTCCACATCCCAGTACTCGGCCGAGACGAACGCCATGCGCTCGCGCTCGCGGTCCACGATCATGCGGGTCGCGGCCGACTGCACACGGCCCGCGGAGAGGCCCGACTTGACCTTGTACCAGAGTACCGGCGAGACGTCCCACCCGTACAGGCGGTCCAGGATCCGGCGGGTCTCCTGCGCGTCGACGAGCGCGAGGTCGAGCTCGCGGGTGTTGCCGACCGCGGCCTGGATCGCGTCCTTGGTGATCTCGTGGAAGACCATCCGCTTGACCGGCACCTTGGGCTTCAGCGTCTCCAGCAGATGCCACGCGATGGCCTCGCCCTCGCGGTCCTCATCGGTGGCGAGCAGGAGCTCGTCAGCGGTCTTCAGCGCGCGCTTGAGCTCGGCGACGGTCTTGGTCTTGCGATCCGAGACGACGTAATAGGGGTCGAAGTCGTGGTCGACGTCGATCGAGTACTTGCCGTACGCCTGCTTGTCGGCGGCCGGGATGTCCTTCTTGTCGGCCAGGTCACGGATGTGACCCACCGAGCTGAGCACCTCGAAGCCTTCGCCGAGATAGCCCTGAATGGACCTCATCTTCGTCGGAGACTCGACGATGACAAGCTTCTTGCCTTGCGCCACGGGTGCGTCCTTTCGTCGAAGCACACCATACACACCGCGCCGGAGTCGGGGACTCAGCGCGATCATCCGTCGCCCGCAGGAGGTTCGGGTGGTCCTGCACGGGATCCGGCGACGGCCGGGAATCCAGCGTACGCCGCCGCGACGTGCACGGTGACCACGGCGCCCTCGATGCGACAGTCCTGCAGAGCCGCCTGGTGCGCCTGCGCGACCCGGGCGGCGAGGGCACAGGGGTCATCCGCCACGGGGATCGCTCCCGACAGCGCATCGGCCGCGGCGAGCGCGGCGGCATCGGCAGCCGCGGCCATCCGCTGCGATGTCGCGCCGGCCCCGCCGACCATGGCAGCGCCGAGCCCGAGCACCGCCGTCACGGCGATCCCGCCGACCGCGAGTGCGGAGCCCGCCATCACCGGCCCCCGTCCAAGGCGCACCCGGTCGCGCGGATCGGCACGGCGATCCCGACGAGGATGCGCGTCTCGGCCGAGGCGGTCACGCAGACCAGGTCGTCGGATCTGCTCACCGCGAATCCGGCCGCCGGATCCGCTCGCGCGACCGCGGCCCCGGCCCCGCCGGCGTCGTCGCCCCTGCCGAGGATGCGCGCCGCGTCCGCCACCGCGTCCTGCAGCGCCACCATGCGCATACCCGCGCCCAGCGCGCCGACACCGAGCAGCAGCGTCAGCACGACGATCGGCAGGGCGACGGCAAGTTCCGCCGTGGCGGAGCCGCGCTCACGGTCGCGGCGCCCTGCCCCGGTCGAAGTGTGCCCACGACCGGGACGGCGGCCGATCGGGCTCCGCAGTGTCACGCCACCGTCAGCGCGCGGCGCACGAGATCCGTCAGGATCCCGCGCACCTCGTCGCTGCGCATGATCACGACGAGCAGGCCGGCGAAGGCGACCGCCGCCATCGTCGCGATGGCGTACTCCGCCGTGGCCGCGCCGCTCTCGTCGCCGAACAGCAGGGCCGCGCGCCGCCGGGTGAGCGGCGGCAGGGCGACGACCGGCGACGCCGACGCGGCCATATCGGGTTGCCGGATCGGCGACGACATCACGCCGATCGGGAGTTGGATCTGGTTCATGGTCTTCCTTCTCTCTTCTCTTTCTGTATGACGGCACCAGGTCGGGAGCCGTCGGGTTCAGCTGAACGGCAGCGGGGTCGTGGACAGCACGCTGAGGATCAGAGGCGCGACGCCGAGCAGCATGAACGCCGGCAGCGTGCAGGACCCGAGCGGAAGCAGCAGGCGCGAGCTCAACCGCGCGGCGCCCAACCGTCCGGCGGTGCGGGCATCGCGCCTCGCGCGATCCGCCTCAGCCCGCAGCAGTTCCACCGCCGGCACTCCGGCGGCGGTGGACAGACGCAGCACGCGCTCGATCGCCTCCTCGGCGGTCGCCGGGTCGTCGTCCGCCGTGCTCTCCTGCTCCACGAGCGATCGAGCGCGCGGGATCGCGGTTCCCCCGGTGAGCGCGACCACGAGCAGCTCGGCGCCGATCCCCGGGATCCCCGGTTCCGGCGCGGCTCGTCGCACCATCGCGCTGGTCCATGCGCGCGCGGCCCACAGCAGCCCGAGACCGGACGCCAGGCAGCCCCATCCCGCGGGCTGCGTGAGCAGCACCGTCATCGTGTCGAAGCCGAGAGCGGTCCCCAGCAGCAGGCCGACCAGCGGCAGCCACAGCATGAGCCGGGCCGTGCCGGCAGGTTCCGCCAGCGCGACCGAGACTTCGGCTCTGATGTCACCGGCGCCCTCGAGCGCGGCGGCGATCGCGCGCAGCACCTCGCCCAGCGGCGCGCCCACCGTCGCGGCGATCCCCCACGCCGCGGCGACCGTGCGCCATACCTCGCCCCGGATGCGGATCGCGTCGACCAGCGCGCGCCCCTGCTCCACATCGGCGAGCACGGCGACCGCGTCGGCCGAGCCGCTCTCCGCCAGGTGCCGCCAGGCCGTCAGCGGCGCCGCGCCGGCCTGCAGCAGCACGGCCAGCGTGCGCACGACCTCCGCGACCTCGGCCTCGCTGCGCTCGCCCCCACCCCGCAGACGCCGATGTCCCGACCGCACACGCCCACCGGGGCGGGGCGGCCGCTTCACGCGCCTCACCACGGCCGCACCTCCTCGATGCCCAGGTGCTCACCCTCGAGCCGCAGTACGCCCACCTGCGCGAGCCGGCGCACCCCGCCCGTCGCACGGACCAGATGCAGCACGTAGGCGAACGCGCTCACGGCCTGACGCGCGAGCGCCGGCGGATCCATCCCTGCCAGCGCGCCCAGCGCTTCCAGCCGGGCAGGAACATCGGCGAGCCCGCTCGCGTGCAGGGTGCCCGCGCCGCCGTCGTGGCCCGTGTTCAGTGCGGTCAGCAGATCTCGGATCTCCTCGCCGCGGCACTCCCCCACGATCAGCCGGTCCGGCCGCATCCGCAGGGACTCGCGCACGAGGCGGGCCACGCTGATCGCGCCGACGCCCTCCAGGTTCGGCTGCCGGGCCTCGAGCGACACATGGTGCGCATGCCGCGGCCGCAGCTCGGCGACGTCCTCGATCGTGACGATCCGCTCCTGTGGCGGCACGTGCGCGAGCAGGGCCGCCAGCATCGTGGTCTTCCCCGTGCCGGTTCCTCCCGTGATCAGCACGTTCTTCCGCTCGCGCACCGTGCGCTCGAGCCAGGCCCGCTGCGCCGCGTCGACAGCCCCGAGCCGGCCCAGGTCGGCGAGATCCGCGGCGCGCACCCGCGGGATCCGCACCGATACCGCGGTTCCGCTGGTCGACACCGGCGCGAGCACGGCGTGCACGCGCACGCCCGAGGCGAGCCGCACGTCCACGCAGGGGGCCTGATCGTCGAGGTGCCGGCCACCGAGGGCGACCAGTCGCACGGCGAGCTCGCGCACCTCCCGCTCCGACGCGGTCCATCCGGGTACCGGCTCTGCGCCGGCGCCGCGATCGAGGAAGAGGCCGCCGGCGCCGTTCAGGAACAGATCCGTCACCCGCGGGTCTGCGGCGTGCGCGGCCAGCTCGCCGAATGCCGGATCCAGTTCCAGCCGCTCGGCGGCGGCAGCGGATCCGCGCGGGACGATCACGAAGGACGAGGCCATGTCCCGACGCTAGGCATCCACGCCCGGGGGCAGGACGGGGTTCGCGCAAACCGTGCACAACCTGTGGTCCGGCCGGTCTGTGCGGAGCGAGCGGCGGCCTGCGACGCCGGCGGTTGCGCCCCGCGACTCGACAGGAGCATTGCCACTCCGCGGAACGGATCCGGCCGGTTCCTCCTCCGCAGACGCGATCGTCCTGCAGAAGTGCGGCGCGGAGGCTGTCGCGCACGCCGCGGGCAGAGGAGAGGTGGGCGGCATCCCACGGGGGGAATGGGATGCCGCCCGACTGCGGCCGGCGGTGGGGGGAACCGTCGGAGCCGCAGGAAGCCGGATTCGATTGATCGGCCGTCGGACAGTGTACGTCTGAAAAGGAGCCGTACAAAACGGATCCGAATACCGACTTCCGTCGGTAGTGAGAGACTCTGGGCACGGCTAGATTCGCCGATGTCCCGGCTCACGCCGCGATGCCCCCCGCCGCAAAGGAGCGCCCTCTCATCATGAGCAGCCAGATCGATCACGTCTTCGACGAGACCCGCGTCTTCCCGCCTTCTCCCGAGTTCGCCGCAGCGGCCGTCGCACAGCCCGAGATCTACACCGAGGCGGCCACCGATCGCGAGGCCTTCTGGGCGAAGCAGGCCCGCGAGCTGCACTGGCACACGCCGTTCACCGAGGTGCTGGACTGGTCGGCGCCGCCGTTCGCGACGTGGTTCGCCGACGGCGAGCTCAACGTCGCATACAACTGCCTCGATCGACACGTGGAGGCCGGAAACGGCGACCGCGTCGCCCTGCTCTGGGAGGGCGAGCCCGGCGATGAGCGCCGCATCACCTATGCCGAGCTGACCGACGAGGTCAAGCGCCTGGCGAACGTGCTCGAAGGGCTCGGCGTCGGCCACGGCGACCGCGTCGCCATCTACCTGCCGATGATCCCCGAGGCTGTGGCCTCGATGCTCGCCGTCGCGCGCATCGGCGCGATCCACTCCGTCGTCTTCGGAGGCTTCAGCGCCGACAGCCTGCGCTCGCGCATCGACGACGCGGGCGCCAAGGTGGTCATCACCTCAGACGGCGGCTACCGCAAGGGCAAGGCGTCCGCACTGAAGCCCACCGTCGATCAGGCGCTGGCGGATCGCGGATCCGGCGAGCAGACCACGGTCGAGCACGTCATCGTGGTCCAGCGCTGCGAGAACGAGATCGACTGGGATGACGAGCGCGATCTCTGGTACCACGACGTGGTGGGTGCGGCCTCGAACGCGCACGACGCGCAGGCGTTCCCCGCGGAGAACCCGCTGTTCATCCTCTACACCTCGGGCACCACCGGAAAGCCCAAGGGCATCCTGCACACGTCCGGCGGTTACCTCACCCAGGCGTCGTACACGCACCGCGTGGTCTTCGACCTGAAGCCCGAGACCGACGTCTACTGGTGCACCGCCGACATCGGGTGGGTCACCGGACACTCGTACGTGGCGTACGGGCCGCTCGCCAACGGCGCCACGCAGGTCATGTACGAGGGCACGCCGGAGACCCCGCAGCAGGGACGCTGGTGGGACATCATCCAGAAGTACGGCGTCACCACGCTCTACACGGCCCCGACCGCGATCCGCTCGTTCATGAAGCTGGGCCGCGAGATCCCCAATCAGTACGACCTGACGTCGCTGCGCCTGCTCGGATCCGTCGGCGAACCGATCAACCCGGAAGCCTGGATCTGGTACCGCGACGTCATCGGCGGCAGCCGCACGCCGATCGTGGACACCTGGTGGCAGACCGAGACCGGCGCGATCATGGTCTCCCCACTTCCCGGCATCACCGCGACCAAGCCGGGCTCGGCGCAGATGCCGGTGCCCGGCATCTCGATCGACGTGGTCGATGACGACGGCACTCCCGTGGGCATCGGCGGCGGCGGGCTGCTGGCGATCACCGAGCCCTGGCCGAGCATGCTGCGCGGCATCTGGGGCGACCCGGAGCGGTTCAAGGAGACGTACTGGGAGAAGTTCGAGAAGCAGGGCTACTACTTCGCGGGTGACGGCGCGCGCTTCGACGAGGACGGCGACCTGTGGCTGCTCGGCCGTGTCGACGACGTGATGAACGTGTCCGGCCACCGCCTCTCCACCGCCGAGATCGAGTCCGCGCTCGTGGCGCACGAGGCGACCGCCGAGGCCGCCGTCGTCGGCGCCTCCGACGAGACCACCGGTCAGGCGGTCGTCGCGTTCGTGATCATCAAGGAGAGCTACATCCGTGCGCACTCCCCCGAGGGCCTCGCGCAGCTGCTGCGCGGCTGGGTCGGCGAGCAGATCGGCCCGATCGCCCGCCCGCGCGACGTCTACATCGTCGGCGAACTGCCCAAGACCCGCTCCGGCAAGATCATGCGCCGCCTGCTGCGCGACGTGGCCGAGGGCCGTGAGGTCGGCGACACGACGACCCTCGCCGACACGATGGTGATGTCGACCATCTCGGCGCAGGTGAAGTAGCGGATCCGGATCCCCCGGACGGCAGAAGGGGCCGCTCCCCGAACGGAGAGCGGCCCCTCTGTCGTGAGGCACTCAGTCGAGGGTGAAGACGACCTCGACCTCGACCGGGCTGTCCAGCGGCAGCACCGACACACCGACGGCGGCACGGACGTGCTTGCCGGCGTCGCCGAAGACCTCACCCAGCACCTCGCTCGCGCCGTTGATCACGCCGGGCTGGCCCGAGAAGGACGGGTCGGAGGCGACGAAACCGCCCACGCGCAGCACTCCGCCGAGGCGGTCCACGCCGCCGGCCGCATCGGCGGCCGCAGCGATCGCGTTCAGCGCGCACACACGGGCGAGCCCCTTGGCGTCATCCGCCGGGACCTCCGCGCCGACCTTGCCGGTGGTGGGCAGCGATCCGGCCACGAACGGCAGCTGACCGGAGGTGTACACGAGTCCGGCATGCACCCGGGCGGGCACGTAGGCGGCCACAGGGGCGGCGACGGACGGGAGCTCGATACCGAGCTCGGCGAGGCGGGCGCTGATGGTCATGCAGATTCTCCTTCGAACTGGCGCGCGGCCTCCGCGGCGGCGGAAAGGCCGGTGTTGGCGGCGGTGTCGCCGCCGACCGGACGCTTGAAGTACGCGACGAGCCCACCCTCGGGCCCGGTGACGACCTGCACCAGCTCCCAGCCCTGCTTGCCCCAGTTGTTCAGGATGGCGGCGGTGTTGTGGATCAGCAGCGGTGTGGTGAGGTATTCCCACGTGGTCATGGCTCTCCCGGAGGGACGGACGCGCTCGGGCGCGTCAAAGTTTGCGTTCAGGGAACTCCCCTACGATCAAGCGTATGCCTCAGACCAAACGCACGCTCACCGGCGTGCTCAGCGGCCTGGCCGGCCTTGTCGGTCTCAGCGTCGTCGCCGGTGTGCTCGTCACGGCCACTGTCACTCCGGTGTTCGCCGTCACCGGAGCTGCCGCCGCCCAGTCGATCGACATGTTCGAGGGCCTGCCCTCCAATCTGAAGGTCGACCGTCCGATGCAGCCGACGACGATCTACTCCAAGGACGCGGCTGGCAACGACCAGGTCATGGCGCGCTTCTACGACCAGAACCGCGTCCCGGTGGCGTACAACCAGGTCGCCCCCGTGCTGTTCGACGCGCTGCTGGCGAGCGAGGACAAGAACTTCTACTCGCACGGCGGCATCGACATCACCGGAACGATCAAGGCCGTCGTCGGCAACGTGAGCGGATCCGCCACCAACGGCGGGTCGTCCATCAGCCAGCAATACGTGAAGAACGTGCTGCTGCAGGAGTGCGAGAAGGGCGTTCCCCTCTCCGACAAGAACCGCGACGACAAGCTGAACCAGTGCTGGGTCGACGCCGCCTCCGCCGTCGGCTCCAAGGGCATCGCGCGCAAGCTGCAGGAGATCCGCTACGCGACGGCGATCGAGAAGCAGTACTCCAAGAACGACATCCTCATCGGTTATTTGAACCTGGTGAACTTCGGCGGCACCACCTACGGCATCGAGGCCGCAGCGCAGCGCTACTTCAGCGTCTCCGCCTCGCAGCTCAACGCGGTGCAGGCTGCGACCCTGGTCGGCATGGTGCAGAACCCGAACGCGTTCCGCATCGACATGCCCGGCGGCACCTACGACTGCGACAAGGACGGCAAGAACTGCAAGAACTCGCAGGCCGACGGCTACCACGACACCCTCGTGCGCCGGAACTACGTGCTCAGCCGCATGGAGGTCCTCGGAAAGATCACCAAGGCGGAGTACGAGGCCGACAAGGCGCAGCCGATCACGCCGGCCATCAAGACCCCGACTTCGGGCTGCGGCGATGCGGGCGGCAACGCCTTCTTCTGCCAGTACGTGATCTCGACGCTGAGGAACGACACGTCCCTCGACTCCGTGCTCGGCCCGGTGAAGGACCGCGCCGACAAGCTGTACCGTGGCGGGCTGAACATCCATACGACGTTGTCAGCGCCGATGCAGGGTGCGGCGCTGCAGGCGATGGCTGACAACACCACCCCCACGATCGAGGGGATGGATTTCGGCGCTTCTGCGGTCACGATCGAGCCGAAAACGGGAAGAATCCTGTCGCTCGCGCAGAACACGGGCTTCACCGAAGAGCAATCCGATACGGCGACCACTGGACTCACGAGCCTGGTGTATGCGGCCGATCAGGCGCACGGCGGAGGAGTGGGATTCTCAGTCGGATCAACGTACAAGATTTTCACGCTGATCGACTGGCTGGAGAAGGGCCATTCCCTGCGCGAGTCTGTGGATGGCAACCTCAAGTGGATGAACTTCAAATGCGGTGACCAGACGATGCGAGCAGACGCCGGCGCGATCAAGAACTTCCAAAATCAGCGTGGCTACACCGGGACTCCGCTGCAGTTCACTGCAGCGTCGCTGAACAGTGGTTTCCTTGGCATGGCTTCCAAGCTCGATATCTGCGACATCAACGACGTCGCCGCTCGGATGGGCGTTCATCTGGGCACGGAGTACAAGGGCAAGATGCTCCCAGTGAACAACCGGGAGAACATCGCCGACGATCAAGGGAACGTCCTTGCACTCGCACCCGCGCCGTTCGATGTCCTCGGGTCGAAGAACATCGCCCCCCTCGATATGGCCTCCGTCTACGCCACGATCGCCAACAACGGCACGCGCTGCGATCCGCACGCGATCGATAAGATCACCGGTCCCGACGGCGTCGACCTCCCGCTGCCGCCGACCACCTGCACCGAGGTCGTGAAGCCCGACATCGCAGCGGCCACCGCCTACGCTCTGCAGGGAGTGATGAACTCCGGCGGCACCGGATCGCAGGCAAACCCCGGTGATGGCACCCCGCTGATCGGCAAGACGGGTACGCACAACAACGCGCAGACGATGCTTATGGCGTCGTCCACAGGCTCGACCACGGGCGTGTGGGTCGGTCAGGCGAACGGCGATGTCGTCGACATCAACGACTTTTACACCAAGGACACCAACGTCCCGAACATCCGCTATTACCTCAGCCGTCAGATCCTAACCACAGCGGACGAGCTGTTCCCCGGCGGTGCGTTCCCCGATCCGCAGCAGAGCGCGCTCAAGCAGTCCTACACCAACCTGCCCAGCGTGGTCGGCATGACCGTCGACCAGGCGACGCAGACGCTCGAGGGTGCCGGGTTCTCGGTCTCCGTCGGTGCGGCCGTGCAGAGCAACCTGCCGACCGACCAGGTCGCCCAGCAGGATCCGGGTCCCGGTCAGGTCGTCACCGGCAGCACGATCACGATCTCGCCGAGCAACGGCCAGGGCGCCACTGTGCCGAACGTGGTAGGGATGACCATGGGCGACGCCGCTAACGCGCTGAAGGCCGCGGGCTTCCAGGCAGCGAAGGGCACCTGTACGCCCGGCAACGGCGACGACTCCGGCACCGTCTCGGCGACGAACCCCGCTGCGGGGACAGCGGCTCCGAAGGGCTCGTCCGTCACGCTCAACTATGTGAAGAAGAACTGCTGAGGATGACGTCCTCTCGCACCACCCGATCGGCCCTCATCGCACTCGGTGCGGTGGGGGCCGCCGGTGTCGCGGCCGCCACCTGGGGCATCGGCATCGAGCGCTACCTCTTCACCCTGCGACACGCGACGGCGCGATCGCTGCCTGCGGGATCCCGTCCCCTGCGGATCCTGCACGTGTCCGACGCCCACATGGCGCCCTGGCAGCACCGCAAGCAGCGCTGGCTCGCGTCGCTGGCGGAACTGCGTCCCGACCTGGTCGTGAACACCGGCGACAACCTCGGCCATGAGCACGGCCTCGAAGGCGTCCGCGCGGCGTTCGCCCCGTTCGCCGGAACGCCGGGCGTCTTCGTGCACGGATCCAACGACAAGTACGCACCGTCGCCGCGCAATCCGTTCCGCTATTTCATGGGCCCTTCGGCGCGCTCCATCACGGCCCCGAAGCTCGACACCGCGGCTCTGGACCGGTTCTTCACCGACGACCTCGGCTGGGTCGATCTGGACAACACCGCGTCGAGCCTCCAGGTCGCCGGATCCCGACTGGACCTGTTCGGCGTCGACGACGCGCACCGCGACTGGGACGAGCTCGACGCGCTGCCCGCGGCCATCGACGCGCTGGGCCCTCGCCCTGCCGACGTGCCCGTCCTGGGTGTCACGCACGCGCCGTACCAGCGCGTGCTGAACTCGTTCACGGACCTCGGTGCAGACGCGATCCTCGGCGGTCATACGCATGGCGGCCAGGTGTGCATCCCCGGTTTCGGCGCGATCGTGGCGAACTGCGACATCCCGCTGAAGCAGGCGAAGGGTCTCAGCACGTGGTCCCACGCGGGTCGCACGGTGCCACTGAACGTGAGCGCCGGCTGCGGCCACTCGATCTACGCCCCTGTCCGGTTCGCCTGCCGACCCGAGGCGACGCTGCTGACGCTCCTGCCCCGTGGCTGAAACCCGGGCTGGCTTCTGGCCGCCTCGCCCGGCGACGACACCTGGTCGATCGGCGACCGCCTTTGCACCAGCCCGCTCATGCTCGGTTGTTACAACCGCATCGGCAGCGACCCGGGAGACCATGACCTTCAGTCGGGCGAGACCGTGGTCCTCCGTCCCGACATGAACGTCGAATGGGTGCCCCGGACCGGGTGATGAAGGCGGGCGCGGAGGGAGTGCGCGATTCCGCCACGCGCGGGTTCCGCCTCGATTCGCCCCAGGCACGCTCGCCGTATAGACTTGAACGGTTGCCACGGGGTGTGGCGCAGCTTGGTAGCGCGCTTCGTTCGGGACGAAGAGGCCGCAGGTTCAAATCCTGTCACCCCGACACAATCGATGAGGGACCGATCCATTGGATCGGTCCCTCACTCGTTCCAGGCAAAGCGCCTCCGGCTCCCTCTCATCCGGATCCTCTACGCTGGAATCGCTATGACGACGCCCCGCCTGGTCGCCTTCGACCTCGACGACACCCTCGCCCCTTCCAAGGGTGCGATCGCTCCCCGCATCGCCGACCTTCTCCTCGCCCTGGCGCAGCGGGTCGAGGTCGCCATCATCTCCGGCGGCAACGAGGAGCAGTTCCGCACCCAGGTCGTATCGCGACTCGGCGACGCCGACGCCCGGATTCTGCAGCGCATCCACCTGTTGCCCACCTGCGGCACCCGCTACCTCCGTCACGACGGATCCGACTTCGCCCTCGTCTACGCGCGCGACCTCAGCGACCTGCAGAAGACCGCCGCCCTCGCCGCCCTCGAAGAAGAGGCCCACCGCCTCGGACTCTGGGAGAGCGAGACCTGGGGGCCCATCCTCGAAGACCGCGGCTCGCAGATCACGTTCTCCGCTCTTGGTCAGAAGGCCCCCCACGACGCGAAGAAGGCCTGGGATCCGGACGGATCCCGCCGCGCCGTCCTCCGCGACGCCGTCGCTTCCCGCGTGCCCGACCTCGAAGTCCGCTCCGGCGGATCCACCTCGATCGACATCACGCGCGCCGGCATCGACAAGGCCTACGGGATGACCGAGCTCGCCGAACGAACCGGCATCCCCTTCACGGACATGCTCTTCTACGGCGACCGCCTCGACGAGGGGGGCAACGACTACCCCGTCAAGGCCCTCGGCGTGCCCTGCGTCGCCGTGGAGGGCTGGGAGGACACCGCGGACCACCTGGACGCGCTGCTGCCCGTGCTGGACGCCGATCCGGTCGCCCCGCAGGCGCTCTGACGCTCAGCCGACGTCGCGCGCGAGCTGGCGGATCCGCGCGGCATAGCGCTCGATCGAGGCCGTCGCCGCCGCCTCTTCGGGGCGGTTGAGATAGCCGTGGGTCGTGCCGGGTTCGGTCGCGACGTCGACCGGGATCCCCGCGGCGGCGAGCGTGCGGGCGAAGAGCTCCCCCGACACGCGGAGCTCGTCGACCTCGGCGTTGATCATGATGACGGGCGGGTAGCCCGCCACCTCGGCGATGCTCGCGAGGCCGGGAGCCGCCGACGGCGTCGCCTGCTCCACCGGGCCCCCGAGGTAGTTCTCATACATCGTGCGTACGGAGTCCGCACCGAACACGTCGGCGTCGGGATCCGCGTCCAGCGCGGCACGCAACGCCCGATCCGGCGCAGGCTGCACCGCCAGGAGCGTGGGATACGCGAGCACGGCGAGCGCCGGCATCGCGGCACCTGGCCGTCCGGACAGCCGCAGCGTGGCGGAGGCCGCGAGGTTGCCGCCCGCACTGGTACCGCCGAGCGCCCACGATCCGCCGGCGATCCCGGACTCCACCGCCCAGGCGAACGCCGCCACGACGTCGTCCACGGGCACCGGGTGGTGCGCGCCGCTCGACCCGGCACGCGCGACCCCACCCAGACGCGGCGGCGCCAGCCGGTAGTCCACGGAGACGACCGCGATGTCGCGCTCCGCGAAGGAACGTGAGACCCAGTCCGCCTCCGGCATGTCCAGGTCGCCCCCGGAGAAGCCGCCACCGTGCAGCCAGACCAGCCCGGGCCCCGCGGGCGCGGACGGGTGATACACCCGCACCGGGATCGCTCCATGCGGACCGTCGATGCGCCGGTCCTCGACTTCGACCCGGCCAGAGGCACCCGAGGTCATCGCGCCGCGACCTCGGCAGCGCTCGACGCCACCGGCACCAAGCGGGTGAGCTGGGTGACGTGACGCGGTTCCAGCTCGGCCAGCGATGAGACGCCGAGCAGGCGCATCGTGCGCTCGATCTCGGTGCGCAGGATCGCGATCGTGCGGTCCACGCCACGGCGTCCGCCGGCCATGAGGCCGTACAGGTAGGCGCGCCCGATGAGCGTGAAGTCCGCGCCCAGGGCGACCGCGGCGACGATGTCGGCGCCGTTCATGATGCCGGTGTCGACCATGACGGTGAAGTCGTCGCCCACCGCTTTGCGCACCTGCGGCAGCAGGTGGAACGGGATCGGCGCCCGGTCCAGCTGACGGCCGCCGTGGTTGGAGAGCACCACGCCGTCCACACCGTGCGTGTCCTTCAGCCGCACCGCGTCCTCGACCGTCTGCACGCCCTTCACGATGAGCTTGCCGGGCCAGATGCCGCGGATCACCTCGAGGTCGTCATAGCCGATCGTGGGATCCATCGCCGCATCGAGCATCTCGCCGACGGTGCCCCCGGTCGTCGACAGCGACGCGAACTCGAGCTTGGGAGTGGTCAGGAAATCGATCCACCACCACGGCCGCGGGATCGCGTTGATGATGGTTCCGAGGGTGAGCTGCGGCGGGATCGAGAACCCGTTGCGCTTGTCGCGCAGGCGCGCGCCCGCGACCGGCGTGTCGACCGTGAACATCAGCGTGTCGAACCCGGCCTCGGCGGCGCGACGGGTGAGGCCGTAGGAGATCTCGCGGTCGCGCATCACGTACAGCTGGAACCAGTTGCGCCCGGCGGGGTTGGTCTTCCCGACATCCTCGATCGAGGTGGTGCCGAGCGTGGACAGCGTGAAGGGGATCCCGGCGGCCGCCGCGGCGCCCGCACCGGCGACCTCGCCCTCCGTCTGCATGAGGCGGGTGAATCCTGTCGGCGCGATCCCGAAGGGCAGCGCGCTTGGAGCACCCAGGATCGTCGTGGACGTGTCCAGCTCGGGTGCCGGCGCGAGGATTCCCGGGTGGAACTCCACGTCCTCGAACGCCTGCCGGGCGCGGGCCAGCGACAGCTCGCCCTCGGCTGCGCCGTCGGTGTAGTCGAAGGCCGCCTTGGGCGTGCGACGCTTCGCGATCGTGCGCAGATCCGAGATCGTCAGCGCCCCCTCGAGGCGGCGCTTCGTGCCGTCGAGTTCGGGCTTCTTGAAACTCATCAGCTCGAAGATCTCGGCGGGGTTGGGGAGCTGGCGCTGCACCATGGAGGGTCCTTCCGATCAGGGGTTCGTGTCGGCCGCGCCGGCCAAGCCGGTCGCGGCGTAGTAGCCGGTGATGTGGTCGCGCACGAGCGCCGCCGCCGCGTCGGCGCGGCCCTCATCGATCGCGCGGACGATGTCGCGATGCTCGGCGCGGAGCCGCGCCGCCATGTCCGTCCAGTCGTCGATTCCGGCGGATCCGGTGCGGACGTACGATTCGATGCTGTCGCGCAGGCCTGTCATCATCGCCGAGACCACGGTGTTCCCGCTCGCCTCGGCCAGCGTGAGGTGCAGCTGCGCGTCGAGCGCGAGGAAGTCGGCGGCACCCAGGTCGGCGTCCATCGCGTCGAGGAGCCGATGGGCTTCCGCCGTGTCGGCTGCCCCTCCGGCGAGCGCCATGACGACGGCCTGTTCCAGGATGAGGCGGGTACCGACCACGTCGGCGATCGGGAAGCTCTGGGCGGCGACCTGCAGGCGCAGCAACGCGGAAAGCCCCCCTCCGGGAGCGGCGATGACGATCGCCCCCGCCTGCGGGCCGGATCCGGTCGAGGTGCGGATGAGTCCCATCACCTCGAGCACGCGGATCGCCTCGCGCACACTGGAGCGCCCCACTCCGAGCTCGGCCGCCAGATCGCGTTCGCTGGGCAGCCTGTCCCCGGGGCCGAGCACGCCGTCGAGGAGGCGCTGTTCGACGTGCTGCAGCACTGTGCGCCAGGTGCGCGCGGGTGCGTCGCTGCGGTCGGGCATCCGTCCTCCTGTGGTCAGACCACAGCTTAAGCCGTGTGGTCAGACCACGCAACAAGGCGTCGACTTCGCCGGGGTCGTGGAGCGAGGACGCGAAGCGACCGAGACGAAACGCGGCGACCTCGCGAGCGCACCCCGTTTCGTCTCGCGGAGACCCGCACTGAGCGAGCGCAGCGAGTCGAAGCGTCGCTCAACGACCGGGAGGGGCACTCCCGGTCAGCCCAGGCGGCCGCCGGACTCCTGCAGGTAGCAGTGCCCGCACAGCGACTCGTAGGTGGTGACGAGCTCGTCGCCCGCACCGTCGATCGCGACCTGGTCGCCGTCGAACACGAAGCGGTCGCCGATCCGGCGTCCGTTGAACACGGCCTTGCGACCGCACCGGCAGATCGTCTTGAGCTCCTCGAGCGTGTGCGCGATCGCGAGCAGGCGTCCGGAGCCCGGGAAGGCGTGCGTGAGGAAGTCGTTGCGGATGCCGTACGCGAGCACCGGGATGTCGTCCTCGACCGAGATGCGGAACAGGTCATCGACCTGGGCCGGATCCAGGAACTGCGCCTCGTCCACGAGCAGGCAGGCGACGTCGTTGCCGGCACGCCGGACACGGTCGCGCTCGCGATGGAAGAGCGCTCGCGCGCCCTCCCCCGCTCCGATCAGGAAGTCGACCTCACGGGTCATGCCGAGGCGGCTCTCCACCTGCGATGCGCCCTTGGTGTCGATCGCGGGCTTGGCGAGCAGTACGTGCTGGCCGCGCTCCTCGTAGTTGTAGGCGGCCTGCAGCAGTGCCGTGGACTTGCCGGAGTTCATCGCCCCGTAGCGGAAGTACAGCTTGGCCACGGCGCCGGGTCAGGCCGTCAGGTCAAGCGTCTTCGCGGTGGCGCCCATCGATGCGCGCGCGTCGGCGGCGGAGTCGTTGAGCTTCTCGCCGAGCGTCGGGATCAGCTCCTGCAGCTTCGGCTCCCACTCGCCGTACTGCTCCGGGAAGCAGCGCTGCAGCACGTCCAGCATGACCGGCACGGCGGTGGACGCGCCCGGGGAGGCCCCGAGCAGGCCCGCGATCGTGCCGTCGGCGGCCGCGACGACCTCGGTGCCGAACTGCAGCTTGCCGGCCTTCATGACCTGCGCGCGCTGACCGGCCTGGAGCAGCTCCCAGTCGCCGTCCTGTGCGGTGGGCATGAACTCCCGCAGCGTGTCGACCTTCTTGCGGTGCGTCTTCAGCAGCTCGCTGACCAGGTACTTGATGAGGTCGAAGTTCGTGAACGCGACCTTGAGCATGCTGCCCAGGTTGTGCGGGCGCACCTGGGTGACGATGTCCAGCATCCCGCCCTGCTTCAGGAACTTCGGGCTGAACGTGGCGAAGGGACCGAACAGCAGGCTCGTCTCGCCGTCGACGACGCGGGTGTCGAGGTGCGGCACCGACATCGGCGGTGCGCCGACCGGAGCCTGCGAGTACACCTTGGCCTGGTGCTTGGCGACGATCGCCGGATTCGACGTCTTCAGCCACTGGCCGCCGATCGGGAAGCAGCCGTAGCCCTTGATCTCGGAGATGCCGGATCCCTGCAGCAGCTTGAGCGCCCAGCCACCGGCCCCGACGAACACGAAGCGCGCGTTGACCGAGCCCGGAGTGTGACCGACGACGTTGCGGTAGCGGACGTCCCAGGTGCCGTCCTTGCGCTGCTTCAGCTTGCGGACCTCGTGGCCCAGCAGCAGCGTGAAGCGGTCGTCCTCGGTGAGGTGGTCGAAGAGCTGGCGGGTGAGGGATCCGAAGTCGACATCGGTGCCGCTCGGCACGCGGGTCGCGGCGAACGGCTCGCCCTTGCGGCGCTGCTCCATCAGCAGGGGCGCCCACTGGTTGATGACGCGGGAGTCCTCGCTGAACTCGATCCCCGCGAACAGCGGCTGCTCCTTGAGCACCTCGTAGCGGTGACGCAGGTAGTCGACATCCTTCTGCCCGCGCACGAACGTCATGTGCGGCGTGGAGTTGATGAACGTCGTGGGCGCGCCGAGCACACCGCGCTCGACCAGCGTCGACCACAGCTGACGGCTGAGCTGGAACTGCTCGTTGATGCCGATCGCCTTCGCGGGATCCAGCGCACCGTCCTTGCCCTCGGGCATGTAGTTCAGCTCGCACAGGGCCGCGTGGCCTGTGCCCGCGTTGTTCCACGCGTTCGAGCTCTCCTCCGCGACGTCGCTCAGCCGCTCGAAGGCAACGACCTTCCAGTCGGGCTGCAGTTCACGCAGCAGGGTTCCCAGGGTGGCGCTCATGATGCCACCGCCGATGAGGACGACGTCGACGGATTCAGTCACTCGAACAGTCTAGTTGTCCGCGAGAGCCGAGTTATTCGCCGTGGCGGCCATCCGTCACCGGACATTCGCCACGACGGAGATCGCGAGGCGGGGTGTGCGGTCCCGGGCCTTCGGCCGGCCCGGAAAACCGGGCTCAGGCGCCCAGACGCGCCGCGACGAGCTCCGCGACCTGGACCGCGTTCAGCGCGGCGCCCTTGCGGAGGTTGTCATTGCTGATGAACAGCACGAGGCCCTTGCCCTCCGGCGCGGACTGGTCGGCGCGGATCCGGCCGACGTAGCTCGGGTCCTTGCCCGCGGCGTACAGCGGCGTCGGCACCTCTTCGACCACGACGCCCGGCGCGGCGGCGAGCACGTCGTACGCGCGCTGCGGGGTGATGTCGTTCGCGAACTCGGCGTTGATCGAGAGCGAGTGCCCGGTGAACACCGGCACGCGCACGCACGTCCCCGCGACGCGGAGGTCCGGCAGGCCGAGGATCTTGCGGCTCTCGTTGCGGAGCTTCTTCTCCTCGTCGGTCTCGTTGAGCCCGTCGTCGACGACGGATCCGGCGAGGGGGATGACATCGAACGCGATCGGCGCGACGTACTTCTCCGGCTGCGGGAAGTCGAGCGCGGAGCCGTCGTGCACGAGCTTCAGGGTGTCGCCCTGGGCGAGCACGCCCTCGACCTGACCGAGCAGCTCCTGCGCGCCGGCGAGACCGGATCCGCTCACGGCCTGGTAGGTCGACACGATCAGGCGCTCGAGGCCCGCCTCCGCATGCAGTGCCTTGAGCACGGGCATCGCGGCCATCGTCGTGCAGTTCGGGTTCGCGATGATGCCCTTGGGGGTGTCCGCGATCGCCTCGGGGTTGACCTCGCTCACCACGAGCGGCACCTCGGGGTCCATCCGCCAGGCGCTGGAGTTGTCGACCACGACGGCGCCGGCCGCGGCGAAGCGGGGTGCGTACGCGCGGCTGGCGGTGGCACCGGCCGAGAACAGCGCGATCTCGACGCCGGCCGGATCCGCGGTCTCGACGTCCTCGACGATGACCGGGATGCCGCCGAAGTCGATCGCCGTGCCCGCCGAGCGGGCCGAGGCGAACAGGCGCAGTTCGCGGATCGGGAAGGAGCGCTCCGCGAGGATGTCGCGCATGACGGTGCCCACCTGGCCGGTGGCGCCGACGATGGCGACGGAGAGTCCTGAGTCGGAGATGCGGGTCATGAGGGTGCTTCCTTGGCTACGTGCCGCGGCGGGTGCCGGACGGCGGACGAGGCGGAGGCGCGGTCGCCGGGTATGGCGGATCAGTCCGCGCCTGGCGCCGGTGTCAGGGTTTGGGCGATTCTACCGGGTCCGGCAGGGGCCCGGATCCGGTGCGGGGCGGCCGGCGGCGGATCAGCGACCGGTGCCGGCGGCGACGACGGCTTCGACCTCGCCGTCCAGGCCGTACGCCGCGTGCACGACGCGCGCGGCCTCGGCGAGCTCGTCGCCGCGCACGACGACGGAGATCCGGATCTCGGAGGTCGAGATCATCTCCAGGTTCACGCCCGAGGTCGACAGCGCTTCGAAGAGGATCGCGGAGACGCCCGAGTGGGTGCGCATGCCGGCGCCCACGACCGACAGCTTGCCGATCTGGTCGTCGTGCAGGAGGCTCTCGAAGCCCACGTCGGACTGCTCGGCCGCAAGCGCCTTGAGCGCGGCCGACGCGTCGGACTTCGGCAGCGTGAACGAGATGTCCGTGCGCCCCGTGGAAGCAGCCGACACGTTCTGCACGATCATGTCGACGTTCGCGCCGGACTTGGCGACGATCTTGAAGATCTCCGCGGCCTTGCCCGGCACGTCGGGGACACCCGCGACGGTGACCTTGGCCTGGCTGAGGTCGGTGGCGACACCGGCGACGATCGGCTCTTCCATGGCTGCTCCCTCGGATTCGCGGGGGTTCTTCATGCCCTCGCCCAGAACGTAGGTGCCCTCCGTCGACGTGAAGCTCGACCGGGCGTGGATCAGGACGCCGTGCCGGCGCGCATATTCGACGGCGCGGATGTACAGCACCTTGGCACCGTTCGCGGCGAGCTCGAGCATCTCCTCGCTCGACACGTGCGAAAGCTTGTGCGCGAGCGGAACCACGCGCGGATCGGCCGTGAAGATGCCGTCGACGTCACTGTAGATCTCGCAGACGTCGGCGTCGAGGGCGGCGGCCAGCGCGACCGCGGTGGTGTCGGATCCGCCGCGGCCGAGAGTCGTGATGTCCTGCGTGTCGTCGTTGATGCCCTGGAAGCCGGCGACGATCACGATCGCGCCCTCGTCGAGCGCCTCGCGCAGGCGCGTCGGCGTCACCTCGACGATGCGAGCGGACCCGTGCCGGCTGTCGGTGCGCATGCCGGCCTGCGGCCCGGTGAAGGAGCGCGCGTCGAAGCCCATCGAATGGATCGCCATCGCGAGCAGCGCCATCGAGATGCGCTCCCCGCTGGAGAGCAGCATGTCGAGCTCGCGCGGCGCGGGGATCGGGGCGACCTGGGCGGCCAGGTCGAGCAGCTCGTCCGTGGTGTCGCCCATCGCACTCACGGCGACGACGACGTCGTGTCCGGCGCGACGCGTATCGACGATGCGCTTGGCGACGCGCTTGATGCTCTCTGCGTCGGCGACGGACGAGCCGCCGTACTTCTGCACGATGAGGGCCACGGATCACTCCTGGGGGATGCCGGGCGCCGGAAGCGGCGCACCACCGCACATTCTACGAGCGCACTCCATGCCGGATCCGGTATGTGACGGCGCCTGCGACAGTGTCCGGCCGGGGGTCGAGCCGCGCGCCCGCCCGAGCCGGGACGGCATCCGCACGCGACGGTCAGAGCAGACCGCGCCGACGGGCCTCCGAGACGGCGCCCGTCCGGCTCTCGGCGCCCAGCTTGTCGAGCAGATGCACGATGTGCGTCTTCACGGTGGCCTCCGTGACGAACAGCCGCACGGCGATCTCACGGTTGCTGAGCCCTTCGGCCACGAGCGCCAGCACCTCCTGCTCGCGCGCGGTGAGCTCGACCCGGGGTGCGCGCAGCGCGGCGACCAGACGCTCGTCCCCACCCGGGGTGGGCACCGTGGATCCGGACGCGGCATCCACGATCGCCCGCGAGATGATCTCGACGCCGACCTCCTTGAGCAGGTAGCCGGCGGCGCCCGCCTCCACCGCACGCACGATCTGCGCGTCATGATCGAACGTGGTGAGGATCAGCACCGCGGGCGGCGTCGAGAGCGCTCGCAGCGCCGCGGTCGTGGCGACGCCATCCATGCCCTCGCCCAGGCGCAGATCGCACAGCACCACGTCGGGGTGCAGCTCGCGGGCGGCCTCGATGGCCTCTTCGCCCGTGCCGACCTCGGCGAGGACGTCGAACCCGCGCGCCTCGACGACGGCACGGATCCCCGCGCGCACGATCGGGTGGTCGTCCACGATGATCAGCCGGATGCTCACGCCGCGCCTCCCTCAGTGCTGGAGGCGGTGCCGGAGCCGAGTCCGCGGTCGATGCCCCCGCCCGAGTCGACGCCGGCGTCAGCTCCGGCAGCGAGCGGCAGCGTCGCCTCGATGGTGGTGCCGGCACCGGGAGCGGATCGGATCGAGAGCTCCCCGCCGCCCTCCCGCAGTCGCGAGCGCATCGCGGCGAGACCGTAGGACGCGTCGGACGGGCGTACGGTCTGGTCGAACCCGACGCCGTCGTCCTCGACCCGCAGTCGCACGGATCCGCCGCGGGACGTCAGAGCGACCTGCACCGTCTGCGCCCGCGCATGCCGACGCACGTTCGCGAGAGCGGACTGGGCGACGCGCAGCAGGGCGACCTCGATCGGCGTCGACAACGGAGGAAGATCCGGATCCACCTGCAGCGCACCGGTGACACCGGTCTCGTCGTGCAGGGCGTCGAGCATGCGGGCGAGGGCGGCCGAGAGCGCGGACTCGTCGAGATCCGCGGGTGCGAGGGCCGCGACGATGCGGCGCAGTTCGGTGAGCGAATGCTGGGCGAGCTGCTCGATCTGGCCCGTGCGATCCGGGCGCACCCCGCGTGCCGCGGTCGTCGGCTCCGCGCCTGCAGCGCCCGCAGGAGGCGCCGGATCCAGGCGGGCGAGCATGACGATCGTGCTGAGCTCCTGCGCGATGGTGTCGTGCAGGTCGCGAGCGAGCCGCGTGCGCTCACGCGTGGCGCCGGCCTCCCGCTGACTCGCGGCGAGCTCGTCGTGCAAGCGCTCCGCCTCATGCTGTGCGCGCAGCATCGAGTCGATGAGCCGCTCCCGCTCGGCCGCATCCCGCAGCATGGCGTCGTAGCCGAGCGACACCGCGAACGCGAAGCCGCCGCCGACGAGCGGGCCGATGAGGTGTGCCAGCGACGTGCCGGGCTGCACCCCACCCGGATGCAGCATCGGCGCGACGATCGACGCGGCGAGCACGGCCACCACGAAGGCGAGGGACCACGGGAGCCGCAGCACGTGGCCCGCGAGCAGCAGCAGCGGGAACGCGAGCCACACGAACTCCGCGGACAACGCGAGCATTCCGATCCAGATCGCGAGCAGCCCCAGCATCCACCAGACAGCGGCCCGCTTGTGGGCGAATCCGGCGCCGGCGCCGTACCACGCGAGGTACACGGCCGCGGCGAGCAGAACAGGCAGCAGCTCCCCTTCGATCCCCGCACGGGCCGTGGTGACCACGACGAGCACCACGGTGATGAGGTGCAGGGCGAAACGCGCGCCGCGCAGCATCTGCCAGCGGGCGGAGGCGGGCGCGGTGCTCATGCTCCGATTCTCCCGGGTCGGCGGGAGGTCTGCCCAGCCTCGAGCCTCGTTCCTTCGATGGATGCGCGAACGGGCGGATGAGACGAGTCTGGGGCCATGACCTCTTCCGTCGACATCACCTCCTCGTCGTCCGCCGCGCCCGCCCAGCGTCGCGCCCTCACCCAGCTCTTCATCGCCGCCGTCGTGTGGATCGCCCTCGGGCTCGCCGCAGGGCTGTTCTACCGCGAGTTCACGAAGACGAACGGGTTTCCGAACGGATTCAGCGGGCAGCTCGCCCTCGTGCACACGCACCTGCTCGCCCTCGGCGCCCTGGTCACGCTGATCGTGCTCGCGCTGGAGAGGCTGTTCGCCCTGTCGGCGAGCCGCCTGTTCCGCTGGTTCTTCTGGATCTACAACGCCGGCGTGCTGGTGACGGGCTCGATGATGATGTGGCACGGGATCCTGGATGTGCTGAAGGTCGAGGCGTCCAAGGCGATCTCCGGGATCGCCGGCGCAGGTCACATCCTGATCGGGGCCGCCTTCGTGCTGCTGCTGATCACTCTGTGGAAGGGGATCCGTCGGGCGTCCTGACCTCCGGCGGGACGGCCGGAGCGCGCCGGTGCGCATCGGCCGGCGGCACCGGCTCGGCCGTCAGCTCCACCGCGGTCTCGTCGACCGCCGCTCTCGGCCGCAGCCGGCCGCCGGTACCGGCGAACCAGCATCCGATGATCACCAGCGGGAAGCCGACCAGCAGCCCGGGAGTGAGGGGCTCGGCGAGCACGATGGCACCGAGGACGATCGCGATCACCGGGTTGACGTAGGTGAACAGCGGCGCACGGACCGGCCCGACCTCCTTGATGAGGGCGAAGAAGGCCAGGAACGCAATCGCAGTGCAGATCACGCCCAGGGCGATCAGCGCCGCGATCGACGGAACGGTCGGCACCTGATGCTGGGTCAGCAGGGCGATCGGCAGGTACAGGATCCCGATGAACAGGAGCGCGAGGGTGATCGTGCCGATCGATGGCACGTGGCCCAGCTTGCGAGCGACGATGAACGGCGCGGTCGCGTAGAGCACGGCGACGAGCAGCACCTCCCCCGCTGCCAGAAGATCGACTTTCCCACCCGTGAGCCCGGGTCCCGCCACCACGACGCCGACGCCGACGAAGCCGACGAGCAGTCCGATCAGCCGCGCCGGGCTCAGCACCCCGCGATCTCCGCCGCCGAGGGCGATGAGCGCCGCGAACAGGGGGACTGTGGCGACCAGCAGCCCCGTCAGGCCGGACGGCAGGGACTGCTCGGCATGGCCCAGCAGGAGGAACGGTCCTGCCATCTCCACAAGACCGAAGGCGAGCACCCAGGGCCAGTGCTTCCACGCGGCCTTGATCGCGCCGCTCCGGATCGCGAACGGGAGCAACAGGAGCGCCGCGATGAGAGTCCGGCCCGCGACCATCGCCGGCGGGGAGAATGACTCCACGACCACGCTGATCAGCAGGTAGGGCACGCCCCAGAGCAGGCACATCGCCCCGAAGAGCAGCCAGCCGCGGCGGCTGAAGCTGGCGCCGCTCACAGGACGCGCCGACCCTCGAATGCGCGTCCGAGCGTGACCTCGTCGGCGTACTCGAGGTCGCCGCCGACGGGCAGGCCGGAGGCGAGCCGCGAGACGGTGATCTGCATGCTGGTGAGCAGCCTGCTGAGGTAGCTCGCGGTCGCCTCGCCCTCCAGGTTGGGGTTGGTGGCGAGGATGACCTCCTGTACGGTGCCGTCGGCGAGGCGCGTCATCAGCTGCGCGATCCGCAGGTCGTCCGGCCCGACACCCGCGATGGGGCTGATCGCACCGCCCAGCACGTGGTACAGCCCGCGGAACTCCCGGGTGCGCTCGATCGCCGCGACGTCCTTCGCGTCCTCCACCACGCAGATGAGGGCGGCGTTGCGGCGCGGATCGCGACAGATCGCGCAGCGCTCCTGCTCTGCCACGTTTCCGCAGATCTCGCAGAACCGCACCCGCTCGCGCACCTCCGAGAGCAATTCGGCGAGGCGCTTCACATCGAAGGAGGGCGTCTGCAGGATGTGGAACGTGATGCGCTGAGCGGATTTCGGGCCGATGCCCGGCAGGCGGCCGAACTCGTCGATCAGCTCCTGGACGATGCCGTCGTACATCTCGTGATCCTCATGATCGTTCGTTCATCACTGTCGATGGTCACTGCTGTCCCCGGATCACTGGAACCGGGTCTGCGGCTCATACGGCTCCTCGCGGACGAACCTCGCGCCGAGCACCTGGCGCACCACCGCCTCGCCGTAGCGCTGCACCCCGGGAGCCCCGGAACGCGGAGTCCGGTCGGTGATCGTCGGAGCCGGGGGCGCAGCCCGCGGCGTCGGATCCGGACGTCCGCCGGACGGGGCCGCAGCGACCGGATCCGGTCGGCCGCTCCCGGACGCGGCTGCTCCGGCCGGGACCATCGCCGGCTCGGGCGCGGTCGCAAAGGACCCCTGGCCCGGATCGGGACCGGGGTCGTAGGCATCGTCGGGGAACGGCGGCTCATCGTCGAGCACATCGCCGTCGTGGCCCGGCTCGTACCACCCCGACGCGGGCATGGCCTCGACGTCGGCGGGCTCTTCGTCGACAGGGAACTGCGCCACCCGGGCCTCGACCGACGTCGCCGACGATGGAGCGGGCGGGGCCGAGGGCGCTTGCGCGGCGTCAGCCTGAGCGGGAGCAGCCGAGGCCGGCTCGGTGCCGGTCGGCGTGATACCTGCCGGAGCGACGGTCTCGGGTTCGCCCTGCGGGATCGCTGCGACCGCCCATTCGGTGACGGGCGCAGTCGTGGTCGAAGCCGCGCGCGGGGTGGGAGTCGTGCTCGGGGTGCGAGCCGCGCTCGAGGCCGGGGCCTTCGGCGTCGTGGACGGCCGCCCGCGCTCCTCCCGCCCGGACGGGGCCCGGTCGGGTGAGATCCGCTCCGCGGGAACCGGCTCGACCGGAGTCTGCTCGGCTTGAGTTCGCTCGGCGGAGATCTGTTCGGACGGAGTCTCATCGGAGGGTCGCGGGGCCTTCCCGCCCTCGGCTAAGTTCCGTTCGGGCGCGGCCTCAGGCAGCGGGGCCGGCAGGTACTTGACCTTGACGGCGAGCTCGCCCTCGATCGCGGTGCGCAGGTGGTCGGACGGGCCGTTGCCGGGCGCGGTGCCCTTGAATCGGGCCACGTCGTTCGGTCCGGGGAACCCGAGAGTGAGCACCTCCGTCTCGGCATCGTACGCGAGCGGCTGCACGGCGGTGACCACGAGCCAGGATCCGCGACTGATCTTCTCGAGCCGCCCGAGCACTGCCGACCAGGCCGTACGGATCCGATCGATGTCGACGGGCCCGGCCGGAGGAGCCGTCTCCGGCTGAGGAGCAGGATCAGCAGCGGAGGACGTGGCCTGGGCCGGCGCGTCCGCGACAGCGGCAGGCGTGATGACCGGGGCGGGCGCGTCGGCCGGGGCGGGCGTGGCGACCGCGGCAGGCGTGACGACCGGGGTGGCCGCCGCGACCGAAGCCGCGGCGGGTGCCGCGACCGGAGCCGTGGAAGGTGCAGCGACCGGAGCCGCAGCAGGTGTGGCGGGCGCAGCGGCCGGCGCGGCAGATGCCGCGGGCGCGGCCTCTCCCCCGGCGAGCGCCGTCAGCACCCGCGCGACGAGCAGCTCGAGATGCAGACGGGGCGACGTCGCTCCCGACATGTCGTCGAGGGCGGAGCTCACGAGATCGGCCGCGCGGGACAGCCGCGGACCGCCGAAGGCTGCGGCCTGGCCCCGCATGCGGGTCAGCTCATCCTCCGGGACGCCGCGCAGCACCGCGGAGGCGGCGTCGCCCACGGCGGCGATCACGATGAGGTCCCGCAGGCGTTCGAGCAGATCATCGACGAAGCGACGCGGATCCTGTCCGGTCTGCACCACGCGGTCGATGGCGGGGAAGGCCGCAGCCGCGTCGCCTGCGGCGAGCGCGTCGACGATCTCATCGAGCAGCGCGGAGTGCGTGTAGCCGAGCAGCGCGACCGCGCGCTCGTAGCCGACTTCGCCGTTCTCCGAACCCGCGATGAGCTGGTCGAGCAGCGAGAGGGTGTCGCGGGGGGATCCGCCGCCGGCGCGCACGACGAGCGGCAGCACACCCTGGGCGACGGTCACGCCCTCCTCGGCGCACAGCTTCTCGACGTACTCGAGCATCGCCGCGGGCGCCACCAGCCGGAACGGGTAGTGGTGCGTACGGGAGCGGATCGTGCCGAGGACCTTCTCCGGCTCGGTGGTCGCGAAGATGAACTTGATGTGCGGCGGCGGCTCCTCGACGAGCTTCAGCAGGGCGTTGAAGCCCTGCGGCGTCACCATGTGCGCCTCGTCGAGGATGAAGATCTTGAACCGGTCGCGGCTGGGCGCGAACGTGGCGCGCTCGCGCAGGTCGCGGGCGTCGTCGACACCGTTGTGGCTGGCCGCGTCGATCTCGACGACGTCGAGGGATCCGCCGCCGTTGCGCGACAGCTCGACGCAGCTCGGGCACACGCCGCACGGGGTGTCGGTAGGCCCCTCCGCGCAGTTCAGGCAGCGCGCCAGAATGCGCGCAGAGGTGGTCTTGCCGCAGCCTCGTGGACCCGAGAACAGATAGGCGTGGCCCACCCGGTCGCCGCGCAGCGCGGTCATGAGCGGATCGGTCACCTGCGACTGCCCGATCATCTCCCCGAAGTTCTCGGGCCGGTAACGGCGGTACAGGGCTGTGCTCACCCGTCAAGACTACGGTGTGCGTCGGACATCCGGACCGGCTCTCCCCAGCCCGTCCCGTCGGATCCTCACCGCCCGTGCTCCTGCCGCGGAGATGTGCGCTTCGCACGGACCGGATCGCGGATCCCGTCCGTGCGAAGCGCACATCTCCGAGCGAAGCGCTCGCCGTCTTCGCACTCGTCGAGAGACGACGGCCGCGCGCTACTCCCCCGATTCTCCGACGTATCCGATGATCGGGATCGCCGAGGTCGTCGGCACGGTCGGCGACAGGATCGTGCCGTCCTCGCGGCGGGCCTGCGAACCGAACTCCGGACGGCCGCGGAGCACCGGGCCCTGATCCGCGAGATGCACGGCGGCAGGAGCGTCGACCGAGGCCGTATGCGAGACTCCGCGCACCGCGAACGAGACGGGATCCCCGGAGCGGACCTCGACCAGCAGCCGGTCCGCCGTCAGGGTGATCTGCAGCTGCGACTCGCGCCACCGCAGCGGATACGACAACTCAGGCCAGTCGGCCGGGAGGCGCGGGTCGAAGCTGAGCTCACCATCGTGGTCGCGCATACCGCCGAAGCCGCTGACGAGCGCGGTCCACACACCGCCCGCCGACGCCACGTGCACGCCGTCGGAGGCGTTGCGATGCAGGTCGCCCAGGTCGACGTAGATCGCGTGCTCGAAGTACTCGTGCGCGAGGTCCTGGTATCCGACCTCCGCCGCGAGGATCGACTGCACGACCGCCGACAGGGTCGAGTCGCCCGTGGTGAGCGGATCGTAGTACTCGAAGTCGGCGAGTTTCTCGGCCTCGGTGAAGTGGTTGCCCTGCAGGAACAGCGCGAGCACCACGTCGGCCTGCTTGAGCACCTGGAACCGGTAGATCACGAGCGGGTGGAAGTGCAGCAGCAGCGGGCGCTGCTCGGGCGGCGTGGCCGGCAGGTCCCATACCTCGCGCTCGAGGAACAGGGAGTCCTGCGGGTGGATCCCGAGGGCCGGGCTGAACGGGATGTGCATCGCGTCGGCCGCGCGCTCCCACCGCTCGACCTCGGCCGGCTCGATGCCGAGCCGCTCCACCGCGGCGTCGTACGCCTCGGGGGCATCCGCGGCCATCTCCCGCACCACGCGTGCGGCGAAGCGCAGGTTGTACCGGGCCATGACGTTCGTGAAGAGGTTGTCGTTGACGACCGTCGTGTACTCGTCGGGGCCGGTGACGCCGTGGATGTGGAACGTCTCCATGCCGGCAGCGGAGCGCCAGAACCCGAGCGTCGCCCACATCCGCGCCGTCTCCACGGCGATGTCGACACCCTCGCGGTACAGGAAGTCGTCGTCGCCGGTCGCGCGCACGTACTTGCCGAGGGCATAACTGACGTCGGCGTTGATGTGGTACTGCGCGGTGCCTGCGGCGTAGTATGCGCTGGCCTCCTCGCCGTTGATCGTGCGCCAGGGGAACAGCGCGCCGCCCTCGTTCAGCTGCCCGGCACGACGCCGGGCAGCGGGCAGCATGTGCACCCGGCAGCGCAGCGCGTTGCGTGCGAACGCCGGAGACGTGTACGTGAGGAACGGCAGCACATACACCTCGGTGTCCCAGAAGTAGTGCCCGCCGTAGCCGGATCCGCTCACGCCCTTGGCGGAGACGCCCGCCCCGTCCGCGCGCGCGGACGCCTGCGCGATCTGGAACAGGCACCATCGCGTCGCCTGCTGCAGATCGTCGTGCCCGGCGATGCGCACGTCGCTGCGCTCCCAGAACGCGCTCAGCCACTCGGACTGCTTCGCGAACTGCGCCTCCACGCCCTCCACCGCGGCACGGTCGAGGGTGCGCCGGCACCGGTCGATGAGCTCACGGGCCGGCACGCCGCGGGAGGTGTGGTAGCTGACCAGCTTCGTCACCCGCGTGGGCACGCCCGCCTTCGCCTGCACCCGGAACACGTTCTTCGCGATGTCCGGCTCCACGAGCTGGCGCGCGGTGTACTCGTTCTCGGTCTCGACCAGGTGGTCGGCGACGACGGCGAGGGTCATGCCCGAGTTCGCGACGCGGTACGCGAGCGCCGAGCGCCCGCCGTCCTGCCAGTACTCCGCGGGTTGCAGCACGCGGTCCCCGAACCGCTCCGCCTTGCGCGGGTCGAACCCGGCCTTCTCCCCGGGGGATCCGGCGGCCATCGACGGCACGCCGCCGTAGACGTCCTCGCCGTCCTGGCGGTTCAGCAGCTGGCACGAGATCGTCACGGGCGCGTCGGAGTTCTCCACGGTGACCTCGAGACGCAGCACCGCCAGATGGCGCTCCACGAACGACACGATGCGTTCGTCGCGGATGCGCACGCGCTTGCCCGAGGGCGTCTCCCAGAGCACCTCCCGCTCGAGGATGCCGGTGCGGAAGTCGAGCGCGCGCCGGTACTCGCGCACATCCGCCTCGTCGAAGCTCAGCGGCTCGTCGTCGACGTACACCCGCATGACCTTGGCGTCCGGGGCGTTCACGATCGTCTGACCGACCTCGGCGAAGCCGAACGCCTGCTCGGCATGGCGGATCTTCCAGGTCTCGTGCAGACCGTTGATGAAGGTGCCGTGCTCGAGCGCGTTGCGGCCCTCGATGTGGTTGCCGCGCAGGCCGAGATATCCGTTGCCGAGGCCCATCAGCGTCTCGGAGACGCCGGGATTCATGTGCGGATAGGACGTCTCGACCAGACGCCACGGGTCGACGGGGAAGAGGTCGCGATCGATCATGCAGTGCTCTCCGTGAGGGGTGGGTTCAGGACAGGAAACGGGCGAGGTCGTCGACGACGACGGTCGCGCCGTGAGCGAGGAGGGAATCGGATCCGGCTCCGCGGTCGACGCCGACGACCGTGCCGTAGCCTGCAGCGGCAGCCGAGGCGACGCCGCTGGTCGCGTCCTCGACCGCGACCGCGACCGCCGGGTCGACGCCGATGCGCTCGGCGCCCACGCGGAACACGTCCGGTGCGGGCTTGGAGGCGAGGTGCTCGCGTTCGGCGACCACGCCGTCCACGACCACCGTGAAGAAGTCGCGGATGCCGGCCGTGGCCAGCACCTCCTCGGCGTTCTTGGAGCTGGACACGACCGCCATCGGCACCTCGGCGGCCCTCAGCTCCTGCAGCAGGGCGAGAGATCCGGGATAGGGCGCGATGCCGTCGCGGCGCAGCGCCTCCGAGAACGCGACGTTCTTGCGGTTGCCGATCCCGCACACGGTGTCGACCTCGGGATCATCGTCGACGGATCCCCACGGGATCTCCACGTTGCGGCTGCGCAGCAGGCTCGCGACGCCGTCGTATCGCTTCTTGCCGTCGACATAGGCGAAGTAGTCCTCGTCGGTGTACGCGGGAGCGATGTCCCAGAGCAGGAACACCTCGTCGAACACCGCCTGCCAGGCGTGCATGTGCACCTCTGCGGTCGGCGTCAGCACGCCGTCCAGATCGAACAGCACGGCGGCCGAGCGATGCAGGTCGGGGAGCGCTGCGGGAGTGTCGGGCACGGCGGAGCCTCCGGTGGCTGAGAGCGGGATCTTTCGGACCGGCACGTCTGGGTGCCACCCGGTCAAGGCTAGTCGGACGAGGGCTCACCTGGATAGACGTCGGCGGGCAGGATCACGTCTCCGCACGCGCCGCGTCGGTGCTCCCGCTCTTGGCGGGGCGCACCGCTCAGGAGAACGAGGCCACCGTCTCCGCGGCCACGACGCGCAGCTCGGCGATGCCGGAGCCGTTGTAGACGGAAGTGCGATCGGTCGTCGATGAGACCTGGAACCGGACGCGCAGCACGGCGCCGCGCACCGCCGCGTCGAGGATCCCCGGATCCGCCATCAGTGCGACCGGGTTCGCGGCGTCCTGCATCGTGTGCGAGGGCGGTTCGGCGCCCGCGAAGCCGATGAGCCCCGCCTTGTCGCGCAGACTCTGCGGAATGCTCTCCGTGCCGATCTGGATCTCGACATACGCGGTGTACTGCTCCCCGACGTGCGCACCGGGATCCTGCAACAGCGCGGCGAGCCGGGCGGGATCCAGGCCCGGGTACGCCGGGTCGTCGGGCGCGACCGGCACGGGCGACGCCGGCGCGGCGGTCTCGGGAGCCGTGACCACGGGCGGCGGTGGTTCCGGGGCTGATTCGCGGAAGCCGCCGATTCCGGCCAGCAGCGCGACCACGACCGGGATCACCACGAACGTCGCGATGACCACGACGAGGAACGGGATCCAGGAGCGACGCCGTGGCGGTCCCGGCTCCATCGGAGCGCCCATCGGCTTCGGGCGTCCATGCCCGTCGTGCTCGAGCGGCGGGATCACGTACGGCGCGGTGAGATTCTTGGGCACGGCGGAGTAGACGGTCGGCCTGCGCTCGTCATGTCCCATGCTCGGACCCTAGCGCGTGTGCGTGTCCGGGGGACGACGCCGGCCCCCGGACGGGCGGCGGAATCGCGTCGGGAACCGACTCCCCACAACGATCCGGCACCTCATCCATGCAAAGAAAAGACCCTCCGCGCACCCGACAGAGCCTGGTTACCCTTGCTGCGTTTCCGCCCTGGGGGAGTTGGCCTGGGTGCCGCCACGCGGAGAGCCGTCGACAAGTCTACCCGAGGTCGCGGGTGGGTCCGACCGGATCCCCCGGCCCTGTAATCCCCGCCCCGGGTTACGATCAGAGACGCGGGCGCACCGCGGCGCCCGGTGAGAGGGACGCATGCACGCCACGAACACCGCCGACGTCACCACCAGCACCGCCGAAGTCACCGGGACCACCGGCACGGCATCCCGCGAAACCCCCGGGATCGACGCGACCGAGTTCGCACGGCAGACCGCTGCGATCCTCTCCTCCATCACCGAGGTCATCGACGGCAAGGACGATGCCGTCCGCAGCGCGCTCGTCTGCCTGCTCGCCGAGGGCCACCTGCTCGTGGAGGACGTGCCCGGCGTCGGGAAGACCATGCTCGCGCGCGCCCTCGCGGCCAGCATCGACGCCACCGTGCGCCGCATCCAGTTCACGCCGGATCTACTGCCGGGCGATGTGACGGGAGTGAGCGTCTACAACCCGGTCGAGCAGGAGTTCGAGTTCAAGCCCGGCGCCGTGTTCGCGCACATCGTGATCGCCGACGAGATCAACCGCTCCTCCCCCAAGACCCAGTCGGCGCTGCTGGAGGCGATGGAGGAGCACCAGGTCACGGTGGACGGGAACTCGCGCCCGCTGCCCGATCCGTTCCTCGTGGTCGCCACGCAGAACCCGCTCGAGATGGAGGGCACCTACGCCCTGCCGGAAGCGCAGCGCGACCGGTTCATGATGCGGATCTCGATGGGCTATCCGGACGCGGCGGCCGAGACGCTCATGCTGCGCCAGCGGGACACCCGCAATCCTCTCGAAGGCATCAGTCCCGTGCTGGCCGCGACCGATGTACGCGCGCTGATCGCGTGGGCCCGCGCGGTGCACGTCGCCCCGGCGCTCGAGGAATACGCCGTGGCACTGTCGCAGGCCACACGCACCGACCCGAACCTGCATCTCGGAGCGAGCCCCCGGGCCACGCTGCAGCTCGTGCGCGCGGCGAAGGTGCAGGCCGCGCTGGACGAGCGCGACTACGTGGTGCCGGACGACCTCACCTCGCTCCTGCCTGCCGTGTTCGCGCACCGGCTCATCCCCGCCCGCGGGCTGCACCGGGCCGGAGCGCGCCCGATCGAGGCCGCGCTCGAGGGCATCGTCCGGCGCATACCGGTGCCGGTGGGCCTTCCGCGGTGAACCGGCGGGAGCGCGCGCGGCGCGAAGCGGATCCGCCCGGGCGGAGGATGACCGGGCGCGGCGTGAGCGCGCTCCTGATCGGGATCCTCCTCGTGATCGGCGCGAATGTGCTGGCCACGCCGGTGCTGCTGTACGTGGCCGCTCTGCTGTTCGCCCTGCTGGTCCTGGCCGCGCTGTTCGTCTTCGTCCCGCGCAGGCGCGCGCGGGTGAGCCGCACGGTCGCGGCGGATCTGCTCACCGTCGGCCACGACACCTCGGTGCAAGTGCGGGTGGGTCTGCGCACCCTCGTGCGCGCGCCGTCCGGACGCTGGCGGGACGGGCTGCCCTCCGCCGTGCACGGTTCCGCGACCGGCTCCTTCCCGCCCGACGATGCCGAGCAGATCCCCGGCGGGACGACCACGACCATGACGTACCCGATCTCCGGGGTGCGCCGGGGGCTCGCATCGCTCGGCCCGCTGCGACTCAGCACCACGGATCCGTTCGGGCTGTTCGTCCGCACCGACGAGCTCGGCGACGTGACCCCGGTGACGATCGTGCCGCAGGTCGTGCCGCTGCCGCGGCTGACCGACCGCACCGGGCGCGCCGGCGGGACGGCGCAGACCTCGTCGCACCGGCTCGGGCAGGGTGCGGACAACCTCTCCCCGCGCCGATACGTCCCCGGTGACTCGATGCGGCGGATCCATTGGCGCGCGACCGCGCACCGCGGCGATCTGATGGTGCGCCAGGAGGAGCAGGAGTCGAGCCCGGACGCTCTCGTGGTGCTGGACCGTGCGGGGGCGCGCTGGGTCGGAGCCGACCGGGAGACGGATTCCGAGGGTTTCGACCGTGCCGTCACGGCGTGCGCGTCGATCGCGATGCATCTCGTGGACAACGGCTTCGCCGTGGACGTGGTCGACGCCACCGGCGTGCTGATCGGCCGGCTGCGCGGTGCGGAGGACGAGCGCGATGGCCTGCTGGTGAGCCTGGCCGGCACCGCGCCGCGCTCCGGCGAGCGCGACCACGGGCTGCCTGCGGCGAGCGAGGGGCACACGGTCGGACCCCTGGTCATGATCACCGGCACGATCGATGCGGCCGATGCCGGCGCGCTCCCGCACGGCGGGGCAGGCACCCCCATCCTCATCGCGACCGCTCCCGGTGCGGATGCCCTGTCCGCGGCGGAACTGCAGGGCTGGCGCACCGCGCTGCTCGGCGATGACCCGGCCGACGCCTGGGCGGACGCCGGCGCGGGCGAGCCCGGAACCGCATCGGCCGATGCCGGCGCAGACCAGCGTCGATCCGCGCGGGCGAGCGAGTATGCCGAGGGCTCGTCCCGCACCGCTGCGGAGGAGGCGGCGCATGCCCGCTGACGTGAGCGCGTACGGAGGACCGCCGCGGGAGCACAGGCGGGACGGCGGCCCCGTGGCGGCCGCACTGCTCACCGCGCTGGGCCTTCTCGTGACGGTGTGGCCGCTCAGTGCGGTCGTGCAGCCCGGGAGCTGGAGCGCGGGCGCCGCCGTCACAGCCGGGACGGTGATCGTCGCGGGCGCGGTCGTGCGCTTCCTCACCCGTCGGGCACCCGCCTGGCTCGCGCTCCCCGCCGTGCCCGTCGTGCAGTTCGGCGCCGGGCTGATCGCGCTCACGGCGTTCGTCGCGCAGCAGGCCGGTCGCGGCTGGCTGCTGCCGACGCCCGAAGTGTGGCGGGCGATCGACGCCTTCCTCTCCGCCGCGCTTGACGAGATCCGCGGCGGTGTCGCTCCCCTCGCGGCTTCCCCCGCGGTCGCCGTGAGCGTGGCCGCGGCGACCGGCCTCATCGCCGTGGTGCTGGATCTGGTGCTGGTGACGCTGCGGGCACCGCTCGTGGCAGCCGTGCTGATCACCGCGCTGGGCGCGGTGCCGGGAGTGATCGTGCACCAGGGCGCGAACCCGGTGTGGTTCATCGGGCTCGCGCTCGCGATCCTGCTCTTCCTGCATGTGCGATTCGCGTCGCCCGGCGGCGCACCTGCCAGGACCCCGACGGAGGACGGCTCCTTCCCCGCGCGTCATTCGCGCGCCGACGTGCCTCTGCGCACGCGGCGCCTGCCCGCTGTCGTCCTCGGTTTCCTCGCCGTGCTCGCGGCGCTCATCGTGTCGCCGCTGCTGCCGCTGTCCGCCTCGGGGCTCAGCATCGGCGGCGGCAGCACCACCCTCAGCGCCACCCTCAATCTGGGGCAGGATCTGCGACGCCCCTCTCCCGTCACCGCGCTCACCCTGATCACCCAGGACGGCACGCCGCCCTACCTGCGGATCGCGACCCTCACCCGGTTCGACGGCTCCACCTGGCAGCCGGACCGGCCCGCCACTGTGCCCCTGTCCCAGGGCTTCGGCGATGTCACCGCCCCGGACGGCGTTGCACTGCACAAGACCAGGACGACGATCCGGACCGCGGGGATCTCCGGGTCCTGGCTGCCGGTGCCCTACCAGGCCACCGCGGTGCGCGGCGAGAGCGGCGGCTGGAACGCCGCCGACGACAACCGCACCGTGATCGCGGCGAACGCCGATGCCGCCGAGCAGAACTACACGATCGACACGGCCACGCTCGAGCCCACGCTCGATCAGATCCGCGCATCCACCGCCACGGGTTCCGATGCGCCGCAGGATCTGCGCACCCTGCCCGCGGGCATGCCCGCGATCATCGCCGACAGCGCGCGGCAGGTGGTCGGCGATGCCAGCACCGACTACGACAAGCTGATCGCCCTGCAGACCTGGTTCCGCGCGGGGTTCCGCTACTCGCTGCAGACCCCGGTCGAGGACGGCTTCGACGGCACCAACGTCGATGCGGTGGCGAAGTTCCTCACCGTGCGCGAGGGCTACTGCGTGCACTTCGCGGGCGCATTCGCGCTCATGGCGCGCTCGCTGGGCATGCCCGCGCGGATCGTCGTCGGCTACCTCCCCGGCACAGCCACGGACCGCCGCTCCGACGACGGGCGAGTCGTTTTCGAGGTCTCCACAGACCAGCTGCACTCCTGGCCCGAGGTGTACTTCTCCGGCATCGGCTGGGTGCCCTTCGAGCCGACCGCGACCCGTGGGGTCCCGACCGCCTTCGCCCAGAGCAGCGCCGGATCCGGCGACGGCACGCTGCCTTCCGCCGGAGCGACGCCGCAGCCGACCTCGAGCGGCATCGCGAAGGATCCGAAGAACCTCGACGTGCCGAATGCCGGCGCCGCGGGCGCATCGACGCCGACGGTGCTGCAGGCGATGCCCGTGGTGTGGACGGTCCTGGGCGTGCTGATCGTGCTGCTCATCCCGGCGCTGATCCGGCGCGTGCAGACCGTACGGCGCCGTGCCGCCGCGGGCCGAGGCGACGCCGTGGCGGCGTGGTCGGAGCTGCGCGCGACGCTGCAGGATCTGGGCCTTCCGGCGTCGGCGGCGGAATCGCCGCGCGTACGCGGCGCGCGTCTGGCGCGGGAGCGCGGCGTTGATCCGGCCGATATGGACCTCCTCGTGCGGGCGATCGAGCGCGCCAGCTATGCGCGCGCGGGATCGGGATCCGCGCCGGACGACGGGGATCTGCGCCTTCCGCTCGACGCGGTCCGGGCGCAGCTGCGCGAGCACGTGTCTCGCCGTGACCGACTCACGGCGGTGCTGGCTCCGCGTTCGCTGCTCGGCGCGCGACTGCTGGCGACCTCGACGTCCTGAGTTTTCGGGCGGGCTTCCCCTCAGGACCGTGTCGCTCGGCGACGTCGCGGATCGGGGATCGTCAGTGCTCGGCGGCCGTCGGCGACGCGGCTGCCTGCGACGGGATCGTCCCTGTGCTGACGGCCGGCGACATGTCGGCCGCGGCGGATCCGGGCCGGGACGGCTCGGCATCTCCCCGGCGCCGGTGCCACCAGCGCAGTGCGTGGTCGATGCCGAACCCCACGATGACGGCGAACACCACCGCGATGCCGACGCCCAGCAGCGGGTTGTCGTGCACCCACTGGCCGGCGAGCATTCCGATGCCCAGCGCATAGGCGACCCAGGTGATGCAGGCGAAGAGGTCGTACAGGAAGAACCGACGGTGCGGGAATCCGGTCTGACCCGCGACGTAGTTCACCGCGACCCGACCCCACGGGATGTACCGCGCGGTGAAGATGAGCGCGGCGCCCCGCTTGTCGAGCTCGTACCGGGCCCAGTCGAACATCTTGCGCACCCGCGACCGCCGCATCCACGCCCAGCGCTCGGTGCCGATCGTGCGGCCGAGCAGGTACGCCATGTTGTCCCCGGCGACCGCCCCGACCAGCGCGACCAGTCCGAGCACGACGAGGTTCGGCTCGCCGCTCTGCAGCGACAGTGCGGCGAGCGCGACCAGCGCCGTCTCGCTGGGCAGGATCGTGGCGAACCCGTCGATGAAGAAGAACACCAGCAGCACGGGGAACAGCCAGAGCTGCCCCGCAGCGTGCAGCAGCCAGGCGTTCAGCAGGTCCATGGCTCCACGCTACGGCGCGCGCGAACGGCCGTCGTCATACCGGAGAGTGATGTTCCGAACTGTTCACCGCGATCGCGTGCTCCGCGCACGGCACCGCCACGCACGTCGCGCACACCACCGCCTGATGCCGGCATGACGGGTCGGGACAGTTCGCGGTGCGGTTCGTGGCGTCGCCGCAGCCGGCGCACATGCCGATGACGGCCGCATGATCGGAGAAGTCCACGGATCCGCGCCCGTCGAACACGTACAGGGATCCGTCCCAGAGTCCGTCATCGCCGAACCGCTCGCCGTAGCGGACGATCCCGCCCTCGAGCTGATAGACCTCGCCGAAGCCGCGCGCCGCCATCAGGCTGGACAGCACCTCGCAGCGGATCCCGCCGGTGCAGTACGTCACGACCGGCCGGCCCTTGAGGTCGTCGTAGGCGCCCGAGTCGAGCAGTCCCACGAAGTCGCGCGTGGTCTCCACCTCCGGCACGATCGCTCCACGGAAGCGGCCGATCCCGGCCTCCAGGGCGTTGCGCCCGTCGAAGAACACGACCTCCTCCCCGCGCTCGGCCACGAGGTCGTGCAGAGCCTCAGGAGTGAGCCGGGTGCCGCCGCCCACCACACCGTGCTCATCGACCTGCAGTTCGTCCGGGGCGCCGAAGGAGACGATCTCGTCGCGAACCTTCACGCTGAGCTTGGGGAAGTCCGCGCTGTGCCCGTCGGCATCGACCGCGGTGCCCTCACTCCACTTCACATCCGCATCACGGAACGGCGCGTAGGAGCGGAACGAGCGCAGCCACTTCTTCACCGCGGGCAGGTCGCCGCCGAGGGTGCCGTTGATCCCCTGCTTCGAGATCAGGATCCGTCCACGCAGGCGGAGGGCCTCGCACAGGTCGCGCTGCCAGAGGCGGATCGCCTCCGGATCCGGCAGAGGCGCGAAGGCGTAGAACAGCACGATCTTCGGGGTGGGCACCCAGCGATCCTAGTCCCGCTCCTGCGCGGTCTTCCGCCGCGCCCAGGCGCCCGCCGACTCGCTGGAAAGAGCGAGCAGGGCGAGGCATTGCAGCGACGCGGCGAGGAGCGTGCCGTTGAGCCCGAGCGTCGCCGTGCCGTCGAGGTAGTCGATCGCGGTCGCGAGCACGCCGATCGCCAGCAGCACCATCAGGATCGCCCGAGACCGCCGTCCCCGCCGCAGCACGAACCAGGCCATGAGCAGCTGCGCGAGCGAGATGACCACGCCGAATCCGAGGAAACCGATCAGCAGAGCCGCCTCGGGCGCCTCGCCGGAGGAGAACAGCGCCCGCACGCCCGGGTCGGCCGCAGCCCCGACCGTCAGACCGAGCACGTCGATGACCGCTCCGATCACGACGACGCCGACGGCGAAGAACGTCGAGAGCGGCGCCCGGCGCATGGACCGCTCGGCCGTGGTGCGCAGCGACTCGCCGTGCCCCTCGGGCGGGAGGCTCATGACCGGCCTGGTGCCGGAGAGATCGGCCGCGCCCTCGTCCGTATCGTCTTGGGCCGCGCGCACGCGGGTCACGTCGAGGATCGGCAGGTCGCCGTCGGTGATGAACCGATCGCCGCCGCCGTTGCGGGAGTGGTAGCCGGTGGTGAAGTCGTGCAGGAGGCGCACCTGCACGGCGGCATCCGCATCGCGGGCGCTCTGCACCACGAAATCACGCTCGACGTCGGTGTTCTCATCGATCCGATGGGTCACCTGCAGGGTGAACAGGCTGAGCCCGACATCGGTGTCATAGGTGCCGGCCCCGAGCCAGTCCGTCTTGGCGCCGCCCGGCAGCAGCCAGCCCGGCGGGCAGTGCCAGAACCGCACGTGGTGACGTTGCTTGGGGTTGCCGGCCACCTCCTGCTGGTATGCGACATCGTGCCGGCGGCCGAACAGCATGAGCGGTGAGACGGGTGCCGTCGGATAGCTGCGCCGAGTGAGCGTGGACGCGATGATCCCCCACGTCGAGGCGGCCGTGATCTCGTCCGCACGGTGCCACCCCGCCCTGGTCATCACCTCATCGAGCTGCGCCGCGGTGCCGTCGACGCCGAGGTTGACCGGATCCCCGAGCAGGCCGTCGCCCGTGCGCGTGCGCCCGAAGAAGTAGTCCGGCACGTAGAGATCGCTGAGCAGGCGATGCAGCCGCGGCAGCACCAGATACGCCATGATCGCCCACACCGGGATGAACAGCAACAGCGCCCACGGCGAGCGCACGCCCTCGATCGAGATGATGATCGCGAGCCAGACCGCAGAAGCCGTGCCGATCAGGAAAGCGATCCGGTCGAACACCGTGGAGGACGGCAGCGGCTGCTGCATCTGCAGCGCCCAGCGGCGCCTAGACGGGTGCTGCGCGTCGCTCACGGCTGCCCTCCTTCGCGGTCGTCTCTCATCCTGGCACGGGGGCCGGGCGCCCGCCCGACTGCCCGGTCAGGACCATCCCGTCGCATCGGATAGGATGGTCAGGTTGTATTCCTGGTGACGTGTCCGAGCGGCCGAAGGAGCACGCTTGGAAAGCGTGTGTTGTGCAAGCAACCGCGGGTTCGAATCCCGCCGTCACCGCCAGATCGAAGGCCCCGACTCCCCCAGAACCGCTGGGGAGCCGGGGCCTTCGTCGTGCATCGACGCCGCGGCTACTCGCTGAGAGCCTCTGCGACCCGGAACAGGTGGCGGGAGAGCATGTCTCGCGCGCTCTCGGCCGATCCCGATGCGATCGCGTCGACGATGCGCGCATGCTCCTCATCCGAGGACGACTGCCGGGCCTTGGTGATGTTGAGGAACTCGGACTGGGGATCCAGAGCCTGCCGCAGCGAGTCGACCATGGCGGCGAACACCGGATTGCCGCTCGCCTCCGCGATCAGACGGTGCAGCTCCCCGTCCAGGCGCACCCAGGCGCGCAGATCCGCGGTGTTCCGCATGCGCTCGACGAGGGCGCGCATGCGCTCGAGCTGCTCGGGGGTGCGGCGCTCCGCGGCGTATCCGGCGGCGGGGATCTCGATGTGCGGCCGCGCCTCGATGAGATCGACCGCCGAGTAGCCACCGAAGGTGAGCCCCTGTCGCGGGTTCTTGGCACGGATGAACGTCCCGCTGCCGGTGAGCGTCTCGGTGAGGCCGAGCGTCGCGCATGCGCCGAGCGCCTCGCGCAGGATGGCGCGGCTCACGCCGAACCGCTTCGCCAGCTCGACCTCTCCGGGGAGTCGGTCGCCGACCGCCATGCCGTCGCTCGCGATGAGTGCGAGCAGCGCCTGGAACGTCGCCTCCGCGGCGCTGACGCGCTTGATCGGGGTGACGGGAATGGCGTCCTCGAGCACGATCCACCTCAGCTCTTCCGGAAGCCTCAGCATACCGGCGCCCCTGCGGCCTCCTTTTGCGCAGCCGCGCCCGCGCACTCTAAGCTGTCCGACAGCTGGACAGAAACTGTCCACCTGACCGCCGATGAAGGAAGGCTTTGGGGTGACGCAGAACAACGAGGTTCAGGTCGAGAACATGCGACAGGAAGCCGTCGCAGACGTGGGAGACCACGGGTACAAGAAGGCGCTCAAGCGCCGGCACATGAACATGATCGCCATCGGCGGATCGATCGGCACCGGGCTGTTCCTCGGCGCCAGCGGCCGCATGGAGATCGCAGGGCCCTCGCTGGCCGTCGTCTACATCGTGTGCGGCCTCTTCGCGTTCATCGTCGTCCGGGCCCTGGGCGAGCTGGTGATGTACCGCCCGTCCTCGGGCGCGTTCGTCTCGTACGCGCGCGAGTTCATGGGAGAGAAGGGCGCCTTCACGGTCGGGTGGCTGTTCTTCCTCGACTGGGGCACGACGGTGATCGCCGACATCACCGCGATCGCGCTCTACACGCACTTCTGGTCGTTCTTCACCCCCATCCCGCAGTGGGTGATCGCGCTGGTCGCGCTCGTGATCGTCATGGCGATGAACGTCACCTCGGCGGTGCTGTTCGGGGAGCTGGAGTACTGGTTCGCCCTGATCAAGGTGGGCGCGATCGTGCTGTTCGGCATCCTGGGCGTCTCCCTCATCGTGACCCAGACGCCGATCAACGGACACACCCCGGGTCTCTCGATGATCGCCGACAACGGCGGTTTCTTCCCGATGGGCGTCGGGGCCATGTTCGTCATCGCTCTCGGCGTCGTCTTCGCGTACGGCGGCACGGAGATGGTCGGCGTCGCCGCCGGCGAGGCCCAGGACGCCCGCTCCGTCGTCCCGCGCGCGGTCAACTCCATCATGTGGCGCATCATGCTCTTCTACGCCGGCTCGGTCGTGCTCTTCACCCTGCTGATGCCGTGGAACGCGTACAAGGCGAACGAGAGCCCGTTCGTGACGGTCATGGGCGCCATCGGAATCCCGCACGCCGGCGACATCATGAACCTCGTCGTCCTCACCGCCGCCATGTCGAGCCTGAACGCCGGGCTGTACTCCACCGGTCGCACGCTGCGCTCGCTCGCGATGGCCGGCACCGGCCCGAAGTTCGCCAAGCGGATGAACAAGGCGGGCGTGCCGTACGGCGGGATCCTGATCACGACCGCGCTCGGAGCAGTCGGCGTCTTCCTGAACATGATCGTCCCCGGTCAGGTGTTCGAGATCGTGCTCAACCTCGCGGGCCTCGGGATCGTCGGCGTCTGGGCGTCGATCATCGTCTGCCACTGGCTGTTCATCCGCAAGATGAAGCGGGACGGACGGGAGCGCCCGGCGTTCCGGCTGCCGTGGGCGCCCGTCACCAACGGCGTCACTCTGGGATTCCTCGCGCTGGTCGTGCTCCTCATGGCCCTCGACCCGGGGGTCGGTCGCATCACCCTCATCGCGTTCGTCGCGGTCATCATCCTCCTCGTGATCGGCTGGTACGCCGTCCGCGGACGGATCGACGCGCACGCGCTCACCACCGCGATCGACGTGCGACCAGCGGGGATCGATGACGCGCCGACCGCTCCGGGCGCAAATGACTGAGCAGCAGCAGATGCCGGGAGGATCCGGGACCGCCCTCCGGCAGCGGTCCTCCCGCCCGCTCGCGATCCTCTATACCGGTGGCACGTTCGGGATGGTCCCGTCGGCGCACGGCCTGGTACCGAACCCCCGCCTTCGGAGCGAGATCGACGACCTCATGGCGGCAGTCAGGGGAACCGACGGCCAGCCGATCGAGTGGGTCTACTCGGAGACCGAACGCGCGATGGACAGCGCCGAGATGGACTGCGCGGCGCTCGGCCGGCTCGCCGATCAGCTGCGGGAGATCATCGCCCGGGACGATCCCCGCGCGATCGTCGTGATCCACGGCAGCGACACCCTGGCGTACAGCGCTGCGTTCGCCGCCTTCGCGCTCGCCGATCTGGCGACGCCGATCGTGTTCACGGGAGCTCAGCTCCCGATCGGATTCGAGGGCACCGACGCGATCGACAACTTCTTCCTCGCGATCTCCGCTCCCGGCCGGGAGGCACCGCACGGAGTGCATGTCGCATTCGGCGGATCCGTGCTCCCCGCCGTGCGGGCGACCAAGCGCTCAGCCCAGAGCCTGCAGGCGTTCAACGCACCACGGGCGCTCGCTGCGGAGCCGGCGGGGGTCGACGACCGGCTCGCGGGCGCGCTGCGATGCGCGGCGGGCGCACCGGCGCCGAGAACCGGACTGGTGAAGGTCGTGCCCGGTGTGAACGCACCGCAGTTGGTCGCCGCGATGAACGAGTGCCCGACCGGGATCGTGCTCGAATGCTACGGATCCGGGACGGCGCCGGCCGTGAGCGGCGGGCTCGCCGATGCGATCCGCACCGCCACCGAACGGGGCACGGTCGTGCTCGCGGTCACGCAGTGCGAGGACGGACCGGTGGTGCTCGACCGGTACGCGGTCGGATCCGCCCTGGCCGACGCCGGAGCGATCGGCGCCGGCGACATGACCAGCGAAGCCGCGCTCGGAAAGCTGGGCGCGCTCGCGCGTGCGGGCTTCGCGGGCGCCGACCTCAGGGACTACCTCGGGACGAACCTGATCGGGGAACGGCACGGGTGAGACGCCCCGTGGCGAGTCGGACGCGTGGTGAACGACCACCGGCCCTGCCACGAGGGAGCAGACGCGGCGTGCGGCGGGCGGGATG
>Ga0308157_10000261_pt1 | contig 202248 bp, 185 predicted proteins | sample PhyBR1_FD_201035 | JGI IMG/M metagenome (GOLD analysis project Ga0308157, IMG submission 201035) | Phyllosphere microbial communities from UC Gill Tract Community Farm, Albany, California, United States - DLSLB.R1 | ecosystem: Host-associated > Plants > Phyllosphere > Unclassified | place... | reverse complement strand
AATGCTCGGATGGTGAAATTGGTAGACACGCTGGACTTAAAATCCAGTGAACAGCAATGTTCGTGCGGGTTCAAGTCCCGCTCTGAGTACTAAAGCCTCAATTAGATCTCTAATTGAGGCTTTTTTTGTATCTATTTTTAGGAAATATATTTTGACTGCGTTAGGGATGGAAGCGGTATCCTTTTGTGAGTAAACAAAACATTGTGGATAAGAATAAACGCAGCCGAACAAAAGATATAGTGTACAGCCCGACCCGTAGGGGAACGCCCAAATTGAATTAGGATAGAAGTAATTTTAGAGCTCTTCTTTAGTAAGTGAACATATGTGCTTTATTTAGTAATCTTGAGATGTGTTTGTTTTTATATCAAAAAAAAAAAAAGGCATGTTATCAAAACATGCCTCTTAATAATATTGAATTTAGACTTACTGAATACTGTCTTTAGTCTCTTCCAGATCTTCTGTCTTTCTACCTGTTTTTATCTTTGGATTATCTTTATTTCCTGTAATAGTTAATGGAATTCCAAAGATTCCAAGAGGAGGAAGGCCTAGTCTCATTTTAAGATTTAATCTTCCGTCTAAACTGGTTGTTCCTTCAATTCGGGGTCTGAATCCGGCGAATTTAAACTTGAATCGTTCTAAAGTAATAATATTGTTTTTGATGGAACTTTTAATATCTACCTGATTTAGTTCTGGGTTTTTAATGCTTTCCTTAGACGTTTTTTTGGCAACGCTACTAAACATTTTCATACCATACATTTTCACGTTTTTAATAGAGATAACTCCTTTACCTAATAAAGATGGTAAAACGGGTTCCATATTTCCGTTTAATCGCCCTTTTAGATAGTAATCAAGTGAAATTATTCCTTGTGCTTTTTCTGCCGCACTAGCCATTTCTCTAAAAAGCTTGATTTCTTTATAAGCTCGTTTGATATCAAATTCATTCGCTTTTATATGATAATCAAAAAGAGCATTTTTAGTATTTACAGTTTTGTAATTGGCATCCATAGCAACAGTGCAGCCAATTAAATTAAAGCCTGTATTTTGCATGCTTAACAGACTGTTTTTCATTTTTAAACTTCCCTTTGCATTTTTAAGTTCTAATCCGTTAAAGTCGATTTTTTGGGCATTAGCTTTAAAATGCAAATCCAGATTAGCAGGAATTATGATTACACCTGTTTCACTTGACGGCTTATTTGTAGTTGTTGTGTTCGCAGTGACAGGAGCTTCGTTTTTAATAGTTGCCGACATAAACTCATCGGCATTGATATAATCAGAATCTAATGTGAATGCACCTCTTAAAACGCCGTTTTTAGTGGCTATAAAGTTAAAAACGTTTTGTAAATAGCCATTCAATTTGAAATCAGACTGACCGTAAGAAGCTAAGAACGTATCAAAACTCATCTTGTCTTGTTTGAATTTAAAAATTCCCTGTTTGACTAAGAATTTCTTTGGTAAATATTCTGAAGCGAATGCGATGTTTTTAATTTCGAGTGTTCCACTGTTTTTTAGTTTCGAATAATTTCCTTTTTCGGCATCTCTTTGATTTCCTTTTAAGGCTAAATCGGCCTTGATGTAACCATTAACGTCAAGTCCTTTTTGAGAAAATACTTTATAGATTTTACCGATGTCCAATGTTCCTTTGGCATTGATATCGTAATTAAGATTATCGAAATGACTTAGATTGGCTTTTACAAAAACAGGATTTCCTTCAAAAGTGAATTGAGCAGGTTTTAATACAATATTCAAATCGTTAAATGTTCCTTTTGGATTGGAAACAGTCGAAACAATTTCAATGTTTGTGATTGGATTTGGATAATATTTTGTTTTCAGAAAACCGTTATTCAGGTTGATAACAGCATTTGTAACAGGAAATGTTCCGTTCTTTTTGTCAAATCTTCCTTTCGCGATTCCATTAGCAGTTAACGTTCCCTTTAGTTCTATGTCAGGAATTCCAACAGCACGGTTTAGTTTTTCCAAATCTATTTTGGCTTGTAAAGCGGCATTAATATCCAAAACATTGGTTCCGGTGCTGTATAATTTTGTTTTTAAATAATCTTTGTCAATATTCAGAGAAAGATTTTTTAAATCAACAATCAGCAAATTAGGATCTAAAGAAGGCAGTTTAGTTGAGAAATCTACATTTAAATTGCTAACTGTAGCCGGACTTTGGTTGTAATTGACACTTCCGTCATTTATTTTGAAGTCCAATGCCAGATTAGGAGCTATATTTTTCGAAGCAATATAGTTTCCTTTTAGAGATAGATTAAAATCAGTTTTTCCGGTTAATTTGGTTTTGTCAAGCCAGGTAATGAATTTTGGAGGAAAAGCAGTAAAGAAATCATGTAACTCACTATTGGTTGTTTTTAGGATAAAATCCATGTTGTAACCTTCTTTAAGGAAGTCGAATTTCCCTTTGAAATCAACAATCAGGTTGTTTATTTTTAAATCGTTTTGTTGGAAAATAAACGAAAGTGAGTTCACATTTACTTTGGTAATTAAATCGGCATTGACTTTTTTATTCATCAAATAAGGCTCATTATCGTATAAAACATTGAGTTTTTCAATTTTTGCTTTAGAAGATAAATCAAAAATAGCTTTGCTTAAATCACCTTTTCCTAAATAATTAAAACCAAAAATGTCAAAATGTAATTTGGTAGACAAATCATCGTAAACAATTTTAGAGTTTTCGATTTCGATTTTTTCCAGTTTTAATGAGCTGTCTTCGTTTTTCTCATTTGTTTGTTTTTTTTCAGATTTATAAACGTTATAATTTGCAAATCCTTCTTTGTTGACTTTTACATTAATATCAGCATTTGAAAGAAAGATTTTATCGATATTGACAGATTTTCCAAAGATTAAACTGGGAACATCAATACCAAAAGCAACTTCTTTTGCTGTTACTAATTTTTCATTTTGATAAGGTGCCGAACCATTGAGTTTGAAATTTTCCAAACTTACCGTCAATGAAGGAAAATGATTGAAAAAAGAAACATTGGATTCGGAGTAATCCAGTTTTGCATTTAGTTTTTGATTGGCTACTTTTTTTATTTCTGCATTGATTTTATCAGCAAAAACATAAGGAGCAATGAACATAAAGGCAAATAAAGCGGCTATAGTAATTCCTATATATTTTAAAATTTTAAAAAATATAGTTTTCTTTTGAGACATGATAATGTAGTTATATATAGAATAAATAGGAACGTGTTTTGGCTGTAATTATTATCCGTGGATGGTTTCGTTTTTACCGTAGTTGGTAATGATTGACGTTTCGTATTCAATCCATTCCTTCCAGCGTTTATCAACATCAACATTGTCGGCATATTTTCGGGCAAAGCCTAAAAAAGTGGTGTAATGATTGGCTTCGCTAATCATTAAATCACGATAAAATTTAGATAATTCAGGGTCTTTTATGTTTTCAGATAAGATTTTGAAACGTTCACAACTTCTGGCTTCAATCATAGCCGAAAACAATAATCTTTCACACAAAGCATCATTACGGCTTCCGTCTTTTTTCATGAATTTAAAAAGTTCGTTTACATAGCTGTCTTTGCGTTCACGCCCAAAAGTGAGTCCTCTTTCTTTGATAAGGTCGTGGACCATTTTGAAATGTTCTATTTCTTCTTGTGCAATCAGTGTTAACTCAGTAACTAATTCTTCTTTTTCAGAGTTTTGTGTAATCAAACTTATAGCGTTTGAGGCTGCTTTTTGTTCGCACCAGGCGTGGTCGGTTAAAATTTCTTCGATATTAGATTCTACGATGTTGACCCATCTTGGATCTGTGGCTAATTTTAATCCTAACATGTTTTTTGTTTTAGGTTACAAAATTAAGTTTTTTGCCTTGTATTCTATTATATTTTCGACCTTTGCTATTATTTTAACGTTACTTTACCTCATTTTTAAGTTCAATGAATCAGAATAAGCAATTATTAATTATTGGTTTTGTATGGCCTGAGCCAAATTCTTCGGCTGCAGGAGGAAGAATGATGCAATTAATTTCATTATTTCAAAAACAAGGATACCAAATCACTTTTGCGAGTCCTGCTCAGGATAGCGATTTTATGGTTGATTTAAATGGATTTGATGTCGAGAAGAAAGCGATAAATTTAAATTGTTCGAGTTTTGATGAATTTGTAAAAGAATTGAACCCGTCAGTAGTTTTATTTGATCGTTTTATGATTGAAGAACAATTTGGCTGGCGTGTTGCCGAAAATTGCCCGGATGCTTTACGGATTTTAGATACCGAAGATTTACATTGTTTGCGATTAGCAAGACAAAAAGCATTTAAAGAAAAGCGAGAATTTCAAACTCAGGATTTGTTAGTTGAAGAAGTTGCCAAACGGGAAATTGCCAGTATTTTACGTTGCGATTTGTCATTGATGATTTCTGAATATGAAATCGAATTACTGACCACTACTTTTAAAATAGATATCAGCTTATTGTATTATTTGCCTTTGTTGTTAGAATCGAATTCCATTCCTGATTTGGAAAAATTGCCTTCTTTTGAAGAGCGTAAAGATTTTGTTTTTATAGGTAATTTTCTTCATGAACCCAATTGGAATGCAGTTCAGTATTTAAAAGAAGCAATTTGGCCACAGATTAAAAAACAATTACCGGAAGCTGTTTTGAATGTTTATGGAGCTTATCCTTCGCAAAAAGTAGTACAATTGCATAATGTTAAAGATGGTTTTTTAATCCAAGGTCGAGCTGAAAATGCTAATGAAGTGGTTCAAAAAGCAAGAGTAGTTTTAGCTCCTTTGCGTTTTGGTGCGGGAATTAAAGGAAAATTATTGGAAGCGATGCAATGTGGGACGCCAAGTGTTACCACTTCTATTGGAGCCGAATCGATGCAGGGAAATTTGGTTTGGAATGGTTTTGTAGAAGATACACCAGAACTTTTTGCTGAAAAAGTGGTGCAATTGTATCAGGATGAAAATATCTGGCTTCAGGTTCAAAAAAACGGAGTTGAAATAATAAATCAGCGTTATTTGAGAACATTGTTTGAAGATGATTTTGCTAAACGTATTGCCTTTTTAATTTCGAATACAAAGCAACATCGCTTAAATAATTTTATGGGTGAGTTGTTGCAGTATCATACTTTAAAAAGCACCAAGTATATGGCAAAGTGGATTGAGGAGAAGAATAAAGCATAAAAAAAGCCGTTTTGAAATTTTCAAAACGGCTTTTTAGTATTTAAAACGAATGATTATGCAAGCATAGTCACTGGGTTTTCAATGTATTGTTTTAATGTTTGTAAGAACTGAGCTCCAGTTGCTCCATCGATAGTACGGTGGTCACAAGCAAGTGATAACATCATTGTGTTTCCTACAACGATTTGTCCATTTTTAACCACTGGTTTCTCAACGATTGCACCTACTGAAAGGATAGCTGAGTTTGGTTGGTTGATAATTGAATTGAATTCAGTGATACCAAACATTCCAAGGTTAGAAATAGTAAAAGTACTGCCTTCCATTTCTGAAGGTAATAATTTTTTGCTTTTAGCTCTTCCTGCCAAATCTCTTACACTAGCACCAATTTGAGATAAACTCATACCATCAGTAAAAGGTAATACAGGAACAACCAATCCGTCTTCAACAGCAACAGCAACACCAATATTTACATGGTAGTTAATTGTTATTGCATCAGCAGACCATTGTGAGTTGATTTTTGGGTGTTTTTTCAAAGCTAATGCAGAAGCTTTAATCACCATATCATTGAAAGATACTTTTGTATCAGGAACAGTGTTGATAGTTGCTCTTGATTTCATCGCTTCATCCATAGATACTTCGATTACTAAGTTGTAATGCGGTGCAGTGAATAAAGATTCAGCTAAACGTTTCGCAATGATTTTACGCATTTGCGAATTTTTGATTTCTTCAGTAGCAATTTGTCCAGCCGGAACATAAGGTTTTGCAGCTGGTGCAGCAGCAGTTTCAGTTTTAGCAGCTGGCGCAGCTTGTGGCGCGGCAGCAGCAGGAGTGAAGTTTTCGATATCGCTTTTTACGATACGTCCGTTTTCTCCAGAACCTTTTACCTGAGTTAATTGGATTCCTTTGTCAGAAGCAATTTTCTTAGCTAGAGGAGAAGCTATGATTCTTCCACCGTCAGCAGGAGCTTCTTGAACAACTGGCGCAGCAGTTGCAGCAGGAGCTTTAGTTTCTTCAGCAGCAGGAGTAGCCTGAGGAGCAGCACCAGCAACGTAACCGTCAGCAATTCCGCTAATGTCAGTTCCTGCAGGTCCTATGATAGCTAATAAGCTGTCAACAGGAGCTGTATTTCCTTCCTGGATTCCAATATATAATAATGTTCCTTCGTTGAAAGATTCGAATTCCATTGTTGCTTTGTCTGTTTCGATTTCAGCAAGAATGTCACCTTCAGCAACAGCATCACCTACTTTTTTCAACCAGGTAGCTACAGTTCCTTCAGTCATGGTATCGCTCAAACGAGGCATAGTCACAACAATAACACCAGCAGGTAAAGATGCAGCTGGTTTAGCAGCCGGAGCAGGAGCAGCAGTGTCTTCTTTTTTAGCTTCGGCAGCAGGAGCTTCAGCAGCTGGTGCAGCACCTCCGGAAAGTAAAGCAGAAATATCTTCGCCTTCGTTACCAATAATTGCTAATAAAGAATCTACCGGAGCAGTTTCTCCTTCCGGAATTCCAATATGTAAAAGTGTTCCTTCGTTGAAAGATTCGAATTCCATCGTTGCTTTGTCAGTTTCAATTTCAGCAAGGATATCTCCTTCGCTAATTTTGTCTCCTACTTTTTTAAGCCAAGTTGCTACCGTTCCTTCCGTCATAGTATCACTCAAACGAGGCATTGTTACTTTTATCGCCATAATATTTTTATAGTTTATGAGGTGTAAATGGATAATCTTCTTGTGCGTATACTACGTCGTATAATTGCTCTAATTCAGGATATGGAGAAGATTCAGCAAAATCAACACATTCCTGAACTAAATCTTTTACTCTTTGATCAATAGCTTCGATTTCTTCATCGTTAGCATATTTTTTATCTTTAATGATATCCAATACCTGAGTAATAGGGTCTATTTTTTTGTACTCTTCTACTTCTTCTTTAGAACGGTATAATTGAGCATCAGACATAGAGTGTCCTCTGTAACGGTATGTTTTCATTTCTAAGAAAGTTGGTCCGTCACCACGACGTGCTCTTTCGATGGCTTCAGTCATTGCTTCTGCCACTTTTACAGGGTTCATTCCGTCAACTGGTCCACAAGGCATTTCGTATCCTAAACCTAATTTCCAGATATCAGTGTGGTTAGCTGTTCTTTCTACTGAAGTTCCCATAGCATAACCATTGTTTTCTACAATAAAAACAACAGGCAGTTTCCATAGCATAGCCATGTTGAAAGCTTCGTGTAAAGAACCCTGACGAGCGGCACCATCACCAAAATAGGTCATTGTAACTCCTCCAGTGTTGTTGTATTTGTCTCCAAAAGCTAAACCTGCACCAACTGGAATTTGACCTCCAACGATACCGTGTCCACCATAAAAACGGTGCTCTTTTGAGAAAATATGCATGGATCCACCCATTCCTTTAGAAGTTCCAGTTGCTTTTCCAAGTAACTCAGCCATTACACGTCTAGGATCAACACCCATACCAATTGGCTGAACGTGGTTTCTGTAAGCAGTAATCATTTTGTCTTTGGTTAAATCCATTGCATGCAATGCTCCAGCAAGTACGGCTTCCTGACCATTATATAAATGTAGAAAACCTCTAACTTTTTGTTGTATGTATAATGCAGCTAGTTTATCCTCAAACTTTCTCCAAAGCAGCATGTCTTCATACCACTTTAAATATACTTCTTTTGTAACTTCTTTCATCTCAAGTGTTCTTTTACTAAAGTTTTTATTGTGTTGTCAATTAGTACTTTTTTCACAAATTGATTTTATAAGGTCGAATTTGCGAAATGCAAAAATAGGATATTCCAATTAAGAACTAAAATTATAACGCTAATTTTTAGGTTTATTAGAGCAGTTTTTTGTTAAATATTAAAGGGAGTAAGTTTTTTAAAGATCCCGATTTGTAAATCTTACCTATTTCTCCCATGAAATAAATTTCAATCGGACTCTCTTGTTTGATCTCATATTCAGCTATGGATTGTCTGCATGCGCCGCATGGAGGAATGGGCGGGGGAGTATTGGAAGTTTCGGATGAGGCGGTAATAACCATTTTTGAAATTTTTGATGTAGGGAAATTGGAAGCGGCTTGAAAAAGAGCAACTCTTTCGGCACAAAGACCGGATGGGTAGGCAGCATTTTCCTGATTAGTGCCCAGAATAATTTTTTCATTATCTAAAACAAGAGCTACTCCAACTCTGAATTTAGAATAAGGAGCATAGGCATTTTTTTGAGCTTGTGTTGCTTGTTTAAAAAGATGCTGAATTTCAACGGGTAATTCTTCTATAGTATTGTAAGCGATGAATTTGCTTGTGATGATAATTTCTTCCATTTTTATTGAGGGTAAAAAAAATCCAAATTTCATCAGATAGAAATTTGGATTTTTTGATGTGTTGTTTTTATTGAAATTTAGTATTCTTCGTATTTGTCTCCAAAATTAAACGTTAATGAAAAACGGAGTGTGTTTTCTAAAGGATTTGGTATTTTAGAAGCTGAGAACAAATAAGAAACATCGATTTTTACAGTGGTGTATTTGAAGCCGGCTCCCAGTGAGAAGTATCTCAATCCGCTTTTATCCATGTTTTCATGGTGGTATCCTGCGCGCATCGCAAATGAATCCTGATAAGAATATTCGGCGCCAAGGGAGTACATTACTTCTTTAAGTTCTTCTTTGAAACCATCGGGAGCATCACCCAAAGATTTGAAAACACCTGAAACCCATCCTGTTTTTCTATAGTCCTCACTAGCTAAAGTGTAATCAGTATTGTCAACAACGCCATCTCCATTCATGTCTGCGCCGTTGTAAGTACCGTTATCGTAGGCTACTTTTGGGGTAGGTACGAGTAATTTGTTAAGTTCAAGATTAACTCCTAATTTATTGTAATCATCTAAAATAAAATCAAAACCGGTTCCCAGTTTTAAATTGGCTGGCAGGAAGTTAGTGCTGATTTCGTCATTGTCATAACTAATTTTTGGTCCCAGATTTTGAATGTTGAATCCGGCTCTCCACCTTCCATTAAAGCTATTGTAGGCTATTTCTTCAGACTGATAAAAACCTGCTATGTCAATTGCAAAAGAACTTGCTGCTTTCGCATCATTATTGTCGGTTGCAACTTTTAAATTAGAATGAATGTATCTGGCGCCAACTGCCATTGAGAATTTTTCGCTTAATTTAAGTGAGTAAGAGCCATCAATGGCAAATTCATTTGGGGCAACTGTAGCGAATTGTTCTTCAGGATCTCCTGTTTTTCTTAATTCAATGTCTCCAAAACCAAAATAACGAAGACTACCTGCAAAAGCACTTCGGTCTGAAATTTTATTGTAATAAGTAAGTTGTCCCAATGAGATGTCATTGGCTAAACCTGTTAGGTAAGGAGTGTAACTGGCACTAACTCCTTGTTTGTCTCGGGCAAAAGCATATTTGGCCGGATTCCATTGTTGTGAAAAAGCATCTGCAGAAGTGGCTACTCCTAAATCAGCCATACCTGCGGCTCTGGCATCCGCAGAAACAGTCAGGAAAGGAACTGCTGTAGTTATAATTCTTTGCTGAGCTTGTATCAGAAAAACGGAAAACAAAGAAAGGGTTGAAAGTATTGTTTTTTTCATTGGTTAGTGAAAATTAGTAGAACAAATATAGTGTTTTATTAAAAAGTTGCAAGTTTTTCTCTTTTTACTTTTAAAATCTTAAAGAGATAGTTTTTGGGTTCATTCTTAGAGTTTTAATCTAGTGTTTGTAATTAATTATAACTGCAGTTTTTTAATAATATTGTGTTAAGTTGTTCTGTATGTTTAATAAAGAAATCAAAAGAGTAAAAAAAAAGCATTAAGTATGTGAATAAATAATAAATAGTATAAATTTGCGTTTATTTAGGATAAAGAGGTATTCTAAAATTGTTTAAAATGACGTTGTACGTTAATCGTTAATTATTATATTGCAGCGCCAAATATTACCATAGTAAAAGAATATGAAAGTAAATAAAATTACCATTTTTCGATTGATGTTGTCAGTAATCGTAGCTTTAGGTTTTGCTAGTTGTAGTAAAAAATCTAGCTCTAAAGGTACTTCGAGAGCAACTGGATGGAATGTAGATAACAAGACAGCAGCGAAAAAACAAGAGGCCGGTCCAGGTTTAGTTTTTGTTGAAGGAGGAACATTTACAATGGGGAAAGTAGAGGATGATGTAATGCATGATTGGAATAATACGCCAACTCAGCAACACGTTCAATCTTTTTATATGGACGAAACTGAGGTAACAAATTTTATGTATTTAGAATACTTAGATTGGGTTAAAAAAGTTTTTTCTCCAGATGATGAAAATTATAAAGATGTTTATAACGGTGTAGTTCCGGATACTCTTGTGTGGAGAAATCGATTGGGTTATAATGAAACCATGACAAACAACTATTTGAGACATCCGTCTTATGCTAATTATCCTGTTGTTGGTGTAAATTGGATTCAGGCTGTAGATTTTGCTAATTGGAGAACCGACCGTGTTAACGAAGCCGTTTTAGAGAAAAATGGTTACTTGAAAAAGAATGCTAAAACAGATGATGTAACTGCAGATAATGCTTTTAGTACCGAAGCTTATTTAGCATCACCATCAACTTCTCGTGGAGGAAGTGAAGAAATTGTTTTAAAAAGAGTAAAAGGCAGAGTTGTAAAAACTAAAGATGGAAGTGCAGCTGAACCAAAAGGGGTTTATGCTCAACGTTCTTCAGGAATTATCATGCCGGAGTACAGACTTCCAACTGAGGCAGAATGGGAATATGCTGCTGCCGCTGATGTAGGTCAAAGAGAATACAATATTTACAAAGGACAAAAGAAATATCCTTGGTCTGGAGAATATACACGTTCAGGAAAAAGACAAACCAGAGGAGATCAGTTGGCTAACTTCAAACAAGGAAATGGTGATTATGGTGGAATTGCAGGTTGGTCTGATGACGGAGCTGATATCACTAATGCTGTTAAATCATACCCAGCAAATGATTTTGGTTTGTATGATATGGCGGGTAACGTTGCCGAATGGGTAGCTGATGTTTACCGTCCTATTATTGATAACGAGGCTAACGACTTTAACTATTTCAGAGGAAATATGTACACTAAGAATAAAATTGGTGCTGATGGAAAAGTTGAAATTGTTAGTAGAGAAAACATGAAATACGATACTTTGAGTAACGGAAAGTTAATGGCTAGGAATTTCCCTGGTCAAATTGCTCAGGTTCCTGTTGATGAACAAGAGACTTACTTGAGACAAAACTTTGATAAGAGTAACAATATTGGATATAGAGATGGTGATAAACAATCTTCTAAATATTACAATTTTGGTTCTTCTGAAGCAGGCAGTGACAAAGAAAAAAATATCGAGAAAATGTACAACTCACCTGTTCATAACGTAACTACCGACAGTTTAGGTAAAATGGTGAGAAAATACGATAGATCCAGTAAAAGAACTACTTTGATAAATGATAAGATCAGAGTTTATAAAGGAGGTTCATGGAGAGACAGAGCTTATTGGTTAGATCCGGCACAAAGAAGGTATTTCCCTCAGGATATGGCTACCGATTATATTGGATTTAGATGTGCAATGTCTAGAGTAGGTTCTAAAGCAGATAAAAGAAAAACACCAAGAAATTAATTTCTAAAATAGAATAGACAAAAGCCCTTTGATTAGGGCTTTTGTTTTTTTAAATCATTTTTATATGGATATCAATTACATTCATAGTTTATTTTTAAAATGTAGCGGAGTTTCAATCGATACCCGAAAAATTCAGGAAAAGTCATTATTTGTTGCCATAAAAGGGGAACGATTTGATGCAAATACATTTGCTGCTGAAGCTTTAGAAAAAGGTGCTTCTTATGTGATTATTGACAATGAAGCTTACTATATTGATGAGAGAACAATTTTAGTAGAAGATAGTTTGATTGCTTTACAGGAATTGGCAAAGTTTCATAGAAATTATTTAAAACTGCCTATTATTGCTCTTACAGGAAGTAATGGAAAAACAACTACCAAGGAGTTGATTAATGTGGTTTTGGCTAAAAAATACAAGACTAAAGCTACTGTTGGAAATTTAAATAACCATATCGGAGTTCCGTTGACTTTACTGTCTTTCGATGCAAATACCGAAATTGGGATTGTTGAAATGGGAGCCAATCACAAAAAAGAAATCGAATTTCTGTGTGAAATAGCACAACCTGATTATGGTTATATTACTAATTTTGGTAAAGCGCACTTAGAAGGTTTTGGTGGTGTGGAAGGGGTTATTATAGGTAAGAGTGAAATGTATCAATATCTTGCCAAGAATGATAAATTGGCTTTCATTAATCTTGAAGATGCTATTCAGTTGGAGAAATCCAAAGCTTTGAAGCATTATTCTTTTGGCATTAATAAGGAAAATGCCGATGTTGTGATTTCTGAAATTAAGGCCAATCCTTTTGTAGAAGTTCGATTTGATTCGTTTCAAATTAACACGCATTTAATTGGTTTGTACAATGCCAATAATGTAAATGCGGCTTTGACTATTGGGAAGTTTTTTGAGGTAGAACATGAAGCGATAAAGGCGGCTTTAGAAAGTTATATTCCTGAAAATAACAGATCGCAATTGTTGACTAAAGGAAGCAGCGAAATTATTTTAGATGCTTATAATGCCAATCCAAGTAGTATGGCGGTTGCAATTGCTAATTTTTTACAGCTTGAAAAATCGAATAAAATAATGATTTTGGGAGATATGTTTGAGCTAGGGGACGAAAGTCATAAGGAACATGAGGCTTTGGTGAATTCATTATTGAACGAATTGAATGTTCAATGTTATTTTGTTGGAAAGGCATTTTATGAGTGCCAAAAATCAAAAGACAATTTTCATTTCTATGATAGTTTCGATTCTTTTTCGACGAGTTTGAATGGAGTGAATTTTGAAAACAATACAATATTGATTAAAGGTTCCCGAGGTATGGCTTTAGAACGTACTTTGGAGTTTTTGTCATAAAATGAATTTTTAATAAAACAACAAACGCCATCGGATATGATGGCGTTTGTTGTTTATATACTCATCAGAAAACCAATCAGGTTTTCTTTTTTATTAAGATTCAATTTTTTTCTTAATCGGTAACGTGCTAATTCGACTCCTCCACTTGAAATATTCATTACTTCAGCGATTTCTTTAGTGGACATATTCATTAATAAATAGGTCGCTAAATCAAGTTCTCTTGGAGAAATAGTAGGGTACTTTTCTTTTAGTCTTTTTAAAAAATCATAATGTACATTTTTGATATGTTTTTCTAAATCTTTCCAACTTTTATCGGCGTTTACTTCTTTTACAATGCTTCTGTTTAATTTAGTAAATTGTGTTTTAGTCGTTTCGTCAAAAGTATCTACATTAATGTCTTTTATCTTATTGATAATATTGTTTAAAACTTTATTCTTTTTTGCTACTTGTAAGGAGTTGTTGACCAGCTCTTTGTCTTTGGCTAGGATTTTTATCTTAAGCTTGTCGCTTTTAAGTTTTTCAATTTCTTTTTCCAATTCATATTGTTCTTGTCTGATTTTAGTTTCCTTTTCCAGATATAACCTTCGTTGTTCCAGTGTTTCGTAGTATCTGTTTTTTCGAATTTTCATTTTTATTCTTTTTCGAATAAGATAAATAGCCATAATAATAAGTATAATATATAATATATATGCTAAAGGATGTCTGTACCAGGGAGGTGAAATTGTAAATGATAAAAATGTTTCATTAGATTGAATGCCGTAGCTATTACGTACTTTGATTTTCATTTTATAATTTCCCTCTCTCAGATTTGTATATTCTTTTATGGTATTGTCCGACCAGGAGCTCCATTTTTTATCAAACCCTTCCAGTTGGTATGAAAATTCTACATTTTCTAGATTTTCAAAAGTTGGAGAAGAAAAGGAGAATTTAACCTGATTTGATTTGTAAGGGATTTTATAATTTTCTAGTTCTTTTTGTCCGTTTCCTAAAATTAAAGTATCCCCAGGATATGAAAAACTTCTTATATATGCTTTTGGTTTGATGACAAGATTATTTTTTTGATTTGGGTTATAATGTGCTATCCCGTTTGTTAATCCAATGAATATGTTTTGAGAATCAATAGTATTTATTGATAAATAATTAGACACCAGATTGCCGGTTAAATTTGAAAAAGGAGTTATGATATTGTTATAAGTCCCATTTTTATTTTTCATTAATGCTCCTAAAGATTCATTGAAAACATACCAAATGTTTCCATTATTGTCTTCTTTTATTTCGGTTATTTTTGGGATGTTTTTAAATAAATTATTGATTTTTTTATCTTCATAAAATAAATCCTGATCTTCACTATATTTATAGAAATGATTGTTAGTTTGAAAATAGATTATGTTGTTTATTCGTTGAATACTTCCAATACCTCTGTCTTTAGCAGATAAATTCTTGTAAGTTTTAATGCTTTTTAATCCTTTCAAGTCATCTGTTAAAGTCATTTTGTAGATTAAATTATCAAATTGATACCAAAAATTTGATTTTTCCACCTGAAAAGAAAATGGGTATGCATAAAAGCCGTCTATTTGGTTCTGATATTGCCATTTATTTGAAATTTTTTCGAATATTGCAAAACCATTATAATTACAGCCTACCATGTAATTGGGTTTGTCCGGAAATAATTTAAAACCAATGTAACCTTTACTGTCAATTGTCTGAATTGTTTTTCCATTTTCAATTACTAAGGCACCTTTGTTACTTGAGCATATCAATTGACCATCTATGATTTGAATGTTCCATGCCTGACCCGAAGTGCCACTGACTAAACTAAAATTGGTGTCATTAAAAATGTCATTCATAGATTGATATAAAAGACCTTGGTTTGTGGCAATATAAAGATTGTTTTTGTAGACTACTGAAGCATAAACGGTACTTATTCCATAGCTTGAACCGAAATAGGTAATGGGTGAGTTTTCATTAATAAAGTCTATCCCACTATCAAGTCCTAACCATATGTTGTTTTTATTGTCGATAAAGGAAGTTAAAACAGTATTATTTTGCAGTCCTTTGTTTTTATTGAAATGTTGTACAATTTTACCTTTTTTGTCACATATAATAATTCCATTGGTGGCAGAATTGAGAACAATGAAATTGTTTCGTAATGACGTTCCTCCTAAAGAACCATTTTTTTTCATAAATTCATTAGCTTCGGTATCCCATGGGGTTAATTTTTTAAAGTCATATATAAAAAGACCATTATTTATAGTTTCAATTAATAGATTGTTGTCCGATAATGTGAAAATACCCCATATTTCTCGATTGTTCAAAGCTGTAGTGCCTTCCAGAGGGGTTAGTGAACCCTTTTTATATTCAAGTAATCCTTTTTTATGATCTTGTATATAAAGTTTTGATCCAACCTTAAATGAGAATTGAAAGCGACTAGGTGCTTCTAAAATTTTTAATTTGTTTTTTTTTAAGATATAAGCATTTGAGAAAGATTGAAAAATTACCTCATCATTATGGATATGTGTTTTCCAGACAATGTCAATTATTTTACCTGCATTTTTGCTGATTGATTTAGATAAGGAATGATAGATCATTTTTCCTTTTGAATTAGGTTTGAAGTAGCCAAATTCACTATTTCCACCCACAAAAATTTTTCCTGATTTATCTACTTTAAATGATCTGATCAATCCTGAATTTGGTAAGGAATACCTACGCCATGATGAACCATCAAATTGAAAAAGACCTTTGTTGTTTGCAAAATATAAGTTTCCTCTTTTGTCCTGATTGATTTCCCAATTTTGAGTGTCTCCTTTGTAATCTATTCGGCTGTAGTTTTTAATTTCGGGCAACCCAATTTTTTTTCCCTGACTGAATAGATTGCTTGAAAGTAGCACTATAATGATAATTAGATGTGATTTTATTACACTCATAATACAATTGAAAATAATGTTATCTTAATGGTTTATAGCCGATGTTAGTATTTTAGTTGTTGTTATTTGAAATTAGTTGATTGTGTTAAAATTCCTTTTATATTTCATTATTTCTAATGTTTTTATAAATGTAGTGTTTTTTATTTGATTAACGTTTTAGTAACACAGTTGTTTTTGTTTTTAAGTATTTGTAAATCAGTATATTGTAAATAATTTGATGTGTTTTTGTCTAGTCTTTTTTTATTGTTTGATGTGTTTTTGTAATAGTTTAAAATTATTGATAACATAAATTAATAGATAAGTTTGTATCAAATAACTAATTTACTAACCAAAAAATTTAGAAAAATGAAATTAACAAAAATGTATGTTTTTTGCTGTTTGTCTATCTTATTCTCAGTTTACGTGCAGGCGCAAGATGTTGTTGTAAAGGGAAAAGTGCTTGACGAAACTGGAATGTCTGTTCCAGGCGCATCAATTTTAATTAAAGGAACACCAAAGTCTACAACCACAGATTTTGATGGTAACTTTGAAATAAAAGCTCCTTCAAATGGAGTATTTACGATTAGCTTTGTAGGTTATACTACAATCGAAGAACCAATCAAGGGAAGAAAGGATATAACTATAAAACTTAAAACAGAATCCCAAAAACTGGAAGAAGTTGTCGTTATAGGTTATGGTAGTCAAAAGAAAACAGATGTGACATCTGCAATTTCCAGTGTTAAAGTTAAGGATGTTTCAGATAGACCTATTGTTAGCGCTGTTGAAGCAATAACAGGTAAATCGTCCGGTGTACAGGTTTCATCATCATCAGGATCACCTGGTGGTGCATTATCTGTTCGTGTTCGTGGAATTGGATCACCTAATGGTGGTGAACCATTGTATGTTGTTGATGGGGTACTTACAAGCAACGTTAAAGCTATTGATCCTAATAATATTGAGTCAATTAATATTTTAAAGGATGCGTCAGCTGCTGGTATTTATGGTGCTGCGGGGTCAACAAATGGAGTTGTTCTTATTACAACTAAGAAAGGTAAGAAAGGAAAACCCAGAACAGAAATCAATTTTTATGGAGGGGTACAACAGATTGTTAAAAAATTACCTGTATTAAATAATTCGCAATGGGTTGATTTACAAACAGAGATTTTAGGTACCGCGCCTAATGTTCCAAGTTATTATGATTTGCAAGGTACAAACAACAATTGGCAGGATTTAATTTATCGTACTGCAGCTCAATCTAGTGTTAATGTAAGTACTTCAGGCGGTTCGGACACAGGGAATTATTATTTAGGCTTGGGGTATTTAAATCAGGAAGGGATTATTGTTGGTTCAAATTTCAAACGTTATTCGCTTAATTTAAATGTGAATCAGGATGTTACATCTAAGATAAAGTTTGGAGGATCTATTAATTATAACAGAACTAATCAAAGAACAATTACAGATAATGCTTCTGCTAATTTCGGAGGTGTTGTACTTAGTGCTCTTGTTACTCCTGAGTATATTCCAATTTACATGCCGTCAAATGCTCCTATTCCGGGTGTTTATGGAGTGAGTAATTTTTATTCCGGCGAAAATCCATTGGCATTGATTTATAACAATGAAAATAAAACTATTGCTAATAATTTATTAGGAAGCACTTATGTTGAAGTTAAATTGCCTTTGAATTTAACTTTCAAAACGCAGTTAAATGGTGTTGTTCAGAATTCTAAATATGATTATTTCTTAGATCCGTATAGCAGCTTGAATGGCCGTAGTTCTCAAGGTGGTGCTGATAGCAATTACTATGAAGTTTTCAGATGGCAATGGGATAATACATTGAATTATAAGCAAAATTTTGGAAATCATTCTTTTGATGTGATTGTAGGAACATCTGCAATGAATGAATCAATTTCAAACTCTACTCAACATGGAGCCGGTTTTGCAACAAGTGCTGTAAAGACTTTAAATGCTGCTAGTTCTGATTTTCAAATAGGAACAGGTGAATATGAGTGGTCAACAAATTCTTATTTTGGAAGATTTAATTACGGATATGACAATAAGTATCTTTTTACAGCTACTTTCCGTCGTGATGGATCATCAAGAGTAGGTACAAATGTTGTTTATGGAAATTTCCCTGCACTATCTGCCGGTTGGAAGGTTTCTAATGAAAAATTCATGGAAAACGTAAAATGGATGCAAAATCTTAAGGTACGTGTGGGATGGGGAAAAACAGGTAATTTACCTCCTTATACTATGTTGTATCCTACCTATAGCTTGCTAAATGTTGGTGCTCCTTATGCATATAATTCTACAGATATTGCTCCTGGTATTAAACCCGCTGCTCAGTTAGGAAATCCGGATTTAAAATGGGAATCGGCTACGCAAACAAACATTGGTTTAGAAGTAGGATTTTTTGATAGTCGTTTAAATTTCACAGCTGATTATTACCATAAGAAAGTGGAAGATATGATTTTTACACTTCAACTGCCTTTAACTACAGGAAGTTCTGTGACTGCTATGAATTTACCAGGATATGATGTCAATAAAGGTATAGAGTTGTCATTAGATGCAGATATTATTAAAGGGGACAATTTTACCTGGTCATCGAATGTGAATTTTTCTAAAAATACAAATCGTATCGAAGGTATTGATGAAAGCACCTCTTTTCAAACAGGACCTATTTTAATAGGAGGAAGCCAAGTGCCACTTTATACTCAAATTATTAAGAACGGTTATCCTCTTGGGACATTCTGGGGATACAAATCAGAAGGTGTAGATCCACAAACAGGTAATTTAGTTTATGGTAACGAATTGGTTAATCTAGGTTCAGCTTTACCTAAATATACGGTTGGTTTTTCAAATGAATTTGCGTACAAAGGACTTTCGTTATCCTTTTTAATTGATGCAGTTCAGGGTAATAAAGTTTACAATGCAACAAGAATGGAAATTGAGGGACTGTCAGGATATGCCAATGAGAGTACTGAAGTATTAAACAGATGGAAACAGCCAGGTGATATTACAAGTGTTCCAAGAGCACTAGGGAATGGTACAACTAATACCGGAGCAGCAGCAATGTTGCAAAACAAAGTGTCTTCACATTATATCGAAGATGGTTCTTTCTTTAGATTACGAAATATTACTTTAAGCTATCAAATCGAGAAAAAGTTTGTTGAAAAATTGGGCTTGTCAGGACTAAAAATTTATGGAACTGCTCAAAACTTATTTACGATTCATAATTACAAAGGATACTATCCTGAGGTTAACGGATTTGGACAAGGAACAAACAATCAGGCTGAAAACGCGGGTTCTGGTTCATCATTGATGTCACTTGGTATTGATAGAGGAACTTATCCGGCAGCAAAAATTTTCACAGCTGGTGTTAATATTCAACTTTAAAAAATAATATGATGAAAATAAATATATTAAAATACGCTCATTTCTTTGTATTAGCAATAATACTTACATCATGTTCTCAGGATTTTCTGGACAAATCTCCTGAATCTCAATTAGCAGCTGGTTCTTTAACTACAGCATCTGACGCTGAAAGCATATTAAATGGTGCTTATAATGCAATGCCGGATTATTATTCATACAGTAATTTTTTTACTACTGAGGGTATGTCTGATAATACCTATATCAATGGGGATAATAATGTGGAACAACCACTTGAAAATTTCACTTTTACATCTTCCAATGGAGAAATTCAATTAAGTTGGCAGGAATTATACAAACATATAACGGCTGCAAATACTGCTATTGATAATGTAACTCTTATTAATGATCCTAAATGGAATGGAACCAATAGAAAAGCGCAAATAATAGCTGAAGCTACTTTCTTGAGAGCCTTTGCTTATTATTGGTTAGTGACTTCATGGGGAAATGTACCGTTAATTCTTTCGTCTAATAACGCCGGAAACTACTATCCTTCAAGAACTAGTGCTGATTTAGTATATGCTCAAATTATTAAGGATTTGAAAGATGCAGAAGCAGTGTTAGACAATAATCCATATCATGGGGATTATGGCAGGGCTACAAAAGGAGCTGCGAGAGCATTGTTGGCTAAGACTTATGCCCAAATGGGAGATTATCCAAATTGTTTGATTTATTGTAATAAAGTTATCGAAGAAGGACCTTATTCTTTAGTGTCTAATTATGCTAAACTATGGGGACTTTCAAACAAGAATACTTCGGAGTCCATCTTTGAATTACAGGTTCCTACGACTGGTTCACCTTATAATGTTTGGAAAATCAATGTGCTTTCTTATGGCCCGTTTGATAACTGGCCAAAACGTCAAATAGGTTCTTATGATTTAGTAAAAGCTTTTAATGATGCTGGAGATAACGGAGCAAGATATAAATCTACTTTCAATTGGCAGGTTACAGGAGCTTCTTTCAATATGCCATTTAACGCATGGAATCCAACTCAGGCAATTCCTTTTTGCGGTAAGTTTTCATACAGCGATACCTGGACAAATGGTGATAATCTAATCATGATAAGACTTGCTGATATTATCTTGTTGGCCGCTGAAGCAAATGTGCAGTTAAATAATTTAGGAACTGCAAAAACTTTGCTAAACCAAATAAGAACAAGAGCAGGATTAGCAAATACAACTGCAACTACAAAGAGCGAATTAGCTTTAGCCGTATTAAAAGAAAGACGATTAGAATTAGTTTACGAACGTACCAGATGGAATGATTTGAAACGTGCTGATGCAAATGGAACTATTAACATGGTGAATTTAATGAACAGTCAGGTAAATTCAAGTCTTCAACCACTTAATTATGGAATGCAAAGTTTTCATAAGTTGTTACCTGTTCCTTTAGGAGATATTCAAATAAACAAGAATCTTTTACCTAATAATACCGGATATTAAATAAGTATTTAGATTACTGAAAAGATTAATTTGTTGGGTTGGTTAATAAATTAAGTTCAGTGTTTTTTTTACTAAAAGCCTATTGGCTTTGTTATTTCTGAGCGGACTTGTTGTACTACAAAACAAGTCCGTAAGGGAATATATTGTCCTAAAATTAATGTTTTGGATTAATAATGTGCTTGTCGTTATTACTTTCTGAAATTATTTTCAAACTCAATTTTTATCAAAAAGCAGTTTCAAATTTCCCTGTTTAAATTCATAAAAAACACAGTATAAATTGAGCATGTTTTTCTATAAGAAAAGCTATTCTCAATTTAATTAGTGGAAAATGAACCATAAATAAGGATTTGTAATTGCATAAAAAAATAATAAATCAATGAAAAACACACAACTATTTTTAATGTTGTTGCTGACAACCTTTTGCTCTTTTTCGCAAAGCAAAATAACCTGGATATCGAGTACAGCAGCCAGGCAATGGCAAAACCACAACAATTTAAAAGCAGGTTTAACAGCCGGAAAAACCGATGTAGAGGTTCGCTTAGATAAACCTTTGCAGCAAATTGACGGCTTTGGTACTTGCTTTAATGAATTAGGCTGGACATCGTTAAGTGCTTTAAAGGCTGAGGATAGAGAAAAGATATTAAAAGAATTCTTCTCGCCAAATGCAGGAGCCAATTTTACAATTTGTCGTATGCCGGTTGGCGCCAATGATTTTTCTATTAATTGGTATTCTTATAATGACACAGCAGGAGACTTTGAAATGAAAAATTTTAGCATTGCAAATGATGAGCAAACGCTAATTCCATTCATTAAAAGTGCCTTGAAATACAATCCAAATATAAAACTATGGGCATCTCCATGGTCTCCACCTGTTTGGATGAAGTATAATAAGCATTATGCTTCAAAACCATTTCCTAAAGATATGCCTGAAGATGTTGCAGCGGAGGCAAGAGAAAAATGGGGAATGGATTTTAAAGGTTTTGATAATGGACTAAAACCCGAACAAGAAGGTTTTGAAGGGAAAGATATGTTTATTCAGGAGGATGAATATTTTAAAGCTTACAGCTTGTATTTCTCAAAATTCATTCAGGCTTATCGCGCTCAAAATATTAATATCAGTATGGTAATGCCGCAAAATGAATTCAATTCGGCACAGGTTTTTCCTAGTTGTACCTGGACTTCTAAAGGTTTGTCCCGATTTTTAAATTATTTAATTCCGGCAATGAATGAGGAAAAAGTATATGTTTTCTTTGGAACAATGGAACGCCCAAATTATAAATTAGTCGATTCCATTTTGAGTGATTCTTCTATTAATAAATCGATCAAAGGAGTTGGATTTCAATGGGCTGGTAAAGATGCTATTCCAACAATTCATAAAAACTATCCCAATTTAAAATTATACCAATCAGAACAGGAATGTGGCAATGGAAAAAATGATTGGAAATATTGCGGATACACCTGGGGCTTAATGAAACAGTTTTTAACTAATGGAGCCAATGCTTATATGTATTGGAATGCTTCACTAAAAGAAGGAGGTATAAGTACCTGGGGATGGAGACAAAATTCATTGGTAACTGTTGATACCGCTAATAAAACCTTCAAGTACAATTATGAATATTATTTAATGAAACATCTGAGTCATTTTGTGAAACCGGGTGCAAAACGTCTGGAAACCTCTGGTGATTACACTAATTTATTAGCATTTGTTAATCAGGATAATAGTGTGGTGGTAGTGATTCAAAATGATAGTGCCAAAGAAAAAAAGTTTACTATAAAAGTTGGAGGAAAAACATTTACACCAACATTAGAAGCAGATTCGTATAACACTTTTCTGTTACAATAAGGTTCCATTTAATTTCAATTCTTAAATTAAAAATTGATGAATTTATATAAAAAAATCACAGGGTTTCTGGCATTGATACTAACAGTGTCTTCTGTAAATGCTCAGGTTCCCAAAAACGAATTGCTTTATGGCGTTGCTTATTATGATGAGTATATGCCTTATGATCGATTAGACAAGGACATTAAAATGATGAAAGATGCGGGCATAAACATAGTTCGTATTGCCGAAAGTACCTGGAGTACCGTAGAACCTCAGGATAATGTATTCGATTTTAGTCATATAGACAGGGTTCTTAATGCCATGCATAAAGCAGGAATTAAAGTAATTGTTGGAACGCCTACTTATGCAGTGCCTGCCTGGTTAGTTAAAAAATATCCGGATATTTTGGCCACTACTCAAATGGGTAAAAATCAGTACGGAACCAGGCAAAATATGGATATTAGTAACAAGGATTACTTGTTTCATGCCGAAAGGATTATCCGTAAAATCATGGAACATGTAAAAGATCATCCAGCTATTATTGGTTATCAGGTAGATAATGAAACCAAGCATTATAATACTGCGGGTGCAAATGTTCAGGCGCAGTTTGTCCAGTATATGAAGGCTAAATTTAAAACTACCGATGCTATCAATAAAGCTTTTGGATTGGATTACTGGAGTAACCGCATTAATTCATGGGAGGAATTTCCTTCTATGGTGGGAACCATAAATGCAGGATTGAAATCAGAATTCTCTAAGTTTCAACGTGGGTTAGTTACTGATTTTCTTTCTTGGCAGGCTAGTATTGTTCGTGAATATAAAAAACCGGAGCAGTTTGTTACTCAAAATTTTGATCTTGACTGGAGAGGCTATTCGTATGGAATACAGGGGGATGTAGATCATTTTGCTGCAGCAAAAGCGATGGATATAGCCGGAGTAGATATTTATCATCCTACACAAGATCATTTAACGGGTACTGAAATTTCTTTTGGCGGAGATATGGCACGTTCTATGAAAAATGGGCAAAACTATTTGGTGGTAGAAACGGAAGCTCAGGGATTTGCACAATGGGTGCCTTATGCGGGACAGTTACGATTACAGGCATTTAGCCATGTAGCTTCAGGAGCAAATATGTTAGAATATTGGCATTGGCATTCGATTCATAATTCGGCTGAGACGTATTGGAAAGGATTGCTAAGTCATGATTTTCAGCCAAATCCTACCTATAATGAAGCCATAACCATTGGTCGTGATTTTAAAAAAATAGGTTCAAAAATAGCCAGTCTTAAAAAGACGAACGAAGTTGCTGTTCTTTTTAGTAATGAAGCGCAAACCGCTTTCAATGCTTTTAGTTTTGGATGGGGAGCAAGAGAACAATACAACGATGTTTTACGTCCTATGTATGATGCTTTGTACAAAATGAATGTGGGAGTTGATTTTATAGATCCATCTTCATTAAATATTGAAAAATACAAGTTAATTATTGTGCCGGCTCTATACGCTGCATCAGATGATTTGTTGCAGAAACTGAATCAATATGCAAAGAACGGAGGACATATTGTTTATACTTTCAAAAGCGGTTTTAGTAATGAAAATGTAACGGTACGCAATACTGTTCAGCCCGGAATTATAAATGAGGCTGCGGGTGTGAGTTATAGTCAGTTTGTGATTCCGGAAAATGTATCATTACAAAATGACCCATTTCAGGTTGGCAAAGACAAAAATGAAATAAAATACTGGATGGAATTGTTGACACCTACCACTGCAAAAGTATTGGCTAAGTACGATCATCCGCAATGGAATAATTATGCGGCAGTTACTCAAAATAATTATGGCAAAGGAAAGGTGACTTATATTGGTTTTATGCCCGGAGATAATCTTATGGAAAAAATTCTGGAAGGAAGTCTGAAAGAAGCCGGTTTGTGGAATGAAGATCAAAAATTGCATTTTCCGTTGATTACAAAATCAGGGATGAATAATCAGGGAAAAACAATCCGTTACTTTTTTAATTATTCAGCGGAAGCTAAAACTTTTATTTATACTCAAGGTAAAAATGGAACTAATTTGCTTAGTTCAGAAAAAGTGGTTCAAAATTCAGAAATCAATCTTGCTCCATGGGGAATGCTAATAATCGAAGAAAACTAACTTATTGTTTAGTTAAATAAGATTGACAGTTATTAATAAATAATTTAAACAATATTAAATATGAATTTTAGCAATATCAAGAAAATAGCAAAAGTATCGCTGGTTTCTACATTAGTAGTTTCTGGAATTTCATGGAATAAAAAAACTGAAAATGATAAGACCCAAAAGAATCCAATTATTACTATAAACGGATTCACTTTTAAGGATTTCAATAATAACGGGAAATTAGATCCATGGGAAGATACCCGACTTTCTGTAAAACAAAGAATTGATGCGATCATTAAGGAAATGACGAATGCCGAAAAAGTAGAATTGCTTATCGGAACCGGAATGCCGGGAATTGAAGTTTTGACAGGTCCTGTTGGAGATTCTAAGCAAGGTCTTGTTCCCGGAGCAGCGGGAGGAACTGCATCTTTTGAAAGATTCGGAATTCCTGCAACGGTTGTTGCCGATGGACCTGCCGGATTACGAATTGAACCAACTAGAGATAACGATTCTAAAACCTACTATGCAACGGCTTTTCCGGTGGGAACTGCTTTGGCTTCAACATGGAATAAAACACTTTTGGAAGAAGTTGGAAAAGCAATGGGAAATGAAGTCAAAGAATATGGAGTAGATGTTTTATTGGCTCCGGCATTGAACATTCAGCGAAATCCATTAAACGGAAGAAACTTCGAGTATTATTCTGAAGATCCGCTGATTTCCGCTAAAACTGCAGCGGCGATTGTAAACGGAATTCAGTCACAGGGAGTTGGTACTTCAATTAAACATTTTGCAGCAAATAATGAGGAAACGAATCGTTTGACAATTAATGCTCATGTTTCTGAAAGAGCGATGAGGGAATTGTATTTGAGAAATTTCGAAATTACAATTAAGGAATCACAGCCGTGGACCGTTATGTCTTCTTACAATAAAATAAACGGCATTTATACTTCGGACAGAAAAGATCTTTTAACGCAGATTTTAAGAGAAGAATGGGGTTTCAAAGGAATTGTAATGACCGATTGGTTTGGCGGTTTTCCGGGATTTGAATCCATTAGAGACGGCGGAATTTCTGATGTTGTAAAACAGATGAATGCAGGAAATGACCTTTTGATGCCGGGAATTCCTGCACAGAAAAAAGTATTGTTGGCTGCTTTAGATTCAGGAAAATTATCTCAGGAAGTGGCTAATACAAACGTAAGAAGAATTTTAGAATATATTTTCAAAACGCCAACTTTTGCTCAATACAAATACAGCGACAAACCAAATTTGACTGAACATGCTGAAGTAACCAGAAAAGCCGCAACAGAAGGAATGGTTTTATTGAAAAACGAAAAAAACACATTGCCTTTTAGTGATAAGCAAAAAGAAGTTTCGTTATTTGGAGTTACTTCTTACGCCTGGATTACGGGCGGTACAGGAAGCGGAAGTGTAAACAACAAACACACGGTTTCTTTATTAGAAGGTCTTCAATCTGCGGGGTATAAATTAGATAAAGAATTGGCTGATTTGTACACACCTTATGCGGAAAAAGAAGTGATCGCCGAAAAAGAAAGAAGAAAAGCAAGAGGAATTTTGGCTTTGCCGGAACGACTTCCTGAAATGAAAATGGACGATGCTTTGATTCAGAAAAAAGCCGAAACATCTGAAATTGCTTTTGTGACTTTAGGAAGGAATTCCGGAGAAGGTGGAGACAGAGTGGTAGACAACGATTTTAATATGGCTACAGAAGAAATCGAAATGCTGGATAAAATTTCGAATGCTTTCCACGCAAAAGGGAAAAAAGTAGTGGTAATTTTAAATATCGGTGGTGTAATCGAAACAGCATCCTGGAAAGATAAAGTCGATGCTATTTTATTAGCCTGGCAGCCGGGACAAGAAGGCGGACATTCAGTTGCAGATGTGATTTCAGGAAAAACAAATCCGTCCGGAAAATTGACGATGACATTTCCTGTGAAATATGCTGATACGCCATCGGCAAAAAACTTCCCTGGAATTCCTGCAAACAATCCAAAAGAAGTAACTTATGAAGAAGGTGTTTATGTTGGCTACCGCTATTTTAATACATTTAATGTAAAACCATCTTACGAATTTGGTTATGGAAGTTCGTACACCACTTTTGAATATTCTGGTATAAAAGTAAGTTCTCCAACTTTTAAAGACAAACTAACGGTTTCGGTTACTGTTAAAAATACAGGAAAAACGGCTGGGAAAGAAGTAGTGCAGTTGTATTTAAATGCTCCGTCTAAATTTATCGACAAACCAAAAGAAGAATTAAAAGCTTTTGCTAAAACGAAAGAATTGAAACCGGGAGAAAGTCAAACACTAACATTTACATTATCACCAAAAGATTTAGCATCGTTTTTAGAAAACAAAAGCGCATGGATTGCCGAAGCTGGAAATTATAATGTTCTCGTTGGAGCATCTTCTTTAGATATCAAACAATCGGCTTCGTTCTCTGTTGCGAATGAAATTACAGTGGAGAAAGTAAAAAAAGCTTTTGAGACCGATGTGAAATTTACTGAGCTGAAACCTTAGGTGTAAATGCAAATCTGACAGGTTTTTAAGGTTTTTAAATCCTGTCAGATTAATAAGTTTATATTCTTTCTTAAAAATCGTCTTATGAAAAAACGCTTATTTGGCTTGCTATTACTACCTGTATTTGTGATTGCTCAACAGAAAATAGGGAATGCCGAATTTTCGATAAAAGGGAAAACGGTTACGGTTTATACATCGGCAGATAATACTGATTTTAGATTAACTAAAACAGATTCTAATTTGCAATTTACCGATTTGAAACAGCCTCTGGAAACTCAAATTTGTGTTTTTGTAAATCCAAATAAAAAGTTTCAAACTTTTTTAGGAATTGGTGGAGCGATTACTGATGCCAGTGCTGAGGTTTTTGCAAAATTAACAAAGGAGAGTCAGCAGGAATTTCTGCAGGCCTATTATGATAAAGAAAAAGGGATAGGTTATTCAATAATTAGGACTACTATTCACAGTTGTGATTTTAGTTCAGGAAGTTATACTTATGTTGATGAAGGAGATGCCGCATTAAAAAGTTTTAGTATTACACATGATAAAGAATTTAGAATTCCATTAATAAAAAGAGCAATGGTAGCGGCAACCGGAAAAATTACATTATTTGTAAGCCCATGGAGTCCGCCTGCTTTTATGAAAGACACTAAGAATATGTTGCATGGCGGGAAATTATTGCCGGAGTATTACCAATCCTGGGCAAATTATTATGTGAAATTTATTGATGCTTATCAAAAAGAAGGAATTCCAGTTTGGGGACTTACAATTCAAAACGAACCAATGGCAAAACAAACATGGGAATCCTGTATTTATACTGCTGAAGAAGAACGTGATTTTTTAAAAAAATATTTAGGTCCAACATTGAAGACTGCAGGATTTGGAGATAAAAAAATTATAGCCTGGGATCACAATAGAGATTTGTTGTCTCAAAGAGCAAGTACAATTCTGGATGATCCGGAAGCCAATAAATATGTTTGGGGAATAGGGTTTCATTGGTATGAGAGTTGGAGCGGAGGAGATTCAATGTTTGAAAATGTTGGTAAAGTTAATGAAATGTATCCGGATAAAAACTTGCTTTTTACTGAAGGATGTGTGGAAAGATTTGACTATTCAAAACTACAGCTTTGGGCAAATGGAGAACGTTACGGAAAATCAATGATTAATGATTTTAATAACGGAACGGTGGGTTGGACTGATTGGAATGTTCTTTTGGATGAGAAAGGAGGTCCAAACCATGTTGGTAATTTTTGTTTTGCACCCATTCACGGGGACACTAAAACAGGGACTTTAATTTACACACCGTCTTATTATTATATTGGTCATTTTTCTAAGTTTATTAATAAAGGTGCAAAAAGAATCAGTAGTGCTGCCAGTAGAAGTCAATTATTAACCACTTCTTTTTTAAATCCTGAAGGGAAAGTGATTACTGTTGTTATGAATCAAAGTAATGATACTATAAAATATTATTTGTGTCTTGGAACAAAAGCCGCTGAAGTTTCGATATTGCCACATGCTATTCAAACATTAGTTTATTGATTTAACGATTGATTATTTATTAGTTCAAAGAGCTGTTTTTGAATTGTTGTAAAAGTATTTCTTTAGAATTTACAGAAGCCGGAATAAATAAATTAACTTTAGATTTGTAGCATTACAGTAATGTAGCTGCAAGTCTAAAGTTGTTTTTCTACGTCAATAATGTCATTATCTCTAAATTGGTTGGTTGTAAAGTTGCAATTGAAAAAAAGTTGTAGTTTTACTTTTAAAATTTCTATTGAAAAATTAGACACAATACCTTTTCATTATTCAAAATTATATTTCAAGGCATTAAAATTTTCGATTCAACCTCAAAAATAAACTAACTATCATCAAAACATTTTTATGAGTTTAACTTTTAATGAAATCAAACCAAAAAAACATTATGAAATTTTAGACGGTTTGCGTGGAGTAGCTGCAATTATAGTAGTCGCTTTTCATATTTTTGAAGCTTTTGCCGAAGGAAACCGCTTTAAGCAAATTATCAATCACGGTTATCTGGCCGTAGATTTCTTTTTTCTTTTATCAGGATTTGTTGTAGCCTATGCTTATGATGATCGTTGGGGAAAAATGACGCAATGGGAATTTTACAAACGACGTTTAATCCGTTTGCAGCCCATGGTAATTATGGGAATGATTATTGGCGCCATATTCTATTATTTCCAGGCTTCGGATACTTCGTTTCCGATGATTGCCGGAATGGAGGTATGGAAAGTTATTTTAACCATGATTATTGGTTTCACATTGCTTCCAATTCCGCCTTCAATGGAAATCAGGGGTTGGGGCGAAATGCATCCGCTGGATGGACCTGCCTGGTCACTTTTTTTCGAATATATAGCGAATATTTTATACGCTTTGTTCTTTCGTAAATTCTCCAATAAAGTACTGGGAATTTTTGTTTTGATATTTGCCGGAATGTTGATTAATTACACTGTTTTTGGTCCAAAAGGAGATGTTATTGGGGGATGGTCTCTGAATTTTGAACAAATGAATATTGGATTTACACGTTTATTGTATCCTTTCTTTGCCGGAATTTTACTTTCCCGTTTAGGAAAATTGATTCACATAAAAGGAGCATTCTGGGTTTGCAGCTTATTGATTGCAATTGTGCTTATACTTCCAAGAATTGGAGATGAAAACAGTCTTTGGATGAACGGCTTATATGAATCGTTTTGTATTATTCTGATATTTCCTCTAATAGTGTCAATTGGGGCAGGAGGAGAAATTAAAAATCCGTTTTCACTTAAAATCTGCAAAGTTCTGGGCGATATTTCGTATCCAATTTACATTACACATTATCCGCTTATTTATTGGTTTACTGCTTGGGTGGTAGATAATAAAATTTCATTAGAAGACGGATATCTGGTTGGAATTGGAGTTTTAGTAGCCAGTATTATTCTTGCCTATTTATGTTTGAAATTATATGATGAACCGGTTCGCAACTGGCTGCAGAATAAATTTCAAAAACAAAAAACTGTTGTCGCAGAATCTTTTAATTTGTCTTGATGATGGGTTCATCTTCAGTTAATATCCGTTTGAAAGATAGTTTTGAATTGTTGTAAAAGTATTTCTTTAGAATTTACAGAAGCAGTAATAAATAAATTAACTTTAGATTTGTAGCATTACAGTAATGTAGCTGCAAGTCTAAAGTTATTTTTTTTGATGAATAGAGAAGAGAAATTAAGCCAACTTCGTGAGAATACCGAGTTTGATATTGTAATCATTGGCGGTGGAGCAACTGGTTTGGGCTGTGCCGTTGATGCTGCCAGTCGTGGATATAAGACTTTGCTTTTGGAAAAATATGATTTTTCCAAAGGAACTTCGAGTAGGTCAACAAAATTAGTTCATGGCGGCGTTCGCTATTTGGCTCAGGGCAATATTCATTTAGTTCGTGAGGCTTTGCTGGAGCGTGGCCGAATGTTGCGAAATGCACCTCATGTTTGTCATAAATTAGGATTTGTTGTCCCGGTTTATCATTGGTGGGACAAATGGTATTATGGTTTTGGTTTGTGGATTTATGAGTTTTTGTCCGCTAAATTTAGTTTGGGAAAAACAAAAATCTTATCTAAAGAAAATACTTTAAAACATTTACCTAATTTGGATTCAACGAATCTAAAAGGTGGAATCTTGTATTATGACGGACAATTTGATGATAGTCGATTAGCAATTAATTTGGCTCAAACAGCTACAGAACACGGAGCTTTGGTGCTGAATTATTGTGGGGTTACTGATTTTATAAAAAAAGACAATAAGATAATTGGTTTAAAAGCTAAAGACGAATTATCAAATCAGGAATTTGTCATAAAATCGAAAGTGGTTGTTAACGCTACTGGTGTTTTTGCTGATGCTTTATTGCAAAAGGCTGAAGAACATACAGAATTAACGATTGCGCCTTCGCAAGGAATTCATCTGGTATTGAATAAATCTTATTTTGAAGGTTTATCGGCTATGTTGATTCCTAAAACGGCAGATGGCAGGGTTTTGTTTGTGATTCCCTGGCATGATAAAGTTTTGTTGGGTACGACCGATACTCCCGTTAATAAAGTCGTGTTGGAACCGAAACCTTTAGAAGAGGAAATTCATTTTATTATCAATCATTTTAATAAATACTCAAAGCATAGAATTGCTTATACTGATGTTGCTAGTGTTTTCGCAGGATTGCGTCCGTTGGTAAAAGTAGGAGCTGAGAAAAAAACAGCTTTGTTGTCGAGAGAACATAGTATAAAAATGCTTCCGTCAGGTTTAATTGATGTTACAGGAGGTAAGTGGACTACTTATAGAAAAATGGCGGAGCAAACTATTAATAAGGCGATACAGGTTTCAGCTTTGAAATCTGTTCGATGTAAGTCAAGACATTTAAGGATTCATGGTTATTCAAAACAAAAAATCAATTCTCATTTAGCGGTTTATGGTTCGGATGCTCATTTGATACAACAGATGATTGTTGGTGATAATTCGTTATCTGAAAAAATCCATCCTGATTATCCATATACAAAAGCAGAAGTGGTTTGGGCTGTAAAAAACGAAATGGCATTAACTGTTGAAGATGTTTTGGCAAGAAGAATTCGTTTGCTTTTTCTTGATGCAAGAGCTGTAATGGAAGCTGCGCCGACTGTTGCAGAAATAATGACTGATTTATTATCAAAAGATGCAGAATGGAAGCAAGAACAAATAATCAGTTTTCAGAAATTAGCTCAGGGCTATTTGATAAAATAAAAAAGCCGACTCTGTTTAGAGTCGGCTTTGATTTTTAAAAGAATTCGTTATTTTTTAACGATGGCTTTTATTGTGTAGTGTTGTCCATTTTTAACATGTAAAAAGTAGATTCCTTTGTATAAATCACTCATCGATATTAGTTGTATGGTGCTAATTAAAGGTTCTGATTTCACTTTTCTTGATAAAACATCATAGATTGCTAATTCTGCTCCATCATAAACCGTATCTACTTTAACAGTTAGAACTGTTGCAACAGGATTAGGGAAAACCGTAACATTTTCAGTAATACTGGTAGTAGGAGTATTATTGCAGCTTCCCAGTTTGTCACCGTGATTCAAATGTGCCTGAACTGCATTTGGACTGATACAAGTTTCCTGACCATTATGACAAACCATAACTTTATCACCTGAGTTACCACATTGTACATTTATTGCATTAACATCAATCGAAACTGAAGTTTGACAACCTTTAGAGTCAGTTATTACTACCGTGTAGCTTCCTGCTTGAGATACTGCTATTGTCTGGTTAGTTTGGTTTGTACTCCATACATAAGAATAGGGTGCTGTACCACCAGCTGGAATTGCTTTTATATTTAAAAGTCCGGTTCCATAACCTACATAAATGGTATTTTTTTGTTGATTGGTAATGGCATAAGCATCTGGAATCGAAGCCGTCAATTGAACTGCATTGGTATCGTCACAATCATCATTGTTTTCTACGCCGCAAGCTACAGCCGGACCTGCGCCAAGACCGTCACCATCGTTATCTGCATATAATAATTTGCTGTCGTCACAATCATCATTGTTCTCTACGCCACAAGCTACCGGATTGCCACTACCAAATCCGTCGCCATCGTTATCAGAATATAATATCTTACTGTCGTCACAATCAGTATTATTGGTTGCATAACCTTCAGGAGCTACTGATGAACATAGCATTGCCGTAATTTTTGATCCGAAACCATCTTTATCAGCATCTACATAATATAAAATTGGTTTATGAACAGTTACATCATTATCGTTACAATCGGTATTGTTGGTTGAATATCCTTCCAAAGCAACAGATGAGCACAACATTGCTGTTTCAGTTGAACCAAATCCATCTTTATCCGTATCTACATAATATTGAATAGGTTCGTGTACAGTAACGTCGTTATCGTTGCAATCATTAGTGTTAGCATAACCATCATTGTCATCATCAATTGGCGTTGTAACATTAAATACTTCTGAATAGACTGAAGAATCTGTTTTGTTTATTGCTTTTAATCGGTAATAATATTTGGTGTTAGCTGTTAAATTCGTGTCGGTGTAAGTAGTTGTATTAGCTACCACTTCTGCTATTTGTGCAAAAGATTGCCCGTCTGATGAACGTTCGATTGCAAAATTAGCTTCGTTGTTTGAATTATCAGTCCAGTTTAAAGTTACTTTGCTAGAAGGAGTTGGGATTGGTACAATATTCGTCTCGAATGTTACATTGGATGGCGAATTAATTAGAGTGGTGTTGTATATAGCTGTAACTTCTGCTGCTGATAGAGCATAGTTAAACATTTTTAACTCATCTATTTTTCCTTTGTAAGGAGCAGGAGTAGTATTAGCATATAATTCCAGTACTCCAATATTACCAATTACTAAATCGGTTGGTTCGCCAATACCCACAGCTGTTCCCGTTGCATCAGTTATCTCATTGGTTAAAGTACCGTTAGTGTATAATCTTAATTTCTTTGCAGTTACATCTCTCATGATAACTACGTGTACCCAATCTCCGGTAAAATATTTAGTTGCTAATAATGACGATGTAAGTTCTGTTTTTGTTTTATCATCATCTATAGCAAATCGGAATTGATTACTTTTAATTTCGACATTAAATCTTCTGCCTGTTGCACCTGTTGCAGCGTTTTTTGTCATTGAGCCTTTGCACAATATGTAAGAACTCAATGTTGTACCTGCCGGTATTAAACTGGCATCAGCTTTCATCCAAAATGAAACAGAAAAAGAATTTTTATCAAATAAAAGGTTGTCCTGATGAGGAATAGTTACCATTTGTTTATTTGGTAAAAATGTTGCAAAATCGAGTGCATTATTAGCTTTTCCGGCTACTCTAACAGTAGCTTTGTCGAAAGAAGCATCTAATTGACCATCGTTAGCATACTTAGAAACATCTGCAATTTGTTCTCCATCTCCTGCTGTTTCTTTGAAAGGCCAATGACCAACAAGTTCCGGATTCAGCGCGCGGAAATTCCATATATCTCCAGCCACTGTTCCTTTAACATTAGTAGCATCAATTCTCCAATAGTATGTTGTTTCCGGACTTAAACCGCTAAGTGTATAACTTGGAGCAGCGACATAAGCCACATCAGCTAATTTTGCTAAATTGGCAGGATCAGTACCAAAATAGACAGAATAAGTTGTTGTATTTGAACTTCCTGTCCATTTTAGTGCCAGAGTCCCATTTGTCAACTCTACAGCATTCATTCCTGTTGCCGGAGTTGGAGTAGCTGCTTTAGTAGGAGCTGAAGGTATTGCCGGTGTAGTAAGCGAATTCACATCACTATAACTGGAAGATTCCGTTGCCGTTGTTGCTTTAACACGATAATAGTATTTAGTGTTTGGAACTAAATTATTATCTGTATAAGTAGTGGTATTTGCTGCTACCTGTGCAATTTGTGTATAGTTCGTTCCATCTAGTGAACGCTCAATTACAAAATTAGTTTCGTTATCTGAATTGTCTTTCCAAGTCAAAATTACCTTGCTTGAAGGAGTTGGTGTTTCTACTGAAGTGGCAGAGAAAGTAATTGCCGTTGGAGGAATTACAAAATCAGGTGGGACAGTATTGATTAATCCGTTGATGTACACTTCAATGTTTAAATATTCAGGAGAAGTGGTGCTGTAAGCTACGGCATCATTAGCGTTGTTTTTGTTTAGTCCATTACTGTCTTCCCATGCATCAGGCATACCGTCGTTATCAGTGTCTAATGGGGATGGAGCTCCATAAACGTGTCCGGCTCCACCATTAATAAAACCAAACTTGCTTGTTAAATCACTTTGAACATACACATAAGTAGCTACTGTTCCTTTCGACTTCAAATCAGAAATCATTAAATTATCAACCTGATCACGTCTAGGATACGATGGACCTACACTTGCCACAATTTTATCATAAGCGTCCTGAGCGGATAAAGTTGTGTTTTTCATCGGATAGTCATAAGGAGTTGAATGAATTGTAGATGCATCTCCGGTAGGAAATCCTGATAAATCCTGAGGTACTAACGTTCCATCCAGTATTCCGTTTCTGTTATTATCAAAATAGTTACCTGCTCCATATAATGAGAAGTTATCATTTCCACGACTAAAAGGTGTCCCAACAGTTGTACTTGTATTTGGACCACCAATGAAATAATTGTTGATAATGTTTACATCAGAACTTCCGGCAGAATCACCTCCCATGATGTAGGCTTCTCCGGATTCGGCATGGCCATAAGTGTTGCCATAATTACCCCAATTGTAAACCACATTGTTCACAAATTCATTGATACCTTTTACTTTGTTATTACGGGTTTTGTTGCAGATATATAAGTTTCCAATTAAACTTATTTTTCCGCCTGAAGGCTGCATCAATCCTCCTGCGGAGTGATTGTGACGGTGTAATCCCTGACCAATAATAGAATTTTGAATTGTGATATTGTCAGGACTCGTGCCTTTGCTGTCCCAGTTAATAGAGAATACTTCGTCAGTTCCCCAGGTAAAAGCCATGTGATCAAAAATCATATTCGCCCCATTTGCTAAACCGGATGCATCCTGCCCCTGAGTAGTGGATCCGTAACGAATACGAAGATAACGTGCTATTGTATTACTAGAACCTGTAAATGTTACTTTGGCTCCTAAAAGTACAATTCCTTCTCCGGTAGCAGTTTGTCCTGCAATGGTGGTGTTTTTTGCAACAACAATTTGGGATAGGGTATTAATGATACCGCCGACTTTAAAGATAACAAAACGGCCTTCCTGGCTAACGGCATCTCGAAACGAACCTGGTCCGCTGTCATTTAAATTGGTTACTAAGTAAATTTTAGGATTAGCTACGCCTCGGGCTCCGGTGGTGTATCTTCCAAATCCCTGCGCCTCAGGAAAGGAAAGTGTTTGGGAACATAGATTCCCAGAACTCAATGCAAGTCCGCAGAGCATCAGGGCTTTGGGTACTTGTTTGAAAAGTAAAGTTTTAAATTTCATAAATAAATTGTTAAGGTTGGTTATCTCAAAGCTAGAATTTTAGCATTTTATTAGTGTCCTGTTCTATCCTGTTATAGCCAGTCGGTTTTTTAATAGTTTTCTACGATAAAATACAGGAAATTATTTTTTAAAACCCTGTTAAGTATCTATTTTATAGGTTTTTTAATGGTTTTTTAGAGAGGGTATCTTTTTTGAGATATTTAACTCATTTATCTGTTTTAGATAAAATTGGTTTATAATATGATAAATTGAATGGCAGTTTTAAATCCTGATTCACTTAATAAAAACAGCTCTTTAGAAAAAAAATAAAAAAATATTCAATTCTGAAACGCTTGTTCCAAAAATAAGTTTTACATTTGCAGAGTAAAAATTAAATCTGATGGCTCGCTGTGTAGAATTTAACGAAGTCGAAAAAATTGAAAAAGCAATGAATGTCTTTTGGGAAAAAGGATATAATGCTACTTCAATGCAAGACCTTGTGGATGCAATGCAGATCAACAGAAGCAGTTTATACAACACCATTGGCGATAAACACCAATTATTCATGAAGTGCATTGGCAATTATTTTGACCAGGCCATGTGTGAGTTAAAAGAAAAGGTGGCTAAAGAAACATCGGCAAAGAAAGCATTGGTCAAAGTGATTTCTGATAAAGCGGATTGGATTGTTTCTTGTGAAAAAGGCTGTCTTGGAATGAAAACGATTTTCGAAATTGCTCCGGATGATTGTATGGTCAGAAATCTAATGAGTAAACAAAATGAAGTTTTCACCGAATTTATGGCTACCATAGTTCAAAAAGCGATGGATGATGGAGAAATGGATGATTCTGAAGATGCGGCTATTATGGCTGAATACATCGCCACTTCTTTTACAGGCTGGAAACAGGCTTACATCCTTCATGGAAACCCAATCAAAATCAAAAAAATGTCAGAGTTTCTGATAAAAAATATATTCAAATAGCGGCTTTTTTTTTAGCTAATTCTGAAACGTTTATTTCAGAAATCAATACTATTACGCATACCTAATTTTTAAATTACAGCTCTGATTCTGAAACGATTATTCCAGAATTATAGCTATAGCAAATTATTAACTTTTAAATACTAAACAGCATGAATTCTGAAACGTTTATTCCAAAAATAAGTATAATATCCAAGATCCAATTAAATCCAATTCCAATTATGAAAAATGTTACTCTCTTAAGCTTAATAGTTGTGTTTTTAATCAGTTGTGCTGATAAAAATGCCGCACCGGCTGCACCGCCAGCGCCAAAACTTCCAGTTGCGGCAATAACAACTGAAAACACAACCACCGATGCTGAATATCCAGCTTCAATACAAGGAACGGTAGATGTTGAAATTCGTCCGCAGGTTAGCGGAAATTTAGACCGCGTTTTAGTAGATGAAGGCGCTTATGTAAGCAAAGGACAAACGTTGTTTAAAATAAACGAACGTCCATTTCGTGAGCAGTTAAACAATGCTTTGGCTAATCTTCATGCAGCAGAAGCGGCGCTAATCAACGCACAGCTAGAAGTTGACAAACTGACTCCGCTGGTACAAAACAAAGTAGTTTCGGACTATCAGTTAAAAACCGCAAAAGCTACTAAAAAAATTGCTGCTGCCAATATCGAGCAGGCAAAAGCGTTGGTTGCATCGGCAAGAATCAATTTAGGATATACAAATGTTACGGCTCCGGTAAGCGGCTACATTGGAAGATTGCCTAAAAAACAAGGAAGTTTAGTTTCGGCAACAGATGTTGAGGCGTTGACTACGCTTTCGGATATTCATGAAGTCTATGCTTATTTCTCATTAAGTGAAACCGATTTTATCAACTTTAAATCGCAATATGCAGGAAGCAGTATTGGGGCTAAAATTAAAAATCTGCCTCCGGTTTCGTTAATATTAGCCGATAATAACGCTTATTCGCAAACAGGAAAAATTGATATGGTCGATGGTCAGTTTGATAAAACGACAGGTGCGATTACTTTAAGAGCCACTTTTCCTAATGCTAACGGAACTTTACGTTCCGGAAATACAGGAAGAATCCGTTTAGGGTTGGAACATGACGATGCTATTTTAGTTCCGCAATCGGCTACGATTGAAATGCAGGATAAAGTGTTTGTGTTTACTGTAAACAAAGAAAATAAGGTAACTAAAATGCCAATTACAGTTGTCGGAAAAAGTGGGACTAACTATCTGATTAAAGACGGGGTGAAATCAGGCGATCAAATTGTATTAAGCGGCATCGATAAACTTCAGGAAGGACAGCTAATTCAGCCTGAGAAATCAACGGATACTAAGATTGCTCAACTAATTAATAAAAAATAATTTTTACGAAAATGTTCAAAATATTTATACAAAGACCCGTACTGGCAACCGTAATCTCCATTTTGCTGGTGATTTTGGGAGTACTTGGGCTTACCAAATTGCCTTTACAACAGTTTCCTGATATTGCGCCGCCATCGGTTTTGGTTACGGCAGTTTATCCGGGAGCGAATGCCGAAACGGTTTTACGTTCGGTAGCACCATCGTTGGAAGAATCGATTAATGGTGTTGAGAATATGACTTACATGAGTTCAACAGCCAGTAACGACGGTACTTTAGCGATTACAGTTTTCTTTAAACTGGGCACCGATGCCGATCAGGCTGCGGTAAACGTTCAGAACAGAGTGGCACAGGCTACAAGTCAGCTGCCAGCTGAGGTGGTTCAGCAAGGAGTTATTACGGCGAAACAACAAAACTCGTTCATCATGGCAATTGGTATGTACACTGATGATGAGTCAAAATACGACCAGACGTTTGTTGCCAATTATGCACAAATCAATATTATTCCAGAAATCAAACGTATTCCGGGTGTAGGTTCGGCAGCTATTTTTGGAGGTACAAAAGATTACTCTATGCGTGTTTGGTTGAATCCAACCCAAATGGCAACGCATAATGTGACGCCAAATGAAGTGATGGCGGCGATTCAGGATAAAAGTTTAGAAGCTGCTCCGGGTAAATTTGGAGAAAGAAGTAAAGAAGTTTTCGAATATGTAATTAAATACAAAGGAAAATTAACCAAGCCGGAAGATTACCAAAATATTGCCATTCGCTCTAATGCCGATGGTTCAGTCCTTCGATTAAAAGATGTAGCGAGAGTGGAATTAGGCGCTTATTCTTATAACAGTTTAACGCGATTGAATGGTAAAAAAGGAATTGTAATTGGTGTGATTCAGTTGGCAGGATCTAACTCGAATGATATTCAGATTGCAATTAATAAACTGATGGTGAAAGCATCAAAAGATTTCCCTGCCGGAATAAAACATAATATTTTCTATAGTACCAAAGTTTCACTGGATCAGTCCATTGCGCAGGTAGAACATACATTGATTGAAGCATTTATATTAGTATTTATTGTGGTATTTCTGTTTCTTCAGGATTTTAGATCCACATTAATTCCTGCCATTGCAGTTCCGGTAGCTATTTTAGGAACGTTCTTTTTCATGCAGTTATTCGGGTTTTCGATTAACCTTTTAACGCTTTTTGCTTTAATCTTAGCCATTGGTATTGTGGTCGATGATGCCATTGTGGTTGTCGAGGCGGTGCATGCCAAAATGGAGCACAAACGTTTATCGCCAAAAATCGCAACCCATGAAGCGATGCACGAAATTACAGGTGCTATTATCTCGATTACGCTGGTAATGGCTGCTGTATTCCTTCCGGTTGGTTTTATGGAAGGTTCAACGGGAGTTTTCTACCGTCAGTTTGCCTTCACGATGGCGATTGCAATTGTAATCTCGGCAGTAAATGCTTTGACTTTGAGTCCTGCTCTTGCAGCTTTATTCTTAAAAGACAATCATACAGCACACGATGGAGAAATTCCTTATGCGAAAAAAGGATTCAAAGAGAAATTCTTTACCGGATTCAATAATAGTTTTGAGTCTTTAACGAACCGTTATGTTGGCGGATTGAAGTTCTTAATCCGTAACAAATGGGTGAGTTTAGGTGGTTTGGCATTAATTACTATCGCTACAATTGTAATGGTAAAAAGGACTCCGGCTGGATTTATTCCAACAGAAGATCAGGGATTTATTGCGATTGCGGTAAATACGCCTTCAGGAACTTCGCTTGACAGAACTCAAAAAGTAATGACTGAAGCCGAAAATACTTTAAAAGGTTTGGAGTCTTCCCGATTTGTAACCGCAATTTCAGGTTTCAATTTATTGACTAATTCGACAAGTCCGTCTTCGGCAGTAGTTTTTGTATTACTTAAACCAAATGAAGAACGAGGTGCAATTAAAAATATTGACGAAATCATGAATGAGGTTCGTGGCAAATTAGGCGCGATTTCGGGAGGAAGTTTCTTCGTGTTCAGTTTCCCAACAGTACCGGGATTTAGTAATGTGGAAGCTTTGGATTTAGTGTTACAGGATAAAACGGGAGGTAAGCTGGATAAGTTTAGCGGAATTTCTCAACAGTTTATTGGGGAATTAATGAAACGTCCGGAAATTGCCGTAGCCTTTACCAGTTTCAAAGCTGATTATCCTCAGTTGCAATTGGATATTGATGATGCAAAAGCGGATCAATTGGGTGTAAAAGTAAAGGATATTCTGCAAACCATGCAGGCTTATTTTGGTAGTGCTCAGGCATCCGACTTTAACCGATTTGGTAAATATTACCGAGTGGTTGTTCAGGCTGATGTTCAGGACAGGGCAGACCCATCATCAATTGACCGAATTTTTGTGAAAAATAAAAATGGCGAAATGGTTCCGTTGAATTCCTTGGTAAAACTAAGTCGTATTTATGGTTCAGAAACCGCTTCGAGATACAATTTGTTTAATTCTATTTCGATTAATGCGATTCCGAAACCCGGATTTAGTTCAGGAGACGCTATCAAAGCAATTGAAGAAGTGGCAGCACAGCAATTGCCTGCAGGTTACAGCTATGAGTTTTCAGGACAAACCCGTGAAGAGATTTCTTCCGGAGGGCAATCAGCAACGATTTTCCTATTGTGTTTGATATTCATATACTTCCTGCTTGCAGCACAATACGAAAGTTACATTTTGCCTTTAGCGGTAATACTTTCCATCCCAGCCGGAATCTTTGGAGTATTTGCAGCCATTGGTTTAACAGGAATCGAAAATAACATCTATGTACAGGTTGCGCTGGTAATGCTTATTGGATTACTTGCTAAAAATGCAATTCTGATTGTAGAGTTTGCAGTACAAAAAAGAAAATCAGGTCAGGCATTAGTCAAAGCCTCGATAGATGCGGCCAAATTGCGTTTGCGTCCAATTATCATGACGTCACTGGCTTTTGTTGTTGGATTGATTCCGATGATGAGTGCCAAAGGTCCATCGGCTCAGGGTAACCACTCTATTAGTATTGGTGCCGCCGGAGGAATGGTTTCGGGAGTAATTCTGGGCTTGTTAATCATCCCGGTTTTATTTATCGTATTCCAATATTTACAAGAAAAAGTTACCGGAAAACCGGCAGCTGTAATTCATAATCAAGAAAATAAAAATGGAAAATTATATCACAACAATTCTGCTGACAATCATCATCAGCCTCACATACATAGCTTATAAAGTGTCAAAAGATCTTGACAATACAAAAGATAACTGTCCAGAAATTTAATTACGATAAAGTAAAAAATGAAAAAGTATATAACCAAAATCGTGATGGTCGCCATTTTGATCAGCACATTGATATCCTGTAAAGTTTCGAAGGATATTGAAACTCCAAAAGATGCATTTCCTGAGAATTTCAGGAATGCATCGGTTTCAACAGATACGGCAAGTATCGGGAATTTGGAGTGGAAAAATTTCTTTACAGAAAAAGATATTGTTCAGCTGATTGACAGCGCTGTTACAAGAAACAATGATTTGCAGATTGCAACAAAAAACATTGAAATTGCGCAATACCGATTCACGCAATCGAAATGGAACAATGTTCCGCAGGCTAATTTGTTTGTGAATGCCAGTACCAATCGTCCGTCAGAAAACAGTTTTACAGGAATGAACCTGAATCAGGCTTTAGGGAAACAGCATATTGAGGATTATTCAACCGGAGTTTCACTTTCGTGGGAAGCGGATATCTGGGGAAAAATCAAAAGCCAGAAAAAAGGCGCTTTCGCCAGTTACCTTCAGTCGGAAGAAGTGAAAAAAGCATTGCAGACTACCATTGTTGCTAATGTTTCGAAAGGATATTACAATCTTTTGATGCTGGACGCACAGTTAGAAATTGCTAAAAAAAATGTGCAATTGAATGACAGTACAACCAATATCATCAAATTAAAATATGATTCAGGACAGGTTTCTTCGTTAGCTGTTCAGCAATCGGAAGCGCAAAAATTAACGGCTGCGCAATTGGTTCCTTTATTGGGACAAAATATTGCGGTTCAGGAAAATGCGTTGAGCGTTTTGACAGGATCTTTTCCAAATGCTAAAAAAAGAAGCATTCTTCTTAGTTCTGTTGAGGTTAAAAATAATGCGGCAATCGGAATTCCGTCATCCTTAGTAAGCAGAAGACCCGATGTTAAAAGTGCCGAATTAGCGCTGAAAATTGCCAATGCCAATGTTGGAATCACAAAAGCCGATTTGTATCCTGCATTAAGAATCACAGCGCAAGGCGGATTGAATTCGTTTGAAACCAGCAGTTGGTTTAACATTCCGGCTTCTTTATTTGGAACTGCTGTTGGAAGTTTAACCCAACCTTTGCTGAACAGTAAAAAATTAAGAACGCAATATAATATTGCTAAAGTCGAAAGAGAAAAAGCAGTTTTAAATTTTCGTCAAACTGTCTTAGTAGCGGTTAGTGAAGTTTCGGATGCTTTGGTGAAAGTAGAGAAATTAGAGCAACAGCAGGCTTTTTTACAGCAACGTGTAAAGACATTACAACAAGCGATTAAAAATTCGAATTTGTTGTTCAAAAACGGAATGGCAGAATATCTGGAAGTAATCACAGCGCAGGCTAATTTATTGCAAAGCGAGTTAGAACTGGCAAACCTTAAAAGAGAACAGCTATCGGCTAATACCGATTTATATCGCGCATTAGGCGGAGGCTGGAGATAAAGACCAAAATTAGAACATTGAAAATCAATAAAAATATAAAATCACATGAGTACAATTAATTTATTTACGCCGTTTAATTTAAAGTCGTTACATCTTAAAAACAGAATTGTGATGGCGCCAATGACGCGCTCTTTTTCTCCAAACGGAATTCCAACTGATGAAGTAGCCGCCTACTACCAAAAAAGAGCCGAAGGAGAAGTAGGTTTGATTTTATCGGAAGGTACGGTTATCGACAGACCGTCTTCATCCAATGATGCTAATGTGCCTCATTTTTATGGAGAGGAAGCACTAAAGGGATGGAAACAAATAATCGATGGTGTTCATTCTGCCGGAGGTCAAATGGGACCGCAAATCTGGCACATGGGAATTATGGATAATCATCATTCAGGCTGGGTACCGCCAGTTCCTTTTGAAGGACCGTCCGGATTAAACCGACCTGGTTTTAATAACGGAAATACGATGTCTGAAAAAGACATTGAAAATACTATTCTTGCTTTTGGTAAAGCAGCAGCTGATGCTAAAAGACTAGGTTTTAATACTATCGAAATTCATGGTGCTCATGGTTACTTAATTGACCAGTTCTTTAATCCTGAAACTAATTTACGTACTGATGTTTATGGAGGAAAAACAATAAAGGAGCGCAATACCTTTGCAATTGAAGTGGTGAAAGAAGTTAGAAGACAAGTGGGAAATGATTTTGCAGTAATTATGCGTTTCTCTCAATTTAAGCCTTCTGATTACAATTATAAATTAGCAAATACACCTCAGGAGTTAGATGCCTGGCTTACGCCTCTTGTTGATGCCGGAGTGGATATTTTACATTGTTCACAACGTCGTTTCTGGGAGCCGGAGTTTAAAAATTCTGATTTGAATTTTGCAGGATGGGCTAAAAAAGTAACTGGATCGCCAACTATTACCGTGGGTTCTGTAGGGCTTTCTGGTGATTTCTTTGGCGCTTTTGCTGGCGAAAGTTCGCAACCAGCTTCTTTAGATGAATTAACTAAACGTTTCGATCGAGGCGATTTTGATTTGGTTGCGGTTGGAAGACCTTTGCTTTCTGATCCAAATTGGACTGCGAAAATAAGATCAGGAAAAACAGAAGAGCTTATAGGTTTTACCAAAGAAGCTTTAGCTGAATTGGTCTTAGAATAATATTTGATTTTTATCCAATGATTGATTGAAGTAATTAATTACATATTGGACTAAAATCGAGATAATACCCTTTTTAATTATTTATTTGGATGACGCTGTAGGACTTCGGTTTTGCAGCGTTTTTTCTTTTTTATCTAATTCAAAAAAGTAATAGCAATTATGAACATAGATTGATCTTTAAAATAAAAGAGAAAAAATATTAAACTAGTAAGATGTTAAGTTTTAGTGAGCCTTAATGAAACTTAATATTTTCTATGTTTACGAAGTTATTGATTTGAATTTTAAAAGTCAATTAAAACATTTAGGGGATAAATATTCCTAATTCAATCTTTTGTATTCATTTGGAGTAATTCCAACTTTTTGTTTAAAAAGTCGTGTGAAATGCTGTGGATACTTGAATCCTAGTTCGTAAGCAATCTGACTTATAGATTTGTCAATTTCAAATATGCGTTCTTTAGCAACATCAATTACTTTAGACTGAATGTATTCCTGAGCTGATTTTCCTGTTTCTTTTTTAATTAAATCACCAAAATAATTCGCAGACAAATGTAATTCATCAGCACAATATGCTACTGAAGGAACTCCGTAATGCAGTGGTTTTTCAGATGAAAAATAAGAATTTAATATATCTTCAAATTTTTCAATGGTGCCTTTATTTACATTTTCCCTAGTAATAAATTGGCGGTCATAAAAACGATTACAATACTGTAAAAACAATTCAATATTAGAGGCAATCAAGGTTTTACTGTGCTTGTCTATCGTTTGATTTAATTCATAATTGATTTTATCAAAACAATCCAAAATCATTTTTTGCTCTTTTTTAGATAAATGTAAGGCCTCATTCGTATTGTAGGAGAAAAAAGAATAATCGTGTATGTGTTTTCCTAATGGTGTGTTGTGAATCAAGTCGGGATGAAAAACTAATGCAGTTCCAAATGGTTGATAAAAGTCTTCATTATTTACCTCAACAACCTGACCTGGTCCAAAAAATACCAGAGTTCCTTCCTGATAATCATAATGACTATTTCCGTATTTAATATCTCCGCACTTTACTTGTTTTAAAACAATACAATACACATTAAAGTTCATTTTATACTGCTTTCTCGGATCGGCTTTCGATAAATCTACAATACTTACTAATGGATGAAGTGTTTCATTATTATTGAAATTATTGTAATCGGCTATGGTTTCAAAATTGATAAATTTCATGATTATTAGTATTTATAGAACAAATTTAGAGTATTTAAAGCATTGATTTGTAATATGCTATCCAAATCAGTAATAATGGTAATTATATGAGTAATCCATATACAATCGCAGTTGTAAATCTTGCTGAACTTTGCATTGTTAATCATAAACAATAAAATTTACAACGATATGAAAACAAGAAAATTAGGTAATAACGGATTAGAAGTATCAGCTATTGGATTGGGAGCTATGAATTTGAGTTTTGGTACAGGTAAAGCAGTAGCTATAAATACAGGTGTTGATGTAATTCGTTCAGCTTTTGATAAGGGAGTTACATTTTTTGATACTGCTGAAGCTTACGGTCCTTTTACAAATGAAGAATTGGTAGGTCAAGCCTTAAAACCTTTCCGGAAAGAGGCTATTATCGCAACTAAATTCGGAATGATTTCAGATAGCGGAATTAACAGTCAACCAGCTCATATTCGTAAAGTTGTAGAAGCTTCTCTAAAAAGATTACAAACGGATTATATTGATTTATTGTACCAACACCGTGTTGATCCAAATGTACCAATTGAAGATGTAGCCGGAACGATTAAAGATTTAATTCAGGAAGGAAAAGTAAAATATTTTGGACTTTCAGAAGCTGGTGCAGATACAATCAATAGAGCTCATAAAGTACAAGCGGTTTCGGCTGTTCAAAATCAATATTCACTTTGGACGAGAGAACCTGAAAAAAGTGTACTTCCACTTTGTGAAAAATTAGGAATTGGTTTTGTGCCTTGGGCTCCAATTGGAACGGGCTTTTTAACTGGCAAAATCACACCTGATACTAAGTTTGATAGCGATACTGATTTGCGTGCCGTTTTTCCACGTTTTACACCAGATGCCATCAGAGCCAATATGCCATTAATTGAAATGCTAAATAAGATGGCAAAAGAAAAAGGCGGAAGTGCTGTTCAAATCGCGTTAGCTTGGTTATTGGCTCAAAAACCATTTATTGTTCCAATTCCGGGTATGGATAAAATAGAATATTTGGATGAAAATTTAGCTTCTGTAAATTTGGAACTTACCAAAGCTGATTTAGAAAAAATTGATTTCGAATTGGGGAAAATCGACATACATGGTGCGCGTTTGAATGAAGGATTGCTTGGGTTATCAGAAGAATAATTAAATTTAGTAAACGGATGAAATTGTCTTTAAAATTATTGCTTCTAACAATCATTTTTAATAGAACTAATGCTTGTACACAGCTAAAATCAAAACCAACAGAAAATATGGAGACTTATAATAAAGAACAAATACTTGATGTAACTCGCCAACTAACCCAGTTGATGATTGATAGAGATACTAATGCAATAAACAAAATTGTCGATGCCGATTTTACGCTTACCCATATTACAGGTTATGTACAATCCAAAAATGAATGGTTTTCAGAAATTGAAAGTGAGCGAATGAAATATTACTCGTATAAAGAAGTGAAAACATCAGTAAAAATTGAAGGAAACTCAGCAACTTTTGTAGGTGAAAATATACTTGATGCCCGAATTTGGGGTCCAAGAAACAACTGGCGCTTGAAACAAACTATGCAATTAGATAAACGCAACGGCAAATGGATTATTCTAGAATCGGTTGCAACCACATTTTAAAAACTTTTTAAAAACAAAAAAATGCAAACAAGAAAATTAGGTAATAGCGGATTAGAAGTATCCGCATTAGGTTTAGGTTGTATGGGGCTAACCTTTGGTTATGGTCCTGCAACAAATGAAAGCGATGCTATTGCATTAATTCAAAAAGCATACGAATTAGGAATTACTTTTTTTGATACAGCAGAAGCCTACAGTCAGGGAGGTAATGAAAAACTCTTAGGAAAGGCGGTGAAATCATTTCGTGACAAAGTAGTGATTGCTACAAAATTCGGATTTAAGGACGGTGATGCTACGAAAGGAGTAGACAGCCGGCCGGAAAAAATACGTCAGGTAGTTGAAAACTCATTGCGCTATCTGAACACGGATTATATCGATCTTTTTTACCAGCACAGAGTTGACCCGAATGTTCCTATTGAAGATGTTGCCGGAACTATTCAGGACTTGATAAAAGAAGGTAAAATAAGGCATTGGGGATTGTCGGAAGCAGGTGCAGAAACCATACGCAAAGCTCACGCTATACAGCCTGTTACGGCTTTGCAAAGTGAATATTCATTGTTCTTTCGTGATGTAGAAAAAGAAATACTTCCAACTCTTGAAGAATTAGGTATTGGTTTTGTTCCATTTAGCCCTTTAGGTAAAGGATTTTTAACAGGTGCCATTAATGAAAATACACAATTTGACAAAGATGATTTCAGGAATATTGTCCCACGTTTTTCAGAGGAAAACAGGAAAGCAAATCAGGCTTTAGTGGATTTGTTGGAGAAAATCGCCATTGATAAAAATGCTACTCCTGCCCAAATTGCTTTGGCGTGGTTGTTAGCTCAAAAACCTTGGATTGCACCTATTCCGGGAACAACTAAAATTCACCGTTTAGAAGAAAACGTGGGCGGAGCTTTGGTGAGCCTTTCTGTTGTGGATTTAATACATATTGAAAATGCTTTAACAACTATAGAAATTGTTGGAGCAAGGTATCCACAACATTTGCAAAATAGGGTTGGAAAATAGTTAATCCTGTAAGTATGAAAAAAGTAGTTGTTATTGGTGCAAGCGGAAGCCTTGCCAAAGTAGTCATAGACAAATTAAAAGAAAATCAGGATGTTGAATTAACACTGTTTGCAAGAAATGAAAACAGAATCTCAAATTCATCAAACACGACTGTTCTTGAAGGCGATGCTCAAAATTATTCGGATGTTGTCAAGGCTGTAAAAAATCAAGATATTGTTTATGTAAATCTTGCAGGTAATCTTGAAAGTATGGCAAAAAACATTGTAAAAGTAATGCAAGCCGAAGGTGTAAAACGAATTATTGCCATAAGTTCAATTGGAATTTATGAAACACCTTTAAAATCGATTTTAGTGCCTTACAGAAAATTAGCAGATGTAATAGAAGCATCAGGATTAGATTATACTATTCTACGCCCAGATTGGTTTACCAATGCCGATGAAATAGATTATGCTTTAACCCAAAAAGGGCAACCTGAAACTGGCTCGGCAATTTCCAGAAAAAGCATAGCAGCATTTGTAGCTACTTTGGTTCAAAAACCAGAATTGCATTTGAATGAAAATTTAGGAATCAGCAAACCTTAAAAGAATAGAGGATCAACACCTAAAGTTGTGGTAGATATAAAAAACTCCTTAATTTTTTAAGGAGTTTTTGAATTCGTCTATTATTGTTTTGCTGGTGCTAGATTAATTTTATGAAAGTTCCTAAAATTGCCGCAATTGCAATTATATAAGGTTCCTGGATTTTTTTGTAGTAAAGTAAAATGAGAACAGTAGCTACAGCAATAAGTAATGTTGGGATGTCTATAATACTTCTTTTGGCTATAATAATAACAGAGCCAACTAAAGCTCCCACTACAGTAGCAGTAATACCTTCAACAAATGCAGAAACAGATTTGTTATTTGCAATCTTATTGAAATAAGGAGCCAGGGCAATGGTAAACAAATAGCAAGGTAAAAAAGTAGCCAATGCCGCAACTAAGGCTCCCAGAAATCCGGAAACCAGATATCCAATAAATCCAACTGTTATTACAACCGGACCCGGTGTAATCATGGCTACAGCAACCGAATCCAGAAACTGCTGCTCACTTAACCATTGGTTTTCAGTCACGACTCCGGAATGTAAAAAAGGTACAATTGCTAATCCGCTTCCAAAGACGAAAGCTCCTGCTTCGGCAAAGAAAGTCGCTATTTTTAGAAGTGTGGTGTTTTCATAATCCCAAAAGGAAATTTGACAAATAATTACCGAATTTGCGACGGCAGTATTCCGCAATCGGGGAGGATTTTTTATAATCATGTACAGCAGTCCGGTGGCTATAAAGAATAAAATTTGTTCTTGTTCGGTGATGTAAGTTATCATTGTAGCCAAAGTAAAAAACAGCCACAATAACCATTTTGATTTAAACGATTCCAAATTTAACTTCCCAATGGATTTTAATGTGAGTTTGTAGGAACTCAAAGCAATTATCCCGACAACGGCTGCTCCAACTCCGTAAAAAACGGCTTGAATCCACGATAAGCCGCCGTACAATTTATAGACAATTGCCAGTAGTACTACCATTATAAACGAAGGCAGGATAAAGGCAAATCCAACTAAGGTAGCGCCAAGTAATCCGTAATGTACATATCCTAAGTAGATTCCTAATTGGGCTGCTAACGGTCCCGGAGCTAATTGTGCTAATGCAATTCCTTGTTTGTATTCTTCTTCAGAAATCCATTGTCGATTTTCAACCAAATCTTTGTGCATGTATCCTACTAATGCTACCGGACCGCCAAAGCCAGTGGTTCCTAGTTTTAAAAAATATAAGACGATATCTTTTAAGCTGTATTTTATGTTTGTTGCCATAATTTTAAAAAGCTATAATAATAAAAGCAAAACTATGAACTGGCATTGTACTATAAATAGTATACTATTTACTTTTTGTATCTGGATTACTTTTTTGTGTTTTTTTGCGATAAGAAGATGGGTTTTTTCCTGTATGCATTTTGAAAATTCGCGTAAAATGACTTTGATCGGAAAAACCGGTCATATAAGCTATTTCGGTTAATGTGTAGGAGGAATTTTCAATTAGGCTGATTGCTTTCTCAATGCGAAGCTTTCTAACATAATCTCCAAAATTTAAATCTTCAAAGTACTTGGAAAATTCCCTTGATAAATAAGACGGATTTAAATTTAAATCATTTGAAATTTGCTTTAAATCAAAGGTGAATTGGGTGTCGATTTGATCTTGAATGATTTCTTTTAGGTCTTTAACCCAGGAAGGTGTTTTAGCTGTGTGTTTTTTGTCTTTTAGAAATTTATTGTAAACTTCGTGAAGTAAGTTTTCAAAAGGACTGTTTTGTAAATGCTTTTGTTGGTACAAATGAGTAGCCCAACTGTATAGAGCATCATAAATAACCATGCCCGTTTCCAATAATTTATAATCGTCTGTAATGTTGTAAGAAAGCCCCGCTGAAATTGCCCAAAGTCCTGCCGATTCTTTTGCGATTTCATGTCTGTCCGTATCAGCTCCTCTGACAATTTCAGCTATAATTGAAATGGCGGGATCGTCAATTTGATATTTTTTGACAATATAATCAAAGGTACTTTGTTCGTTATAGTGTGTGAATTCTACATTTGGAATATCAAACGGAATCGCATTTAATTCTTTTGCTTTGTCTAAAACAATATTAAAAGGGACATAAATGAATTCGGCCTCAGTGTCAACAAATTTTTTAATCAGCCAAGGACATGCAATTCGGTCTATTTTCGGTCTTTCTCTGGTAATCCATTTCATTCCAAATAGTATTAAGGAAATTTTGTTTTAAAATATGGAGCTAAGCTACATTTATTTTAGAATTAAAAAGCTGAGATAGCACATAAAAAAAACTCCTTAATTTCTTAAAGAGTTTTTTGGTGGAGTGTCAGGGGTAGAGTCGAAGACCTTGTGTCTATTTTAACTCTATTCAAAAGGATTTATATTCATAAAGTATTTTTATATAACACTTTCCTGATGGCTAATTTCAAGCTTATATCCTTTATTACGTATAACAACAATGTTGATATTTGGATCAGATTCCAGTTTTTTTCTAAGTTTGGATATAAACATGTCCAAACTACGGCCAACAATGACACCTTCATCTTCCCATATTTCTTTTTGCAGGCGGCTTCTCTCTATAATTTCGTTTGGAGACAATGCAAAAACGAGTAATACACGAGTTTCCGTTCCTGTCAGGTCTATTGTCTTTTCATTTATGATAAGCTTTCGATTCTTCGCATCGAACAACACCGAACCTAAAGTGTACATAGCATTATATTGACCGTTAGGTAATGATTTTTTCGGCTTAACAAATCTAAAAAAAATAAATCCAGCAAATACTAAAAATGACAGGCTGCCCAGTAGATATCCATTCTTAGGAGTATTTATTCCCATTGGTTTGAATTTAACGTTCAGGATGTAACATCCTTTGGGTTGCCTTCTTCCTATACAGGCAACAATATCATCTTTTTTGTTTTTGGATACGGCATATCCATAGGCTACACTGGAGTTGTCACAGTTCAGAACGTTAACAATATAATCGTGTGCAAGTGGGTCTTTGGTCAACCAACGCCTGGTAATATTCACTAACGAGGCCGGTTCAAAAGTAAGGTCGTTCTCAAACCTGATTTGGTATTCATTTTCTGAAATCTTTTTTACCGGGAGCACTCTTGATGTACTGTCGCCTGATTGTAAAAGTAGTTCATGTCCTATCCTGCGGAGTAAAACTTCCCTTCTTGCGAAAACAAAGTCGTCACTATCAGTCATACTGAAAGCTGCACATATGACAGAGATAAACGCGAATAATACTAATCCGAAGAAGTATTTGCGTTTTCCTGAGAGGAGATTTCGACTAAAATGCATCGTGTCAAGTTTTTATTTACAAAGTTTACATTTTTATTTACAATATAAGTGCCTCAGATTGAAATATATCAAAGTAATTTTGTTGAATCAATTCGAATGAAAAATAAAAATATCTCTGTAATCTAATCCATCAAAAGAATCTTTATGTTATTTAATAAACCCGTAAAAATTATGAAAAAAGGAATTTATGCGCTGATCTTACTACTAGTTGTGGTAAGCGGACTGGTATTTGCTAATAATGAAATGAACAATGAAACTTCTAAGAAGCCATCACCAAAGCCACTTTCTATCGCTGATATGAAAGCTGAAAGGAAAAAATGGGAGGCATCCCCCGATGGTATAATGTTCAAAAAATGGGAGGAGTCTCCCGCAGGTAAAAAAGTGTATGCCAGTGAAGCTAAAATAAGGAAGTCCCTTAGGGATTATACTAATATGGAGGGGGGTATTACCTCTCTTTCTCTTCCGCCAGGCTCAAGATTAGGTTTTGGAGTGATGGTCAGAATCAATGGTGACGATTATATTCTTAGTTTTGGGGCGTTAAAGTCTAATGAATTTCAGCAATTGCATAGTCTGAAAGTTAACGACAAAATAATTATAAAAAGCCATAGTGTATCGCATGCGCCCAAGTATTCATATCCAATAGTATCGGGCGACTATGTAGAACGAGATAGTAAAATAATTTATAAACGTGTACCTCGCAAAGACGGTTGTTAAGGATTACTAAATAAAATAAATCAAAAGAAGTGAATCCAATGTAAAACTAAATAAAATATAAACAATAAAGCTAATGGATATTCAAAATAAAAAAAACTCCTTAATTGCTTAAGGAGTTTTTTGGTGGGCGATGAGGGGTTCGAACCCCCGACCCCCTCGGTGTAAACGAGGTGCTCTGAACCAGCTGAGCTAATCGCCCTATTTTACTAGGTTGCTATCGTTTGTGATTGCGAGTGCAAATATACAACGCTTTTTCGGATGTGCAAGCAAAAAGTAAAAAAAATTACAAAATTTCTGCAACTACAAAGGTGCTTCCTCCAATATAGATAAAATCATTTGGCGTAGCAAATTCCTTGGCTGAGATGTAAGCTTCTGAAACAGAGTTGTATGTTTGGCCAGTTAATTCAAATTGCTTTGCTTTTTCTTTTAAAGCTGAAGCATCAAGTCCTCTTGGAATATTGGGTTTGCAAAAATAATAAATGGCGTTTTTTGGAAATAATGGCAGTACTTCGTCTAAGTCTTTATCGTTAACCACTCCTAAAACAATATGTAATTGTTCAAATTTTTCGTTTTGGATTTGCTTTAAAACAATTTCTAAACCGTTTTTGTTGTGTGCAGTGTCACAAATGATTTTTGGAGCTATTCCTAATTGCTGCCATCTCCCCAGAAGCCCCGTATTTTTTACCACATTTAATAAACCCGATTCAATATTGCGTTGGCTGATGCTAAAATCAGTTTGTTCGTTTAGAACTTTAATGGTTTGTAAGCCTGTTTTTTTATTGTGTTTTTGATAATCACCAATTAAATCCGAAGGTAGATCTTCGGTAATTAAATCGGAGGCGAAATAAATTTCAGAATTACATTCTTCGGCTTTGGCTAAAAAAACATTTTTAGTTTCGGCAGTATATTCTCCAATCACAACCGGAATTTCAGCTTTGATGATTCCTGCTTTTTCAAAAGCGACAGACTCTAAGGTGTTCCCGAGAAACTGAACGTGGTCTAATCCAATATTGGTAATTACCGATACTAAAGGAGTGATGATGTTGGTAGCGTCAAGTCTTCCGCCCATGCCAACTTCAATAACGGCGATATCTACTTTTTCTTTAGCAAAATAATCGAAAGCTAATCCAACGCTCATTTCGAAAAAACTAATGTCATTGGCTTCAAAAAAAGCTTTGTTCGAATTAATAAATTCGCAAACAAAATCTTCGGTAATTTCCTGACCGTTTATTTTAATACGCTCTCTGTAATCTTTTAAATGGGGAGAAGTATAAAGACCTACTTTGTAACCCGCTTCCTGTAAAATGGAAGCAAGCATGTGCGAACTGGATCCTTTGCCATTGGTTCCCGCCACATGAATGCATTTTAAATTTAAATGCGGATTGTTGAGGTGATTTATCAGTAAATGAGTATTGGTTAAATCCTTTTTGTAAGCAGAAGCTCCCTGCAATTGGTACATCGGAAGTTGGTTAAACATCCAGGCTGTAGTTTCTTGATAATTCATTTATTTTTGATAAATTAGTTCGGGACTGAAATAAATTTTGATTTTTTTAGTTTAATATTGCAACTAAAAGTTACTGCCATGCAAAATTGGAGTATTTTTTATAATTAATGAGTAAAATTAAAAAATAATATATGTTTAGTTATATACAATTACAGGCTGATACTATTGCTAATGCTGCTTCGAATGTTGTAGTTCAAAATGTGGCTACAAATAATGAAATTTCTGTTTTGGGCTTTATTTTAAAAGGAGGTTTTTTCTTAATTCCAATTTCAATCTTATTATTTTATACTTTTTATTTAATTATTGAGCGTTATTTATACATTCATAAAGCATCGAAAATTGATAATCATTTATTAAAAGATGTAAGTGTAAATCTTGTTTCAGGAAAAGTAGATTTGGCACTTGCAATTGCTGAAAGAAGCAATTCGGCTTCAGGGAATATTCTGAAAGAAGGAATTCAGGTTGTGGGAAGACCTATTGCTGAGATAGAATCGAATATGGATCGTGCTGCAGATATCGAAATAGGAGAGATGGAAAAACATCTGGGACAATTAGGTCTTATTGCCGGTATTGCGCCAACATTAGGATTTATTGGAACTATTTCAGGTGTTATCAAGATTTTTTACAGCATTTCGGTAACGGAGAATATCAGTATTGGGAACATTTCCGGTGGATTGTACGAAAAAATGATTAGTAGTGGTTCCGGTTTAATTGTGGGGATTATTGCTTATAGTGCGTACCATTTACTGAACGGAAAGATTGATCATTTTGCCTTAAAAATTCAGAAACAAATATTGGAATTTGTCAATATTATTCAAAAATCCTAAGTTATGTCAATTAAGCGAAAAAGAAGATTTCATGCCGAAGTAGCAACTTCGTCATTGAGTGACATTATGTTTTTCCTGTTGCTGTTTTTTCTGATTATATCGACTTTGGCAAATCCGAATGTTATTAAAATGACTTTGCCAAAAGCAAAATCGAATGAGAAAACTAACAAACAATACATTAGTTTATCGGTTACCGAAGATAAGAAATTCTATATCGATAAACAGCCGGTTGATTTTGAGCAATTAGAAACAACCTTAATGTCTAAGATGAATACTGAGAAAGACCAAACGGTAATTGTTAGAATTCCGTTTAATTTGCAAGTACAGGATTTGGTTGATGTATTGCAAATAGGAGTTAGAAACAATCTGAAATTTGTAATTGCTACGAGTCCTAAATAAATTAAGAATTAAGAATTAAGAATTAAGAATTAAGAATTAAGAATTAAGAATTAAGAATTAAGAATTAAGAATTAAGAATTAAGAATTAAGAATTACAGGTATTAAAAATCTAAATGATAAATAAAAAAGAGAGCCTTAGTTTTGAAAACTAAGGCTCTCTTTTTTATGGTTATAGAAACCGTGAATTTTTGATGTGTTGTTAGTTCAGATTGAAGTTATAAGTAATCTTACCAACCTGTCTTTCGGGAGCATTGCTGCTGGCATCCCAGCGGGTATTCATCGCTGCAATTTTTGCCTGATCTAATAAGCAGCTTGCCGTGTTTGTAGTTCCTTTTATTCCGGCTACAGCGCTGATGGTTCGGCCATTTCGGTCAACTGAAACTTCAACGACTACTTTTCCTTCTTCATTGCAGGTATATTTTGGGACTGGTTTTGAAATTGCTTTTCGGTTTCCTAAAGAATAACCTATTCCGCCACCGGAACCACTTCCTGAGCCTCCGCCTGAGCCACTTCCGCTGCCGGGACCTGTACCTGTTCCGTTTCCTGTACCATTGCCACCACCTGTTCCTCCTCCGGAACCCCCCGTTCCATAATAGCTGTTTGAACTTAAGTTTCCGTTAGCTCTTCCTTTGTTTCCGGCTGTTTTATCGTCGCCGTCTCCACCTTTGTTAGAACCTTTCATAATGCTGGCTAAAGCATCATTGGTACTGTTGGAAACCTTAGGTTTAGCAATAACAACAGGTTTTGGTTCTTCTTTTTTTATAACTACTACAGGTTTTTTTGTCTTTTCTTTCTTAGGAATTACAACACTTTCTTCAGTGGTGTTTTCCTGTGATAAAATGGCTTCGTCAGGAGTTGTTTTAGAAGGTACTTGTTTGGCGTGGTTTTTTACTTCCAATACTTCGCTTTTATAATTTGTTCCTGAGCCAAGGTCGCTATCGCCAAAATTAACAGTAACACCTCCGCCACCTCCGCCACCGGCCAGTTGTTCCATGTTTGCAGGAGGCCAAAAACGGATTAGGAATAAAATCAGTAGCATTGTGATATACAAAAGCGTAGATATTGCTAAAGATTTTTTTTGATCTGATGAAATGGTTAAACTCATTGGTGTTTTTAAATTTAAAAGCTTGTATTAAAACGTCGAAAAGTACTAAAAATTGTTAAGAGTAAAAAACAGTACTCTGAATTTAACTAATCCCGTTCTATTTGAAAATTCAGGCTATGCTATTGTCCGGAGAATAAATAAAACCGGCACTATGATCTTCTTTAGCTCCAGTAACGCTGCTTAAAGTATTGATTTCGTTTCTTAATTTTAAAACTCCTAATAGTCCAAAAATAAGAGCTTCTTTGAATTCTAAAATTTTCTTTTCAGGAATAATTAGGGTCATTTTAGGCAGCTGATTTTGAATGCAAAAAATAAGAAAATCGTTGTAAGCACCTCCACCACTAATTAACAAACGTCCTTTTTTCTTAGGTAAGGCTAAAGCGGTTTGGATGGCAATATGTTCTGTGAAAGTTCTTAGTTTGTTTTCAATAGAGATTTTGTAGCTCTCCATAAGTGGTAACACAGTTTCTTTTACAAATTCGAATCCTAATGATTTGGGATGTGGTTTTTGGTAAAAGTCTAACGCATTGAGTTTGCTTAATAATTCAGTATGGATTTTTCCCATACTTGAAATTTTTCCCTTATCGTCGTAGTTTAAACCCAATTGATCGGCATAAAAATTCAAAACAGTATTTACCGGCGAAATATCAAAGGCAATGCGTTGGTTGTTTTCTTCAAAAGAAATATTAGAAAAACCGCCTAAATTCATGCAATAGTCATAATCCGAAAACAATATTTTATCTCCAATGGGAACCAAAGGAGCGCCTTGTCCGCCTAATTGAACATCTTCAACCCTAAAATCGCAAACTACTTTTTGCTGTGTCAAAGTAGCAATTTCAGGAAGATTCCCTATTTGAAGCGTGAATCCGTTTTGAGGCTGGTGCAAAATAGTATGACCGTGTGAACAAACGGCATCAAGATTTTTTATTTGATGTTTTTCAATAAAATCAACTATTATCGTTGAAAGAAGTTCGGTATAATTTCGATTTAAAATCGCTAATTCTGCTTTCGAAAAATCCACTGCTGATTTCAATTGGTTTATCCAATCAGCGTTGTAAGGAACAGTTTCACTTTCCAGAATTTTAAATGTCCAATGATTGTTTTTTGTTTCGAATTGGATGTGAGCCAAATCAACTCCGTCAAGTGAAGTGCCTGACATAACGCCAATTACGTTGTAAGCTTCTTTTTTCATATATTGAAAATGAGAAAGGATTAAAATATTAAAAGCCGAAGTGGCTTTTTTAAAATAAAAGTAAGTAAATTTAGAAAACACAAAAGGAATAAGCGAAGATTGTGTGTGGAATTTTGAACTATTTTTTACGTCCAAATCGTATTTACGGACTTAATTTATAAAAAGTGCTATTATGGATTTCAATTTGACCGAAGAACAAAAAATGATTCAGCAGGCAGCTAGAGATTTTGCTCAAAATGAATTGTTGCCGGGAGTTATAGAGCGTGATGAATTTTCGAAATTTCCCACCGAACAAGTCAAAAAAATGGCGGAGTTGGGTTTTCTGGGCATGATGGTTGATCCTAAATATGGCGGTTCGGGCATGGACAATGTTTCCTATGTTTTAGTGTTGAGTGAAATTGCAAAAGTTGACGCTTCTTCGGCTGTGATTATGTCGGTAAATAATTCTTTGGTTTGCGCGGGATTAGAAAAATATTGCAACGAAGAACAAAAACAGAAATATTTAGTGCCTTTGGCAAAAGGAGAAATTATTGGTGCTTTTTGTCTTTCAGAACCCAATGCGGGGTCTGATGCTACTTCGCAAAAAACCACAGCCATCGATAAGGGGGATTATTATTTGTTAAACGGGACAAAGAATTGGATTACCAATGGTTCTTCGGCATCCACTTATATTGTGATGGCACAAACACATCCCGAAAAAGGGCACAAAGGAATCAATGCTTTTATTGTAGAAAAAGACTGGGCTGGTTTTGAGATTGGTCCCAAAGAAAAGAAAATGGGAATTCGCGGTTCCGATACACATTCACTACTATTTAATGATGTAAAAGTGCCAAAGGAAAACAGAATAGGGGAAGATGGTTTTGGGTTTCATTTCGCTATGGCGGTATTGAATGGCGGTAGAATTGGGATTGCATCTCAAGCCTTGGGAATTGCTACAGGAGCTTATGAATTGGCATTAAAATATTCCCATGTACGTCAATCTTTTGGGAAAGAAATTTTTCAGCATCAGGCTATTGCTTTTAAATTAGCTGATATGGCTACGCAGATTATGGCCGCTAAAATGCTGTGTTTAAAAGCGGCTTCAGAGAAAGATGCCGGAATGGACATTACACAATCAGGAGCAATGGCTAAATTATTTGCATCCCAAACTGCTATGGATGTTACGGTTGAGGCGGTTCAAATTCACGGTGGAAATGGTTATGTCGCCGAATACCATGTGGAACGCATGATGCGCGATGCTAAAATTACCCAGATTTATGAAGGAACATCGGAAATTCAACGAATTGTCATTTCGCGGACATTAACTTCTTAAAATATCAATTACTTTTATCGCAAAGAATTGTTACTATGTATGAAGAACTAAAATATTGGTACCTGCGGGATCATAAATTGTTTTGGACATTGAGTATGTCTCAAATTAAGCAATTGTGTATTATCACTGGTTTTAAAAAAGCAAAGAAAGGAGAGATTATCTATTTTTCTTCTTCGGATGTGCCAAGAATTTTTTTGCTTAAAAAAGGAAATATTAAAATTGTTGCTGTTGATGAAGAAGGTAATGAAACGATAAAAGACATTATTCAAAAGGGAGATTTGTTTGGAGAACTGACCTTAGAGAATGATTTGCAATCCAATGAATATGCAAAAGTTTTATCAGACGATGTGGTAATTTGTAGTTTTTTGATGTCTGATTTTGAGGATTTGTTGTTGCGAAATCCAAGTTTGGCTTTGTCTTATACCAAATTTGTTGGATTAAAAATGAAACGCATTAAAAATAGTTATGCTAATTTGGTTTCCAAAGATGCTAAAACCAGACTGTTTCAATTTCTTAAAGATTGGGCTGAACGCGAAGGCAAACAACAAGGAACTAAAGTCCTTATCAATAATTATTTAACCCAAAATGATATTGCTCAAATTATTTGTACTTCCAGACAAACAGCAACCCAATTGCTGAATGAAATGGAGACAAACGGTATTATTATTTACAATCGAAGGGAAATTGTGATTCCTGATATTACTAAGTTATAGTTTTTTAAACAAACTGTAAACTAGCCGACAATAACACTTTTGAAAGTATTTTACCTTTACTACAAATAAAAATAGTATCATGAAAAAAATCTTTAGTTTAGTTGTGTTTATTGTTGGTTTTTTAGGAAATGCTCAAAGTATTTTGCCTAAATCAGAAACCGATATTGCTCCTTTATTGATAGGAGAAAAAATCCCAAATCTTACGTTGAAATCGGTTGAAGGACAGGATGTTTCTTTAGAGTCGCTATTAAGTGAAAAAAGAACAGTTTTAGTTTTTTATAGAGGTGGCTGGTGTCCTTATTGTAATTTGCATTTAGCAGCTTTAGGCGAAGCAGAAAAAGAATTACTGGATTTAGATTATCAAATAATTGCTATTAGTCCTGATGCTCCTGAAAATCTTAAAGTTACCGGAGAAAAGGATAAAATTAATTATCTTTTGTTGTCAGATAGTAACGGTAAATTGGCGCAGGCAATGGGAATTGCTTTTCAAGCTCCTGAAAATTACAAACCTATTATAAGTAAAGGATCTGATGGAGTTAATAGTAGTTTTTTACCTGTTCCGTCAGTTTTTATTGTGAATTTGGATAAGGAAATTGAGTTTGAATATATCTCTCCTGATTATAAACATCGTATTTCAAACCAGTTATTAGTTGCAGTGGCTCAATCTTTAAAAAAATAGTCATGAAAAATATAATAGCACTTATTTGTATCTTGTTTACTCTTTCAGGCTTTTCGCAAACTGAAAGCAAAAGAGCAAAAGAATTTAATTTGGAAAATAAATTAGCAATACAAGGTTATGATCCTGTGGCTTATTTTAAGCAGGGAAAAGGAGTTGAAGGCAAAGAAGTCTGGTCTTCGGTTTACGAAGGAGTGAAGTATCGTTTTTCTTCTTTGGCAAACAAAGAATTATTCTTAAAAAATCCTGCGGCTTATGAACCACAATTTGGTGGATGGTGCGCTTATGCAATGGGAGATTCAGGAGATAAAGTACAAATCAATCCAAGTACGTTTAAGATTATTGACGGGAAATTATATTTATTCTACAATGCTTATTTTAATAATACTTTGAAAAGCTGGAATAAAAACCAGGCTAATTTGAAGGCAAAAGCAGAAGCTAATTGGAGAAAAATAATAAATTAAAAAATCAAAGTCATGAAATCATCATTGTTTACCTGGTTATTGCGCATTGTTGTTGCGGTATTATTTCTGCAAACATTGTATTTTAAATTTACAGCAGCACCCGAGAGTGTTTATATTTTTTCGAAATTAGGAATGGAACCTTATGGAAGAATAGGAAGTGGGGTTTTTGAATTGATTGCGGCCATTTTAATTTTAATTCCAAGAACCGTTTTAGTTGGTGCTTTGTTAGGTTTAGGAGTTATTAGTAGCGCTATTTTATCACATCTTTTTGTTTTAGGAATTGAGGTGCAAAATGATGGAGGTCTTCTTTTCATGTTAGCGCTAACAATCTTTATTTGTTGTTCTATTTTGATTTATCAATATAAGGGCAAAATACCGGATTTATTAAAATTAAAATTTTGATATGCTTATACCTTCTATAAATAACAGCCTGAACGGATTGGTTTATTTGTTAAGGCAATTGTCCCAAACAGAATACTCAAATCCTTGTGTTGAATTGAGTAATGCCAGTATTGGTGAACATACCAGACATATTGTTGAAATGTTTCAATGTCTCGAAAAACAATATGATTTGGGTGTGGTGAATTATGATAATAGGGAAAGAAATCAATTAATTCAAACGGATACTGTTTTTGCAATTGAGCAAATTCAAGCCATTCAAAAAAGCCTTAGAAGTGAGAATAGAAATCTTGAATTACAGCAATTTGTTGATGGAGAAGAAATAAGAATTCAAAGTAATTATTATCGCGAATTACTCTATAATTTGGAACATTGTATTCATCATCAGGCTTTAATAAAAGTGGCTGTTTTACAATTTGAAAATATAAATGTCGATATTAATTTTGGAGTGGCTCGTTCTACAATTGAATTCAGAAAAAAATGTGTACAGTAAGTTTTGTAAATAGTAATAATCGAATTATCATCACCTCTAATCGGGATGAGAAAATTATAAGACCTGGTGCTATTCCGCCTAAGAATTATACTGTAAATGGAAAGAATGTTATTTTTCCAAAAGACCCAAAAGCAGGAGGAACCTGGTATATTGTTGACGAAAAAGGTACTGTACTCGTTTTGTTAAATGGTGCCGACGAAAAACATCAGTTTGAACTTCCTTATCGAAAAAGCCGTGGTTTGATTGTAATAGAATTGATAAGTGAAGATTCTCCAAAGGATTTCTGGGACGAAATAGATTTAGATAATATAGAACCTTTTACTTTGGTTTTGTTTCAGGATAGCCAACTTTTTCAGCTACGTTGGAATGGAAAGCTGAAAGAAAAATTAGTTTTAGATACCAATCAAAAACACATTTGGTCATCGTCAACTTTATATTCCAGTTCTATTCGGAAAAAAAGAGCCGATTTGTTTTATGCTTTTTTAGAAGAAAAAGGCTTGCTCTCGGAAGCGGATATGTATCAGTTTCACCGATATACCGACCAAGAAAATTCGGAGAACGGATTAGTTATTAATCGAAATGAAGAAACAAAAACGTTAAGTATTACCCAGTCAGTGATTGAACAGAATAAAATAGCAATTTTACATTATGATTTGGTTACCAATGAAGATTTTTTGACTTCATTTATAATTGTGTGAATATCGAAATGATAAGAAATAGAAGCATGAAATTACTATTGCATAAAATTTTCCATTGGGAATATTGGCCTTTTCAAATTGTTTATATACCCATTTATTTTCTTTGGGCATATTATGCGATAAGAGTCAAAACGATATTTTTCTTTAATGCGTCCAATCCAACAATTAAAAATGGCGGATTTATTATGGAATCTAAAAAAGCCATTTACAATTTAATTCCGCAGCAATATTACCCCAAAACCGAACTCATAAAAGAGGGGGCTTCATTGGAGGAAATTGAAGAAACAATTACAAACTCAGGTATCAAATATCCTTTGATAGCCAAACCGGATGTGGGTTTACGAGGTTCGGGAGTGAAGAAAATTAATAGTGTTGAGGAGCTAAATCAATATAGGCTAAAGGCAAATTTTGATTATGTAATCCAGGATTTAATTCCCTACGAAAATGAAGTGGGAATTTTTTATGTGCGTTATCCAAATGAAAATAAAGGAAAGATAACAGGAATTGTTTCTAAGGAATTTTTGATTGTCACAGGCGATGGAGTCTCAACAATTGAAAGTTTGATAAAGCAAAATCCAAGATTCGAATTGCAATTGCCATCTTTGCAAAAAGAATACGGAAAGACACTTTTTGAAGTTTTACAAAAAGGAGAAAAACGTAATTTAGTTCCTTATGGCAATCATGCTCGAGGAGCTAAGTTCATCGATGGAAGTCATTGGATTAGCCCAAAATTAGAAGAAATCATCAATAGAATGTGTTTGCAAATTCCGGGTTTCTTTTTCGGAAGATTGGATATTATGTATCATTCCTGGGAAGAATTAGAAGAAGGTAAAAATTTCGCAGTTGTAGAATTAAACGGTGCTGCAAGCGAGCCCACTCATATTTATGACCCAGCGCATTCGCTGTTTTTTGCCTGGAAAGAATTAGCAAGGCACATCACTTATATGTATGAAATCAGTGTGTTAAATAATCAAAAAGGTACTCCTTATCTTAGTCATAAAGAAGGGATGAAAGAATATAGATTGCATCTGGAGCAAAGCAGTAAAATTGTAAATTTCTAGGGAGATGAAAGTGATTCAAAATATAGCGGTAGGATTTACAGTTAGTTTTCTGGGTTCTTTGCCTTTAGGTTATCTAAATATTGTAGGGCTTGAAGTGTATTCTAAATTAGGCTTAAAGTCCTTAGTATTGTACATTCTTGGGATTATTTTGATTGAAGCTTTTGTTACTTATTATACTTTAATTTTTGCTTACCAATTAGTGCAGAACAAAAAACTGATGAAAGGAATTGAAGTGGGAGGGATTTTTTTTCTGTTGCTTGTTGCTTGTGTTTTTTATAACAAATCTGCTAATACCGTTCATGGCGAGGGCTATTTAGATGATTATTTAGAATGGCCCATTTTTGGTGTGGGGGTTTTTCTTAGTTGTCTCAATTTTTTACAAATCCCTTTTTGGTTGGCATGGAATCTTTACTTTCTTAATGGTAAATACATCAGTATTCATAAGAGATTAAAGTTTTATTATGTAGGAGGAACCATGGTGGGGGTTTTCTTTGGGATGCTATTTGTTATTTATTTTTTAGATAAAGTTCACAAACAAATAGCCTTTTTGACTCATTATATGATACCTGTCATTATTCCTGTTTTCTTTGTATTGATGGCAGGATTTCAAGCTTATAAAGTTTTTAAAAAATACTTTTCTAACAAAATACCTTTAGAAGAAAACGAAACTGAATAGGGTTAATTGATTTTGTTTATTTTTGTCGCATGAAGAATATTATTATCACAGGAACCAGTAGAGGAATCGGATTTGAATTGGCTTTAAAATTTGCTAATGCGGGACATCAGGTTTTGGCCATTTCGAGAAAAACACCTCAGGAATTAATAGAACATGAAAATATCAGCTGTCTTTCGGTTGATTTGGCAAATGAATCGGAATTAGAAAAAGTCGAAAGTTTTCTTTCTTCAACCTGGAAGCACGTGGATGCCGTGATTCATAATGCGGGAAGTTTAATTTGCAAACCATTTGAAACTTTATCTCAAATCGATTTTGAAAATGTTTATAAAGTAAATGTTTTTGGTGTGGCTAATTTGACTCGTGTTTGCATTCCGTTTTTACAAAAAGGAAGTCATGTGGTAACTATCAGTTCGATGGGCGGTGTTCAGGGAAGTTTGAAATTTGCCGGTTTGGCGGCTTACAGTTCGAGTAAAGGAGCTGTAATCACGCTTTCTGAATTGTTAGCCGAAGAATACAAAGAACGCGGTATTGCATTTAATGTTTTGGCATTAGGTGCTGTTCAAACGGAAATGTTACAAGAAGCTTTTCCAGGTTATCAGGCACCAATTTCGGCTGAAGGCATGGCAAATTACATTTTTGATTTTACACTAAACGGAAATAAATATTTTAACGGAAAAGTATTGCAGGTTTCAACGACAAATCCGTGATAATTATGAATTATGAGTTATAAATTATGAGTGAAAGTATCGTTAAAACAAAGAGTTTTGAGTTGGCGGTTAGCGGTGTTAATTTCTATAAATATATTGTTTCGGAAAAGAAAGAATATGTTATGAGTAAGCAATTTTTGCGTTCTATAACTTCAGTGGGAGCTAATGTACGTGAAGCCGTAAATGCTCAGAGCAAACCTGATTTCATTCATAAATTAGCGATAGCTCAAAAAGAATGTGATGAAACTATTTATTGGTTAGAGCTTCTTAAAGCAACAGCTTATATTTCTGAAAATGAATTTAATTCTCTACATGGGCAAAGTAACGAAGTTTTAAAAATTATCCGAAGCATAATTATCACCTCAAAGAAAAACTCATAACTTATAACTCATAATTTATAATTAAAAAATTGAGCGACACCTTAGCAAAATATCTTCCTGATCATGCAGTCAAACCCGTTTTTGAGTTGATTGTTGAACATGGAGTGCATTTAAAAATCGTTAACGAACGCTCGACCCGTCATGGTGATTATCGAAAAGCCATGAATGGAAAACACGAAATCACCGTAAACGGAAGTTTGAATAAATACCGTTTTTTAATTACGCTGATTCACGAAATTGCACATTTGGTTGCTTTTGAAAAATTTGGGAGAAACATTAAGCCGCATGGCAGTGAATGGAAATATGTTTTTCAGCAATTGATGGTGCCTTATATTCGCCCAGAAATTTTTCCCAACCAATTGTTGCCTTTACTAGCCAGGCATTTTAGAAATCCCAGCGCGAGCAGCGATACCGATACTACTTTGTCACTCGCTTTGAAACAATTTGACAAAGTAAACGATAAAAATTATGTTTTCGAAATTCCCTACGGCAGCGTATTCCGAATTAAAAACGGTAAGGTTTTTAAGAAAATAGCCGTGCGTACCAAGCGTTATGAATGTCTGGAGATAAGTTCAGGTCGTTTGTACTTATTCAATCCTAATGCTGAGGTGGAGTTGATAAAAAAATCCAATTAAAATATATTTCAAAATCAAAAAATCCCAAATTCCAATTTATGCTAAAGTTGGAATTTGGGATTTTTTGATTTTGAAATTTTAAAAGAGCTATTCTTTCAAATGCGCTTCACGAACTTTTTTAAACAAATTTGAAGAGTAAACAAAAGCAGTTACCGCTTCATTATCGGTTCTGAAAATTTCTTCTTTTGTGCCTTCCCAGGCTTTTAAACCGTTTTTTAAGAACAGGATTTTTTCGCCTATTTCCATCACCGAGTTCATATCGTGAGTGTTGATTACCGTGGTGATATTGTATTCTTCGGTGATTTCTTTGATGAGGTTGTCAATTAATATCGAAGTGTTTGGATCTAATCCGGAGTTGGGCTCATCACAAAATAAATACTTTGGATTGTTCACGATGGCACGGGCAATAGCTACACGTTTTTGCATTCCTCCTGAAATTTCAGAAGGTAATTTTTTGTGCGCATCAATTAGATTCACCCTTTTTAGAACAAAATCTACACGGTCGTCAATTTTTGCCTTGTCGTCTTTGGTAAACATTTTCAATGGGAAAGCCACATTTTCGGCCACGGTCATCGAATCGAATAAGGCGCTTCCCTGAAAAACCATTCCAATTTCGGTTCGTAATTCTCTTTTCTCATCAGGGTCTAAATCAGAATAAATCCGACCGTCAAAAGAAATAGTTCCTACTTCAGGCTGGTGAATTCCAAGTAAACTCTTTAATAATACTGTTTTTCCCGAACCACTTTGCCCAATAATAAGGTTGGTTTTTCCGGTTTCAAAAATAGTACTGACTCCTTTTAGGATTTTAGCGTCTCCAAATGATTTCTCTACGTTTTTTACTTCTATCATGATCCTAGTAACAACTGAGTTAGTATATAATTGAAAAGAATGATGGAAACCGATGTCCAAACAAAGGATACTGTACTTGCTTTACCTACTTCGAGTGCGCCACCTTTCATGTAATAACCGTGAAATGACGGAATTGTTGCCAATAACATGGCAAAAATGATAGTTTTGATAAAAGCATAAGTAATGTGAAACGGGATAAATTCCATTTGAGCACCTGTAATAAAATCGGTGCTTGAGGTAAAACCACCGTAAACACCGGCTATCCAGCCTCCCAAAATTCCTAAAAACATACTAATCCCAATAACAAACGGATACAATAGCAAAGCAATGATTTTAGGGAAAACCAAATAGTTTAACGAATTAACTCCCATTACTTCCAGAGCGTCAATTTGCTCAGTAACACGCATGGTTCCTATACTGGAGGTGATAAACGAACCCATTTTTCCAGCCATAATTACCGAAATAAACGTTGGTGCAAATTCTAAAATTACCGATTGACGTGTGGCAAAACCGATGAGGTATTTTGGGATTAATGGGTTGGTTAAGTTCAAAGCCGTTTGAATGGCAACAACTCCACCCACGAAGAACGAAATAAATGCAACAATACCTAAGGAATCAATGATTAAATCGTCTATTTCTTTAAAGATGAGATTACGCATTACAGACCATTTGGTTTGTTTGTTGAAAATCTCCTTTAGCATCAGGAAGTATCGTCCTATTTGCGATATATATCGAATGAGCATCATAGTTTTTTGAATATGGGCTAAATTACGAAATTAGTTATGAGTTGTGGGGTATGAGTTGTCTGTTTTTCCTTAGAAAAGTTTCTCTTTCATCTTTTTCAAGCGATAATTACGAATGAATTTGGCTTGTTCCGCGTTAACCATTAGTGGTTTTTTCTCTGATTTGGCTTTTAAAAATCCTTGTATGTAATCAAAAAACAACAAAGGTTTCTTTTTCATAAAAGACAATTTAGCCGAAGCTATCGAAGTAATCCAAAATCCGTAACCTAAGGTGTAAAAAGCTTCGCCTTGTTTGTAACGGGCTGTTTTGTTGTAATTGGCTCCCGTAGGTTTTAGATGTTTTACTTGCAAAGAAGCATCGGTAACTACTTTCCAGTTGTAGAATTTACAAAGTAATTCATCAACTGTGTCCCAACCCATTTGCGCTTTTAATCCGCCAATTTGTTTGAAAGTTTCTTTTCGATACGCTTTCAAGGCTCCACGAATGTGGTCTTTATCGGTTAGATTTTCCAAAACCCAATCGCCATTTTTTTCGATATAACAAAATCCACCTACCATTCCAATTCTGTCATCTGATTGAAAATGCTTGGTAATCGTCTCAAAATAATTATTTGGAAAAATCAGGTCGGCATCGAGTTTTACGATGACATCATAATTTTCGTCCAGAGTTTCAAAACCTTTTTGGAACGCCTGAATTACCTTGCTTCCTGGCAAATGAATCGCACTCGATTTTTTTTCTACCAAGGTGATAAACGGATTGTCTTTGGCGTAAGCCAATACAATTTCGGCTGTTCTATCAGTAGAATTATCGTTTACAATCACCACTTTTTTAGGCAGAAGTGTTTGTGAAATCAGGGATTCTAATGTCAAAGAAATAAATTCTTCTTCGTTATGAGCAGGAATGACTATGTAGTAGTTCATGTTTTTTGAATAAAATTCCAATTATTTAAAATTGCTTCGCCTGTTCGCTATCGCTTGAGTCCAAATTCCAAATCAGTGTTAAGTTGGAATTTGGAATTTTATTTTTTGAGATTTGCCTTTAGGCTTTTTCAGCGTAAACAATGTAGTATCTTGGTGTGAAATAACGCAACAAAGGTCTAAAACCAAATTTCTTTACCGGATGCGTAAATTTTTCTCTGGCAGTTATTTTCCATCCTGTTTTTTCCAAAAGCCAGTCCAGTTGCCAGTCTTCAAATTCATGATAATGTCTGTCCCACATATCGGTTTTACTTCTGTAAGCAGGAGAAAACCAAAGGCGCAACGGAATAGAAATTAACAATTTGTCGCATTTTACATTTTCTAAAACAGTGTAAGGATTCAATAAATGTTCGAAAATTTCGAAAGCGGTAAAAACAGTATAAGATTCTGTTTGTAAGGCAGTTTGATCTTTGTCTAAATCTTCTCCTGTAGAATTTTTTACCGTATAACCGTTTTCAATCATAATTTTTGAAAATGGATTTGGCACTCCTAAATCAAAAATAGTTTCAGAAGTAGCAACATGCTTTTGTAAAAACTCTAAAGTGTGTTTGAATCTTTTATTAGGAAACGTTTTTTCGTACATAGTCATTGCGAGGAACGAAGCAATCTCTCGTTCGGTATCTAGTTAAGTTTTGTTTTAGAATCACATTGCTATCCGGATTCTGAGTGCAAATGTACAAAGATATATTCCTTCTTTAGTGTTTTTTATACCGCAAATTCGCAAATTAGAAAACACTTAAAGGGGTGAAATAATTTGCGAATTTGCGGTTGAGTTTTTATTTTTTTGCTTCTAATTAATGAAAAATCCGCAACTTGAATAATTTCAGGTTGCGGATTTTTTTATTTTGGATTCTAAAAAATTAGTATCGGTATACAAAAGCATTAATATTCATTCCTGCTCCCACAGAAGCAAAGATTAGAATGTCTCCTTTGTTGATTTCGTGGTCTTCGATTTGTCCGTTTAAAATCAGGTCAAAAAGCGTTGGAACCGTAGCCACACTGCTGTTTCCTAAATCGTGAATACTCATCGGCATGATGTTAGCTGGAGCGACTTTGTCATAGAGTTTGTAAAAACGATCTACGATAGCTTCGTCCATTTTTTCATTTGCCTGATGAATCAGGATTTTTTTAACATCGTCAATTGCGATTCCGCTTTTGTCTAAACAGCTTTTCATAGCCGCAGGAACATTGCTTAACGCAAACTCATAGATTTTTCTACCATACATTTTAATGTATTTGGTATTCTGGTCTAAGCCCGGATGGTATGATTTTCCGTAGAATAAAAATCCGGCCTCTTCTTCAGTATAAGAAGCGGTTTCATAAGAAAGCATTCCGGTTTCGTTATCGGAAGCTTCGATAATTGTTGCTCCGGCGCCGTCAGAATAAATCATCGAATCACGGTCGTGGTCGTCAACTACTCTCGAAAGTGTTTCGGCACCAATGACTAAACAACGTTTAGCCATTCCTGATTTGATAAAAGCATTGGCCTGCAATACGCCTTCAACCCAACCCGGACATCCAAAAATAAGATCGTAAGCCACACATTTAGGATTTTTAATTCCTAATTTGTTTTTAACACGACTGGCTAAACTCGGAATCATATCTGATTGAACTGTTCCGTGTTTTACATCACCAAAGTTGTGTGCAAAAATGATATAGTCGATAGTTTCAGCGTCAATTCCCGCATTTTCAATCGCTTTTTGTGAAGCCAGAAAAGCCAAATCAGAAGTGTTGTACTGACTTTCGGCATAGCGTCTTTCTTCGATTCCTGTTATCGCTTTGAATTTTTTAATAATAACTTCATTCGATTGTTTTATAGGAGTACCGTCTTCATTTAGAAATTGATGAAGTTCGAAGAATTTGTCGGAAATTATTCTTTCGGGAATATAACTTCCTGTTCCGGTAATTTTTATTTTCATTAGACTGTTTCTATTAAAAAAGATAGCAAAGAAATAATATTTCTAAAACATCAACGAAATATTACTGCTATATATTGGGCAAAATTACTGATATTTTTTTAAAGAATTTTAAAATACATAGCTTTTAATCAAGAGGATGTGTGGCTGTGTGATTTATAGACTTTATAACCGTAGTTTTGTGTGAGTTAAAAAAAATGCCTCGTTGATTTCGAGGCATTTTTTATATAAATTAAGTTCTTAACTTTCCATGTAAGCTTCAATAGGGGCACAGCTACATACCAGATTTCTGTCTCCAAAAGCATCATCGGCTCTGCGAACAGAAGGCCAGAATTTGTTTTCGGCAATGTAATCCAATGGGAAAGCTGCTTGTTCTCTGCTGTATGGGAAATCCCAGTTTTCAGTAGTCAACATTGCTAAAGTGTGAGGAGAGTTTTTCAAAACATTGTTTGAATCTTCGATAGAAGCCGCTTCGATTTCTTTTCTAATCGAAATCATAGCATCACAAAAACGATCTAATTCTTCTAAGTTTTCACTTTCTGTTGGTTCAATCATTAAAGTTCCGGCAACAGGGAAAGAAACAGTAGGAGCGTGGAAACCATAATCCATTAATCGCTTCGCAATATCAGTTACTTCAATTCCTTTTTGTTTGAATGGACGACATTCTAAAATCATTTCGTGAGCTGCGCGGCCCATTTCTCCGGAATATAAAGTGTCGTAATGACCGCTTAATTTTTCTTTGATATAATTCGCATTCAAAATAGCGTGTTCAGTAGCCGATTTTAAACCTTCAGCTCCCAGCATTTTAATATATCCATAAGAAATCAAACAAACTAATGCAGAACCCCAAGGTGCAGCCGAAATAGCGGTAATTGCATTTTCTCCACCAGTAGGAACAACTGGATTCGTTGGTAAGAACGGAGCTAATTGTGGTGCTACGCAAATTGGACCAACTCCAGGGCCTCCACCTCCGTGAGGAATAGCGAAAGTTTTGTGTAAATTTAAGTGACAAACATCGGCTCCAATAGTTGCAGGATTTGTCAATCCTACCTGAGCATTCATATTGGCACCATCCATATAAACCTGACCACCGTTATCGTGTATGATTTTAGTAATTTCTTTAATCGCACTTTCGTAAACACCGTGAGTTGACGGATACGTAATCATTACACAAGATAAATTGTCTTTGTGTAAGATGGCTTTTTCGCGTAAATCTTCTACGTCAATATTTCCGTTTTCTAATGTTTTTGTAACTACTACTTTCATTCCAGCCATTGCAGCTGATGCCGGATTGGTTCCGTGAGCCGATGCTGGAATTAAAGCAATGTTTCTGTGGTGATCACCACGAGACTCATGATAAGCCTGAATTACCATTAATCCTGCATATTCTCCTTGTGCACCAGAGTTAGGTTGCAAAGTTGTAGCAGCAAAACCGGTAATTTCATTTAAATATTCTTCCAGTTTAGAAAGCATTTTTTGGTATCCTTTTGCCTGATCTAATGGTGCAAAAGGGTGGATGCTGTTCCAACTTGGTGAACTCAATGGCAGCATTTCGGCTGCGGCATTTAATTTCATCGTACAAGATCCCAGAGAAATCATCGAATGATTTAAAGCCAAATCTTTGCGTTCTAGCATTTTGATATAACGCATCAATGCTGTTTCCGAATGGTATTTATTGAAAACTTCGTGTTGTAAGAATGTCGAAGTTCTGATTAAACTTTCAGGGAAATGAATGTTTTCAGATAATTCGCTAATTGTAATTGTTGCTAGTTCTTTTGCAGCGGCAAAAATAGAAACGACTTTATTCAAATCAGCAAAACCAATTGTTTCATTCAAAGAAATAGAAACTGAATTTTCGTTTGGATAAAAGAAATTCACCTCGTTGGCTTCGGCGATTTCTTTTACTTTTTTAGCATCCGCTTTTATAACGATAGTGTCAAAGAAAGCAGTATTGGTTTGTTCGAAACCTAATTTAGCTAAAGTATTTGCCAAAGTTACAGCCGAAGCATGAACTTTATTAGCAATATATTTTAATCCTCTTGGACCGTGATAAACCGCATACATGCTTGCCATTACTGACAATAAAACCTGAGCAGTACAAATATTTGAAGTTGCTTTGTCACGTTTAATGTGTTGTTCACGCGTTTGCAATGCCATACGCAAAGCACGGTTTCCATTGGTGTCAACCGTTACCCCGATGATTCTTCCCGGCATCGAACGTTTGTATTCTTCTTTGGTTGCAAAATAAGCAGCATGAGGACCACCGTAACCTAACGGAATTCCGAAACGTTGTGTGGTTCCAAGAACTACTGCAGCGCCCATTTCTCCCGGAGGAGTCAGTTTTGCTAAACTCAAAATATCAGCAGCAACAGCTACTTTGATATTGTTTTCGGCTGCTTTAGCAATAAATTCAGTATAATCGTTTACTTGTCCAAATTTCCCCGGGTATTGCAAAATAGCTCCGAAAAACTCATTAGAGAAATTGAAATCTTCATGATTTCCTATTACTAATTCCACACCAATTGGAGTCGAACGTGTTTGTAAAACCGATAAAGTTTGTGGTAAAATTTCTTCGGAAACAAAGAATTTACAAACATTAGCTTTCTTTTGCTCTCTTGTTCTTACATCAAACAATAACGCCATTGCTTCGGCTGCTGCTGTACCTTCGTCTAATAATGAAGCATTGGCAATTTCCATTCCGGTTAATTCGATAACCATAGTTTGGAAATTCAAAATAGCTTCCAGACGACCTTGAGCAATTTCAGCCTGGTAAGGCGTGTAAGCAGTGTACCAGCCCGGGTTTTCAAATACATTTCTTTGAATAACCGCAGGAACAATTGCCTGATTATAACCTAAACCAATGTAGGTTTTGAACATTTTATTTTTACTTCCTAACAGCGTAATATGTTTTAAATATTCATATTCCGTCATTTCAGGATCTAAGTTTAATGGCGCTTTTAGACGAATGTCATCCGGAAGTGTCTCATAAATGAGTTGTTCTATAGAGTCAACTCCGATTGTTTTTAACATCTTTTGTAGGTCGGATTCCTCTGGACCAATGTGTCTTAAAGCAAAAGCATCTGTTTTCATGTAAAATGTAAAAAGGTTGTATTTTTCGTGGCGCAAAATTAAGCATTATTACTGTCTTAATTAGCATATTAACACGGCTATTTTCTGCAGTTTTAAATTTCGGGATAATTTTACTTACAATTGATTAAATTTGTGGGATGAGATTTATAAAACAGCTGTTCCATTTTTATATAACAAGCAGTATTCATGTGGCTTTGTCGGTTTATTCGTTAGTTCGGATGACACATTTTATGTTTAATATCACTTCAGATGTGCCAATGGCTAATTTTGCATTTTTTGGAACTATCGTAGGTTATAATTTTGTGAAATACGATGCTTTGGCGCGAACTAAGAAAAACCAAATGCGCAACGAACTGAAATTAATTGCGTTATTGAGTTTGTTTTCGTTTGTGGGAGTGGGGTATTATTTCTTTCAATTGCAAAGGATAACACAAGTGGTGTCTGTAGGAGTTTTGGCTCTGACAATGCTTTATACCTTGCCGTTTTTTCCAAATCGGAAAAATGCCCGAAATTGGGCTGGTGTTAAAATCTACATTGTTTCTTTATGTTGGGTTGGCGTTACTTTGGTTTTGCCTTTGATTAATGCACATGTCAACCTCGGACTTGATTTTTTTCTGAAATGCGTACAGCGATTTATCTTGGTTTTTGTACTCATTCTCATTTTTGAAATTATCGATTTAGCCAATGATGATCCTCATTTACAAACCGTTCCCCAGCAAATAGGAGTGAGGCGAACTAAAATTGTCGGTTTGTTTTTAATGCTAATCCCGTTTTATTTTTTAGAATTTCTTAAAATCAATTTTATCGAAAAACAGCTTTACGTGAACCTGGTTTTGGTATTGATGGTTTCTTTATTCTTGCTTTTTGCTAATGAAAAACGCTCTAAATATTATACGTCTTTTTGGGTCGAAAGTATTCCTATCCTTTGGTGGCTGATGGTGGTTTTTCTTTAAACAAAAACCGAAGCATTACTACTTCGGTTTATATCTAAAATCTAAATCAATCCAGCTCTCTTTAACAAAGCTTCCGGTTTTGGTTCCTGACCTCTAAAGCGTTTGTATAAAGTCATTGGGCTTTCTGTTCCTCCTTTTGAAAGTACGTTGTCTTTGAATTTATTAGCGATTTCTTTATTGAAAATGCCGTTTTCTTTAAAATATTCAAAAGCATCCGCATCCAGAACTTCAGCCCACTTGTAGCTGTAATATCCTGATGAATAACCACCTTGGAAAATATGAGAAAAAGCGGTACTCATAGCGTTTTCGGCTACATCCGGATACAATTGGGTGTTTTTAAATTGTTCCGTTTCAAATGCTTTTAAGTTGGTGATGTTTGTTGGGTCCTGTCCATGCCAAGCCATATCTAATAATCCAAAACTCAATTGACGTAAAGTAGCCAGTCCTTCTTGGAAACTTGCACTTTCTTTGATTTTTTCTACATATTCCTGCGGAATCACTTCTCCGGTTTGATAATGTGTTGCAAATAAAGCTAAAGCTTCCGGCTCGTAACACCAGTTTTCCATAACCTGACTTGGTAATTCCACAAAGTCCCAAAAAACCGAAGTTCCGGATAAACTTGGATATGTTGTGTTTGCCAACATTCCGTGTAATCCGTGACCAAATTCATGAAACAAAGTCGTTACTTCGTTAAAGGTTAATAACGATGGTTTGGTTTCTGTAGGTTTTGTAAAGTTGCAAACGTTCGAAATATGCGGTCTTTCGTTTACACCATTTTTTATATATTGTGATTTAAACGAAGTCATCCAGGCACCATTTCGTTTTCCTTTTCTCGGGAAAAAGTCGGCGTAGAAGATGGAAACTAAATTGTTGTTTTCATCGGTAACTTCATAAGTCATCACTTCTTCGTGGTATTTGTCAATGTCAAATACTTCGGTAAAAGTCAGTCCGTATAATTTTCCTGCGATTACAAAAGCACCGTTTAATACTTTTTCTAATTGGAAATAAGGTTTTAATTTTTCGTCGTCTAAATTAAAAAGCTGTTGTTTTAATTTTTCTGAATAATAAGCGCCATCCCATTTTTCCAATTGTTCAATTTCGTCCAATTCTTTTGCGAAAGCGGTTAACTGAGCAAATTCTTTTTCGGCAGCAGGTTTGGCTTTCGTCAATAAATCATTTTCAAAAGCCATCACTTTTTCCGGGCTTTCTGCCATGCGTTCTTCCAAAACAAAATGCGCATGTGTTTTATAACCCAATAAATTCGCTCTTTTTTGACGCAATTTTACAATCTTCAAAACAATTTCCTGATTGTCAAATTCATTGTTTTGAAAACTGCGGGCTCCAAAAGCAATCGCTAGTTTTTTACGCAATTCACGATTATCGGCATAAGTCATAAACGGAAGGTAACTTGGATGATCCAAAGTAAAAATCCAACCTTCTTTTTCTTCGCTTTTTGCCAAAGAACGTGCTGCTTCAATAGTGCCTTCCGGTAAACCGGCTAAGTCTTTTTCGTCAGTTAAGTGCAGTTGAAAAGCATTGGTCTCAGCCAAAACATTTTCGCCAAATTGCAAACTTAATTTTGATAATTCTTTGTCGATTTCGCGTAATTCGCTTTTCTTTTCGTCAGATAAGTTAGCTCCGTTTCTGGAAAAACTCTTGTATTTTTTATCTAAAAGTGTGGCTTGCTCTGTGTTTAAATTTAAGCTGTCTTTTTGCTCGTAAACTGCTTTTACACGTGCAAACAAATCAGCGTTTAACGTAATGTCATTTCCGAATTCAGATAACAAAGGCGAAACTTCCTGGGCGATTTTTTGCATTTCTTCACTAGTTTCAGCCGAATTCAAATTGAAAAAAACACTCGAAATTCTGTCTAAAATAGCTCCTGAATAATCCATAGCTTCGATGGTGTTTGCAAAAGTTGCAGCTTCAGGATTAGTTACAATGGCATCAATTTCAGCTTTTGCTAAAGCAATTCCTTCCTGAAAAGCAGGAAAATAATCTTCGTTTTTTATTTGAGAAAAAGGGGCTGTATTGTGTTTGGTATCGAAATGCTGTGTTAGAATACTCATGTTGATAGGTTTTGTTACGCAAAGATTCGCAAAGGAAATCAACGAAGAGATACTAAAATTTTGTGAGTCTCTGTGTTTTCTTTGCGAATCTCTGTGGAATTATTTTTTATTTTAAACTTTCAGAAGCTTTAATCACGGCTTCTTTCAGGCTTTCTTTGTAAGCTACAATTTTGTTTAAAACGGCAGCATCAGCACTTCCTATGATTTGTGCTGCAAGGATTCCGGCATTTTTTGCTCCGTTTAAAGCAACAGTTGCTACAGGAACACCGCCTGGCATTTGTAAAATAGATAAAACTGAATCCCAACCATCGATAGAATTGCTTGATTTTACAGGAACTCCAATAACAGGAAGTGGCGACATTGAAGCTACCATTCCAGGTAAATGAGCTGCTCCGCCAGCCCCGGCAATAATTACCGAAATTCCGCGATTGTGTGCATTATTGCTGAAATCAAATAATTTTTCAGGTGTTCTGTGAGCCGAAACGATATCTACTTCTGTTTCGATTCCAAATTCTTTTAATATGTTGATAGCATCCTGCATGACTGGCATGTCAGAGATACTTCCCATAATTACGGCTACTTTGCTCATTTATATTTTTATTTAAAGATTAAATGATTGAAAGATTTAAAAATTCGAATCGCATCTTTAAATTTTTCAATCTTTAAATTTTTTAATTATTCAATTTATTTACTAATCACTCTAATCGTATTCTTCACATCCTCAGCAATTTTTCTTGCTTCGGTCATGTTTTCGTTTACAATGGTTACGTGTCCCATTTTTCTAAAAGGGCGTGTCTCTTTTTTACCGTAAATGTGCGGCGTAACACCATACCAACCTAATATTTTCTCGATGTTTTTGTAAACTACATTTCCTGAAAAACCTTCTTCACCTACAAGGTTTACCATAATTCCGGCCACTTTACTATTAGTATTTCCTAGAGGTAAATCCAAGATGGCGCGCAAATGGTTTTCAAATTGCGAAGTATAACTTGCCTCAATTGAATAATGTCCTGAATTGTGCGGACGGGGAGCTACTTCGTTTACTATAATTTGGTCGTCATGTGTTTGAAACATTTCAACAGCTAAAAGTCCGACGTGGTTGAAGTTTTGTGAAACGTTTAATGCTATAGCTCTTGCTTTTTCGGCGACTTTTTCGTCTATTCGGGCAGGACAAATCACATATTCCACCTGATTGGCTTCGGGATGAAATTCCATTTCAACTACAGGATAAGTCTTGATTTCGCCTGAAGGATTGCGACAAACAATAACCGCCAATTCATTTTTGAACGGAATCATTTCTTCGGCAATACATTCTACATTAGGAAGGTTGTCTAAATCGGCAATTTCGCGAATGATTTTCACACCATTTCCGTCGTATCCAAATTCAGTACATTTCCATACAAAAGGCATTTTTAACTTAGAATCTAAAAGCTGTACTACCAGACTTTTTAAATCACTGAAGCGTTTGTAAGCTGCTGTTGGAATGGAATGCTCAGTGTAAAAATCTTTTTGCGTTCCCTTATTTTGAATCTTTCTCAGCGTTTTAGGAGAAGGATATACTTTTAAACCTTCATCTTCCAATTTTTCTAAAGCTTCTAAATTAACCAATTCGATTTCGAAAGTTAGTACATCTACCAATTTACCGAATTTGTAAACGGTGTCAAAATCCATTAAATCACCTTTGAAAAACTGATTGCAGGCCATTCGGCTGGGAGCCTCGTCGCTTGGATCTAAAACGTAAGTTTGTATGTCGAATTTTCTGGTGTCGAATAACAGCATTTTTCCCAATTGTCCGCCTCCCAGAATTCCTAATTTAAAATCAGAAGAAAAATAATTCATTGTGTCGAAAAGTTTATTGACAGCAAAGATACCTTTAAATGATTGAATAGGAAAATGCTATTTTATTTTCTTCAATATATGCTTTGAAACTCCTTTATAAGCTGCGGTATGATTACTGAAATCTTTAATCAGGATAGTTTCTAATTCGGGATGAATCCAGTGGTATTCTTTTCCTAAAAGCTCTAAACTACGCATGGCATAGACTTTTGACGCTACTTTGGTATCGGTAATGAGCCAGTCAAAATTAATTTCGATGAGTTGCTGGCGTTGTTCTTCGGTAAAATGGATTTTATTTTTAGCAGCTTTATAATGTGCTTCGATGAGTAAAAAGATAATTTTTGAAAGTGGTCTAATGGCGCTTTCGTTAGTAAGTATTTTACTTTTGGAACAAATTAATGGTAAATATTCCTGAAACCAATCCAGTTTTTCGTAAGCAATCAATTCCATTGCCCAGCAGGCTTTGTAATGGTCGGGATTTTTGATTTCGAAACAAATTGGTATAAAATCATCCATAAGTTCAGGACGTGCCATGATAAAATCGGCAGTAGTCTGTCTGCTTTTTTTATATCCTATAGTTTGTGTAATGATTGCGGTTAATTCGTTCATGTTTTTTGAAGGATTGGCACTAAAAATACAAATTAAGAATCAATTGCGAAACTCCAATTCGAAATCCCTATCTTTGCGCATTATTTTAAAATAAAAAATAATGATTCAACTTCACGATAAGCAGTTTGTTCCGTTCATTTCTGCCGAAGAAATTGACTTTGCGATACAGAAAATGGTGGCTCAGATTGAAGATGATTTTGCAGATGAAATCCCTGTTTTTATAGGTGTTTTGAATGGTTCTTTTATGGTGGTTTCTGACTTTGTAAAAAGTTATAAGAAAGCTTGTGAAGTAAGTTTTGTAAAAATGGCTTCTTATGAGGGAATGTCTTCAACAGAGTCTGTGAAAGAGTTAATCGGTTTGAATCAGGATTTAACAGGGCGTTCAGTAATTATAATTGAAGATATTATTGATACCGGACATACTATTGTAGAATTGAAAGCCTTGTTTAAGAAACAGAATCCGAAACATTTTAAAATAGCAACTCTTTTCTTTAAGCCGGATGCTTATAAAAAAGACGTAAAAATTGATTATATAGGAATTCAGATTCCAAATAAATTTATAGTAGGTTTTGGTTTAGACTATGACGGTTTAGGTCGAAATTTACCGGAAGTATATCAGTTAAAAGATTAAAATCATTAAATAAAAATTAAAAAAGTTTATGACTAACATTGTTTTATTTGGGAAACCAGGAGCTGGAAAAGGAACTCAGGCAGAGTTTTTAAAAGAAAAATACAACTTGACTCATCTTTCAACAGGAGATATTTTTAGATTTAATATCAAAAATGAAACTGAATTAGGAAAACTAGCGCAAACGTATATAAATAACGGTGAATTGGTTCCTGATGAAGTAACCATTAAAATGTTACAAAGTGAGGTTGAGGCTAATCCGGATTCAGCTGGTTTTTTATTTGATGGTTTTCCAAGAACAATTGCTCAGGCTCAGGCTTTAGATGCTTTTTTAGAAACTAAAAATGAAATAATCACGGCTACTGTTGCTTTAGAAGCTGATGATGAAATTTTGGTAGCAAGATTGCTGGAAAGAGGAAAAACTTCAGGAAGAGCTGACGATCAGGACGAAGAAAAAATTCGTAACAGATATCAGGAATACAACGAGAAAACAGCTCCGCTTATTGATTTTTATAAAGGTCAAAATAAATTTTATGCAGTAAACGGTATTGGTTCTATTGCAGAAATTACGGAACGTTTAAGTAATGTAATTGATAATTTATAATAAAAATATTTTTTAAAAATTTAAAGTTCCTAATTGTTTTAGGAACTTTAAATTTTTAAATCTTACACAAACAGCATGGAGCTATTTATAATTCTTTTTTTGATTCTACTAAACGGACTTTTTTCAATGTCTGAAATTGCATTGATTTCGGCAAGGAAATCAAGACTGGAAAATTCCGCAAAAAAAGGAAATAATAGTGCACAGATAGCATTGGACTTGGCTAATTCGCCAAATAAATTTCTGTCGACAGTTCAAATAGGAATTACGTTAATTGGAATTTTAACGGGTATTTTTAGTGGAGATAAAATTACAACTGATGTAGAAGTATTTGTTTCGGGATTTGAATTTTTAAAACCTCAGGCACATACTGTTGCTGTAGGAATTGTGGTGGTGATATTGACTTTTTTCTCATTAGTATTAGGTGAATTATTGCCCAAAAGAATTGGTCTGAATTATCCGGAGGCTATTGCAAAAGCAGTTGCTATGCCTATGAAAATAGTTTCGATTGTTACAGCTCCGTTTATTTGGATGTTGACTCATTCGACAGAATTTTTATTGAATATTCTTCAGATAAGACCAACAGCAGATGGTAAAGTAACAGAAGAAGAAATTAAAGCTATTATCAAAGAAGGAACTGAGGTTGGCGAAGTTCAGGAAATTGAACAAGATATAGTAGAACGTGTTTTTCATATTGGAGACCGTAAAATAAATTCTTTAATGACGCATAGAAAATCAGTGGTGATGTTACCGCTGGAATCGAATAAAAGTCAGGTTAAAGAATTTATGTTGAAAGAATTACATTCTTTTTATCCGGTTTATAAGGATAACTATGATGAAATTGTAGGAGTGGTAAGTCTTAAAAATATTTTTGCGACTATCGATAAGGACGATTTCAATTTGCCGGAAATTATGACCGATGCTCCTTTTTTGATGGAACATACGACAGCTTATAATGCTTTGGAAAACTTTAAAAAAACGGGTATTCATTATGCTGTTGTAGCTGATGAATATGGCATTTTTCAAGGGATAATTACACTAAACGATATTTTAGAAGCATTAGTTGGAAACGCAGCTGATTTTTATAAAGAAGATTTTCAATTAGTAGAAAGAGAAGATGGAAGTTGGTTAGTTGACGGACATTATTCATTGCATGATTTCTTAACTTATTTTGAGTTGGACGAATTATTAAGTGATTATGAGGTAACTACCGTTAGTGGATTAATCATGACCGAATTGTCACGTATTCCTAAGCAGGGTGAGAAATTAGTATGGCACAGATTTGAATTGGAAGTGATTGATATGGATGGAGTGAAGATTGATAAAGTGATGGTGAAAGCAATAAAAAAATAGTTTTCAGTCAACGGTTTCAGTAACATTATTTACTGAGAACTGCGACTGTAACTGAATACTTAAAAAGAATGACAGAAGGGAATTTTGTAGATTACGTAAAAATATTTGTTTCATCCGGAAAAGGAGGGAAAGGTTCTACGCATTTACATAGAGAGAAATTTATCCAATACGGTGGTCCGGATGGAGGAGATGGTGGTCGTGGGGGACATGTAATTTTAGTAGGGAATAAAGGACTTTGGACTTTGTTTCACCTGAAATTTGCCCGACATATTAAAGCCGGACACGGTGGAGATGGCGGTGGAGACAGAAGTACGGGAGCTGATGGTGAAGATAAAATTATCGAAGTGCCATTAGGTACTGTGGTTAAAGACAAAGAAACGGGTGAGGTTTTATTTGAAGTGACCGAACATGGCGAGAAAAAAGTACTTTGTCAAGGAGGAAAAGGAGGTCTAGGAAACTGGCACTTTAGAAGTTCTACTAATCAAACACCGCGTTATGCTCAGCCAGGTTTACCTGGATTAGAAATGGATGTGATTTTAGAACTGAAAGTGTTGGCCGATGTAGGTTTAGTTGGTTTTCCAAATGCAGGAAAATCGACTTTATTATCGGTGTTGACTTCTGCCAAACCAAAGATTGCCGATTATCCGTTTACCACTTTAAAACCTAATCTTGGAATCGTAGCTTACAGAGATTTTCAATCGTTTGTCATTGCTGATATTCCTGGAATTATTGAAGGTGCAGCCGAAGGAAAAGGTTTAGGACATTATTTCCTGCGTCATATTGAACGAAATTCAACCTTGTTGTTTTTAGTTCCTGTAGACACACCAGACATTAAAGCGGAATATGATATTTTGGTAAACGAATTGACCAAATACAATCCTGAAATGCTGGATAAAGAGCGTCTTCTGGTAATTTCTAAATGCGATATGCTTGACGACGAATTAAGAGCTGAGTTAAAAGCAGAATTAGATGTGTCTTTTAAAGATATTCCTTATCTGTTTATTTCTTCTGTTGCCCAACAAGGTTTGACAGAGTTGAAAGACAAACTTTGGAAAATGTTGAATGAGTAAGTAGCATTTTTACAAAATATAAAAACCACTAACGAATTTGATTTGTTAGTGGTTTTTTTGTTTAAAAAGTAGTGTAAAAAACTTATTTGACTAATACTTGTATTCCTTTAGTATGACTTGAAAATTCAGGAGCATACATACTTTGAATAGTAGAAATGCCATTTGAAAAAGTACCATTATTATTCACTCTAACATCATATTCTAATACATAAGTACCTTTGTTGATGTTATCAAAAAAGAAATGGGTAGCGGCATCTTTAGTGCTTTTGTAAAATCCTAAACCTGATTTGTATTGATAATTGGATAACACATCGACAGGTTCAAAACAGGAAGCGCGCATGTCTTTTAGATGTACAAATTCCATATTTTCTTTGGCAGAAATAATTAATCTTACGGTAACCAAGTCCCCAATTTGAAGTGGGTTTCCAGTTGTTATCTTTTGTAACACTTCGTCTTTGTCGGTGTTTTTCTTAAGATATAATTCTTTTGAAACTGATAAATTGCCATCAGCATTGCTTTTTATTTTATCTAAATCTTCAAAATACTGCCAGTAGATTCCACCATAACCGGGAACTTTCGATTTGTTTTCGATAACAATTGTTCCCATTTCTTTTTTGATTTCATTCGCTTTCCAGTTGAGTTTTAAATAACCTGTCTCGGCTTCTTTTTCGTTTTCAGATAATTTTTTCGTCGCTATTTTTTCATTCCCGATTTTAAATACGGTATTGTCTTTTACACTTAACCAAGCGGTACCTTGTAAAAGCAAGGCATATATAGCTTCAGTTGTCGATTTGGTCGTTGGCCAGTTTTTAGTTTGTTTATTCTTCAGTAACCAAACTTTCATTGCATCTACCGATTTGGTGTCGTTTGTAATTTCTGAGAAAGCTTCGATAAGCAAGGCCTGGGTTTCTATTGGTGCCTGATACCAATACCAACTTGTTTTGTTGGCTATCCAATACATTCCCCAATCTTCATTATTGGAAGCCGTTTCTTTTAAACTTTGAACAATCATTTTAGCGGCAGATTTTTCGCCAAAACGGTTCAAAGCTAAAGCTGCCATGCCTTTTTCATACAATGAATAGTTTAGCCAATTTTCTTTTATATTATTTAAATGCTTTTTTGTAGCAATTTTTAAAGTGTCCGAAAGCAGATAATCTTCTAAATAAAAACTTCTGGTATAGAGATAATGCAAATCGGAATATGAATTTGTCCAAACTATTTTCTTGTCTTTTTTCTCATTTTGATTTAGTCTTTTATAGTTTTCTAGAAATTTGTTATCTATAAATGAAATTCCATTGTTTGCAATTTCGACTCTGTTTCGAGCTATGTCTGTACTTTTAGTCAGTTTTTTCAAATGACCTAAACCAGCCAGAATATGTCTGGTAATGTATTCATTTTCTTGTCCGCCATCAAACCAGGCAAATCCTCCGGACGCATTTTGTTTTAGTTTTAATTTTCTAAAAGTTGCTTCCTGAGTATTTCGCATTTTTTCTAAATCAAAAAGGGTTGCTAAACGTTGTTTCTTTTCGGCTTCACTTTTGGAATCATTAAACCAAGGCGTTTCGGCAAGAATAATCGATTTTAATTCTTCGTTTTCTTCTAATTTAGATTTGTCTTTTGCTTTCCAGGATTCAAAAACCGAAGCGATTTTTGGATTACTATTGATGATTTCGCCAGCTAAAGCATTGGCATAAAAACGGGCAAAAGTCTGTTCGGCACATTCGTGCTCATATTCCATTAAATAGGGTAGGGATTGAAAGGCTAACCAAGTGGGATTAGAGGTGTATTCCAGTGTGAACTGATGATTGCGTAATGTGGTTGAATTGTTGTTTTTTAGATTGTCAAATGTGTATTCTTTTTTAGAATTGTCGCGTACCCAAACAGGAATGCTTTCGGTAACAAGTATGGAATTAGTTAAAACGGGTATTATGTTTTCCTCGCCATCCGAATAGTTTCCGGCCTTTGCCACAATGCGATATTGAACACCTTGTAATCCTTCGGGAATGGTTATCTTCCAAGTTGCGGTTGTGTTTCCAAAAGCGGTGATATTAAAATTTCGAATGTTTTTTACGTTTAACATTTTGCTGTCAATAGGCTGCATGGTGGTAGCGTCAAAAAACTGCAATTGAGCAATTCCTGTTTTGGATTGATTGCTCATATTGGCAATTTTACAACTAATTAAAATGCTGTCTTTTTCTCTGAAAAAACGAGGAAAATTAGGAACAACCATCAATTCTTTTTGAGTGATAACATTTTTCTCTAAATAGCCTGAAATGGTACTTTTATTATGAGCAAATAAACGCAGTTTCCAAGCCGTCAAAGCTTCTGGGGATGTGAAATTAAAACTCACTTTTCCTTTAGAATCTGTTTTTAAATGTGGATAAAAGAACGCGGTTTCAGAGAGATTGCTTCTCGCCTTTACTTGTGATAATTCTTTTCTAGTCATGCTTTCATTAACAATCATTCCAGAAACTCTTCCTTGTAATGACATTGATATTCCTGCTGTGCTGTAAACTTGATCATCGACTTCTTCTATAGTAACTGCTCCTGTCAGGTTACTCTTTTTCTGTGTCCCATAACCTACGACAACTACTTCCTGTAATGCACTTTCATCTTCTTCAAGTTCAATGTTTATTTCTTTTGATTTGATGATTTGCTCTTTGGTAATAAAACCAATAGAACTATAAACCAGTACTTCACCTTGTGCAGCTTCAATTTGATAATAACCTTCAAAGTCAGAAGTTGCTGTTCTGTTAGTTCCTTTTATTGTAATACTAACTCCGGCTAAGACTTCATTTTTATCAGAAATAATTCCGGAAATTATTTTGGCATTGAGAGGTTTGCTACTGTTTTTATTGAGATATTTTTGGTATTCTATTCGGGAGAAAGCATTGTTGGAGTTGTTGAAATTAAATCCAAACCACATTAGTTTGGTTTCTTTATTTTCTAATGCAAAATAACCTAAAGGACTGTTTAAATTATTTATGTTGGTGTAGGTTTTTTGAAAACCAAAACTGCTTTTGAAATTTGTTGGATAATAATTTTCGTAATCGTTAAAGCTCAATTTGTCCCAGTTATTCTTTGTGAATTGATCTAGTGATTTATCATACATAGAAGCTAAAACTTCTGATTCCAATTTTGTTTTGGAAGCAGCGAGTTTAAAAGACCAATTTTCCAGTTTTCCGGGTTCTATTTTGTTTCTGAAACTTTCTATTTCAAATTCCAGTTTAGGATCTTCTTTTTTTAGGAGAATGTTTAAACTCTGATTAAAAACAGTGTTTTCATAAATACTCGTAAAATTGATTGCAACTGCATTTTCAAATTCCGGTTTAATTGGAATGTTTAGAGTTACTTCGTTGTCTTTTAAAAAGTTATTGTCGTCAAAGAAATTCCAATATTTATAGTTTGCAATCGTATTGATATATAAATTTGGTATACTACTTTGAATTTTAATTTTGATGAAACCATCTTTTTTAGGATCTGAATTTAATTGTTCTACCGTAAAAAGTTGGCTTGGATTTATTTTTTCTTTACTCTGAATCAAATCAAAATGGGAACTATTTTCAATTGCATTATTGAATTCATCCGTAGCCGAGAAAACAACTTTGTATTTTCCGGTTGGATAATCAGTCATAAAGTCCAGCGGAATTTCTTTGTCTTTTTCAGTGTTTACTTTTATTGAATAGACTAATTCTCCGGTTTCTTTTTCTGAAATTGGTTTTTCATTTTGTTCAAAAGGAAATAATCTGTCGAATTCAATCTCTGAAATAGTTTCTATTTCGGGTTTTTGCCAAACTCTTGGTTTGAATTTATTTTCAGCTTTTCGAATACGATACATTTTAATCTCACCCTGAGTAGCTACAAAAGTGTCGTTGAGATTGTTACTTTCTAGTTTTAGGTTGTTTTTGTTTTTGGTTTCAACGGTTTTTGGAATCTCTGCTTTTAGTTTTAAAGCGTGATAACCCACATTGGTAATTAATTGTTCTTTGGTTTGTGTTTCACCATTAATATCTGTTACAGTTACTCTAATACGATAGCTGAAAACGGGTAGTTTTTCTTTTAAAGCCAATGTATCGGGTTTTGCAATAAAATCAATGCTGAAATTTCCTTTGTTGTCGGTTTTGGTTTCAGATTTTACTATTGTTTCTTGTTTTCCTCCGTACCATTCATAAGAACCGTAGTAATTAGTATTGTAGGTTTCTTGTCTTATTTCATAAGAAACTTTTGCATCAGTTAGATTTGCACCAGCAAATGAGCTTGCATTTCCGGTAACGGTTATTTTTTGGTTTACTTTATAGCTTCCCGTTAACGGATTAATGTTGATTTCAAATTTGGGTCTTTTGTATTCTTCCACCCGAAAAGAAAGATGAGAACGTTCAAATGTTACCTTATCCCAAAACGGATGCTCGTCTTTTATTTTATCATAAATAACGTCTTTTTCATAATCGTCAGGTTCGTCAGCACTGATAGAGAAATTTCCCGTATTTCCATTTTTTGGTAAAACAAATTCTCCGGAAAAGGAACCGAATTCATTAGTGGTTATTTCATATTCTTTTAATACAGTGTTATTAGTGTCTTCGATACTTATTTTAAAAAGACAATTAGCAACAATATTGGATTGATTTTCTTTTTTTGCGAAAGCAATTCCTTTGAAATAAACTGTTTGACCCGGGCGATAAATAGCGCGGTCTAAATAGAATTCGACTTTAGCTTTTGTAGTTTGATTTTGCTCGAATTCATTCAGGACTGTAATGCTATTAGTGTAGAGTGGGAGCGTGTCATTTTCCTTGGTTAAAACAATATTTCTTTGAAAAATTTCGTCTTTTCCTCTTGTATTAAAAAGATTCCCGTTTTTATCGGTTTTACCTATAAAATCTTCCGATTCTATTTGAACATTTTCGATAGGAATCCCTGTTTTCCTGTCTAAAACCTGATAATGGTCTCTATCTTTTTTTGTTTCGGAAAGAAGAGTGAAATTACTCGCTGTAATTATTTCAAAACCATAAGCATTGCTGTATTTTTTAGTGTTGTTACTTTCAAAAAACACCAGATAACTGCCCATGTTTAATTGTGGCAAGAGGATTTCTGTTGTGTGATCAAAATAGTCTTTTGGATTTTTTAGACTGTATTTTTCTTTAACTACCGGAATTCGATGCATTACAAACTCATTTAATACACTGTCCTTTTTGGCATAATTGTAATTCAAAAAATGGATTTCGCTTTGTTTTATTTTATAAAAGCTAATGGTTACGTTATCTACATTTTTATAGCTAATAAAAGCGCGGTGATTTTCATTAGGATAAATGTATTTTTCCAGTTGGATATTGAGTGATTTGGTGAGTAAAGAATGTTTGTTTTGACGAGCTTGTTTATACGGATTCGAATGATTTTGAACTGATATAATGCTATCAAGTACTGCAACTGCCTGAATATTATAATCAGGATGGATTTCTTTTGATGCTAAACTGCTTAGTATTGTTGCTTTTTCTAATTGAATTTTTTGTATGGTAATCGCATCTTTTGATTTTTTTTGGAGGCTGTTTAAAGCTTTGATGTATGCTTCGTTATCATTCAAAAGATAATTTTTGCAAAAAATAATACGGTTCAGTTGATTTTCTGAAGAAGGATTGTTTCGTTCTCTCTGCTGTAATAATTGCAGGGTTTTTTGCAAATTTTTATCAGGAATAAAATCGAAATTGATTTTTGTAAAGGTTTCTGAATTCCCCAGTAAATCATCCTTTAAATCAATAAAATCTTTTTTTGTAATTTTCCATTGCTGTATTTTCTGATTGTAAAAAGATATGTTTTCTTCCAGCAAATACTCAAATAAATTTTCGTTTTTGAATTTTTCCTGACTCAAATAATCAAAAATAGCTTCGTACTTACTGAAAGAAGTATTTTTTAAAGCCGTTTTGTCAGTGATGCTTTTGTTATAAGCTTGTTCGATTTGATTTTCAAATTCAACATTAGACCACAAAAGAAAATTATCTTCCGGATTATCGGTAGGAGTAATATTTTGTCGTTTATATCTATTTTGATTGTAAAAATCATTCAGGCATTTGCCATAAACTAAATATAAAATCGCTTTTGATGGAGCTGAAGCTCGGTCAATTTCGTTTTTTAAATTAGTGATAATAATTGACTGAGCGTTTTCTTCTAAAGTTTGAATGTACTTTGATTTATAGAAAAAAGTCTTGATGATTTGAACTTCATCTTTGTTAGCAACTGCTTTGTTGTAAATTTTATCTACTATTTCACTAGCCAATTTTATTTTTCCTGATTTTTCGTAGTCTATTACTTTATTCCAGTTTTTTTGGAAGTTTTGTGCAAAAAGCGAAGTCGAAATCAATAACAGAAGCAAGAAGAGTTTTTTCATAAGAACTATTTTTATCTATTGAGAACCTTTTACTGGAAAAGGTTGGAAATGATGTGAAAAATAGTGCTAAAAATAGATTTTTTAATTTGAATAATTAATTTTTTTGTAGGTTTATTTTTAGGTTAAGATGTGGTTTTTCTATTCTTGCCGATAAGTATCAAACAAATATTGCAGTGTTTCAGGGATGTTATTGGCTGTCATTGTTGGATAAATTGTGTTAGAATTTAACCAATCTTCTATAATTTGATTGAAATCAGCACCTACTTCATAAACTACAGGAACTCCCATTTTTTTCAGGGCTGCAGCATTGCATTCCTGTTCGTAATGACTGCGAATAGGGATGCTCAGGATTTTCTTTTTCAGGTACAAAGCTTCAGCCGGAGTTTCAAAACCGCCACCGGTTATGATGCCTTCACAGCTAATCAGGCTTTCATTGAATTTTTTTTGGTTCACAGGAAAATAAGTGATATTTCCGATGGTATGTTTGAATTCTACTCCTTGTAAAAACCAATGAAATTGTACATCTTTTACTTTATTAAAGGCTTTTTCGAGACAATCTTTATCGAAAGAAGGAAGGTAAACTGTGATGTGTTTTAAATTGACAGGTTCTGCATGAACAATTTCGTCTTTGATGATAGGAGGAAGAATAAACGAATCGTATTTTTCAAAATGCAAACCGATATTTTTAGGAGATGGTGCGTAATGTTTCAAAATTATTTCGCCCATTATACTCTTTTTTTCAGGCCTTGGAGTAGCTTCAGAAATAAAACTCGCCTGATGTCCCAGTTGTACCGAATGCACATTTTGTAATTTACAGGCAAGCGAAGTGATGGAGTCAAAATCGTTGATGATTACATCATATTTCTTTAACGGTAACATGTCGGCATCTTTGTAGATTTGACGTGGTTTGATGTTTCTGACAATGTCCCAATAATTCAAACCGCCACATTTGCTGTAATGTAAACTACAACCTTTGCTCTTGTATTTTATAGGTAATTTGATGTCTAAACTGGCGTTGTTTCCGCTTAAGAAAAAATCTATTTCGCCAAATTTTTTTAGATAAGGATACAATTGTGTAGCTCTACTGATGTGCCCATTTCCTGTTGCCTGAATGGCATAGAATATTTTCATATTTCCGAAATTTTCATAGTACGAAAGTATTTGTTTGATGTTATTATAAGGTTTTTTAAAGATTGTTATTAGGTTACTATTTATGGTTTTTATAAGATATAAAATTTTTAAATTCCTTTTTAAATTCCTTATTTTTGGAAAATGAAACACATTCTGCTGCTATTTCTTTTGTTCCCAATGTTGGTTTTTTCTCAGGCGAATTTTGAGAAAGCGCAGCAATTATTTGAAGAAGGAAAATTGGAACAGGCTAAGCCAATATTCGAATCTCTTCTGAAAAAAAATCCATCCAATATAAAAATCATCGAATCTTTAGGAGACATTGCAGGACGCAGTAAAGATTGGGATGAAGCTTTATTATATTATGGAAAACTTAAAAAAGCCAAACCTTCTGAAGCCAATTTTTATTTTAAATATGGTGGCGTTTTAGGTATGAAAGCTTTAGAAGTCAATAAATTCAAAGCTTTAGGAATGATTGATGAAGTACAGTCAAATTTTGAAAAAGCAATCGAATTAAATCCCAAACACATTGAAGCCAGATGGGCTTTGATAGAGCTCTATCTTCAGCTGCCGGGAATTTTAGGAGGAAGCGAAAAAAAAGCAATTCAATATTCAAACGAGTTATTTCAAATTTCTACTGTTGACGGTTATTTGTCCCGAGGTCATATTGATGAATATTTTAAGAGATATGCAAAGGCAGAACAACAATATAAAAAAGCCATTGCTGTGGGAAATTCGAAGAAAACCTATCAAAAATTGGCTAATTTGTATGCCAATAAAATGAAATCACCCGATAAGGCACAGGCGGTTTTAGAGGAATTTAAAAAGAAAAACGACAATTAAATTAAGGAAATAAATTTACGCATAAGCGATAACGAATATGAAAACACATTTTATAGCTATTGGCGGAAGTGCCATGCACAATCTGGCTTTAGCACTACACAATAAAGGATATCAGGTTACAGGAAGTGATGATGCGATTTTTGAACCATCAAAATCACGTTTAGAGAAAAAAGGAATTTTACCGGCCGAATTGGGTTGGTTTCCTGAAAAAATAACCGCCAATATTGATGCAGTAATTTTAGGAATGCACGCTAAGGCGGATAATCCTGAATTGTTGAAAGCGCAGCAATTAGGTTTGAAAATCTATTCGTATCCTGAGTTTTTATATGAACAGTCTAAAAATAAAACGCGCGTAGTTATTGGTGGTTCTCACGGGAAAACAACCATCACTTCGATGATTTTGCATGTTATGCATTACCACGATATTGAAGTGGATTATATGGTGGGTGCGCAATTGGAAGGTTTTGATACAATGGTGCATCTTACTGAAGAAAATGATTTTATGGTTTTGGAAGGCGATGAGTATTTGTCTTCGCCAATTGACAGACGACCTAAATTTCATTTGTACCAACCTAATATCGCATTAATTTCAGGAATTGCCTGGGATCATATCAATGTGTTTCCAACTTATGAAAATTATGTAGAGCAATTTGAAATTTTTATTGATAAAATTACCAATGGTGGAATTTTAATTTATAATGAAAACGATCCGGAAGTAAAGCGTGTTTCTGAAGCAGCAACAAATCCAATTCGAAAAATCGCCTACCATACGCCGAATTATAAAGTTGAAAATGGAACCACTTTATTAGAAACTCCTGAAGGCGATATGCCAATAGAAGTTTTTGGAGCGCACAATTTGAATAATTTGGCAGGAGCCAAATGGATTTGCCAAAACATGGGCGTTGATGAAGCTGATTTCTATGAAGCAATTGCCAGTTTTAAAGGAGCTTCAAAACGATTGGAAAAAATTGCTGAAAGTAAAAATAAGGTAGCTTACAAAGATTTTGCGCATTCGCCATCTAAAGTTTCGGCAACCACAAAAGCAGTGAAAGAACAATATCCTGACAGAACAGTTGTAGCTTGTTTAGAATTGCATACTTACAGCAGTTTGAATGCCGAATTTTTAAAAGAGTACGAAGGAGCTTTGGCTTATGCTGACACAGCTGTGGTTTTTTATTCACCAGATGCAGTAAAAATTAAGCAATTGGAAGAGGTAACTTATGAGCAAATTGCCAAAGCATTCAATCGTGAAGATTTGATTATTTACACCAATCCTGCTGAATTTAAAGAATATCTTTTCAATTTGAATTTAGATAACTCGGCTTTACTATTGATGAGTTCAGGAAATTACGGCGGATTGAATTTTGATGAGGTAAAAGGATTGATAGAGTAAAAAATAACCTCAAAGTTTGTCATTCCGTAGGAATCTTTTTTAATGATATTAATGATTTTTTTATGATTGAGTACACAGAAGGGATTTATACTTTTTATGTTTATATTTTAACTAATAAAAACAGAACAGTTTTATACACTGGTGTTACCAATAACTTGAAATTACGATTACGACAACATGAAACTAAATTAAATCCAAATAGTTTTACGGCTAAATACAATACTCATTTTTTAATTTATTTTGAAAAATTTGGTTGGATTCAATTAGCAATTGAACGGGAAAAAGAAATTAAAAATCTTTCAAGAGAAAAGAAACTAAATTTGATTAAAGAAATAAATCCGAGTTTAGATTTTTGGAATAGTCATTTTCAATAATAGATTCCTACGGAATGACAAGATTGTGTTTAAAAGATTTAGTGCTATATTTACTACACGTGAATTGTTGTAAACTAAATCTTTTGCTATGGAGAACAATCATTTCCCAATAACCAATTGGTCTGAAGACGATAAGCCAAGAGAAAAATTGATGCTCAAAGGTAAAGCTGCTTTGAGCGATGCGGAGTTAATTGCTATTTTGATTGGTTCGGGTAGCAGGAACGAATCGGCGGTGGATTTGAGCAAAAGAATCCTTGCCAGTGTTGATGCTAATTTGAATGCTTTAGGAAAATTGTCTATGGCTCAGTTAACCAATTTTAAAGGAATTGGCGAAGCCAAGGCTATTTCGATAATTGCAGCGATGGAATTGGGAAGAAGGAGAAGGGCAGAAGAAACGGTTGAATTGACTAAAATTACTTCGAGTAAAATAGTTTTCGAAATCATGCAGCCTATTATAGGCGAATTGCCTCATGAGGAATTTTGGATTTTGTATCTCAATAACTCCAATAAGGTCATTTCGAAAACACAAATAAGTATAGGCGGAATTACAGGAACTTTGGTCGATGTGCGTTTGGTTTTTAAAATGGCGCTTGAAAAAGGAGCAACAGCTTTAATATTATGTCATAATCATCCTTCGGGAGCTTTAACGCCAAGTGATTCCGATAAGCAAATTACTAGGAAATTAAAGTTGGCTGGCGATCATCTGGATGTTAAAGTTTTGGACCATTTGATTGTGACTGAGACAAAATATTATAGTTTTGTAGACGAAGGAATATTTTAAAAGCGAAAATGAGAATTGATAATATAAAAGATGTGTTTTTTGATTTAGATCATACGCTTTGGGATTTTGACAAAAATTCGAAAATAACCTTCGAGAATATTTTTGCCCGAAATCATCCGTTAGTTGAGATTGATTCTTTTATAAAGCATTATATACCAATTAATCAAGCTTGTTGGAAATTGTATCAGTACGATAAAATTACACATCAGCAATTGCGTTATGATCGGTTGAAATTGTCTTTTGATGCAATTGGTTACGAAATTTCAGATGTCGAAATCGAGATTATTTCACAGGAATATATTGATTTGCTGACTGAAAATAATCACCTTTTTGAAGGAACTTTTGAAATTTTGGAATACCTGAATAAAAAGTACAGGTTGCATGTTATTACCAATGGTTTTGCTCATGTACAGGTTAAGAAGTTAAATAATGCCAATTTAAGCGCTTATTTTTCTACGGTAACCAATTCGGAAATGGCAGGAGTTAAAAAACCAAACCCGATTATATTTGAATATGCTTTGGATTTGGCTAAAGCCCAAAAAGAAACAAGTATCATGATTGGCGATTCCATTGAAGCGGATGTTTTAGGTGCATTGGATGCTGGGATTGATGCTATTTATTTTAACGAAACAAAACAAACTGTGGCTCATCATATTAAACAAATTAACCATTTATTAGAACTTAAAAATTATTTATAACCATGAGAAAATTATTTCTATTTTTTTTATTGCTTGTTTCCAGTTTTGGATTTGCACAATCCTTAAACAATTATAAAACTGTAATTGTGCCTTTAAAATATGAATTCTTAAAATCAGAAAATCAATATAGATTATCAACTTTGTCTAAATTTAATTTGAACAAAGTAGGTTTTGATGTGTATTATTCGAATCAGGTTGTTCCAAATGAAATTAACAGATGTGCTGTGTTAAATTATGATATTGTAAAAGACAATGGTTTTTTAACAACAAAATTGTACGTTACTTTTAAAGATTGTTATGGCAAAATCGTTTATCAATCAGAAGTAGGGGTGAGTAGGGAAAAAGAATTTCAGTTGGCTTACACTGATGCTTTAAATAAGGCTTTTGCTTCTATTTATGAATTAGGATATCAATACAACGGAGGAACGAATGCTGCGGTAGAAGAAAAAGCAGAAAAAGTTGAGAAGGTAGCAAAAGTGGAAACAGCACCGCAATCGATACCAGCAGTTGTTATTGATCCAAACGAATTGCTTTTTGCACAACCACTTGCCGGGGGAAATTATCAGCTTATTAACAGTAAACCAAGCGTAGTGATTAAGCTTTATAAAACTTCAGATGCTAATTCATTTTTAGCTCAAAAAGGAAATCAGCAAGGCGTTTTGATTAAAAAAGAGAACCAATGGTTTTTTGAATACTATCAAAATGATCAATTGGTTTCAGAAAAAATAAACGTTAAGTTTTAGTTCAGATTTCAGATTTCAGATTTCAGATTTCAGATTAAGAATGTTAATCATCTAATCTGGAGTCTGATTTTTTTTTTACTTCTAACCTCTAACTCCTTGCTTCCAACTTCTTCAATAACCGTATTTGTCTTTCCAGCGGTTTTTTAGAAATTCCCGCGTCGAATTTTCTCTTGAATTATTTCCCGGAACGTAGATTGGAGTGTTTTCAATTTCTTTGGGTAAATATTCCTGTTCGGCAAAATTATTAGCATAATCATGCGAATATTTATAGTCTTCGCCATATCCAAGCTCTTTCATTAATTTGGTTGGCGCATTTCGTAAATGTATTGGAACCGATAAATCTCCGGTTTGTTTTACAATTTGTTGCGCGGTATTAATTGACATGTAGGAAGCATTGCTTTTAGGGGAAGTTGCCAAATAAATAGCGCATTGGCTCAATAGAATTCGGCTTTCAGGATAGCCAATAGTAGTTACTGCCTGAAATGTATTATTGGCCATAATTAAGGCTGTAGGATTGGCATTTCCAATATCTTCACTTGCAGAAATCAATAATCTTCGGGCAATAAATTTAACATCTTCACCACCTTCAATCATTCGGGCTAACCAATAAACAGCACCATTTGGGTCACTTCCCCGAATGGATTTGATAAAAGCCGAAATAATGTCATAATGTTGTTCGCCACTTTTGTCATACAACACTGTGTTTTGCTGTACTAATTCGAAAACACGATCATTGGTAATGATTATTTCATCTTCAGCCGAAGCATTTACAACCAATTCGAAAATATTCAACAGTTTGCGTCCATCGCCACCGGAAAGTCGCAATAAGGCTTCGGTCTCTTTTAATTGGATATCTTTCGTTTTTAAATAGGTATCGGTTTTCATCGCGCGTTCCAAAAGCGATTCTAAATCGGCTTTGGTAAACGCATTTAAAATATAAACCTGACAACGAGAAAGCAAAGCGGGAATGACTTCAAAACTTGGGTTTTCGGTTGTTGCACCAATGAGTGTAATCCAGCCTTTTTCGACTGCTGCCAGTAAGGAATCTTGCTGCGATTTACTAAAGCGATGAATCTCATCAATAAACAAAATCGGGTTTTTAGCGGTAAAAAGTCCGCCGCTTTGCTTCGCTTTTTCGACTACGTCACGAATGTCTTTTACACCAGAATTAATGGCACTTAAGATAAAAAAAGGACGTTGTGATTCCTGAGCAATGATTTGAGCCAAGGTGGTTTTCCCTGTTCCCGGTGGTCCCCAAAAGATTAATGACGGTATGATTCCTTTGGCTATTTGTTGCGTCAAAGAGCCATTTGGTCCAACCAAATGTAATTGACTGATGTATTCGTCTAGTTTTTGAGGGCGTATGCGTTCTGCTAATGGTGCTTCCATTTTGTAAAATTACTATTTTTATTTGAAGCTATTCCAGCTCTCCACTATATCTTTTATATCAAACCCTGACATAAAAGGATGTCGTTTCGATCTGGGCTAAAACACGAGTCGGATAAGTAAATTAATTTGTTTTCGAAACAAAATAGATTAATTCCTGACAAAATAGCATTATATTGTATTTGGTTACATAATTGATTGAATTGTTTTAAAGGAACATAATGGATAAGCATTTTAAATTTACAAACGCAGTTATAGGACTACCACTTTTTTTTGTGCTATTCCTTTGGTTTGTGTATTGGCTCGAAATCCGTTTTGATTTTGACTTTGTAGAAAACGGAATTTATCCCCGGACATTCTCAGGATTACAAGGAGTTATTTTTAGTCCCTTTATTCATTCCGATTTGAATCATTTGTATAATAATTCGATTCCGCTTTTGGTTTTGTTGGCAGCTTTGCAATTTTTTTATTCAAAACAGTCTGTTCAGGTAATTTGTTATGGAATTTTGTTTTCAGGGATTTTAACATGGATAATGGGTAGGGAAAGTTACCACATAGGTGCCAGCGGATTGATTTATGTGTTGTTTGCGTTTATTTTCTTTAAAGGAATTATGACTAAATATTATCGGTTAGTGGCGCTATCGTTAGCAGTGATTATGATGTATGGCGGAATGATTTGGTATGTTTTCCCTAAAGTTGACGATACGATTTCCTGGGAAGGGCATTTAGCAGGTTTGATTACGGGTTTTGTTTTAGCTGTTTTGTATCAAACACCTGAGTTTAAAAAAGTCCCAAAATACGATTGGGAAATGCCGGATTATAATCCGGCGGAAGATAAATTTATGCAGCGTTTTGATGAAAACGGAAATTTTTACAATCCGCCCAAAATTGAAGAAGAGGATAAATTTGATGTTTTTTCGAACTATTATGTGTCTAATCAGGAAGTGAATTATGAAATTGTACCAAAAGAAAAAAACGAACCAGAACAGGAGTTCTAATTCGTTTCTATAATATTTTTTGGGATCTAATTTTTAAAACTTCTAGCTTCTTTGTCTTACTGCTTCGTATAAGAAAGCACCACAGGCAACCGAAACGTTCAAAGAACCAATTGTTCCAAACATAGGAAGTTTTGCTTTTTCGTCAACAATTTTCAATACTGATGGATTTACTCCGCGATCTTCAGAACCCATGATGATGGCAACAGCTTCGTTTAGGTTTACATTATAAATAGTGTCATCTGTTTTTTCAGTAGCAGCGACAGTTTTGATTCCGCTTCCCTGTAAAAGGAAAATAGCATCTTTAATATGTTCTACTTTACAAATTGGAATATTAAAAACAGCACCAGCAGAAGTTTTAACGGTATCACCATTTACAGGAGCAGAACCTGATTTTTGGATGATTATTCCGTTTACTCCGGTACATTCAGCAGTTCTGATAATAGCACCAAAATTACGGGCATCTGAGATTTGGTCTAAAATTAGAAACAGAGGTTTTTTACCATTTTCAATAACGGTTTCAATCAAAGTTTCTAAATCAAAAAAGGAAATAGGAGAGATGGAAGCCACTGCGCCCTGATGATTGTTAGGAGTCAGTTTGTTTAGTTTTTCAACGGGAACATAAGAGAAGTTGACATTAGCGCGTTTCATCACTTTCATTAAGTCTTTCATCAATTCGCCAGAGGCTTCTTTTTGAATATATACTTTGTCTATTGTTGTACCAGCCTGAATTGCTTCGATAATGGCTCTAATCCCGAATATTTGATGTTCTTTTTCCATGGGGCAAATATATAAAAAAACCATCCGTTTTATGGGATGGTTTTATTAGATAGAAATATTTTTTTATAAAGTTAGAGCTGGCCAGTTAGAACCATCCGTTCTTTTTAAAGTTGTGTCTCCAAATTCTCCATAATCATTTTCCCAGTGAAATGAAATTTTTGTTCCGTTAACAACGAGATTTGTCATTGTGAAAATTTCTCCATATTGATCTTCTCCTTGGAATGAAATTTTATTGCATGAATCTTGTAATTGTACTCCAATTGCAGGGCCGCTACCATAAAGTCCATTCCATCCACCGAAACTACCATCTGAAATTTCATATAAACCTCCGCCTAAGTCTTCAAATGTAACTGTTCCTGTTAAAGGTCCGGCAGCAGATTCTCCGGTAGGAGCTTTGACATTTGTTGTAGTGAACTGATAAGTACCTGCTAAATATGACGCACAAGCAACATTATAGGTTTGAAATACTTTGTATAAATTTGAAGTAGCAATATTAGAACTGAAATTATTGCTTGCGTCATCGTTAATGATTTTTAATAAAGTTCCATTTTTTAATGTTATTTCGGCAGAAATGATTAGTTTATCTCCACTTTCAAAATCAGCAGGAGTATTTACATTGTCAAAAGCATTGTATAGGTCATTATGTTTTAGGGTAAATGTTTTGGGCAAAGAAACGATATTAGAAAATAGAGTAGCTTTGTCTAGTGTTCCGTTGGCTTTAATATAAAATCCAACAATATCTATTGAAGAAATTTCGCCTATGCCTAAGTTAACAGAGAAACCTATGTTGAAATCTCCACCGGCTTGTACTGCAAGTAAGTCAATAAAATTATCTGTGTTGCTTTGTTTTTGAATATCAACTACAGCACCATATTTAGTGTCTATTTTTGAATCGCCCCCATCGTTTTCACAGGAGAGTGCTAACATCAATAATGTTAGTATGGCGAATATTTTTTTTATATTTTTCATGATGTGTTTTCATTTATTAGTTATCCCAAAATATTTTATATGTTGCTGGGTTTTTTTGATCCGGAGCGTTTTTATTTAAATTTAGCTCAGTAAGTGGCCAATATAATGATAATTGATAAGGGTTTTTTAATACTGTTTCTGAATCATTAATTGGGAATGCATCTCCATTATCTAATCGATATTCTTTTGCGGTAGAATTTGGATTAGCTAAAATTGGATAACCGGTTCTTCTGTAGTCATTGTATTGATCAGCCGGATCACCAAAAGTTGCTACCCATTTTTGAGTCATAATGATTTCTAGCTTTTTAGTACTGTCACCATTAGTGAATTCAGTCATGATTTTGTTGATGAAAGTTGTAACATTTGCAGAACCAATTAATTTAGGTATTCCTGTTTGTTTTGATTTGTTGTCAGCAACTACCTTGTCCACTTTTGCGAAACTGGCTGTAATTGCTTCTTGTAATTTAGTAGCTTCATTACCGGTTAATTTTTCTGCATGGATTAATTCTGCTTGGATATACAAGAACTCGTCATAGGTTAATATTCTATGTGGTGCTATTCCTGTACCGGAAAATTCAGTTAATTTTTCTACAGAACCACCATTGCCATCGTCATATCTACCTCCACAAGGGAAAATGCCTGGATAAGTGTTTGAATTTTCAGTACTAAAACTGCTCCAGGGTCCCTGACTACCAAATCGGATACTGAAAAATCCAGTTTTAGCATCCCAATAGTCCGCTTTTGGGTTTCCGGTAGCTGTGTCTCCTAAGTCAGGAGGGAATTGTCCTGCTTTAAGTTGATTATAGAAATAGTAATTAAGTCTAGGATCTTTATTTCCACTATGAATATTAGGATTCATTCCCATCATTATTTCATAAAACCAAGGACTCATATAGGTGGTGAATTGTGAGCTATTGTATGATTCTAAGAATAAACGGTTTCTTTCGTCTGATGGCGAGGAATTTAAAGTATGAAGAAATTGAAAATCATCATCTATTGAAGTGAAGAAATTATTTTCAGCAATCAAAGCATTAAAGCCACTCTCAACCTTATCAAATTCAGGTGATAATCGCATTTGGTTGTATAGCTTTAATTTGAATGTGTTTGCAAAACGTATCCATTTATCGGTTTTTCCGCCATAGAACAAATCATCGGCACTTGGTTTCAGACCTTTGTTTGTGTTTAAATTGGTTTTGGCAGTTTCAATTAATGTTAAAACTGATTTGTAAATTTCTATTTGATTGTCAAATTTAGGCCCAATAATTCCTTCTTTTAATTTTGTGGCATCGGTATATGGAACGTCTCCCCACAAATCAACGGCAACTGACATTAAATAGGCTTTCTCCAGTTGTGCAATTCCCAGATATATTAGATCTCCACTTTCTGTACTTTGTTTGATTAGACTCTCAATATCGGTTAAGGTTATGTATAGATTATCCCAATCATTTTGAACAGTTATGTTGTTTACTTTTGTTCCGTATTGATCTTGTTCTTCTCTTACCGTCATTTGATGAGTGTACACTTGTAATACATCTCCGGAATAATCTTGAAAATTAGTTGTTTTTCCTATAGCGACCTGAGTGCTAGTCAATAAATAATTAAGAGGTGCTATTGTAGGATTGTCAGTGTCAGTATCAACATCAAGATAGTCGTTACAACTTACTAGAAGTATTGATGATAATAATAATACAAATATTGAATTATTATGTTTCAATGTTTTTATAAGTTTCATAATGTTGGTTTTAGAATGTTAAATTAATTTTGAAACCAACTCTTCTTGAGGTTGGTGCTGCTGAAATTTCAATTCCTTGTAGTTTAGCGGAACCAAAACTTGCAATTTCAGGATCGAAATTAGTGTATTTAGGAACGTTTGGTGCAAAGTACCATAGGTTAGTTCCCAGTATACTAAAACTTACTTTTCCGAAAGCAGTTTTTTTCAAAATTTTTGAAGGTAAATCATATGTTAAACTTATTTCTCTTAAACGAAAAACAGTTCCGTCATATACAGTTGCTTCATCTACACTGTTAATACCAAATGTATTTCCATTTGTAGATGGAGAGAAATAGAGGTCATTTGCAGTAATTTGAGTTGTGTTTGCAATAGGATTGTTATTGCTGTCTTTTATAGCAACTACTTTTCCATCAGAACCAATTTCTCCGTAATATCCAGGAATAATATAGGTGTGCTCTCTGTCTTCAGTGTCTTTGGTTACTCCGCGTCCTAATAATTGTTCCAGAGTTGATGATTTAATATCGCCTCCTTGTTTCCAGTCAACTTGAGCTCTTAAAGAAAACCCTTTGTATCTAAAAGTATTTGTGAAACTCATTTTAAAATCTGCATTCGGATTTCCAATGATACCTGCTTCAGTATCCGCAAGAATTCCTCCGGATCCTGGGTCTATCAAGTAATTGCCTTGGCTATCTCTTGCAAATTTTGTTCCGTAAAAAACTCCGTATGGTTCACCTTTGATGATGTATCCCACTTGAGATAAACCACCTTCGGATTTCGCGCCGCTGTTACTGGCACTTATTTCAGTACGGTCAATACCTTCGGCAATTTCGATAACTTTGTTTTTATTCTTGGTAAACGTTGTGGTAAATGTCCAATTGAAATTAGTGTTTTTTATAGGAACTAAAGTTAATGCTGCTTCGATTCCTTTATTAGTCATTTTACCAATATTTGTGTTGTAAGTATCGTAACCGGTTGATGTTGGAGTGCTGATAGCTGTTATTAAGTCTGTTGTTGTTTTGGTGTACAAACTTAAATCTAATGCAATTCTTCTGTTGTAGAATTCCATTTCTGTTCCGATTTCGTACTCATTGGTGAACTCAGGTTTAATTTGTTGATCAGCTAATGATGAGCTATTACCTATTACTGGATTTCCATTGAAAGCATCTCCTAGAATAAAAGAAGAGCTTAAAAATTCTGCTGGGGCATCATTACCTACCTTAGCATAACTAGCTCTTAATTTTGCAAATGTTAAGATATCGCTTTTAATATTAAAGGCATCTGTAATAATTAGTGAAGTATTAACTGAAGGATAGAAGTAGGAGTTGTTGTTTACTGGTAATGAAGATGAATAATCGTTTCTTCCAGTAGCATTTATAAATAGATAATCTTTATAAGCTAAAGTAATATCTGCAAAAAGACCAACGTTTCTGTAACGAGTACCTTCGTCAACTAAACTTGCTATATTTTTAAAATTTCTTAATGTAAATAGGTTGGGAGTTATTATTTCTCTTCCTGCAAAAGCAATTCTCGAAGTATTTGTTTGTAAGATGTTGTTACCGGCAATTGCAGTAAGGCTAATGTCTTCATTTAATTTGTAATTGAAATTTACTAATAAGGTTGATTCTATATCTTCGTTAGTAAAGTTGTCAGTTACCAGATAACCAACTCCTCCGTATGCGATAGAATTTTTATCTCTAATTTCTTTTCTGTCTAAGCTGTATCTGTTAAAACCAAATCTGTATGAAGCTGAGATGTTTTTGTTGAATGAATAATCCAAATTAATTCCCGCAACAGTTCTGTTAGTTTTTGAAATGATTTTATCGTGTTTCCATGACCATAATGGATGATCAAATACATTTCCATTAGGTGTTACAGATGCTCCGGTTTCCGGGTTTTCATAAGGTAGGTTTAAGTCCCAGTTTCTGGCAATAAAAAGAGTTCGTGCAAATGAAGATGAAGCTGATTCGTCTGAAGATTGTTGTTCACCAAAAAAACCTCCGTTTTGAGCGGTTTTTGCATAACTCATATTAGCTCCCATTGTTAATTTGTTTGCCAATTTGAAATTACCTCCGATAGCTATAGATGTTCTGTCGTAACTATTATAAGGAATGTAGCCGTTTTGATTTAAATTTGAGATGGTAGCGTTGAAATTACCGTCTTGACCTGAATAATTGAATCCAATTGAGTGATCATAAACAGTTCCTGTTCTAAATAAATCTTTAACGTTGTTGGGTTTAGCTACATAAGGAACCGTTGGTCCTAGTTCTGGAGCTACTTCTAAAACAGTTGGCCAAGTAGGTATTGTGCCATCGTCGTTTAAGTTGTAAACGCTTCCTGCTTTTCCAAATGCAGGTCCCCATGATCCATTGGAAGTAGGGCCGTATTTGAAATTGGATCCTGCACCATATTTGTTTTGATAATCTGGTAGATTAGCTATGTTGTCAGTGTAAATTCCAGAAGATACGTTTACGCTAAGTTTGTTGTTTTTTGATGTGTTTGCAGAGCCTGTTTTGGTTGTGATTACAATAACCCCATTAACTGCTCTGGAACCATATAATGCTGAGGCGGCAGCACTTTTTAGGATATTTATGGATGCAATATTGTTAGGGTCTAAACTGGATAATGCCGATTCGTATCCACCACCACTATTGGTTTGATTTGATGTAGCGACTGAAGTGTTATTGTATTTAATCCCGTCAACAATTATTAAAGGTTGAGTGTCCTTTGTAAATGAGTTAATACCTCTTATGGTGATTTGATTGGCAGCTCCTGCTACTCCTGAAGATATGTTGATGTTTACTCCGGCTACTTTTCCATTCATGGCACGTAGTAAATCTGGTTCTGAATTTTCAGTAATTTCTGCTGGTTTGATTGTGCTTACTGAATACCCTAAGTCTTTAGGTTTTCTTTTTATACCCAAAGCTGTTACAACCACTCCTTCGAGTTCTATAGAATCATCAATAAGAATTACGGAAATTGAGGTTGAATTGGCTAGTTTTTCTTGGGTTTTCATCCCAATAAAACTAAAGACTAGTGTTTGTGATGGAGAAGCTTTGATTTTGAATTTACCATCGAAATCAGATTGTGTGCTTGATTGTGTTCCTTTTACTAAGATGCTTACACCGGGTAAAGGAACGCCTGATTTGTCTGAAACAGTTCCTGTTACAAGCCTTTCTTGTGAGTAAGAAAGTTGTGTTATTATTGCTAAAAGCAGCAATAATTTTACTTTGAGTTTTGGTTTCATTTTATATAATTTGGGTTCTTATAAGCAAAAATCTTAAATAATTGTTAAATATCCTAATATTTGTGCTTCTTTTTGTGTTAACGTGGGCTAGATGTAAAGGATTTGAACTTTTGGTTTTATTTGTTAAAAAGGCAAGAAAGATAATCTGGTTGAAAATTAATGAATTAACATTTGTAGAGTAAAAAATAATTTATACATTTGCAACCCCGTAAAAAGCGGGAATTAAATTTACATAATAATTTTTAGTATTAATTATGCCAACAATTCAACAATTAGTAAGAACAGGAAGAACTCAGATAACTAAGAAGAGTAAATCGGTTGCTTTAGATTCTTGCCCTCAACGAAGAGGAGTTTGTACGCGTGTTTACACTACTACACCAAAAAAACCAAACTCAGCGATGCGTAAAGTAGCGCGTGTACGTTTGACTAATGGTAATGAAGTGAATGCTTACATCCCTGGTGAAGGTCACAATCTACAAGAGCACTCGATAGTATTAGTTAGGGGTGGAAGGGTAAAAGATTTACCAGGAGTTAGATATCACATCGTTCGTGGTGCGCTTGATACGTCAGGTGTTGCTGGAAGAACGCAAAGAAGATCTAAGTATGGTGCTAAACGCCCAAAAGAAGCAAAAAAGTAATTTAAAACGTTAAGAGTTCGAGGTTAGGAGTTGAGGGTTAGGATTGAGACATGAGTTAAAATCTCTAACACTAACATTTAGCGGATAACCCATAACTTTTTATTAAAAAAAAGACATGAGAAAAAGAGCGGCAAAAAAGAGACCACTTTTACCAGATCCAAGGTTTAATGACCAGCTGGTAACGCGTTTTGTGAACAACTTAATGTGGGATGGTAAAAAATCTACAGCTTTTAAAGTTTTTTATGATGCAATTGATATCATTGAGACTAAAAAGCAAAATGACGAGAAAACTTCATTAGAAATCTGGAAAGATGCTTTAACTAACGTTATGCCTCACGTAGAAGTACGTAGCCGTAGAGTAGGTGGAGCTACATTTCAAATTCCAATGCAAATTCGTCCAGACAGAAAAATTTCTATGGCAATGAAGTGGTTGATACTTTATTCTAGAAGAAGAAACGAAAAGTCAATGGCTCAAAGGTTAGCTTCTGAGTGTTTAGCTGCGGCTAAAGAAGAAGGAGCTGCTGTTAAGAAAAGAATGGATACTCACAAAATGGCAGAAGCTAATAAAGCTTTCTCTCACTTTAGATTTTAATTCATAAGAAATGGCTAGAGACTTAAAATATACAAGAAATATAGGAATTGCGGCTCACATTGATGCTGGTAAAACAACAACAACTGAGCGTATTTTATTCTATACTGGAAAATCACACAAAATTGGTGAGGTACACGATGGTGCTGCAACAATGGACTGGATGGCACAAGAGCAAGAAAGAGGTATTACTATTACTTCTGCTGCTACAACTTGTGAGTGGAATTTTCCAACTGAGCAAGGTAAATTATTGCCAGAATCATTGCCGTATCACTTTAATATTATTGATACTCCTGGACACGTTGACTTTACTGTAGAGGTAAACCGTTCTTTACGTGTATTGGATGGGTTGGTTTTCTTGTTTTCTGCTGTTGATGGTGTTGAGCCACAATCAGAAACTAACTGGAGATTAGCTGATCAATATAGAGTTCCTCGTATGGGATTCGTAAATAAAATGGACCGTCAAGGATCTAATTTTTTGGCAGTTTGTCAACAAGTTCGTGATATGTTGAAATCAAATGCAGTTGCTATTACTTTGCCAATTGGTGAAGAAAATGATTTCAAAGGTGTAGTTGATTTGGTTAAAAACCAAGCTATCGTATGGCATGATGCTACTCAGGGAGCTACTTTTGATATTATCGATATCCCTGCGGATATGGTTGATGAAGTGAAAGAATACAGATCGATTCTTATTGAAGCGGTAGCTGATTATGATGAGAACTTGTTAGAGAAATTCATGGAAGATGAATCTTCTATTACAGAAGAAGAAATCAATAATGCGTTAAGAGCAGCTACTATGGATATGGCTATCATTCCTATGATTGCTGGTTCTTCTTTCAAAAACAAAGGAGTTCAATTCATGTTAGATGCAGTGTGTAAATACTTGCCATCTCCAATGGATAAAGAAGGTATCAAAGGAATTCACCCGGATGATGCTGAATTATTAGAAGAAGATCAAACTCAAATTTTGCGTAAGCCAGATGTTAAAGAGCCATTCGCTGCTTTAGCGTTTAAGATTGCTACTGACCCATTCGTAGGTCGTTTGGCTTTCTTCCGTGCTTATTCAGGAAGATTAGATGCTGGTTCTTATGTTTTGAACACTCGTTCTGGAAACAAAGAAAGAATTTCTCGTATCTACCAAATGCATGCTAACAAACAAAATCCAATCGAATATATTGAGGCTGGAGATATTGGAGCTGCTGTTGGATTTAAAGATATCAAAACTGGAGATACATTGTGTGATGAAAAACACCCAATTATTCTTGAGTCTATGAAATTCCCTGCGCCGGTAATTGGTATTGCTATTGAGCCTAAAACTAAGGCTGACGTAGATAAAATGGGTATGGCTTTAGCTAAATTAGCTGAGGAAGATCCAACGTTTACTGTTAGAACTGATGAGGCTTCTGGTCAAACAATTATCTCAGGTATGGGTGAGCTTCACTTAGATATCTTGGTAGATCGTATGAAACGTGAATTTAAAGTTGAGGTTAATCAAGGTGAGCCTCAGGTTGAGTATAAAGAAGCGTTTACAAAAGTAGCTACTCACAGAGAAACTTATAAAAAACAATCTGGAGGTCGTGGTAAATTCGGTGATATCGTATTTAGACTTGAGCCTGCTGATGAAGTTGATGGTAAAGTTCCTGTAGGTTTACAGTTTGTTAATGAAGTAAAAGGAGGTAACGTTCCTAAAGAATATATTCCTGCTGTTGAAAAAGGTTTCCGTGAAGCTATGAAAACAGGTCCTTTGGCTGGATATCAAGTTGATAGTTTAAAAGTGACTTTATTAGACGGATCTTTCCATCCTGTGGATTCTGATGCTCTTTCATTTGAATTAGCTGCAAGAATGGGTTATAGAGAAGTGGCTAAAGCTGCTGGAGCTGTTATTCTTGAGCCAATCATGAAAATGGAAGTTATTACACCAGAAGAAAACATGGGGGATATCGTTGGTGATATCAACCGTCGTAGAGGTCAGGTTAATGATATGGGTGATAGAAATGGTGCGAAAACTATTAAAGCTGATGTGCCTTTGTCAGAGATGTTTGGATATGTAACAACATTGAGAACATTGTCTTCTGGTAGAGCTACTTCTACAATGGAATTCTCTCACTATTCAGAAACACCTTCTAATATTTCAGAAGCAGTAATTAAAAAAGCAAAAGGAAACGCTTAATCTTTAAGAAAATGAGTCAAAAAATCAGAATAAAATTAAAATCTTACGATCATATGTTGGTAGATAAGTCTGCTGAAAAGATTGTAAAAACGGTTAAGACTACCGGAGCAGTGGTAACAGGGCCAATTCCTTTGCCAACTCACAAAAAATTGTTTACAGTATTGCGTTCTCCGCACGTAAACAAAAAAGCAAGAGAGCAATTTGAGGTAATGTCATATAAGAGATTAATTGATATTTATTCATCTTCATCTAAAACTATCGATGCTTTAATGAAATTAGAATTACCTAGTGGAGTTGAAGTAGAAATCAAAGTTTAAGTTTTTTTTCAAGAGTAAATTAGAGCACTTCGTTTAAGTGAAAAGTTTTTTTGGATTGTGTGTAAATAAGTTATACTTTTGCACCACTTTTAAAAACAGCTTCACTTAAACGATTGTGTTCTGTTTTTATATTTAATAATTAATAATTAATATTTATGTCTGGGTTAATTGGTAGAAAAATCGGCATGACTAGTCTTTTTGATGAGAACGGGAAGAATATTCCTTGTACTGTTATTGAGGCGGGTCCATGTGTTGTTACCCAAGTCAGAACCAACGAGGTTGACGGGTACGAAGCGTTGCAACTTGGTTTCGATGACAAAAACGAGAAACATTCCACAAAAGCGGCTTTAGGTCACTTTAAAAAAGCGGGAACTGTTGCTAAGAAAAAAGTCGTTGAATTCAAAGATTTTGCAACTGAACAAAAATTAGGAGATCTTATTGATGTTTCTATTTTTGCTGAAGGAGAGTTTGTAGATGTACAAGGTGTGTCTAAAGGTAAAGGTTTTCAAGGTGTTGTTAAACGTCACGGTTTTGGTGGTGTTGGTCAGGCAACTCATGGTCAACATAACCGCTTAAGAGCGCCAGGTTCTGTAGGAGCTTCTTCTTATCCATCTAGAGTATTCAAAGGAATGCGTATGGCTGGAAGAATGGGAGGAGAAAATGTAAAAGTTCAAAACCTTAGAGTTTTAAAAGTAGTGGCTGATAAGAACCTACTTGTTATTAAAGGATGTGTTCCTGGTCATAACAACTCTTATGTAATCATTCAGAAGTAATGGAAGTAAAAGTATTAGATTTCAACGGAAAAGATACTGGAAGAAAAGTTCAACTTTCTGATTCAGTATTCGCAATTGAACCAAATAATCACGCAGTATACCTTGATGTTAAGCAATATCTTGCTAATCAAAGACAAGGAACGCACAAAGCTAAAGAAAGAGCTGAAGTTGCGGGATCTACTCGTAAGATTAAAAAACAAAAAGGAACTGGTACTGCTCGTGCGGGTAGTGCAAAAAACCCTTTGTTTAAAGGTGGAGGAACTGTTTTTGGACCAAGACCAAGAAGTTATTCATTTAAATTGAATAAAAGCTTGAAGCGTTTGGCTAGAAAATCAGCTTTCTCTATAAAAGCAAAAGAGTCAAATATTATCGTTCTTGAAGACTTTAATTTTGAAGCTCCAAACACTAAAAATTTCATTAACGTTTTGAAAGCTTTAGAGTTAGAAAATAAAAAATCTCTATTTGTATTGGGTAATACCAATAAAAATGTATATTTGTCGTCACGTAATTTAAAAGCGTCTAACGTTGTAAGTAGTTCAGAATTAAGTACTTACGACATTTTAAATGCTAATAATTTAGTGCTTTTAGAGAGTTCTTTGGAAGGAATTGAAGAAAATTTAAGTAAATAATAGGATATGAGTATCATAATTAAACCTATAGTAACGGAAAAAGTAACCAAAGAAAGTGAAGTTTTAAACCGTTTTGGATTTGTGGTTAACAAAAAAGCTAACAAAGTTGAAATTAAGAAAGCTGTTGAAGCTGCTTATGGAGTGACTGTGTTAAGTGTTAATACAATAAATGTAAGACCAGACAGAACTACTAAATACACTAAAAGTGGTTTAATCAGTGGAAAGACAAATGCAATCAAAAAAGCAATTGTTCAAGTACAAGAAGGAGAAACAATTGATTTTTACAACAATATCTAAGATATAACAATGTCAGTAAGAAAATTAAAACCTATTACCGCAGGTCAGCGATTTAGAGTTGTGAATGGTTATGACGCCATTACAACTGATAAGCCGGAACGCTCTTTGATAGCGCCGATAAAAAACTCTGGAGGTAGAAATAGTCAAGGAAAGATGACCATGCGTTATACGGGTGGTGGTCACAAGCAGAGATATCGTATTATTGATTTCAAACGTACAAAAGAAGCAATTCCAGCTACAGTGAAATCAATCGAATACGATCCAAATCGTACTGCGTTTATCGCTTTATTAGCTTATGCTGATGGTGAGAAAACATATATTATTGCTCAAAACGGATTGAAAGTTGGTCAGAAAGTAGTTTCTGGACCAGAAGCTCAACCTGAAATTGGTAATACTTTACCATTAAGCAGAATTCCTTTGGGAACTGTTATATCTTGTATTGAATTGAGACCAGGACAAGGAGCTGTAATCGCTCGTTCTGCTGGAACATTTGCTCAATTAATGGCAAGAGATGGAAAATATGCAACGATTAAAATGCCTTCAGGTGAAACAAGATTAATCTTGTTGACTTGTTCAGCTACAATTGGAGCAGTATCTAATTCTGACCACCAATTAGTTGTATCTGGAAAAGCAGGTAGAACAAGATGGTTGGGTAGAAGACCTAGAACAAGACCTGTTGCAATGAACCCTGTTGATCACCCAATGGGTGGTGGTGAAGGACGTTCATCTGGTGGACATCCACGTTCTAGAAACGGTATACCTGCTAAAGGTTATAGAACTCGTTCTAAGAAAAACCCGAGTAACAAGTACATTGTAGAACGTAGAAAGAAATAATAAGATATGGCACGTTCATTAAAAAAAGGACCTTTCGTTCATTATAAGTTAGAAAAGAAAGTTGAAGAAAACATTGCAGGTGGTAATAAAGGAGTAGTAAAGACTTGGTCTAGAGCTTCTATGATTACTCCAGACTTTGTTGGACAAACTATCGCAGTTCATAACGGTCGTCAATTTGTACCAGTTTACGTAACAGAAAACATGGTAGGTCACAAATTAGGAGAATTTTCACCAACTAGATCTTTTAGAGGTCATGCTGGAGCAAAAAATAAAGGTAAAAAATAAGAAGCAATGGGAGTTCGTAAAAGAGAAACAGCAGATGCGAGAAAAGAGGCTAATAAGTCTATTGCTTTCGCGAAATTGAATAACTGCCCTACTTCACCTAGAAAAATGCGCTTAGTAGCGGACTTGGTAAGAGGTCAGAAGGTAGAAAGAGCACTTAACATTTTAAGATTCAGTTCTAAAGAAGCTTCAAGAAAATTAGAAAAACTATTATTATCTGCAATCAACAACTGGGAGCAAAAAAATAGTGAAGGTAATTTAGAAGAAGCTGGATTATTTGTTAAAGAGATCAGAGTAGATGGTGGAATGATGTTAAAAAGACTTCGTCCAGCTCCACAAGGTCGTGCACACAGAATTAGAAAACGTTCTAATCACGTAACAATCGTGTTAGGAGCTATTAATAACACACAAGCAAATTAATACAAGATGGGACAAAAGACAAATCCAATTGGAAATAGACTTGGTATCATCAGAGGATGGGACTCAAACTGGTATGGTGGAAATGATTACGGCGATAAATTAGCTGAAGATCACAAAATCAGAAAGTATGTACATGCTCGTTTATCAAAAGCTAGTGTATCAAAAGTAATTATCGAGAGAACTTTGAAACTTGTAACCGTTACTATCACTACTGCCAGACCTGGTATCATTATCGGAAAAGGTGGTCAAGAGGTAGACAAGTTAAAAGAAGAGCTTAAGAAAATTACTGACAAAGAGGTTCAAATCAACATCTTTGAAATCAAAAGACCTGAGTTAGATGCTTATTTAGTTGCAACAAGCATCGCTCGTCAAATCGAAAGCCGTATTTCTTACAGACGTGCAATTAAAATGGCTATTGCTGCTTCTATGCGTATGAACGCTGAAGGTATCAAAGTTTTAATTTCTGGTCGTTTGAATGGAGCTGAGATGGCGCGTTCAGAAGGTTTCAAAGAAGGAAGAATTCCTTTGTCAACTTTCAGAGCTGATATTGATTATGCACTTGCTGAAGCACATACTACTTATGGTAGAATGGGTATCAAAGTGTGGATCATGAAAGGTGAGGTTTACGGAAAGAGAGAGCTTTCTCCTTTAGCTGGAATGGACAAAAAACAAGCTAGTGGAAAAGGTGGAGATGCTCCTCGTGGGAAATCTAACTTTGGAAAAGGTGGAAAACCAGACGCTCGTAAAAGAAAGTAATTTTTAAATTAAAGAAAAATGTTACAGCCTAAAAGAACAAAATACCGTAAGGTACAAAAAGGTAGAATGAAAGGAAACTCTCAAAGAGGGCATGAACTTTCTAACGGAATGTTTGGTATTAAATCTGTTCATGAAGATGGTATGTTTCTTACTTCACGTCAAATCGAGGCTGCGCGTATCGCTGCAACTCGTTACATGAAAAGAGAGGGACAATTATGGATTAAGATATTTCCAGACAAACCAATTACTAAGAAACCTCTTGAGGTACGTATGGGTAAAGGTAAAGGTGCCGTTGAATATTGGGCAGCTGTTGTTAAACCCGGAAGAATTATGTTTGAAGTAGGAGGAGTTCCTTTGTCAGTTGCTAAAGAGGCATTACGTCTTGCAGCTCAAAAACTTCCAGTGAAAACTAAATTCGTTGTTGCTAGAGATTTCGAAGCATAATCTATATTATATTATGAAACAATCAGAAATAAAAGATCTTTCTGCAGCACAGTTGCAAGAGAATCTTAGCCAGGCTAAGAAAACTTATGCTGACCTAAAATTGGCTCACGCAATATCTCCAATTGAGAATCCACTTCAAATTAGAAGTTTGAGAAGAACAGTTGCTAGATTGGCTACAGAGCTTACTAAAAGAGAATTGCAATAATTGTAATCTGCGAAAGATGGAAAAAAGAAATTTAAGAAAAGAAAGAATTGGTGTTGTGACTTCTAACAAAATGGATAAATCTATTGTTGTTGCACAAGTTACTAAAGTAAAACACCCATTATATGGTAAGTTCGTATTGAAAACAAAGAAATTTGTTGCACATGACGAAACAAACGACTGTAACATTGGAGATACTGTAAGAATTAGCGAAACGCGTCCTTTAAGTAAGTCAAAATGTTGGAGATTGGTTGAAATCCTAGAAAGAGCTAAATAATTATGGTACAACAAGAATCAAGACTAAAAGTAGCAGATAACACAGGAGCTAAAGAAGTTTTAACTATCCGTGTTTTAGGAGGTACTAAAAGAAGGTATGCCTCTGTTGGAGACAAGATTGTAGTATCTATAAAAGATTCAACTCCTAACGGAAACGTTAAAAAAGGAGCTGTTTCAACTGCAGTTGTTGTACGTACCAAAAAAGAAGTGAGAAGAGCTGATGGTTCTTATATCCGTTTCGATGACAATGCATGTGTTCTTTTGAATGCTGCAGGAGAAATGAGAGGAACTCGTGTATTTGGTCCGGTAGCAAGAGAACTTCGTGAAAAACAATTCATGAAAATTGTATCATTAGCACCAGAAGTGCTTTAATTCGTTATAAGATGATAAAGCTAAAAATAAAATCAGGTGACATCGTAAGAGTAATTGCTGGAGATCACAAAGGTGCTGAAGGTAAAGTATTACGTGTTGACCGTGAGAAAAACAAAGCGATTGTTGAAGGTGTAAACTTGGTTTCAAAACATACAAAACCAAGTGCTAAAAACCCTCAAGGTGGTATCGTAAAGAAAGAAGCTCCTATTCAAATTTCTAACATCTCTTTGATTGATCCTAAAACTAAGGAAACAACTAGAGTAGGTGTAAGAGTAGAAGGAGATAAGAAAGTAAGATTTTCAAAAAAATCTAATCAAGTACTATAGTAATGGCGTATATACCTAGATTAAAAGAGGAATATAAGAGTAGAGTAATCTCTGCTCTTAAAGAAGAGTTCGGATACACAAACGTAATGCAAGTTCCTAAACTTGAAAAAATCGTTTTGAGCCGTGGAGTTGGTGCAGCTGTATCTGACAAAAAACTAATTGACTATGCAGTTGATGAGTTAACTAAGATCACTGGACAAAAAGCAGTTTCTACAATTTCAAAGAAAGACGTTGCGTCTTTCAAATTGAGAAAAGGAATGCCAATTGGAGCAAAAGTTACTTTACGTGGAGAAAGAATGTATGAGTTTTTAGATAGACTTATTACTTCAGCTTTACCACGTGTAAGAGATTTTAGTGGTATCAAAGCTACTGGATTTGATGGTAGAGGTAACTACAATCTTGGAGTTTTAGAGCAAATCATTTTCCCTGAAATTGATATTGACAAAGTAAACAAAATTTCAGGAATGGATATTACTTTCGTTACTACTGCTCAAACAGACAAAGAAGCAAAATCATTATTGACTCAATTAGGTTTACCTTTTAAAAAGAACTAAGACATGGCAAAAGAATCAATGAAAGCCCGTGAGGTTAAGAGAGAAAAAACGGTAGAAAAGTATGCTGAGAAAAGAAAAGCTTTGATAGAGGCTGGAGATTTCGTAGGTTTGCAAAAATTACCTAAAAATGCTTCGCCAGTTCGTTTGCACAATCGTTGTAAATTAACAGGTAGACCAAGAGGGTACATGCGTCAATTCGGTATTTCACGTGTAACTTTCCGTGAAATGGCTAACAGTGGATTGATACCAGGAGTTAAAAAAGCCAGCTGGTAAAATAAATGAATTTTAATTGGTTAAAGGTTCAATGAGAGAGACTCAAAGAAAACCATAACCGCAAATTAATAAATATGAATACAGATCCTATTGCAGATTATTTAACGCGAGTTAGAAACGCTGTGGCTGCAAACCACAAAGTTGTTGAAATTCCGGCATCTAATCTAAAAAAAGAAATAACTAAGATCTTATTTGATCAAGGTTATATCTTGAGTTACAAATTTGAACAGAACACAGTTCAAGGTTCAATCAAAATTGCTTTGAAGTATGATAAAGATACTAAAGAGCCTGTAATTAAAGATATCCAAAGAATTAGTAAACCAGGTTTACGTAAGTATGCAGGTGCTGCCAAATTACCAAGAATCCTTAACGGATTAGGAATTGCTATTGTTTCTACATCAAAAGGTTTGATGACAGGAAAACAAGCTAAGCAATTAAATGTAGGTGGTGAAGTAATTTGTTACGTATACTAATTTTAAAGACTAAATAAGATGTCAAGAATAGGTAAAAGCCCAATTGTAATCCCTGCTGGAGTAACTGTAGAAGTTAAAGACGGTATCATTACAGTAAAAGGAAAAAATGGTCAACTAACACAGGAGTTTTCGGACGTAACTGTAAAAGTTGAAGGTGATCAAGTTCTAGTAGAAAGATCATCTGATCACAAAGATCAAAGAGCAAAACACGGTTTATATAGATCTTTAATCAGCAATATGGTTGTTGGTGTAACTGAAGGTTTTACTAAATCATTAGAATTGGTAGGGGTAGGTTACAGAGCTTCTAATCAAGGACAAAAATTAGATTTGGCACTTGGATTTTCTCACAATATTGTTTTAGAAGTTGCTCCAGAGGTAACTGTTGAAACTATATCTGAAAAAGGTAAGAACCCAATTGTAAAATTAACATCATTAGATAAACAACTTTTAGGAGCTGTAGCTGCGAAAATCAGAGGTTTCCGTAGACCAGAACCATACAAAGGAAAAGGTGTTAAATTTGTAGGTGAAGTATTAAGAAGAAAAGCAGGTAAATCAGCTTAAAAAATAAGAGATTATGTCATTAACAAAACCTGAAAGAAGACAGAGAATCAGATTCAGAATCAGAAAAACGGTAAGTGGTACTGCTACTAGCCCTAGATTATCTGTATTTAGAAGTAATAAAGAAATTTACGCTCAAATTATTGATGACGTAAACGGAGTTACATTGTTGTCTGCTTCTTCAAGAGAAAAAGAAATAGGAAAAGGTACTAACGTTGAAGTTGCAGCTGCAGTTGGAAAACTTGTTGCAGAAAAAGCGTTAAAAGCTGGGGTTGAAACAGTAAAATTCGATAGAGGAGGATACTTATACCACGGTCGTATTAAATCATTAGCAGAAGGCGCAAGAGCGGCTGGACTTAAATTCTAATATATTATGTCTAAATACAAAAATGTAGAATTAGTAAAACCAAGTGGTCTTGAACTTAAAGATCGTCTGGTAAGTGTTAATCGTGTTACTAAAGTTACAAAAGGTGGTAGAGCTTTCGGTTTTTCTGCTATTGTAGTTGTAGGTGATGAAAACGGAGTAGTTGGTCATGGATTAGGAAAATCTAAAGACGTTTCTGAAGCAATTGCGAAAGCAGTAGAAGATGCTAAGAAAAACTTAGTTAGAATTCCTTTGAATGGTCAATCGGTTCCTCACGAACAAAAAGGAAAATTTGGTGGTGCACGTGTATTCTTAATTCCTGCCTCTCATGGTACAGGAGTTATTGCTGGTGGAGCTGTTCGTTCAGTTCTTGAATCAGTAGGTATTCACGATGTATTGTCTAAATCTCAAGGATCATCAAATCCTCACAACGTAGTGAAAGCAACTTTTGATGCTTTATTACAAATGAGAAGTGCTCACACCGTTGCAAAACAAAGAGGAGTATCTTTAGAAAAAGTTTTTAAAGGTTAATCAAGGAAATTATGGCTAAATTATTAGTAAAACAAGTTAGAAGTAAAATCAACTGTCCACTTGATCAAAAAAGAGGATTAGAGGCTTTAGGTCTACGTAAAATGGGTCAAGTTGTAGAACATGATTCAAACCCTGCAATCCTTGGGATGATAAACAAAGTTAAACACTTAGTTTCTGTTGAAGAAGCTAAATAACAAATACTGTTATGAATTTAAGTAACTTACAACCAGCTGAAGGGTCAACACACAATCAAAATAAAAGAGTAGGTAGAGGAGAAGGTTCTGGAAAAGGTGGTACTGCTGCACGTGGACACAAAGGAGCAAAATCTCGTTCTGGATATTCTAAAAAGATTGGTTTTGAAGGAGGTCAAATGCCACTTCAAAGACGTGTTCCTAAGTTTGGTTTCAAAAACATCAATCGTAAAGAATACGAAGGTGTTAATCTAGATACACTTCAATTATTAGTAGATAATGGTTTGGTTACAGATTCTGTTGAAATGACAGATTTCGTTGCAAATCGTTTGGCTACTAAGAATGAAATTGTTAAGATTTTAGGAAGAGGAGAATTGAAAGCTAAATTAAAAGTAACTGCTCACAAATTTACTGCTACTGCAAAAGCTGCTATTGAAGCTGCTGGTGGAGAGGCTGTAACAATATAATTTTTCAATTAGTATGAAGAAATTTATTGAATCATTAAGTAATGTTTGGAAAATCGAGGAACTAAAAAACAGAATCCTAATGACTTTAGGACTGCTTTTAGTTTATCGTTTTGGAGCTCACGTTACTCTTCCAGGAATTGACGCTACACAATTGCATAGCTTAGCTGGACAAACCGAAAAAGGTATTGGATCTATCTTAGATATGTTTACTGGAGGAGCTTTTTCTAAAGCGTCAGTTTTTGCTTTAGGAATTATGCCTTATATTTCTGCATCTATCGTTGTACAGCTTATGGGAATTGCTATTCCTTATTTGCAAAAACTACAAAGTGATGGAGAAAGTGGTAGAAAAAAGATTAATCAAATTACACGTTGGTTGACTATTGTTATTACTTTAGTACAAGGACCTACGTATATTTATAATCTTTACAGAACTCTACCAGGTAGCGCATTTTTATTAGGTTTTAATTCTTTTGAATTCTTATTTTCTTCAGTAATTATCTTAGTTACAGGTACAATTTTTGCCATGTGGTTGGGGGAAAAGATAACTGATAAAGGAATTGGTAATGGTATTTCGCTATTAATTATGGTGGGTATCCTTGCAAGATTTCCTCAAGCATTTATTCAAGAATTTACAACTAGAGTTACTAATAACAACGGTGGACCAATGTTGTTAGTGATTGAAATAATTATTTGGCTTTTAGTTATCATTGCATGTGTGTTGTTAACTATGGCTATTCGAAAAATACCAGTTCAGTATGCTCGTCGTACTGCTTCTGGTGATTTTGAACAAGATATGTTAGGTGGAAATAGACAATGGATTCCTTTGAAGCTTAATGCTGCAGGGGTTATGCCTATCATTTTTGCGCAAGCAATTATGTTTATTCCTGCTGCTGTGGCAGGATTGTCAAAATCCGATGCTTCACAATCTATTGTAGGTGCTTTCAGTAATATGTTCGGTTTTTGGTATAATTTTGTTTTTGCAACTTTAATCGTTGTATTTACATTCTTTTATACTGCAATTACGGTTCCTACTAATAAAATGTCAGATGATCTTAAAAGAAGTGGCGGATTTATTCCGGGTGTTAGACCAGGAGCTGAAACTTCTGATTTTCTTGACAAAGTGATGTCTTTGATAACTTTTCCAGGTTCTTTATTTCTTGCTCTAATAGCTGTGTTCCCAGCCATTGTTGTAAGTCTTATGGATGTTCAACAATCTTGGGCAATGTTTTTTGGAGGTACCTCATTGATTATTATGGTAGGTGTTGCAATTGACACAATTCAACAAATCAACTCATACTTGTTGAACAAACATTATGATGGTTTAATGAAAAGCGGAAAAAATAGAAAAGCAGTAGCTTAATTTTATGGCAAAACAATCAGCAATAGAACAAGACGGATCAATCATTGAAGCATTATCTAATGCAATGTTCCGTGTAGAATTAGAGAATGGACATGTTGTGATTGCTCATATTTCGGGAAAGATGCGTATGCATTACATCAAATTATTACCTGGTGATAAAGTGAAACTGGAAATGAGTCCTTACGATTTGTCTAAAGCAAGAATTACTTATAGATATTAAAGATATTCACAATGAAAGTAAGAGCATCAGTAAAAAAGAGAAGTGCCGAGTGCATTATCGTACGTAGAAAAGGAAGATTATACGTAATAAACAAAAAGAATCCTAGATTTAAACAAAGACAAGGATAATTATGGCAAGAATAGCAGGGGTAGATATCCCAAAAAACAAGAGAGGTGTTATTGCACTTACCTACATCTTCGGATTAGGAAAAAGTAGAGCTATTGAGATTTTAGAAAAAGCTCAAGTAAGCCAAGACAAAAAAGTTCAAGATTGGAATGATGACGAGATTGGAGCAATCCGTGAGGCGGTTTCAGCTTTCAAAATTGAAGGGGAATTGCGTTCAGAAGTATCTTTAAACATCAAACGTTTAATGGATATTGGATGTTACAGAGGAATCCGTCACAGAACTGGTCTTCCATTAAGAGGACAAAGAACTAAAAACAACTCTAGAACTAGAAAAGGTAAAAGAAAAACTGTTGCTAACAAGAAAAAAGCAACTAAATAATAAGTAATATGGCTAAAGCAACTACAAAAAAACGTAAAGTTATCGTTGAATCAACGGGAGAAGCTCATATTTCTGCTACCTTCAATAACATCATCATTTCTTTGACTAACAAAAAAGGTGAAGTTATTTCTTGGTCTTCAGCTGGTAAAATGGGTTTTAGAGGTTCTAAAAAGAACACTCCATACGCAGCTCAAATGGCCGCAGAAGATTGTAGTAAAGTAGCTCTTGAAGCTGGATTGAAAAAGGTTAAGGTTTATGTAAAAGGACCAGGAAACGGACGTGAGTCTGCTATCCGTTCTATTCATAACGGTGGGATCGAAGTAACTGAAATTATCGACGTTACTCCAATGCCACACAACGGTTGTCGTCCTCCAAAGAGACGTAGAGTTTAATATTAAATTTAAGTATAACTAGGTAGAATCACGATTATCGAAGGATATGACCTGAATTCATAATCTCTACCTTAATTAATTCATTGAAATGGCAAGATATACTGGTCCTAAAACTAGAATTGCTCGTAAATTTGGCGAAGCAATCTTCGGAGATGACAAATCTTTCGAAAAAAGAAATTACCCTCCTGGACAACACGGGATGGCTAAAAAAAGAGGTAAAAAATCTGAGTACGCTATCCAGTTAATGGAAAAGCAAAAAGCTAAATATTCTTATGGAATTTTAGAAAAACAATTCAGAGGTTTATTCAAAAAAGCATCAGCTACTAAAGGTGTTACTGGTGAGGTTCTTTTACAATTATGTGAGGCAAGATTGGATAACGTAGTGTTTAGAATGGGTGTTGCTCCTTCTAGAAGAGGTGCTAGACAATTAGTTTCTCACAGACACATTACTGTTAACGGTGAAGTTGTAAACATTCCTTCTTACCACCTTAAACCTGGTGACAAAGTTGCTGTTCGTGAAAAATCTAAATCTTTAGAGGCTATCGAACGTTCTTTATCTAATTCAAGTCAAGTTTATGAATGGATTACTTGGAACAATGATGTTAAAGAAGGTACTTTCGTTGCTGTACCGGCTAGACTTCAAATTCCAGAAAACATTAAAGAACAATTAATCGTAGAGTTGTACAACAAATAATAATTGACTTAGTCGAAATTTATGGCAATATTTAATTTTCAAAAGCCCGATAAAGTTATCATGATCGATTCAACCGATTTTGAAGGTAAATTCGAATTTAGACCTTTAGAACCTGGTTATGGATTGACTGTTGGTAATGCACTTAGAAGAGTTTTGCTTTCAGCATTGGAAGGTTATGCAATTACATCTGTTCGCATAGAAGGTGTAGATCATGAGTTTTCTACTATTTCAGGAGTTGTTGAGGATGTTACTGAAATCATCCTTAATCTAAAACAAGTACGTTTCAAACGTCAAATTGAAGATATTGATAACGAATCAGTTTCTATTTCAGTTACTGGTAAAGATCAATTAACAGCTGGTGATTTTCAAAAATTTATTTCAGGTTTCCAAGTTTTGAATCCAGAACTTGTTATCTGTAATTTAGATTCTAAAATCAAATTAAATCTTGATTTAACAATCGAGAAAGGTAGAGGATATGTTCCTGCTGAAGAGAACAAAAAACAGAATGCTGCAATTGGAACCATTTTTACAGATTCAATTTTTACTCCGGTAAAAAATGTAAAATATGCTATTGAAAACTTCCGTGTTGAGCAAAAAACAGATTATGAAAAATTAGTTTTTGAAATTAAAACTGATGGTTCTATTAATCCGAAAGATGCGTTGACTGAAGCTGCTAAAGTTCTAATTCACCATTTCATGTTGTTCTCTGACGAAAGAATTACACTTGAGGCTGATGAAATTGCACAAACAGAATCTTATGACGAAGAGTCATTACATATGAGACAATTGCTTAAAACTAAGCTTGTTGATATGGATTTATCTGTGAGAGCCTTAAATTGTTTGAAAGCGGCTGAAGTTGATACACTTGGTGATTTAGTATCGTTCAATAAAAATGACCTAATGAAATTCCGTAATTTTGGTAAAAAATCTTTAACTGAGCTAGATGAACTTGTAGCTGTTAAGAATTTGACTTTCGGAATGGATTTAGCAAAATACAAACTAGATAAAGAATAAATTACTCATATTTTGCTCTCCATAGAGGATAGTAGCAAGATGAGGGTTTAAAAAAACACGTCATGAGACACGGAAAAAAATTCAATCACTTAAGCAGACAGACTGCACATAGAAAATCTATGTTAGCTAATATGGCTTGTTCTCTTATCGAGCACAAACGTATTAACACTACTGTTGCTAAAGCAAAAGCGCTTAAACAATTTGTTGAGCCGCTTATAACAAAATCTAAAAATGATACGACTCACAACCGTCGTATTGTTTTTGCTAACTTACGTAGCAAATATGCTGTAACTGATTTGTTCAGAGATGTAGCTGCTAAAGTTGGTGACCGTCCGGGTGGATACACACGTATCATTAAAGTTGGAAATCGTTTAGGAGATAATGCTGATATGGCAATGATCGAATTAGTAGATTTTAACGAACTTTACAACGGAGGTAAAAAAGAAGTTAAAAAAGCAAAAAGCCGTCGTGGTGGTAAAGCTAAGAAAACAGAAGAAGCTCCAGTTGCTGAAGCTCCTGCTGCAGAAACTGAAACGACTGAAGAAGCTGCTGAATAATTATGAAGATAATCATTCAATAAAATCAAGGATAAGCTATTTATTTAGTTTATCCTTTTTTTTTGATTTTTTATTACCTAAAAGGTTGGGTTGGTAGTTAATTATATGTATAATTTCAATTTTAAAATAATTTTTAAAATTGTTGCTTTCACTCCTTTAATGAATTAAATTTGCACCATATTTAAAAACAAATGAAATACACAACACGAAAAAGCGCCGTTCTATTATTAAGTGACGGAACTATATTCCACGGAAAGTCTATCGGAATCAGCGGAACCACTTTTGGTGAAGTTTGTTTTAACACAGGAATGACTGGTTATCAGGAAATTTTCACTGATCCATCTTATTTTGGACAAATCATGGTGGCGACTAACGCACACATTGGAAATTATGGCGTTAATGAAAATGAAGTAGAATCAAACGGAATTAAAATTGCTGGTTTGGTTTGTAAAAATTTCAGTTTTAATTATTCTAGAGAAGATGCTTCGGGGAGTTTAGAGGATTATTTTGCAAAACACAATCTAATCTGTATCTCTGATGTGGATACTCGTGCTTTGGTAAGTTATATTAGAGAAAATGGAGCGATGAACGCTGTGATTTGTACAGATGGTACTCCAATTGAAGAATTGAAAGCTACTTTGGCAGGTGTTCCTGATATGAAAGGTTTGGAATTAGCTTCCAAAGTCTCTACTAAAGAACCTTATTTCTATGGCGATGAAAACGCTAAGTATAAAGTTTCGGCTTTAGATTTAGGAATTAAAACTAATATTCTTCGTAATCTGGCTAAAAGAGATTGCTATATTAAAGTGTTTCCTTATGATGCTTCTTATACTGATTTAGCTTCTTTTAATCCGGATGGATTCTTCTTGTCAAATGGACCTGGAGATCCGGAACCATTGGATAGTGCTATTGAAGTAGCAAAAGAAATTTTGGCAAATAATAAGCCTTTGTTCGGAATCTGTTTAGGACATCAGGTTATAGGTCTGGCTAATGGAATTTCTACTTATAAAATGTTTAACGGTCACCGTGGAATTAACCACCCGGTTTCTAATTTGATAACCGGAAAAGGTGAGATTACTTCTCAAAATCACGGTTTTGCTGTTAATAGAGAAGAATTGGAAGCTAATCCGGATATGGAAATTACGCACCTTCATTTAAATGACGGAACTGTTGCCGGTATGAGAATGAAAAATAAAAATTGTTTTTCAGTTCAATACCACCCGGAAGCAAGTCCTGGTCCACATGATTCTTCTTATTTGTTTGATCAGTTTGTGGAGAATTTGAAATAATAATTTTTTAAAGAAAAATACTAAAGGCTAAGCAGTTTGTTTAGCCTTTTTTTTGTCCTAAGTTTTTGAGTTGCTTATAAATTGTAAATTTTAATTTAAATTATGTTTAAAAAATGTTTTTATAACGTTTTCGTTGATAACGAATGAAAAAAATAGTGCTTTGTTTGAAAAACTTAGAATATATTTGTATCCGAAAATTTAAAAACTAAAGTGATATGAGTATTATTATCAAAATTCATGCAAGACAAATTCTTGATTCAAGAGGTAATCCTACTGTAGAGGTAGATGTAATTACAGAAAATGGTGTTTTAGGTAGAGCTGCTGTACCTTCTGGAGCTTCAACTGGAGAGCACGAAGCTGTAGAGTTACGTGATGGAGGAAAAGCTTTTTTAGGAAAAGGAGTTTTAAATGCAGTGAACAATGTTAATACTGTTATTGCTGAAGAATTAGTTGGAACTTCTGTTTTCGAACAAAATCTAATCGATCAAATGATGATTGATTTAGATGGTACTCCAAATAAATCTAAATTAGGAGCTAATGCTATTTTAGGAGTTTCTTTAGCTGTTGCTAAAGCTGCTGCTGCTGAATTAGGATTGCCTTTATACAGATATGTAGGTGGCGTTTCTGCTAATACATTACCTGTTCCAATGATGAACATTATCAATGGTGGTTCTCACTCTGATGCTCCGATTGCATTCCAGGAATTCATGATTTTCCCGGTAAAAGCAACTTCTTTCACTCATTCTATGCAAATGGGTACTGAGATTTTTCACAACTTGAAAAAAGTATTACACGATAGAGGTCTTTCTACAGCTGTAGGTGACGAAGGAGGTTTTGCTCCAAACTTAGCTGGTGGAACTGAAGATGCTTTGGATACTATCAAATTGGCAGTTGAAAAAGCAGGTTATTCTTTTGGTGACGAAATTATGATTGCTTTAGACTGTGCTTCTGCTGAGTTTTATGTAGATGGTAAATACGACTACACTAAATTTGAAGGAGAAACTGGAAAAGTAAGAACTTCTGCTGAACAAGCTGAGTACTTAGCTGAATTAACAACTAAATACCCAATTATCTCTATCGAAGACGGTATGGATGAAAATGACTGGGAAGGTTGGAAATTATTAACTGAAAAAATTGGTGATAAAGTTCAATTAGTAGGTGATGATTTGTTTGTAACTAATGTTCAACGTTTGTCAACTGGTATTGAAAAAGGAATTGCTAATTCAATCCTTATTAAAGTAAACCAAATTGGTACTTTGACTGAAACTATTGCAGCAGTTAACATGGCTAAAAATGCAGGTTATACTTCAGTAATGTCTCACCGTTCAGGAGAAACTGAAGATAATACAATTGCTGACTTAGCAGTAGCTTTAAACTGTGGTCAAATTAAAACAGGTTCTGCTTCACGTTCTGACCGTATGGCTAAATACAATCAATTGTTAAGAATTGAAGAAGAATTAGGAAATACTGCTTATTTTCCTGGATTAAAAGCATTCAAAATAAAATAAGAATAGCAGATTGTTATTTTTTAAAAGCCGTTCATTTAAAATGAATGGCTTTTTTTTTGAAATTTAACAATATCACTGCTTTTTTCCCTTTTTAATTAATGTTATTATCCTTAGATTTGGTACATTATTAAGTGTAAAGATTTATTTCAAATTATTATGTCAAAAACAGCTATATTAGAAATTGATGGCAAGAAGTATGAGTTTCCTGTTATTAAAGGAAGCGAGAACGAAGAAGCTATCAATATTAACAAATTAAGAGATTTAACAGGGGCAATTACAATTGACCCAGGTTATAAAAATTCAGGTTCTTGCACTAGTGGAATTACTTTCTTAGATGGAGAATTGGGGATTTTACGTTATAGAGGATACGCAATTGAAGACTTAGCTGACCAAGCTAACTTTTTAGAAGTTTCTTATCTTTTAATTTTTGGTGAATTACCAACGGCTGCTCAATTAGAACAATTTGAAACAGATATCAGAAAGCATACCTTAGTAAATGAGGAGATGAAAGGTATTATTGATGGTTTCCCTAAAACAGCTCATCCAATGGGAGTTTTGGCAGCTTTAACTAGTGCTTTAACTGCTTTCAATCCAAAATCAGTAAATGTTGAGAATGAAAAAGAATTGTACCAGGCAGTTTGTAAAACTATGGGTAAATTTTTGGTTATTGCAACATGGACTTATAGAAAATCGATGGGATATCCTTTGAACTATTATGATAATACAAAAGGATATGTAGAGAACTTTATGAGATTAATGTTTGAGTTACCAACTGAGCCATACAAATTGAGTCCTGTTGTAACTGAAGCTTTAGATAAATTGTTTATTCTTCATGCTGATCACGAACAAAATTGCTCTACTTCTACAGTAAGAATGGTAGGTTCTTCTCATGCAGGTTTATTCGCTTCTATCTCTGCAGGAGTATCTGCTTTATGGGGGCCTTTACACGGAGGTGCTAATCAAGCTGTTCTTGAAATGTTAGAAGAAATTCATCATAATGGTGGCGATACTGAAAAGTATTTGGCGAAAGCAAAAGATAAAAACGATCCATTTAGATTAATGGGATTCGGACACAGAGTTTACAAAAACTTCGATCCTCGTGCTAAGATTATCAAAAAAGCAGCCAATGAAGTTTTAGCTACTTTAGGAGTTGATGATCCAATTTTGGAAATTGCTAAAAAATTAGAGTCAGCTGCTTTAGAAGATGAGTATTTCAAAGCTAGAAACCTATATCCAAACGTAGATTTCTATTCTGGAATCATTTACAGAGCATTAGGAATTCCTACAGATATGTTTACAGTAATGTTTGCTATCGGAAGGTTGCCAGGTTGGATTGCACAATGGAAAGAAATGCGTGAAAACAAAGAGCCAATTGGAAGACCAAGACAAATTTACACTGGATCTCCATTACGAGAGTTTAAAAAGCCAGTATAATAAATTTGAATATATCAAACTAAAAGCTTCACTGAAAAGTGGAGCTTTTTTTTATCTTTGGTATTAGCAATAAATAATATTTTGAATTAGATGAAACAAGTAACCAATTCAGTTTTGATGATTCGTCCGGTAGCTTTTCGAATGAATGAGCAAACGACAGCCAATAATTATTTTCAAAAGGAATTAAGCGGAATGCTGCCGGCAGCAATAAATGCTAAAGCGCAACAGGAATTTGATGCTTTGGTAGATCAATTGGAATCAGTTGGTGTTGATGTTACTGTTGTAGATGATACAGCGGAAACAGATACACCTGATAGCATTTTTCCTAATAACTGGATTTCGTTTCACGATAATGGTGATGTGGTTTTGTATCCAATGTTTGCTGAGAATCGTAGAGATGAGCGTAGAGAAGATATTTTGGATATTTTAGAAGACAAGGATTTTGTAATTGAGAATGTAGTCGATTTTACTTCAGCTGAAGAAGAAGGGATTTTTCTTGAAGGAACAGGTAGTGTAGTATTGGATAGAGCTAATTCGATAGCTTATTGTGCTTTGTCACCAAGAGCTAATGAGGAACTTTTTATTGAGTTTTGCGAAGACTTTGATTATGCTCCGGTTATTTTTGAGGCTTTTCATACGGTCGATGGAAAACAGAAATTAGTTTATCATACTAATGTGATGATGAGTGTTGGAGAGCATTTTGCGATAATTTGTGCCGATATGATCGAAGATAAAAAAGAACGCAAAATGGTTTTGGATAATTTAAGAGCCAGCGGAAAAGATATCGTTTTAATTAGTGAGCAACAGGTGGAGCAATTTGCCGGAAATGTGCTGGAAGTTTCCGGGACTAATGATAAAAGATATATTGTAATGAGTACCACTGCTTTTGAGGCGTTGAGTGCTGTGCAAAAAGTACAATTGGAAAAATACGGGACTATTTTGAGTGCTAATTTGCAAACTATTGAAAGCTGTGGCGGAGGAAGTGCCCGATGTATGATGGCTGAGATTTTTCTGCCTAGAGACTAGCTAGTTTTATTTTTAGTACTTTTGTGAGAAATAATTCGAATGAAAAATAAAAAAACATTAGTATTGGGTGCTTCTACAAAATCGTTTCGATATGCGCATCAGGCAATTTTGTCACTTGTAGATAAAGGACACTCGGTGATTGCTATAGGTTATGATTCTGGTGAAGTAGCCGGAGTAAAAATTAAAAGCAAGGCCATTCCGTTAAAAAATATTGATACGGTTACTTTGTATCTGAATCCGAGGAATCAACGGGATTATTATAATTATATTATTGAGGCAAAGCCAAAGCGTGTTATCTTTAATCCGGGAACCGAAAATCCGCAGCTGTATCAGCTTTTGGAATTGAATAATATAGGATTTGAAGTTGCTTGTACCTTGGTTTTACTGGCAACTAATCAGTATTAAAAAGAATTTAAAAAAAATAAAATTGAAACCATTTTGTTCTCAGCAAAATGGTTTTTTGTTTAAAAATGGTTCGTCTGGCCAGCCGGTTTGCTAATCTGCAAAAGTCCAAGGAGTGTAATCAGTCCGTTGATAATGATTAATTCGTTGTCAAAAACATATCCCATTAAAAAATACTTGGAATGTTCGCTGATAAAATAAGTTAGGGCAGGTGAAATGATACAGATAAAAGGGACGTAATGGTCTTTTACAGTTTTTGATTTAAAAAATAATCCAAAGCAATATAGTCCTAATAGTGGACCATAGGTATAAGAAGCGACTCTGAAAATCATCCCAACTACAGAACTGTCGTTGATGGAATTGAAAAATACAATTACAAGAAACATTAGGAAAGAAAAACAAACATGAGTAATATGTCTTGTTCTGATGATATTGGGTTTACGTAGATTCTCCGTTTTGTCCATTCCTAAAAAATCCACACAAAAAGAAGTGGTGAGTGCTGTTAATGCTGAATCGGTTGTGGCGAAGGTGGCGGCAGTCAGTCCTAATAAAAAAATCACAGACGGAATAATGTTGAGATGATGGAAAGCGATTTCAGGAAAAAGTAAATCGGTTCTGGGTTTGCTGGTTATGAAGTCTTTTGGAATTTCAATATTGTTTTTTGTCGCATAAATGTAAAGCAACGCGCCAACACTTAGAAAAAAGAGATTGATGATTACGAAAATCCCGGTAAAAGTAAACATGTTTTTTTGGGCTTCGCCAATGTTAGAACAACTTAGGTTTTTTTGCATCAAATCCTGGTCTAAACCTACCATGGCAATGGTAACAAACATGCCGCCTAGAATTTGTTTGACAAAATGAAATTTATTTGATAGAAAGTCATCAAAGAAAAAAGTTTTTGAATAGTTGCTGCTCTTTACGGCTTCGAAAGCCTGAGTTGCATTCAGGTTTAGACTTTGGCAAATAAAATAGATGGTTAAGAAAACAGAACTTACCAGAAAAAACGTTTGCAGAGTATCGGTGATAATGATTGTTTTTAGACCGCCGCGATAGGTATAGGCAAAAATTAAAGCCAAAGAAATGAGTACCGTGATAGCAAAAGGGATTTGGTAATAATCAAAGACAAAACGTTGCAGGACAATAACCACTAAATACAATCTGAAGGCGGAGCCAATAGTCCGGCTTATTAAAAAAATGCTTGCTGCCGTTTTGTAGGAGTAAAAACCCAATCGCTGTTCGATATAGCCATAAATAGAGGTGAGGTTCATTCGGTAATACAGGGGCAAAAGTACTTTGGCGACAATTATAAAACCTATGGCGTTACCTAAAACGAATTGGAAATATTTGAACTGCTCTCCGTTTGGGGAGCCTACTTCGCCGGGAACAGAAATAAATGTGACTCCTGATAAGGCGGTTCCAATCATTCCAAAAGCGACTAAATACCATTTGGAATTTTTATTCGCTTTAAAAAAAGCATCATTTCCATCATTGTTTTTACTGGTAAAATGAGCGATTATGAATAGAATTCCAAAATAAATAACAATGAGTGATAGTATTGTGGCTGGCGTCATTTCCTTGATTTTATACTAGCAAATTACGATTTTTAAGTAACAAATGCTGTTATGAAATTTGAATTTAAAAAGTCTCCGAATTTTAAAATGCATTTTAGAATAATCAATTATTTCAATAAACAAATTGTTACATTTGCAACTATGGAATTTTCTTCAAAATTATTAGAGAAAGCAGTGAATGAAATTTCGCAATTGCCCGGAATTGGAAAAAGAACGGCTTTACGACTTGTGTTGCATTTGTTAAAACAGCCTAAAGAGCAAACAGCTTTTTTAACTCAGGCATTAGTCAATATGCGTGAGGATATTAAATTTTGCGAAAGCTGTCATAATATTTCGGATACTGCAATTTGTGAAATATGCAGTAATACCAACAGGAATCATCAGATAGTATGTGTGGTTGAGGATATTCGCGATGTGATGGCAATTGAAAATACAGGGCAGTTTAAAGGAATTTATCATGTTTTGGGAGGGAAAATTTCGCCAATTGACGGAGTTGGACCAAGTCAGTTAAAGATTGCGAGTTTAGTAGAAAAAGTGAAATCAGGAAAATTGAGTGAGGTTATTTTTGCATTGAGTTCTACGATGGAAGGGGATACCACTAATTTTTATATTTATAAACAGATTTCCGATTCGGATATCATAATTTCCACCATTGCACGTGGAATTGCCGTGGGAGACGAATTAGAATATGCTGACGAAGTGACTTTAGGGAGAAGTATTTTGCAGCGTTTGCCTTTTGAAAAGTCAATAAAAAATAATTAATAGGTTTAATTATAGTGAGACTTTTAATATAAAAAATGAAAAGCTATATTTGTTATCTAAAATAATAAAATGGGTAAGAATCTATTTGGTTTATTGTTAAGTATTTGTGTGTTGTTTTCTTCCTGTATATCGACAAGGGATTTGGTTTATTTGCAAAATAAAAACGAAACTAATGTTGAAACTTCCATTTCGGCAGTTGCGTCTAAACCGTATCGCTTACAGTCTAATGATGTTTTGAGTATTAGTATTAAGGCAAACGACCCTAAATTAGTTGAAATTTTTAGTACTACAAACCAGGGTGAATCGGCTAAATCCGAAGCGGGTTTGTATTTTAGTGGTTTTACGGTTGATGATCACGGGAATATCAGAATGCCCATTTTAGGAGAGTTGAACGTAATAGGTTACACTCTGGATGAAGTAAGACAACGCATCGAAAAACAACTATTAGCGGAATATTTCAAGAAAGAAGCTAATATTTTTGTGATAGTGAAATTGGCTGGTTTTCGTTATACTATAAATGGTGAAGTAGGAAGTACAGGTACTAAAACCTTGTTTCAGGAACATGTAAATATTATGGAAGCTATTGCTAATTCAGGTGATATCACACTTACCGGAAATAGAAAAGAAGTGACCATTATCAGGAAAACACCAACAGGAAATGAAACACACAGCATCGATCTTACAGATGCGAATGTGGTGAATTCGCCTTATTATTACTTGCAGCCTAATGATTATATTTATGTAAAACCGCTCAAGCAAAAAACCTGGGGTACAGGAAAAACAGGTATAGAATCCTTAGGTACGATATTAACTTTAATATCGTTGACAACAACTGTTTTTTTATTATTAAAAAGATAAAAGCACATTTCTAAAAAATGTTAGATATAAAAGATTTTTCCATTTTTGAAAACCAGCTAAGTTTCGACTTTAAAGGATTTTTAATAAAAATTCTAAGTTACTGGAAATGGTTTTTGGTAAGCTTGATAGTGGCTTTTACTATTGCTTATCAGGTAAATATTCGTAAAGAGAAAATTTACGAAATGGAAACTTTAATTTCTGTCAAAGAAGAGAACAATCCGTTGTTTACTTCTAATACCAGTCTGACTTTCAATTGGGGAGGAGTTTCTGATCAAATGCAAACTGTTTCGACCACATTACAATCCCGTTCACATAATGAATTAGTAGTTGATAAATTACAATATTACATTGATTATTTGGTACAAGAAAAGTACAATATGGTTGATGCTTATGGTGCTGTTCCTTTTTATGTAGAGATCGACAAAAATAAAGGACAGTTTGCAAGCGGATTGATTAGTATTACATTTTTAAACGAATCGGAATATCAAATTAAAATTACTTTCGAAGGGAATTCGGCTTCATTGATTACTTATTCGGATAATTCATATAGTTCTACGGTTGTAACTGCTGGAGATTTTGTTGGAAAATATAAAGTGGGAGAGCGGGTTTCATTGCCATTTTTGCATTGGAAATTACAAATAAAAGATAATCCCGGCTTTTACAAGGGGAAAGAGTATTTTGTTAGATTTAATAATTTTGATGGGGTTGTTTCACGCTACAGAGGAGTTAGTGTTGAGGCTGATTCTAAAGGGGCTTCGATACTTACTTTAAGAATGCAGGGAACTAATAAGGCGAGAATGGTTGAATATCTCAATGCAACTGTAAAGATGCTTATTAAAAGACAGTTGGATGCTAAGAATCAGTTTGCGACCAATACTATTTCTTTTATCGATAGTACATTGGTTGCAATGGAATCTCAATTAAAGACTGCCGGAGAGGAATTAAAATCCTTTAAAAAAGGGAAAGATGTTTCCACTATTGAAGACGGAGGTACTAAGTTTTCCGATAAAATTCTTGAATATGATGTTGAAAAAGATGCAATTGCCCGAAAATTAGCTTATTATAATTCGCTTAAAGCCTATTTAAAGAATAGTGTTGATTATTCTAAACTTCCGGCACCATCAGTTGCAGGAATTGATGACCCTAATATTGTTGCCAATATTTCTAAACTTATCTCGCTTTCAACACAACGATCAGAAATGGCTTATGCTGTAAAAAGCGATAAGATATTCAGGGATTTTGATAACCAAATGGAAGCTGTAAAAAGTGTTTTGTTAGAGAATATAGCCACTGCAAAATCATCGTTGCAATTTGATTTAGGATTGGTGAACAGCAAAATTAATCAGGCAGAAGGAAATATTAAAAAGTTACCTGATGATCAACAGGAGTTGGTTAAAATAAAAAGGAAATACGATTTAAGTGATAATATTTACAGTACCTTTCTTCAGAAAAGAAGTGAGGCTGATATTGTAAAAGCAGCCAATTTATCGGATATTCATTTTATAGATCCGGCTAAAGATGTGGGTGGTGGTTTGATCGGACCTAAGACATCGGTCAATTATGTGTTGGCACTTTTTCTGGGAATTTTAATACCGTTGCTTTTTATTTTTGCAATCTTTTTTATTAATAATTCGATTCAAAATGTAGAAGATGTTAGTAAGCAAACTCAAATTCCTTTAATCGGAGTTGTAGGTGTTTATAAAGAGGAAGGGGAATTGGCTGTTTTTGATAAACCTAAATCGGCTTTGTCTGAATCTTTTAGAGCGATTCGTTCTTCGTTGCAGTTTTTGTATAAAAAACAGAATGTTGAAGGTACTAAAACATTAATGATAACTTCTTCCGTCAGTGGTGAAGGAAAGACTTTTTGTTCGATAAATATTGCTACGGTTTTTGCTTTAAGCGAAAAGAAAACGGTAATTGTTGGATTGGATTTAAGAAAACCTAAATTGGCGGAAGAATTTAAATTGTTGAGCGATGTTGGTGTAGTTAATTATCTAATCAAACAGAAAAGTTTAGAAGAAATAATAAATAAAACCGAGATTCCTTATCTCGATGTTATTCTTTCTGGACCTGTTCCGCCTAATCCGTCAGAGTTAATTATTGGCGAAGCCATGGCTGAGTTAATAGAAAAATTAAAGAAGCAATACGATTATATTATTTTAGATACTCCGCCTGTTGGCTTAGTTTCAGATTCTTTAGAATTGGTACAATATGCTGATGTAACTTTGTATATCGTAAGACAAAATATCACTAAAAAAGAAATGATTTCTTTGTTGAATAACAGGGTGAAAAGGGAAGAAATAACGAATGTTAGTATTATTTTGAATGGTTTTGAAAATAAGGCTAAATACGGTTCCGCTTATGGTTACGGCTATGGTTATGGTTATGGAGGTTATTCGAATGGCTATCATGAAGAAGAAAAGCCAAAAGGTTTTTTAGGAAAATGGATGAAAAAGTTTAGAAAAGTTTAGTGTTGTAATTTTCAAATAAGAAAATGAGAGAAATAACAAAATATACAATTTTAATTACCGGAGGAGCAGGCTTTATTGGTTCTAATCTTTGCGAATATTTTCTAGGTAAAGGAAATAAAGTGATTTGTCTGGATAATTTTGCCACAGGTCACCGCCATAATTTAGCAGCTTGTATTACTAACCGGAATTTTCGTGTAATCGAAGGCGATATCCGAAATTTTGAAGATTGTAAAAAAGCGGTTGAAGGTGTTGATTATGTGTTGCATCAGGCGGCTTTGGGGTCGGTTCCACGTTCTATAAAAGATCCTGTTACAACGAATGATGTTAATGTTTCAGGTTTTTTGAATATGCTTCAGGCAGCTACAGGAGCTAAAGTAAAACGTTTTGTTTATGCAGCTAGTTCGTCTACTTATGGAGATTCGGTAGGATTACCAAAAGTTGAAGAGGTTATTGGTAAACCGCTTTCACCTTATGCTATTACAAAATATGTGAACGAATTGTATGCTGAAATTTTTAGCAAAACTTATGGAATTGAAACTATTGGATTGCGCTATTTTAATGTTTTTGGAAGAAAGCAGGATCCTAATGGAGCTTATGCTGCAGTGATTCCTAAGTTTGTAATGCAATTAGTAAATCACGAAAGTATAACTATCAACGGAGATGGAAATCATTCGCGTGATTTTACCTATATCGACAATGTTATTCAGATGAATGAATTGGCAATTTCGACAGATAAAACTGAGGCGTTGAATACTGTTTATAATACGGCTTACGGAGACCGAAATACCTTGAATGATTTGGTAGGTTATTTAAAAGAATATCTAAGTAATTATGATTCGAAAATTTCAGATGTAAATGTGATTCACGGTCCTAACAGAGCAGGGGATATTCCGCATTCATTAGCAAGTATTGATAAGGCAAAAGAATTGTTGGGGTATAATCCGCAGTATTCTTTGCAACAAGGGTTGAAGATAGCGGTTGATTGGTATTGGAATAATTTAAAATAGAAAGTAAGTTTGAAGTTAGGAGTTGTTCTAAGCTTATAACTCATAACCCATAACTCATAACAGAAAAAAATAAATGGGAATTACAAAAATTTGTTGCATTGGAGCGGGCTATGTTGGAGGTCCTACAATGGCAATTATAGCACAAAAATGTCCGCAAATACAAGTGACTGTAGTGGATTTGAACGAAGAAAGAATTGCAGCCTGGAATGATGAAGATGTGAATAAGATTCCTATTTACGAACCGGGACTTTCGGATATTGTTAAAGAAGCCAGAGGACGAAATTTGTTTTTTTCTACCGAAGTTGAAAAAGCAATTGACGAGGCACAAATGATTTTTATTTCGGTAAATACGCCTACAAAAACCTATGGAAAAGGGAAAGGAATGGCTGCTGATTTAAAATTTATTGAGTTGTGTGCCAGACAGATTGCTAAGGTAGCAAAAGAAAATAAGATTGTTGTTGAGAAATCGACTTTGCCGGTTCGAACAGCAGAGGCTATAAAAAGTATTTTAGATAATACCGGTAACGGAGTGAAATTTCAGATTCTTTCTAATCCTGAGTTTTTAGCCGAGGGGACGGCAGTTCAGGATTTGCTAAATCCAGACCGAATTTTAATAGGCGGAGATACCACTGAAGAAGGACAAAAAGCTATTCAGGCTTTAGTTGATGTTTATGCTAACTGGGTTTCGGAAGATAAAATTTTGACTACTAATGTATGGTCATCTGAGTTGTCGAAATTGACGGCTAATGCCTTTTTGGCGCAAAGAATTTCTTCAATCAATGCTATGTCGGAGCTTTGTGAAAAAACAGGTGCTGATGTTAATGAGGTAGCAAAAGCTATTGGAATGGATAGCCGGATTGGACCTAAATTTCTTAAAGCTTCAGTAGGTTTTGGAGGTTCTTGTTTTCAAAAGGATATTTTGAATTTGGTTTACATTGCCAAATCTTATGGATTAACCGAGGTAGCTGATTATTGGGAGCAGGTGATTATTATGAATGATCATCAAAAAAGACGCTTTTCAGATAATATTGTAAAAACACTTTATAATACTGTTTCTGATAAAAAGATAGCATTCCTTGGTTGGGCATTTAAAAAAGACACGAATGATACCAGAGAGTCTGCAGCTATTTATGTGGCTGATGATTTGATTAGCGAAAATGCTAATATTGCGGTTTATGATCCAAAAGTGTCAAGAAAGAAGGTTTTAGCCGATTTGGATTATTTACAATCAAGAACTGCTGTAGAGAATGCAAGTAGCGTTTTATCGTTTGAGGATCCTTATGAGGCTTGTTCAGGAGCGCATGCAGTAGCAATTCTTACCGAGTGGGATGAATTTATTGTTTATGATTGGCAGAAAATTTATGATTCGATGCAAAAGCCAGCTTTCGTTTTTGATGGAAGAAACATATTGAATGGTCCTGATTTAGAAAAAATTGGTTTTGTTTATCAGGCGATAGGATCTTAAAAGTTGTTTGGATAATTTTAAAGAGGTTTTTACAATAGTAATTTAAAAGTTAACACAGCTTTCTTTAAAGCTGTGTTTTTCTTTTAAACTGCTTTTTAGCTTTATTAATAAAAAATGTTGAGATGAATTGGTATGTGGTTTATACAAAACCGAAGTGGGAAAAAAAAATAGCAGAGCAATTAACAGAAAGAGGGATTGAATGTTATTGTCCTTTGGTTACCCAAATAAAACAATGGTCAGATAGGAAGAAAAAGGTGGAAGTGCCTCTTTTTAATTCTTATATTTTTGTTTGCTTAGATGAAAAAGATCGGAATTCGGTTTTTCAATCATCAGGCGTGGTGCGGTATCTTTTTTGGTTAGGGAAGCCGGCTATTGTGCGTGACGAAGAAATTGCTACAATAAAAAAATGGCTTTCGATTTCTGATGGATATGAAGTTTCTGTTTCTTCGTTGCAGGTAGGAGATAAGGTTGTTTTGGAGTCAGGTCCTTTTAAATCTCAGCAGGCTGTTGTTCAGGAGGTGAATAAAACGAGTTATACCCTTGTTTTGGAGTCTATGGGCTGCGTTTTAAAGATGAAACTTAAATGATGCATTTTTTCTCATGTTTCTAATCTTCGCTGTTTTGGAATGCTTGGGTATTAGAATTTAAAAAGTATGATTTTTAAGTAATAACGTTGTTTAAAGTTTTTAGGATGCATCTAAGTCTTTTGTAGGAATAATAGAAGACTTAGATGCATCCTTGTTTAGTGTTTTATTGAGTAAGGTTTTCTGATTGTTATTTATTTGAATAAAGTAAGATTAAACGGTGCTTTTTTGTTCTTTTAGCATCACTAAATTAGGTGATATTTTTACGTAAAACTGCTTCATTGAAATGTTGTTTTGTATTGATTAGTAGTGATTTATATTTTTTTTATCGGTGAATGGCTTGTTTGTGTCGCCCAATGGATAAATATATAATTGAAATTCGGCTTGAAGTAGTTATATTTGCACACAAAAAAAATACTATTTTCTGCCCGTTTTATGTGGGTTGGAACCGCGAAGCGTTGGTAGCCACTCCGGGAATAGAGAAAAAATAATAATAAATCGATGGATCTTAATTCTAAAATAGCAGTTATAGGTTTGGGTTATGTAGGCTTGCCTTTGGCTCGTTTATTTGCTACAAAATATGCTGTTGTTGGTTTTGATATCAATCAAAAACGAATTGAAGAATTAGGTCTTGGAATTGATAGTACTTTTGAATTAGAAACCGATACTTTAAAATCGGTCCTGGTTTCTAAAGAAGACCTGTTAGTAGAAGATGAAGCGCCAAGAGGTCTTTATTGTACAAATGAAATAAAAGACATTGCCGATTGTAGTTACTACATAGTAACGGTGCCAACACCTGTTGATAAAAATAACCGACCTGATTTGTCTCCTTTATATAAAGCCAGTGAAACAGTGGCGAAGGTTTTGAAGAAAGGAGATATAGTAATTTATGAGTCTACAGTTTATCCTGGAGTAACTGAAGAAGAATGTGTTCCTGTTTTAGAACGAATATCGGGATTGCAATTTAATGTTGATTTTTTTGCAGGCTATTCTCCTGAACGAATCAATCCGGGTGATAAAGAACATACAGTAGATAAAATTTTGAAAGTAACTGCCGGTTCTACTCCGGAAATAGGACATAAAGTAAATAGCTTATACCAATCGGTAATTACCGCAGGAACCCATTTAGCGCCTTCTATTAAGGTGGCCGAAGCAGCTAAAGTAATCGAAAATTCCCAACGCGATATTAATATTGCCTTTGTCAACGAATTGGCCAAGATATTTAATTTGATGGATATTGATACCCAGGCCGTCTTGAAAGCTGCTGGAACCAAATGGAATTTTTTGCCATTTAAACCTGGATTAGTTGGAGGTCATTGTATAGGGGTTGATCCGTATTATTTGGCACAAAAAGCTCAGGAATTAGGCTATCATCCTGAAATAATTTTGGCAGGAAGACGTTTAAATGACAGCATGGGAGAATATGTAGCTGCTCAGGTTGTTAAATTAATGATTAAAAAAGGGATTTCGGTTAATGGAGCTGAGCTGTTGATGCTTGGGATTACTTTTAAGGAAAACTGTCCTGATGTTCGCAATACGAAAATTGTAGATGTCATCAGTGCATTAAAAGAATATGGGATTTCGATAACAATTTATGATCCTTTAGCTAACCCAAAGGAAGTTTATCAGGAATATAAATTAGTATGTAATACTGAGTCGAAGTTTCGGGATGTTGAAGGAAAGAAATTTGATGCTATCGTTTTAGGAGTGGCTCATGCCGAATTCCTAACTATGGATTACATAAAATTTAAAAAACAGAATAGTATTATTTATGATGTTAAGGGAGTTTTGGGAGTTCAGGCAGAAGGGAAGTTATAATCTCTTTTGTCTAAAATCCATAAATAACTATATTCATAAAGACAATAAACAATAAACAATGAATAAAAAACCTACTATTATACACGTCATTCTTACAGGAGGAGTTGGCAGCCGTTTATGGCCTTTGTCCCGTAAAAGTAGACCCAAACAATATTTAGAGATTTTTGAAGGAAAATCTCTTTTTGAGTTAACAGTAGAGCGTAACCGTGATATTGCAGATAAGGTAATTGTAGTAGGTAATGTAGATAACTGCCATTTAAGCAGAACTATTTTAGAAAAGTCGAAAACACCTTATCTTGATATTGTAGAATCAACCCCAAGAAATACTGCTGCTGCAATTGCTTTTGCTGCTTTTGCTGCTGATCCCGATGATATTTTGATTGTGACTCCAATGGATCACATTATTGAAAAAAAGGAATTATACGATGCTGCTGTAGCCGATGCAATAGAAAAAGCATCTAATGGATACATTGTAACTTTTGGAATTGTTCCTACGAAACCTGAAACGGGGTACGGCTATATTGAATCTAAAGGTGAAAATGTGCTTTCGTTTAGAGAAAAACCCAATTTGGTTACAGCAAAAAGTTTTATTGCTAAAGGAAATTTTTTGTGGAATAGTGGAATGTTTTGTTTTAAAGCCAGTGTATTATTGGATGAATTAAAACATTTTCAGCCTAAGGTATATAAGAAAGCCAAAAAAACCTGGGAGAATAATCATGATGGAAAATTAGATTTAAAGTTGTCATTAGATATTCCTTCTATTAGTGTTGATTATGCAGTGATGGAAAGAAGTAAAAAAATTAAGGTAGTTCCATCCCAATTTTTATGGTCTGATTTGGGGTCTTTTGAATCTGTTTACGATTATTTAGTTTCTAAAGGGCACCCCGTTGACGAAAATGGAAATATGACTATTGGAACACAAAATTATACCGCTTTTATTGGTCTGAAAAATACTATTCTGATTGCGACCGAGAATGCTAATTTAGTCTTGCAAAAAGAATATTCACAGGATGTGAAGGATTTATATAATGAGTTAGAAACGCAAAATTCGGAATTATTAAATTAATAAATAAGATGAAAAAAATTTTGATAACGGGTGGAGCCGGATTTATCGGATCACATGTAGTAAGACGTTTTGTTACTAGATATCCGGAATATCAAATTTATAATTTAGATGCCCTTACTTATGCAGGGAATTTGGAAAATATTAAAGATATTGAAAATGAACCTAATTATACTTTTATCAAAGGAGATATTGTTGATGCAACTTTTATAAACGAACTTTTTTCAGAGCATCATTTTGACGGGGTATTGCATTTAGCAGCTGAGTCCCATGTTGACCGTTCTATTGAAGATCCTTTGGCATTTGTGAAAACCAATGTTATTGGGACGATGAATTTACTAAATGCCGCAAAAAATCAATGGAAAGCTAATTTTGAGGGTAAACGATTTTATCACATCAGTACCGATGAGGTTTATGGTTCTTTAGGGGCTGAGGGGCTTTTTACAGAAACGACTCCTTATGATCCCAATTCTCCTTATTCGGCTTCAAAGGCAAGTTCTGATCATTTTGTGAGGGCTTATGGGGAAACTTATGGCCTGCCTTATGTTTTAACCAATTGTTCTAACAATTACGGCTCGTATCATTTTCCTGAAAAATTAATTCCGCTTTTTATCAATAATATAATTAATAATAAATATTTGCCGGTTTATGGAGATGGGAATTATACCCGTGACTGGCTTTTTGTTGAAGACCATGCTATAGCCATTGATTTGGTTTTTCACGAAGGGAAAAATCACGAAACCTATAATATTGGAGGTTTTAACGAATGGAAAAACATCGATTTGGTCAAATTATTATGCCAGATTATGGATCAAAAATTAGGAAGAGAAGCAGGTACTTCTCAGCAATTGATTACTTATGTAAAAGATCGTCCGGGACATGATTTGCGTTATGCTATTGATGCTTCTAAGATTAACAGAGAGTTGGGGTGGAAGCCTTCTGTGACTTTTGAAGAAGGTTTGGAAAGAACAATTAATTGGTATCTGGATAATGAGGCATGGCTTCAGAATGTAACTTCCGGTGCCTATAAGGATTATTATCAAAAACAATATTCTTAAAATAAAATTCTGTTTCGGATTAATTATTTTTTTAATCGAAATCAAAAAACATTTAAAATGAAGAAAATAACGGCTGTTCTCTTATTATTTTTTACACTTTTATTTAGCTATCAGTCAAATGCACAGGATATACTAAAATCTAGTGATTTGAGTACTGTAAAAGTAGATTATTTGTCGGATACTGATATTGCAAAAATTAAAGCGCAGCTCCAAAGTAATAATATGACTATTGAGCAGGCCGAACCGATGGCTTTATCAAAAGGCATGAGTGCAACTGAATTTGCAAAATTAAAAGCAAGATTAAACGGAGCTTCAGGAACTGGTTCGGTTAAAAAGAATACGGACAGTAGTTTTGGTAAAGGAACTAATTCCGGACGTACTCAGGACAAAATTGTCAATAAGAAAGTGAAGGATACTGTAAATGCTTTAATATTTGGTTCGGAGTTATTTGATAATCCAACGTTGAATTTCGAACCTGATTCCAATTTAGCCACTCCGGTGAACTATGTTTTAGGTCCCGGTGATGAATTGCAGGTGAGTGTTTATGGAGTACAGGAATTTAATGCGAGTATTCCTGTAAGCGTTGAAGGGAAAATTGCCATTCAGTATGTAGGGCAAATTTCAGTTGCAGGCATGTCTATTGAAGCGGCTACCCAAAAAATAAAAGCAGCTATTGCAAGGGTATATAGCACCGTGCCATCGGGGCAGTCGCAGGTAAGCGTTAGTTTAAGCAGAATCAGAACGATTAAGATTACGATAGTGGGTGGAAAACAGCCGGGTAATTATTCGATATCCTCTTTGGCAACGGTTTATAATGCATTGCATTTGGCCGGAGGCCCGGGGAAAAACGGCAGTTACAGAAATATTGAATTAATCAGAAATAATAAAATTTACAGGAATATTGATATTTATCGCTTTTTAGTTAAAGGAGACCAGTCGGATAATGTGACTTTGAAAGAAAATGATGTCATTCGTATCCCGGTTTATACCCAAAGGGTTACCGTGGAAGGAGAAGTAAAGCGTCCCGGAATTTTTGAGATGAAAAGAGGGGAGAAATTTTCTGATTTATTAAATTTTGCTTCCGGCTTTAATGAGTTTGCTTATACGGCTTCGGTAAATGTTATGCAAAAAACAGGAAAAGAGTTTAAGGTTAAGGATATCAGTGAAAAAGAATTTGCTTCTTATATGCCGCAATCAGGAGATGTTTTCAGGGTTACTAAAATTTTAAACCGATTTGAAAACCGTATTAAAATAGAAGGGGCTGTTTTTAGACCGGATTATTATTCTTACAATGAAGGGATGAAAATTTCGGATTTGATTAATAGAGCCGAAGGTTTAAAAGAAGATGCTTACACTAAAAGAGCCCGAATTATTCGTTTAAAATCAGATTTAACAACTGAAATAGTCAATGTGGATTTAGTAGCCGCTTTGTCGGGCGATGCGAATGCGGATATTGCTTTGAAAAGAGAAGATGAGGTAACCATTTATTCTGTTTTAGATTTCAAAGAAGAGTATAAGGTAACGATTGATGGTGAGGTAAAAAATCCGGGAGAGTATGAATACGTTGATAATCTCAGTTTGAATGATTTGATTGTTCAGGTAGGAGGATTGACGGGTTCTGCTTCTAAAAAAGTGGAGATTGCCCGAATGATCAAATCGGATGAAATTGATGATGCTAATCCGAAACGTGTTGAATTAGTCGAATTAGAAATTACAGCAGACAACAATGAGCAGGTAAAGAACTTTGTTTTGAAACCCTTTGATGTGATTAATATCAGAAGAGTGGCAGTTTACGAAAAGCCGCAAATGGTTAAAATTAGCGGTGCTGTCGTTTATCCTGGGAAATATGTGTTGGCTAATAAAAAAGAATCGGTTTATAATGTGGTGATGCGTGCAGGAGGATTAACCCCTGTTGCTAATATAGACGGGATGAAAATTCAAAGGCCCATCAAGCAGGAACAAATTGATAAAATTAAGAGTATCGATTTGAATTTAGCTAAAAATGATACGCTGAAAGATAAATTCGTAAAAAAAATAAAAGAGGAAGCTAAATTTGCCGTAATCCCTTTGGATTGGAAGAAAATAGAGAAAGATAAAGAACATTATTCGAATGTTACTTTATTCCCCGATGATGAGATTGTAGTGACTACTTTTAATGAAGGGGTAAAGGTGACCGGAAATGTATTGCTTAATTCTGAAATTCCGTATAGAGGGGGTAAAGGATTTAAATATTATATCAATGCAGCAGGAGGAGTTGACAGTAAAGGCTGGATGAAAAAGGCTTATGTTATTTATCCAAATGGTAAGGCCGATGTGACTTCTTCCTTTTTATTCTTTAGATCTTATCCTAAGGTAACAGCTGATTCTCAGATTGTAATACCGGAAAAACCGGAAAGAAAGCGAATGAGTACCGGCGAATGGGTGAGTTTAGGTAGTGTGATTTCGAGTTTGACTTTATTGATTATAACCGCTTTTAAATAAGTTGTGAGTTATGGGGTGTGAGTTATAGGTTAACAGATAACTCACAACTCATAACCGAGAGCTGAAAACAGAAAACCGATAACTGATAAAAATGAACGAACAAAACGACGAAATATCTTTAAAAGAACTGATAGAAAAAGCAAAAGAATGGTTTGACTATTTGCTATCACAATGGATAACCATTGTCTTGGCGGGAGTAATAGGAGCGGCTTTAGGGCTTACTTATTCTTTTATCAAAAAACCGGTTTATACGGCTACACTCTCTTTTGCCATGGAAGATGAAAAAGGAGGAGGAGGTTTGGGAGGAGCTTTAGGCTTAGCCAGTTCTTTTGGTATTGATTTAGGCGGTAGTGGTGGAGGAATTTTTAGCGGTTCTAATCTGACAGAATTGTTTAAATCCCGCTCTATGGTGGAGAAAACCTTATTGTCTCCTGTTGTAATTAATGGAAAAACTATTTCTCTGGCAGAAATGTACATTAAAAACAATGAATGGCGAAAAGACTGGGAGAAAAAAAAGGGGTTAGCAAAATTAGAGTTTTTGCCCAATGCCAATCGTCAACAATTTACAAGGGCTCAGGATAGCATTATGGGGAAAATGTACGAGGGACTGTTAAAAGGAAGCTTGTCTGTTGCCCAAAAAGATAAAAAAATCTCTATTATCAGCATTGATGTGGCTTCCGAAAATGAATTGTTTTCCAAATATTTTTGTGAGGCCTTAGCCAAACAGGTTTCTGATTTTTATGTGTCTACCAAAAGTAAAAAAGCCAGAGAGAACATGGCTATCTTACAGCGTCAGTTGGATTCTGTTAGAGGGCAGTTGAATGGCTCTATTACCCGGGTAGCAGTGGCTAATGACAATACCTTTAATTTAAATCCTGCGCTTAATGTTCGTCGGGCTCCTGCTGCCAGAAGTCAGGTAGATGTACAGGCCAATACTGCGATACTGACGGAATTAGTGAAACAGTCTGAATTAGCGAAAGTGACTTTGCGGAAAGAAACGCCTTTGATTCAGGTGATAGATCGACCTATTTTGCCTTTGCCTAAGGAGAAATTTGGGAAAATTAAAGGAATTGTTTTAGGAGGAGTATTTGGTGGTTTTTTAATATTATTTTACCTCATTATTAAACGATTGCACAAGCAATTAGTTTAATAAGTTACATTATAAATGAATATATATACTAACAAGTGAATTTTATGTTGAATAATAAAACAATACTAATAACAGGAGGAACAGGATCATTAGGAAAGGCCCTTACAAAGCATATTTTTAAAAATCATCCTGATATAAAGAAACTTATTATTTTGTCTAGAGATGAGCAAAAACAGTTTCAAATGGCTCAGGAGTATCCTGAAAGTAAATTTCCTCAGATTCGTTTTTTTCTTGGCGATGTGCGAGATGAAGCCCGATTGGTACGTGCTTTTCAAGGGGTTGATTATGTGATTCATGCTGCAGCAATGAAACACGTTCATTTGGCTGAATATAATCCAGATGAGTGTATTAAGACTAATATAGGTGGAGCACAAAATGTGATTCATGCTGCTTTACAAACTAATGTTAAAAGCGTAGTAGCACTTTCAACAGATAAGGCTTGTGCACCAATTAATTTATACGGAGCTACTAAATTGACTTCCGATAAATTATTTGTGGCAGCTAATAATATAAAAGGATATAATCCAATCAAGTTTTCTGTAGTTCGTTATGGAAATGTAATGGGGTCAAATGGTTCTGTGATTCCTTTTTTTATAAATAAAAGGAATGAAGGAAAATTACCTATTACAGATCCTTCAATGACTCGTTTTAATATTTCTCTCCAAGGAGGAGTAGATATGGTAATGCATGCTATGGAAAATGCTTGGGGAGGTGAGATATTTATTCCGAAAATACCATCGTATAAAATTACTGATGTCGCAAAGGCCGTGGCACCAAATTGTGAGCAGGTAGTAGTGGGAATACGTCCTGGTGAAAAAATACATGAAGAAATGATTACAGCTTCAGATTCATTTAATACTTATGATTTAGGGAAATACTATACTATTTTACCTTCAGTGCCAAATTTTGATTTAGAAGACTATAAAACTCATTTTGATGCTGAATTAGTATCTCAGGGATTCAGTTATGATTCAGGTACTAATACAGAGTGGGAAACAGTAGAAACTTTAAGAGATTTGATAAAAGAACACGTAGATACAACTTTTACGATATAATGAAAAAAAGAGTAATTCCTTATGGAAGGCAAAATATTACCCAAGAAGATATTCAGACGGTGATAGAAACATTACAGTCTGATTTTCTTACACAAGGACCTAAGATTGCAGAATTTGAAAAAAAATTCTCTGAGTATGTTGGTTGTAATTATGCAGTGGCCGTAAATAATGCTACTGCCGGTTTGCACATAGCTGTAATGGCTATGGGGTTACAAAAGGGAGAACGAGTAATTACGACTCCAATCACGTTTGCGGCTTCAGCCAATTGTGTTAAATTTTGCGATGCCGAAGTTTGGTTTGCAGATATTGACAGGAATACCTATTTATTGTCTTTAGAAAAAACCCGCGAATTGATTGAGAGTAAACCGAAAGGTTTTTTTAAAGGAATTATTCCTGTTGATTTTGCCGGTTTGCCTGTGAATTTAGAAGCATTTCGTAAACTGGCAAAAGAACATGATTTATGGATTGTGGAAGATGCATGTCATGCTCCTGGAGGACATTTTATTGATTCAAAAGGAGTGAAACAACGTTGTGGTAATGGTATTTATGCTGATGCAGCTGTGTTTTCTTTTCATCCGGTAAAGCATATTGCCTGCGGTGAAGGAGGAATGGTTACTACTAATTCAGAAGCTGTTTATAAAAAATTACTACTGTTGCGTTCCCATGGTATAACGAAAGAAAATATGTCTGAAAATCAAGGCGGTTGGTTTTATGAAATGCAGACTTTAGGATTTAATTACCGTTTGACAGATTTTCAGGCAGCGTTGGGAATAACTCAGTTAAGTCGAAATGACGAAGGTGTTGTGCGAAGAAATGAGATTGCTAGTCACTATAAAGAAGTATTTCAAGGAGTATTAGATTTTCAATCATTACCTGAAAACAGTTATAATGCTCATCATCTTTTTGTGATAGAAACAAATTACAGGAAAAAGTTATATGATTTTTTACATAAGAATAATATATTGGCTCAAATTCATTATGTGCCTGTATACCAACTTCCATATTATAAAAGTTTGGGAGTGCAGGGAACCGATTTGAGTAATGCCAATGATTATTATTCTAAATGTATTAGTTTACCAATGTATCCTACATTGACAGATGAGGAACAGGCTTATATCATTGAAAAAGTTTTAGAGTTTTGTAAAAACGATTAGTGAAATGAATAAGTTTATTTTAGGGACTGTCCAAATGGGTTTGAATTACGGAGTTAACAATTATTCCGGAAAAATCTCTTTTGCAGATAGTTGTGAAATTTTGACAAAAGCCTATGAACAAGGCATTAAGGTTTTAGATACAGCTGAAGCTTATGGGAATGCACATGAGGTAATTGGTGATTTTCATAAGTTACATTCGTCAGTTAAATTTAAAGTAATCACAAAAATACCACATGGAGTACCATTTGAAGAAATTACTGAAAGGGTAAAGAGGTACTGTCAAGATCTAAATGTTGAAAACTTAGAGGTATTGATGTTTCATTCTTATGAATCTTATTTACAGAACAAACATAATTTGACCGCTTTGGAAGAATTGCAAAAGAAAGGACTGATTAAGAATATTGGTGTATCTGTTTATACTAATGAACAAATAAAAGAGTTATTGAATGACAATAAAATATCAGTAGTTCAATTACCTTTTAATATGCTTGATAATGAAACATTAAGAGGTGAGTATATTAGTCTTTTGAAGGAGAAAGGGAAAATAGTACATACGCGTTCAGCTTTTTTACAGGGATTGTTTTTTAAGGAAGCAGTTGAAGGAAATGAAACTTATAGGGCTTTATCAGATGAAATTGATATGATAAAGAATATTGCTAAGAAAGAAAATACAACGGTTACAAATTTAGCTTTGAGTTATTGTTTGAGTCAACAAAATATTGATAATGTATTGATTGGGGTCGATTCAGTAATCCAATTAGAAGAGAATATAAAAGCAGTGAATTGCCTAGTTACAGAGGAGGCATTAGTTAAAATTAATGAAATAAAAGTAGAGAATACAGATCTTTTAAATCCATCCTTATGGAAATAAACACAATATTAATTACTCAGGCTCGGATGGGAAGTACTAGATTGCCTGGTAAAGTATTAAAAGAAATTGATGGTAAAACATTGCTTCAGATTCATTTAGAGCGTTTGAAAAGATGTGTTAATGTTTCAGAGATTATTGTTGCAACTACTACCAATGAAGATGATACAGTGATTTATGATAAAGCAATTGAATGGGGGGTTTCAGCATCAAGAGGCTCAGAATCCGATGTTTTAGATCGTTTTTATCAGTCAGTAAAAAATAAAAGGACTGATTGGGTAGTTAGAGTAACATCAGATTGTCCGCTTATAGATCCTATTTTAGTTGACCAGGTCATAAGATTTGTTCAAGAAGAAAATAAAGATTACGGATCCAATACATTGATAGAAAATTTTCCAGATGGGCAAGATATTGAAGTTTTTAAATTTTCGGTATTAGAACAAGCGTGGAAAAATGCCCGACTTTTATCCGAAAGAGAACATGTTACTCCTTATATAAGAAATAATTCAGATTATAATGGTGGTAATGAATTTACCGCTGTGAATTATTCGAGTGATTCAGATTTTTCCAAGATTAGGATGACGGTGGATGAGAGTAGGGATTTTGAGTTGATAAAAGTTTTGATTAAAGATTTAGGGGTTGACAAGACTTGGCTCGAATATACAAATCACATCATTGAAAAAGATTTAAACAAGATAAATAATAAGATTATTAGAAATGAAGGGCTTTTAAAGTCTTTAAAAAATGATTAATAATGGGAACAGGACAAGAACTATATAAAAAAGCCAAAACATTAATCCCTGGAGGGACAATGTTGCTTTCAAAACGCCCGGAAATGTTTTTACCTGATTTATGGCCTTCTTATTTTTCTAAAGCAAAAGGATGTAAGATTTGGGATTTAGACGGTAAAGAGCTCATAGATATGTCTATTATGGGTATTGGAACCAATACGTTAGGCTATGCAAATGATGAGGTGGATGCTGCTGTAATGGAAACTGTAAAAAACGGGAATATGACTACGCTAAATTGCCCTGAAGAAGTAAGCTTGGCGGAAAAATTGATAGAACTCAATCCTTGGGCTGATATGGTACGCTTTGCGCGTAGTGGAGGAGAAGCTAATTCAATTGCCATTAGAATCGCTCGTGCAGCTTCAGGAAAGGATAAAGTAGCTATTTGTGGTTATCATGGGTGGCACGATTGGTATTTATCAGCAAATCACAATGATGGGGGCGATGAATTATCTGGACATTTACTAGCAGGCTTAAGTCCTAGAGGAGTACCAAAAAATCTAAAAGATACTGTCTATCCATTTAACTATAACAATTTTGAAGAGTTACTTTCTATAGTAAACAATAGTGATATTGGTGTAATTAAAATGGAAGTCCTTAGGAATTTTGGACCTGAGGATAGTTTTTTACAGAAAGTTAGAAATCTTGCGACCGAAAGAAATATTGTTTTGATTTTTGACGAATGCACATCTGGATTTAGAGAGACTTTTGGAGGAATTTACCAAAAATTTGGAGTTGAGCCTGATATTGCAATGTATGGTAAAACAATAGGGAATGGATATGCTCTGACTGCGGTTGTTGGTAAAAGAGAAGTTATGGAAGCCGCACAAAATACTTTTATTAGTAGTACATTCTGGACTGAAAGAATTGGGCCAACAGCAGCTTTAGCTACATTAAAGATTATGGAAAAATTAAAATCCTGGGAGATTATTACAGAAACTGGAAATAAAATGCGTGCAGGTTGGCAGAAATTAGCAGATTTGCATAAGTTAAATATTTCGATTTCTGGAATTCCAGCTTTAAGTACATATAGTTTTGATACTCCTAATGCATTATCTTATAAAACTTTTATAGCTCAAGAAATGCTGGAAAAAGGATTCTTAGCAAGTACAAATTTTTACGCCTCAACAGCACAAACAGATGCTCACTTACAATCTTATTTTAATGCTTTAGATGAAGTTTATCTTTCAATATCAAAATGTGAGAATGGGGATTTAAAAATTCAAGATCTTTTAAAAGGCCCAGTATGTCATGGTGGTTTTAAAAGATTGAACTAAACCTCCATAATATGAATTCATATAAGGCTTTTCAACAGCAAATTTTTGTAGATGGTAATTATTCTATAGTTCCTATCCGATTTGAGGATCGTATGGATATTATGAAATGGCGGAATGAACAAATTTATCATTTACGTCAAGCTAAACCTTTGACTATTGACAATCAAAATTATTATTTTGAAAATGTAGTATCAAAGCTTTTCGAAAAAACTTTACCTGATCAAATTTTGTTTTCTTTTCTAGAAAATGAAATTTGCATCGGTTATGGAGGTTTAGTGCATATAAATTGGATTGATAAAAACGCTGAAATATCTTTTGTAATGAATACCGAATTACAAGAGAATAATTTTAAAAAGTACTGGAGTATTTATTTAGGATTAATCGAAAACTTCGCTTTTAATGAAATAAATCTTCATAAGATATATACTTATGCGTTCGATTTGAGGCCGCATTTGTATGAAATGTTGGAAGATAAAGGGTTTAAGAAAGAGGCGGTTTTAAAAGAACATTGTTTTTTTAATAATAGCTTTATCGATGTTGTTATACACAGCAAATTTGATACTATAATAAAAGAAGATCTATTTTTAAGAGAGGCCAATGAAGATGATGCTCAATTATTGTTTAATTGGGCAAATGATCAAGATGTTAGAAAGAACTCTATAGTACAAGACCCAATTATTTGGGAAAATCATTTAAGTTGGTTTAAAAAGAAGATTAATAGCTCAGAAACAAAAATATTTATACTTAGCAATAAAAATAAATGTTTAGGACAAATTAGAATTGATAAAGTGGACTCTTATTGGCTTATAGATTATTCTATTGATTACATTTATAGAGGACAAGGCTTAGGGACGGAAATCGTTAGCCGTCTTTTGGATAAATTTAATTTTAAATTAAAGGCGACCGTAAGAAAAGAAAATCAACCCTCAGCAAGAGTTTTCATCAATTTAGGATTTAAAGCTTTACAAACAGAGAATGAGGAATTTCTGTTTTTTGAATATAATTAAAAAGAAATTATGCATAACTATATTGTCTTATCAGAAAAAAGCTGGCATAAAAATCTTTTTAATGATTTAAAAAATTCATTTAGCAATGACAATTGGCTATTAATAGATTCAAAAATTGACTTCAATTTAGAAAATTTAGAAAAATTTAAACCAACTAAAATTTTCATTCCCCATTGGTCGCATATTATTCCAAAAGAAATTTACGAAGCATATGAATGTATAGTTTTTCATATGACTGATTTACCTTTTGGAAGAGGAGGTAGTCCTTTGCAAAATCTAATTGTTAGAGGATATAAATCAACAAAAATATCTGCTTTAAGAGTTGAGGAAGGTTTAGATACAGGAGATATTTACTTAAAAGAACCGTTAGAATTATTTGGAACTGCTGAAGAAATATTTTCAAGAGCTTCTTTAATAATCGAAAAAATGATTTTTGATATTTTGGAAAAAAAATTAATTGCGACTCCTCAATTTGGTGAAATTACCGAATTCAAAAGAAGAAAACTAGAGGACAGCAATATAATTAAATTGACAGAACTAGAAGAGGTATACGACTACATAAGGATGCTGGATTGTGAAGGTTATCCAAATGCCTTTATTGAAACAGATAATTTAAGGTTTGAATTTAATAAAGCAATTTTTAATGAAACTGAAAAAATAATTACTGCTAATGTTAGAATTTCTAAGAAATAAAAAAATAATGGTTGTTGTTGCGCATCCAGATGATGAATTGCTGGGATTAGGTGCTACATTTCATAAATTAATTAATGAATTTAATGTTCAGACTCATGTTGTAATTCTTGGAGAAGGGATCACATCTCGAGCAGATAGCAGAGATGTTAAAGCATGGGAAAATGAGCTTGCAATACACAGGGATAATATTAAAAAAGCGCAATTAGCTATCGGATATCATAGTACAAGTATTTATGATTTTCCAGATAATCGATTTGATTCAGTTGCATTACTAGATATTGTTAAGACTGTTGAAAAAGAGAAGAAGCAATTTAATCCAGATGTAATTTTTACGCATCATGGTGGAGATGTGAATGTAGACCATCAAAGAACTTTCGAGTCAATAATTACAGCTTGCAGGCCAATGAAAGATGAAAAGGTTAAGACTATTATAACTTTCGAAACTCCTTCAGGAACTGAATGGAGATCGCCAACAGATCCACGTCATTTTTTACCAAATTTATTTTTTAGCGTGTCTGAAAATGATGTAGAAGCAAAGATTAAAGGGATGGAGAGTTATGAATTTGAGCGCCGAGAATATCCTCATCCTCGTTCTCCAGAAGCATTGAAAATACAGGCTCAAAGATGGGGAGTTGCAGTAGGAACTACTTTCGCAGAAGCCTTTTGTTTAGTAAGATCAATAAATTAATTAGAAAATGAAACTAGGAAATATAGAAATAAATAGTGAGTCGCCAGTTTTTATAATTGCTGAATTATCAGCAAATCACAATGGTAGTCTCGAAACGGCATTAGAAACTATAAGAGCTGCAAAGCGTGCAGGTGCTAATTGTATCAAGTTGCAAACTTATACGGCTGACACAATGACTATAGATTGCGATAAAGATGATTTTGTTATCAAAGGGACTATATGGAATGGGCAAAATTTACATAAACTTTATCAAGAAGCATATACTCCATGGGATTGGCACAAGGAATTGTTTAAAGTAGCTGAAGAAGAAGGTCTAGTTTGTTTTTCTTCACCTTTTGATAAAAGTGCAGTCGATTTTTTGGAAGAATTGAATGTGCCTGCGTACAAGATTGCTTCATTTGAGATTACAGACATACCACTTATCGAATATGTAGCTTCAAAAGGAAAACCTATCATTATTTCAACAGGGATTGCAGAGCAAGAAGATATCGAATTGGCTTTAGATGCATGTCGAAGAATTGGAAATAATGACATCGCATTATTGAAATGTACATCAAGCTATCCAGCTCCAATAGAGGAAGCAAATATGTGCATGGTAAAAGACTTGTCAGAAAGATATGGGGTCATCAGCGGATTATCTGATCATACTATGGGAGCCACAGTTCCAATTGTAGCGACTTGTTTTGGAGCAAAAATAATTGAAAAACATTTTATCCTAGACAGAGCTATTGGTGGTCCAGATGCATCATTTTCTATGAATGAAGAAGAATTCACAGCAATGGTAAAAGCGGTTCGTGAAGCTGAAAGCGCTATAGGGGTAGTAGATTATACCTTAACAGAAAAACAGGCTAAAGGGAAAGATTTTTCAAGATCGTTATATATTGTTGAGAACATAAAAAAAGGGGATATAATTACCGAAAAAAATGTCCGTTCTATTAGACCTGGTTTTGGTTTACATCCTAAATATTATAGCGATATATTGGGTAAAGTTGTAAATGTTAATCTAGAAAAAGGTGAAAGATTAAGTATGACTAATGTAGATTGATAATTTAGATTAATTATGAAGATTATTAGAAATATTTTAGGAACAATCTATCGTAGAATTTTATTCTTAGTTTTTAAATATAAAGCCTTAAGCAGAAAGAACATTCTTATTGATAATACAGTTAAATTGTATTGTGACAAAGAGAATTTGAATATTTCTAATAATGTATCTATTGGTGCATTTACAGTTTTATATGCAATTAATTCGAAACATTCTTCCAAGAAAGGATTATTAAAAATAGGTACTAATACTTCAATTGGTGAGTTCAATAATATTAGAGCAGCTGGTGGTACTATAGAGATTGGAGATAATTGCCTAATTTCTCAATTTGTAACAATTGTTGCTTCAAATCATAACACTGATAGGCGAGAAAACATTATTGAGCAGGGATGGGATGAAAATAAAACAGACGTTTTTATTGGTAATGATGTGTGGATTGGCGCAAATTGTGTCATATTACCAGGAGTGAAAATTGGGAACGGATGTATTATTGCTGCTGGGAGTGTCGTTACTAAAGATATGCAGGATAATTCAATTGTGATGGGAACAGCGGCTAAATTTTTTAAAGAAAGATAAATCATTTATGAAAAGAAATTTGCTGTTAAATTTTTTGAATGAGGAAAATAGTAAAAATGTGGAAGATCAGTTGTTAGTTGATTACTTGCACTTTAACCTTAATAACAAAATTTATTCATTTGGATTTCAATTTAAAAACCCAAGTGAATACAAAAAAAGTTTAAAAAGAAAAGTAAAGGATAAGGTATTACATTTTGGAATTAAAATTTACACTCTACTCTTTTCTTGTATTAAAAGAAAACCAGAAGCTAATGTGATTTTATCTTCGGCTTATTTTAATTTAAATAATAATGCAGGATTTAAAAAATATATAATTTTATCTCCACCTTGGATTTTTGGAAAAAATCAAAAATACTTTGATTATTCATTTTTTAAAGAGACTTTCTTAGTACATAATAAACTATCAGGAGATTTTAAAGATTTAATAAATTCTGATTTTATTTCATTAGCAAAAAAATATAAAGTTAGTTTTAAAGAGTATATTTTAAAGTACGAAATTTCTGCACTTTTTTTACCTCAGGATATCGGTTTCTTTGAGAAAATAGCTATCGATGTTTTTAAGGAATTAAATCTTCCAACCTTTAATTTTATACATGGCTTGCCAGGTATCTATAATGATATTGATTATAATCGTACAGATTACTTAGTTGTGTGGGGAGAAAGTATTAAAGATAATTTTATTAAAGCCGGATTTAATTCAAATAAGATTATCGTAAATGGACATCCAAAGTATAATACGATATCGTTAGGTAAAAATTTAAAATTTGAACTGCATGATATACTTATTATAACGAAATCACTAAATGGATCGCAGTTTAGTGATCGCGTAATTTTAGGGGATCGAAGTAATTTAATATATTATTTATTATCAATAAAGAGAGTATTGGAAAAGTTGGGAGTAAAAAAAGTAAGGTTAAGACCACATCCTAGCGAAAACATTGATTGGTATTATGAATATATTGATAAGGACTTTTTTATTTATGATAATGATAATTTAAAATCATCCTTAGTTAATTCTAGTTTAGTAATTGGTGGGACTTCGACAACTTTTTTAGAAGCATTAATTGAAGGGGTTAATTATGTAGTGTATGAGCCATTGATTAATGATCTGTTAATAGATGGATTCAGTCCAGTTGCACCATTTGATGGCAGTGAAGAAAAGGTTCCTGTTGCACAATCAGAGGAAGAATTAGAAGAAATATTAATTAAAAAAGTGTCTGTAGATTTAACTATTTTGGATGACTATATTAGTAAAGAATTTAATACTGATGCTATTCTTAATTTATTGAAAGCAAAAATTTAAGAAGACGTGCAAAAAACATATACAAAGAATTACCTTAAAATCTATATCTGGCAAGGCATTTCGCTGATTTTGAATTTTCTCTCGATGTTTGTAGTGATTCCATATCTTACTTCTCAGCCTACAGTCTATGGAATTTACTCAGTATGCATTTCGTTTTCTATTTTTTTAGCTTATGCAGACTTAGGATTTATGGGGTCAGGACAAAAATATGCAGCCGAGTATTTTGCGAAAGGTGATATTGAAGAAGAGATCAAAGTAATAGGATTTACTAATTTTATATTACTTATTTTTCTTGCTCTATTTTCTGTCAGTTTTTTTGTTTTAAGCCAAGACCCTGAGATTTTAGTTAAAGGTATTAACACTGTAGAGCAGCATAATGTCGCATCTCAATTATTGTTGATATTGGCTATTTTTACACCTACAACCTTACTTCAACGTTTACTGCAAATGATTTTTGGTATTCGGATGGAAGATTTTATTGTTCAGCGAACAAATATTGTTGGGAATATTTTGAAAATAATTTCAGTACTATGGTATTTTAGAAAGGGAAGTTACGACATCGTTGGATATTTTTTATTTGCACAAATTGTGAATTTTTGTGCAACATTGATTACATTATTTATAGCTCAAAAAAGATATAATTACGATTTTAAATTATTGTTTAGTCATACGCGTTTTAATAAATCCGTTTTTGATAAAACAAAGGCTCTAGCACTTACAAGTTTGTTTATAACTATTTCGTGGATATTGTATTATGAGCTTGATTCTGTTGCTATTGGGAAGCTCTTAGGAGCGAATCAAGTTGCAATTTATGCTGTAGGCTTGTCAATTTTGTCTTTTTTCAGAAGTATTTTAGGAATTCTTTTTTCTCCTTTTAATATTCGTTTTAATCATTTTGTAGGTATAGGTGATGAAAAGGCGCTAAAATCATTTTATTTGCAAATTGTAACTATTTTTGCGCCCATTATTGTATTTCCAATAATTGTAATCGCGCTGTTGTCAAAATCTATTGTCCTAACTTGGGTTGGAAATGATTATGGGGCTTCTGTAGAAGTGGTTCAGCTCTTGATTTTTTGCAATATTTTCGCATTTGTAACTTATCCAACCAATGCTATGCTAATAGCTAAGGAACGCCAAAACGTTCTGTATTTAATTAATTCTTTATTGCCAATTATATTTTGGGTTGGTATAATTCTTACTATAAATAATTTTGGGGTAAAATCTTTTGCTATTTTTAAGTTGGTTGCTTTTGTAATTTCAGCATTCGTCATGTATAGACTCATGATTGCTTATTTGGAATTAAAGATATTTGAATCCATAAAAAAAATCTTTTTTTCAATGCTTATACCAGTAATTACATTGGTGGGATCTTGCTTATTCATTAGGAATTACTTACCACAAGAAAAATCAAAAATGAATTTGCTGATTGTAGCTTTTGTAATGGGGATAGTAATTATTTTGTCATTTATAATTCAATTTTTAGTCTCTCAAAATTTTAAAGGTCAAATACTTAAAACCCTAGGTAAACAAGAATAATAGTATTATGAAAATTCTGATATTTAGTGATTGTTATATATATGGAGGAAGCGAAAGATTGATGGTCTTTTTATTGAAAAATGAAATTTTAAATAAAAATAACATTTTATTGTTTGCCTACAGGAAGCACAAAGATTATGAAAAAGGGCTTGAAAACGAGGGAATTTTAGATCGTAAAAGTAATTACCCTTTGCGATTACTTTCCAATGAAACTTTATATCTAAAAATAAACGACATTATAAAAAGCAACTTTTTTAGAAAAATGGTAAAAATACCATTTTATCTTATTGAAAAAGTCGGTGTATATTTTATTTGGAATCTTATCGTCACGATGTATTTTTTGGTGAAAATAAAACCTGAAATCATTCATATCAATAACGGAGGTTATCCAGCTGCAAAAAGCTGTAATATTATGGTTGTTGCTAATTATTTGACAATTAAATCAAAAGTTATTTATCAGGTTAACAATCAAGCAAAAGAACGTCAAGGTTTTTTCGAAAGATTTTATGATGAGTTTGTGCATAAGAATGTTGGCGTATTTATTAACGCATCACATAAAGCCAAAGAACAGTTAGTACAAAAAAGGAATTTTGATCCTGAAAAAATATTAGTTGTTAATAATAGTGTACAGTTGCCAGAAGTTAAATTAGATAAAAAACAAATTTACAAATTGCTAAATATTCCTGAGGACAGCTTTTTAATTGTTGAGGTTGCCTTTTTATCAGAAAGAAAGGGACAGAGATATTTAATAGAAACACTAAATGAATTGTTTAAAAATCAATCTTTAGCCAAAGAAAAAGTTTTTTGCGCTTTCGTAGGTAATGGAGAAGATGAAGCTTTTTTAAGAGATTATATTAATGAATTAGGTTTATCCTCAAACATTTTTTTATTAGGTTATCGAAGTAATAGTGAAGATTTCCTTGATGCTTGTGATTTATTTATTCTTCCTTCAATTAAAGACGAAGATATGCCATTGGTTATATTATCAGCTTTAGGTTATGGAAAGCCTATTATTTCAACTGATTTTGCTGGCATCTCTCAAGTAATAGAATCTGGTGTAAACGGCATATTAATAAAAAATGACTTAGAGACATTTGTGTATAATTTAAGTAGAGAAATCAATCGATTGTATAATGATCAGGAACTGAGAACAAAATTGGGTACAAATGCAAAAAAAACATTTGTAAATTACAGTCCTGAATCTTATGGTACAGCTTTACAAAAGATTTATGAACAAGTTTATGAAATTTAGAGAAACTTTTTTACTGCTAGGAGGTACAGGATTTATCGGAAAAAATATTGTAGATTTTGTTTTAAAAAATGAAGAATTTACAAATTGCAAAATTGTGGTTCTATCGCGCACTTTTCAAATTAATTCTGATGAACGAATAGAATATGTTGTAGGCGATTATGGCGATAAAAATAAGTTGATTAGTTTGTTTTCTAAATGGAATTTTACAAAAGTCCTTCATTGCGCCACTTCAACAACTCCACTATCCTCCGGAAACAATATTATGGGAGATATTAACGGGAATTTAATCGCAACAATAGTTCTATTGGATGTGATGAAAGATTTTGGTTGTAATAATATTTTATATTTATCTTCAGGTGGAGCTGTCTATGGAATGAAAAATTTAAATTTAATTTCAGAAGAGGAAATTTGCAATCCCGTTAGTTCTTATGGAGTAGTAAAATTAACTATTGAAAATTATTTAAGGCTTTATCAAAAGCAGTACGGAATTAATTATTTGATATTGAGAGTGTCTAATCCTTTTGGTAAGTTTCATAATTCTGAAAAACAAGGTGTTATTAACATTGCTATAAGGAGAGCTTTGAGGGGTGATTTAGTAGAAGTTTGGGGTGATGGAAATCAATCAAAAGATTATTTATTTGTTGATGATTTGGTTGAAATTATTTTTAAACTATTAAAAAAGGAATGCATAAATCAAACTATAAATGTTGGTTCAGGAGAATCACATCAATTGAATAAAATTTTGGATACTATAAAATCGTATTTGCCAGATTTAAAAGTCAAATACATAGATTCAAAATTAACAGATGTTAAAAATTTTTGTTTGGATATATCATTAATGAAATCGTTAATTGATTTCGAAATTTTAGATTTTTCCCAAACAATAGAACAAACAATTGCTTGGGAAAAATTGCAACTGTAATTATTTAAACTATAAAATTAATATAAACTTATTTATAAATAAAAGATGCTATGAAAGCAGTAATACTCTGTGGAGGATACGGAACACGAATCCGTGACGTCGCTGACGACATACCTAAACCAATGATTCCAATAGGAGGAAAACCTATAATTTGGCATATTATGAAGACATATGCTCATTATGGTTACAATAATTTTATTTTGTGCATGGGGTATAAAAGTGAAGTAATTAAAGATTTTTTTCTGAATTATGAACTTAGAAGCTCAGATATTACAATAAAATTAGGAAAAAAGTCAGAACAAGTAATTTCTGAAACTAGTCATGCTGAAGATGGCTGGGAAATTACTTTGGCAGAAACTGGTATTAAAGCTATGACTGGAGCAAGAGTACGCCGAATCAAAAAATATATTGGCAATGACCCTTATTTTATGTTAACTTATGGTGATGGAGTTGGTGATATTGATATTGATGCTTTGGTGGACTTTCATAAATCACATGGAAAAATGGTAACACTTACTGGTGTTAGACCTCCTGGTAGGTTTGGTGAGCTTGGTATTGGTGAAGATGGATCTACAATAACGGGTTTTAATGAAAAACCTCAGGCAAGCGGCGGTCGAATCAATGGTGGTTATTTTGTTTGTAATAGAGAATTTTTAGATATTTTAAGTGATTCAGAAGATTTAGTATTGGAGCAAGAACCAATGAAAAAATTAGTTGAACTAGGTGAGTTAAAAGTTTTTGAACACGATGGATTTTGGCAACCAATGGATACCTCAAGAGAATATTCGCTATTAAATGAACTTTATAATAATAATCAGGCACCGTGGGTAAAATGGGAGAAAAAATAATTTTTGGAGATATTTATCGTAGTAAAAAAGTCTTAGTTACTGGTAACACAGGTTTTAAGGGATCATGGTTATGTACATGGCTAATTGCTTTAGGTGCAGATGTGTATGGGTTTTCGAATGAAATTCCTACAAAACCTTCTATGTTTTCTGAATTAGGACTAGAAGACAAAATGAGTCATTTTTTTGCAGATGTGCGTGATCTTGCTGCAATGAATACAATAATAAATGATATTCAGCCTGATTTTATATTTCATTTAGCTGCACAGCCAATTGTTTCATTGTCTTATACTGAACCAGTTGACACAATCTCAACAAATGTGATGGGAACAACAAATGTGCTTGAAGTTTTACGAACTTATAGCAAACCATGTACGGCAATTATCATAACAAGTGATAAATGCTATGATAATGTAGAGTGGATTTATGGATATAAAGAAACGGATGCCGTTGGAGGTAAGGATATCTATAGCGGAAGTAAAGGAGCTGCAGAATTGATTTTTAAATCATATTATCATTCATTTTTCAAAAAAGAAGGCGGTCACGTACAGGTAGCCTCAGCTCGTGCGGGAAATGTAATTGGTGGAGGAGATTGGGCGCTAGATCGAATTATACCAGACTGTATGCGATCATGGAGTGAAGGTAAAGTGGTAGAAATTAGAAGCCCTAAAGCTACAAGACCTTGGCAACACGTATTAGAACCTCTTAGTGGATATTTACAATTAGGAGAACGCTTGTATAAAGATCATTCTCTAAATGGAGAAAGCTTTAATTTTGGACCAAAACCGGAGTATAACCATACAGTTCAAGAAATATTGGAAGATATGAGTGTACGCTGGCATTTTGAAAATTCTAAAGATGCGTATCAAGTAACTGGAGATATTAAATTTTATGAAGCTGGCCTATTAAAATTGAACTGCGATAAAGCTTTGTTCCATTTTCAGTGGAAGCCAACACTTGATTATAATACATTAATTGAGTATACGAGTGATTGGTATTATGAGTTTTATAAGAATAACATTGATATGTTTGCTTATACAAAATCTCAGATCGAGGGATATGAAGATTTAGCTAAACTTGGTAATATAGCATGGACAAGATAACTGTAGATGGAGTTTTATTGACTCCTCTAAAAAGAATACATCACCCTAAGGGTGATGTATTTCATGGAATGAAAAAATCAGATCCTGGGTTTTCGGGTTTTGGAGAAGCTTATTTTTCTACAATTAATAGTGAAGATACTAAACCGTGGAAAAAGCATTTTCAAATGACTTTAAATTTTGTTGTTCCTGTTGGCGAAATTCGATTCGTAATTTATGACGACAGAGATAATAGTGTAACAAAAGATTGCTTTTTTGATGTAACTCTTGGAGCAAACAATTATCAAAGAATTACTATTCCGCCAGGAGTGTGGGTGGCTTTTAGTGGAGTGGGAGACACATATAATCTACTTTTAAATTTAGCAAGTATTGAACACGACCCAACCGAAATGGAAAAAAAAGAAAACTTATCTGATATAAAATATCAATGGTAGGAAAAAAAATTCTTATTACAGGCGGAAGTGGTTATATAGGAGCACGACTATGTTTGCATTTTGCTAACGAAGGGTATGCTGTTACTGCTATTTGCCATTCTAAGGTTCCTTTAGATAAAAATTGGACTTCTAAAATGGATCAAGTCGTAGTTGGTGATATAAGAGATGAAGAACTAATTAATGAGCTTGCAGAAAAGAATTATGATCTAGTTGTACATTTAGTTTCTTTAGATCATCACCAATCTGCTGGATCTCCCTCATTTGTTAGTTCTGTTAATATTACACCGGTTTGGTCTTTGTTAGACATATTTTCTAAAAAAGGTCTTAAAAAATTCATTTATTTTTCAACCGCCCAAGTATATGGGCAACTAGGTGATGATACGATTTTAGAAAATCAAATTATAAAACCTCAAAATCCATATGGCCTAACCCATCAAATAGGAGAAGTACTGTGTGATTACTATAATAGAAATTCATCTGTAGACTGTAGCGTTATTAGATTATCGAATAGCTACGGAGCGCCATTATTTGAAGAAAATAATTGCTGGTGGTTAGTCATAAATGATTTATGTAAGATGGCTTTTAGTAAAAATGAAATTGTATTGCAATCTGATGGTTCTCCCTTGCGGGATTTTATTCATGGTTGGGATGTTTGCAAAGGTGTACAAACTATAGTTGAAACAAATGATAACAATCTTGTTTATAATTTAAGTTCAGGCAAGACATTGTCTATTTTAGATATAGCTGAAAAAATAAAAGAAATTTATTTAGATCGTTATAACGTTGAATTAAATATTACAAAAGCAAAATCAGAGAATACTGTTGCTAAAAAAAATCCATATAAAATTGATAATAGTTTAATTAGAAGTATTGGATTTGAATCAAAATGGACTTTAGAAATGGGTATAAATGATCTTTTTGATTTCTTAGAAAAAAAGGAGGCTACTGCTTTAAATAAAAAATAAATATGCCACTTATTAGTGTAATCGTAACTACTTACAATAGGAAAGATTTATTATCAGAAACATTAAATTCAATATTGAATCAAACTTTTCAAGATTTTGAATTAATTGTTGTAGATAATTTCTCTAATTATGACTTTTTTGCTCATATAGAAAGTTTTAAAAGCGAAAAAATAAAGTGTTTTCAAAATCATAATAATGGAATAATAGCGGCTAATAGAAACTACGGTTTAAAACACGTTTCAGGCAGTTATGTAGCATTTTGTGATGATGATGATATTTGGTTCCCTAATAAATTAGAAAAGCAAATAGTGGTTTTAAATCAAAATACTGAAAGTAAAAAAGTAGTTTATTCTGAAGTTTTGCTTTTTGGTGAAAATATTACTGAAAAAATCTCAAACAGGAAGGCTACAAATAATATCAATGATTTGATAAAAAAAAATCAAGTGCCTCTTTCTAGCACTTTAATTTCATATTCTGATTTAGTGGTTTTTAATGAGGACTCAGATTTGGTCGCGTGTGAAGATTTTTATCTTTGGTTAAAACTAATGAAAAATGGATATACTTTTTTTTATATAAAAGAGCCCCTGTTAAAATATAGGATAACAAGTAGCTCAGTCTACAGTTCTAGTGCCCATTTAACCCATATTAGAGCTGTCTATGTACTGATAAAACATGTGTTGAATTTTGGATTTTCTGAAATAAATATATTGAAATTTATGATTACAATTTGCCAAGAACTCTTAAAATTTTATCTGAAATCTTTAAAGTCAGGTACCCCAAAATAATGTCTGATATTTCAAAAGATAAAGAATTAATCTTTGGACAAGATCTGTTAATTCTCGTCCTGTTTTATTTTGGTATTGCTGCTATTTTCGACTACTTCGTTAATATAAAAATTCTAGGATTATCCTTTTTTGTAACAATAATTACATACAGTTTGATTTTTTATATTTTTTATAAAAATTTAAAAGTAATAAATCGTAATCAAGTATTAAGTTATTTTATAATTGGTCTTCTTTTATTCACTGTTTTACTATTTAGGACTTTTTTTTATCAAGAGAATTTTATTGCTCTATTTGGGGGTAACAGATTTATCTTTTTCGTTCCTGTAGTGATAATGTTATTCAATAGAGTCAATTTCGAAAAGATTTCAGATGAAAAAATTAGACTCTTTCTTTTTTTGGTTTTAATCATTCATTCAATTAATTCAGTTTGTTACTTAGCTGGTCTTCCTGCAATCGAGCATGTAGATACTTTAGCTGATGACTATGTCGAATTTAGTAGATTTGGAGGTATTATGGGAGGAGCCAATGTTCAAGCTGTGTTTACTTCTACTATTTTCATGATTCTTGTACTGTCCAACTTAAAAATGTCATTATTAAGATTTTTTGGGTTGACCTTACTGGCAATTATAGCAATTGCTCCTACGATATCAAGAGGCGGTATGGTCGTAATCTTTTTGACAATATTGTATTTTTTTTATATAAAGCTAAGAAAGGGATCAATATTAGATAAAATCAGCGTGTTTTTTTTTATAGTCCTAATACTGGTTTTAGTACGTACTCAAATTGATTTTACTAATGTAGAAATACTTTACACTTCATTTTTTGATCGATTTGACCAAGACGATATGTCTAGCGGAAGAGGAGAGCGAATCATTTATTTTTGGAAAATCATTAATGAAAATTTTGGTTGTTATTTAATAGGTGTCCCTGCTTCTCTTCAAGAGACAAGTACAAATGCAATAAGTGATAATGTTTTTACACTTCTTCCTGTGAATTTGGGAGTGTTTCTTACAATTTTATTTTTAATATTTATTCTTTCCTTAAGTCGAAAAGTGGATTTACAAAATAAATCAATAATTAATTGGTATCTATTAATTTTATTTTTAATCAGTTTTACAAATAATGCAATAATTTGGACAGCTTGGACTTATTATTCAATATTTGGTTTTTTTTATTTAAAATTTAAATGTACTAAGACAAAAGTTGTTTCCAGTGATTTTATAATTTAAAGATTGTTATTTGTATAATTTATGAAAATAGCTTATCTGTTTCCTAGACTTGATAATAAAAGCTCTATTACTCTTTTTCAAGATTTAATCCCTCAATTAAAAAAAATAGATAAAAATATTGAAATCGATATTTATTATTTTGATGATGAGGTAAGTTTAAATTTTACAGAAAAAACGACTCAATTAGGTTTTTGGGATTTTTTGCCTATAAATGATTATGATATTATCCATTCAACAGGATTTAGACCAAATCTTTACACGCATTTCCACAAAAAAAAAATTAATAAAAAAACTAAATTGGTCACTACGATTCACAGTTTTATCTACAAGGATTTTCAAAATCAATTTAATTCTATTTTTGCTTTTATTTATTCGAAAATTTGGTATTCTGGTTTAAAATCTCAAGATGCAGTTGTCGTTCTTACTGATATAGCTAAAAAGTATTATTCTGACAAAATTAAAACTAGACTGGAAGTTGTAAATAATGGAAGAAAAAAAATGCAGACCGATTCTCTATCAGATTCAGATAACGAATTAATGATAAAAATTAGAAATCGGTTTTCATTTGTTATAGGAACTCATGCAGTAGTTTCTAAAATTAAAGGTCTAGATACTGTAGTTAAAGCACTTCAAAAATTGGAAGATGCATCATTTGTAATTGTTGGAGATGGTCCAGAAGTAGAAAACTTAAGACTTCTAGCCAAAGAAGTTAATGTTGACGACCGGGTTTTCTTTTTAGGGTTCAAGAAAAATATAGGTTCGTTCTTTAAGTTTTATGATGTTTATGTAATGCCTTCAAGAAGCGAAGGATTACCGATTGCATTAATTGAGGCTGTATCTTGTAAAACACCTTGTTTGACAAGTGACATCCCAACTTTTAAAGAACTGTTTGCAAATGATGAGGTCCCTAGTTTTAAATTAGACAATCCAGATGATTTTTGCAAAGAGATTTTAAAATTTAAAGAGGTTAACTTTAGAGAATCCCTTACTGAAAAAGCATATGTTAAATATCTCAAAAAATATTCTGATGAAGTTATGGCAAAAAATTATTATAATTTATATACAAAACTATGATTGAAAACAATGTTTCTATCGTGATGCCATCGTATAATTCTGCAAAGTTTATAGAAAAATCTATAGATTCTGTACTGAATCAAACATATAAAAATTGGGAATTATTAGTGATTGACGATTGCTCACCTGACAATTCTTTAGAACTGGTTAAAAAATATACTCAAATTGATTCTCGTATTAAATTAATAACTAATGAGAAAAATTTGGGAGTTGCTGAATCAAGAAATAGAGGACTTAGCGAAGCCACTTTTCCTTATGTAGCATTTCTTGATTCTGATGATGTATGGGATAAGAATAAATTGGAAGTGCAAGTTAATTTTATGATTGAAAATAAAGCCGCGATATCTTTTACCCAGTATTACAGAATTAATGAATTCGATGAAAAAATTGGAGAAGTTAATAAAATTCCTGAGCAAGTAAATTATTTTGATCTTCTCAAAGGAAACTCTATAGCAATGTCTACTTCAATGATGGATACAAGAATTGTTGAAAAGATTAAATTTGAAAAAATAGGACATGAAGATTATTACTTTTGGCTTAAATCTTTAAAAAATGGTTATCTGGCAAAAGGAATAAATAGAAAACTAGTGTGTTATAGAGTGCATTCAACTTCCTTGTCATCTAATAAGTTAAAAGCAGTTACATATACTTGGTATATTTATAGGAAATGGTTAAACTTGAATCTATTTGAAAGTGTCTATTATTTTTTTATTCATGAATTTAAAGCTGTTATTAAAAGATTACATTTATGAATATATTATTAACCGGAGCAAATGGGTTTTTAGGTAAATCTATTAAGGAAGAACTTTCAAAAGAACACACCATTTTTGATTTATCTAGGACTATTGGTGAATATATAGTTTTTTTAGAAAAAGAAATTCCTGTTTTTAAAGAAAATTTTGAAATAGTAATTCATGCAGCCGGTAAAGCACATAGTATTCCTAGAAACGATTTAGAAAAAAAAGAGTTTAGAGATATTAATGTAGAAGGAACCTTAAACTTATTGAAAGGTTTGGAAAAGAGTAAAATACCTAAGCAATTTGTATTCATTAGTTCTGTCTCTGTATATGGAAAAGAATCTGGTAACAATATAAGTGAAGAGTTTTCCTTAGCTGCTATTGATGCTTATGGAATAAGTAAAATTGAAGCCGAAAGAATAATTAAAGAATGGTGTAAAAAAAATAATGTCGTTTGTTCAATTTTGCGATTACCACTATTAGTAGGTAAGAATCCTCCAGGGAATTTGGGTACAATGATAAAAGCAATTAATAAAGGTTACTATTTTAACATTGCAGGAGGAAAAGCCAAAAAAAGTATGGTTTTGGCTCGTGACGTGGCTGCCTTTATTCTTAAAGTTGCAGATGTTGGTGGTGTTTTCAATTTGACCGATGGTGTTCATCCTGATTTTAAAGAGTTAAGTATCGCCATTTCAAAACAGAAAAATAAGAAAATGACTTTTAATCTACCTTTGTTTATTGCAAAACTAATGGGATATACAGGTGATATATTAGGGAATAAAGCTCCTGTTAATTCTTTAAAAATAAAAAAAATTATTTCCGATTTAACTTTTGATGATTCAAAAGCCAGAAAATTAGGCTGGAATCCTCAGCCTGTATTAGAATATTTAAAGGATAATGATTTGTAAATAGCGAATGGAATACACAATACTGGGAATTATTTTAATGATTATAATGCTGCTATATTTTAAAGTAGCAGACCGTTTTAATATTATTGATAAACCAAATCAGAGAAGCTCACATACAGAAATAACCTTAAGAGGTGGCGGGATCATTTTTTTGTTTTCCGCCTTGCTTTATTTTGCACAACATATTCCAACTAATTATTTTTTCTTTATTGGAATTACCTTAGTGAGCTTGGTCAGTTTTTGGGACGATATTCAAAGTTTATCCAATAAAATAAGAATCTCGATTCATTTTCTTGCAATCACTTTGGTCTTCTTTGATTTGGGATTGTTTCATTTAATCCCTATCTGGGGAGTAGTAATAGCTTATGTTTTTTCTATTGGTTTGATCAATGCGTATAATTTCATGGATGGTATTAATGGTATTACTGGTCTTTATACTTTGACGGTAATGGGCTCTTTGTTATATGTGAATACCAAAATTCAGCTTTTTACAGATGGAAGTTTTATAAAATATGCTATGATGGCAAGTTTGGTATTTTTGTTTTTTAATTATAGAAAAAAAGCAAAATGTTTTGCCGGAGATGTGGGAAGTATTGCTATTGCTTTTTGGATTATTTATTTGGTCTTAAAATTGATTTTGGTTACCAATTCTTTAATCTGGCTTTTGTTTTTAGCCGTATATGGTGCAGATGCGGTTTGTACCATTTTGCATCGCCTTTATCTAAAACAGAATATTTTTGAAGCCCATCGACTGCATTTGTATCAGGTTTTAAGTAATGAATATAAAATACAACACAGATTGGTTGCCTTGTATTATGCCTTAGTTCAAGCCGGAATTTCATTTTTGGTTATATTATTTTATCAAAAAGTTGATGATATAATTTTGTTTGCTATTGTTGTAATTCCTTTACTGATTGTTTATTCATCAAAGTTTTATTTGTTAAATAAATATAATTTAAAAGTTAGAGTATGATTCCGAAAGTAATTCAGGGTGGCAATTTCTCAGATCATCGGGGAAGTATTTCTTATGTAAATGATTTTAGTTTTAAGGAAATCGAACGGTTTTACATTATTAGTAACTCCGATGAAAATCCAATTCGTGCCTGGCAGGGACATAAACTGGATGCTAAGAATTTTTATTGTTTAAGCGGGGCTTTCAAAATTCATTTTGTAAAAATTGATAACTGGGAAAATCCTTCAAAAGATATAACTATAGAAACTGTTTTGGTATCGGAATCAGAGAGTAAAATAGTTCATATTCCGGCGGGTTATGCCAATGCAATAGAGTCATTGGAAACTAATTCCAAATTACTGTCATTTTCAACTTTGCCATTGGCTGATGTAAGTGAAGATGATGTTCGTTATCCTTCGGATTATTGGGTGTTAAATGGATAATAAAAGAGTTTTTCTTTCGCTTTCTCAACAAAGTGGTTTTGAACAGGAATATGTTCAAAAAGCATTAGAGACTCATTGGATTACTTCGGGTGGACCCAATGTGGATGCGTTTGAGTATGAACTGGAAAAATATTTTGAAAGTGGAAATTTTGTTACGGCATTAAATTCGGGAACTTCGGCTATTCATTTGGCTTTAATTTTATTGGGGGTAAAAGCGGGCGATGAGGTGATTTGTCAAAGTCTGACTTTTTCGGCTTCAGCCAATCCGATTATGTATCAAGGGGCAACTCCGGTTTTTGTGGATAGTGAGCTAGAAACCTGGAATATTTGTCCTGAACATCTTGAAATAACGATAAAAGACAGAATACGTAAAGGTAAAAAGCCCAAAGCAATTATAGCGGTTCATTTATATGGAAATCCGTATAAAGCAGATGAAATTCATACCATTGCCGACCGTTATGAAATTCCGGTTGTTGAAGATGCTGCCGAAGCTTTAGGAAGCTCTTACAAAGGGCAAGCATGCGGAACTTTGGGGGCTTTTGGAGTTTTGTCTTTTAATGGGAATAAAATGATTACCACTTCCGCCGGTGGTGCTTTAATTTCCAGTTCAAAATTATTCAAGGAGAGAGCTATTTTTTATGCCACTCAATCGAAAGAGAATGCGGTTCATTACCAACATAGCCAAATAGGATATAATTACAGAATGAGTAATATTTGTGCAGGAGTGGGCCTTGGTCAGCTAACCGTTTTGAATGAAAATGTTGCGAAAAGAAGAGCGAATCATTTGTTTTACAAAAATATTTTTATAACTATTAATGACGTTGAACTTTTTGAAGTTTCGGATGATGCTGTTTTTTCAAATTATTGGTTGAGTACGATTTTAGTGAAACCCAATATTGATAAAAAAATAAATCGGGAAAGTTTAAGGCTGGCTTTTGAAAAAGCAAATATTGAAAGTCGCCCGCTTTGGAAACCGATGCATTTGCAACCTATATTCTCTAATTATCCGTATTATGGAAGTAAGGTTGCTGAAAATTTATTTGAAAATGGATTATGCCTGCCTTCGGGATCTAATCTTACAGAGGATGATAAAAACAGAATTAAAGATGTAATTATTAATTTCTTTAAATGATTAATTGAAATGACTACTTTGTTACGTCACTTCGAGTGTTTTTTGCTAGTAATGCGATAGCTTTACTGGAAAAAAATGTATCGAGAAGTCTTGTTTAAAAGAGCTTTCTCGAAATTAATAGTTTAAAATAAAATTTTAATATGCAAATCGAAAAAACATTTATAAAAGATCTGGTGGTAGTAGAGCCAACCGTTTTTGGAGACGAAAGAGGCTATTTTTTTGAATCTTACAATAAAACTAAATTTGAAGATTTAGGAATCCATATCGATTTTGTTCAGGACAACCAGTCTTTTTCTAAAAAAGGAACTTTGAGAGGTCTGCATTATCAAAATCCGCCTTTTGCACAAACTAAATTAGTTCGGGTTTTGGAAGGTGAAATTATTGATGTCACTGTGGATTTAAGAACGGATTCCCCTACCTATGGAAAATCATTTAGTATTTTGTTATCTGCCGAAAACAAAAAACAATTGTTGGTACCTCAGGGATTTGCCCATGGTTTTTCGGTATTGAGTGAAACGGCTGTTGTAATGTACAAATGTGATCAGTTTTATAATAAAGCTTCTGAAGGCGGAATTAAATTTGACGATCCCTCATTAAATATTGACTGGGGAATGGATTTAAAAGAAGCCATTGTTTCTGAAAAAGACCAAATTTTGCCATTTATTGAGAATTGTAATAGTCAGTTTTGAAAGAAGTGAATAGTGAGTATCGAAGGACAGCTTATTATTTGTGTTAATTCGCAATAATTCGTGAAATTAGATTAAAAAATAAATGAAAAAAATATTAATAACCGGTGCTAATGGACAATTAGGTTCAGAGCTTAGAAAATTATCAGAACAGCAAAAACAATACGAATGGGTTTTTACTGACTGGCAGGAATTGGATTTGTGTAATCTGGAGAATTTAGCAGCGGCAATTGCTGAAATAAATCCCAATATCATCATCAATTGTGCGGCGCATACTGCGGTGGATAAAGCTGAGTCAGAATACGAATTATCGGATGTGTTGAATCACAAGGCAGTGGCAATTATGGCTGAGTGGAGTCGGGCTCATGGTTGTAAATTGATTCATGTATCAACGGATTATGTTTTTGATGGTAATTCAGCTGTTGCTTTGACAGAAGAGGCTCCAACTGCTCCCATAAATGTTTATGGAGTTACCAAATTGGCAGGTGAAAAGGCTTGTTTGGCTGCCAATCCGGAAGCTATTATCATTAGGACTTCCTGGGTGTATTCCAGTTTTGGGAACAATTTTGTAAAAACCATGTCCCGATTGATGGAAGAGAGAGACAGCCTGAATGTGGTTAACGACCAGATAGGCAGTCCTACCTATGCAGCCGATTTGGCACAGGCTATTGTAACGATACTCAAGCATCCGAACTGGCAGGCAGGAATTTATCATTTTTCGAATGAAGGTGAGATTAGCTGGTATGAATTTGCTTTGGCTATTCAGGAAATAGGTGGATTTGATTGTGTTGTTTCGGGTATTCCAAGTTCAGCCTATCCTACTCCGGCTAAGCGTCCTTCTTATTCTTTACTGGATAAAACAAAAATTAAGCAGGTCTACGGTGTAGCAGTGCCAAATTATAAAGAAAGTTTACAAAAATGCATGGAGTTATTGCGAATTAAAACGAATTAGAGCGAATTTTAAAAACGAATTTTACTAATGGATTCCGATGATAAAATACTTTTTAAGGAAGAAAGCTATAAGATTATTGGAGCCTGTATGAAAGTGCATCGTTCATTAGGAGCAGGATTTTTGGAAGCGGTTTATGAGGAAGCATTAGAGAAAGAATTTTTAACCCAGAATATTCCTTTTAAAAGACAATTGAAATTAGAATTGTATTACGAAAATGAAAAATTGAAAAAACAGTATAGGGCAGATTTTGTATGCTATGATACTATTATTTTGGAAATAAAAGCAGTTTCGCAAATGCCTGTTGCATTTTATGGACAGTTGAAAAATTATTTGAAATGTACCAATATGGAATTGGGTATGCTAATTAATTTTGGTATGCCTTCCTTAGTTTATAAAAGAATAATTAATTTAAAAAATTCGAATTAATTCGTTTAATTCGTAAAATTAGTAGAGATGAAAGGAATTATATTAGCAGGTGGTTCAGGAACCAGATTACACCCATTAACTCTGGCTGTAAGTAAGCAATTAATGCCGGTTTATGACAAGCCGATGATTTATTATCCCTTGTCAACTTTGATGATGGCAGGAATTAATGAAATTTTAATTATTTCTACACCCCATGATTTACCCAATTTTAAAAAGTTATTGGGAGATGGAAGTGATATAGGCTGTAAATTTAGTTATGCCGAACAGGCTATTCCTAATGGATTGGCTCAGGCTTTTGTTATTGGTGAAGAATTTATTGGTGAAGATAGTGTCGCACTTGTTTTGGGCGACAATATTTTCTTTGGAGCTAATATGCATGAATTATTACAATCGAATACCAATCCTGATGGAGGAGTGGTTTTTGCGTATCATGTTTCAGATCCGGAGCGCTATGGGGTGGTTGAATTTGATGAGAACCATAAGGCACTTTCAATAGAAGAAAAACCATTGGAGCCTAAATCTAATTATGCAGTACCGGGATTGTATTTTTATGATAATTCTGTTGTTGAAATTGCTAAAAATATAAAACCTAGCGCCAGAGGAGAATATGAAATTACCGATGTCAATAAGGTGTATTTAGAAAAAGGACGTTTGAAAGTAGGGATTCTGAGTAGAGGAACCGCTTGGTTGGATACGGGAACTTTTAACAGTCTGATGCAGGCCGGACAGTTTGTTCAGGTTATTGAGGAACGTCAGGGATTAAAAGTGGGCTGTATTGAGGAGATTGCCTGGAGACAGGGGTTCATCACGGACAAACAACTTAAGGATTTAGCAGAACCTTTGAAAAAATCAGGCTATGGCGAGTATTTGCTGGGCTTGTTGAAACATAAGCGTTATTAGTTCTCAGTCCCGATAGCTCTCGGGATGGGCTATATATAAGATAAAAGACTGAAGGTTTCATATTTGTTTAAAATTGAAATTATATAAGGATTGAATAATTTTTTTTTAACTTCATTATGTCATAATTTTGGAGTCCTAAATTACAAACGTAAAAAAAGTATATTTTGAATAAGTATATAAAATCTGACTCGGAGTCGTTTATCTCAAATTTTCTTTCTAAAGAAAATTTGAGGTTTAACATTCGTAATTTGAGCTATTTGCCCAGGTGGATTATCTTTATGATCGATCTATCGATATTAATAGTATCTTTCTTTTTTACGAAGGCTATTATCAATGGAGTAGGATTACACGTTGTTAATTTTCCTAATAAAGTGCCTTATGTAAGTTTACTTATAGGATTCAATATCATTACCTTCTGGATCTTCAGGACTTATGCCGGAATTATTAGGCATTCTTCGTATGTAGATGCGATAAAGTTGTTGTTTTCCCAAATTTCGGTTTTAGTTTTTTTTGTTTTAGTAAATTTTGTTTTCCAAAATATTTACGGATTTAAAATCTATTTAAATACGGCACTTTTCATTAACATGGTGCTCTCTTTTTGTGGTTTGTTTTTGTACCGTGTTGTAGTAAAACAGGTTTTTGAACATTTTTTTTCAGAAAGGAATGATATTAAATTACCCCGTACTTTAATCTATGGAACTGATGCTAATGCACTTTCGGTGGCAAAGGCTTTAAAATTAGAAACTCCCAGCCGTTTTAAAATTGTTGGTTTTGTTGACAGAAACAGTCAGAATTCATCGAAACGAATGATGGATTTACCTATTTTGATCCAAAAGAAAAAGTTACCTACTTTAATGCGTTCTATAGGGGCCGAAAGCGTAATTATTGCTGATAAGAGCCTTTCTAAAGAAGAACGTTTAATTATTGTTGAGCAATGTTTGGAATTCAATTACAAAGTTTACATTGTTCCTTTGATTACCGATTGGGAGAATCAAAAAGAAATTTCCCAAAAAGTAAAGAGTTTGCAAATTGAAGACTTGTTGGAGCGAAAACCAATTGTTTTAGACGGTAAATCAATTTCGAAACAATTAAAGGAAAAAACAATTCTGATTAGTGGTGCAGCAGGTTCTATAGGTAGCGAAATCGTAAGACAGGTAATGCTTTTTAAACCGGAAAGGATTATAGCAGTCGATCAGGCTGAAACCCCTTTACATAATTTGTCTTTAGAATTAGCTAATCTGGGTTCATTAGAAAAAATAGTAACAATAGTGGCTGATATAAGAAATAAAGATGCCATGAATGCTGTTTTCAAAATGTATCAGCCAGACGTAGTCTTTCATGCAGCGGCTTATAAACACGTACCTTTGATGGAAGAAAATCCCTCGCAGGCTATTTTGACCAATGTTGAAGGGACAAAAAATATTGCCGATTTATCCTGTCATTACAAGGTTAAGAATTTTGTAATGGTTTCGACAGATAAAGCTGTGAATCCGAGTAATGTAATGGGAGCCAGTAAGCGTATTGCTGAAAAATACGTGCAATCCTTACAGTTAAAATCTATTGCTGAAAGAGATTTTAAACACACCAAATTTATTACTACCCGATTTGGAAATGTTTTAGGTTCTAATGGGTCTGTAGTGCCTTTGTTTACGAAACAAATTGCAGAAGGCGGACCTATAACGATTACCCATCCTGATATTATCAGGTATTTTATGACTATACCTGAGGCTTGTCAGTTAGTTCTGGAAGCCGGAGCAATGGGTAAAGGGGGAGAAATTTATATTTTCGATATGGGAAAACCAGTAAAAATTATAGATTTAGCCCGAAAAATGATCAAGTTAGCCGGTTTTGTTCCTGATGAAGATATCAAAATCAAGATTGTAGGTTTACGCCCGGGTGAGAAATTATATGAAGAATTGTTGAATGATACTTCAAAAACAATTCCTACCCATCATCATAAAATTATGATTGCCGAAGAAATTCAGGAAGAGTTTGAAATTCTACATGATGAAATTGAGGAGTTAATTACGATTGCTAATTTTCATAAAAAAGATGCCATCGTTGCTAAAATGAAAAAGATAGTTCCGGAGTTCAAAAGTATGAATTCGGCTTATGAGGTGTTGGATAAATAAATTTTAACCGCAAAGCAACACAAAGTTTTTAAAGTTTAAACCATTAAGAAATTAAGGTAATTTAGTTTTGTAAATCTTAACTAACCTTAATGCCTTAATGGTTAATTTATTTTAAGTCTTATAGTTTTTTAACCACAAAGTACACAAAGTTTTTCGCCAAGTTCACGGAGTTTTTTTCAAAACAAAGATTATAAAAATAATTTGCGTCCCGATAGCTATCGGGATTGTGGTAAAAAAAGTGCTTGATTCTCCATACTTATATGTGTTTTTGACAAGACAACTTAAAGAATATTAGTTATAGAAAGTCAAAAACTTATATGACTTATATGGTAAAACTAAAAATTATTTTCAATAATTTCTTTTTAGTGGTTTGTTGTTTTACACAACCCACAACCCACAACTCATAACCCGATAGCTATCGGGATTGCGGTGAAAAAAAAGTGCTTGATTCTCCATACTTATATGTGTTTTTGACAAGACAACTTAAAGAATATTAGTTATAGAAAGTCAAAAACTTATATGACTTATATGGTAAAACTAAAAATTATTTTCAATAATTTCTTTTTAGTGGTTTGTTGTTTTACACAACCCACAACCCACAACCCACAACCCACAACTCATAACCCGATAGCTATCGGGATTGCGGTGAAAAAAAAGTGCTTGATTCCTCCGTACTTATATGGGCTTTTCTTAGACAAGATAACTTAAAGTAAGTTAGTCATAGCAAGTCAAAAACTTATATGACTTATATGGTAAAAACTAAAAGTTATTTTCAATAAATTCTTTTTAGTGGTTTGTTGTTTATAGTTTTTTCACAACCCACAGCCCACAACCAATCAACTCTGTATAAATAGGAATTTTCGCTTAAGGCAGTTTTTTTATCCCATTTATATGCTCGTAGTCGGCTATTTTTGCATTGACTAAAATCATGTTGTTATATTTACTATAGCAATAACATAATTTTAGAGAAATGGATCAAAGAGATACATATGGAGGAGATTGGTTGTTTGAGATAACACCCAAAAACAAATTCTTTTCGTTCAATCTTAAAGAGGTTTGGCATTATTGTGATTTGCTGACACTTTTTGTAAAGAGGGATATTGTTACCGTTTATAAACAAACTGTTTTAGGACCACTTTGGTATTTGATTCAGCCTTTGTTTACTTCCGTTACTTTTACTATTATCTTCAATACCGTTGCAGGTATAGAAACAGGAACTGTGCCGCCTTTTTTGTTCAATTTGGCCGGAATTACAGTCTGGAATTATTTCACTGCCTGTCTCAACGGAACCTCTAACACTTTTGCGGCAAATGCAGGGATTTTTGGGAAAGTATACTTCCCAAGACTGATTGTGCCCCTCTCGGTGGTTATTTCCAATATGCTGAAGTTTGGAATCCAGTTTTTTATTTTTATTGCTTTTTACCTTTATTTTTATTGCAGCGGAGCAGCTATAAGTCTGAATCCTTTGGTGTTATTCTTCCCAGTCTTAGTAGTTATGATGGGGATTTTAGGTTTGGGTTTAGGTATGATTATATCTTCTTTGGTAACTAAATACCGTGATTTCAGCTATTTGATAGGATTTGGAGTCCAATTGCTAATGTATGTTTCGGCAGTAGTGTATCCAATGGAGTTAATTCAACAAAAAATGCCTGAATACGCCTGGCTGATTCATTACAATCCTTTGGCTTATATTATTGAAACCACACGGTATTTGTTATTAAATATCGGTCAGATTTCAGTATTAGGATTGGTTTATACCTTTACAATCATCGTTTTGCTTTTTTTTACAGGATTGCTTATTTTTAATCGAACGGAGAAGAGTTTTATAGATACGGTGTGATTTAGTGACTTGTGAATCGGGAGTTGTGAATAGATAACTACTCACGATTCACTATTAACAAAAAGAAAGATATGGATCATAAGGATTTAGATGTTTGGAAAAAAAGTATGGATTTAGTAGAATCGATTTATAAATTGACCCAACAATTTCCAGAGGCTGAAAAATTCGGACTAATAAGTCAAATGAGAAGATCGGCAGTTTCAATTCCGTCTAATATTGCTGAAGGTTCTGCCAGAAAAGGAGATAAAGAATTGCTACACTTTCTTTATATAGCAATTGGTTCAATTGCAGAATTGGAAACACAATATTTAATCGCAATAAGGCTAGGATTTCTAACAAACGAATCCATTGTGGAAAAACATCTGATTGAAGTGAAGAAACTTTTATTAGGATTTAAAAATTATATTGATAAAAAATGAGTAGTGAAAAGTGAATTGTGAGTAGTTGTTCAGTACCATTCACCACTCACGATTCACCACTCACGATTCACCACTCACGATTCACCACTCACGATTCACCACTCACTATGAAAAACATCATTCTAAAAGCCGAAAACATCTCTAAACAATACCGATTGGGTACGGTAGGAACAGGCACGTTGAAACACGACCTAAACCGTTGGTGGCATCAGATTAGGGGCAAGGAAGATCCATATTTAAAAATTGGAGAAACTAACGACCGTTCCACAAAAGGTGAGAGTGACTATGTATGGGCATTGCAGGATATTAATTTTGAAATTGCCAAAGGTGAGATAGTAGGTGTCATCGGAAAGAATGGAGCAGGAAAATCCACCCTCTTAAAAATTTTGTCCCGGGTGACTTCACCTACCACAGGCAGTGTTAAGTTTGGAGGCCGTGTGGCTTCTTTACTGGAAGTGGGCACCGGATTTAATGGAGAGATGACCGGACGTGAAAATATTTTCCTGAATGGTGCTATTTTAGGCATGACCAAAAAAGAAATCGCATCTAAGCTTGATGAAATTATAGATTTCTCGGGCTGTGAACGTTATATTGATACTCCGGTAAAACGCTACAGTAGCGGAATGTATGTTCGCCTGGCCTTTGCCGTAGCTGCTTTTTTAGAACCCGAAATTCTGATTGTCGATGAGGTTTTGGCGGTAGGCGATGCCGAGTTCCAGAAAAAAGCCATTGGTAAAATGCAGGATATTTCGAAAGGTCAGGGAAGAACGGTGTTGTTTGTCAGTCATAATATGGCGGCGGTGAAAAGTTTATGTACCCGAGGGATTGTGTTGGAGTATGGAAAAGTGGTTTATGAAGGAGGAATTGATGATGCGATTAATAGATATTTATCTGTAAAAAAAGATAGTATTAATTTAATTGATAGAAAGGACAGGATTGGGGCTGGAAATGTAAAAATTACAGATGTGAAAATTATAGATGCTGATAAAATAATGACAGGTTCAAATATGAAAATTGAAATTGTTTATGAGACAATTGTTGAAGAATTTGTTATAAATGAATTTGGGGTTAGTATTTGGGATTTCAAAGAAAATAAAATTATCAGTTTGTCGTCTACTTTTAAAAATCAATTAGATGATATTTCTAAATCAGGAACAGTTATATGTGAAATTCCAGATATACCATTAGTTAAAGGAAGTTATATATTAAATTGTTTCGTAAGTTCTTTGTTTGGTTTGGAAGATTATATAGAAAGTGTAGATGAATTTGATGTTGAAGAGAATGATGTCTTTGGGACTGGAAAGACAATAAATCCAGAGTGGGGAATGATAAGTGTAGAACATAATTGGATAAAAAAATATGTTGCAAAAAATTGACGATTTGGAAAAATGGAATGATATTGAAGATCCTTGGGGGTATAAAAATAATTTTCATGATGACTTAAGGAAAACTACACTTTTAGATCAAATACCTAAGAGGAAGTATGAGAATGTTTTAGATATAGGATGTGGACAGGGGTTTATCACAAATGATTTGCCAGGTAAAAATGTTTATGGGGTAGATATTTCTGAGACAGCAATAAAGTATGCTCGTAAGAACAATAAAAAAGTTATTTATTCAGTAGGTTCTATTTTTGAAATTGATAAATTGTTTGAAATTAAATTTGATTTAATAATCATAACTGGAGTCTTGTATCCTCAATATATTGGAAATTCTTCTTCTTTAATTTATTTGTTGATTGATAAAATTTTGAAACAAAATGGAATTTTAATTTCTGTCCATATAAATGAGTGGTATTTTTCACAATTTCCATATTTAAAAACAAATCATCTCTATTATGAATATAGAGAATTTACTCATAATTTAGAAATATATTCGAAATGATTTTAATGTATCACAAAATTCATCCTGATACCCCTACAATGTGGTGGGTTTCAGTAAATGAATTTTATAGGCAAATGGTTGAATTGTCAAGTAAAAAAGTAGTTTACTTAAATGATTATGATGTTGAAAATAAAGAGAATGTAGTAATAACATTTGATGGTGTTTATAAAAATATTTATGAATATGCATTGCCTATTTTAAAACATTTTAATTATCCTTTCGAGCTTTTTTTGACCTCTGATTATTTAGATGGAGATAATTCTTTCGATACAGTTGAGCCATTAACAGAATTTACGAATTGCACTGAGCTTTTAAAACTTGTTGAAGGAGGAGGAAGATTACAATGGCACACGAAAAGTCATCCGAATTTGAAAAAAATAGATGATTTAAAAATTATAATAAATGAATTAACAATTCCTGATGAGGTTAGAAAATTGGATAAAGCTGGATTCGAATGGTTTGCATATCCTCATGGGGAGTTTAATGATTTGGTTATAAAAGAAGTAAAAGCAAGATTTAAAGGGGCTTTGTCCTGCCATCAAGGAAATGGAATTGATAAGTATGAGTTAAACCGACTGACTGTCGAAAATCATACTTCATTGACAAAAAATAAAATAACATGTATTATTCCATGTTATAATTATGGAGATTTTCTTATTGAGGCAATAGAATCAGTATTAAAGCAGACAATTATTCCAAATGAAATTTTAATTTCTGATGATTGTTCAACCGATGAAACACAAGTTATAGCAGTAGAATATATTCGGAAATATCCAAATCTAATAAAATATAACAGGAATGAAACTAATTTGGGAATTGTTAAACATTTCAATAAAGCAATTAAATTAACTAAAGGAGATTTTGTTTTTTTTCTTGGAGCAGATAATAGGTTATTAAGCAATTATGTAGAAGAATGTATTAAAGTATTGGACTCAGATGAGAAAATAGCAGTTGCTTATACAGATTATACTTTTTTCGGATCAAGAGCAAGAGTAGAATATGAGTCTCTTTCTGAATTTAGAAAGGCAGGTATTGTAAATAATAGTTTTTTTAAGATTTATTTTCCAGAAACTAAATCAAGAGATGAGTTATTAGAAAAGTTGAATGAATCAAATATAATTCATGGTTCGTCGATGTTTAAAAGAAAAGCTTTTGATAGTGTCCAGGGATATATTAAAACAGAAATGCCAGAGGATTATAATCTTTTCAAAAGAATAATTGAAGATGGATGGAATGCTCAAAAGGCGAATAGAACTAATTTTGAATACAGACAACATAGTGTATCCCAGATGAATAATGTTCTTACTCTTCAAAACAAAATGCTATTTTATAAAAATTCATATTTGTTTTTAAAAAATAACAAGAATGATTTTGAAAAGAGTTTAATTTTTAAAGTATCATTTAAACTATATAATTTTATAATTTTCGTGAAAAAAAATTATAAAAGTCCAAAAAGAGTCTATAAAAAAATAAAATCAAAATTTTAGATGGTTAGTTCATTACCTCTTATCTCAATAATTGTTCCGAACTACAATCATGAAAAATTTTTAAAACAGCGTTTAGAAAGTATTTTTGATCAAACTTATGAAAATTTTGAGGTTATTCTTTTGGATGATTGTAGTACAGACAATAGTCGGACAATACTTTTAGAATATACAACGAATCCAAAAGTTAGCCATTGTGTTTTTAATGAAGTCAATTCGGGTAGTCCGTTTAAGCAATGGCAAAAAGGAATTGTTTTAGCCAAAGGAGAATACATTTGGATTGCAGAGAGTGATGATTATTGTGAGTTGGATTTTATTGACAGTATAATGGAATCTATGGTTAAAGATTCTTCTATCGGTTTGGGCTATTGTCAGACAAGTGATGTAGATATAAAAGGTTTGGTTGTGGGGAAGAGAATCAATTATACTCAGGTTTTTCAGCCTAATATATGGAAAGAAGATTTTGTTATAGATGGATATCAGTTTGTATTGTCTTATTTGAGCTTTTTTAATGTTATTCCTAATGCCAGTGCTGTAATTTTTAGGAAAGATTGGATTGATACTGTTGTTTTTTCTAAATCTTTATTGAATATGAAAATGTGTGGCGATTGGTTTTTTTGGATAAAATGTGCGATGAAGTCTAAGGTGTCTTTTAAATCAAAAACATTAAATTATTTTAGAAATCATGATAGTGTGAGTCGTGTTCATAATTCTGTTTCAAAGAAAAAACAACGTTTGTTAGAAGAGAAAGAAGTGCGTTCTTTTTTGCAATCAATAAAAATAGATAATGATAAACCAGAAAGTTTGTTATATCAAAAATGGTTTGAATTACATTCTTTTAAAGCGGTTTTAAAAAAGAGTTTCTATGAGATAAAGCTGGGGAAGACTTCTTTTTGTATATTTTTAAAGAAATTTCTAAAACAAAAGATAAAAAAGTAAGATTTTTAAACTGAGTGATTTAAATGAGCATGGAGTTAAAAAAAAATAGAATAGCAATGGTTTCACCATCACAAAATGCTTATTCAGAAACCTTTATTCAGGCTCAAAAAAAAGGTTTGAAAAGTCAAATATTTTATTATTATGGAGGATATTTACCTACTTGCTTAGAAGATGTGGGGATGTTAAATAATGATGTTAATAAAATAATTACAAAACTAAAACGGAAATTTAGATTAAGCAAATTTACAAGTATTGAGTTATCATTTATAAAATCACTAAAAAAAAATAGAATTCAGCTGATTTTTGCACAATATGGAAACACCGCTCATAGAATATTGGAAATTTGTAAGTATTTAAATCTTCCATTGATAACCCATTTTCATGGTTATGACGCTTCTATCTATTCGGTGATTGAAAGTTGTAATAAGTATAGAGACGTTTTTGAATACAGCACCTACGTTATTGCTGTTTCCCATTCTATGCAAAAAAGACTAATAGAATTAGGTTGTTCTAAAGAGAAGGTAATTTATAATCCTTGTGGGCCAGATAATAGTTTTTTAGAAATTAAACCTCAATTTTCAGAACCTCTTTTTATAGGTTTAGGGCGGTTTGTAGATAAAAAAGCTCCTTATTATACAATATTGGCTTTTAAAAAAGTACAGGAAAAATTCCCGAATGCTCAATTAATTATTGGAGGTCATGGAGAATTGCAAGAAGTTTGTGAAAATTTGATTCGTTTTTATGAATTAGAAAAGAATGTTTTATTACCTGGAATTTTGTCCAGAGAAGAACTTGCAGCTTATTTGTCTAAAGGATTCGCTTTTGTACAGCATTCGATTACAGCGATTAATGGTGATCAGGAAGGTACTCCGGTAGCAATTTTAGAAGCATCTGCGGCAGGATTGCCTGTTATTGCTACGTTTCATGCAGGAATCCCAGATGTAATTATTGATAGAGAAACAGGTTTTTTGGTTGCGGAACATGATGTAGATGGGATGGCAGGGAAAATGATACAGATTTTGGAAGATAAAACTTTAGCTCAACAAATGGGAATAAAAGGGAAAGAGAGAGTGAAAGGATATTTTACTTTAAAAAAACAATTAGAGACCCTGGACGAACTAATTGATAAAGCAATTCATAAAAAATGAATAATCCATTAGTCTCCATAATCATCCCCACTTTCAATCGGGCTCATTTAATAGGTGAAACCCTTGATTCTGTCTTGGCGCAAACTTATACTAATTGGGAATGTATTGTTGTGGATGACGGTAGTAGTGATAATACAAAAGAAATAGTTCAACAATATATTGAAAAGGATCAAAGATACAGTTATTTAAAAAACGATAGAGTCAAAGGAGCCCAAGGAGCAAGAAATAAAGGAGTTTTAGCTGCTAATGGGGAATATGTTCAATTTTTAGATTCAGATGATTTTATAGATTATAATAAAATTCTAAAGCAAATTTGTGTACTGACAAAAAATCCGAAGTTAGAAATGGTGTTTTGTTTGTCAGAATATTTTCAAAGAGAAAATGGAATTGTAATAAAAAATGGTCTTTTATGGAATCAAAATCAAGAAAGTAAGGATTATATATATGATTTTTTGATGGATAACCCCGTTTTTCATACTAATGAGCCTTTATGGAAAATGACAGCAATAAAAAGAATTGGATTTTGGGACGAACAATTATCTTGTTGGCAAGATTGGGTTTATCATATAAAGGCATTATCGAAAAAAATACAATATTCATATATAGACGAAGTTTTATCATTCATTGATGATACTCCAAAAAAAATAAATAGCGTTAACGGATACAGTGAAATTGAAAAATTATGTTCAAGGATAGAAGCAGGGGTAATTGTTAAGACTGAACTTTTGAATCAAGAGAGCAATATTAAATATAAAAAAGGGCTATGTTTTCATTTTATATTGATCTCAAAGGAAAGCGTAAGGATAAAAAATTATAAGTTAGCATTACTTTGTCAAAAATATGTTTCAGATAATTATATAGATTATAAAGTTTATATTTCGACTTACATACTAAGAATTTTGTTGAAATTTTTTAGATATCAAAAATGGTTGAATTTAATTTTAGGTTATCAGTATAACATATCGAGTAATAGTTATATAAATACTTGGAAAAAATCGAAAATAAATTAGTAAAATGGTTTCTATAATCGTACCAACTTATAATCGTTCAGAATTACTGTCCAATTGTATAGATAGCTTATTAAATCAAAACTTTTCGGGAGAATATGAAATAATTGTTGTTGATAATAATTCATCTGATGATATATTTAATATGGTAGTCCTTAAAGTAAAGAGTGACGATAAGCTAAAGTATCACCTGGAAAGTAGAAAGGGGCTTGTATATGCAAGACATAAAGGAGCTAACTGTGCTAATGGTGAAATATTGATTTTTGTTGATGATGATGGTGAATATGACAGGGATTGCATTCAACGAATAGTGGATGTTTATGAATTAAATCACAACGTTGCGGCAGTAGGAGGAAAAATTGATATTAGATGGGATCGTGAACCAGAAAATTGGGTTATTGAAGAAGAGTCAGTGCTAGGTAAATTAAATTACGGAAATGAGATTGTTTTTTCAGATAAAATATTCATAAATGGAGGTTTATTTTCAATAAAAAAGTCTGTGTTAATAGAAGTAGGAGGTTTTAATCCAGATCAGGTTGGAGAGTATTTGGTTGGTGATGGAGAAACAGGCCTATGTATGAAACTACATAAAAAGGAATATCTTATAGGGTGGACACCTTTTGCACAGATGCAGCATATTCAATTTGTTTCAAAGAATGGTACACTTAAAGATTTAGGGCGAAGATATTATAACAATGGTATTTGTGAGTCATTTGCGAAAGCAAAAAAAAACAATTTTAAATTTACCAAGGATTTTTTTAAGTACTATTTAAAATTAATTGGTCATGTGGTAAAAAAAGAGTTGCGTAATTTTGGTAGCCCTAAAAGTAAGAAGTTCTATTTGAATAGATATTACAATTTAGGACAACTTGTTTTTTTAAAATATTATTTTGATAAGGAATATATTAAAACATGTAAAAATAATGATTGGTTTTAAACATGATAGAAAAAATTAAATATGAGCACTTGGAACTTGCTATAATAATCCGAGCTGATTTTCAAAAACAAGGTATAGAATTTTTTACGAACGATAATGATTCACAGCAATTGGGTTATATGAATAGACCCGAAGGTTATATTATTCCTCCTCATCGTCATAATATTGTTCCTCGGGAGGTGCACCTCACTCAGGAGGTGTTATATATAAAAAGTGGAAAGGTTAGGGTGGATTTTTATGATAATGCTCAAAATTACATTCAAAGTACTATAGTTAATGCCGGAGATGTGATTTTACTTTCAGACGGTGGACATGGTTTTAAAATGTTGGAAGCTTCAGAGATTATTGAAGTCAAGCAAGGACCATATTGTGGCGAAAGAGATAAGGTGCGTTTTGAAATGGTAAGTGACGAACAAATTGTGATAAAAAAGATATGAGTAATTTCAATATGTACAGTCAATATTACGACTTGCTTTATCGCGACAAAAATTATAAAGAGGAAGCAGACTATGTCTGTAATTCGTTGAAAGAGTTAAATCCCAATTTGAAAACCGTTTTGGAATTGGGTTGCGGAAGTGGAAATCATGCCATTTTTTTGGTTTCAAACAATATTAAAATTACAGGTTTGGATTTAAGCGATACGATGATAGCAATAGCTAAATCTAAAAATATTCCAGATTTCAACCCCATAAAAACCGATATAACTCATTTTGAATTAAATGAAACTTTTGATGCGGCAATTTCACTCTTTCATGTCGTGAGTTATCTTACAGATAATGAATCATTGATTAGTTGCTTGCAATCAGTCCATCGACATCTAAATCCTGGTGGGTTCTTTTTATTTGATATTTGGTTTACTCCGGCTGTTTATGGTCAAAAAACCGAAACAAGAGTAAAGAGGTTGGAAAATGATAGTGTTTCAATTAAAAGAGTTGCTGAATCAATATCTGATACTTTAAAAAATATTGTTACAGTTGATTTTGAAATAGAGGTTAAAGAAAAAAAGACAAATCAAATTGAAATAATAAAAGAGAAACATCCCATGCGCCATTTTTCAATTCCTGAATTAGGACTTTTGGCTAAATTGACCGGATTTGAATTAATAAAATCAGAAGAATTTCTGACTAAAAAAATCCCGTCGGAAAAGACTTGGGGAGTTTGCATTTTGTTTAAGAAAAAATAGTAAAGTCATATGATAACTGTTAATACACCACTTTTATCCGGAAACGAATTGAAATATGTTACTGAATGTATTGAAACGGGTTGGATTTCTTCTGAAGGTTCTTTTGTGACACGATTTGAAACCGAATTTTCCCAATATGTGAATCGGAATCACGGCATAGCTGTTTCAAATGGTTCGGCTGCATTGGATATTGCGATAAAAGCTTTGGGGATTGGTTTAGGTGATGAAGTTATTATGCCCACTTTTACTATTATTTCTCCTGCACAGTCAGTAGTGACTGCTGGAGCAATTCCTGTTTTAGTTGATAGTGATCCTATTACCTGGAATATGAATGTAAACCAGATTGAGAAAAAAATTACGTCAAAAACAAAGGCAATATTGGTTGTGCATATTTATGGTCTTCCGGTTGATATGGATCCTGTTTTAGAATTATGTAAAAAATATAATTTAAAATTAATTGAGGATGCTGCTGAAATGCATGGACAAACTTATAAAGGGCAAATGTGTGGGAGTTTTGGTGATATTAGTATTTTTAGTTTTTATCCTAACAAACATATAACTACAGGAGAAGGTGGGATGATAGTTTGTAATGATGTGGAACTGGCTGAAAAATGTAAAAAACTCCGGAATTTATCATTTGAACCACAAGGAAGACGCTTTATACATGATGAATTGGGTTGGAATTATAGGATGACTAATCTTCAGGCAGCTTTGGGAGTAGCTCAATTGGAGAAGATAGAGTTTCATCTTAAAAGAAAAAGAGAGATTGGTTATATATATAATAAAGACTTGAAAAAACTTAATGGATTTCAATTGCCATTAGAAAATACTGAATATGCTAAAAATATTTATTGGGTATTTGGTTTAGTGGCTGATAGTGAAGAACAGCAGCAAACAATGGTGAAAAGATTAAGTGATGCAAAAATAGGGACACGTCCTTTTTTTTGGTGTATGCATGAACAGCCAGTTTTTATAAAAATGGGTTTATTTGAAAATGAAAGTTACCCTGTTGCTGAAAAGTTAGCTCGAAATGGTTTTTATATTCCAAGTGGTTTAGGATTGAGTAATGAAGACATAGGGGAAGTTGTATCTGTAATACTTTAACAGCTTTATGTCAAAAAAAATAGCAATCATATTTTGGGACGGATGGTTAGGGGTTGCGCCTACATTACTGTCAATTATTGAATATTTTTCTGAAAAAGGGCATCCTGTCTTTATTTACGTAAGAGATGACAATGAATTTGATTTGTCAATAATTGAAACATTCAACAAAAAGAATGTAACTTTTAAAAGAATAGCAACTAAAGGATATTCTTTTAAAAAAAAGCTGATTGATAAAATTATTTTAATTTTAAGGAAATTAAAAAATATAAATTGGATTTCATTACAAAAATTTAATGAAATACTCTTCCGTTCAGAACAGTTGAAATCATATATCGAAATCATTAATTTCTCCAATAAAATTAAGAGAAATCAGGAAAAAAAGTTTGATGTAACATTTTGTGTAGACTCAATTGGGCTTTTTGCTCACAGAAAAAGCAGGATGAAATCAGAAAAAATAATCAATCTGTCTTTAGAAATAGTGTATGATTTTGAAAGTGATAAAGAATGGTTAAATAAAGTGATAAAGAAAAATGAAAGGCATTATTTGAAGGAGAAGGTACTGTTTACCCTTATACAAGATGACTTTAGATGGGCAATTTATAAAAGAATTAATCATGTGATGGGTGATGATTTTTTATTATTACCGAATTCAGCCAGAATGAATTCAGAAAATGAAAAAATACAAAAAAGCGATTTTTTCTATAAAAAGTTTAATTTAGATCCTGAAACTATAATAGTTTTATCGGCAGGAATGATTTGTGATGAAGTGTGTAGCTATGAAATTGCTCAAATTATTGGGAATTATAATTTTAAGAATAAGACAAAAATTATTTTTCACAATAGAATTCAAAATGACATAATTCGTCAATCATATATAGAAAAAGTTAGAATTATAGGTAAAGATAATCTTTGTTTGTCATTAGATCCGGTATTGTTTTCAGAATTACATACTATTTTTAATTCAGCCCAAATAGGTTTGGTGATATATAGTACAGATAATGAAGATGAAAATTTTAGCTCAATTGGTGCTGCTTCCGGCAAATTATACCAATACATTAAATATGGTTTGCCAATAATAGCTTCAAAATTAGAAGGTTTAGAGAAAATAGTTGAAAAATACGATATGGGAATAATTGTAAACAATCCTACAGAAATTCCTATTGCGATTGATCAAATTATTTCAAATTATCAGTATTATAGCAAGAATGCAAAAAATGCATTTGAAAAAAAATTGAATATTGATGTTTATTTGGATGATATTTATAAAAAAATTTGAATTTCTTTATCTATAAATTTGGAATTTTAAAGAGTGATTTTCTTTCAATAAGTTAAGTAATTATAAAACAAAAATGCCCAAATTATCTATAATCACGATCAACTACAACAACCTGGAAGGGTTGCAAAAAACAGTACAAAGTATTAAAAATCAAACGTGGCAAGAATTTGAGTATATTGTTATTGATGGTGGTTCTGTTGATGGTAGTGCTGAATATATTGAAAAAGAAAGCGATAATTTTAAATATTGGGTGAGTGAACCAGATAAGGGTATCTATAATGCCTTAAACAAAGGTATAAAGATGGCAACAGGAGATTATTTGCTGTTTTTAAATAGTGGTGATCATTTCTATAGTTCTGATGTTTTAAATAGAATAAAGCATCATATTCAAGAAATAGATTTAATTGCTTTTGATATTCATTTGTTAGGACTTGGACATGATTATATTCATAAGCACCCTGATAAATTACTGTTCTCTTTTCTTTTTGAGGAAACTTTTGCACATCAATCTATATTTATTAAACGTAGTCTATTTGATAAAATAGGTTTGTATGATGAAAGTCTGAAAATTGTGTCAGACTGGAAGTTTTTTATTCATGCTGTGGCTTTAGGATGTTCATATAAAAGTGTTCATGAAGTACTTTCAGTATTTTATTTTGACGGTATAAGTTCTACGGCAGAAGGTACTATTTTAAGAAGAAAAGAAAGGGAAAGTGTTTTAAAGTCAGAATTCTCCGTTTTTTATAATGACTTTATTGAATTAAGGAAATTAAAGATGAACAGATATAAAATGCTGGCGGAAATCGAAGAGTCAACTTTTGGAAAAAAAATAATGTCATTAATTTTTAGGATATATATAATTTTCTTTTCAAAAAAGAAATTGAAAGATATTATCAATTAAATTATGGATATTCCCAAAAAGCTTCATTATTGTTGGTTTGGCAGTGCTCCAAAATCCAAAATATTTCAAGACTGTTTGGAATCTTGGAAGACTTTTTGTCCTGATTTTGAAATTAAAGAATGGAATGAAAAGAATACAAAGCAATTTGTAAACTCTTTTTATAAGAATGCTTTGCGTAAGAAACAATATGCTTTTGTTGCAGATTATGTTCGTGCCAGAGTGTTGTTTGAAGAAGGAGGGGTCTATTTAGATACCGATATGCTTTTATTAAAACCAATTGATTCTTTATTACAATATGATTTTTTTATTGGAGAGGAAGTTTCTGGCAGAGTCGCTTTTGGTTTATTTGGGGTAATTCCGAAGCATCGGTTTTTAGAGCAAATGATAGTATTCTATAATCAAACTGAATTTAATGTTTTTTCACCTCCTGTTATAACCCATACTTTTAGTCCTGTAATTAACAAAAAGAATATTGATAAAAACGAAATAATTTTGGATTCCAATTGTTTTTATCCTTTACCCTATGGACATCGCTTAGAAAATTATACCGATTTTATTCAGACACAAAGTTATGCGGTACATTTATGGAATCATTCCTGGTCAAAATCAGACCAAAAAGGACTGTTGGTGCTCCTTAAAAATTTAAAAGCAGTGATAATGGATTTTATGTTCTATAATTATTCCCATTCCTATTTTAAAAGATATGGGAGAGAATTTTCCAGAAAAATATACCATCTGCTAACAGCCAAAAAACAGTAAAGATGAAAGTGCTGCATATAACAAAATCAGTAAAAGGAGGTGCAGGCATTGCCGCAAAAAGGTTGCATGAAGCATTATGTGAAAATGGAGTTCAATCAGGTTTTTTAAGTTCTAATTTGACTATTCGTTTTAATAATCAAATTGTAAATGATCCTTTTTTTATTTATCAAAAACCATCGTTGTTAAAGAAAGTTTATTTAAAAATAAAGGTTTTATTTTTTCCTAATCAGTATCAAAAAGCAGTTTCTCAATTACGAAAGATTAAAGAAAAATTAGAATGCGAGATAGTATCATTGCCTTTTAGTAATTACAAACTTCATGAGCATCCATTGGTAAAAGAAGCAGATGTTATTAATTTGCATTGGATTGGAGAGTTTGTTGATTTCCCGAGTTTTTTTAAAAACTGTACAAAGCCTATTGTTTGGACCTTACATGATATGAATCCTTTTCAGGGGATTTTTCATTATAGAAATGATGAGGATAGAAATAAGCTAATAGCAGGCCATTTGGATAGTGAAATGAAGAAAATAAAAGAAATAGCAATTCAAACTGTAACTAATGGAAATATAGTGTCTCCTTCTAAATGGTTGTTAGAAGAAGCTAAAAAAAGTAATGGTTTTATTAATTGGGATGGGAAATGGATACCTAATTCTCTCAGTATAGAAAATTTTAATAAGAAGGATAAAGAAGTATTAAGGGAGGAGAAAGCTATTGGAAGTGATGAATTTGTTGTCCTTTTCATAGCTGATAGTGTCAAGAATCAAAGGAAAGGTTTCGACTTGTTAATAGAAGCATTGTCAAATTTGAAGAATATAAAAATAACTATTCTGATTATTGGTAAAGGAGAGATTCCTGCTGTTAATATGTTAAAAATTATATCTTTGGGAGAAGTAAATTCTTCTTCAGAAATGGAGGCATGTTATAGGATGGCTGATGTTTTTGTTTTGCCAAGTCGTGAAGATAATCTGCCTAATGTGATGTTGGAATCTTTTGCATGTGGAACTCCTATAATTGGGTTTCATACAGGAGGAATTGCAGAACATACAATAGAGAATCTAACAGGAATTTTGGCTGATGAAATGACTGCTGAATCTCTTGGAAATACTATAAAAAAGTTTTATGAAACGAGAAATAATTATAATGAGTTAGTCATTAAGAAATATGCCGAAGAAAATTTTAGTAATAAGAAACAGGCAGATTCTTATGTTTCATTATATAATAAAATGTTGAAAAGTATTTATAATAAATAATTGTTTAAAATATAAAACTTTGACTAATTGAAAAAGAAGATGTAATATGCGTAACAGAAATTTGGTCTAAAAAGAATGAAGACTTATGCTAATTTCACATCATTACAAAAAATCATCATCTACATATGAAAGTAGCATTTATAACAGGAGTAACTGGACAGGACGGGGCTTATTTAAGTGAGTTTTTATTGAAAAAAGGTTATATTGTTCATGGTTTAAAAAGACGTTCGTCTCAGTTTAATACGGACAGAATAGATCATTTATATCAGGATCCCCATGTAGAAAATAGAAATTTCTTTTTGCATTACGGGGATATGACTGATAGTACTAATTTGATAAGCCTTATCAAAGAAATTCAGCCTGACGAGATTTACAATCTCGCCGCCATGAGTCACGTTCAGGTGTCTTTTGAAATTCCGGAATATACTGCTAATGCAGACGGCTTGGGTACATTGAGGATTTTGGATGCTGTTCGTTTGTTGGGAATGGAAAATAAAACTAAGGTGTATCAGGCTTCTACTTCTGAGTTATACGGTAATGTACAGGAAGTACCCCAATCAGAAACTACCCCTTTTTATCCGAGAAGTCCGTATGGAGTGGCAAAAATGTACGCCTATTGGATTACGGTAAATTACCGTGAAGCCTATGGAATGTTTGCCTGTAATGGTATATTGTTTAATCATGAATCTCCCATTAGGGGAGAGACTTTTGTAACACGAAAGATAACCAGAGCTGCTGCCAGAATTGCACTTGGAATGCAGGATAAGTTGTATATAGGTAACCTTGATGCGCAACGAGATTGGGGGCATGCTAAAGATTATGTGCGCATGATGTGGATGATTCTTCAGGCTGATGAACCTGAAGACTGGGTGATTGCAACAGGAAAAACAACTACTGTCAGGGAATTTATAATAATGGCATTCGATCAGGTGGGAATTGAATTAGAGTTCAAAGGGACAGCTGTTGATGAAAAAGCCTATGTAAAATTGTGTAGGGATATTCGTTTTCAAATAGAAATAGCTAAAGAAGTAGTAGCTATTGATCCTCAGTATTTTCGTCCTACAGAAGTAGATCTGTTGATAGGTGATGCAAGTAAAGCTAAAAATAAATTGGGTTGGTTTCCTGAATATGATTTAAAAGAATTGGTAGAAGAAATGATGCAGGCAGATGTGAAATTGATGCAAAAAGAATGTTACCTGAAAGAGGGGGGATTTGCGATTCATAACTATTTTGAATAAGGGAATGGAAAGGGATGCCAAAATATATGTGGCTGGACACCGTGGATTAGTTGGGAGTGCAATTGTGAAAAGTTTGCAAAATAAAGGCTATACTAATCTTTTGTTGCAATCACACAAAGAGTTAGATTTAACAGATACTGATTCGGTTGCTACTTTTTTTCAGAATGAAAAACCGGATTATGTCTTTTTGGCTGCCGCAAAAGTAGGCGGAATCATTGCCAATTCAACTTATAGAGCCGATTTTATATATGAAAATATGATGATTCAAAACAATGTGATTCATCAGAGTTATTTGAATCAGGTAAAAAAACTGCTGTTTTTAGGAAGTACTTGTATTTATCCTAAAAATGCACCTCAGCCTCTTAAAGAAGAATATTTATTGACCGATGTTTTGGAATACACCAATGAGCCTTATGCCATTGCCAAAATTGCCGGGATAAAAATGTGTGAAAGCTACAATCTACAATATGGAACTAATTTCATGTCGGTAATGCCCGCTAATTTATATGGGCCAAACGATAATTTCGATTTACAAAATTCCCATGTTTTACCGGCACTCATCAGAAAAATTCATTTGGGAAATGCTTTGGAAAATAACGATTGGGAAACCATTAGGTTTGATTTGGATCAATTTTCTCTAAATGGAATTACAGGAAAAGCTTCTGAAGATACCATTGTAAAAAGTTTGGAATCCTTTGGGATTTTTAAAAAAGCAGATGATGTTACCGTAGAAATCTGGGGTTCCGGAAAACCAATGAGGGAATTTCTATGGTCAGAAGATATGGCTGATGCCTGTGTGTTTATAATGGAAAATCTTAACTTCTCAAATTGTATTTATCATAATCAAGATGCTATTTTCTCTTCGGCTGGAGTCGAAAATTTAAAAGAAATTCGAAACACACATATTAATATCGGAACCGGAAGTGATATATCCATAGAAGATTTAGCTTGTTTGATTAAAAAGCTAATAGGTTTCAAAGGAAGTTTTATTTTTAACACTCAAAAACCTGATGGAACTTTACGAAAACTAACCGATGTAAGTAAATTAAATGCTTTAGGTTGGAAACATCAGGTTGTGATTGAAGAAGGAATAAAAAAAATATACGAGTGGTATTTAAATATAAACAAATGAAACCATTTTTGTCAGTAATTACCATTAACTATAATAATGTATTAGGTTTAGAGAAAACGATTCAATCGGTACTATCTCAAACATTTAAAAACTTTGAATATATAGTAATAGATGGAGAAAGCAAAGATGGAAGTAAGGAGTATATTGAAAGTCAGAATGAGTTTATTCATTACTGGGTTAGTGAACCGGATACTGGGATTTACAATGCTATGAATAAAGGCATAAAATCCTCTGAAGGAGAATATTTATTATTTCTGAATAGTGGAGATGAACTTAATGGTGCTTCTGCTCTCTATGATTTTATAAACGATTCTAATTTTGGTGGAGATGTCATTTATGGAGATTACCAATATGAAGAAGGAGGGAAAATCTTTCCCGATCGTTTAACGCCTTTGTTTTTTGTACGTACCTCTTTGCCACATCAAAGCACATTGTTTAAACGTAGTGTCTTCGATAAAATGGGGTTTTATGACGAACAATATAAAATAGTTTCCGACAGGGATTTTTATATCAAATGTTTTTTAAGTAATCAATTTGTATTTAAACATATTTCTTATCCGTTAGTTGTTTATGATTTATCAGGAATAAGCAATGATCCATTATATAAAGAAAAGCAAGCATTGGAAAATGACAGGATGTTTCAAGAGAATTATGGCATCTATTATGAAGATTATAAAAAAATGAACCTACTGATAAGTCAACTTAATCAAGCTAAACGAGAAACAGTTTCGGGTATTATCGAAAGGATTAAACATAAAATTAAAAAAGTATGTCGAATCCGTTAGTAAGTGTGGTTATTCCTACACATAATCGAGAAAAATATATTGAACAAGCTATATTAAGTGTGATAAATCAGTCTTATAAAAATATAGAGATTATAGTTGTCGATGATGGATCTATATGTAATTATGCGCAATCTATTTGCCAGAAATATTTAAACTGTAGTTATTTTTTTAAACAGAATGGAGGTTTGTCATCTGCAAGAAATTTTGGAATTGATAAAGCAAAAGGGGAATTTATTGCCTTTCTAGATGATGATGATTTTTGGGATTTACATAAAATAACAAAGCAAATTGAGGCTTTCAATTTAAATCCTAATGTTGATATGATACATTCTAAGGTAGCAATTGTAGATGAATATGGTAATTTAACTGGGAAATTTGGTGGAGCTTCAGCAAATAAATTGCATAAACGATCAGGTTATGTTTTTTGGAATGCACTTGGAGTTTGGGTAGTGAGATCGCCAACCCCTTTAATTCGAAAGAAAGTATTTCAATCTGATTTGTTGTTTGATGAAGATATTAAAGTGGGGGAGGATATCGATTTTTATCAACGAATGTTTTATCGACATAGAGTATTTTACATTGATGAACCATTGGCTTTTTATAGGGAATATGAAGATGAAAATAGACTTTCTCTTCAACAAGAAAAATATATAGGGATTGAGAAAAAGATGTATTTTAATTTTAAAAAAATGGGTATTAGAAATCCCATTATTTTGAATGCAATAGCTAGAAGATTGCTAATTAAGGCGATGAATACTTCGGCTAAGTTTTGTCTTGTTAACAATTTTAAAATTAGTACTTTGAATTTGTATATTAGACCTGCTTATTATTTAAATAGATATTTTAAATGAATAGTGAATTATAATTTTTTAGTTTTAATATGTTAAAAAAGTAGATGTGTAAATGTTTAGTTTGTATAAGGTATATTGCTAATTGTTAAGGATGAAATAGAATGAGAATAGGAATGAATCCTCAAAAAGAGGAAAAGAAAATTACATTACAGACATACCATCGAGTTATAGTAGTAGTATATATACCTGAATTAACAGGGTATTATCAAAATATATTGCAGGTTTTCAGGCTTTGCTTAAACTCACTTATTACAACAAAAAATGATCAATGTGTAATTACTGTAGTAAATAATGCTTCTTGTAAAGAAGTTTTTGATTTTCTTGATAAAAATTTTAGTAATGGAGAAATAGATTGTGTCATTCATCACAAGGAAAACATAGGGAAAATAGATGCTATTATTGGGGCAGCAAGAGGTGTACGAGAGCCATTGATAACCATGACCGATACTGATATTTTGTTTAAAAATGGATGGCAGGAAAATATTGAAGAGGTTTTTAAAAGAATTAAAAACGTAGGCTCTGTTTCACCTATGTCTGATAGAAAATCAGTTAATTACGGAACAAGCTCTACTTTGAAGGATATTCTTTTACATAAAGTTAAATTTAGGTATATGCCAATACCTGAAAATTTTGAAGATCATAATAAAATTTTAGAAAGCTTTAATAGAAAACAAGAGGAAACTAATGACAAAATGTGGCCAGTTATTGAAAAAAACGGTGTCAAAGCTATATTAGGAAGTGGACATCAGGTTTTGACAATTAGAAGAGAAATATTGTTTACAACAGTTCCTTCGGATCCCTGTTTTACTCTTGTTGGAGGAACATCTGAATATGACTATGTTGATGAGCCTATTAATAGAGCTGGAGGAATGCGTTTGTCAACGTATAATAATTTTGCCTATCATATGGGAAATGCAGTTGAGCCATGGATGTTTGAGGTTCAGGATAATAATATGAAAAAAGGAGTGAAGGTTAAAAGCAACCAAGAACCATTTCAATTGCCAAGAGGAAATTTTGGGAAACAATACTTTTGGTGGTTTTATCTTTGGCAACGAATATGGGTTAAAATTTTCAATAAAGTATACCATGCAAAGAAGTATAAATAAAAAATTTTGATTTTTATTCATATGTAGCCTTTTGCAATTTTAATATTATAAATTAAGTATTAAAGATGTATAAACAAAAGCTGAAGAAAAAAGTATTATGACAAGTTTAATTGTAATTTAAATAGAAAATGCCAAAAGTAATTTTACTTTCTCAATCTTCTTTACCTTCTTCAACTATTGGTAGCTGGACTACGTTATATAAGAACTATTTAGAAAGCAGCCATAAAATCGATTATGTTGTGTGTCCAAAAACGCAAACAAAAATTGATGGAGTAAAGTATGCTTTTATTAAGTGCACTATTCTGCAAAAAATGCAGCGCAAATTGTTGAAGCAAAAAAACCTTGAATATTTTGAAGCAATTAGTAAATTAATTGTTCCTAATGAGAAATATGTTATCCAAATTGTTGATAATTATGGAATGGTCAAACCGCTTAAAAACTACCTTGTTTCAAAAGGAATTTTCCAACAATGTTATATACAATTTTTTTATCATGGATATTTGCCTTACGTTCAGCAAGGTTCAGAATCAGATTTTTATGAAATCATTGATGAGATGATTTTACTGACTAATGATAGTTATGTATTACATAAAGAACGCATTAATGTGTTGTCGAGTTATTTCTCAGTATTACACAACGGTATTGATACAAAAAAATTTAGGAAGATTTCTAATTCTGAGAAGAGTAAGTTAAAAAGAGAGTTAGGTTTTGAAGATAAAATAGTTTTTGTTTGGTGCTCACAAGACAGACCCAAAAAAGGATTGCATTTAATTTTGGAAGCTTGGACAAAAATATATACATCACACAAAAATATTATTTTGCTGGTGATTGGGTGTAATCCAAGAGAAAAAATGGATGGAGTTATTTATTTGGGGAAGATTCCAAATGATGAACTTCCAAAATACTATCAAGTTTCAGATTCCTATCTTTTTCCGACGCTATGGCAGGAAGGTTTTGGACTTAGTTTGATTGAAGCATTACATTGTGGCTGTTATTGTATCGCATCAGCAATGGGTGGAGTTTCTGAAGTTTTACAATACGGTAAACTTGGTCGACTAATAGAGAATCCTCATTTTGTTTCGGAATGGGAAAATGCTATAAATGATTTTTTAGAATTGAAATATGAAATTCCGGAAGTCCCAAAAGAATTGTATTCTAAAAAAAAATGGAATGATGGTATGAACCAAATTATTGAACAGGCAAAATTGAGATTAGTAAATAATATAATCAAAATATGAGAATTGAACAGTTGACCTTTACCAGATTCCTTGCAGCAGTTTCAATTGTTGTTTTTCATTATGGAGGGAAGAGTTTTTTGTTTAATAACGATTATGTTGGTTTTATATTTACTAAAGCAGATGTATGTGTAAGTTATTTTTTTATTTTGTCCGGTTTTGTAATGATGATTGCATATGGAAATAAATCGGTTATTGTAGCTAAAGATTATTTTATAAAAAGATTTGTAAGGATTTATCCAGTTTACTTTTTAGCATTATTTATGATGTTTATATTGCAAATGCGTACGGAAGATTTAGATTTTTCGGGTTTGTTTTTAAATGTTTTAATGATTCAATCCTGGGTTCCGGGTAAAGCATTATCTGTTAATTCGCCAGGCTGGTCATTGTCTGTTGAGTTTTTATTTTATGCCATTTTTTCACTGATGTTTAATAAGTTCTTTAAAATAGCATCTTTAAAAAAGGTGTTTTTCTTTATTGTTTTATTTTGGATTATAAGTCAAGTATCCTTTCAGTTGCTATTTGTATTTTACAGAGATAGTGAATTAGATATTATGAAAGATGTATTAAAATACAATCCATTAATGCATGTTAATGAGTTTTTGATAGGGAATCTTGCCGGACTTTTTTTCATTCAGCATTTACAGGAAAAAAAGGGAAATTATGATTTTGTTATTTTGATATTGGCAGTATTGGTGATTTTAGCATTGAAATTTTCATTGGGGCTAAATTTTCATAATGGTTTGCTCGCAGTGTTTTTTGTTCCTTTGATAATTTTATTTTCTTTAAATAACGGCTATATTACTCAAGTATTTCAGAAAAAGCCGTTTGTATTTTTGGGTAAAATTAGCTTTGGAATTTATATTTTACAACATCCGGTTTATTCTTTGATTAGTTCTTATACAGTCAATAAATATTTTCAGATCAATGATGTGACTATTGTCTTTTTTATTAGACTTGTTGTATTGCTTGTAGTTTCGTCAGTGACTTATATTTATATAGAAAAACCAATTCAGAATAAAATAAAAGTTAAAAGAAAAATAGTTGTCCTTTCTAAAATTTAGTTTAAAAAAAAACAGAAATAGTTGTACTATAGTTATAATCATTGTTTGTAAAATATCAATACAATCAAAAAAATAATCGGTTGGATTTAGATACTCCCTGTTTAATTTGCTAGTATTAAAATATTCTGAAAATCAAAAAAAATAATTTTTTAAAGTTTTGTCTTATGCATAAACCTTATCTTATTGCTGAAATCGGCCAGGCACATGAAGGCAGTCTCGGAATTTTATATTCTTATATTGATGCCCTTTCGCAGACTGGAGTTGATGCTGTAAAATTTCAAATGCATATTGCTGAAGCAGAAAGCAGTGAAGAAGAGCCTTTTCGCGTGAAGTTTTCATTAGAAGATAAAACAAGATTTGATTATTGGAAGCGAATGGGATTTTCTTTGGAGCAATGGAAGGGGATAAAAAAACATTGTGATGAAGCAGGATTAGCTTTTATTTGTTCCCCTTTCAGTAATTTGGCTGTTGATTGGCTGGAAGAAATAGGAGTAGAACAATACAAAATAGGCTCTGGTGAAGTCAATAATTTTTTGATTTTGGAAAAAATCGCCCAAACAGGAAAGCCAGTGATTCTGTCTTCGGGAATGAGTTCTTATAATGAATTAGATCAGGCAGTGGCATTTTTAAAAGAAAGAAATGTTGAGTTTTCAATTTTGCAATGTACTACAGCCTATCCTACTCAGCCGGAACAATTTGGTTTGAATGTGATTCAGGAATTAAAAAACCGCTATAATGTACCTATTGGTTTTTCAGATCATTCTGCAAGAATTGAAAGCTGTATTGCCGCAACTACACTAGGAGCTGGTATTTTGGAATTTCATGTTGTTTTTGACAGACAGTTATTTGGACCTGATTCAAAGTCTTCTTTAACCATTCCTGAAACCAAAGAGTTGGTTATAGCAGTTCGGAATATAGGAAGAGCCTTATCTAATCCTGTTGATAAGAATAATACGGAAGTTTTTTCCCCGCTTAAACAAATCTTTGAGAAATCATTGGCAGTCAATAAAGATTTACCTAAAAATCATATCCTGACATTTGACGATTTGGAAGCCAAAAAACCAAAAGGTTTTGGTATTTTAGCCAGTAAATATAAAGACATAATAGGTAAATCTCTTAAGTCAGATATGAAACAATGGGATTTTTTAAATGAAGAAGATTTAGCATGAATCAAAAAAGAAAAATTGCTGTAGTAGTTACAGCTCGCCCATCATACAGCAGAGTAAAAACGGTTCTAACAGCAATAGATAAACACCCAAATTTAGAATTACAATTGATTGTTGCCGCATCGGCCTTATTGGATCGATACGGTTCTGCAGTAAACTATATCGAAAATGATGGTTTTAAAATTGCCGCTAGAGTGTTTAATGTATTGGAAGGCGAAAATTTGACTGCAGCGGCAAAAACCACAGGAATAGGTATTTTGGAATTATCTACCGTTTTTGATAATCTAAAACCGGATATTGTTGTGACTGTGGCTGATCGATTTGAAACAATGGCAACAGCTATCGCGGCTTCTTATATGAATATTCCTTTGGCACATATTCAAGGGGGAGAAGTGACGGGAAATATTGATGAAAAAGTACGTCATGCTATCACAAAGTTGTCTGATTATCATTTTGTAGCTTCAGAAGGAGCTAAAGAAAGAGTTATAAAATTAGGAGAAGATTCCAAAATGGTTTTCAATACGGGATGCCCTTCAATCGATTTGGCAGAAGAAGTAATTAATAGTGATACACTTTTATTTGATCCATATGAAAAATATGGCGGTGTGGGAGCAAAACCTGATTTGTCTCAAGGTTATTTGGTAGTGATGCAGCATCCTGTTACTACAGAATATAAAGATTCCAGAAAACATATTGAAGTTACACTCGAAGTTATTTATAAATTAAATAAGCCTACACTTTGGTTTTGGCCTAATGTAGATGCCGGAGCAGATGGAACATCAACAGGGATTCGTGCTTTTAGAGAACAACATCAGTTACCGAATGTTCATTTTTTCAAGAATATGGAAGGGAAAGATTTTCTGCAATTGTTGAAACATAGCGATTGTCTGATAGGAAATTCAAGTGTAGGAATAAGAGAGTGCGCTTTTTTAGGAGTTCCTGTAATTAATATTGGTTCCCGTCAAAACAGAAGAGATCGTGGAGGAAATAGTGTCGATGTAGATTATTCGCAAGAACAAATAGAAGCAGCTATTATAGCCGCAGTCCAAAAAGGAAAAACAGTTTCTTCTTCCATTTATGGAAATGGAAAAGCAGGAATGAAAATTGCGGAATTATTAGCTGAAGTCCCTTTGCAGTTCCATAAAACCATTGTGTATTAAGATGAGGATTTTAGCCATAATACCGGCTCGTGGCGGTTCTAAAGGAGTTCCTGGTAAAAACATCAGGTTATTAAATGGGAAACCATTATTGGCTTATACTGCTGAAATAGCCTTGCAATCTAAATATCTGACAGAAGTAATTGTTTCGACCGAAGATGAACAAATTATAGAAGTAGCAAAAAAATTAGGAATAAAAGTTCCTTTTATTCGCCCAATGGAATTGGCACAGGATAATACTCCAACTATTGATGCCATTATTCATGCTCTGCAATGGTATGAAAATCAAAAAGTTTTCTTTGATGCTGTTTGTCTTTTACAAGCAACAAGTCCGTTTAGAACAGTTGATTTTTTGGATAAAGCTATCAGAAAATTTATAAAACAGGATACGGATTCTCTAGTTTCGGTTCTAAAAGTACCACATGAATATAATCCACATTGGACATTTGAGGTGGATGCAGTAGGGAATCTTAAAATTGCTACTGGCGAAAATCAGATTATCAGTCGCAGACAAGAACTGCCAACAGCTTATCACAGAGACGGAAGTATTTATATTACCAAAACTAAAGTGCTTTTAAACGAACATTCGTTGTATGGTGAAAGCACTGCCTTCATTGAATCAGACCCTGAGTTTTATATCAATATTGATAGCTTACAAGATTGGGAAAAAGCTGAAGAAATGATTCAAAATAAGTTGAAATAATGTGTGGTATAGCAGGAATAATTGGTGATTATAAAGAAACTCAGCTAAATGTAATGCTAGCCAGTCAGCATCACCGAGGACCTGATGCAACAGGTGAATATTTTGATGCTGAATTCTCTGCTTTAGGTCATAATCGTTTGGCAATAATTGATTTGTCAGAACAGTCCAATCAGCCGTTTATAGATAATTCAGGGCGATATGTTTTGGTTTTTAATGGTGAAATCTATAATTATATTGAAATTAAAGCGGCTTTGCAAAATCAATATGATTTTAAAACAGAATCCGACACGGAAGTTTTGTTGGCAGCATTTATTGTTTATGGAGAATCTTGTCTGGAAAAATTCAATGGAATGTTTGCCTTTGCGATTTGGGATAATCAGGAAAAAAAACTATTTGCAGCCCGTGACCGGTTCGGAGTAAAACCTTTTTATTATAGTTTACTCAATACTACTTTTTATTTTTCGTCAGAAATCAAAGCACTGCATGCTGCCGGAATTTCAAAAATACCGAACGAACAGGTGTGGGCATCATATTTTGCATTTGGTTCCTACGGTATGCCTGATGAAACTTTTTGGTCAGCAGTTAGTCAATTACCCGGAGGGCATTTTTTGAAATATGAGAATAAAAATCTGACGATAAAAAAATGGTATTGTTTTGCTACAGCAGTTGCTAAACAAACCAAAAACTTAACTTTTGAACAAGCCAAAGAGCATTATGTGGCTCTTTTAAAAGACAGTATCAATTTACGTTTTAGAGCTGATGTTCCGGTGGGTTTTAATGTTAGCGGTGGATTGGATAGTTCCGTTTTATTAGCCTTGGTTAATCTTCAGGAAGATAATTCCAGAATTAATGCCTACACTTTTTATACGAACAATTCAGATTATGATGAATTGCCATGGGTTGAGAAAATGATGGCTAAAACTAATAATCCACTGACTGAGGTATTGCTTCAATCCGAAGATATTCCTGATTTTACACAAAAAATAAGTTGGCAACAAGATGAACCTTTTGGTGGCATTCCGACTTTGGCTTATGCTAAAATTTTTGCACAGGCTAGAAAAGATGAGGTTTTGGTTCTCTTGGACGGACAAGGAATGGACGAGCAATGGGCAGGGTATGATTATTATACCCAAAATAATGAAGCTACAATTCAGGGTGTTCAGGATTCACCCTATAAAACGAATATGCTTTCGGATTCTTTTTTGGCAAAAGCCCAAAAGCCTTTGTATCCTAAGCCTTTTAAAGATGAGGTATTGAATAAGCAATACCGTGATTTATTTTTTACTAAGATTCCCAGGGCATTGCGATTTAATGATCGGGTTTCGATGGCTTTTTCAACAGAATTAAGAGAGCCTTTTTTAGATTATCGTTTAGTTGAATTTGCTTTTTCTCTGCCATTGGATTTTAAAATAAAAAATGGGATTTCTAAGTTTGTTTTACGGGAAATAGCTTCGGAATATTTAGCTGATGATTTGGTTTTTGCTCCTAAAAGACCTCTGCAGACACCTCAAAGAGAGTGGTTGGCTACAGATTTAAAAGAATGGGTAAGTCAATGTTTTGCAGCATTGGAAAGCTCGGTTTATTCTAATTGGTTTGATAAGAAATCTTTGAGAGATGAATTAAAAAGCTATTTTGATGGTAACATCCAATCTGGTTTTCATATCTGGCAGTGCATTAGTTTATGTGAAATGCTTAAAAAAGAAGATTGAATAGGTATAAAAATCATTAGAAAAACGGATATTTGTCAACTTAAGTCGTCAGAAACAATTTAAAGATATCTAACTGTTTTTTGCAGACTATAATTCTTAAATGTGTTAGTTTGTGATATTGTTTTTTTTTAATATAAAAACTATTATACTATCCTATGGCAAAATTATCCCGAGCTTGTCGAGGGATAACCCATAACCCATAACCCATAACCCATAACCCATAACCCATAACCCATAACCCATAACCCATAACCCATAACCCATAACCCATAACCCATAACCCATAACCCATAACCCATAACCCATAACCCATAACCCA